>BNJV01001791.1_pt1 | contig 515980 bp, 594 predicted proteins | sample 8540591 | NCBI WGS metagenome assembly BNJV01 (sample SAMD00202457, study PRJDB9452) | human saliva metagenome | host: Homo sapiens | reverse complement strand
GAAGTATGAAAGTGCGACCGAAACAAATATCGTGGATGTCTATATCCGTTATCTACGTAGCAAGCTTGATGTAAAAGGTCAAAAAAGCTACATTAAAACCGTGCGTGGTGTCGGTTACACCATGCAAGAATAGAAAGCAGTTGCAGTTATGTAATTGCTTTTTTTGAGGAGTTTTTGTATATTGACATGCGATTTTGTATTTGCTAAAATCAGTTATGGAGGATACATCTAATGAAAATAGTAAAAAAATTGATGCAAATCGCATTAGCAGTCTTTTTCTTTGGTTTGCTAGCGACAAGTGCAGTATTAGCGGATGATGCTGATTCAGAAGGTTGGCAATTTGTCAAAGAAAATGGTAGAACCTACTACAAGAAGGGGGAACTCAAAGAAAAGGCTTGGCGAGTGATTGATGGCAAGTACTATTATTTTGATCATGTATCAGGAGAGATGGTTGTCGGCTGGCAATATATCCCGTTTCCATCTAAAGGTAGTACAATTGGTCCGTACCCAAATGGTTTAAGATTAGAATCTATGCCAATGCCACAATGGTATTACTTTGGTCAAGATGGGGTTCTTCAAGAATTTGTTGGCAAGCAAGTTTTAGAGGCAAAAACTGCTACAAATACCAACAAACATCATGGGGAACAATATGATAGCCCAGCAGAGAAACGAACCTATTATTTTGAAGATAAACGTGATTATCACACCTTAAAAACCGGCTGGATTTCTGACGAAGGGCATTGGTATTATTTACAGAAGGATGGTAGCTTCGATGCTCGTATCGACAGTTTAACGGTTGGGGAGCTAGTGCGTGGTTGGACAAATGATAACTCAACTTGGTACTATCTAGATCCAACAAGTGCTGCAATGCAAACAGGTTGGAAATACCTTGGTAATAAGTGGTACTACCTCCGTTCATCAGGAGCCATGGCAACTGGCTGGTATCAGGAAGGCTCAACTTGGTATTATCTAGACCAAGTAAATGGTGATATGAAAACTGGCTGGCAATACCTCGGTAACAAGTGGTACTATCTCCGTTCATCAGGAGCTATGATCACTGGTTGGTTCCAGGTTAATGGCAAATGGTACTATGCTTATAGCTCAGGTGCTTTGGCAGTGAATACCACTGTAGATGGCTACTACGTCAACTATAATGGCGAATGGGTTCAATAATGAAAGAAGCGATTGTGAATGGAAACAATCGCTTTTTTTGTGAAAATATAATAAAATAGATAGGAAAGAATCAATACTTGTATGAAAAATGAGACGGTCTTTCCGTCTAGTAAAAGGAAAATATGACAAAAAAAGTTGGTGTTGGTCAGGCACATAGTAAGATTATTTTAATAGGGGAGCATGCGGTCGTTTACGGTTATCCTGCCATTTCTCTGCCTCTTTTGGAGGTGGAGGTGACTTGTAAGGTAGTTCCTGCAGCGAGTCCTTGGCGTCTCTATGAAGAGGATACCTTGTCCATGGCAGTTTATGCTTCGCTGGAGTATTTGGATATCAAAGAAGCCTGCATTCGCTGTGAGATTGACTCGGCTATCCCTGAGAAGCGGGGGATGGGTTCGTCAGCTGCTATCAGCATAGCGGCCATCCGTGCGGTATTTGACTACTATCAGGCAGAACTGCCTCATGATGTATTAGAAATCTTGGTCAATCGGGCTGAGATGATTGCCCATATGAATCCAAGTGGTTTGGATGCCAAGACCTGTCTCAGTGACCAGCCTATTCGCTTTATTAAGAACGTAGGATTTACAGAGCTTGAGATGGATTTATCAGCTTATTTAGTGATTGCAGATACGGGCGTTTATGGTCATACTCGTGAAGCCATCCAAGTGGTTCAAAACAAGGGCAAGGATGCCCTACCGTTTTTACATTCCTTGGGAGAATTGACCCAGCAGGCAGAAGATGCGATTTCACAAAAAGATGCTGAAGGATTGGGACAAATCCTCAGTCAAGCGCATTTGCATTTAAAAGAAATCGGAGTCAGTAGCCCTGAGGCAGACTCTCTGGTTGAAACGGCTCTTAGCCATGGTTCTCTGGGTGCCAAGATGAGCGGTGGTGGGCTAGGAGGCTGTATTATAGCTTTGGCAGACAATTTAACACACGCACAAGAACTAGCAGAAAGATTAGAAGAGAAAGGAGCTGTTCAGACATGGATAGAGAGCCTGTAACAGTACGTTCCTACGCAAATATTGCTATTATCAAATATTGGGGAAAGAAAAAGAAAAAGAGATGGTGCCTGCTACTAGCAGTATTTCTCTGACTTTAGAAAATATGTACACGGAGACGACCTTGTCACCTTTGCCAGACCATGCGACAGCTGATGCCTTTTATATCAATGGTCAGCTACAAAATGAGGCGGAGCATGCCAAGATGAGTAAGATTATTGACCGCTACCGTCCAGCTGGTGAGGGCTTTGTTCGTATCGATACTCAAAACAATATGCCTACCGCAGCGGGTTTGTCCTCAAGTTCGAGTGGTTTGTCCGCCTTGGTCAAGGCTTGCAATGCCTATTTTCAGCTTGGATTGACTCGGAGCCAGTTGGCACAGGAGGCTAAATTTGCCTCAGGTTCTTCTTCTCGGAGTTTTTATGGACCACTAGGTGCCTGGGATAAGGATAGCGGAGAAATTTATCCTGTAGAGACAGACTTGAAACTAGCTATGATTATGTTGGTGCTGGAGGACAAGAAAAAACCAATCTCTAGCCGTGATGGGATGAAACTTTGTGTGGAAACTTCGACTACTTTTGACGACTGGGTGCGTCAGTCTGAGAAAGACTATCAGGATATGCTGGTTTATCTCAAGGAAAATGACTTTGCCAAGGTTGGGGAATTGACTGAGAAAAATGCCCTGGCTATGCACGCTACGACCAAAACAGCATCACCAGCCTTTTCTTATCTGACCGATGCAAGCTATGAAGCGATGGACTTTGTTCGCCAGCTTCGTGAGCAAGGGGAAGCCTGCTATTTTACTATGGATGCTGGTCCCAATGTCAAGGTCCTCTGTCAGGAGAAAGACTTGGAGCATTTATCAGAAATCTTCGGTCAACGTTATCGCTTGATTGTGTCAAAAACAAAGGATTTGAGCCAAGATGATTGCTGTTAAAACTTGCGGAAAGCTCTATTGGGCAGGCGAATATGCTATTCTAGAACCAGGGCAGTTGGCCTTGATAAAGGCCATCCCCATCTATATGAAGGGCGAGATTGCTTTTTCTGATAGTTACCGTATCTATTCGGATATGTTTGATTACGCAGTAGATTTGACGCCAAATCCTGACTATAGCTTGATTCAAGAAACGATTGCTTTAGTGCAAGATTTCCTCGCTGATCGTGGACAGACCTTGCGACCTTTTTCTCTAGAAATCCGTGGAAAAATGGAAAGAGAAGGGAAAAGTTTGGTCTAGGTTCTAGCGGTAGTGTCGTTGTTTTGATCATCAAGGCTCTGCTAGCTCTGTATAAGCTTTCGGTTGATCAGGAGATCTTGTTCAAGCTGGCTAGCGCTGTCTTGCTCAAGCGCGGAGACAATGGTTCTATGGGGGACCTTGCCTGTATTGTGGCAGAGGAATTGGTTCTTTACCAGTCATTTGATCGCCAGAAGGTAGCTGCTTGGTTGAAAGAAGAAAACTTGGCGACAGTTCTGGAGCGTGATTGGGGCTTTTCTATCTCACAAGTGAAACCAACTCTAGAATGCGATTTCCTAGTGGGATGGACCAAGGAAGTGGCTGTATCGAGTCACATGGTCCAGCAAATCAAGCGAAATATCAATCAGAATTTTTTAAGTTCCTCAAAAGCAACGGTAGCTACTTTGGTAGAATCCTTGGAGCAAGGAAAAGCCGAAAAAGTGATCGAGCAAGTAGAAGTAGCCAGCAAGCTCTTAGAAGGCTTGAGCACAGATATTTACACGCCTTCGCTTAGACAGCTGAAAGAAGCCAGTCAAGATTTGCAGGCTGTTGCCAAGAGTAGCGGTGCTGGTGGTGGTGACTGTGGTATTGCCTTGAGTTTTGATGAGCAATCAACTGAAACCATAAAAAACCGTTGGGCCGATCTGGGGATTGAGCTCTTATACCAAGAAAGGATAGGACATGATGACAAATCGTAAGGATGAGCATATCCGCTATGCCCTTGAGCAGAAAAGTTCCTATAATAGCTTTGATGAGGTGGAGTTGATTCATTCTTCCTTGCCTCTTTACGACCTGGATGAAATCGATCTGTCGACAGAGTTTGCTGGTCGAAAGTGGGACTTTCCTTTTTATATCAATGCTATGACGGGTGGAAGCGATAAGGGAAGAGAAATCAATCAAAAGCTGGCTCAGGTGGCGGAAGCCTGTGGAATTTTATTTGTAACGGGTTCTTATAGCGCAGCCCTCAAAGATCCAACAGATGAATCTTTTTCTGTCAAATCTAGCCATCCAAATCTCCTTCTTGGAACCAATATTGGATTAGACAAGCCTGTCGAGTTAGGTCTTCAGACTGTAGAAGAAATGAATCCTCTTCTCCTACAAGTACATGTCAATGTCATGCAGGAATTGCTCATGCCTGAGGGAGAAGAAGGTTCAGAAGCTGGCAATCGCATCTAGTAGATTATAGCAAGCAAATCCCCGTCCCTATTGTTCTCAAGGAAGTAGGCTTTGGAATGGATGCCAAGACCATCGAAAGAGCCTATGAACTGGGTGTTCGTACAGTGGATCTATCAGGTCGTGGCGGTACCAGCTTTGCCTATATTGAAAATCGTCGCAGTGGTCAACGTGACTACCTCAATCAATGGGGCCAGTCTACCATGCAAGCCCTTCTCAATGCTCAAGAATGGAAAGACAAGGTCGAACTCTTGGTCAGTGGAGGCGTTCGGAATCCGCTGGATATGATTAAGTGCTTTGTCTTTGGGGCTAAGGCTGTGGGACTGTCTCGAACAGTTCTGGAATTGATTGAAAACTACACAGTCGAAGAAGTGATTGGTATTGTCCAAGGCTGGAAAGCGGATTTACGCTTAATCATGTGTGCTCTTAATTGTGCCACCATAGCAGATCTGCAAAAAGTAGACTATCTTCTTTATGGAAAATTAAAAGAAGCAAAAGATCAGATGAAAAAGGCGTAACCACCGCCTTTTTTCCATCTTCAGACCGAGGTGACTTTTTTGAATTGTGATAAAATAGAAAGCAGAGGATGAACCTATGAGAAAATTTAAAATCTTTTTATTTATTGAAGCCTGTCTTTTGACAGGAGCTCTGATTTTGATGGTTTCAGAGCATTTTTCGCGTTTTCTGCTTATACTATTCCTCTTTTTGCTTTTGATTCGCTATTACACTGGTAAAGAGGGCAATAATCTTCTTTTAGTAGTGGCAACAATTCTCTTCTTTTTCATCGTCATGCTCAATCCTTTTGTGATTCTAGCTATTTTTGTTGCGGTCATCTATAGTCTTTTTCTTCTTTATCCGATGATGAATCAGGAAAAAGAGCAAACTAATTTGGTGTTTGAAGAGGTGGTAACGGTTAAGAAGGAGAAAAATCGTTGGTTTGGAAATCTCCATCATTTTTCAAGCTACCAAACTTGCCAGTTTGATGATATCAATCTCTTTCGTCTCATGGGCAAGGACACTATTCATCTGGAGAGGGTCATCTTAATCAATCATGACAATGTCATTATTCTCAGAAAGATGGTAGGAACGACCAAAATCATTGTACCTGTAGATGTGGAAGTCAGTCTCAGCGTTAACTGTCTCTATGGTGATTTGACTTTTTTCAACCAGCCCAAGCGAGCCCTCCGCAATGAACACTATCATCAGGAAACGAAAGATTATCTCAAGAGTAACAAGAGTGTCAAGATTTTCTTGACCACTATGATTGGCGATGTTGAGGTGGTTAGAGGATGAAAAAACAAGCTTATGTAATCATTGCCATTACCTCCTTCCTCTTTGTCTTATTTTTCTCCCACAGCTTGCTGGACATCCTTGACTTTGACTGGTCTATTTTCTTGCACGATGTCGAAAAAACAGAAAAATTTATCTTTTTGTTGTTGGTTTTCAGCATGTCCATGACATTTCTCTTAGCCCTGTTTTGGAGAGGTGTTGAAGAGCTTTCTCTAAGAAAAATGCAGGCTAATCTCAAGCGTTTGTTGGCAGGACAAGAAGTGGTTCAGGTTGCAGATCCAGACTTGGATGCCAGTTTCAAGTCCTTGTCAGGTAAACTGAACCTTTTGACAGAAGCTCTTCAAAAGGCTGAAAATCACAGTCTTGATCAGGAAGAGGAAATCATCGAGAAAGAACGGAAGCGAATTGCTAGAGATTTGCACGATACAGTCAGTCAGGAGTTGTTTGCGGCCCACATGATTTTGTCAGGTATCAGTCAGCAGGCTTTGAAATTGGAGAGAGAAAAGATGCAGACCCAGTTGCAGAGTGTCACAGCTATTTTAGAAACTGCCCAGAAGGATTTGCGAGTCTTGCTCCTGCATTTGCGACCAGTTGAACTGGAGCAGAAGAGTCTGGTTGAAGGAATCCAAATCCTCTTAAAAGAGCTTGAGGACAAGAGTGATCTCAAGGTTAGTTTCAAGCAAAATGTGACGGAATTGCCTAAGAAAATCGAAGAGCATATCTTCCGTATCCTGCAAGAATTGATCAGCAATACCCTTCGCCATGCCCAGGCATCTTGTTTAGATGTTTACCTCTATCAGTCAGATTTTCAATTGCAGCTGAAGGTGGTGGACAATGGGATTGGTTTTCAGTTAGGGAGCTTAGATGACCTGAGTTATGGACTCCGCAATATCAAGGAGCGGGTTGAAGATATGGCAGGGACGGTTCAGGTATTAACAGCTCCCAAACAAGGGCTGGCAGTTGATATCCGTATTCCCCTGCTCGATAAGGAATGATAAAGGAGTAAAGATGAAAATTTTACTAGTAGATGACCATGAAATGGTTCGATTGGGCTTGAAAAGCTACTTTGACCTCCAAGACGATGTAGAAGTTGTGGGCGAGGCGTCCAACGGATCTCAGGGAATTGACTTATCCCTGAAATTGCGTCCAGATGTTATTGTCATGGATATTGTCATGCCTGAGATGAATGGTATTGACGCGACCTTGGCCATCCTCAAAGAATGGCCTGAAGCCAAGATTTTGATTGTGAGCTCTTATTTGGACAATGAAAAAATCATGCCGGTCTTGAATGCTGGTGCTCGGGGCTATATGCTCAAGACTTCTAGTGCTGACGAATTACTCCATGCCGTCCGTAAGGTGGCTGCTGGGGAGTTAGCCATTGAGCAAGAGGTCAGCAAAAAAGTCGAATACCACCGCAATCACATAGAACTACATGAGGACTTGACTGCGCGTGAGCGAGATGTACTCCAACTCATCGCCAAGGGCTATGAAAATCAGCGCATCGCAGACGAACTTTTTATCTCTCTCAAGACGGTCAAGACCCACGTGTCTAACATTCTTGCCAAACTTGAGGTCAGCGATCGTACCCAGGCAGCGGTCTATGCCTTTCAGCATCACTTGGTGGGGCATGAGGAGTTTTAGTAGTTATATAAAATAATATCGGAGAAATGACTTAATTTAGTATCAAAGAAGCGAGTGAGTAGCTATAGAACGATAAAATATTTTTTTCACAATGTTTTTATGTTATTTGTTGACATTCATTTTATAGGGTAGTAGAATAGAGTTATAAATAGATAAAATAATATATTGACCATAAAAAAGATTGATATAAACTCAAAAGGGGGTTAAAATCATGTCCCTGTAAATTATCAAAATAAGGTCACTAGAGCGTTAAGGACTTTATTTCATCTCTTTAAGAGTGTTATAAAAAAGATGGTTAAACTAACTCTATCTCTCAGTTTCAATTCGTGGAGGAAATGGCTATGAAAAAATCAAAATTACTCACACTTGGTTTGCTTGTAGGTGCTGGTCTACTTTTATCTATCAACCAAGCACAGGCTGCAGATACTTGGGTAAAAAATGGTGCTGACTGGAATCTTTCTCAAGATGGTAGTCTTGCTAAAAATAAATGGGTGCAAAATGCTGGCTCTTGGTATCACTTCGACGGTTCTGGTAAAATGCAGACAGGCTGGCTCAAAGACGGCAATACATGGTATTCGCTCGCAGATAGTGGGGCTATGCGTACTGGCTGGTACAAGGAAGGTAACACATGGTACTCCCTAGCAGATAGTGGTGCCATGCGTACAGGTTGGTACCAAGAAGGGTCTACTTGGTATTACCTCAAAGACAGTGGCGCTATGGCAACAGGATGGACTACTGCAAATGGTCAATGGTCTTACTTTGAAAACTCAGGTGCTATGGTTGCAGACAGAGCTGTTCCAGCCAGCGATGGAGAAAGTTATGTCATTGGTAAGGATGGCTATCTGTTAACCAAACTCCCTAGTCAGGTTGAACAATCTCAAGCGGATGATACAATTATCACAAATATTGTTACTTTGTCTGATGGTTATGATTATCACCTTATTTATACAAAAGATGGAGTCATTGTTGAAAAGAATGCCTGGTACATCAAACCAGAGTTTAAAAAGTTTTCTAATAAATATGGGGATCACGTGTCAAATACGATGTTGGCTTTAACAGATAATAAAGATCAAGGACAGGAAATTGATCCTAAAGCTGTTATAAAGAATTTCCAAAACTTACCAAACAGGTATTACTTTGGGGTAGATGGTCGTCGAGTAACAAATTTACCAGAAATGACTACCTATTCAGAGATTAAAAAAATTGGAAATGATGTCTATCTAGAAAATCCAGGTGCACGACTTTTTCTTGGAGCTACCAGCTTCACAATCAATAATAATAAACTATATTACTTAGATGGTGCTAATGACAAACTCAAAACAGGTTATTTTGCATTGATTGATGATAGACCAAGCTATCATCACTATCATATTCTTGTTTATGCAGACCAATCTGGTGAAATTCTTAAAATGAAACGATTGCCAACAGGAATTTCAGATTATCTTAATAAAGAAATTGACGGTTTCTACGGTCAAACTGTTAAAATCGATAGTAAGACAGGAAATGTTTCTGTTGTGAAATAAACTATCTGACATAGTAAAACGAAAAAAGCGAACAGCTTTGAATACTAGGAAGTCATGTTCATTTCACTATAGAATAGGAGGAAATGGCTATGAAAAAATCTAAACTACTTACACTTGGTTTGCTTGCAGGTGCTGGTCTACTATTGTCTATCAATCAAGCACAGGCTGCAGATACTTGGGTTAAAAATGGTGCTGACTGGAATCTTTCTCAAGATGGCAGCCTCGCTAAAAATAAATGGGTACAAAACGCTGGTTCTTGGTATCACTTCGATGGTTCTGGTAAAATGCAGACAGGCTGGCTCAAAGACGGCAATACTTGGTATTCACTAGCAGATAGTGGTGCTATGCGCACTGGCTGGTACAAGGAAGGAAACACCTGGTACTCACTCGCAAATAGTGGTGCTATGCGTACAGGTTGGTACAAAGAAGGGTCTACTTGGTACTATCTTCATTTTAGTGGTTCTATGATGACAGGTTGGGTGTTCATAGATGATAATTGGTATTATTTTGAACAATCAGGTGCAATGGCCTCTGATAGAGTTGTAAATTCTAGTGATGGCACAGGCTATATTCTCAGCAAGGATGGCCATATGTTCACTTTACAAAATAGCCCTTATAAAAATGGTGACATTGTTCGTTTAGGTGATGGATATGAATATCTGATTACAGCAAAATTTGACGGAAATAACTTTACTGATGTTATCGTGGATAAAAACACTTGGTATATCAAACCTGAGTTCAAGAAGTTTTCCGACAAATATGGGGATCAAGTTTCCAATACGATGTTGGCTTTAGTGGATAATAAAGAAGAAGGACAAGAAATTGATCCTAAAGCTGTTATTCGTAATTTCCAAAATCTACCAGGTCGATATTACTTTGGAGCAGATGGTCGTAGAGTATTACCACTTCCAGAGATGACAACTAGATCAGAAATCAAAAAAGTTGGCAATGATCTTTATCTAGAAGACTCAGGTGTACGACTTAGACTTCCATCTACTAACTTCACAATCAATAACAATAAACTATACCATTTAGATAATGGACAAGGTAAGCTTAAAACAGGTTACTTTGTATTGATTGATGACGGTATGTCTACAACCCACTATCATTTCCTTGTATATGCAGACCAATCTGGTGAGGTTCTTAAGATGAAACGCTTGCCATCAAGATTTTCAGATTATTTTGACAAAGAAATCGATGGTTTCTATGGTCAAAAAATTAAGATTACACAGCCAAATAAGTATGAATATTACAAGGTTCTTGTAGTTAAATAATACAAAACGAATCGCCCAATGAGGGATGTGGGGGCGATTCGTTTTTTACTGTAATCAGCCATTATTAAACATCTTTTATAAGATTATATTCGAAACCTAAAGAAAACTAAGAAGAAACCGTACCTCTAGCATGATTGAAAAGCGCATTCATTACTTGAAAAAAGTCGCCCATTTATGTTATAATAGACTGTATTTAAAAAATTTTAAGGAGAAATGACAGAATGTCTGTATCATTTGAAAACAAAGAAACAAACCGTGGTGTCTTGACTTTCACTATCTCTCAAGACCAAATCAAACCAGAATTAGACCGTGTCTTCAACTCAGTGAAGAAATCTCTTAATGTTCCAGGTTTCCGTAAAGGTCACCTTCCACGTCCTATCTTTGACAAAAAATTTGGTGAAGAGTCACTTTACCAAGACGTTATGAACGCTCTTTTGCCAAATGCTTATGAAGCAGCTGTAAAAGAAGCTGGTCTTGAAGTGGTTGCTCAACCAAAAATTGACGTAACTTCAATGGAAAAAGGTCAAGACTGGGTTATCACTGCTGAAGTTGTTACAAAACCTGAAGTAAAATTGGGTGACTACAAAAACCTTGAAGTATCAGTAGATGTAGAAAAAGAAGTCACTGACGCTGACGTTGAAGAGCGTATCGAACGCGAACGCAACAACTTGGCTGAATTGGTTATCAAGGAAGCTGCTGCTGAAAACGGCGACACTGTTGTCATCGACTTCGTTGGTTCTATCGACGGTGTTGAATTTGATGGCGGAAAAGGTGAAAACTTCTCACTTGGACTTGGTTCAGGTCAATTCATCCCTGGTTTCGAAGACCAATTGGTAGGTCACTCAGCTGGTGAAACTGTTGATGTTATCGTAACATTCCCAGAAGACTACCAAGCAGAAGACCTTGCAGGTAAAGAAGCTAAATTCGTAACAACTATCCACGAAGTAAAAGCTAAAGAAGTTCCAGCTCTTGACGATGAGCTTGCAAAAGACATCGACGAAGAAGTTGAAACACTTGCTGAATTGAAAGAAAAATACCGCAAGGAATTGGCTGCTGCTAAAGAAGAAGCTTACAAAGATGCAGTTGAAGGTGCAGCAATTGATAAAGCTGTAGAAAACGCTGAAATCGTAGAACTTCCAGAAGAAATGATCCACGAAGAAGTTCACCGTTCAGTAAACGAATTCCTTGGGAAACTTGCAACGTCAAGGTATCAACCCTGACATGTACTTCCAAATTACTGGAACTACTCAAGAAGACCTTCACAATCAATACCAAGCAGAAGCTGAGTCACGTACTAAGACTAACCTTGTTATCGAAGCAGTTGCGAAAGCTGAAGGATTTGATGCTTCAGAAGAAGAAATCCAAAAAGAAATCGAGCAATTGGCTGCAGATTACAACATGGAAGTGGCACAAGTACAAAGCTTGCTTTCAGCTGATATGTTGAAACACGATATCACAATCAAAAAAGCTGTTGAGTTGATCACAAGCACAGCAACAGTAAAATAATCTTAATAAACAAAAATCCCACCTGAATTGGTGGGTTTTCTGATGCACTATTTTCCAAAAATCTCTTTGAGGTCTGCTTCTGTAATCCCAATCATGGCTGGGATGCTGTCCCAGTTTTCTTCTGTTAGGATGTAGGGTTGTTCAGAGGTACTTGATGTGGCTGTTTCAGAGATAGCTTGTTGTTTTTCTTCAATAGTTTCCAATAAATCATTGAAGCGTTCAATCAGATAGGTTTTTCGGGCGGTTCCAATGTGTTGGGTAGCATAGTCAAAGGCCTGTAATTCGCCTAGTAAGATAAGCTTGCTTTGGCGCGTGTAATGGCTGTATAGATCAGATTGCGCTCCAGCATACGCCTGCTAGCACTAGTGATAGGTAGGATGACAACAGGGAACTCACTTCCCTGTGATTTATGGATACTCATAGCATAGGCCAGGCGAATCTTGTACCATTCGTTACGTGGGTAAGAGACCTCATTGCCATCAAAATCAATGACAATCTCGTCTTGTTTCGACTCGGTGTATTTACCAGGAATCAGGTCTGTGATGGCTCCTAGATCCCCATTAAAGACATTGATTTCAGCATCATTGACCAGGTGAATGACCTTGTCGCCCTTACGATAATGGCACTGGGGAGCTTCAAAACTAAGTTGGTCTTTTTGTGGTGGGTTAAGGAGGTCTTGCATGAGCTGGTTGATGGCATCAATCCCTGCCGTCCCTCTGTACATGGGAGCCAGAACTTGGATATCACGGGCAGGAATACCACTTCTGAGGGCAGCGCCTAAGATTTTTTCAATCGTAGCTGGAATATGGCCACTAGCAATTTCAAAGTAGGAACGGTCTGCTTTTTTCTGGGTAAAGTCAGCTGGCAAGATGCCCTGTCGAATTTGACTAGCTAGGGTGACGATGGTTGATTCTTCGCTTTGACGGTAAATTTTTCCAAGCGAGTCTGAGGAATCAAGGGAATATGAAGCAGATCCGCTAGAACCTGTCCAGGACTGACAGACGGCAACTGGTCGCTGTCACCCACGATGAGGATCTTACTGTTAGAAGAGATATTGGAAAAGAGTTGATTGGCCAGCCAAGTATCCACCATAGAAAATTCATCCACGATAATAAAGTCGGAATCCAGATAATCTTCCAGATGACTGGTGTCATCGTCACCTGTCATTCCTAAATGACGGTGTATGGTCGCACTTGGCAAGCCTGTCAATTCATTCATACGGCGAGCTGCTCGGCCAGTTGGAGCGGCAAGAAGAATCGGCAGGTTGCTTTTTTTCCTGAGGTCAAGTCCTTCTAAAAGGGCGTAAACAGCGATAATCCCATTGATAACAGTTGTCTTACCAGTACCAGGCCCACCTGTAAGGATAAAGACCTTGTTCTGGATAGCATCGCAGATAGCTTGTTTTTGAATGCTATCATACTCAATTCCCAGTTCTTCCTCGACAGTAGCGATATGTTTTTGAATGGTTTCTAAATCCTGGCTCTTCTGTTTTCCTTTTTCAAGGATACGGACCAAGTGACTGCGGATGCCTTCCTCAGCGAAAAAGAGGCTGTTGTCAAAAATTTTGGTATCAATCTGCTGAATCTTGTCTTCTTCAATCAGGTAGGAGAGCTCTTGGGCCACTTGGCTGGGATCCAGTTCCACGGGGCGAGAAGATTCAAGGAGAGTAAGGGTTTGTTCTAGCAGATCCCGTGCTTCAATATAGGTGTCCCCTGTTTCCATACAGGCCTGAAAAAGACTATGTACTAGACCGGCGCGGAAGCGTTCAGGAGCCTGACTTTCGATACCTAGTTCTTCCGCTAATTGGTCAGCAATGGTAAAGCCCAAGCCCTTGATATCCTCAACCAATTGGTAGGGATAATTTTCAACCACATTAAGGGTTTCTTCCTTGTAAAAGTCTTGAATTTGAAAGGCTAGTTTATTGGGAATACCGTAGTTGGCAAGTTTGGCCAAAACCATCTCCGTTCCGTAGTTGAGACGGAGAGTGGAGACGAAAGCCTCGCGATTTTTGGCAGAGAGTCCTGCGATACCTTCTAACTTTTCTGGGTGTTGCAGAATTTCGTCAATGGTATTTCGCCATAGGTGTCCACTATTTTCTGAGCTGTTTTGAGACCAATTCCCTTGAAATGGCTACTTGAAAAGTATTTGACAAGCCCTTTGTTAGTTGGTTTTGCGCGTTCATAACGGCTGATTTGCAGCTGCTCCCCGTATTTGGAGTGCTGGACAATTTGCCCCCAAAAAGTATAGTCTTCTCCCTCAATCACGTCAGCCATGGTACCAGTGACAATAATTTCAAAATCATCAAAGTTTTCTGCGTCTGTATCGTCGATTTCTAGGAGGAGGATGCGATAAAAATTGCTGGGATTTTCAAAAATAATCCGTTCAATGGTTCCTGAAAAATAAACTTCCATAAAATTCCTTTGCATGAATAGGTGAGAGTTAATACTCTTAGAAAATCTCTTCAAACCACGTCAGCTTCCATCTGCAACCTCAAAACACTGTTTTGAGCAACCTGCGGCTAGCTTCCTAGTTTGCTCTTTGATTTTCATTGAGTATAACTTTGTTTCTATCTTAATCAAACTGGATAGTGAATAATCATCTTATCATGATAGAAGAAGAGGCTGAGATTGTTGATTCTCGGCCTCTTAGGATTCTTAAAATGTTCCGATACGGGTGATTGGCCAGAAGCGGAATTTAGCTTCCCCTGTGATATCTTTTGCTTTGAAGGTACCTACGTGGCGGCTGTCGCTTGAAACCAGGCGATCGTCTCCGAGGAGAAGGTACTCTCCTTCTGGGACAGTAAAGCTAAAGTTAGTATTGTAGTTGACATCGACTGTGAAGGCTTGGGCTTTTTGAGCGATACTTCTAAAGAAAGTTCCTTTATTTCCTTCAAAGCCCTTGCCTGAGTATGTGCTTTGGAGTTTATCATCCTTGAAACGTTTGATGTAGTCAGCTAGGTAAGGCTCATCCGTCTCTTTATCATTGATGTAAAGTTTATCGTTTTCGTAACGGATGGTATCGCCAGGCATTCCGATGACACGTTTGACAATGTCCTTATTACCATCTTCCTCATGGGCCACCACGATATCAAAACGGTCAATAGGGAGGTGTTTGACAACAAAGAGGATTTCGCCATCCGCTAGGGTAGGATCCATGGAATGTCCTTCTACGCGGACATTACTCCAAAAAAAGATACGGCTCAAAGCTAGTAATGACAGAATCAGGAGGAACAATCCCCACTCTTTTAGGAAATTTTTAAATGAATTCATAATTTACCTTTCTAAGCGTTTTTTCGCTTTTTCAGTATTTTTAAAGTGCAGTTTGGCGCAGAAGTTAAGTCCCTGCATACCATAGGCTTGCAAAATCTGGCTAGCTACCTTATCAGAAGCCGTTCCAGCTCCACTTGGAAGTTGATAGCCCAGTTCTCGTCCTAGATTTTCAAGATTTTCCAGAAAGAGATCACGCGCAATGATAGAAGAAACTGCGACAGCCAAGTATTTTCCCTCAGCCTTTTCTTCCAAGCTGATAGGATTGCTGAAACGGTTTGCCTCTTGTGCCAAGTACTTGTCATAATTTTTAGCACTGGTAAAGGCATCAATCACAATTTTCTCAGGCTGAGCACCTTTTTGAAGGAGGAGATAGATAGCCTGGTTATGGAGGGCTACTTTAACCGAAACAGCATTGTAGCGGTCTCCAATGACCTCGTTGTACTTGCTGGGTGAGAGAAGCAGTGCCTGGTGCTGGATTTTTTCCTTGAGGATAGGGGCAATCTGACGAATCTTTTGGTCGGTCAGAGTTTTAGAATCTCCCACACCGAGTTTTCGTAAAAAGTCATGCTGGTCAGGTGTGACAAAGGAAGCCACAACTGCAAGCCCACCAAAGTAGGAACCATTCCCTACCTCATCTGTCCCAATCAAAGGGAGATTTGTCCGCTAGTTTCCTCTACAACTTGATAGCCAAAGAAACTGGCGTATTTCTCAGCTCCTTCACCCTGAAGCAAGACCTTTCCAGAAGTATAGATAGAAGCCGTTGCTTGAGGTAGTCGCAAAAAGTAGCGAATATAGGGATTCTTGCTGGGAGCCAGACTGGTTTGATAGTGTTCAAGAAAAGCCTGAATCTCCTTTTCACTTGGTGTGAGTGTTATACTTGTCATAGTTTCTATTGTATCATAAAAGCAGGCAAATTTGTAAAAACTGACAAAATTAGCGAATTTTGGTATAATATCGTGAGGTGAATTTTATGGCAAATCTAAATCGATTCAAATTTACATTCGGGAAAAAATCATTAACCTTGACAAGCGAACATGATAATCTCTTTATGGAGGAAATCGCCAAGGTTGCGACAGAAAAATACCAAGCAATTAAAGAACAAATGCCTAGTGCAGACGATGAAACCATCGCTCTTTGTTGGCAGTCAACTGTTTATCAACTCAGCTCAGCCGTGAGATTGAATTTGACGATAAGGAGCAAGAGCTAGAAGAACTCCGTCACAAGCTTGTGACTTGTAAGCAAGAACAGAGCAAGATTGAGGATTCCTTATGATTTCACTCCTTCTTCTATTGGTCTTAGCTTGGGGATTTTATATCGGCTATCGGAGAGGCCTGCTCTTACAGATTTATTATCTGATTTCAGCCATGGCATCGGCTTTTATGGCTGGCCAGTTTTACAAGGGGCTGGGAGAACAATTCCATTTATTACTCCCTTATGCAAATCCGCAGGAAGGCCAGGGAACTTTCTTTTTCCCATCGGATCAACTCTTTCAGTTGGATAAGGTCTTTTACGCAGGGATCGGCTATTTGCTTGTATTTGGGATTGTTTATAGCATCGGTCGTTTGCTTGGTCTCCTCTTACACTTGATTCCTAGTAAAAAACTGGGTGGCAAGTTCTTCCAAGTTTCAGCAGGAATCTTGTCCATGTTGGTGACCTTATTTGTCTTGCAGATGGCCTTGACCATCTTGGCGACCATCCCCATGGCAGCTATACAAAATCCTCTTGAAAAGAGTATCGTCGCAAAACACATCATCCAGAGCATACCAGTAACAACCAGTTGGCTCAAACAAATCTGGGTGACAAATTTAATCGGATAAAAAGGGCAGGAATTTTCCTAGCCCTTTGTTTACAGATTTGACTGAATGTAAAAAGTTACCACACCTAGACATTCAAAGACAAGGAAATAAAGATGAATAAGAAAATATTAGAAACATTAGAGTTCAATAAGGTCAAAGCCTTGTTTGAACCCCATTTGTTGACTGAGCAGGGCTTGGAGCAATTGAGACAGCTTGCTCCAACTGCCAAAGCGGATAAAATCAAACAGGCTTTTGCTGAGATGAAGGAAATGCAGGCTCTTTTCGTCGAGCAACCGCATTTCACGATTCTCTCTACTAAGGAAATTGCAGGAGTCTGCAAGCGTTTGGAGATGGGGGCGGATCTCAATATCGAGGAGTTCCTACTCTTGAAGCGCGTGCTTCTTTCTAGCAGAGAACTGCAAAGTTTTTATGCCAATCTGGAAAATGTCAGCTTGACAGAATTAGCCCTTTGGTTTGAGAAATTACATGATTTTCCGCAATTACAAGGAAATCTCCAAGCCTTTAATGATGCAGGTTTCATTGAAAATTTTGCCAGTGAAGAATTGGCGCGAATTCGTCGAAAAATCCATGATAGCGAGAGTCAGGTACGCGATGTTCTACAGGACTTGCTTAAGCAAAAAGGGCAGATGTTGACAGAAGGAATCGTTGCCAGCAGAAATGGCCGTCAGGTTCTACCAGTCAAAAACACCTACCGTAATAAGATTGCAGGTGTCGTTCATGATATTTCTGCTAGTGGAAATACCGTCTATATCGAACCCCGTGAGGTGGTCAAACTGAGTGAAGAAATTGCTAGTTTGCGAGCAGATGAGCGTTATGAAATGCTTCGCATTCTCCAAGAAATCTCGGAGCGTGTCCGCCCTCATGCGGCTGAGATTGCCAATGATGCTTGGATTATCGGCCATCTGGACTTGATTCGTGCCAAGGTTAGATTTATCCAAGAAAGGCAAGCAGTCGTACCTAAGCTGTCAGAAAATCAAGAAATTCAACTGCTCCATGTCTGCCATCCTTTGGTCAAAAATGCCGTCGCAAATGATGTCCATTTTGGTCAAGATTTAACAGCTATTGTCATTACAGGTCCCAATACAGGTGGGAAGACTATCATGCTCAAAACCCTCGGCTTGACGCAGGTCATGGCCCAGTCCGGTTTGCCGATTTTAGCAGATAAGGGAAGCCGTGTTGGTATTTTTGAAGAAATCTTTGCTGATATTGGCGATGAGCAGTCTATTGAGCAGAGTTTGTCTACCTTCTCTAGCCACATGACCAATATCGTGGATATTCTTGGCAAGGTTAACCAACATTCACTCTTACTTTTGGATGAGTTGGGGGCTGGTACTGATCCCCAAGAGGGAGCCGCCCTTGCCATGGCTATTCTGGAGGACCTTCGCCTGCGTCAAGTCAAGACCATGGCGACCACCCACTATCCAGAACTCAAGGCCTACGGTATTGAGACAGCCTTTGTGCAAATGCCAGCATGGAGTTTGATACTGCAACTCTTCGCCCGACTTATCGCTTTATGCAGGGCGTTCCTGGTCGAAGCAATGCCTTTGAAATTGCCAAACGTCTAGGCCTATCTGAGGTTATCGTAGGGGATGCCAGCCAGCAGGTCGATCAGGACAATGATGTCAATCGTATCATTGAGCAACTGGAAGAGCAGACGCTGGAAAGCCGTAAACGCTTGGACAATATCCGTGAGGTGGAGCAAGAAAATCTCAAGATGAACCGTGCTCTCAAAAAACTTTACAACGAACTCAATCGTGAAAAGGAAACCGAGCTTAACAAGGCGCGTGAACAGGCTGCTGAGATTGTGGACATGGCCCTCAGTGAAAGTGACCAGATTCTTAAGAATCTCCATAGTAAATCTCAACTCAAACCCCATGAAATCATTGAAGCCAAGGCCAAGCTGAAAAAATTGGCTCCTGAAAAAGTAGACTTGTCCAAAAACAAGGTCCTTCAAAAGGCCAAGAAAAAACGAGCTCCAAAGGTGGGAGATGATATCGTTGTTCTCAGTTATGGACAGCGTGGTACCTTGACCAGTCAACTCAAGGACGGCCGTTGGGAAGCCCAAGTTGGCTTGATTAAGATGACCTTGGAAGAGAAAGAATTTGACCTTGTTCAAGCCCAGCAAGAAAAGCCAGTTAAGAAGAAACAAGTCAATGTCGTGAAACGAACTTCTGGGCGAGGACCTCAAGCCAGACTGGACCTTCGAGGCAAACGCTATGAAGAGGCTATGAATGAGCTAGATGCCTTTATCGACCAAGCCTTGCTTAATAATATGGCTCAAGTTGATATCATCCATGGTATTGGAACAGGAGTCATCCGTGAAGGTGTCACCAAATACCTACAAAGAAACAAACATGTCAAGAGTTTCGGCTATGCCCCACAAAATGCTGGAGGCAGTGGTGCAACCATTGTGACTTTTAAAGGATAGAAGTATCATTTTTACAAATTTTAGTGTATAAAAGAATCGAGAAATATAGGATGAATTTGAAAAATATAGTACAGTTAGTTGGAGATTATCATCATGTTGAAGTGTCTCCAGATGCTCATCTTGATTTGGGAGCAGATATCACAATCCGTTCGTTTGCAAGTATTGAAGTTTCAAGTGGAGAGAACTTGAAAATTGGAAACAGGGTATTTTTTAATGACCATTGTTCAGTACGCTGTACTAAAGAAATCACCATTGGCCATGATACAATGTTTGGGGATGGAGTACGAATTTGATTCGAATCATCAATTCAATAACTATCATGTGTTTAAAACTGCAATGAGCGGCGCTCCTGTTCGTATTGGGCGTGATTGTTGGATTGGTGCCAATACCGTTATTCTTAGAGGAGTTACTATTGGTGATAATGTCATCATAGGTGCTAATTGTCTCATCCACCAGGATATTCCTAGTAATTCAATCGTCACTCATAGTGAAACATTAACGATTAAGCCCAAGAATATTGCCAAATTTCATGCTTTTGTTTATACTTACTCAGATCAGTTGGAAGGTTTGGAGTATTTGCTAGCTAGTTTACCTGAAGTTGATTTTCATGTTGCGGCGCCAACGAATGTTTCAAATTTTTTAAGAAGTTTTTCCAGATTTAGTAATTTTCAACTATATGAATATTGCCAATCGAGAGAGATTTCAGATCTCATTTTAGAGTTAGCTGATGTCTATCTAGATATAAACCACTGGAATGAGGTTGATGATATTATTGGGCATGCTTTGGCAATAGGAAAACCGATATTTGCATTTGATACAGTAGCTCATCGAACTGATGAAGGAATTCAAGTGTTTAGTATAGAGGACAAAGAGAATATGGTGATGGCCATTCGTCACCAACTAGAAAAAGTTGATAGTGGGGAGAAGGAATGAAATTGTATCAAAAAGTGATTGCTCTTGGAGCTGATATTCGTTATATGGATAAGGTAGAAACTGTGATAAAGTCAGTATCGGTTCATAATCATGAAGTGAAATTTTATGTATTTAATGACGATTTGCCTAGTGAGTGGTTTCTTTTGATGAGAAATCGTCTGAAGGTTATTGGGTCTGAGATTGTCAATGTCAAAAAAACAGCTCATAATCTTCGTGATTTCCATTTGCCGAACGCAATCCTATCCTATGCTGCGTTCTTTAGATATTTTATTGCAGATGAAGTTATAGAAGATAGGGTTCTCTATTTAGACTCGGATACGATTGTCAATGCAAATTAGATGACTTATTCAACATAGATTTACAGGGATATGCTATCGCAGCTGTTCAAGATTTTAATCACGAAGGTTGGTTAACAACCTTTAATTCAGGTGTGATGTTGATTGATGCAAAAAAATGGCGAGAAAAAAATTCAACACAAAGTCTACTAGAGTTGACTGCTCAATACCATGAACATGTCTATGGGGACCAAGGTGTTCTCAATATGTATTTCGGTGACCAGTGGCTACATTTGGACAAAGAGTATAATTTCATGGTTGGATTGGATCAATTTTTACACTTAACAGGCAACAGTAAATGGTACCAGTCTTCGTATTATGGAAATTATGAGCCAAAGATTATCCACTATACCTCAGAGTTTAAACCCTGGATTCATTTAACTTTGACACGTTTTCGTAAGTTATGGTGGTTTTATTATGGTTTGAACTGGAATGATGTGTTATTAGAAACTGATATCATCAGACGTTCATTTACAGAACTGGTAAAGGCTCCCTTATATCATACTTGTATTTTTACAAATAGTGCTAGTCTAGAATCAATAGAATACCTACTATCTGAATTACCGGAAGTTCATTTTACAATATTAGCACCAACAAATTTTGCTGATAGTGTAGTTGATATGCAACGATTTTTGAATCTTTCAATTTATCCAAACTTTAGTCCTTTTAACAAGAATGAAACCTTGGATAAGATGGATTTCTACCTAGATATCAATCATGGAGGAGTTGTAGGAACTATTGTAGAAGAAATTAGTGATAAAAATAAACCAATTTTTGCGTTTGATAATACAAGTCATGACTCGAGTGGAAGAAGTTGTATTTTTTCGTCAACTGAACCAGAGAAAATGGTAGAAGCAATTCGAAAATTTTTAGGAGTAGAACTGAGTGGTAAATGAGTTTAGATAGTATTTTAAAATTGATCAAAAAGTCAGGATTTCTATTGAAATTATGGCTCTATTTTCGAGATAGTGAGGAAATTTATACAGTAAAAACTGTTGAATTAAGTTTTACTAATAAACACATTGACAAAAACCAACATTTTTTGTAAAATAAGAATCAATTAAATACCAACACCGAATGAAGTTTAATAGAAGTGGCGAATCGTTTGATTTTCCATGACTGTAAATGGACGGAACTCTGGAGAGACCGTAAAGGCACCGAAGGGGCAAGGCAGGTAACTGCTCAAACTCTCAGGTAAAAGGACAGAGCTAGGATAGACCGCTTTTTAGCATTTATCTAAGCATTCCAGAGTACATGTATCTTGCATGTGCTCTTTCTTTTGGGGTTGAAAAGATAGGAGAAGGAAATGTTAGAATTGCTTAAATCAATTGATGCTTTTGCTTGGGGACCTCCCCTCTTGATTTTATTGGTCGGAACAGGGATTTACCTAACTGCCCGTTTAGGACTTTTGCAGGTTTTGCGTCTCTCTAAAGCCTTTCAGCTTATTTTTATCAAGGATAAGGGGCATGGGGATGTATCCAGTTTTGCGGCCTTGTGTACAGCCCTAGCAGCGACAGTTGGTACGGGAAATATTATCGGGGTGGCGACAGCTATCAAGGTCGGTGGACCAGGAGCTCTCTTTTGGATGTGGATGGCTGCTTTCTTTGGAATGGCTACCAAGTATGCGGAAGGTTTATTAGCCATTAAATACAGAACTAAAGACGATAACGGTGCTGTTGCAGGAGGTCCCATGCACTATATACTTTTGGGTATGGGAGAAAAGTGGCGACCACTTGCCATCTTTTTTGCCATTGCAGGTGTCTTAGTAGCTTTGTTGGGAATCGGAACCTTCACCCAAGTCAACTCGATTACAGAATCTATCCAAAATACAACGACCATTTCGCCAGCAATCACGGCTCTCGTTTTGTCTGTCTTAGTAGCGATTGCCGTTTTTGGAGGACTCAAGTCTATTTCAAAGGTTTCGACAGCTGTTGTTCCTTTTATGGCTATCATCTATATTTTAGGAACACTTACAGTTATTTTTTTCAATATTGGAAAACTCCCTGCCACAGTCGCTTTAATCTTGACATCAGCTTTTAGTCCTGTTGCTGCGGTAGGTGGATTTGCTGGTGCTAGCATTCGGATGGCTATCCAAAATGGTGTGGCGCGTGGTGTCTTTTCAAACGAATCTGGTCTAGGTTCTGCTCCCATTGCAGCTGCTGCAGCTAAGACAAATGAACCAGTAGAGCAAGGTTTGATTTCCATGACAGGAACCTTTATTGATACCCTCATCATTTGTACTCTGACTGGTTTGACCATCTTGGTAACTGGAGTATGGAATAGTGACTTGAATGGAGTGGCTTTGACTCAGTCAGCCTTCTCAACAGTCTTTTCACACTTTGGGCCTGCCCTCTTGACCATTTTCCTTGTACTCTTTGCCTTTACAACGATTCTAGGTTGGAACTACTATGGAGAACGCTGTTTCGAGTTCCTCTTTGGTGTTCGTTTTATCTGGCTCTACCGTGTGATTTTTGTGCTCATGGTCTTGCTGGGAGGATTTATCGAGTTGGATATGGTTTGGATTATTGCTGATATTGTCAACGCTTTGATGGCTCTGCCAAACTTGATTGCCCTCTTAGTTTTATCACCAGTTGTTATTGCTGAAACTAAAAAGTATTTTAATAAATAATGGAATCACACATTGCGTGTGATTTTTTGCTTTCATAAAAAATTTCTATCAGTGCAATTTAAAATATATATTATACACGGTATAGAATCTGTGATAGACTAGGTTTCAACAAAATGAAAAGAGGTTTTATGATGACAACATTTACAATCCATACAGTAGAATCAGCACCAGCAGAAGTGAAAGAAGTTCTTGAAACAGTAGAAAAAGACAACAATGGCTTTATTCCAAATCTAATCGGACTCTTGGCTAATGCACCTACTGCTTTAGAGGCTTACCGTACTGTCGGAGCTATCAACCGTCGCAACAGCCTGACACCTGTTGAGCGCGAAGTAGTGCAAATCACGGCAGCTGTGACCAATGGTTGTGCCTTCTGCGTCGCAGGTCACACAGCCTTTTCAATTAAACAAATCCAGATGAATGATGACCTTCTGCAAGCCCTTCGCAATCGTACTCCAATTGAAACAGATCCTAAATTGGACACCCTAGCTAAGTTTACTTTGGCAGTTATCAATACCAAGGGTCGTGTAGGAGATGAAGCCCTAGCTGAGTTTCTAGAAGCTGGCTACACTCAACAAAATGCCTTGGATGTGGTTCTTGGTGTCAGCCTAGCAAGCCTCTGTAACTATGCCAACAATCTAGCCAATACACCAATTAACCCAGAATTGCAACCTTATGCTTAATCCTTATCTGAGTAAAATGAAGTCTGAAATAATCGGACTTCATTTTTTATCCCCTCATTTAAGCGCTTTTATGCTATACTGAAACTAACATGATTATTGGAGGTTAGGATGAAAAAACTCCCCTTGGTATTTTCTGGTTGTTTGCTAGGTTTAGCAGGAGCTGGAAATCTCGTTTTAGATACGTTGCCGATTCTGTCCCATCTGTTGAGTCTGACAGGTTTGATTTTGTGGATTTACTTTCTGCTTTTGCATCTCTTTAATTGGAAGGAAACCAAGCAAGAGTTGACCAAGCCCCCTCTTTTATCAGGAATGGCCACCTTTCCCATGGCTGGGATGATTTTATCGACTTATGTCTTTCGCGTCTTCCCTCATCTTCCTTTGGTAGCGCAAGGACTCTGGTGGTTTTCATTTCTCTTGGATTTGGCCTTGATTGCTGGTTTTACCATCAAATTTGCCTATCCAGGCAAGAGAGTCAATGCTACTCCAAGCTGGACGGTACTTTATGTGGGAATAGCAGTGGCAACCTTGACCTATCCTCTCGTAGGCATCATCGAAATTGCCTATGCGACCTTGAGTTTTGGTTTTCTCCTAACCTTCTATCTCTATCCCCTTATTTATAGCGATTTAAAGAAACATCCACTCCCACTAGCCATGCTTGGACAAGAAGGGATTTACTGTGCTCCTTTTTCTCTACTCTTGGCTTCTCTGGTTCGGGTTGGAGGAGCTAGCCTACCGACTTGGCTCTTGATTGCCATGATTTTGGCTTCCCAATCCTTCTTTTTCTTTGTTTTGACTCGCCTGCCTAATATTTTAAAACAAGGTTTTCAACCAGCTTTCTCAGCCCTCACTTTCCCAACTATTATCACAGCTACCTCGCTCAAGATGGCTCAGGGAATCTTGAAACTTCCATTTTTGGATTATTTGGTAGTGGCTGAAACTGTTGTTTGCCTAATCATTTTGCTCTTTGTATTGGGAGCTTATCTGAATTGGTTACGAAAAAAGGTCTAGCTAGAAATAGCTAAACCTTATTTTTTATGGTTTGATAACTTCAGCTCCACCCATATATGGACGAAGTGCTTCTGGGATGGTCACAGAACCATCTGCATTTTGGTAGTTTTCAAGAATAGCAGCCACTGTACGTCCAACTGCAAGTCCAGAACCGTTCAAGGTATGAAGCAATTTCACCTTGCCATCTGCTTCATCACGGTAACGGATTTGGGCACGACGGGCTTGGAAATCTTCTGTGTTTGAACAGCTTGAGATTTCACGGTAGGTATTTTGGGCTGGAATCCACACTTCCAAGTCGTAAGTTTTAGCAGCTGAGAAGCCCATATCTCCTGTAGAGAGAGCAACGACACGGTATGGAAGGTTAAGTTTTTGAAGAATGTTTTCAGCGTTGGCTGTCATTTTTCCAATTCTTCGTAAGATTCTTCTGGTTTGGCAAATTTAACCATTTCAACTTTGTGGAATTGGTGCAAACGAATCAAGCCACGAGTATCACGACCAGCTGAACCAGCCTCAGAACGGAATGATGGGCTCATAGCAGTGAAGTAGATTGGCAGGTCTTTACCGTCAAGGATTTCATCACGGTAGTAGTTTGTCAGAGGAACTTCAGCTGTAGGAATAAGGACGTAATTGCTATCGCTGAGTTCAAAAGTATCTTCCTTGAATTTTGGATATTGACCAGTCCCAAACATAGAGTCATGGTTAACCATGTAAGGCGTGATGACTTCTGTATAGCCTTCTTTTCCATGTTCATCCAACATAAAGTTGTAGATAGCACGTTCCAAACGAGCACCGAGACCTTTATAGAAGAGGAAACGAGCGCCTGTTACCTTACCACCGCGTTCCCAGTCAAGGATACCAAGATCTTCACCAAGATCCCAGTGAGCTTTTGGCTTGAAATCGAACTCGCGTGGAGTACCCCAACGGCGAACTTCCACATTGTCATCTTCGTCAGCCCCAACAGGAACGCTGTCAGCAGGGATGTTTGGAAGAGTAGTGGTAAATTCTGTCAATTTAGCATCGATTTCTGCCAATTCAGCATCCAAGGCTTTGACTTCAGCAGATAGAGTTTGCATGGCAGCAATCTTGTCATCTGCATTTTCCTTGTTGCGCTTAGCTTGGGCAATCTCAGCAGAAACTGTGTTACGTTCAGCCTTGAGAGTTTCAACCTTGACTAAAATATCACGACGTTTAGCATCGATTTCTTTCATCTCGTTTAAGACAGCAGCATCTACACCACGTGTAGCCAGTTTTTCTGCGACAGCATCAAAGTCTGTACGAATACGTTTGATATCTAACATAAGAACTCCTTTGTGAAAAAAGCACACCTGACAAAGCGTTGGAGTGGCAGGGCCACGGTTCCATCCAACTTCACAGGTGTGCACTTGATTGTGTATGTAATTGTTACTAACGGTAGAATTTCACCTATCCCTCCTATCTGCTCGCAGCACCCGCAGACTTTCTGAAAGAAGAAGATAACCTACTTATCCGTTGCTATGATTATACTAAAGTTTCTACTTTTTTGCAAATAGATTTTTAAATTTTTGACTAATGGTTTGAATCAGGGTAGGAAGTTTGACGACCTTGTCATTGCCTAGTTTTTCGCGAGCAATTTTAAGAATGGCACCTGAATCTTTTGAAGCAAAGAGGAATTTTCCTCTGTCTGTAAAGACTTCGAAGTGGCGACTGATTTTGCGACCAGAGACATTGGCTCCAATTTGGTTGATATGGCTCCAAGGAATCTGGATAAATTGTTCAACATTGACATCTGGGTAAAATTCCAGAGCCTGATCTCCGACAAGAAATTTCCCAACTTTCCCAGCTATAGAGAGGTAGGAGGTGCCTGTCGTATTGAGGAGCACTGTTTTGTTAAGTGATTGAGCCATGCTTAGTCTTCCTTACTTTCACCGAAAAAGGCATTGTAGAGGGCTTTAATAGCTGCTTTCTCTTGGTCCTTATGGACAACAAACATGATAGACACTTCACTAGAACCTTGAGACATCATCTGGATGTTGATCTTATTTTCAGATAGAGCACGTGTCGCAGTAGCAGTTACTCCGATATGGCTCTTCATTTTTTCTCCAACAATCATAATGATAGAAAGGTCGTGTTCGATTTCTGCATGGTCTACTTCAGCCTTTTGAACCAACTGACGAAGGATTTCTTCTTCCTTGATAGGAGTTAGTTCGCGAGAACGGAGGATGATTGAAAGATCGTCGATACCTGTTGGCATATGTTCCCAACCAATGTTAAGATCTTCAAGGATTTGAAGAACCTTGCGTCCAAATCCAACCTCGCGGTTCATGAGGTATTTAGACATGTTGATGCTGACAAAGCCTGAGTCACCAGCAATTCCTACTACTGGGAATTCATCACTGCTGTGTTTTAGAACGATACGAGTACCTGGGTGGTCAGGGTTGTTGGTATTCTTGATAACCAGAGGGATTTTTCCACGGTAGGCAGGAAGAAGGGCTTCGTCATGAAGGACTGAGAAGCCTGCATAGGCCAACTCACGCATTTCACGGTAGGTTAATTCAGGAATCGAGTGTGGTTGGTGGATAATACCAGGGTGAGCCGCAAAGATACCATCAACGTCTGTAAAGTTTTCATAGAGGTCGGCCTTAACACCGGCAGCAATGATAGAACCTGTAATGTCTGATCCTCCACGTGAGAAGGTACAGATCTGATTTTCCTTGGTAACTCCAAGAAACCAGGAATGACAAGGACTTCATTTGCATTCGTCAATTCTTCAATCTTGTCATAACTTGATGGAATGATGCGAGCGTGACCAGGTTCACTTGTGACCACAATACCAGCTTCTCTAGGGTGAACATAGCGTGCATCAATCCCATTTTGATTAAAGTAGGCTGCGATCAATTTAGCATTGTTATTTTCACCGGCTGCTAGGAAAGTATCGTAGAGAAATTCATTTTCTTCAATAGGAAGAGTGGCCAAGGCGCGAATGCTTTTTGAAATTTTTTCTAGCACAGCTGGTTTAAGACCTAGTTCACTAACCATAGCAGCATAGCGGTCGATAATCCAGTTTTGACTCTTGCTAATATCGTTACCAGCAACATAGTCGCGGTAGTATTTAATCAAGGCATCCGTAACCTTAGTATCTTCAGCATTGCGTTTACCAGGCGCAGAAACGACGACAAAACGACGCTCTGAATCGCTTTTTACAATGTTTAAAACTTTTTCTAATTGACTAGCAGAGGCAAGAGAGCTACCTCCAAATTTAACAACCTTCATAAGAACTCCTAAAGTAAGTATTTTATACGATTATAGCAGAAAGAAAGCCTTTTTTCAATGAAGAAAATAAGATGCTTTCTACATTAAAGGGAGCCTGTATTATCGGATGAGACACTTTTAGTCGATTTTTTCTTGCTTTCGAGTTTTAAAAAAGATATACTTTGAAAACAAAATAATTTAAACTGCTTATAAAATAAAAAGGAGTCCTGATGGAACACATTATTTATCAGCTTGAAGAGGACTTGGCAATCCTTACCTTGAATCGTCCTGAGGTCGCAAATGGTTTTCATATTCCTATGTGTGAGGAGATTTTAGAAGCTCTGACTTTGGCAGAAGAGAATCCGGCTGTGCATTTTGTCTTAATCAACGCGAATGGCAAAGTCTTCTCTGTTGGGGGAGATTTGGTAGAGATGAAGCGGGCAGTGGATGAGGATGATATTCCATCATTGACAAAAATCGCAGAGTTGGTCAATACTATTTCTTATAAAATCAAGCAAATAGCCAAACCTGTCTTGATGGAGGTTGATGGGGCTGTTGCAGGTGCCGCAGCGAATATGGCTGTTGCTGCGGATTTCTGTCTGGCAACGGATAAGGCTAAGTTTATCCAAGCTTTTGTTGGAGTTGGTTTGGCTCCAGATGCAGGTGGGATTCATCTCTTGAGTCGTAGTATTGGTGTGACGCGTGCTGTTCAATTAGCTATGACAGGAGAAGCTTTAACAGCAGAAAAAGCTCTAGAGTGGGGCCTGGTCTACCGTATTTCTGAAGCTGATAAGTTAGAAAAAACCAGAGGACAGCTTCTTAAAAAATTAAGACGTGGGTCAGCTAATTCCTATGCAGCCATCAAGAAGTTGGTTTGGGAGAGCCAATTCAAAGATTGGCAAGATTATGCTACTTTAGAACTGAACCTACAGGAATCCTTAGCTCAAACAGAGGATTTCAAAGAGGGAGTTCGGGCTCATTCGGAAAGAAGAAGACCTAAATTTACAGGAAAATAAAAAAATACTTGCACTGTTCTTTGAAGTTTGATATAATTTTTTTGTCAAATGTTTTGATTGTGAAAGTTTTTTGAAAAGGAGGGAAAAGAGATTGGACTACCAACGAATTAATGAATATTTAACATCTATATTTAACAATGTCCTCGTTATTGAGGAAGTTAGCTTGAGGGGTAGTCGTTTCAAGGATATCTCCATCAAAGAAGTACATACAATCGATGTAATTGGAAAATTCCCAGATGTGACGCCAAGTCAAGTGTCGAAAGAGTTGATGGTGACTCTTGGAACGGTTACGACGAGTCTGAATAATCTTGAACGAAAGGGTTATATTGAACGCATTCGCTCAGAGCAGGATCGTCGTGTGGTGCATCTGCATTTGACAAAGAAGGGTCGCTTGGTTCATAGGCTACATAAACGCTTCCACAAGGCCATGGTTGAAAAAATCATTGATGGTATGAGTAAGGAAGAAATTGATGTTATGAGCAAAGGGTTGACCAATCTTTATCAATTTTTGGAGGATTTGAAATAATGGCTTTTGCAAAAATAAGCCAGGTTGCTCATTATGTACCAGAGCAAGTGGTTACAAATCATGATTTGGCTCAGATTATGGATACCAATGATGAGTGGATTTCAAGTCGGACGGGAATACGACAAAGGCATATTTCAAGAACAGAATCTACCAGTGATTTAGCTACAGAGGTTGCCAAGAAACTGATGGCAAAAGCTGGAATCACTGGGGAGGAGTTGGATTTTATCATCCTAGCTACTATTACTCCAGATTCGATGATGCCCTCTACAGCTGCTCGTGTTCAAGCTAATATTGGTGCAAAAAAAGCTTTTGCTTTTGACTTAACAGCTGCTTGCAGTGGATTTGTATTTGCTCTTTCAACTGCTGAAAAGTTTATCGCTTCTGGTCGCTTTCAAAAAGGCTTGGTAATTGGTAGTGAAACCCTTTCTAAGGCAGTCGATTGGTCAGATCGATCAACAGCTGTTTTGTTTGGAGATGGTGCTGGTGGTGTTTTGCTAGAAGCCAGCGAACAAGAGCATTTCTTGGCTGAGAGTCTCAATAGCGATGGGAGTCGTAGTGAGTGTCTGACTTATGGACATTCAGGCCTGAATTCTCCATTTTCAGATCAAGAAAGTGCAGATTCATTTTTGAAGATGGATGGGCGCGCAGTCTTTGATTTTGCTATTCGGGATGTAGCTAAGTCTATCAAACAGACCATTGAAGAATCTCCTGTAGAGGCGACAGACTTGGATTATCTGCTACTTCATCAGGCTAATGACCGTATTTTGGATAAGATGGCTAGAAAAATCGGTGTCGACCGAGCTAAACTTCCAGCCAATATGATGGAATATGGTAATACCAGTGCAGCAAGTATCCCGATTTTACTTTCAGAGTGTGTAGAACAAGGTCTCATCCCTTTAGATGGTAGCCAGACTGTTCTTCTATCAGGCTTCGGTGGAGGCTTGACCTGGGGCACGCTCATTCTTACAATTTAGGTAATCATGTGGTGAACACATTGTTATAAAAAAACTATTTATTTTAAAGGAGTCCTATCATGGCAGTATTTGAAAAAGTACAAGAAATTATCGTTGAAGAACTTGGAAAAGACGCATCAGAAGTAACACTTGAATCAACTTTTGATGATTTGGACGCAGATTCATTGGACTTGTTCCAAGTAATCTCAGAAATCGAAGATGCTTTTGATATCCAAATCGAAGCAGAAGATGACTTGAAAACAGTTGGTGACTTGGTTGCCTACGTTGAAGAGCAAACAAAATAAGCAGAATATAAGATAGAAGGAGTAGGGAAACCCGCTCCCTCTTGTTTAGGCAATAGTTTGATTTCAAATTATGACAGTATCGAACTATTACGTAAGCAAGAAACGATGGAGGCACTATGAAAACGCGTATTACAGAATTATTGAATATTGATTATCCTATCTTTCAAGGAGGAATGGCCTGGGTTGCTGATGGTGATTTGGCAGGGGCTGTTTCCAAGGCTGGTGGACTAGGCATTATTGGTGGGGGAAATGCCCCGAAAGAAGTTGTCAAGGCAAATATTGATAAGATCAAATCGTTAACGGATAAACCCTTTGGTGTCAACATCATGCTCTTGTCTCCCTTTGTGGAAGATATTGTAGACCTCGTTATCGAGGAAGGTGTTAAGGTAGTGACAACAGGTGCAGGAAATCCTGGTAAATATATGGAACGTTTTCATGAAGCAGGGATTACAGTTATTCCAGTTGTACCAAGTGTTGCCCTAGCTAAACGCATGGAAAAAATCGGTGCGGATGCTGTTATTGCAGAAGGAATGGAAGCCGGGGGGCATATCGGAAAATTAACAACCATGACCTTGGTGCGCCAGGTAGTTGCAGCTGTGTCTATTCCTGTTATTGCTGCAGGAGGGATTGCAGATGGTGAAGGTGCTGCGGCTGGCTTTATGTTAGGGGCAGAGGCGGTTCAGGTTGGAACTCGTTTTGTCGTTGCAAAAGAGTCTAATGCCCATCCAAATTACAAGGCGAAAATTTTAAAAGCTAGAGATATTGATACTACGATTTCAGCTCAACACTTTGGGCATGCAGTTCGTGCTATTAAAAATCAGTTGACTCGTGATTTTGAAAAAGCTGAAAAAGATGCCTTTAAACAGGAAAATCCTGATTTAGAAATCTTTGAACAAATGGGAGCAGGTGCCCTAGCCAAAGCAGTTGTTCACGGTGATGTGGATGGCGGCTCTGTTATGGCAGGTCAAATCGCAGGCCTTGTTTCCAAAGAAGAAACCGTTGAAGAAATCCTAAAAGATTTGTACTATGGAGCAGCTAAGAAAATTCAAGAAGAAGCCTCTCGTTGGGCAGGAGTTGTAAGAAATGACTAAAACAGCCTTTATTTGCTGGTCAAGGTGCCCAGTATCTAGGGATGGGACGGGATCTCTATGATCAGTATCCGATTGTCAAAGAAACGATTGATCAAGCAAGTCAGGTACTTGGTTATGATTTACGTCATCTCATTGATACGAAAGAAGCAAAACTTAACCAGACCCGCTATACGCAACCAGCTATTTTAGCGACTTCAGTTGCTATTTACCGATTATTGCAAGAAAAGGGCTATCAGCCTGACATGGTTGCTGGTTTGTCTCTTGGAGAATACTCTGCCTTGGTAGCCAGCGGTGCCTTGGATTTTGAAGATGCGGTAGCCTTGGTTGCTAAGCGTGGCGCCTATATGGAAGAAGCGGCTCCTGCTGGTTCTGGTAAGATGGTAGCAGTTCTCAATATGCCAGTAGAGATTATTGAAGAAGCCTGTCAAAAAGCTTCTGAACTTGGAGTGGTTACCCCAGCCAACTATAATACACCTGCACAAATCGTGATTGGTGGAGAAGTAGCTGCAGTTGATCGAGCTGTTGAACTCTTGCAGGAAGCTGGTGCCAAACGCTTGATTCCTCTCAAGGTTTCAGGGCCCTTTCATACCGCTCTCCTTGAGCCTGCTAGCCAGAAACTAGCTGAAACTCTAGCTCAGGTAAATTTTTCAGATTTTACTTGTCCCCTAGTCGGCAATACAGAAGCAACTGTTATGCAAAAAGAAGACATTGCTCAACTCTTGACGCGTCAGGTCAAGGAGCCAGTTCGTTTATATGAAAGTATTGCAGTTATGCAAGAAGCAGGCGTAACCAACTTTATCGAGATTGGACCGGGGAAAGTCATGTCAGGCTTTGTCAAAAAAATTGATAAGACGGCTAAACTAGCTAATGTTGAAGATCAGGCGAGTTTGGAAGCCTTGCTAGAAAACGAGTAATCCCTTCTCCCACAAATATAAGAGAAAACAGGAGAAAAGAATGCAACTAAAAAATAAAAATATCTTATTACAGGTTCGAGTCGTGGAATTGGTCTTGCCATTGCCCACAAGTTTGCTCAAGCAGGAGCCAATATCGTCTTAAACAGTCGTGGGTCTATCTCAGAAGAATTGCTCGCTGAGTTTTCAAACTATGGTGTCAAGGTGGTTCCCATTTCAGGGGATGTGTCTGATTTTGCAGACGCTAAGCGTATGATTGAGCAAGCTATTGCAGAGCTGGGTTCAGTAGATGTTTTGGTCAACAATGCAGGGATTACCCAAGATACCCTTATGCTCAAGATGACAGAAGCAGATTTTGAAAAAGTGCTCAAGGTTAACTTGACTGGTGCCTTTAACATGACACAATCAGTCTTGAAACCGATGATAAAAGCCAGAGAAGGTGCTATCATTAATATGTCTAGTGTTGTTGGTTTGATGGGAAATATTGGTCAAGCTAACTATGCTGCTTCTAAGGCTGGTTTGATTGGTTTTACCAAGTCTGTGGCGCGTGAAGTGGCCAATCGCAATATCAGGGTTAATGCTATTGCACCTGGAATGATTGAGTCCGATATGACAGCTGTTCTATCAGACAAGGTAAAAGATGCTATGCTGGCGCAAATTCCTATGAAAGAATTTGGACAGGCAGAGCAGGTTGCAGATTTGACAGTATTTTTAGCAGGCCAAGATTATCTAACTGGTCAAGTGGTTGCCATTGATGGTGGCTTAAGTATGTAGCAGAAGCTAGAGGTAAAAAAGATGAAACTAAATCGCGTAGTAGTAACAGGTTATGGAGTAACATCTCCAATCGGAAATACACCAGAAGAATTTTGGAATAGTTTGGCAAGTGGAAAAATCGGAATTGGTCCAATTACAAAATTTGATCATAGTGACTTTGATGTGCATAATGCGGCAGAAATCCAAGATTTTCCTTTTGATAAATACTTTGTAAAGAAAGATACCAATCGTTTTGACAACTATTCTTTGTATGCCTTGTACGCAGCCCAAGAAGCTGTCAATCATGCAGGTCTTGATGTAGAGGCCCTTGACAAGGATCGTTTTGGTGTTATCGTTGCCTCTGGTATTGGTGGAATCAAGGAAATTGAAGATCAAGTGCTTCGCCTCCATGACAAAGGGCCAAAACGTGTGAAACCATTGACTCTTCCAAAAGCCTTGCCAAATATGGCTTCAGGAAACGTTGCTATGCGTTTTGGAGCAAACGGTGTTTGTAAATCTATCAATACTGCCTGCGCTTCATCAAATGACGCGATTGGAGATGCTTTCCGCTCAATTAAGTTTGGTTTCCAAGATGTTATGTTGGTAGGTGGTTCAGAAGCCTCTATCACACCTTTTGCTATCGCAGGTTTCCAAGCCCTGACAGCTCTCTCTACTACAGAGGATCCAGCTCGTGCTTCTATCCCATTTGATAAGGACCGTAATGGTTTTGTCATGGGTGAAGGTTCAGGGATGTTGGTTCTTGAAAGTCTTGAACACGCTGAAAAACGTGGGGCAACTATCCTTGCCGAAGTAGTTGGTTACGGAAATACCTGTGATGCCTACCACATGACTTCTCCACATCCAGAAGGTCAGGGAGCTATCAAGGCCATCAAACTAGCCTTGGAAGAAGCCGAGATTTCTCCAGAGCAAGTAGCCTATGTCAATGCTCACGGAACGTCAACTCCGGCTAATGAAAAAGGAGAAAGTGGTGCGATCGTAGCTGTTCTTGGTAAGGAAGTCCCTGTATCATCAACCAAGTCTTTTACAGGACATTTGCTGGGTGCTGCAGGTGCAGTAGAAGCTATCGTCACAATCGAGGCTATGCGTCATAACTTTGTACCAATGACAGCTGGAACAAGTGAAGTATCAGATTATATCGAAGCCAATGTCGTTTATGGACAAGGCTTGGAGCAAGAAATTCCATACGCCATTTCAAATACTTTTGGTTTTGGTGGCCACAATGCAGTTCTTGCTTTCAAACGTTGGGAGAATAAATAAGTATGAATTTAAACGATATTAAAGACTTGATGGCCCAATTTGACCAGTCAAGTTTGAGAGAATTTTCTTATAAAAATGGGACGGATGAGTTGCAGTTTAGCAAGAATGAAGCGAGACTGGTGTCTGAAGTTGCACCAGCACCTGCTCTAACAACACCGAGTCCAGTGGCTTCTACATCTGCTCCAGTAGAGACTGTAACAGAGGAGTTTCCAGCTCCAGCTGAAACAAGTGTGGCTGCTGAGGGAGATGTTGTAGAGAGCCCACTTGTTGGGGTGGCTTACTTGGCTGCTGGTCCTGATAAACCTGCCTTCGTTACAGTTGGTGATACTGTTAAAAAAAGGTCAAACATTGGTCATTATCGAAGCCATGAAAGTCATGAATGAAATCCCAGCTCCTAAGGATGGTGTGGTAACGGAAATTCTCGTTTCTAACGAAGAAATGGTTGAGTTTGGTAAAGGATTGGTACGTATCAAATGATCGATATTCAAGGAATCAAAGAAGCCCTTCCTCACCGTTATCCTATGCTACTAGTAGACCGTGTCTTGGAAGTGAGCGAGGATACCATTGTTGCCATCAAAAATGTGACCATCAATGAGCCCTTCTTTAACGGTCATTTTCCTCAATATCCAGTTATGCCAGGTGTTCTGATCATGGAAGCCTTGGCGCAAACAGCTGGTGTCTTGGAGTTGTCAAAACCTGAAAATAAAGGAAAACTGGTCTTTTACGCTGGTATGGACAAGGTTAAATTCAAGAAGCAAGTTGTACCAGGTGACCAATTAGTTATGACGGCAACGTTTGTAAAACGTCGTGGCACCATAGCTGTGGTTGAAGCAAAGGCTGAAGTGGATGGCAAGCTTGCAGCTAGTGGTACTCTTACCTTTGCAATAGGGAACTAAGGAGGTTCTCCATGTTTCGAAAAATTTTAATTGCCAATCGTGGTGAAATTGCGGTTCGGATTATCCGTGCGGCGCGTGAATTGGGGATTGCAACGGTGGCGGTTTATTCAACTGCTGATAAGGAAGCCCTTCATACACTTTTGGCAGATGAGGCAGTGTGTATCGGTCCTGGTAAGGCAACAGAGTCTTATCTCAATATCAATGCGGTTCTATCAGCTGCAGTCTTGACTGAGGCAGAAGCCATTCACCCAGGTTTTGGATTTCTCAGTGAAAATTCCAAATTTGCCACCATGTGTGAAGAAGTTGGTATCAAGTTTATCGGTCCATCTGGCCATGTTATGGATATGATGGGGGATAAGATCAATGCGCGTGCTCAGATGATTAAAGCTGGCGTGCCTGTCATTCCAGGTTCAGATGGAGAAGTGCACAACTCTGAAGAAGCTTTGATTGTTGCTGAAAAAATTGGCTATCCTGTTATGCTCAAGGCTTCAGCAGGTGGTGGTGGTAAAGGGATTCGTAAGGTTGAAAAACCAGAAGATCTCGTTTCTGCCTTTGAAACTGCCTCTAGCGAAGCCAAGGCCAATTATGGCAATGGTGCTATGTACATAGAGCGGGTTATCTATCCAGCTCGTCATATCGAGGTTCAAATTTTAGGAGATGAGCATGGACATGTGATTCATTTAGGTGAACGGGATTGTTCTCTTCAACGGAATAACCAAAAGGTTTTGGAAGAAAGTCCTTCGATTGCAATCGGAAAAACGTTGCGCCATGAAATTGGTGCTGCAGCTGTTCGAGCTGCAGAGTCTGTTGGCTATGAGAATGCAGGGACTATTGAGTTTCTGCTCGATGAAGCCAGTGGCAACTTCTATTTCATGGAGATGAATACTCGTGTACAAGTAGAGCATCCAGTAACAGAATTTGTTTCAGACGTTGATATCGTTAAGGAACAAATTCGCATTGCAGCAGGTCAACCTCTGTCTGTTAAGCAAGAAGATATTGTTCTACGAGGTCATGCCATCGAGTGTCGTATCAATGCAGAAAATCCAGCCTTCAACTTTGCTCCAAGTCCAGGTAAGATTACCAATCTCTATCTTCCAAGTGGAGGAGTTGGCTTGCGCGTGGATTCAGCAGTTTATCCAGGTTATACCATTCCGCCTTATTATGATAGTATGATTGCCAAAATCATCGTTCACGGCGAAAATCGTTTTGACGCCTTGATGAAAATGCAACGTGCTCTCTATGAATTAGAGATTGAAGGGGTGCAGACCAATGCAGATTTCCAGCTTGACCTCATTTCAGATCGCAATGTCATTGCTGGAGATTATGATACTTCCTTCTTGATGGAAACCTTCTTACCCAAGTATCAAGAAAAAGAATAAAATGACTTCAAGAGTTTAAACCGAAAAGGGGAATCAATGGCTCTATTTAGTAAAAAAGATAAGTATATTCGAATTAATCCCAATCGTTCGGTTAGGGAAAAACCTCAAGCCAAGCCAGAGGTTCCAGATGAATTATTTTCCCAGTGTCCAGGCTGTAAGCATACCATTTATCAGAAGGATCTGGGAAGTGAGCGTATCTGTCCGCACTGTAGTTACACCTTTCGTATTTCTGCCCAAGAACGCTTGGCTCTGACGATTGATATGGGAACCTTCAAGGAATTGTTTACAGGGATTGAAAGCAAGGATCCCTTGCATTTCCCTGGTTATCAAAAGAAACTAGCAACTATGCGTGAAAAAACAGGTCTGGATGAAGCCGTTGTGACAGGGACAGCTCTTATTAAAGGTCAGACTGTGGCTCTTGGGATAATGGATTCTAACTTTATCATGGCTTCTATGGGTACAGTTGTAGGTGAGAAAATCACTCGTTTGTTTGAGTATGCGACTGTCGAAAAATTGCCAGTTGTTCTCTTCACAGCCTCTGGTGGAGCCCGTATGCAGGAAGGAATCATGAGTCTCATGCAGATGGCCAAGATCTCTGCAGCAGTTAAACGCCATTCAAATGCTGGCCTCTTTTACCTGACCATTTTGACAGATCCAACGACAGGTGGTGTGACAGCTTCTTTCGCTATGGAAGGCGATATCATTCTGGCTGAACCACAGAGCTTGGTCGGTTTTGCTGGGCGTCGTGTCATTGAAAACACGGTTCGTGAAAGTTTGCCTGAGGATTTCCAAAAGGCAGAATTCCTATTGGAGCATGGATTTGTGGATGCTATCGTTAAAAGAAGAGACTTGCCAGATACGATTGCAAGCCTAGTCAGATTGCACGGAGGGAGTCCAAGATGAATATTGCAAAAATAGTCAGAGAAGCGCGTGAGCAGAGTCGCTTGACAACTTTGGACTTTGCGACAGGCATTTTTGATGACTTTATCCAATTACACGGTGACCGTTCTTTTCGTGATGATGGTGCAGTTGTTGGTGGTATCGGCTGGCTTGGAGACCAAGCTGTAACAGTGGTTGGTATCCAAAAAGGCAAGAGCTTGCAAGATAACCTCAAACGGAATTTTGGACAACCGCATCCAGAAGGATACCGTAAGGCCCTACGTTTGATGAAACAGGCTGAAAAATTTGGCCGACCAGTTGTGACCTTTATCAATACTGCAGGTGCTTATCCCGGTGTCGGAGCGGAAGAACGTGGACAGGGAGAAGCTATTGCTCGCAATCTCATGGAAATGAGTGACCTGAAAGTTCCGATTATTGCTATCATTATCGGTGAAGGTGGTTCAGGTGGGGCTCTGGCTCTAGCAGTCGCAGACCGTGTCTGGATGCTGGAAATTCTATCTATGCTATTCTCAGTCCAGAAGGTTTTGCTTCCATTCTATGGAAAGATGGTAGTCGTGCCATGGAAGCTGCAGAACTGATGAAAATCACTTCGCATGAACTGTTAGAAATGGACGTGGTGGATAAGGTGATTTCTGAAGCAGGACTTTCTAGTAAAGAACTGATTAAGAATGTCAAAAAAGAACTTCAAGCTGAGCTAGCTAGACTTTCACAAAAACCGTTAGAAGAGTTGTTGGAAGAGCGTTACCAACGATTTAGAAAATACTAATACTCTTCGAAAATCAAATTCAAACCACGTCAGCTTCGCCTTGCCGTACTCAAGTACTGCCTACGGCTAGCTTCCTAGTTTGCTCTTTGATTTTCATTGAGTATAATTCTTTAGAATACGCAAAAACTAGAACTGGCAGTCAGTTCTAGTTTTTATGTTGTTCTTACTCTGTATCAAGGACGAAGTAAAAGGTGCTTGGAAAACCAAACACCTTTTTGATTATTCATTTTCTTCAGTTACAAATTGACTAAGCAGTCCGTTGATAAAGCGGGCTGATTTTTGATCTGAAAAATTCTTGGCAAGTTCAATAGCTTCATTGACTGCTACCAGCTGGGGTGTATCAAATGATGTAATTTCAAAGATACCCAAGCGTAGCAAGTTTTTTTCGACCAAGGTCAAGCGTTCAACTGTCCAGCCTGACTTGAGGTGCTGGTTGATTTGTTTATCCAACTCGTCTTTTTGAGCTTGAACACCAGAAACCAAGTTCAGAAGAAAGGCAGGGATTTGCACATCTGCATCTTCACGGTCATGTGTGTAGGCAAAGTGACAAGCTGTCTCCATATCTGTGCCGAATTCAAGGCTCATAAGAGCTTGAAAAGCACATTTACGAAGTTCGCGTCTAGATTCTAATAATGGACTAGTCATTGAGGAAGTCCTCGTTAAATAGATCTTTCAACTCTGGTTTAGGTGTTTTGTCTGGAACAATTCCTGTAACATGGATATTGACAGCAGAAAGTTCCACATCAGCCATATCATGGACAGCATCTTTGACCGCTTTTTGAATAGCAAGAGCAACTTTGGTACTTTCACACCGTACTCAAGATAGAGGTAGATGTCAGCAGTTAGTTCTTCGTTGCTTTCTTTTAAGTAGACGCCACGACCAAGAGAGAGTTTTGATAGGGTATCAGATACGGATTTATTTGAAAATGAATGGACACCATCAACTTTAGCAGTTGCGATGGCAATGATTTTTTCAAGTACACGTGGAGCGATAACGATTTCGCCAAATTGTTCTTCAGTTCCCATAGAATGACCTCTTTCTAGAGATTAGGCACGAGAAACGTAAGTTCCTTCTGCAGTGTTGATGATCAATTTTTGTCCAGCTTCGATGAAGTCAGGAACGTTGACAACAAGTCCAGTTTCCATAGTTGCTGGTTTACCAGAACCTGTAACAGTAGCACCCTTGATAGATGGTTGTGTTTCAGCAACTGTCAATTCAACAGTAGTTGGTACAGTTACACCGATTACTTCAGTTCCGTAGAATTGGATTTTTACATCTGAGTTTTCAAGGATGTAAAGCAATTCATTTTCAACGTTTACGACTGGGATTTCGTATTGGTCATAAGTTTCAGTGTTCATGAAGTAGGCAGTTTCATCCATTTTGTACAAGTATTGAGCTGGAACAGTTTCGATAATAGCTTGTTCGAATTTTTCTTCTGGACGGTAGCTTGTATCAAATGTAGAACCAGTACGGACATCACGCAATTTCATACGCATGATCGTGTTTCCTTTACCTGGTTTGTGGTGGCTAGCTTCCAAAACGCGGATTAATTTTCCGTCTGCAGTTTCAAATGTCATACCAGCTTTCAATTTGCTTGCTTCAATCATGTTTTTACCTCTTTAATAAATATTATTACTCTTCATTTTACCATAAAATCTTCTGGAAATAAAGCCAAAATAGTTATTGGGAGATGGTAGGGGAGAAAAAAACCAACCTCAGGGCTGGTTTCTTTTACATATTAATCTTCTTTCAACTTCGCCAATTCTTGGGCAAGGAGTTTAAGGGCGACTTGTGGGTTGGCTTGGCCTTTGGTTGCTTTCATAAGGAATCCTGTGAAGGCCTTATCTGCGTTACGTTTACCTGATTTGAAGTCGGCAACGGCTGCTTCATTATCCGCAAAGACTTGGTGGATAATTGGAATCAAAACATCTGGATCTGAGATTTGAACCATACCTGCTTTTTCCACGTATGCACGCGCTCCACCGCCATTTTTAGCCAGGTGGACAAAGACTTTCTTGGCAATCTTAGATGAGATAGTACCGTCTTCGATGATGGCAATCATTTCAACCAAGTTTTCTGGTGTCAATTCGATTTGTTCCAGTGTCTTGCCTTCGGCGTTCAAGAATTGAGCGACTTCACCTTGGAGCCAGTTAGAGACTTGTTTGGCGTCGCCACCTAGGGCAACAGCTTTCAAAGAAGTCAGAAGTGACTTTATTTGCAGTCAACTGACTAGCATCGTAGTCTGACAAGCCAAGGTCAGATACATAACGCGCACGGCGTTCTTTTGGAAACTCTGGCAACTCTGTCCGCATTTCCTCGATCCACTCGTCTGAGATTTCAAAGAGAGGTAGGTCTGGTTCTGGGAAGTAGCGGTAGTCTGCAGCACCTTCCTTGACACGCATGAGGATGGTTGCCTTGTTAGCTTCATCATAACGGCGTGTTTCTTGGCGGATTTGACCGCCTGATCGAAGGATTTCAGCTTGACGTTGGACTTCGTATTCAAGACCTTTACGAACGTTTGAGAAGGAGTTGAGGTTCTTCAACTCAGTCTTGGTACCGAATTTTTCTTGACCATAAGGGCGAAGAGAAATATTGGCATCCACACGCATGGAACCTTCTTCCATCTTAACGTCAGAAATACCAGCATACTGGATAACTTCCTTGAGGGCTGTTAGGTAAGCATAGGCTTCTTCTGGTGAACGCATATCGGCTTCAGATACAATCTCGATCAAAGGCACACCTTGACGGTTGAGGTCAACGTAAGAGTAGCCGTCTGTACCGTGGGTGTTTTTACCAGCGTCTTCTTCTAGGTGGGCACGTTCGATACCGATTTTCTTAGTCGTACCGTCTTCTAGCTCGACTTCAATCCAGCCGTTGTAACCGATTGGCTCATCAAACTGAGAAATTTGGTAGGCTTTAGGATTATCAGGGTAGAAGTAGTTCTTGCGGTCAAAGTGCATCTTTTTATGGATGTTCATGTTGAGGGCAAGAGCAGCCTTGATACCGGCATCGACAACACCTTTATTGAGAACCGGAAGTACTCCTGGGAAAGACCAGTCAATCACGTTAGTATTGGCATTTTGGTCATTTCCGAAGTGGGCAGAAGTAGGTGAGAAGATTTTTGAATTGGTGTTGAGCTCTACGTGGACTTCAAGTCCAATGACTGTTTCAAAGTTCATTAGTTGTCACCTCCAAATCACGGGTTGTTGTTTGTGGTAGTCTGTTGTTGCTTCAAAAGCAGCAGCAGCTTGGTAAATGGTTTCCTCAGAGTACTTAGGACCGATCAATTGGAGTCCGACAGGTAGACCTTGAGAGAATCCAGCAGGAATCGAAATTCCTGGGAGGCCAGCCAAGTTGACTGGGATGGTCAAGAGGTCAGCCAAGTACATAGCAACTGGGTCGTGGTTGAGTGAGTCCAAGTCATAAGCAACACTTGGAGCAGTTGGACCCAAAATCAAGTCGTAATCCGCGAAAACTTTTTCGAAATCTTGAATGATGAGGGTACGGACCTGACCAGCCTTTTTGTAGTAGGCATCGTAGTAACCTGATGAAAGACTGAAAGTACCTAGCATGATACGACGTTTTACTTCTTCACCGAAACCTTGGCTACGACTGTTTACATAGATTTCATCAAGGTTGGTTGCATCTTCTGCGCGGTAGCCGTAACGGATACCGTCAAAACGTTGCAAGTTTGATGAAGCTTCTGATGAAGCGATGATGTAGTAAACTGCCACACCGTATTTAGAGTGAGGAAGGCTGACTTCTTCAACGATAGCACCAAGTTTCTCAAAGTGCTTAGCAGCATTAAGAATGGTTTCCTTAACCTCTGGGTCAATCCCTTCACCAAGGTATTCCTTAGGCAAAGCAATTTTCATACCCTTGATGTCTTGACCGATTTTTGAAGTAAAGTCGGCAATGCGGACAGGAGCAGAAGTAGAGTCTTTGGCATCTTCGCTGGCAATAGCGTTGAGCAAGAGAGCATTTTCCTTAACAGTAGGAGCAAAAGGTCCAATCTGGTCTAATGAACTACCAAAGGCAATGAGACCGAAACGTGAAACTGTTCCGTAGGTTGGTTTGAGACCAACAATCCCATTGAAGGCAGCAGGTTGGCGGATAGAGCCCCCCGTATCAGAACCAAGTGACAAGCGAACTTGTCCTGAGGCTACAGCTGCGGCAGAACCACTTGATGAACCACCAGGAACCTTGTTTTGATCCCAAGCGTTTTTAGTCGCACCATAGTGTGAAGTTTCACCTGAACCACCCATGGCAAATTCGTCCATGTTGGTTTTACCAACGACAATCATGCCTCTAGATTTTTGCATTAGCAACCGCAGTCGCATCAAAGATCGGCTCGTAGTTGTAGAGCATTTTTGAGGCAGCAGTTGTGAGAATGCCGTCTGTAGAGATATTATCCTTAACAGCAAGCGGAATTCCTGAAAGGACATTATCAGCGTCAATTCCAGCTTCATCAATAGCTTTAGCTTGAGCAAGGGCTTGCTCCTCAGCGATGGTAACAAAAGCGTTGATAGCTGTCTCTCGAGACTTGATATCTTCAAGCGTAGCTTGGGTCAATTCTGTTGCTGAAATTTCCTTAGAAACAAGGAGATTGTGCAAGTCTTCAATGGTTTTATGGTTGAAAGTCATTAGGCATCTCCTCCATCGTCTAGGATAGCTGGTACCTTGATGTAATAGTTGTCTTTTTCAGGTACGTTTTTAAACAAGCGATCACGGTCTGTTCCTTCTTCGGCCACATCAGGGCGGAGTACGGTCTTGCGGTCAGCCATAGTCGTAGTAGGTGCGACACCAGTTGTGTCTACTTCGCCCAGCAACTCAACCATGTCAACAATCTTAGACAAGGTAGTCGCAAAGGCAGCAGTTTCTTCTTCAGAGAATCTTAATTTTGAAAGATTGGCAACGTGTGTTACCTCTTCTTGCGTAATTTTCATCTTGCATCCTTTCGTGAAATGATGATTTTTAGTCTGTTCTATTTTACCATATTTTCCTATAAATAAGGGAGGGAAAGGTGAAAAAAGACATCTGGCAAGTCGAGAAAGAGGTTTTTAAAATAGACAAAAAAATAGCCGTCCTAACTTTGGCGAGTTAACGAGCTATTTTTTAGTTATGTAATTACAGCCACTGTCTTAAACGGCTCTGAGGGGTGTTGTTGTCGCAACACCTTTTTCTATATTGATTGTAACATTTATTTTAAAAATTGCAAGGGGAATTAGGCTCCCTAGTATTTGGATAAGTTGAGTAGAAACTGAGTAGCAGGCATTAAAATTTCTTGCTAGTTTTGTCTATTGTGCATTAGCAAACTAAGATTTTTTGGTTTTAATATGCACTCTTTTGGTATTCATTCCATAAAGCCTGAAGTTCATCTGCATTTTCTAAAACATATTGCCTGATTATTTTAGGTCTTTTGCTTTTAATTTACCATCTCTTAGTTCACCGTTTAGAAACATTGAGCCGACCTCTTCTCCGTGGATATAAATGTGAATATGCGCTTTTTGACCTTTATGGTTATGTTCGTTAGGACGAATTTTAATACCATACTTTTATACTCAATAAAAATCAAAGAGCAAACTAGAAAGCTAGGCGCAGGCAGTACTTGAGTACGACAAGCCGACGCTGACGTGGTTTGAATTTGATTTTTGAAGAGTATTAGGAAAGAATATTTAGGCAGGTAGTAATCCAACGTAGTCCTTCCATGTTTCAAGGTAGTTATCGCGATTTAACTCAATTTGCTTTTGAGCAAAACGAATGTCATAGTCTGCCAAGTCCAAATTTTCCAATACTTCTCCAGTTAGAATACTAAAGGTTCCAATTAATTCATCGTCATCATACATGCGTAAAATAGGGTTGCTTGGATTCTTGTAAATATCATCTTTTGTTACTTCTAAATTAGTTACACCAAATTCTTTGAACATGATTATATCTCCTTTTTGTTTTATTATATCATTTTTGCTAGAATTGTCACGGTTTTCGATATATTTGACTATAAGGAATAGCTTTTATTCAAGTATAGTCTAACATAAAATAGAAATTGAAAAAAATGCTAAAATTCGATATAATGGAGTGTTGAAAGGAATGGTACAATCCAATGTAAAAATCATTCTGAACTATTGAAACAAGAAAAATAGAGAATCAAAGAAAGAGAACTTATGAATATTCAAGAAGAAATTAAGAAACGTCGTACCCTTGCCATCATCTCCCACCCGGACGCGGGGAAAACAACCATTACTGAGCAGTTGCTCTACTTTGGGGGCGAGATTCGTGAGGCTGGTACGGTAAAAGGAAAGAAAACAGGGACTTTTGCCAAGTCTGACTGGATGGATATTGAGAAGCAACGTGGGATTTCGGTTACTTCATCTGTGATGCAGTTTGACTACGATGGTAAGCGCGTCAATATCCTCGACACACCAGGGCACGAGGACTTCTCAGAAGATACCTATCGTACCTTGATGGCGGTGGATGCTGCGGTCATGGTCGTGGATTCTGCCAAGGGTATCGAGGCCCAAACTAAGAAATTGTTTGAAGTTGTTAAACATCGTGGTATTCCAGTCTTTACCTTTATGAACAAGCTGGACCGTGACGGTCGTGAGCCTTTGGATCTCTTGCAAGAATTGGAAGAAGTCTTGGGTATTGCGAGCTATCCGATGAACTGGCCAATCGGAATGGGGAAAGCCTTTGAAGGCTTGTATGACCTCTATAACCAACGCCTGGAACTCTATAAAGGGGATGAGCGTTTTGCTAGTCTTGAAGACGGGGACAAGCTTTTTGGCAGCAATCCTTTCTACGAGCAAGTTAAGGATGATATTGAGCTTTTAAATGAAGCTGGAAATGAGTTTTCAGAGGAAGCGATTCTGGCTGGAGAATTGACGCCTGTCTTCTTCGGTTCAGCCCTGACAAACTTTGGTGTGCAGACCTTCCTTGAAACCTTCCTCAAGTTTGCTCCAGAACCACATGGTCACAAGAAAACAGACGGTGAAATTGTGGATCCTTATGACAAGGATTTCTCAGGATTTGTCTTTAAAATCCAAGCCAACATGGACCCTCGTCACCGTGACCGTATTGCCTTTGTCCGTATCGTATCGGGTGAATTTGAGCGTGGTATGAGTGTCAACCTGCCTCGTACTGGTAAGGGCGCCAAACTGTCTAATGTTACCCAGTTTATGGCGGAAAGTCGTGAGAATGTGACCAATGCCGTGTCAGGTGATATTATCGGTGTTTACGATACAGGTACTTATCAGGTTGGGGATACCTTGACAGTTGGGAAAAATAAATTTGAATTTGAACCCCTACCAACCTTTACCCCTGAAATTTTCATGAAAGTTTCTGCTAAGAATGTTATGAAGCAAAAATCCTTCCACAAGGGTATTGAGCAACTGGTGCAAGAAGGAGCCGTTCAGCTTTATAAGAATTACCAAACAGGTGAGTACATGCTAGGGGCTGTGGGTCAACTTCAGTTTGAAGTCTTCAAACACCGTATGGAAGGCGAGTACAATGCTGAAGTGGTTATGAGCCCAATGGGTAAAAAGACTGTTCGTTGGATCAAGCCTGAGGACTTGGATGAACGGATGTCATCAAGCCGCAATATCTTAGCAAAAGACCGCTTTGACAAACCAGTCTTCCTCTTTGAAAATGACTTTGCACTCCGCTGGTTTGCGGACAAGTATCCAGACGTAGAGTTGGAAGAGAAATGTAGATCGCCAAAGTTACTTGATTGTGTAACAATCTAAGTAACTAACGCCAAGTTTCTATGGAACTTGGCTAGGCGCTCCACTAGTAAAGTTTTACGAATATTATCGATTCGTAAAACTTTACGTCGTAACTGGTAGTGAGCGGTCTAGCTAACTGCTTTACTAACTACGTTTTGTAAATGGAATCGATTTGCCAAACTCCGTGTCCTAGTGTAACAATCTCTAACCTTTATGTTGGTTGATCTAAATATCCTAATAAGAGAAGTCCAGGAATGCTATATTCATGGGCTTTTTCCTTGTGGCGAATTGCAAGTTGACTTGCCAAGTTCGGTGTCTTGGTCCTGAATCAATAACCACTATAGCGCTTTATCTAAATTTCCTATGTAAGAAAATCCTGCGAATGTTATGGCATTGTGAGCTTTTTTGTAAGAGTTAGTAGGTCGAGCTATTTGCATTACGAAAGTGCAACCTTTTTGTTTGTCAGCCTGCTCAAAAAATATCCGAGTAAACTATATACTTTGAAATTTACTATCTCTTCATTCTAATGAAAACAGAGAGGAGTTCTGTGAATAACATACAATATATATGTCTATGCGAAGAAAATTTATGCTCTTTTTAATTTTGGATAAGTATGACGTATTCATCGGCAAAAATAATGGATTTCTCTTTTTTATAGCCTAGTCAATGAGGGATTCGGTTGTCTATTATATTAACTTTATTTCTCAATGAGACCTCCATGCAAAATCAAACAGAAAATGCTTTTTTTTTTTAGCAAATATACTAAAAAATAAGTTGACTTAACATAATGATTTGTGTATAATAGAAGACGATTGCATTAAACTAGCTACTGTAGCACTTTTTGGAGGAAAAAAAATAAATGTTTTTCAGACGTCAAAAGGGTCAATATCGCGAGACTGATCGTGTGACTCGATACAAACTGGTAAAATCCGGTAAGCATTGGTTGAGAGCTTCAACCTCTCTTTTTGGCTTGTTCAAGGTTTTGCGTGGTGGTGTAGATACTACTCAGGTTATGACCGAAGTAGTAGAAAACCAAACTAATCAAACGATTACAGGTCTTGATATTATAAGAGGTATTGCAGCAACAGGTGCCGTATTAGGCGGGGCTGTTGCTACTCAGACAAAAGTTTTTGCAAATGAAGCCGTAGCTCTTGAAAAAACGTTAGATAGTTCAGATGCTCTAGCAACGCATGATACAGTTGTCCTTGGTACAACTGCAAAAGTGGATGCGGAGAATTCGGCAAGTCTGTCTAATTCAGCAAGCGAGAGTGTGTCTACTTCAGAATCAGTATCCACTAGTCTATCAGCTAGCGTTAGTTCTTCTGCTAGTATGTCAACAAGTGCCTCAGAAAGCGCATCAACTTCGGCTAGTGTCTCAGCAAGTACCTCTGTAAGTTCTAGTCAGTCGATGGTGCCTTCAGGCAATAGTGTACATTCTACTACTGCTTCTGAGACTTCTGGAAAAACAGAGTCTGTGTCAAAAGAAAGTCAGTTGACTAAAGAAGAATTACCTACCTCTAAGCTAAGTGCTCCCGTATTGGAATCAGCTAAATTGGAAAAAGGTTTGGTTGATACGAATGCAGAAATAAGTAGTTTGGCGGGAGTAACTGCTGGTGCCATAGCAACATCGGAAGTTTCAGCTAAGCAACAGGATGAAAATCGCAAGAAGTTAACCAAACTTTCAGCTGAAATGGGTGAGTACCTAGCAAAGCGGTTGGTCTACCTAATAGTGATGAAGCCATAGCGAAAGTGAATGCTGCGGTGACTGCTATCGAGACAGCCCTTGCTAATCCTAAGGCAGATTTGACCGAAACTGTAAAACTAGCGACCTCTGCTCGTAACTCGATTGCTAATGCTGTGTTGAGAGTCAATTCAGGTGCGCGTGATGCACGAAATGGTCAAGGTATGGGCAATGGGGTACATCCTAGAGCTTTACCTACTTCGTTAATCACGAACACGTTTGCTAGCAATAGAACATCGGCTTCGCTTGAATCAGGTCAGTACAATAAGAATACACATGAAGTGATTTGGCGCATCAAGATGCACTCAGATAATGCCCTGAATTATGCTGGTTTACTTGCCAATGTGGATCCAAATACGACCATCACCCGTGTTACTTTTAATGGTCAACCAATGGAGAAGCGTGGTGGTTCTGGCAATGAGTACGTGTTTAGCAAACGTCATGATTTAAATAGAAATCTAGATGCAACGATTGATGTTCATGCTATTGTGAATGACAAGTCAAGCAATGCCAGATTGGATGCCCGAGTTGCTACAAGTAGTCAACCGTTTACAAGTACGAATGTTTCTGGTAATTACACCAATATGATGACCTCTTATGTCCATACAGGTAGAGCAGGGAATCAAAATGATGCTGTGAGAAATCAGGGACGCGCAACAGATAATCCTCCTACTGTTGAATTGCCAAAATTACTTGAAGTTTTCAATGATGATTCTGTAAATATCAATATGGTGTTTAGAGATGATAAGGCTTTGAGATTGTTCTATACGGGAAATAATCCTATTATTACAGGTTTACAAGGTAAAAATTTCCCTGGACAAATCAACTTTGCGACTCTTAAACGAGATCCTAAAACAGGCCTCAATACAGCCTATGTTTATGAACATAAGCAGTGGACAACCGAGATTTATGGTACGATTGGTCGGGAAAATGGCTGGAAACCAATGACTCCTGGGGATTACAATATTTCGTATGGCGCTGATGATACTGCCGGACAAAAAACAATGACTACGATGACTGTTCGTATTCACGGATTTAATGAGCGTCAATCGCCTATAAGCGGTGCGACTGTCGCAGTTAATAATACGACAAATCTAAGTAAGGCAGAAAGAGACCAAGTATTGGCTAACTTTAAAGCAGCCAATGCAAGCGTTCTTTCAAGTACAGATTACAAAAAAGGATCTGAAGAAGGATCAATCAGTGTAGCTAATAATGGAGATGTTACCATTACTTATCGTGATAAAACCACGGATATAGTCACAAACAATGTTAAGTATGGTGTAGAGAAAACAACTGAGCACTTTTATGCAGTTAGCGACGAGCCTTTATCTAATATAAATCTAAGAAGTCTTGTGCGCCCAGTTGGTGGAGCATCTGACTTCCCTAGTGGGACAACATTTGCATGGAAACAAGGTCAAGCTCCTACAATGGAAGTTAGCAACACTCCTCGCTCTGCAACCTTAACGGTAACTCACCCAGATAAAACTACTACGGATTTAACCTATAATTACACAGTTTATCAAAAGATTGAGACCAAAACTAACAATGGAGTTCCAGGTAAGTTCTATGCCTTTAAAGCAGTACCGGGGACAGAAAGAACTGTTGGAAATAGCTATGCTAATAATATAGGCGGATATTCAAAATTCTATATTAATAACGAGTCTCTTCCTTCAGGGACTACATTTGCTTATGAATATCAGCTGAATGATAATCGCTCAACACCTGTACGTAAACAAGATGGCTCTCCAGCCTTTAGTAGCGTATGGCATACAACTGCTGATTTGGCTACAACTCACAGCACCACCTATAAAGCAATAGCAACTTATCCTAAAGGACGCCTTGGTGATGTAACAACTTCAAATCCTGCTCTCACAAGTACAGTGAGCTTTAATTATACAGTAGTTGATCCGGTAGCCAAGCAAGAGTATGTTACAACGGTTGGAAATACAGCACCACTAAATGATATCATTGCTAACCCGGATAAGGCGATTAAGAACTCTGATGATAGAGTTGCAATACCTAATGGTCCGACTGTGGCAACTAGAACCGATTACAGCTGGAGAGATTCGGCACCAAATGCTAGCACAGTAAGCACTCCAGGGATCTATAAGAAAGAAGTCACAGTTACTTTACCACAAGGTTCAACGGATAAACCAAGAAATAGTACAAATGTTCCTGTAACTATCAAAGTTAGACCAAACCCACCACAAATCTCAACAGATCAGGTAACGAATACAGGTGGACTTCCAAATAAAGGAATTACCGTAACGAATGCATTGCCAAATGCGCAGGTCACCTTGACAATCGGCGGTAAGACTCTTACTAAACAAGCAGATGGTAATGGAAATGTAACCTTCCCTTCTACCGATGTTGCAGATAGCAATGGTCTTCTCCCAATAGGAAACGTAACTGTTAAACAAAGCAAGGCATTTGATAATCCAGTAACAGGTCAAAATGAAACGTTGAACTCAGATGTAAGTACTGTTAACATTAGTAAGGAAAATATACCGCCAACAGTTGATCTTACTGTTAAGGTTAATGGAGAGACCCCTGAGATAGATAGTTCGGGCCGCTATATTTTTTATGCTGGAGATACGATTCAAATTACTTATACCGGTAGGGACAATAGTGGTAAGCTTACCACGTTGAAAATGCGTAATGCAAAGGATGATTTGAATGACTTCTTTGAAGGGAAATCCACTGAGTGGGGGCGTGGTCCAGTCGAGAATATCACGACACTGACAAGTACTAATCAAACCACAAAGACGGTTAATGCGGTTGCAAATAGCGATATGACTTGGAAATCTGGTAATATCTTCTCTCGTGTTATTACAGCGGTTGACCCAAATGGAAATACGGGAGAAAGCCCATGGTTTGGTGTTGTACAAGGACGCTTGGCGGATAAGATTAAATTGACAAAACCGCCTGTCATTGCCGTTGCTGATAAGTTAAATTTGACTCCTGCTGAGAAGGAAAAATTAAATCAGAAGTCGAGAAATCGAATCCGTCTGATACATCTCGCATTCGTACTTATGACGTCCGACCAAATGGTGATGTGACTATTACATTTAAAGATGGAACTTCAAAGACAATCACTCCTAATTTGGACTATGGTGTTGAAGCTGCAAGTAGTGTATTCTACACTTATGTTGGGGAAGGTGACACCATTCGTCCAAAAGATGTCATTAAAGCTGTTAATGGCGGCACTATTCCAAGTGATGCTGATGTAACATGGGAACAAGCACCAGATGTGACAAACTCAGGAAACAACAAACAAGCCGTAGTAAAAGTGACTTATAGGGATGGAACAGTTAAGCGAGTCCCAGTAACCTATAGTACAATGTCTACTTATGATGCTAAGGCACCAATTTATGATTGGGCTGGAGAAGCACCACTCTATGGACGAGAGCGCGCACCATATTTAAAACAAAGTGGTAATGACAATATACCGCCTGGAACTGATGGGGCTTGGTATGATGCGAACGGAAAAGTGGTTGGAAATACTTCGCCAATTCCTGAGAAAAACGTTGCAGGAACGCACGAGTATCGCCTGAAAGTTACCTATCCAAAGGGACGATTTGATAATAGCACGACTAAACTTAGCAAGGACGTAACGGTCAGACAAATCGTTGTAGACCCTGTTAAAAAAGCTGATTTGACCTATGTTCAGGGAGAAACAAATGTTGCTTCGGCTGAGAATGTTCTAAAAAATAATACTAAACAAACTTTGGCAAACGGGACGCCAAATGAAGCATTCCCGGCAGGAACAAAATTTGAGTGGGTAGGTGGTGCGCCATCTACTGCTACACCAGGAATTGTTGAGAAAAAGTTAAAGTGACACTTCCGCCAGATGCAAATGGTACTCGAATTTCCAAAGAAGTTCCTGTAAATGTTACAGTGAAACCACAAGCGCCGCAAATTTCAGATGATCAATTGACTGAAAAAGGTGGTTTACCAAATCGTAGTATCGAGGTAACTAATGTTACACCAGGTGCGACAGTAACCTTGACAATCGGTGATAAAACATTTACTAAGGTAGCTGGACCTAACGAAACAAGACTAAGCTTCACGCCAACAAATCTTGAAAAAGCTTACAATGCTAATAACGGTTTACTTCCAACGGGTAGAGTAACGGTTAAACAAGCGCTTCCAAATCCGACGACGAGCCAAACTAATCCATTAGAGTCAGACACTACGGTTAAAGAACAAGGAATCACTAAGGAAACAGAAGCACCAGAACCAACCTTTGATCTCTATATCCAGAATGATAAGACAAAACAGTGGGAAAAACAATCCATCCAGGATACTGTTCGCCCAGGTGCAAGAGGATATGAAATCTTCGCAGGTGATAAAATTAAAATCGTCATAAGTGGCAAGGATAACAGTGGTAAGATTAAAACTCTGAAATTGCATGATGGAACTTCAGATATAGATAGAATCTTCCAAAAAGACTATTCATCAGACGATTCTGCACCTGGATTTAAAGACACTCCAACGGAAGCCTCAACAACAAATCCTGCTATTCGAGAGTATACAGCAACTTATGATGAAAACAAGCAATATGCAGATGGTAACAGATGGAACCGTGGGGTTAAAGCTGTCGATTTATCTGATAATGAAGCTCGTACTCTGACAGTAGTAGCACAAGGAAAATTAAGTAAAAAATTCCCAGGTAAAGTGCCAGCGACAGTTCAAGTAACTAATGCGACAACTCCATCAGCAGATGATAAAGAAAAGATTCTTGCAGCGGTGAAGGGTTCAAATCCGGAAAAAGCAAATCGTATTAGTAAATATGAATTTAAAAACGGTGGAGCTGTATCAAAGGGTAAAGTTACAGTCGTCATTACCTATAAAGATGGTACATCGAATGAAGTAGAGGTACCAGTATCGGATTCTGATTATAAGTCAGAACAAGCCTCTCAATCAGCGTCAACAAGTGCGGTAGCCTCTACATCAGCAAGCACAAGTGCCGTAGCATCTACCTCAGCAAGCACAAGCGCCGTAGCCTCTACCTCAGCAAGCACAAGCGCCGTAGCCTCTACATCAGCATCAACAAGTGCGGTAGCCTCTACATCAGCAAGCACAAGCGCCGTAGCCTCTACATCAGCAAGCACAAGCGCCGTAGCCTCTACATCAGCAAGTACTAGCGCCGTAGCGTCTACATCAGCATCAACAAGTGCGGTAGCATCTACATCAGCAAGCACAAGCGCAGTAGCATCTACATCAGCAAGCACAAGTGCGGTAGCGTCTACATCAGCGTCAACAAGTGCTGTAGCTTCTACCTCAGCGTCAACAAGTGCGGTAGCCTCTACCTCAGCAAGCACAAGCGCTGTAGCGTCTACATCAGCGTCAACAAGCGCCGTAGCCTCTACATCAGCATCAACAAGTGCGGTAGCTTCTACCTCAGCGTCAACAAGTGCGGTAGCCTCTACCTCAGCAAGCACAAGCGCTGTAGCATCTACCTCAGCAAGCACAAGCGCTGTAGCGTCTACATCAGCAAGTACTAGCGCCGTAGCGTCTACATCAGCATCAACAAGTGCCGTAGCGTCTACCTCAGCAAGCACAAGCGCTGTAGCATCTACCTCAGCATCAACAAGTGCTGTAGCTTCTACCTCAGCGTCAACAAGTGCCGTAGCGTCTACCTCAGCGTCAACAAGCGCCGTAGCGTCTACATCAGCAAGTACAAGTGCGGTAGCTTCTACATCAGCGTCAACAAGTGCCGTAGCGTCTACATCAGCGTCAACAAGCGCCGTAGCGTCTACATCAGCAAGTACAAGTGCGGTAGCGTCTACATCAGCATCAACAAGTGCGGTAGCCTCTACCTCAGCAAGCACAAGCGCTGTAGCCTCTACATCAGCAAGCACAAGCGCTGTAGCCTCTACATCAGCAAGCACAAGCGCAGTAGCCTCTACATCAGCATCAACAAGTGCGGTAGCCTCTACATCAGCAAGCACTAGCGCAGTAGCCTCTACCTCAGCAAGCACAAGCGCTGTAGCATCTACCTCAGCGTCAACAAGTGCCGTAGCGTCTACCTCAGCAAGCACAAGTGCGGTAGCCTCTACATCAGCGTCAACAAGCGCCGTAGCGTCTACGTCAGCATCAACAAGTGCCGTAGCGTCTACGTCAGCGTCAACAAGTGCGGTAGCGTCTACCTCTGCATCAACTAGCGCGGTAGCATCTACGTCAGCAAGCACAAGCGCAGTAGCATCTACGTCAGCAAGTACAAGCGCCGTAGCGTCTACCTCAGCGTCAACAAGTGCCGTAGCGTCTACCTCAGCGTCAACAAGTGCGGTAGCCTCTACGTCAGCAAGCACAAGCGCCGTAGCGTCTACGTCAGCCAGCACAAGCGCAGTAGCATCTACATCAGCAAGCACAAGTGCGGTAGCGTCTACATCAGCGTCAACAAGTGCGGTAGCGTCTACGTCAGCAAGCACAAGCGCCGTAGCCTCTACATCAGCATCAACAAGTGCGGTAGCTTCTACCTCAGCGTCAACAAGTGCGGTAGCCTCTACCTCAGCAAGCACAAGCGCTGTAGCCTCTACCTCAGCAAGCACAAGCGCTGTAGCGTCTACATCAGCAAGTACTAGCGCCGTAGCGTCTACATCAGCATCAACAAGTGCCGTAGCGTCTACCTCAGCAAGCACAAGCGCTGTAGCATCTACCTCAGCATCAACAAGTGCTGTAGCTTCTACATCAGCGTCAACAAGTGCCGTAGCGTCTACATCAGCGTCAACAAGCGCCGTAGCGTCTACATCAGCAAGTACAAGTGCGGTAGCTTCTACATCAGCAAGTACAAGTGCGGTAGCGTCTACATCAGCGTCAACAAGCGCCGTAGCGTCTACATCAGCCTCAACAAGCGCCGTAGCCTCTACATCAGCCTCAACAAGTGCCGTAGCGTCTACATCAGCATCAACAAGTGCCGTAGCATCTACCTCAGCAAGCACAAGCGCTGTAGCCTCTACATCAGCAAGCACAAGCGCAGTAGCCTCTACATCAGCATCAACAAGTGCGGTAGCCTCTACATCAGCAAGCACTAGCGCAGTAGCCTCTACCTCAGCGTCAACTAGCGCCGTAGCCTCTACCTCAGCAAGTACTAGCGCCGTAGCGTCTACATCAGCATCAACAAGTGCCGTAGCGTCTACCTCAGCGTCAACAAGTGCCGTAGCGTCTACATCAGCGTCAACAAGCGCCGTAGCGTCTACATCAGCAAGTACAAGTGCGGTAGCTTCTACATCAGCAAGTACAAGCGCAGTAGCATCTACGTCAGCAAGTACAAGCGCCGTAGCGTCTACCTCAGCGTCAACAAGTGCCGTAGCGTCTACCTCAGCGTCAACAAGTGCGGTAGCCTCTACGTCAGCAAGCACAAGCGCCGTAGCGTCTACGTCAGCCAGCACAAGCGCCGTAGCGTCTACCTCAGCATCAACAAGTGCCGTAGCGTCTACCTCAGCGTCAACAAGTGCTGTAGCATCAACATCAGCAAGCACAAGTGCGGTAGCGTCTACGTCAGCAAGCACAAGCGCAGTAGCGTCTACCTCAGCGTCAACAAGTGCGGTAGCCTCTACGTCAGCAAGCACAAGCGCAGTAGCCTCTACGTCAGCAAGCACAAGTGCGGTAGCGTCTACATCAGCAAGCACAAGCGCAGTAGCGTCTACCTCAGCGTCAACAAGTGCGGTAGCCTCTACATCAGCAAGCACAAGCGCCGTAGCGTCTACATCAGCAAGCACAAGTGCGGTAGCGTCTACCTCAGCGTCAACAAGTGCGGTAGCGTCTACCTCAGCGTCAACAAGTGCCGTAGCATCTACCTCAGCAAGCACAAGTGCGGTAGCGTCTACCTCAGCGTCAACAAGTGCCGTAGCCTCTACTTCAGCGTCAACTAGCGCCGTAGCCTCTACCTCAGCGTCAACAAGTGCGGTAGCGTCTACCTCAGCGTCAACAAGTGCCGTAGCATCTACCTCAGCGTCAACTAGCGCCGTAGCCTCTACCTCAGCAAGTACTAGCGCCGTAGCGTCTACATCAGCATCAACAAGTGCCGTAGCGTCTACCTCAGCGTCAACAAGTGCCGTAGCGTCTACATCAGCGTCAACAAGCGCCGTAGCGTCTACATCAGCAAGTACAAGTGCTGTAGCTTCTACATCAGCAAGTACAAGTGCCGTAGCGTCTACATCAGCCTCAACAAGCGCCGTAGCGTCTACATCAGCCTCAACAAGCGCCGTAGCCTCTACATCAGCCTCAACAAGTGCCGTAGCGTCTACATCAGCAAGCACAAGTGCGGTAGCGTCTACCTCAGCGTCAACAAGTGCTGTAGCGTCTACGTCAGCAAGCACAAGCGCCGTAGCCTCTACCTCAGCGTCAACAAGCGCCGTAGCGTCTACCTCAGCGTCAACAAGTGCGGTAGCCTCTACATCAGCAAGCACAAGCGCAGTAGCCTCTACATCAGCATCAACAAGTGCGGTAGCCTCTACATCAGCATCAACAAGTGCGGTAGCTTCTACCTCAGCGTCAACAAGTGCGGTAGCCTCTACCTCAGCAAGCACAAGCGCTGTAGCATCTACCTCAGCAAGCACAAGCGCTGTAGCGTCTACATCAGCAAGTACTAGCGCCGTAGCGTCTACATCAGCATCAACAAGTGCCGTAGCGTCTACCTCAGCAAGCACAAGCGCTGTAGCATCTACCTCAGCATCAACAAGTGCTGTAGCTTCTACCTCAGCGTCAACAAGTGCCGTAGCGTCTACCTCAGCGTCAACAAGCGCCGTAGCGTCTACATCAGCAAGTACAAGTGCGGTAGCTTCTACATCAGCGTCAACAAGTGCCGTAGCGTCTACATCAGCGTCAACAAGCGCCGTAGCGTCTACATCAGCAAGTACAAGTGCGGTAGCGTCTACATCAGCATCAACAAGTGCGGTAGCCTCTACCTCAGCAAGCACAAGCGCTGTAGCCTCTACATCAGCAAGCACAAGCGCCGTAGCCTCTACATCAGCATCAACAAGTGCGGTAGCCTCTACATCAGCATCAACAAGTGCGGTAGCCTCTACATCAGCAAGCACTAGCGCAGTAGCCTCTACCTCAGCCAGCACAAGCGCTGTAGCATCTACATCAGCAAGTACTAGCGCAGTAGCCTCTACCTCAGCAAGCACAAGCGCCGTAGCCTCTACATCAGCATCAACAAGTGCGGTAGCCTCTACATCAGCAAGCACAAGCGCCGTAGCCTCTACATCAGCAAGCACAAGCGCCGTAGCCTCTACATCAGCAAGTACTAGCGCCGTAGCGTCTACATCAGCATCAACAAGTGCGGTAGCATCTACATCAGCAAGCACAAGCGCAGTAGCATCTACATCAGCAAGCACAAGTGCGGTAGCGTCTACATCAGCGTCAACAAGTGCGGTAGCGTCTACGTCAGCAAGCACAAGTGCGGTAGCGTCTACGTCAGCAAGCACAAGCGCAGTAGCGTCTACCTCAGCGTCAACAAGTGCGGTAGCCTCTACGTCAGCAAGCACAAGCGCAGTAGCCTCTACGTCAGCAAGCACAAGTGCGGTAGCGTCTACATCAGCAAGCACAAGCGCAGTAGCGTCTACCTCAGCGTCAACAAGTGCGGTAGCCTCTACATCAGCAAGCACAAGCGCCGTAGCGTCTACATCAGCAAGCACAAGTGCGGTAGCGTCTACCTCAGCGTCAACAAGTGCGGTAGCGTCTACCTCAGCGTCAACAAGTGCCGTAGCATCTACCTCAGCAAGCACAAGTGCGGTAGCGTCTACCTCAGCGTCAACAAGTGCCGTAGCCTCTACTTCAGCGTCAACTAGCGCCGTAGCCTCTACCTCAGCGTCAACAAGTGCGGTAGCGTCTACCTCAGCGTCAACAAGTGCCGTAGCATCTACCTCAGCGTCAACTAGCGCCGTAGCCTCTACCTCAGCAAGTACTAGCGCCGTAGCGTCTACATCAGCATCAACAAGTGCCGTAGCGTCTACCTCAGCGTCAACAAGTGCCGTAGCGTCTACATCAGCGTCAACAAGCGCCGTAGCGTCTACATCAGCAAGTACAAGTGCGGTAGCTTCTACATCAGCAAGTACAAGTGCGGTAGCGTCTACATCAGCGTCAACAAGCGCCGTAGCGTCTACATCAGCCTCAACAAGCGCCGTAGCCTCTACATCAGCCTCAACAAGTGCCGTAGCGTCTACATCAGCATCAACAAGTGCGGTAGCCTCTACATCAGCAAGCACAAGCGCTGTAGCCTCTACATCAGCAAGCACAAGCGCAGTAGCCTCTACATCAGCATCAACAAGTGCGGTAGCCTCTACATCAGCAAGCACTAGCGCAGTAGCCTCTACCTCAGCAAGCACAAGCGCTGTAGCATCTACCTCAGCGTCAACAAGTGCCGTAGCGTCTACCTCAGCAAGCACAAGTGCGGTAGCCTCTACATCAGCGTCAACAAGCGCCGTAGCGTCTACGTCAGCATCAACAAGTGCCGTAGCGTCTACGTCAGCGTCAACAAGTGCGGTAGCGTCTACCTCTGCATCAACTAGCGCTGTAGCCTCTACCTCAGCAAGCACAAGCGCTGTAGCGTCTACATCAGCAAGCACAAGTGCGGTAGCGTCTACCTCAGCGTCAACAAGTGCCGTAGCCTCTACTTCAGCGTCAACTAGCGCCGTAGCCTCTACCTCAGCAAGCACAAGTGCGGTAGCGTCTACCTCAGCAAGCACAAGTGCCGTAGCGTCTACCTCAGCGTCAACAAGTGCGGTAGCATCTACCTCAGCAAGTACTAGCGCCGTAGCGTCTACCTCAGCGTCAACAAGTGCGGTAGCATCTACCTCAGCAAGCACAAGTGCCGTAGCGTTTACCTCAGCCTCAACAAGTGCGGTAGCGTCTACCTCAGCGTCAACAAGTGCGGTAGCGTCTACCTCAGCAAGCACAAGCGCTGTAGCGTCTACGTCAGCGTCAACAAGTGCTGTAGCATCTACCTCAGCAAGCACAAGTGCGGTAGCTTCTACATCAGCAAGTACAAGTGCCGTAGCGTCTACCTCAGCAAGCACAAGCGCTGTAGCCTCTACATCAGCAAGTACAAGTGCGGTAGCGTCTACATCAGCGTCAACAAGTGCCGTAGCGTCTACCTCAGCAAGTACAAGTGCCGTAGCGTCTACCTCAGCAAGCACAAGCGCAGTAGCGTCTACCTCAGCAAGTACTAGCGCTGTAGCGTCTACATCAGCAAGCACAAGCGCAGTAGCATCTACATCAGCAAGCACAAGTGCCGTAGCGTCTACCTCAGCGTCAACAAGTGCGGTAGCGTCTACGTCAGCAAGCACAAGTGCTGTAGCATCTACGTCAGCGTCAACAAGTGCGGTAGCGTCTACGTCAGCAAGCACAAGTGCTGTAGCATCTACGTCAGCAAGCACAAGTGCTGTAGCATCTACGTCAGCGTCAACAAGTGCGGTAGCGTCTACATCAGCAAGTACTAGCGCTGTAGCGTCTACTTCAGCGTCAACAAGTGCGGTAGCGTCTACGTCAGCAAGCACAAGCGCCGTAGCATCTACATCAGCAAGTACAAGCGCTGTAGCGTCTACCTCAGCATCAACAAGCGCAGTATCGTCTACGTCAGCAAGCACAAGCGCCGTAGCGTCTACCTCAGCCTCAACAAGTGCTGTAGCCTCTACCTCAGCAAGCACAAGTGCGGTAGCCTCTACATCAGCAAGCACTAGCGCTGTAGCCTCTACCTCAGCCTCAACAAGTGCGGTAGCCTCTACTTCAGCGTCAACAAGTGCAGTAGCCTCTACATCAGCATCAACAAGCGCCGTAGCCTCTACCTCAGCAAGTACAAGTGCCGTAGCGTCTACATCAGCGTCAACAAGCGCCGTAGCGTCTACATCAGCCTCAACAAGCGCCGTAGCCTCTACATCAGCCTCAACAAGTGCCGTAGCGTCTACATCAGCATCAACAAGTGCGGTAGCCTCTACATCAGCAAGCACAAGCGCTGTAGCCTCTACATCAGCAAGCACAAGCGCCGTAGCCTCTACATCAGCATCAACAAGTGCGGTAGCCTCTACATCAGCATCAACAAGTGCGGTAGCCTCTACATCAGCAAGCACTAGCGCCGTAGCCTCTACCTCAGCAAGCACAAGCGCAGTAGCATCTACCTCAGCGTCAACAAGTGCCGTAGCGTCTACCTCAGCAAGCACAAGTGCGGTAGCCTCTACATCAGCGTCAACAAGCGCAGTAGCGTCTACGTCAGCATCAACAAGTGCGGTAGCGTCTACGTCAGCGTCAACAAGTGCGGTAGCGTCTACCTCTGCATCAACTAGCGCGGTAGCATCTACGTCAGCAAGCACAAGCGCAGTAGCATCTACGTCAGCAAGTACAAGCGCAGTAGCGTCTACCTCAGCGTCAACAAGCGCGGTAGCGTCTACCTCAGCATCAACAAGTGCCGTAGCGTCTACCTCAGCGTCAACAAGTGCGGTAGCCTCTACGTCAGCAAGCACAAGCGCCGTAGCGTCTACGTCAGCCAGCACAAGCGCCGTAGCGTCTACCTCAGCATCAACAAGTGCCGTAGCGTCTACCTCAGCAAGCACAAGTGCTGTAGCCTCTACCTCAGCGTCAACAAGCGCTGTAGCATCTACGTCAGCAAGCACAAGCGCAGTAGCATCTATCTCAGCAAGCACAAGCGCCGTAGCGTCTACCTCAGCAAGCACAAGCGCAGTAGCCTCTACGTCAGCAAGCACAAGTGCGGTAGCGTCTACATCAGCAAGCACAAGCGCAGTAGCCTCTACCTCAGCGTCAACAAGTGCGGTAGCGTCTACATCAGCAAGCACAAGTGCGGTAGCGTCTACGTCAGCATCAACCAGTGCGGTAGCCTCTACATCAGCATCAACAAGTGCGGTAGCCTCTATATCAGCAAGCACTAGCGCCGTAGCGTCTACATCAGCATCAACAAGTGCGGTAGCCTCTACCTCAGCAAGCACTAGCGCAGTAGCATCTACATCAGCAAGCACAAGCGCCGTAGCGTCTACATCAGCAAGCACAAGTGCGGTAGCGTCTACCTCAGCATCGACTAGCGCCGTAGCGTCTACCTCAGCATCAACTAGCGCGGTAGCCTCTACGTCAGCAAGCACAAGTGCTGTAGCCTCTACCTCAGCAAGCACAAGCGCAGTAGCCTCTACATCAGCATCAACAAGTGCGGTAGCCTCTACATCAGCAAGCACTAGCGCCGTAGCCTCTACCTCAGCAAGCACAAGCGCAGTAGCATCTACCTCAGCGTCAACAAGTGCCGTAGCGTCTACCTCAGCAAGCACAAGTGCGGTAGCCTCTACATCAGCGTCAACAAGCGCAGTAGCGTCTACGTCAGCATCAACAAGTGCGGTAGCGTCTACGTCAGCGTCAACAAGTGCGGTAGCGTCTACCTCTGCATCAACTAGCGCGGTAGCGTCTACCTCAGCATCAACTAGCGCGGTAGCCTCTACGTCAGCGTCAACAAGTGCGGTAGCCTCTACCTCAGCATCAACAAGTGCCGTAGCATCTACGTCAGCCAGCACAAGTGCGGTAGCGTCTACCTCAGCATCAACAAGTGCCGTAGCCTCTACGTCAGCCAGCACAAGCGCAGTAGCCTCTACGTCAGCCAGCACAAGCGCAGTAGCGTCTACGTCAGCCAGCACAAGCGCCGTAGCGTCTACTTCAGCGTCAACAAGTGCCGTAGCCTCTACCTCAGCATCAACAAGCGCTGTAGCATCTACGTCAGCAAGTACAAGCGCAGTAGCGTCTACGTCAGCATCAACCAGTGCGGTAGCCTCTACCTCAGCATCAACAAGTGCCGTAGCGTCTACATCAGCAAGCACTAGCGCCGTAGCGTCTACATCAGCATCAACAAGTGCGGTAGCCTCTATATCAGCAAGCACTAGCGCAGTAGCATCTACATCAGCAAGCACAAGCGCCGTAGCGTCTACATCAGCATCAACAAGTGCGGTAGCCTCTATATCAGCAAGCACTAGCGCAGTAGCATCTACATCAGCAAGCACAAGCGCCGTAGCGTCTACATCAGCATCAACAAGTGCGGTAGCCTCTACTTCAGCGTCAACAAGTGCCGTAGCGTCTACATCAGCAAGCACAAGTGCGGTAGCCTCTACTTCAGCGTCAACAAGTGCCGTAGCGTCTACCTCAGCAAGCACAAGTGCGGTAGCTTCTACCTCAGCATCAACAAGTGCCGTAGCGTCTACATCAGCGTCAACAAGTGCAGTAGCATCTACATCAGCAAGCACAAGTGCGGTAGCGTCTACGTCAGCAAGCACAAGCGCCGTAGCGTCTACCTCAGCATCAACAAGTGCCGTAGCATCTACCTCAGCGTCAACAAGCGCGGTAGCGTCTACCTCAGCATCAACAAGTGCGGTAGCCTCTACCTCAGCAAGTACTAGCGCAGTAGCCTCTACCTCAGCCTCAACAAGTGCCGTAGCGTCTACCTCAGCGTCAACAAGTGCCGTAGCGTCTACCTCAGCGTCAACAAGTGCCGTAGCGTCTACCTCAGCCAGCACAAGCGCAGTAGCGTCTACCTCAGCCAGCACAAGCGCAGTAGCGTCTACCTCAGCATCAACAAGTGCCGTAGCGTCTACCTCAGCGTCAACAAGCGCGGTAGCATCTACCTCAGCCAGCACAAGCGCGGTAGCCTCTACCTCAGCCAGCACAAGCGCGGTAGCGTCTACCTCAGCGTCAACAAGCGCTGTAGCGTCTACGTCAGCCTCAACCAGTGCGGTAGCGTCTACCTCAGCAAGCACAAGCGCGGTAGCGTCTACCTCAGACTCAACAAGTGCAGTAGCGTCTACCTCAGCGTCAACAAGCGCCGTAGCCTCTACGTCAGCATCAACAAGCGCCGTAGCATCTACCTCAGCGTCAACAAGCGCTGTAGCCTCTACATCAGCGTCAACAAGTGCAGTAGCGTCTACGTCAGCGTCAACCAGTGCGGTAGCGTCTACGTCAGCGTCAACAAGTGCAGTAGCGTCTACGTCAGCGTCAACAAGTGCGGTAGCGTCTACGTCAGCATCAACAAGTGCGGTAGCGTCTACATCAGCAAGCACAAGTGCGGTAGCGTCTACGTCAGCCAGCACAAGCGCAGTAGCATCTACATCAGCATCGACTAGCGCCGTAGCGTCTATTTCAGCCAGCACAAGTGCTGTAGCGTCTACGTCAGCCAGCACAAGCGCAGTAGCGTCTACCTCAGCATCGACTAGCGCCGTAGCGTCTACCTCAGCCAGCACAAGCGCGGTAGCGTCTACGTCAGCCAGCACAAGCGCAGTAGCATCTACCTCAGCATCGACTAGCGCCGTAGCGTCTACATCAGCAAGCACAAGTGCGGTAGCGTCTACCTCAGCCTCAACAAGCGCGGTAGCGTCTACGTCAGCATCAACCAGTGCCGTAGCGTCTACCTCAGCCAGCACAAGTGCCGTAGCGTCTACCTCAGCATCAACAAGTGCGGTAGCGTCTACGTCAGCATCAACAAGTGCTGTAGCGTCTACGTCAGCAAGTACAAGCGCCGTAGCATCTACCTCAGCATCGACTAGCGCCGTAGCATCTACCTCAGCAAGCACAAGTATGTCAGTTCCGGATAGTACTGATAAACCGAACTTTAGTTTGAGTGACAGTACTTCGCAATCAACGAGTCTAAGCATGTCAGTCTCAACGTTAGTGTCTATGTCGACTTCGATAAGTACGTCGCTTTCAGGTGTAGCTTCTGAGAGTGCTTCAACGTCAAGCTCACTTGTAGGATCAAATGTTGATCATTCGACTTCACACGTTGGAAATGGTGCCGGATCGACAGATAAGTCAAGACAGCAGTTGCCAAATACAGGTACAGAAGCTTCCAAATCATCTGTACTCCTAGGTGTTTTGACTGCTGTAACCGGTCTAGGTCTGATTGCGAAACGCCGCAAACGGGATGATGAAGAAGAAATGTAAACAATCTTTCTGTAGCAGACTTCTCTACGGATAGATGTTTGAAAAAGTGGCTGGAACAAAAGTTTGGCCCATAAGAAAAAGTGAACAAAACTAGTTTTCTGGAAATCAGAATTCAGTTTAGTTCACTTTTTTATTTTATGGAAAATTGAAACTACAACAGTACACAAAGGCTACTAAAACATTTCTAGAAATTAATAATCCTTTCCTGATCGGTTTGTTCATATCTTTTTTTCATCCATAATAAATAAGAAATCCTACAATTCCAATAATGAAAATGGAATATCTTATCCTTGCTTTAAAGGTGACCTAAGGTTGCTATTTTTTTCAGCTATGTATGGTTCATCTATTCAATAAAAAAATATACAAACATCTTAGAGATAATGATATGAAATAAAAATTAATTTTTCCAGATTATGTATTTTCGAAAAAAAGAATTTGCACAAAAATATAATATAATTAATATTATGTTGAAATCAACCCCAAACAAAAATACTTATAAAATAAACTATTTTATAATAATCGTTAGGAAATCGCATCCAACGCCTTGTAACAAAAAAATTTAATATTTCGGAATCTTGAAACATAAAAAAACGCTTAAAAAAATTGGACTTTGTTTCTATGAAAAACGTTTAAAAATGGTTATTTTTTTATAATATTTATAAAAAAACGGTATATTCGCCTATAATATCCATATAAAAATACTAGGTAAAAAAATGTTTTGAAAGTTATTGAATTAACTGCATTTGAAGTGTATAATATAGATTGGTATTTTATTGATAAATACACATAAATTTAATTGGAAAGGAATCTAAAAAATGTTTTTTAGACGCCAAGAAGGTGAATATAGAGAAACGGATCGTGTGACCCGTTTCAAGTTGATTAAGTCGGGTAAGCATTGGTTGCGTGCCTCGACCTCTCAATTTGGTCTCTTTAAAGTCTTGCGTGGTGGTGTAGATGCTGCTCAGGTAACAACTGAAGTAATCGAAGAGCAATCATCAAATACACTAACAGGATTGGATATCCTGAAAGGGATAGCCGCAGCAGGGACGGTGCTTGGAGGAGCAGTTGCAACACAAACAACTGTTTATGCCAACGACGCTCTTGAAAAGACAGTAGAGTCAAATCAAACACTTGCGAATACAGACACGGTAACTTTGGGAACAGTAAAAGATCAGGAGGGGGCTCAAGCCGACAGCTTATCAGTTTCTGTCAGCCAAAGCCAATCCTTGTCTGAGGAAGCTTCCAAGAATGCAAGTAAGCATCTTTCAGAAAGTGAAAGCCAATCAGTAAGTACTTCAACAAGTGTAAGTACATCGGCAAGCGCATCAGCCTCAACAAGTGCTGTAGCGTCTACATCGGCAAGTACATCGGCTGTAACAAGTGCTTCTCAATCACAAGCTGGAGTAACTTCTGAACTTGCAAAACCAGCAACATCAGAGACAGCTTCAAACAAAGAGACATCTGTTCGTAAGGAAGATGCAGCTAACGCAACAGCTGATGCAGCTCTTTCAAAAGTTATCACTGATAGCCTCGCATCTCTACAAGCAGTTGAAAATCGTTTGAGCCAAATCACATCAACGACTTCAAGTTTGGTTGATACAACGACAACAGCTGCCGTAGCGACTACAGTATCTGCTGAGAGCAACAAGAAAGCGCAAGAAGACCGCAAACGTCTATCTAAAATCTCAGCGACTATGGGAGAATACCTCGCTAAGTCTATCGGTCTGCCAAATACAGAAACAGCAGTTGCTAAGGTCAATGCTGCTGTAACAGCTATCGAAGAAGCGCTGAAAAATCCAAATGCCGACTTGACAGATGTTATCAAGCAAGCTACCTCTGCGCAAAACTCAATCGTCAATGCTGTCCTCCGTGCTAATAACGGTAAACGTGATTTCCTTAATGGTAAAGCGATGAAACCAGGGACACAGTTCCGTGTTCGTAATACACAAACTGGTTCAGGTGCCATCGGTGAACAGACTGAAAATCTAGCAAATGGTGAAAGTATCAAGTATCTAACATCTGGTGAAAATACGGATGTTAAAAGACGTGTTGAAACTTCTGTTGATCTGAAGGCAGAACCTGTATACGCGGAGAACGGTAAGATTACAAAGATTATCTGGACGCTCATGTCTAACCCTCGTCAGACCATGAACCAGACCAATGTTCGTCATTGGATCCAAATCCCTAGTCAGGTCAATATGCCGACAACGATTGCTGATGCTTCTTATATAAGTACTGCAACCGGTCATCGTCAGACGGATATGACGGGACTTCCGATTTCGAAAAATCCATCAGATAATATGATGCCGGCTGAATATAATGGTTTGAGACGTGCTACAAATGGAACATTATCAAAGGCACAATATAACGCTGTGGACAAAGGTTTTGTATCATTGAACAGCCAAGACGAGCAGTATAACCTCTTGAAAGCTCAGTCTTATCACAATACAGGGAACTCTGACAAATGGCGTAAAGCGACTTGGGAAAATAACATCAAGCCAGCTATTCTTTGGACCAACGAAGCACGCGTCCTTTGGAATAACGTTAACGTTGGTGACCAAGGACGTGTTGCGGTAACCCGTTTTGAAACAACAGTTCCAGATAACGTAACCAATGGTGACCTCAAGAACATGAAGGTTATGTATGGTGAAGGAACTCACAGTACAACTTGGGCAGGGATTGGTATCCATACCAACCCATTGGGGCTAGATAATGTTAAAGCCTATCCTTTTGTAGCTCGCGATAGCGGAACTTATATCGTAAATCAGGTTGAAGCTCCATATGATACATCTGCCTTTAACAAGGCTGGATTGAAATGGTGGTATTCAAACAAAGATACAAAACAAGCCTATACAGACCCTAACCAATACTTGGTTCATCCAGGAACTCAAAACTATGCTGGTACTAAAGGACCTGATGGTACAACAATTGAATATCGTACAAAAGATACCAATACCAAAGTAGAGTCTAATCAGGTCGGTCGTACACCAGGGGTGTTTGAATACAATATTCATAGACAATTCCCAGATAGTAAGGGTGCAGATACACCAGTTAAGTTTGTTGTGAAACCAAAAACTCCAGAAATCACAACAACTCTACAAGATAACGTTTCGTCTCAAACCATCACTGTAGCAAATGCAACTCCAAACAAAAAAGTTGATCTTTATAAAAATGGCACATTACTAACGAGTACTAATGCCAATGCGCAAGGTGTTGCTATCTTTAACAATGTCCAAATGGCAAATCAAGATAGCTTTAACGCTAAGGTGAAAATTGAGGACCAAGCTTCTTATCAAGATAAGGACGGAATCACGAAGACTTATGTTGAGTCTGCTTTCAGTAACACTGTACGAGCTCGTTTCACAGATACAGAAAAACCACAGATTACGGAAATCGTAGCCAATAAAGGGGCAACGGTTGATATGGCAAATCGTAAAGTGATTGTCTACCGTGAAGAAGAGTTCAATGTTGATGTGAAGATGACAGATAACAGTGGACGCTTGGATAAGGTTAAGGTGTTTGAAAATGGTAAAAATACAGCACCAACTAACAAGTTTGAAACTGCGGACATTGTTGACACAGGTAAAAAGACAGAGATTCGCTTTACTACTGATCAAAACAAACTTGGTCAAAATGGAAATGCAACAGCAAAAAATCCAACTAAAGTAAACATTAGTGGTCATGTTGGTAAAGATTATACACGAGTTCCAGATGGTTGGGATCGTTATATTTCTGGTTTTGACCAAGTTGGTTTGACAAATAACAACGGTCAAAACGACAATACTAACAATGCCAAACTACGTATTGAGTTCCGTGCTCAAACAGATAAGTACACACCAACAACTACAACACAAAACGTAGATATCCAAGAAAATGGACGTGTTCGTTTTGATAATCCTGAAACTTATATCACTAACAGATCAAATCTTCCAACTACAGGTACAACTGCAGGAACGAAGACAACTTATGCTTGGGTTGGAGATGAGCCAACTAACTGGACAGCAGGTCGACAAACGCGTGACATCTTGGTAACTTACCCAGATGGTTCGACAGATACAGTTACAGTAAACTTTGACGTTCGTGACCGCATTGCACCAAACGTAACGGTTCAAGGAAAAAAACACTTCCTACAACTCGTCCCTACTGATTCGGATGCACCGCTCTTTACAGTCTACCGTGGCGCTACCTTTAACCCAATCGTTAAGGCTTGGGATAACTCAGGTAAGTTGACTAAATTGCAGATTAAAAAAACCTACCAGGTGGTGTGGCGTCAGGAAGTTTTTACAGAGCAGACAGGTAGAACAGAAAGTAATAAGTATTCTGGACGTCTGATTGATGGAAGAGTAAATGATGACCAAAAAGCTTGGCACTCACATAGCTGAAGTTATCGTATCAGATGGAACAACTGAAACAACTCGTTACATGAAGTACCGTGTGGTTGATGTTGTTCGTAAAAAAATACTGCTACTAATGGGGAAGTATTTAAAAAAACGTCGGGGATACTCTAGGGGATGCTCACCAATATATTGCAACAACAGGAATTGCAACTGGTACAGAACAAAGTGATACTTACTTCCCAGGTGGTATGACCTTCAAGTGGAAGGATGCCAATCGTTATGATGTAAGTAATGACAAACAATTACAAGCTCCAGGTAAATGGACGCATAATGCGATTGCAGAATTCCCAGCAGAGACCAAGGATACAAGCAGTGAAACACGTACAGTCTTTGCAGCTGATAAAGAAATTCAAGTTGCCTTGGTTGCTAAACCAACAAAACCAGCCATTACCGTGGATGATTTTGGTAACGCAACAGTAGCTCCAAAAGCATCAGAAAGCACTGTCAATCAGATGACCATTGCCTATACACAAAAAGGTACAAATGCTTCGAAAACATTGACAGCTACAAAAGCAAATAATGGTCGCTGGAGCTTGAATGAAACACCTACAGGTGTCTCAATCGATGCTACTACTGGTCAGGTAAGATTTACAGATGCAGCTGTTGCTACAAATACACCTATTACTTCGACGACTCGTACCTCAGACGGTTATTCAAGTGATACATCAACTGCTCGTAAGGTGGCAGGAGATACGGTTCCTCCAGTAATCACTGTAAAAGATGCGACAGCAACATCAGGAGAACACGTGGATATTCCATTGTCAGTTGTCGATGAGGGGGTTGGTCTTGCTGATACAGATGGTGTTGTGATTACAGGTCTCCCTGCAGGATTGCACTATGAAAATGGTAAAATCACAGGAACACCTACATCTAAAGGTAACTCTACAGTGAAGATCGTTGCCAAAGATAAACGTGGAAATACTTCAACTAAGACAATTACCATCGCTGTTCAAAGTCAGGCTGACAAGTACAATGTAACAGCTAAAAATAATGGTATCTTCTATGCTATTAAAGATGAAGCTGTTGCGAACTTAACACCGAGAGACTTCGTCGATGGGACTATTCCAGAAACAGCTAAAGTAACATGGAAAACAGCACCAACGACAGATGCTATTGGTTCAGGAAAAGCAGCTGCTGTTACAATCACTTATCCAGATGGTTCTACAAAAGACTTGAACTACACTTACCAAGTCTATCCAAAACTAGAAACTCTGACTAATAATGGTCAAACAGGTAACTTCCACTCCTTCAAACGTTCAATAAGATTGGTGGAGATACATATGTTTATACAAACATGGCAAACCGCCAAGGTTTTGCTGGGCTACCTGTTAAGTGGAAATATGATTACCGTCTCAATAATGAAGGTGAGAACTTAACAACACCTGTAAATAATGGGTACTTTAGTGCGGTCTGGAACGTAGACAACATGGCCCATAAGACGGATTATAAACTGACAGCGATTTATCCAAATGGACGCTTCGGTGCAGTAACTGCAGATAATCCAGCTCTTGAAAGTTCAACAACATGGCGCTACTCAGTTTATGATTATGGTGCTAAGCAAGTATTTGAAACATCTCAAGGTGACCTTGCTGGACTAGGTAGCATGGTAACAGATCCAAAAGATGCTGTAGTTCCTAAAGATGGACGAACAGAGGCGCCAGATGCGACGAAATATACATGGCATCAAGGTGAGCAACCAAATGATTCAACTGTTGCGAATCCAGGTTTCTCTATCCATAGAGTTAATATGGAGCTTCCACCTGATTCAAGTACGGTAATTCATAAATTATCTGATAAAGCAAACTTTGAAATTCCTGTAGTTGTTAAAGTTAATCCAAAAACACCAGTTATTGTAGAAAATACAATCTCTGAAAAAGGTGGTTTGCCAAATCAATCTATTCAGATTGACAACGTTGTTCCAGGTGCAACAGTTAGCCTTACAATTGCTGGTAAAACAATCACTAAGACAGCTGGATCTAATGCTACAAGTGTAACCTTTGATGCTACTGACTTACAACCAGTCTATGCAGCTAATAATGGTCTTCTTCCTGTAGGAGATATCACTGTTAATCAGGCAGTTACACGTCGTGATCCTAGTGATAATACAGATAAGGTCTTGACCTCTGCAACAGCAACTGGAACGATTACTCGTGAAACGGTAGCTCCAGTAGCTCAAGATACAGTTGTAGAAGTTAAACAAAAGGATGGTAGTTGGGTTCCAGTTCCAAAAACAACTGACGCAAATGGTCTTACAACACATACTTTCTATGCAGGTGATCAACTTCGCTTTACAACTAAATTCACAGATAACAGTGATAAGATTGCGAATACTGTCGTAAGACAAGGTTCAAACACAGCATCAGAAACAGATAATGTCCTACATAGTACTTGGGGAACTGTTGCGCCAAATAATATCACAACAGTTACACCGGCTACTGCAACATCACCAGCAACAGTCATTCAAACTGGTACAGTGAATGCAAATCTTCAGTATGGCGATGGTCAACACGTTACTCGTGCCATTGTCGCAGAAGATACAGTAGGAAACCGTTCTGAGGGTAGCCGCTTCCGTCTGAAACAAGGTAAGTTGTCAGAGAAACATCCAGGTGTAGATCCAAAAACTAAGTTTGAAGTTGCAGATGTAAACAACTTAACAGCAGAAGAAAAGGCTAAAGTATTTGAAGCAATCAAAACATCAAATCCAAAAGCGGACAAGCAAATTGATTCATACACTCAAAATGATGATGGATCAGTCACAATCAACTACTTGGATGGAACAAGTAATCTCGTTCGTCCAAACGTTAAGTATGCAGTAGAAAAAGTTTCTGATAGATTCTATGCGGTAAAAGATGAAAATGTAAACGATTTGGATCTTCTTACCTTTGTTCGTGGTATTGGTGGAAAAGATTTACCAGAAGGTACAAAGTTACTTGGGAAACAGCTCCTACCTTTAATGAGATTGGAAATCGTACAGCTTACTTGAAGGTTGAGCATCCAGACGGAACAGTTACTCCTCGCATCGAATACAACTATACAGTTCTCAAAAAGCTTGAAACATTTACACGAGATGGTAAAACAGGTAAATTCTACGCCTTTAAAGCCGATAGTGGAACGGATAGAGTTACAGGTGGTAACTGGGCTAATAACATTGGTGGATTCTCTAACTTATATGTAAATAATAATAGCTTGAATGACTCGAATAACCCAGGTAGTTACTCATTATCGAGTTTAACCTTTAAATACAAGCTAAATAATGATGAAAATGCTATTCAAACTGAGAAGGTTAATACTACCTTCAGTGACGTATGGCACACAACTAAGGTAAGTGATGCGGATAATCAACCTCTAGCTCACAATACGACCTATACCGCAGTTGCGAACTATTCTAGAGGACGTTTTGGTAATGCATCAAATGGTGATCCGGCCTTAACAAGTACTGTAACCTTTGACTACTCAGTAGTGGATCCAGTAGCTAAGAAAGTTTATGAAACAACGGTTGGGGATAAAGGCCCACTAGCAGATATTATTAACACTCCAGGTAATGCCATTAAGAATACAGATATCGTTCTTACTACGAATCCTACTGATGGCACTGCTACAGCTGTTTCAAGTACGGAGGCTAACTCTGCTACAGCTGCTTCTGGTACGACGACTACTCAGACTGTTCCAATGCCAGATGGTGTCGATTTTGCATGGGACGGGACAACAGCCCTAGATGCGGATACCATCGTTGCGGCTCCGGGCTACTATACACGAAATGTCAGAGTCACTCTACCGAAAAGTACTACAGAAGGTGATAAGCCTAGAAACAGTCGAACAGTTCCAGTAACCATCAAAGTCAACCTAAAAACACCAAATCGCAGATGATCAAGTAACAAATACAGGTGGTCTTCCAAACCGTAGTATTACAGTGACAGATGTGGCACCAGGTGCGACAGTAACCTTGACAATCGGTGATAAGACTTTCCCTCCGAAGGTGGTACCAGCTGGTGCTACAAGTGTCACATTTGGAGCGGATGAATTAGCAGATGCTAACGGTTTGCTTCCAAAGGGAACTGTAACGGCTACACAAACTAAAGTTGTTACAAATCCTGAAGGAAATCCAGAGACCCTTAGCACATCAACGACTAAAGAAATTACTAAGGAAACTGAAGCGCCTAATGTTACTGTTAAGGTTGAAGTGTATGACAAGGCGAAAGATAAATGGGTAGAAGCTCCTAAGACGACAGATGGCAAGAGTAAAATCTATGCTGGAGATAAATTCCGTGTGACTGTAACAACTACTGATAACAGTGGTAAGGTTAAAAATATTGAGGCATGGAATAATTCTGTTAATGAAGATCCGAAGTATGCAACGACAAATCTCATTCCAAGTCCATATGCAGAAAAGGGTCTTGCGATACAGACGACTAATACAGTTACCAATGCTTCAGTCGCTCAACCAGACACACGTCAATTGACAGAAGAAGGAACCTATAATCCTACTCAACCATATAGTGCAAGTAATAAGTGGACACGATTTGCAAGAGTTCGTGACTTGTCGGATAATACTAATTTTGTCGAATATGGACTCCAACAAGCTCCTCTAAACGAGAAATATCAACCAGATGTACCAGCAAGTATTCAGGTAACAAATAAAACGAATCCAACAGCCGAAGATAGAGAAAAAATTCGCGCAGCGATTGAAAAACTAAATGCTGGTAAACAAATTAAATCAATCTCTGTTAATGAACGTGGAGTAGTAACCGTTACCTACGATGATAATACTGTTGATACAGTTACGCCAACATTAGATGATTCAGATTACAAGTCTCAAAAAGCATCTGAGTCAGCATCGACTAGCGCCGTAGCGTCTACATCAGCAAGCACAAGCGCCGTAGCGTCTACATCAGCAAGCACAAGTGCGGTAGCATCTACATCAGCAAGTACTAGCGCCGTAGCGTCTACCTCAGCATCAACAAGTGCAGTAGCCTCTACATCAGCAAGCACAAGCGCTGTAGCCTCTACCTCAGCAAGTACAAGTGCGGTAGCGTCTACCTCAGCAAGCACAAGCGCCGTAGCGTCTACCTCAGCATCAACAAGTGCGGTAGCGTCTACCTCAGCAAGCACAAGTGCCGTAGCGTCTACCTCAGCGTCAACAAGTGCCGTAGCATCTACATCAGCATCAACAAGTGCCGTAGCATCTACCTCAGCGTCAACAAGTGCTGTAGCGTCTACCTCAGCGTCAACAAGTGCCGTAGCATCTACATCAGCAAGTACAAGTGCGGTAGCTTCTACATCAGCAAGCACAAGCGCCGTAGCGTCTACATCAGCATCAACAAGTGCTGTAGCGTCTACCTCAGCAAGTACAAGTGCGGTAGCGTCTACCTCAGCGTCAACTAGCGCCGTAGCGTCTACCTCAGCAAGCACAAGTGCGGTAGCTTCTACATCAGCATCAACAAGTGCTGTAGCGTCTACCTCAGCAAGCACAAGTGCGGTAGCGTCTACCTCAGCAAGTACAAGTGCTGTAGCTTCTACCTCAGCAAGCACAAGCGCTGTAGCTTCTACCTCAGCAAGTACTAGTGCTGTAGCTTCTACCTCAGCAAGCACAAGCGCAGTAGCGTCTACCTCAGCAAGCACAAGCGCAGTAGCGTCTACATCAGCGTCAACTAGCGCCGTAGCCTCTACGTCAGCAAGTACAAGTGCGGTAGCATCTACATCAGCAAGTACAAGTGCGGTAGCATCTACATCAGCAAGTACAAGTGCTGTAGCTTCTACCTCAGCAAGCACAAGCGCCGTAGCGTCTACATCAGCAAGCACAAGTGCCGTAGCGTCTACATCAGCGTCAACTAGCGCCGTAGCGTCTACCTCAGCAAGCACAAGTGCTGTAGCGTCTACCTCAGCAAGTACAAGTGCTGTAGCTTCTACCTCAGCAAGCACAAGCGCTGTAGCTTCTACCTCAGCAAGCACAAGCGCAGTAGCGTCTACCTCAGCAAGCACAAGCGCTGTAGCATCTACCTCAGCAAGTACTAGCGCTGTAGCGTCTACCTCAGCAAGCACAAGTGCTGTAGCTTCTACCTCAGCAAGTACAAGTGCGGTAGCATCTACATCAGCAAGTACAAGTGCGGTAGCATCTACATCAGCAAGTACAAGTGCTGTAGCTTCTACATCAGCAAGCACAAGCGCCGTAGCGTCTACATCAGCATCAACAAGTGCCGTAGCCTCTACCTCAGCAAGTACTAGCGCTGTAGCATCTACCTCAGCGTCAACAAGTGCGGTAGCTTCTACATCAGCATCAACCAGTGCCGTAGCGTCTACCTCAGCAAGCACAAGCGCTGTAGCGTCTACCTCAGCAAGTACTAGTGCTGTAGCATCTACCTCAGCGTCAACAAGTGCGGTAGCCTCTACTTCAGCGTCAACAAGTGCCGTAGCGTCTACCTCAGCAAGCACAAGCGCTGTAGCATCTACATCAGCCTCAACAAGTGCCGTAGCGTCTACCTCAGCAAGCACAAGCGCGGTAGCGTCTACCTCAGCAAGTACTAGCGCTGTAGCGTCTACCTCAGCAAGTACTAGCGCTGTAGCCTCTACCTCAGCAAGCACAAGTGCTGTAGCTTCTACCTCAGCAAGCACAAGTGCCGTAGCGTCTACATCAGCGTCAACTAGCGCAGTAGCGTCTACCTCAGCAAGTACAAGTGCTGTAGCTTCTACCTCAGCAAGCACAAGCGCTGTAGCGTCTACCTCAGCAAGCACAAGCGCAGTAGCGTCTACCTCAGCAAGTACTAGCGCTGTAGCGTCTACCTCAGCAAGCACAAGTGCTGTAGCTTCTACCTCAGCAAGCACAAGTGCCGTAGCTTCTACATCAGCGTCAACTAGCGCCGTAGCGTCTACCTCAGCAAGCACAAGCGCTGTAGCCTCTACATCAGCAAGCACAAGTGCGGTAGCTTCTACATCAGCGTCAACAAGTGCAGTAGCATCTACATCAGCAAGCACAAGTGCTGTAGCGTCTACCTCAGCATCAACTAGCGCCGTAGCGTCTACCTCAGCGTCAACAAGCGCGGTAGCATCTACATCAGCGTCAACAAGCGCCGTAGCGTCTACATCAGCAAGCACAAGCGCCGTAGCGTCTACATCAGCAAGCACAAGTGCGGTAGCCTCTACATCAGCAAGCACAAGTGCGGTAGCTTCTACATCAGCATCAACAAGTGCGGTAGCCTCTACATCAGCAAGCACAAGCGCGGTAGCCTCTACATCAGCAAGCACTAGCGCAGTAGCATCTACATCAGCATCAACAAGTGCGGTAGCCTCTACATCAGCAAGCACAAGCGCTGTAGCATCTACATCAGCATCAACAAGTGCGGTAGCTTCTACATCAGCGTCAACAAGTGCAGTAGCCTCTACATCAGCAAGCACAAGCGCCGTAGCGTCTACATCAGCATCAACAAGTGCCGTAGCGTCTACCTCAGCAAGCACAAGCGCAGTAGCGTCTACATCAGCATCAACTAGCGCAGTAGCGTCTACGTCAGCGTCAACAAGTGCGGTAGCCTCTACGTCAGCAAGCACAAGCGCTGTAGCCTCTACATCAGCAAGTACTAGCGCTGTAGCGTCTACCTCAGCCTCAACAAGTGCCGTAGCGTCTACCTCAGCAAGCACAAGCGCGGTAGCGTCTACCTCAGCAAGTACTAGCGCTGTAGCGTCTACCTCAGCAAGTACTAGCGCTGTAGCCTCTACCTCAGCAAGCACAAGTGCTGTAGCTTCTACCTCAGCAAGCACAAGTGCCGTAGCGTCTACATCAGCGTCAACTAGCGCAGTAGCGTCTACCTCAGCAAGTACAAGTGCTGTAGCTTCTACCTCAGCAAGCACAAGCGCTGTAGCTTCTACCTCAGCAAGCACAAGCGCAGTAGCGTCTACCTCAGCAAGTACTAGCGCTGTAGCGTCTACCTCAGCAAGCACAAGTGCTGTAGCTTCTACCTCAGCAAGCACAAGTGCCGTAGCGTCTACATCAGCGTCAACTAGCGCCGTAGCGTCTACCTCAGCAAGCACAAGCGCTGTAGCCTCTACATCAGCAAGCACAAGTGCGGTAGCTTCTACATCAGCGTCAACAAGTGCAGTAGCATCTACATCAGCAAGCACAAGTGCAGTAGCGTCTACCTCAGCATCAACTAGCGCCGTAGCGTCTACCTCAGCGTCAACAAGCGCGGTAGCATCTACATCAGCGTCAACAAGCGCCGTAGCGTCTACCTCAGCAAGCACAAGCGCCGTAGCGTCTACATCAGCAAGCACAAGTGCGGTAGCCTCTACATCAGCAAGCACAAGCGCTGTAGCATCTACATCAGCATCAACAAGTGCGGTAGCCTCTACATCAGCGTCAACAAGTGCAGTAGCGTCTACATCAGCAAGCACAAGCGCGGTAGCCTCTACATCAGCATCAACAAGTGCGGTAGCCTCTACATCAGCGTCAACAAGTGCCGTAGCGTCTACATCAGCAAGCACAAGCGCTGTAGCCTCTACATCAGCATCAACAAGCGCAGTAGCCTCTACATCAGCATCAACAAGTGCGGTAGCCTCTACATCAGCAAGCACAAGCGCAGTAGCGTCTACATCAGCAAGCACAAGCGCCGTAGCGTCTACATCAGCAAGCACAAGCGCAGTAGCCTCTACATCAGCATCAACAAGCGCTGTAGCCTCTACATCAGCAAGCACAAGTGCGGTAGCTTCTACATCAGCAAGCACAAGCGCTGTAGCCTCTACATCAGCAAGCACAAGTGCGGTAGCTTCTACATCAGCAAGCACAAGCGCCGTAGCCTCTACATCAGCAAGCACAAGCGCGGTAGCCTCTACATCAGCAAGCACAAGTGCGGTAGCTTCTACATCAGCGTCAACAAGTGCAGTAGCCTCTACATCAGCAAGCACAAGCGCCGTAGCGTCTACATCAGCATCAACAAGTGCCGTAGCGTCTACATCAGCAAGTACTAGCGCAGTAGCATCTACATCAGCATCAACAAGTGCGGTAGCCTCTACATCAGCAAGCACAAGTGCGGTAGCTTCTACCTCAGCAAGCACAAGTGCGGTAGCCTCTACATCAGCAAGCACAAGCGCGGTAGCCTCTACATCAGCAAGCACTAGCGCAGTAGCATCTACATCAGCATCAACAAGTGCGGTAGCCTCTACATCAGCAAGCACAAGCGCTGTAGCATCTACATCAGCATCAACAAGTGCGGTAGCTTCTACATCAGCGTCAACAAGTGCAGTAGCCTCTACATCAGCAAGCACAAGCGCCGTAGCGTCTACATCAGCATCAACAAGTGCCGTAGCGTCTACATCAGCGTCAACTAGCGCAGTAGCGTCTACCTCAGCAAGTACAAGTGCTGTAGCTTCTACCTCAGCAAGCACAAGCGCTGTAGCTTCTACCTCAGCAAGCACAAGCGCAGTAGCGTCTACCTCAGCAAGTACTAGCGCTGTAGCATCTACATCAGCATCAACAAGTGCGGTAGCTTCTACATCAGCGTCAACAAGTGCAGTAGCCTCTACATCAGCAAGCACAAGCGCCGTAGCGTCTACATCAGCATCAACAAGTGCCGTAGCGTCTACCTCAGCAAGCACAAGCGCAGTAGCGTCTACATCAGCATCAACTAGCGCAGTAGCGTCTACGTCAGCGTCAACAAGTGCTGTAGCCTCTACGTCAGCAAGCACAAGCGCTGTAGCCTCTACATCAGCAAGTACTAGCGCTGTAGCGTCTACCTCAGCCTCAACAAGTGCCGTAGCGTCTACCTCAGCAAGCACAAGCGCGGTAGCGTCTACCTCAGCAAGTACTAGCGCTGTAGCGTCTACCTCAGCAAGTACTAGCGCTGTAGCCTCTACGTCAGCAAGCACAAGTGCTGTAGCTTCTACCTCAGCAAGCACAAGTGCCGTAGCGTCTACATCAGCGTCAACTAGCGCTGTAGCTTCTACCTCAGCAAGCACAAGCGCTGTAGCGTCTACATCAGCAAGCACTAGCGCAGTAGCATCTACATCAGCATCAACAAGTGCGGTAGCCTCTACATCAGCAAGCACAAGCGCTGTAGCATCTACATCAGCATCAACAAGTGCGGTAGCCTCTACATCAGCAAGCACAAGTGCGGTAGCTTCTACATCAGCATCAACAAGTGCGGTAGCCTCTACATCAGCAAGCACAAGTGCTGTAGCGTCTACCTCAGCAAGTACAAGTGCTGTAGCTTCTACCTCAGCAAGCACAAGCGCTGTAGCTTCTACCTCAGCAAGCACTAGCGCAGTAGCATCTACTTCAGCGTCAACAAGTGCGGTAGCCTCTACATCAGCAAGCACAAGCGCGGTAGCATCTACATCAGCATCAACAAGTGCGGTAGCCTCTACATCAGCAAGCACAAGCGCTGTAGCCTCTACATCAGCAAGCACAAGTGCGGTAGCTTCTACATCAGCGTCAACAAGTGCAGTAGCATCTACATCAGCAAGCACAAGTGCGGTAGCGTCTACCTCAGCAAGCACAAGTGCGGTAGCGTCTATATCAGCAAGCACTAGCGCAGTAGCATCTACATCAGCATCAACAAGTGCGGTAGCCTCTACATCAGCAAGCACAAGCGCAGTAGCATCTACATCAGCATCAACTAGCGCAGTAGCGTCTACGTCAGCGTCAACAAGTGCGGTAGCCTCTACGTCAGCAAGCACAAGCGCTGTAGCCTCTACATCAGCAAGTACTAGCGCTGTAGCGTCTACCTCAGCAAGTACTAGCGCTGTAGCCTCTACATCAGCAAGCACAAGTGCTGTAGCTTCTACCTCAGCAAGCACAAGTGCCGTAGCCTCTACCTCAGCGTCAACTAGCGCCGTAGCGTCTACCTCAGCAAGCACAAGTGCTGTAGCGTCTACCTCAGCAAGTACAAGTGCTGTAGCCTCTACATCAGCAAGCACAAGCGCTGTAGCTTCTACCTCAGCAAGCACAAGCGCAGTAGCGTCTACCTCAGCAAGCACAAGCGCCGTAGCCTCTACATCAGCAAGCACAAGCGCGGTAGCCTCTACATCAGCAAGCACAAGTGCGGTAGCTTCTACATCAGCGTCAACAAGTGCAGTAGCCTCTACCTCAGCAAGCACAAGCGCCGTAGCGTCTACATCAGCATCAACAAGTGCCGTAGCGTCTACATCAGCAAGTACTAGCGCAGTAGCATCTACATCAGCATCAACAAGTGCGGTAGCCTCTACATCAGCAAGCACAAGTGCGGTAGCTTCTACCTCAGCAAGCACAAGTGCGGTAGCCTCTACATCAGCAAGCACAAGCGCGGTAGCGTCTACCTCAGCCTCAACAAGTGCCGTAGCGTCTACCTCAGCAAGCACAAGTGCGGTAGCCTCTACATCAGCAAGCACAAGCGCTGTAGCATCTACATCAGCATCAACAAGTGCGGTAGCTTCTACATCAGCGTCAACAAGTGCAGTAGCCTCTACATCAGCAAGCACAAGTGCTGTAGCTTCTACCTCAGCAAGCACAAGTGCCGTAGCCTCTACCTCAGCGTCAACTAGCGCCGTAGCGTCTACCTCAGCAAGCACAAGTGCTGTAGCGTCTACCTCAGCAAGTACAAGTGCTGTAGCCTCTACATCAGCAAGCACAAGCGCTGTAGCTTCTACCTCAGCAAGCACTAGCGCAGTAGCATCTACTTCAGCGTCAACAAGTGCGGTAGCCTCTACATCAGCAAGCACAAGCGCGGTAGCGTCTACCTCAGCAAGTACTAGCGCTGTAGCCTCTACCTCAGCAAGCACAAGTGCTGTAGCTTCTACCTCAGCAAGCACAAGTGCCGTAGCGTCTACCTCAGCGTCAACTAGCGCCGTAGCGTCTACCTCAGCAAGCACAAGTGCTGTAGCGTCTACCTCAGCAAGCACAAGCGCCGTAGCCTCTACATCAGCAAGCACAAGCGCCGTAGCGTCTACATCAGCAAGCACAAGCGCAGTAGCCTCTACATCAGCATCAACAAGTGCGGTAGCCTCTACATCAGCAAGCACAAGCGCCGTAGCCTCTACATCAGCAAGCACAAGTGCGGTAGCCTCTACATCAGCGTCAACAAGTGCCGTAGCCTCTACATCAGCGTCAACAAGCGCTGTAGCATCTACATCAGCGTCAACAAGCGCCGTAGCGTCTACATCAGCAAGCACAAGCGCCGTAGCGTCTACATCAGCAAGCACAAGTGCGGTAGCCTCTACATCAGCAAGCACAAGCGCTGTAGCATCTACATCAGCATCAACAAGTGCGGTAGCCTCTACATCAGCGTCACCAAGTGCAGTAGCGTCTACATCAGCAAGCACAAGCGCGGTAGCCTCTACATCAGCATCAACAAGTGCGGTAGCCTCTACATCAGCGTCAACAAGTGCCGTAGCGTCTACATCAGCAAGCACAAGCGCAGTAGCCTCTACATCAGCATCAACAAGCGCAGTAGCCTCTACATCAGCATCAACAAGTGCGGTAGCCTCTACATCAGCAAGCACAAGCGCCGTAGCCTCTACATCAGCAAGCACAAGTGCGGTAGCTTCTACATCAGCAAGCACAAGCGCCGTAGCCTCTACATCAGCAAGCACAAGCGCCGTAGCGTCTACATCAGCAAGCACAAGCGCAGTAGCCTCTACATCAGCATCAACAAGTGCGGTAGCCTCTACATCAGCAAGCACAAGCGCCGTAGCCTCTACATCAGCAAGCACAAGTGCGGTAGCTTCTACATCAGCAAGTACTAGCGCCGTAGCGTCTACATCAGCGTCAACAAGTACGTCAACTTCAACAGGTGTAAGTACATCAATTTCAACAAGTACAAGTACTTCAATAAACACACCAGCCTCTGAGCCTGAGTCAACAAGTGCATCTGCATCAATAGACACAGTATCTTCTGAAACACCATCAGAATCAACAGGTAAGTCAAGACAGCAATTGCCAAATACAGGTACAGAAGCTTCCAAATCATCTGTACTCCTTGGAGCTTTGGCAGCTGTGACTGGTTTAGGTCTGTTTGCGAAACGCCGTAAACGTGATGATGAAGAATAATCGGATTAAAAATACATAGAAAGTATTATTGTTTCGATTTATGAAGAATCCCTTGGATGAAAAATCATCCAGGGGATTTTTTGCGTTTTAAAAGTTAAGGGAGATAGAAAATAGCATAAAAAATGTTATAATAGTAGGAAAGGAGAACGACTACATGACTGAAAAAATTACGGTAATTGTACCAGTTTATAATGTTGAAAATTACCTAGAAAAATGTTTGGATAGTTTAATTAATCAAACTTATAAAAATCTTGAGATAATTGTAATTAATGATGGTTCTACAGATAATTCGGGTGAAATTTGTCAAGAGTATGCACAAAAAGATAATCGAATTGTCTATATTGAAAAAGACAATGGTGGTCAATCGGAAGCAAGAAATATGGGCTTAGATCGAATGACTGGATCTTATGTGACCTTTGTTGACTCGGATGATTGGGTCGAGTTAGATTATGTAGAAATCCTTTACAAAAAAATAACGGAGTATCAAGCTGATATTACGGTTGGAAATTATTATTCTTTTAATGAATCTGAAGGAATGTACTACTTCCATATATTTGGAGACTCCTATTATGAGAAAGTCTATGACAATGTTTCTATCTTTGAAAACTTGTATGAGTCTCAAGAAATGAAGAGTTTCGCTTTGATATCTGTTTGGGGAAAACTTTATAAGGCAGATTTGTTTAAACAATTACGTTTTGATATAGGTCGGTTAGGAGAAGATGGTTATCTCAATCAAAAGATTTATTTACTTGCTGAGAAGACTATTTATTTGAATAAAGGATTATATGCCTATCGCCAAAGAGAAGGAAGTAGTTCCAGAATTTGGACAGAAAAGTGGATGCACGCCTTAGTTGATGCTATGTCTGAGCGTATTACTCTACTAGCTAATTTGGGTTATCCACTTGAGAAACACTTGGCAGTTTATCGTCAGATGTTGAAGGTCAGCCTCGCAAACGGTCAAGCTAGTGGTTTATCTGACACAGCAACGTATAAAGAGTTTGAAATGAAAAGAACTCTTTTAAATCACTTATCTATACAAGAGCAAAAGGAAAAGAAAGCAATTGTTTTGGCAGCGAATTATGCCTATGTCGAGCAGGTCATGACGACTATTAAGTCCATTTGCTATCACAATCGCTCAATTCGTTTTTATCTGATTAATAATGATTTTCCCAACGAATGGTTGAAACAATTGAATAAGCGATTAGAAAAGTTTGATTCAGAAATTATCAATTGCAGGGTGACATCTGAGCAAATTTTGCGTTATAAAACGGATATTAGTTACACTGTTTTTTTGCGTTATTTTGTGGCTGACTTCGTGAAAGAAGACAAAGCTCTTTATTTGGACTGCGATTTAGTCGTAACGAAAAATCTAGATGACTTGTTTGCTACAGATTTACAGAACTATCCTTTGGCTGCTATTCGAGATTTTGGAGGCAGAGCCTATTTCAGCCGAGAAATCTTTAATGCAGGTGTTCTCTTGGTTAATAATGCTCTTTGGAAGCAAGAGAATATAACTCAAAAGTTGATTGATTTGACCAATGAATGGCATAATAAGGTGGATCAGGCTGATCAAAGCATTTTGAATATGCTTTTTGAAAACAGATGGTTGGAATTGGACTTTGATAATAATCATATTGTCATTCATGAACGTTTCGCAAACTATAATTTTCCAGATGGGCAGGAATATCCAGGAATTATCCACTATTTATCAGAGAGAAAGCCTTGGCATACACACGCTGAACAAACCTATCGTGATGTTTGGTGGTATTACCATGATATGGAATGGACAGAGTTGGGAAAAAATTATCATTTACATTCTCTTAAAAAATTGCATCTTTATCCTCTAAAGTTCCATTTTCTTGTTTGATTTATACAGCTTCAGATCAAATTGAGCAGTTGGAAACACTAATAGTGGCTTTACCAGAAGTACAATTTAAGATTGCAGCAAGAGTAATCGTTAATGAGAATCTTTCTAGACTCGTTGTGTATCCAAACGTTACTGTCTATTCTGGAACAGTATCTTTGGAGGAATTGGATAGAGAATTGGTAGAAACTTGTCAGCTTCTTTTAGATATAAACTATGGTGAGAAGGAAACAGAAATATTAGAGCAATTTATTTCCCAAAATAAACCAATTTTAGCCTTTGAGAATACTAAATCTTATGAAGCGAACCAAGAGATATATCAGACTGATCAAGTTTCAGAAATGATAAAGAGAATAAGAGAGTTAAATAGATGAGAAAAAACATTGTGCGAGGTGATGCACTAATCTTAACTGTAAGTGATCAGATTGAGCAGTTAGATTATCTCCTAGAAAACTTGCCAGATATTTGTTTTCATATTGCCGCTCCTGTACAGTTTTCTAAAAAGATAAGAGCACTGGAGTCTAAATATAATGTCCGTCTCATGACAGTTACAACTGATCAGCAAATTGACTTTCTAGTGAACATCTGCGACATCCTATTAGATATCAATCATTTTCAGGAAGTTGATTCTATTGTTTCCAAATTTGTGCAGGCTGGTAAAATGGTCTTGGCTTTTGACAATACAGTCCATGAAAATCAAGGACAGGAAGTTTTTTTATCAAGTACACCAGATAAATTGGTTTCTAGAGTGAGAGAGTATCTGAATGAAGTCAGGGTAGGCATCAATTATCAAGAAAATATCATCCAAGATGGAAATTGGAATGTATTTCAAATTGATAGAAAAGCTAGTCTAATTGTGGGAAGCAATGTCATTTGTAGAAATTTTGAGAATTTCCATGTTTCTTCAGGGAAGTTAATACTGCATGATGGTGTCTTCATCAATAATTCTTGTAGTTTTAACTGTATGGAAAGAATCGAAATCGGAAACGGAACAATGATGGGGGAAGGAGTTCGTTTTTACGACCACGACCATATTTATACCGCTGAAAAGATCGAAAAGTGGCAGTGGACTACAGCGCCGATTAGAGTTGGAAAAGATTGTTGGATAGGAAGTAATGTCACGATTTTAAAAGGAGTGACTATTGGGGATAATACCATTATCGGAGCAGGTTGCCTCATACGCAATGATATTCCATCAAACAGTGTGGTTTATAATGATGGAAATCTTTGTATAAAAAGAAGAGATTAAACAGGAAATATAATAAATCAAATTTAGGTAAGTTAGTATATGGAAAATGAATTAATCAGTATTATAGTTCCAATCTATAACGTTGAGAATTATTTAAGACAGTGTTTGGATAGTATTCAGAATCAAACTTATAAAAATTTTGAATGCATTATGGTTAATGATGGATCCACAGATAGCTCACAACAAATAGCGGAAGAGTATCTAACGGATAGTCGGTTCAGACTAATCAATCAATCTAATAAAGGTTTAAGTGGGGCTAGAAATACGGCTATTAGTCATATTAGAGAAGAGTCTACTTTTATATCCTTTGTAGATAGTGATGATTATATTTATCCTGATTTCTTAGAAACTTTAATAGAACACATTGAAGATGATGTTGATATTATAGAAGGAATGATTGAAAATTTCCATGATGAAATAAAAGTGGATAGAGTCTGTCATAATTTTGAGAAAAAAATATTAATAACCAAGGATGACAAATTGGGAGAATTGGCATTAAATGAGCTGAGAGTTAGCGTTTTTCCAAAATTGTTTCGAAAAAGTTTATTAACAGAAGATTTTTTTCCAGAGGGGTGGATATTTGAAGATTTAGCAGTTGTTCCCGAGTTGGTAAGTCATTCAAGAAAATGGATTAAATTACCAAAAGTTATTTATGGTTACAGGATTCGTCCAAATTCAATTACTACTAAAGAGTTTTCAGAAGAAAAATTAGATGTATTTAAGATATTTGAGAAGTATGACTTATTTTTTGAAAATGAGAATGATGTAATAAAAATTATTAGTTGAAAAAAACTAAAAATATTTACATTTAAATTATCACGATATAGAATTTGTACCAGAGAATAATCAGTATAAACAGTTATACCAACAAGAAAAACAAAAACTGTTATCTAAAATAGCAGATTATGAAAGTAAAGCCTTAATTAGTATTATTGTACCTATTTACAATGTTGAGAAATACTTAAGACAATGTTTGGATAGTATTATTGCTCAAACATATCAAAATTTCGAATGTTTGTTAATAAATGATGGCTCGCCAGATAATTCTGCTGATATTTGTAGAGAGTATGTTTCTAAGGATTCTCGTTTTCGTTATTTTGAAAAGGAAAATGGTGGAGCATCATCGGCTAGAAATTTAGGTATTGAATGTTCGGGGGGGGCGTACATTACGTTTATTGATTCGGATGATTGGGTAGATTCTGATTATTTAGAAGTACTGTATAGAGCTTTGATAGAAGAACAAGCAGATATAGCTATCTCTACTTATAAACAATTCAATATGGATGATAATTGTTATTATGTGCATTCTTATCAAAGAGGATATGACAGAAAAGTGTTTACAAATGCAGAATTAGTTGATTCTTTACCTTTGTTATATAGATATGATAGCACTTATAATTTTGTTAGTTGCAAGTTGGTTTCTAGAGAGATACTGAAATATATCCGTTTCAACCTCTCTACTAGCTACGGTGAAGATATGGAGTTTTGGTATAAACTATATCTGACCTCTAGAAAAATTGTCTATGAAAATAAAGATACCTATATTTATAGAACCAATAACGATGATTCAAGACATTTTGAAGAAGAAAAAATTCGTGGTTATATTCAGCAGCGATTAAATTTCATTGCAATAATTGCTGCTAGAGGAATGAATATCAGGACTCATGTAGATAATTGTATTCAATATTTATATTTTTTAGAGAGAAAATTGTTAGATCAAGAAGTTCAGTTTGCTGAAATGCTGATGTGGGTAAGAGAAATTATATTTTTATTAGAAGGGGAATAAAAATGTTCAGTCAAGAATTAGTTAGTATCATAGTCCCTATCTACAATGTTGAAAATTATTTGAGACAGTGTCTAGATAGCATTATGAATCAAACATATCGAAATTTTGAGTGTTTATTAATAAATGATGGTTCGCCAGATAATTCTGCTGATATTTGTAGAGAGTATGTTTCTAAAGATTCTCGTTTCAGTTATTTTGAAAAGGAAAATGGTGGAGTTTCTTCAGCACGTAACTTCGGTATTGAATGTTCAAAAGGGCAATATATCACCTTTATAGATTCGGATGATTGGGTAGATTCGGATCATTTAGAAGTGCTATATAGAGCTTTGATAGATGAAAAGGCAGATATAGCTATCTCTACTTATAAACAATTTAATATGGATGATAATTGTTATTATGTGCATTCTTATCAAAGAGGATATGAAAAACGAATTTTTGAAAAATATCAGTTGATTGAGGAATTACCTGTTTTGGAGCGGTATGACCAATCTTATGGCATAACGTCTGGGAAAATAATATCAAAAAAGGCTTTGGGAATAATTAGGTTTAATGAGTACACCTCTTTATGTGAAGATATGGAATTTTGGTATAAATTATATCTTGTTTCAAATAAAATAATATATATAAACAAAGATACTTATAATTATAGGAAGTATGGAAACGATAGTTTGAAACATATTGATGCGAAGAACAAGTATAGTGATATCCAACAACGGTTAAGTTTTATTTCTATTTTAGCTACTAATGGTAGAAATATACGAGGTTATATAGAGAATTTGCTTATTCACTTAGAAATCAGTCTAGAGGAATTAAAAAATAGTAACCAAGAATCAGATGAAACTTATAGATGGATTGAGGAGATATTGTTTTTATTTAAGGGTGCTGAGTAGAGCGAATGAACTGAGAAAAAGTCTATTTTGCTTATGAATCTAAAACCATTTATATAAAAGCAAAAAAAGCTTTCAATTATTGATAATTTATATTGAAATGTAAGAAATTTTAAAAAAATTCTAGTTTAATTATTTTTTTATTCTACAGTATATTATGAGTTTATATACTTAGATGATTACAGTCGAGGTTTATTATACTTTATTAAGTAATGATACCTAGAAAGTTAAGTTTGTTGCTTGACTACTTAAAGTTGTTTGTGGTAGTGAAGATAGTTTTTACTTTCATTTTAAATTAAAACACTAAAACACTAAAACACTTTCTACATTAGTGTTGCACCTTAAACACAACGAAAGGAATCAATTAGAAATATGAAATTACATATCACCAATCTATATGGAATGGCTCGAGAAAGTACAGCAACTATTGCTCAAAATGCTGTTCAAAAAATTGCCACTCAACTAGGATTTAGAGAGTTAGGGATTTATTTTTACCATGCAGCAGCTGAAACTGTAGAAGAGCGAAGTAGAAGATTAGACGGGATTCTAGCAAGTGTTTCAATGGGAGATGTGGTCATTTTTCAAACACCTACTTGGAATGGTCTAGAGTTTGAAAGAGAATTTTTAAGTAAGTTGAAACTTCTCAATGTGAAAATCATAATATTTGTCCATGATGTGATTCCTCTAATGTTTAAAGCAAATGGATTTCTGATGCAGGATTATATCAATCTTTACAACATGGCAGATAGTATCATCTTACCATCAGAAGCTATGAAAGAGAAACTGCTTCAAAATGGCCTGAATGTTAAAAAAATCATTTTTCAAAGAATGTGGGATCATCCTCATGATTTGGACTTACATGAACCTATATTTAAAAAAGAAATCTATTTTGCAGGAAATTTAAGCCGTTTCCCAGAATTAAAAACCTGGGAGGGGACAGTTCCGCTAACTGTATTTTCAAATGAAGAACAATTTTCTTTATCAAATCAAGTTCATATTGCAGGCTGGAAGACTGATGAAGAAATGCTCTTAGAGTTATCAAAAGGTGGATTTGGACTGGTTTGGACTACACATCAAAATGAGGAACAAAATATAGATTATTACAGTATGAATGTTTCTTATAAGTTGAGTACTTATTTAGCGGCAGGTATCCCTGTCATTATTCCTGCTACCTTGTCTAACTCGGACTTTATAGTAGAGCAAGGATTGGGATTTGTAGTTGATAACTTAGAGGAAGCAAGCCATTTGGTGGAACAACTGTCAGAAGAAGCCTATCTTCGAATGTGTAGTAGAGTACGTTATTTTTCCTTTTTACTAAGTCAAGGTTTTTATGCAAAACAGTTCTTATTGCAAGCAGTTTTTGAATTAGGACTGAGTAACAATCAACAGTCACGAGGTATTCGACTATTGACAGTTACAAATAGTCAGGATTTGGAACAAATTGAATACCTAGTAGAACAGCTTCCTGACTGTAATTTTAGCATTGCTGCTAGAACTCTTATGGGACCACGTTTGACAAACTTGGCCGAGAAAGAAAATGTCTATCTATATCCGGCCTCAGATTCAGAAAAGATTGACAAACTACTAGACAAGACTGATCTATATTTGGATATTAACTATGGTGGGGAAGTAGATGGTGTATTTAATGGCTTGTTAGAAAAAAATATTCCTAGCTTTGCCTTTTATAAAACACAAAATGGGGAAAAAGGACAGTATCTCTTTTCTATCAAAAATGTTGATGCCATGGTAGCTGCAATAAGGAATTATGCAGAAACAAAACAATTGCCCAATAAACCATTTGATTTTGAAGTGCAAACTATAGATGAAACACTTGATTATATTCTGGAGCATCAATCTTCAATAGCTCGATTTGGTGATGGCGAGGCTGCAATCATGCTAGGCCAATCTATTAATTACCAGAAATATGATCCTAATCTTGCCGAAGAATTGAAATTTATTTTTAACCAAGAGAGCTGTCCTACATTAGTTATTGGTTTACAAGAAGGTTTAAAAAACCGTTTCTCTTTTGTTCCAGATGCTCTAGCTTTTTGGAGACAATATCTAGAGGATTATGAGGAATTTTATCTAGATTATTGTAAAAATGCTTGGTATGGCTCAACTTTTATTTCTCGTCCTTATATTGATTTTTTAGATAAATCAAAAGCAAAATCTCAGTTTGAAAAGTTGAAAAAGCTATGGGAAGGAAAAGATATCCTTATCGTAGAAGGCTATGCTTCTAGATCTGGGGTAGGAAATGATTTATTTGATAGTGCTAAGAGTATTAAGCGAATTATTTGCCCATCTCGACATGCTTATGATAAGAAAGATGAGATAATGGAAGAAATAATGAACCATGCTGATGGACGTTTGGTTTGTTAATGCTAGGTCCTACAGCTAAAGTTTTAGCCTATCAACTTTCTATCAAGGGTATGCAGGCCATTGATATCGGACATGTTGATTCTGAGTATGAGTGGATGCGGATGGGAGCTGAAAATAAGGTTTTATTACAGAATAAACATACTGCAGAGTTTAATCTAGATACAGAAATAGAATTAGCAGATGATGAAGTATATTTGAGTCAGATTGTTGTAGACTTGAGTGCAGAATAGTATAAATCATGGGATTTCGGAGGAGAAATGATATCAGATAGAATTGCAATCGTTTTGATTGCTGACCAAGCTTATACAGAACAATTAACTGTGACCATGAAATCTATCATGTATCACAATAAATCAGTTGATTTCTATATCATCAATCAAGGTATTATGCCAGATTGGTTTAGAAAAATGAGACGTATAGTGAGAAATTTGGGAGGGGAACTTTACAATATTCCCTTTGATATGGGATTGATTTCAGATGAGTGGAGAACGCAAAATCATATTAGTCCGATTGCCTATGCTAAGTATTTTATTCCTCGTCTTGTTGATAGGGAGAGAGTGCTTTATCTAGATACAGATATTATTGTTAATGGTAGCTTAACCTCTTTTTTCTTAACAGATTTAAAAGGCTTTCCAGTAGCTGCTGTACGTGATGTGGATGGTAGTTTTAATACTGGTGTTATGCTCATTGATAATCTACAATGGAAGGAATTGTCAGTTTCAGATAAATGCTTAGAATTATCTGAAGGCGAGAAAAGCGAACATTGGGAATTAGAACATTTTAATGGAGATCAGACAATATTGAACTCTGTTTTTCAGGATAATTGGTTGGAGTTGGATAAGCGATTCAATGTTCAGGTTGGTCATGATATCGTAGCATTTTATAGTAACTGGCAAGAGCATTTTTGTATGAAGGATAGTCCTCTGATTATTCATTACACAACTTATAGAAAACCATGGAATAGTTCAACATCATACAGATATAGAGAAAAATGGTGGGATTTTTATAATTTAGAACTTTCCCAAGTTTTAGCTCATCATCTAGGGGAATTTTCTTTACAAAAAGAAAAGCAGGGATTGGATTTCTTTACATTAACAGGAACAGAACAATTTGAAGGAATTGAACATTTAGCAAGTAGTTTTCCAGAACATCGCTTTCATATAGCTGCTTATACAGAATTTGGACCGTGGTTAAGTGCTCTGGGACAAAGAGATAATATTTATCTACATCCTCAGTGTGTCCCAGCTACTTTTGATCAATTATTAGAAAATATGGATGCTTATCTTAATATCAATCATGGGGATATAAATGAGGCAATTTTAGAGAGAATGAGTGAGATGAATAAGCCTATTTTTTCATTTTATGCTACTCATAAAGGGAATGTACCTCAATATCTTTTTCTAAGACAGGAGTTAGAAAAAATGGAGGATGCGATCCGTTTATTCTATGAAATTGGAGCCGATAAATTTCGTCAAACATTTAAACAAGAAGAATTATTTGATATTTCAGTCATGTCTATAGATGAAACCTTGGATGAACTGATGAAAACGGAGAAGTCCTTGGTTCGATTTGGGGATGGTGAGTTCAACCTGATAAATGGAAAAAGTATCGCATATCAGGAGTATCGAGAAGATTTAGCTCAAGAAATGAGAGAAATATTGTTACATGCAGATGATACAGAAAATAAAGTATTAATTTGTTTACCAGAGATTTTTGAGATATTTAAGGGAAGTTTTCTCCAAAATGAAGATTCAGAAAAATTTTGGAAACAAGTTTTGGATGATTATGGAAGATTTTTCCAAGAGACTTGTCGGGCAAAAGTATATGGTTCAACTTGGATTTCAAGACCCTACATTGATAATAAAGATAAGAGTCATGCTATTACTCAATTTGAAAAAATCAAATCTTTATTTGAGAATAAAGATATACTCATTGTTGAGGGAGCAACTACGCGATCAGGAGTTGGTAATGACTTATTTAACAATGTTCTTTCCATAAAACGCATTATTTGCCCTTCTCACCACGCTTTTTCTAAAGTGGATGCTATTCAGCAAGCCATTCTAGATCATGCGTCAGGACGAATAATTTTACTTATGCTTGGGCCGACGGCTAAAATATTGGCTTATCGCTTATCTCAATTAGGGTATCGTGCCTTAGATCTTGGACATATTGATCCAGAGTATGAATGGATGAAAATGGGGGCAGAGACAAAGGTACAACTAAAACATAAGCATACAGCAGAATTTAATTTTGACCAGGGAATTGAATTTGTAGAGGATGAAGACTATAATAGTCAAATTGTTGTAGATTTGTCTAAGTAGAAAGGTGTAAATATATGGATTTTCCATTAATATCAATTGTTGTCCCTGTCTATAATGTTGAAGAATATATAGAACATTGTATTCATAATATTTTATCGCAGACCTATAGGAATTTGGAAGTTATTATTGTGAATGATGGCAGTTTAGATGATAGTATCAAGATTGCAAAAGAATTAACAAAAGATGATTCACGTTTTATCTATATTGATAAGGAAAATGGTGGACAGTCGGATGCACGTAATGTGGGTTTGGATTGTGCTAGTGGAGATTATATCTTTTTCTGCGATCCAGACGACTTTATGTTCGAGAAAACTATCGAAAACTTGTACTATGCTAGTGTTTTGACAAATGCCGATATTGTTGTAGGATCATTTGCCGATTTGATGAAGGGATGTTTTATTTTTATCCAGTCCCAAAAGAAGAACTACTGTATCCAGTGAGCTCTAAGGAAGCCATTATGGGAATGGATGATGAGGAAGATTATACTCTTCTTCGTTATTCGGCTGTATGGGGTAAGTTATTTAAAAAGAATTTGTTTGAGACAATCCGTTTTCCTAAAGGAAAATATGCAGAAGATCAATTTATCATGTGGAAATTATATCTTGCAAGTAAAGTGATTATTCGCTATCAGTCAGATGTCTATGCCTATAGGGTGAATTACAAGGGATTGACGCAAAATTATAGTCTATCTCACTTGGATTTTATTGAGGCGATTGAGGAGCGTATCCAGGCATTAATGGAAATGCCCGAATTGGGTTATCCTATGGAGTTGGCATTCAAGCAGTATAAGTTTGCTTTGAATAGGAATATTTCTATGTTAGAAGAGAGTGGATTTGTTCAAGAAGAAGCAACAGTGCGCGAAAAGTTGGAACATGCTGAGAATGGGGATTACCTATTTTAAAAAAAATAAAAGAGAGTGAAAGATGGAAAATCAATTAATCAGTATTATTGTGCCGGTTTATAATGTTGAAGAGTATCTTAAACAATGTTTAGATAGCATTTTAGAGCAGACTTTTAGTAATTATGAAGTTATTCTGGTAAATGATGGTTCGACAGACAGCTCAGGCCTCATTTGTCAAGAATACGCTGAAAAAGATTCACGTATTCGTTATTTTGAAAAAGAAAATGGTGGTCTTTCTGATACTCGAAATTATGGAATTGGACAGGCGCAGGGAGAATACCTTACTTTTGTTGATTCGGATGATTTTTTAGATAAAATGCATCTGAATGTTCTTTATACTGCATTAGTAAGCAATAATGTAGACATCTCTATCGTAAACTATTCTAATTATCAGACCTCTACTGCTACTTTCTATCTTCATACATTTGGAGAGTACTATGAAAAAAATTATAGTTCAGAAGAATTATTAGATAATTTAGCTATTCTTGAAAGAAATGATTTGTCGTTTTCTACTATATGGGGAAAATTGTACAAGAGGAGTGTATTTTCATTTTTACGCTTCCCCAAAGGTGTTATAGGTGAAGATGTTGCATTAATCTATAAAATTTACACTCAAGTAGACAAAATTGTATATGCTCACAAAGACACTTATGTTTATAGAGAAAATGACTCTGGAATAACTAAGAGCAAAATTTATCCTTTAGTCACTGCTCAACTAAATCATGTAGCAGAACGTCTAGCTCTTTTAGCTATTATGGGATATGATGTGACGAAGCATTTTGATCGTTATATAACCTTTTTGAAAATTACGGAATATAATATGAGAATGATTTGGGGTATGGAAGATACAGAAACATATCGCCATATTAAGGAAAATTTAATATTGATTTCTCAGGATGAGAACTAGATAGTGAGAGGGAATAATATGAGAGAAACTCAGATAAGCATCATAGTACCAGTGTACAATGTAGAACCATATCTTCGGCAATGTTTAGACAGTATTTTAGGACAAACTTTTACAAATTTTGAGGTACTTCTGATAAATGACGGATCTCCTGATTCTTCAGGGGATATTTGTAGAGAGTATGTTGCAAAAGATAGTCGCTTTCATTATTTTGAAAAGGAGAATGGGGGATTATCTGATGCTCGTAATTACGGAATAGAAAGGGCTCAGGGAGAATATTTAACTTTTATCGATTCGGATGATTTTGTAGATGAAAAACATCTTGAGAATTTATTTTTGGCGAGTAGATTGAGTAATGCTGATATCACGATAGGAGGTTTCTCTCGTTTTGAGAATGGAACTTTTTGGCTATACCAGGATCACTTTTCTAGTGATTCTCTGGTATCATTTACGAGTGCTCAAGCTATTCAACACCTAGATTCTATGTTTGATGTTCCCTTTTTAAATTTTTCTATTGTTTGTGGAAAATTATTTAAACGAGATTTATTCAAGGAACTTCGTTTTCAGTACGGAAAGTATGCAGAGGACCAATTTATTATATGGAAGTTATATTTGAAGGCTCGTAGTATATACACCTTTAACGTCGATTCGTATGTATATCGTATTAATAATACTGGAATGTCGAGTGTATTTTCTTTAAAACATTTAGATTATATTGATGCATTAGAAGAAAGAATAAAATTTACTAAGGATATTGATGGTATCGATATCGGTCTTTCTTTTAATATGTATCGTTATGTTCTAAAGAGAAATCTAGACCAGTTAGAGGAGCATCAATTTCTAGATGAGGCATCTCAGATCCGTAGAAAATTAGAGTTAGCAGAACGAGAGGAGTACCCGTTTTTATTTGACGAATCTTATAGTGATATGGGAGGACCTAAAGAATTAATTAGCATTATTGTCCCAATCTATAATGTCGAGAGCTATCTTCGAATGTGTTTGGATAGTATTGAACACCAAACCTATTCAAATATAGAAGTTTTATTGATAAATGATGGTTCACCAGATTCATCTGGAGAAATTTGTCAAGAATATGTTGCTAGAGATAGTAGATTCAGATATTTTGAAAAGGAAAATGGAGGACTATCTGATGCACGAAATTATGGTATTGAAAGATCAAATGGTAAGTATCTAACCTTTATAGATTCAGATGATTGGGTTGAACCAACATATATTGATGATATGTATCAAGCTGCTTTAAAAAATGATTCTGAAATCGTTGTTTCAAACTATACACAATTTGACGTTAAAGAAAACCATTATTTAGTTCATGTATGGGATGACTATTATGAGGAAACATATGAAAGGAAAGAGTTAATTAATCGACTCCCTTTGTTGGAACGACGTGATTATTCTTTTATAACGAGTTGGGGAATTCTTTTTAGTCGAAGCTTATTTGATAATATTCAGTTTCCAAAGGTAAACTTATAGAAGACGGTCGAACAAATTATAAATTATTTGCGAAATCATCTTGCAGTACTTATATTAATAAATCTTTGTATATATATAGGATAGGTAGAGAAGGAAGCATTATTAATACAGTAACTGAAAAGCTCTTAATAGACAAGTTAGAGTATGTATTAGAACGTTTGGCTATCTATACCATAAAGGGATGGAATAGTTTTGATGAAAAGGAAAACACTTTAGGATACATAAGAAAGGGATGGGAAGAAGCAAAAGAAGCTGGTCTACAAGATACTGAAATTTTTAGGAGATATACAGAAATATTGAACCTTATAGATAATGATTAAAAAGAATTAAGGAGGTCCAATGAACTGATAGTGGATAAAAAAATAATCTATTTGATTCACTAATATAGTACTTTTTCATTATTTCCCTGAGGGAGTTAGAGGCAGATTTTTTCTGCTTTTTTTGTTATAATGGTAACGTGGAAAATCAATAAAAAATTTTATAATACCTGATGGTGTATTGATTATAAATTACTCAGTAGAAATAGACTAGAAACGAGTTTTAGAGAGTAGGATTGAACATGAGAAATATTTTTTCATCTATCGCAGTTAAAAAAGGTCTAGCGACATTATTTTTTATATTCATATTTATAGTGGGGAGTAGATTAACCCTTCCCTTTGTAGATATGAATAATAGGGAATTCTTAGGAGGGACAGCTGCTTATTTGGCTTTTTCTACAGCAATGACAGGTGGAAATTTGAGAAGTTTATCCTTGTTTTCAGTAGGGCTATCTCCCTGGATGTCTTCGATGATTTTATGGCAGATGCTTTCTTTTTCAAAAAAATTAAATCTGGCATCTGAAGCTATTGAAATACAAAATAGAAGGCAGATGTACTTAACCTTGTTTATTGCTTTGATTCAGGCATTAGCTATTTCCCTAAATCTACCAATTCAATCAAATGTACCTAAAATATTGGTTATCGTCCTCAATACCTGCCTGTTGATAGCGGGTGCTTTTTTCTTGGTATGGTTATCAGACATCAATGCAACGGTAGGTATAGGGGGATCGATGATTATTTTATTGATTGGAATGGTTTTAAACATTCCTCAAGATTTGATTGAAACATTTAGAACTGTTCCCATACCTCTTTTTGTTTTAATCGGTTTGATTATTATGGGGATTGTCTTTACTTATCTGGTAGCCCTGCTTTATCGTGCTCGTTATCGTATAGCAGTTCATAAGATTGGCCTACATAATCGTTTTAAGAGATATTCCTATTTTGAGATTATGCTTAATCCTGCCGGAGGGATGCCTTTTATGTATGTCATGACTTTTTTGAGTTTACCTACTTATATGTTGTTGTTGTTACAGACGATTTTTCCGAGCAATCTAATTTTCACTGAAATTTCATCTCAGTATACAATGGGTAAACCATTGTGGATTTATATGTATATGATTATTCTTTTTATTTTTAGTATAGCCTTTGCTTTTGTAAATATGAGTGGGGAACAAATTTCAGATCGAATGAAGAAATCGGGAGAATATATTTATGGAGTCTATCCGGGTGAAGAAACGAGTCGTTTCATCAATCGATTGGTTCTCAGATTTTCTCTTATTGGTGCTGTTTTTAATGTAGTAATGGCAGGAGGACCTATGTTATTTGTATTGGTTGATGAGAAACTACTTAGAGTAGCAATGATTCCTGGTTTGTTTATGATGTTCGGAGGTATGATTTTTACAGTCAGAGATGAAGTGAAAGCTCTGAGATTGAACGAAACTTATAAACCATTGATTTAGGAGGGTGTCATGTATTATTTTATTCCAGCTTGGTATGGTTCAGAACGTCAGTGGCATGCGGATATAATTCCTTGGTACCATTCACAATTTCGCTTCGAATTTGATGATACCTTTAATCAAATCCGTCTCTTTCAAAGGCAAGGCATATCATATCGCTTATTAGTGTTATCTTATCAACCGCATTTGCGTTATTTTTTACATAGACATGGGGTTTTAGAGACAGATGTCTACTCTGTTTGATGATATGCAAGATTTCTATGGACTGCATACTCAGGTTCTTCACATTAGAGATATAGAGTGGGATAGTGATTGTCAATTTCTGTATAGTCCTTTTGCAATTATCGTGCAAAAAAACGGTAAAAAATATGCTCAGATAGAGCATGGTGTGGAGGGCTTTATTAGTGAGATTCGGTATTTTGATCCAAATGGTCAGATTAGCAAGCGCTATATTATGGACGACAGAGGATTTGTATCTAGTGTAATCTATTTTGAAGATGGACAAGCTATGTATCAGGATTATCTGGATCCTAAAGGAATTTGGAGATTTAGGGAATATATTCAAGAGGACGGCAGAATAGAAATCAATCCGATTTTTGCCTATCGATTTAAATTGCTTAACTATCGAAATATGGAGCATTTGGTAGCAGAATTTTTTGATAAATATTTGAAAAAAAATCAGAAAAAGCAGGATATTTTTATCATTCCGTCGCATCCTTATCATGATCAGTTTATTTTTGATCATATTCCAAGAGCTAATCCTAAAATTTTGAGTCTCTTTATCAATCGTAATTCACAGAATACCTTTAGAGAGTTATCAGTATCGGTTGATCGAGCTAGTTTAGTGTTAGTGGATAGAGAGGATAGTTTACAACTTTTACAAGAACTATATCCTGAACTTTCTAATAAATTTTACCATCTTTCTCCTTTTGATACACGTTTACGTTTGGGACGAAGTCAAACTCGAAAGGAATCAATCATTTACTATCAACTTGATTTCAACGAAGAAATTGATAGGGAAGCATTGACTCAAGTTTTGTTATTTATTTCAGAAACTAAAAATACAGAAATCATTTTCGGTGCTTTCTCTGCTAGTCAGGAACAAATGGAAGAGGTGGAGGCTCTTGTTAATGAAATTATTCAAGAGAAAATTCATACTGATAGTTTAGAAAAAGGAATAGACTATGGAGATGCGGAAAATCCTTTAGAAGAAAATCAAGAGCAGGAACTACGTTTTCAATTTGTCAATATGAATGATGAGTTGGATTTGATTAAGACATTAGAGTTTGTTCGTTTGATTGTGGATGTGAATAAACAACCGCATCTCTATACTCAAATAGCAGGTATTAGTGCGGGAATTCCTCAGATTAATCGGGTTGAAACCGTTTATGTGGAACATTTGAAAAATGGTTATTTAATTTCAGATGTGACAGAATTTTCCAAGGCTGCACATTACTATATAGATAAATTGAAAGAATGGAACCAGGCTTTGATTTACTCTATTGATAAAATCAAGGAACATACTGGTCAACGTTTCTTAGATAAATTGCATCACTGGATTGAGGAGGTTACTGATGTCAAAGGACTATAAAATCCTACAGATAGGGATTGATAATTGGGCCCATCATTATGAAATTCCTGAAAATATGGATTGGTACTATTTCTGTCCCAATTCACCGCTAGCTCTTCGCAAATGATGGAAATGGAATCTATTACTAGTTTTCATATTATCTTGATAGAGGATGGTCAGTATTTGGCAAATTTATTGCCTTTTATTCATCATATTGAGCCCTATACTTTGTTTTATAATCAAGATTTTAAACCGACAGATTTGGCAATTCTTGATTGCTTAAAAACACGGTGTGCTCAAGCTATAGACTTCTCAGATCCTCAGCAATTAGTGAATGACTTATCCACTTCTCTCTTTGGTGGAGGTTACGGTGATAAATTATTTCCATCAACTATACAAATTCATCCCTCTTTTGAAGGTTCTGTTTCCTATCAAGGATTTGAACATGTGGTTTTAGAAGGGAATTTTGGAGATGATTTTCAACAATTGGCTTACTGGCCAGACAATTTTATAGTTTATAAAAACTTGCCTATTGAATTGTGGTTAGAATTTGAAAAAAAAGGAAACTGTGAATTCCGTTTTGTTATCCGTAAGATATGGGCTGGTGCTGTTGATAATTTCTTCGAGGAAGAAGTTTATAGTGAAGCTGATCTTCAGAAAGCTATTCTCATTGACAATAAAGAGGTAGATTTTTTTATAACGGTATCTGTAGAGGCTCGTGGCCGTGGAAGCTTGAAGCTAGGCAATCTGCATCAACGCTGGAGTCGCAAACAGTTTGGTAAATTTTTCCTCGGTGGAAATATCATACATGATAGTAAGCGTGATGAAATTAACTATTTCTTTCATCCAGGAGATTTCAAGCCACCCCTTGCAGTCTATTTTGCAGGATATCGTCCTGCTGAAGGATTTGAAGGATATTTTATGATAAAAAATCTCGGGTGCCCTTTTCTCTTATTTTCGGATCCTAGGTTAGAAGGGGGAGCTTTTTACCTCGGTAGTGAAGAATTAGAGAATAAGATTAAGGAAACTATTCAATATTATTTGGATTATCTTGGTTTGAAATCTAAAGATTTGATTTTATCTGGCCTTTCTATGGGAACATTTCCAGCTCTTTACTATGGTGCTTTCTTTGAACCGAAAGCTGTCATTGTAGGTAAACCGCTTGCTAATCTTGGAACAATTGCTCGCAGAGGTCGTTTAGAATCCCCTGGAGTATTTAAGACAGGATTTGATGTTTTGAGGCATCAAACAGGAGATGTTAGTGATAAACATATGCTAGAATTAGATCAGCGATTTTGGAATGTTTTTAAAAAAGCTGATTTTTCAAATACGATTTTTGGTTTGTCCTATATGAAAGATGAAGATATGGATAGCCATGCCTATGAACAATTAGTAACTTATCTATGCAATACAGGTGCAAAGATTCTTTCTAAGGGAACATCTGGACGACACAATGATGATACTGCTACAAATGTGGCTTGGTTTTTGCATTTTTATAGTATGGTATTGGGATCAGAGTTTGGAAGGGGTGACAAATGATTATCAATCAAAGAGAAAATATCACTTGGGGAGAGATATCGGGAACATTTATGTATGGTAGTAAGGTGACCTATCACGAAGATAAACATATTAGTCTATATAATCCCTTGGTGCCATCAGGAGAAATCTTAAAAACATGGTTTTCTAGTGTGAACTATCAATCCTTTAGAACTCAGCCCAGTCTTCCCTTACTTAAAAGAAAACAGGATTATCAATTATGTATGGATTTTGAATGCCATCCTACAAATGGAGTCTATATAAAGATTATCTTTTTTGATAGATATGGAGATGTGATTGAAGAGAAAATTGAAAAAATGAAAGTCTTTGATTTTACCTATCCTGATGATACCTATACCTACCAAGTCTCCCTTCTAAGTGCTGGTTTTGAGTTCTTAGACTTTTATTCTTTTTCTATCAAGGAGATGAATCGTGTTTAAAGGTTTTTATCAAGATTTCCAACTTCGGAAAGTCAAAAGGATTTTAAAAAAGATTAATGCTCTTAAAGAAAAGATGGAATCTCTCTCAGACCAAGAACTCGCGGCAAAAACAGTGGAGTTTCGCCAACGTCTTGCTAAAGGAGAGACGGTAGATGATCTTCTAGTGGAAGCTTTTGCAGTTGTTCGTGAAGCGGATAAGCGAGTACTGGGAATGTTTCCCTATGATGTCCAAGTCATGGGAGGAATTGTTATTCATCAGGGAAATGTTGCTGAGATGAATACAGGTGAGGGGAAACCTTGACGGCTACTATGCCTGTTTATCTCAATGCCCTGACAGGTAAAGGTACCATGCTGATTACCACCAATGACTATCTAGCTAAACGTGATGCTGAAGAGATGGGACAAGTGTATCGCTTCTTAGGAATAACAATTGGGATACCTTTTACAGATGATCCAAAAGAGGAATTGACGCCAGAAGAGAAAAAAAGAATTTATGCATCGGATATTATTTATACAACTAATAGTCATTTGGGTTTTGATTATTTGAATGATAATCTTGCCTCAAATGAGGAAGGTAAATTTTTACGCCCTTTTGATTATGTCATTATTGACGAGATTGATGATATTCTATTGGATAGCGCTCAGACCCCACTTATCATTGCAGGCGCTCCTCGGGTTCAGTCTAATCACTACGGTATTATTGACACACTTGTAACGACCTTGGTTGAAGGTGAGGATTATATTTTTAAAGAGGAAAAAGATGAAGTTTGGTTGACCACTAAAGGTGCTAAAGCTGCTGAAAGCTTTTTAGGGATTGACCATTTTTATAATGAGGAGAATGCAACCTTTGCTCGTCATTTAGTTTATGCGATTCGAGCCCATAAGCTCTATACAAAAGATAAGGACTATGTCATTCGTGGGAATGAGATGGTACTAGTAGATAAGGGGACGGGGCGTCTAATGGAAATGACCAAACTACAGGGAGGTCTCCATCAGGCTATTGAGGCAAAGGAACATGTCAAATTATCTCCAGAAACACGGGCCATGGCTTCTATCACCTATCAGAGCCTTTAAGATGTTTAATAAGGTGTCTGGAATGACGGGAACAGGTAAAGTCGCAGAAAAAGAGCTTCTTGAAACTTACAATATGTCTGTAGTGCGCATTCCAACCAATCGTCCTAGACAACGGATTGACTATCCAGATAATCTATATGTCACTTTACCTGAAAAAGTGTATGCTTCTTTGGAGTATATCAAAGAATACCATGCTAAGGGAAATCCCCTACTCGTTTTTGTAGGCTCAGTTGAAATGTCTCAACTTTATTCGTCACTCTTGCTTCGAGAGGGAATTGCCCATAATGTTTTAAATGCTAATAATGCGGCGCGTGAGGCCCAAATCATCTCTGAGTCAGGTCAGATGGGGGCTGTTACAGTGGCTACCTCTATGGCAGGACGTGGTACGGATATCAAGCTTGGTAAGGGGGTTGCAGAACTTGGAGGCTTGATTGTTATTGGAACGGAGCGGATGGAAAGCCAACGGATTGACCTGCAAATTCGTGGCCGTTCTGGTCGTCAAGGAGATCCTGGTATGAGTAAGTTTTTTGTATCCTTAGAAGATGATGTTATTAAGAAATTTGGGCCATCTTGGGTGCATAAAAAGTACAAAGATTATCAGGTTCAAGATATGACTCAACCTGAAGTATTGGAAGGTCGTAAATACCGGAAGCTAGTCGAAAAGGCTCAGCATGCCAGTGATAGTGCTGGACGTTCGGCACGTCGTCAGACTCTAGAATATGCTGAGAGTATGAATATTCAACGGGATATGGTCTATAAAGAAAGAAATCGTCTAATAGATGGTTCTCGTGACTTAGAGGATGTTGTTGAGAAAATCATTGCTAGTTATATAGACCAAGTGACTTCTTCAGAATATGAAAACCGAGAGTTACTCTTCCACTTTATCGTGACTAATATTAGTTTTCATATTAAAGAGGTTCCAGACTATGTAAATGTAACTGACAAAACTGCAGTTCGTAATTTTATGAAACAAGTGATTGATAGAGAACTTTCTGAAAAGAAAGAATTGCTTGAGGAACATGGCTTGTATGAACAGTTTTTACGACTTTCTATGCTCAAGGCTATTGATGACAACTGGGTAGAGCAGGTAGACTATCTACAACAGTTATCTATGGCTATCGGTGGTCAATCTAATAGTCAGAAAAATCCAATCGTAGAGTACTATCAAGAAGCCTATGCAGGCTTTGAAACCATGAAAGAACAAATTCGTGCGGATATGGTGCGTAATCTCCTGATGGGCTTGGTTGAAGTCACTCCTAAGGGTGAGATTATGACCCATTTCCCATAAAAAAGAGGAAAATATGACAATTTACAATATAAATTTAGGACTTGGCTGGGCTAGTAGCGGTGTTGAATACGCCCAAGCCTATCGTGCTGGTGTTTTTCGGAAATTAAATCTGTCCTCTAAGTTTATCTTTACAGATATGATTTTAGCCGATAATATTCAGCACTTAACAGCCAATATTGGTTTTGATGACAATCAGGTTATCTGGCTTTATAATCATTTTACAGACATCAAGATTGCGCCGACTAGCATGACAGTGGATGATGTCTTGGCTTACTTTTGGTGGTGAAGAAAGTCACAGAGAAAAAAATGGCAAGGTTCTACGTGTCTTCTTTTCTGACAAAGATAAGTTTGTCACCTGTTATTTGGTTGATGAGGACAAGGACTTGGTTCAACATGCCGAGTATGTCTTTAAAGGAAAACTGATTCGTAAGGATTACTTCTCTTATACGCGTTATTGTAGCGAATACTTTGCTCCCAAGGACAATGTTGCAGTCCTATATCAACGAACTTTTTATAATGAGGACGGAACTCCAGCCTATGATATTTTGATGAATCAAGGTAAGGAAGAAATTTATCGTTTCAAGGATAAGATTTTCTATGGGAAGCAAGCCTTTATGCGTGCCTTTATGAAATCCTTGAATTTGAACAAGTCTGATCTGGTCATTCTCGATAGGGAGACAGGCATTGGACAGGTTGTTTTTGAGGAAGCACAAGCAGCGCATTTAGCTGTAGTTGTTCATGCGGAGCATTATAGTGAAAATGCTACAAATGAGGATTACATCCTTTGGAATAACTATTATGACTATCAGTTTACCAATGCAGATAAGGTTGATTTCTTTATCGTATCCACTGATAGACAGAGAGAAGTTCTGCAAGAGCAATTTGCCAAATATACTCAGCATCGTCCAAAGATTGTTACCATTCCTGTAGGAAGTATTGATGCATTAACTGAGTCAAGTCAGGGACGTAAGCCCTTTTCATTGATTACGGCTTCGCGTCTTGCCAAAGAAAAACACATTGACTGGTTGGTCAAGGCGGTCATTGAAGCTCATAAGGAAATTCCTGAATTGACCTTTGATATCTATGGTAGTGGTGGAGAGGATTCTCTGCTTAGAGACATTATTGCAACTCATCAGGCTGAGGATTATATCCAACTCAAAGGACATGCCGAACTTTCGCAGATTTATAGCCAGTATGAAGTCTATTTGACTGCTTCTACCAGCGAAGGCTTTGGTTTGACCTTGATGGAAGCTATTGGTTCAGGCCTCCCCCCTAATTGGTTTTGATGTACCTTATGGCAATCAGACCTTTATAGAAGATGAGCAAAATGGTTATTTGATTCCAAGTTCATCTGACCACGTAGAAGACCAAATCAAGCAAGCTTACGCAGCTAAGATTTGCCAATTGTATCAAGAAAATTGTTTGGCGGATATGCGTACCCATTCTTACCAGATTGCAGAAGGCTTCTTAACCAAAGAAATTTTAGAAAAGTGGAAGAAAACAGTAGAGGAGGTGCTCCATGATTGAACTTTATGATCGTTATAGTCAGGAAAGTCGAGATTTACATGAAAGTCTAGTCGCTACTGGTCTTTCTCAACTTGGAGTGGTCATCGATGCAGATGGTTTTCTGCCTGATGGTCTGGTTTCTCCTTTTACCTATTATCTAGGTTACGAGGATGGAAAACCTCTCTATTTCAACCAAGTTCCTGTTCCAGCTTTTTGGGAAATTTCAGGCAATAATCAGTCTGCTCGTATTGAGGATATGACACAGGAGAGAGCTGTCATTCATTATGCTGACGGAATGCAGGCTCGCTTGGTTAAACAGGTAGATTGGAAAGATTTAGAAGGTCGAGTACGCCAGATTGATCACTATAATCGCTTCGGAGCTTGCTTTGCTACAACGACCTATAGCGCAGATAGTGAGCCGATTATGACAGTTTACCAAGATGTCAATAGTCAACAAGTTTTACTTGAAAACCATGTGACGGGTGATATCTTATTGACTTTGCCTGGTCAATCCATGCGTTACTTTGCAAATAAGGTTGAATTTATCACCTTCTTTTTGCAAGATTTGGAAATAGATACCAGTCAGCTTATCTTTAATACCTTAGCGACTCCTTTCTTGGTTTCCTTCCATTATCCAGATAAATCTGGCTCAGATATCCTAGTTTGGCAGGAACCTCTCTATGATGCCATTCCGGGAAATATGCAGTTGATTTTAGAGAGTGATGATGTGCGTACTAAGAAAATCATCATTCCCAACAAGGCGACTTATGAGCGCGCTTTAGAGTTGACTGACGAGAAATACCATGATCAGTTTGTGCACTTGGGTTACCATTACCAGTTTAAACGCGATAATTTCCTAAGACAAGATGCCTTAATCTTGACCAATTCAGATCAGATTGAGCAAGTAGAAGCAATCGTAGAAGCCTTGCCTGATGTTACCTTCCGTATCGCAGCGGTGACAGAGATGTCTTCTAAGCTCTTAGACATGCTTCGCTATCCTAATGTGGTCCTTTATCAGAACGCTAGTCCACAGAAGATTCAGGAGCTCTATCAATTGTCGGATATTTACTTGGATATAAACCACAGTAATGAGTTGTTGCAGGCAGTGCGTCAGGCCTTTGAGCACAATCTCTTGATTCTTGGCTTTAATCAGACGGTGCACAATAGACTCTATATCGCTCCAGACCATCTATTTGAAAGTAGTGAAGTTTCTGCTTTGGTTGAGACCATTAAACTGGCTCTTTCAGATGTTGATCAAATGCGTCAGGCACTTGGCAAACAAGGCCAACATGCAAACTATGTTGACTTGGTGCGATATCAGGAAACTATGCAAACTGTTTTAGGAGGTTAACATGTCAGACGAAGATTTATTTTACAAAGACGTTGAAGGTCGCATGGAAGAGTTGAAACAAAAACCCATCAAGAAAGAAAAAGAAACCCGAGGGGAAAAGATTAGTAAGACTTTTTCACTTTTACTGGGCTTGATGATTCTGATTGGTTTGCTCTTTACTTTATTGGGAATTTTGAGGTAGGCCTATGATTGAAATACTAATTGTTTTAGCTATTATCCTATCTCTTGCTTTGATTGTATTGGTAACTATACAACCCCGTCAAAATCAACTATTTTCCATGGATGCCACTAGTAATATTGGTAAACCAAGTTACTGGCAGAGCAACACCTTGGTAAAGGTGCTCACCTTATTAGTGAGTTTGGCCTTATTCGTTTTACTATTAACCTTTATGGTGATAACTTACAAATAAAAAAATTTCACAATATATAACATATATTTTTACAGACGAGGTTCTAGATACTAGTTTTATATTTGTGAAAATAATTAGTGGAGAATAAATTAGAAATTTAGATGCAATTTTAAAAAAAGTTGACTGGAGTTGAATCCATGTTTCTATGCGAAGCAAATAGCGTCTTGAAGAGACATTGTCTTATCAGGATTTCTTATTTCTGTAAGACCTTGTAATCTTGGATTATAACTCTCCTATTTTAGAAGTACATAGTAGATGGCAACTAATAATCTGCGACAGATAGCAATGATAGCTTTTCGATGCCCCGGTCGTTTCTTGAGTTTGAGATATTTATTTCGTAATTCAGGGCGCTTCTCTGATTTAACCACGGCGTTAGCTATTTGAACAAGAAAAAGTTTGAGATAGTGACCACCTTTCGAAATACGAGTAGAAAATTGTCTTCCTGCACTTTCATTGTTGGCAGGAACTAATCCAGACCAAGAACAGAGTTTACCCGCAGTGTTAAAAACAGTCATATCAGCTCCGGTTTCAGAGATAATTCTGAGGGCAGATAGTTCCTCTTTGAAACCAGGAACGGTTTGGATTAGCTTGACATGTTCTTGGTATTCTTGTCCGAGCTTCCGAATCATGGTTTCTAAATTTTCTTTACAGACGGCAAGTGCTTCATAGTGTTCCTTGATGATTCTGATTTTCTCAGCTTGTTCAGGTGTCATATCCCCCTCAATAGCGATTTTCAAGTCTTGCATTTTATCCTTCATTCGCTTGTGAATCAACTGTTCAATGTTTGGTTTCTCCTCTTGATTGTCGAGAATGCTCTGAATAATAGCCTGAGCACTTTTTTCAAAGGGTGCTTTCTTCACTAAATTTGAGTCTGCTTATCTCTTGACCATTCTTTCTTTTCACAAACGAGTTATTTATTCAATTATAAGTTTACGTGCTCATATCACAGTTAGTTGTGATTGATGGAAAGAATGACACTTATAACAATGCGAGGTGGTTGCTGTACCATTCACTTACTCATCTCCATTTGATTTGTAGTAGTGATAGGTACACACATTTCTATTATAGATTAAAACAAAGAGCACAACACTTTTTTATTCTTTGTTGTGCTTTGAGTGAAATGAAAGGAATAAATTATAAATATGACTGAATTGATTAGTGTTATAGTTCCTATATACAATACGGAGAAATATTTAGTAGAGTGTGTTGAAAGCATTAGGGAACAAACTTATTCTAATATTGAAATTATCTTAGTAGATGATGGCTCTACAGATGCTTCAATTGAAATCTGTGATGAATTTTCCAAAAAAGATTCTCGGGTTCGAGTATTTCATAAAGAGAACGAGGGATCAGCAGTTGCGAAAAATTTTGGGATTCAACAATCTAAGGGAGAATATATTATTTTAGTAGATTCAGATGATATTGTCAGTGATAAAATGATTGAAGTTCTATATACTCATATAAAAGAGAAGAATGCAGATATAGCTATTGGTAATTATTATATTTACGACGAAAGTGACAAAAATTTTTATTTTTATGTAACAGATAAAGATTTTTCTGTAGAAGAACTGGCTATACAAGAAATTATGAATCGTCAAGCAGGTGATTGGCGATTCAATAGTTCTGCCTTTATATTACCGACATTTAAACTAATAAAAAAAGAATTATTCAAGGAAGTTCAATTTTCAAATGGTCGTCGTTTCGATGATGAAGCGACCATGCATCGATTTTATCTTTTAGCCTCTAAAATTATCTTTATAAATGATAACCTCTATCGCTATAGACAGCGTTCAGGTAGTATTATGAGGTCTGAATTTGATCTTTCTTGGGCAAGAGATTTAGTTGAAGTATTTTCCAAGAAAATATCAGATCTTGTTTTAGCTGGAGTAGATGTCTCAGTTATGCGTATTCGCTTTGTCAATCTTTTAAAGGATTATAAGCAAATTTTAGAATACCATCAATTAACAGATACTGAGGAATATAGAGATATTTGTTTCCGATTAAATATATTTTTTGAGGCAGAAAGAAGAAATAGTGAGAGTTAAAATTAGAGTATACTAGATAAAAATAGTTATCAGCAGTAAGGTATTGTACTATAGTGATTCAACTAAGTGATTAGATCAAGTTCATATTTTTTGTTGTAAGACAGATATGTGGTAGGGGATGTACTTATTAGCCTATTTAGTTATAGTTGCTTAGTTTAAAATAAGCATCTTATAATAAAGCTATGGCATATAGTACAGATTTTAAACAAGGAGCATTAGATTACATCAAATAAGGACACAGCCATGCCGAGGCAGCTAAAGTCTTTGATGTTGGCGTCAAAACTCTCTTCACGTGGGAAAAGAAAGACGTGAACAAGGACACTTAGAGAGGAAAAAGCGAGTCGTCAAAAAGCGGAAAATTCCTTTAGAGGAATTGAAAGCCTTTGTAGAGGCTCATCCAGACGCTTTTTTACGGGAAATTGCGGCACATTTTGATTGTGCTGTCCCTTCAGTATGGGCAGCTTTAAAGCAGATTAAGGTCACTTTTAAAAAAGACGACTAGCTTTAAGGAACAAGATTCTGAGAAAGTCGCTGAATTTCTTGATATTTTGGATAACCTAAAAGATTTACCAGGCGTATATATTGACAGACCGCTACCTCTATCGTCCTTATGCACGGGCTCCTAGAGGGGAGAAAGTCTATCTTTAGTCCAGCCTTCATGTAAGACTTTATTAATCATTTCTTGTTTTAATTTAGGAGAATAGTAACGATTTTTTCCTTTTTTGACAAACTCTATTCCGTAACGATCAATCAATTTAATCATATACCTAAGATTAGAATTGTTTATCCCAAATTTATTTGAAAGCTTCTCTAAGCTATATCCTTGTTTTCTAAGTTCATAGATCTGAACTTTATCATCATAAGTTAATTTCATAATAAAAACACCCCAAAAGTTAGATTTTTCTGTCTAACTTTTGGGGTGCAGTACATATCAGATGTTGAAAAAAATTTGATACTATATGTTTTATTGCGGGAAGATTTACTTCAATTTCTCCTGAAATTGAGTTTTTGCCCAGCTTCTTTTTATATCCAGTCTTTCTCTTTTGTGGTGGATGTAAAGACAGCTCTAAGTCACTTTACTGGGATGATCAAAGATTTTGGATACTTTATAAATGCTTTGAGAACAGTAAACTTACTTAGTCAAGTACAGAATAGGATGTCAAAGTTTTAATACCAGAACGAGTAGACTGGTTTATGAAGGGTTTTTCTATCACTCAAAAAATAAATTCTTCAGAAAGTCATGCTTTCTATATCGTTTTGTGATTGGTCTGAAGTTTTCTTTTTTACTGTCCATATTTTTGGTAAAAATCAACTTTTACTTGGATGAAGGTTTTGGCTTCGCGTAGGAGTTGAAGAAGGGTGGCACGGGTTTCAAATTCTTCTCTTGTCTTGGGTAGACTGCGATTCCGAAAGACTTCTAGATAGCGTTCGATTTCATCCAGTAAATCAGAAGCAGGATTGGTCTGGCTCAGTTGACCTGCAATTTTTGAAAAGAGCTGCGCTAAGATCAGGCTTTCACTGGCAGCTAGGTGACAGGTGTTGATTTGCTGGGCCATATTTCGCAGGATACGACTTTGTCGCTGTCTCATCTCAAAGTAGTGGATATGGTAGTCGGTCTGGTGAAAGAGGTGGTCAGAGTGATCTAGATAGACCAGTCTGAGGGCTTCTTCTAAAAGTATGTCCAATTCTTCTACTAGCTGTGCTCGGTTGCGTCCATCCCCTCTGGATAAATAATATTTGAAGCGTTGGAGGATATCTTTTAACTTTTCTTCTACCAATGTGTGGTAGTGCTGGATTTCCTCTTCTCGGGAAGGCATGTAGAGATTGACTAGTAAAGCAAATCCTGTACCGATTGCAAAGAGAAGGAGTTCATTGACTAGAAGATCTGGAGAGGTTGACTCTTGTACCAAGAGGTGGCTAACCAAGACGCTACTTGGTGTGGTGCCAATTTCCCAGCCCATCTTGTAGGCCAGAGGAACGTATAGGGCAAGATAGAGGCCAAGGCTCCAGATATGAAATCCGCTCAAGTGAAAAGCCAAAACCCCGATAACCAGAGCCAGAAGCATGGAAAAGAGCCGATTGCGGGCCAGTTTTAAAGTACTTCTACGTGTATCAGATAGGCTTAAGAGGGCGATGATTCCAGCCGAGACAGCTGAGGAGAGATTGAGAAAATAAGCAAGAAGGCAGGCAAGACAGGTAGCTAAGATGAGCTTTGTCGTACGTTGGCTAATAGACATAAGAATTTCCTAATAAGTTAGAATAAAAGCGTAAAAGACAAGACCTGAGAGGCTTGTCTTTATGCGCTATTTTTTACGGGCTGCTGCGTATTCGGCAACGGCAGTAAAGAGGACGTCTGTAGAAGAGTTAAGGGCTGTTTCACATGAGTCTTGGATGACACCAATTACAAATCCAACCCCAACAACTTGCATGGCAATATCGTTAGAAATACCGAAAAGGCTACAAGCAACTGGGATAAGAAGGAGGGAACCTCCCGCAATACCAGAAGCACCACAGGCTGAGATAGCTGCCACTACACTGAGGACAAAGGCTGTCGCAAAGTCAACAGGGATTCCAAGAGTGTTAACTGCAGCAAGGGTCAAAACGTTAATGGTAATCGCTGCCCCGGCCATGTTGATAGTAGAACCAAGGGGGATAGAAACAGAATAGGTATCTGGATCCAGTCCGAGGTCGTGGCAAAGTTTCATGTTGACAGGGATGTTGGCCGCAGAACTACGAGTAAAGAAGGCTGTCACACCACTGACACGTAAACATTTCCAAACGAGGGGATAAGGGTTGCTCTTCATAAAGAGGAAGGCAATCAATGGATTTACTACTAAGGCCACAAAGAACATAGTTGTCACCAAGAGGGCAAGCAAAATTCCGTAGTTGGCTAGGCTTCCGATTCCCTTATCAGAGATGGTTTTGAAGACAAGACCAAGGATACCAAATGGAGCTAGGTTGATGATCCATTCGACAATCTTAGAAGTCACATCAGCCATAGTTTTCAGCAATTCTTTACTGTTTTTGCTGGCTTCTCTCATGGCAATCCCGAAAATAACTGCCCAAGATAGGATACCGATGTAGTTGGCAGTAATGAGGGCATTGACTGGATTGTCAACTAGTTTGAGCAAGAGGTTGCTGAGGACCTGTCCAATCCCATCTGGTGGAGTAATATCGGTATTAGCACTATTTAGGGTAATTTCAACAGGTACGATGAAACTTGCTAGTACAGCGATAAGGGCAGCCGCAAAGGTTCCCACCAAGTAAAGGAAGATAACGGTTTTCATATTGCTATCTTGCCCCTTTTGATGTTGGGAAAGGGCATTGGCAACGAGGGCAAAAACCAGAATCGGTGCGATGGCTTTGAGGCCACCAACAAAGAGATCTCCTAGAAGGCCAATTCCTGAAATGTTAGGAAGTGTCAGTCCTAGGGTTCCTCCAATAAGCATACCAATCAAAATTCGTTTGATTAGGCTTGCCTTATTCCAAGCATGAATAAATTTTTTCATAACAATCTCCTTTGTTGTGTAATGTTTATGATTATAGTATAAATATGAACTAAAATCAAGAATTTTCTGTCTATTTTTGAAATTATTTTTGAATATTTATGGAGAATGACACTTTATGAAAGTATGGTATAATAAATGAAAGGAGTTTCTATGCAAGAATTTATTCAAACCTATCTCAATAAGCTTGATATTACAGCGATTATCGAGAATATCTTAACCAAGTTACTTTCTCTTTTATTCTTATTTTTACTCTTTTATATAGCTAAGAAATTGCTCCGTACCATGGTGCAGAGAATTGTTAAACCTTCTCTAAAAATGTCTCGTCATGATGTAGGGCGTCAGAAAACCATCTCACGTCTGTTAGAAAATGTGTTTAATTATACCCTTTATTTCTTTTTACTCTACTGCATTTTATCGATTTTAGGTTTGCCAGTTTCGAGTTTGCTGGCAGGGGCTGGGATTGCTGGGGTGGCCATTGGTATGGGAGCCCAAGGTTTTCTATCTGATGTCATCAATGGCTTTTTCATCCTCTTCGAACGTCAACTGGATGTGGGAGATGAGGTTGTTCTGACAAATGGGCCTATTACTGTATCGGGCAAGGTTGTCAGCGTTGGCATTCGAACAACACAACTCCGAGGAGAAGACCAGGTTCTACACTTCGTTCCAAATCGCAATATTACCGTCGTCAGCAATTTCTCTCGGACAGACCAGGCCTGAAATTTTAGCAGATTTATGGTACAATAGAAAGAGTTTGGTAAAGGAGAGAAGATGTTTTTAGAAAAACAGTTGGGCAATGGTTGTACCTGGATTAACCTAGATTTGGATAAGTTGAAAAAACTAGAGGACCTTTCTGAAATCTATGGTCTGGACAAGGAAACCATTGAATACGCACTGGATAGAAATGAGCGCGCCCACATGGATTATCACCGTGAAAATGGGACTGTGACCTTTATCTACAATGTCTTGAACTTGAAAAAGGATAAGGCCTACTACGAAGCCTTTCCCATGACCTTTATCGTGGAACATCGTCGCCTGATTACCATTAGTAATACCAAGAACGCCTATGTTATTGAACAGATGACCCGTTATCTGGAGAGTCATGACACACTTTCGATTTACAAGTTTCTCTTTGCCAGTCTGGAAATCATCAGCAATGCCTACTACCCTGTCATCGAGCAGATGGACAAGAGTAAGGATGAGGTCAATGGGCTCTTGCGCCAGCGGACGACTAAGAAAAACCTCTTTGCCCTTTCCGACTTGGAAACTGGTATGGTTTATCTTACTGCGGCTGCCAAGCAAATCGCATGTTGCTGGAACATATTCAAGGGCATGCCCTCTATCGCAGTTTTAACGAGATTGAGAGAGAACAGTTTGATGATGCCATGATTGAGGCTCATCAGCTGGTATCCATGACAGACTTGATTTCTCAAGTCCTCCAACAACTATCAGCATCTTACAACAACATCCTAAACAACAATCTGAATGATAATTTGACAACCTTGACCATCATTTCAGTCTTGCTGGCTGTTTTGGCAGTCGTGACAGGCTTTTTCGGAATGAATGTTCCCCTACCTTTAACAGATGAACCCCATGCTTGGCTCTACATCAGTTTAGCCAGTGCTGGGTTGTGGATTGTTTTGTCATTGTTGCTAAGGAAAATTGCGAAAAAAAGTTAAGAAAAGGAGCCAGAATGGCGATTGAAAATTACATGCCAGATTTTGCTGTGGAAGCAGTCTATGATCTGACAGTTCCAAGCCTGCAGGCGCAGGGAATCAAGGCTGTTTTGGTCGATTTGGACAATACCCTCATTGCTTGGAACAACCCTGACGGGACGCCAGAGATGAAGCAATGGCTACATGATCTTCGGGACGCGGGCATTCGCATTATCGTAGTCTCAAATAATACCAAAAAACGAGTTCAACGCGCAGTTGAGAAATTTGGGATTGATTACGTTTATTGGGCTCTGAAGCCCTTCACATTTGGGATTGACCGTGCCATGAAGGAATTCCACTATGAGAAAAGTGAAGTGGCCATGGTCGGCGACCAGCTCATGACAGATATTCGAGCAGCCCACCGTGCTGGCATTCGCTCGATTTTAGTCAAACCCTTGGTCCAACATGACTCGATCAAAACGCAGATTAACCGAGCCCGTGAGCGCCGTGTCATGCGAAAGATCACTGAAAAGTACGGACCGATTACATATAAAAAAGGAATTTAACTATGGAAGAAATTCTCTGTATTGGTTGTGGAGCAACCATTCAGACGACAGACAAGGCTGGTCTTGGGTTTACCCCCCCAGTCGGCACTTGAAAAAGGTTTGGAGACAGGCGAAGTCTATTGCCAACGCTGTTTCCGTCTCCGCCACTACAATGAAATCACGGATGTCCAGTTGACGGATGATGATTTCCTCAAGCTCTTGCACGAGGTGGGAGACAGTGATGCCTTAGTGGTCAATATCATTGATATCTTTGATTTTAATGGCTCTGTCATCCCAGGTTTGCCACGTTTTGTCTCGGGCAATGATGTCCTCTTGGTGGGAAATAAAAAAGATATCTTGCCCAAGTCTGTTAAACCAGGCAAGATTAGCCAGTGGCTCATGGAACGTGCCCACGAAGAAGGGCTTCGTCCTGTGGATGTCGTCCTAACTTCGGCACAAAACAAACATGCCATTAAGGAAGTCATTGACAAAATCGAGCACTACCGTAAGGGCCGTGATGTCTATGTCGTTGGCGTGACAAACGTTGGAAAATCAACTCTTATCAATGCTATTATCCAAGAAATCACGGGTGACCAGAATGTCATTACGACGTCACGCTTCCCAGGGACGACCTTGGACAAGATTGAGATCCCGCTTGACGACGGATCTTATATTTACGATACGCCGGGGATTATCCACCGCCACCAGATGGCCCATTATTTGACTGCTAAAAACCTTAAGTATGTCAGCCCTAAAAAGGAAATCAAGCCTAAAACTTATCAGCTCAATCCTGAACAAACCCTGTTTTTAGGTGGACTCGGACGCTTTGACTTCATTGCAGGAGAAAAGCAAGGTTTCACAGCCTTCTTTGACAATGAACTCAAATTGCATCGTACCAAGTTAGAAGGCGCTAGTGCTTTCTACGACAAGCACCTAGGAACCCTTCTGACACCACCAAATAGTAAGGAAAAGGAAGATTTTCCAAAATTGGTCCAACATGTCTTTAATATCAAGGAAAAGACAGACCTAGTCATCTCAGGCCTAGGCTGGATCCGAGTAACAGGCACCGCCAAAGTCGCCGTCTGGGCACCAGAAGGCGTCGCCGTCGTCATACGAAAAGCAATTATTTAAAACAAAATCACTGAGCGAACAAAGTGAGCTCATAAAAAGATAGTTATCGCCGTGGTGTCTTGCCAATCGATAGATTGGCAAGGGGCACAATTGAGACCTAGGCTCAATTGTGAGGTCAGGAAATCCATTTTTCAAAGATGAAATCTTTGAAAAATTAGTTCCGACCGTCCCCCACCACCTAAAATAACTATTAAAAAACAAGGAAGAAAATTATGTCATTAACATCAAAACAACGTGCCTTCCTCAATAGCCAGGCACACACCCTCAAACCCATTATCCAAATCGGGAAAAATGGACTCAACGACCAAATCAAAACCAGCGTCCGTCAGGCTCTTGATGCCCGCGAATTGATCAAGGTTACTCTTTTGCAAAACACCGATGAAAATATCCACGAAGTAGCTGAAATCTTGGAAGAAGAAATCGGTGTGGATACAGTCCAAAAAATCGGACGCATCTTGATTTTGTTTAAACAATCTAGCAAGAAAGAAAATCGCAAGATTTCTAAAAAAGTCAAAGAAATCTAAAAACCTACTCCAAACAACTGTTTTTACAGAGAAATAAAGGAGACTAGCCTATGGCAATCGAACTATTGACTCCCTTTACCAAGGTAGAGTTGGAGCCAGAAATCAAGGAGAAAAAACGAAAACAAGTCGGGATTTTAGGGGGGAATTTTAACCCTGTTCACAATGCCCATCTCATTGTTGCGGACCAAGTGCGCCAGCAGTTGGGACTAGATCAAGTTCTGCTCATGCCTGAATACCAACCACCTCATGTTGATAAAAAAGAAACCATCTCTGAACACCATCGTCTCAAGATGCTTGAGTTGGCGATTGAGGGGATTGAGGGCCTAGCCATTGAAACCATTGAGTTGGAACGTAAGGGCATTTCCTACACCTACGACACCATGAAAATCTTGACAGAGCAACATCCAGATACGGATTATTACTTTATCATCGGTGCCGATATGGTAGACTATTTACCTAAGTGGTATAGAATTGATGAACTGGTAGATATGGTTCAGTTTGTGGGAGTTCAGCGCCCACGCTACAAGGCAGGGACTTCCTATCCAGTTATCTGGGTGGATGTGCCTCTCATGGATATCTCGTCCAGCATGGTGCGTGACTTCCTTGCCCAAGGTCGGAAACCCAACTTTCTCCTACCTCAGCCTGTGCTAGACTACATCGAGAAGGAGGGACTCTACTGATGGCCTATCAAGACTATATCAACTGCTCCCGTGAGGCTTTGTTGGAAAAAATGGCAGAGCTTCTACCCGAGAAACGCTTAACCCATTGCTTGGGTGTGGAGCGTGCAGCCATAGAACTAGCAGAGAGATTTGGAGTAGATGTCGAGAAGGCAGGTTTAGCAGGCCTTCTTCATGACTACGCTAAAAAGCTGTCAGATAAGGAATTTTTAGACTTGATTGACCGTTATCAGCTAGACCCTGATCTCAAAAACTGGGGTAATAATGTCTGGCATGGTATGGTTGGCATCTACAAGATTCAGGAAGATTTGAATTTGCATGATTCTGAAATTCTACGAGCCATTGAAATCCATACAGTCGGTGCTGACCAGATGACTGATCTTGATAAGGTTGTCTATGTCGCAGACTATATCGAGCACAATCGTGCCTTTCCTGGAGTGGATGTGGCGCGTGAGATTGCAAGTTTATCGCTCAATAAGGCGGTGGCCTACGAAACAGCTCGAACCGTGGAGCATCTAGCTCATCAGATATTCCCCATCTATCCCCAAACCCTTGAAACCTATAACGCCTTTGTGCACTATTTGAAAGAGGACTAAATGAACGAAAAAGAATTACTAGAACTAGTCGTGAAAGCGGCTGATGAGAAACGCGCGGAGGATATCCTCGCACTTGACGTACAAGATTTGACTAGCGTGACGGACTATTTTGTTATCACTAGCTCAATGAATAGCCGTCAGTTGGACGCTATCGCTGATAATATCCGTGAAAAAGTAGCGGAAGCAGGATTTAAAGGTAGTCATGTCGAAGGCGACGCAGCAGGAGGCTGGGTTCTACTAGACCTCGGTGCTGTCGTTGTGCATGTCTTTTCAGAAGAAATGCGTGCCCACTATAACCTAGAGAAGCTATGGCATGAGGCGAATTCAGTAGATATATCTGAAACTTTATAGTCTTTTCCTTTATCTTTTATTACGGCGTTAACTCGTTTTGCCTAACTCCAGTTATGCCTGCAACTCGTTGCCTAGTACTAAAAGCAAACGAAAAGACTATAGTGTGCAATTGAACTCAGTTGTAGTCAACTGGGTTTCTTTGCTTATTTTAGAAAAAGGATAGAAAGGTATAGGGCGAGTGGCGTTTGCCATGGAGGCTCTTGGTATCATGATTATGGCAACTTATGAAACCTTTGCGGCGGTCTATGATGCGGTCATGGACGATAGTTTATATGATAAATGGACGGATTTTTCTCTGCGTCATTTGCCTAAGACCAAGGAGAGAAAGAAACTCTTGGAATTGGCTTGTGGGACAGGAATTCAATCTGTGCGCTTCTCTCAGGCTGGTTTTGATGTGACTGGACTTGACTTGAGTGGGGATATGTTGAAGATTGCTGAGAAGAGAGCTTCTTCAGCCAAACAAAAGATTGACTTTATTGAAGGCAATATGCTGGATTTGTCCAAGGCAGGTCAATATGATTTTGTCACTTGTTATTCGGACTCAATCTGCTATATGCAAGATGAGGTGGAAGTAGGAGACGTTTTTAAGGAAGTCTATAATGTCCTCAATGAAGACGGAGTTTTCATCTTTGACGTGCATTCGACTTACCAGACTGATGAGGTTTTTTCAGGCTATTCTTACCATGAAAATGCGGAAGAGTTCGCCATGCTCTGGGATACCTACGAGGACGAAGCACCTCACTCCATCGTGCATGAGTTGACCTTTTTTATCAAGGAGGCTGACGGTTCCTTTAGTCGCCACGATGAAGTGCATGAGGAGCGGACTTATGAGGTCTTGACCTATGATATTTTGCTGGAACAGGCTGGTTTCAAGTCCTTCAAACTCTATGCGGACTTTGAGGACAAGGAGCCAATAGAAACTAGCACCCGTTGGTTTTTTGTGGCACAGAAGTAGGAGATTAGCATGACCATAACGGGTATTATCGCGGAATTTAATCCCTTTCATAATGGGCATAAGTACCTGCTAAATCAGGCTGAGGGGCTGAAAATCGTTGCTATGTCAGGGAATTTCATGCAGCGTGGAGAGCCTGCTATCGTGGATAAGTGGACACGAGCCCAGATGGCGCTGGAAAATGGAGCGGATCTGGTAGTGGAATTGCCATTTTTAGTCAGTGTTCAGGCGGCGGATTTCTTTGGCCAAGGGGCTGTGGATATCTTGACTCGATTGGGTATTGATAATCTAGCTTTTGGGACAGAGGAAGTTCTGGATTACCAGAAAATCGCTGACTTATACACAGAGAAAGGTGCTGAGATGGAGAAATTTGTGGAAAATCTACCTGATTCTCTTTCCTATCCACAGAAAACCCAAGCCATGTGGAAGGAATTTGCAGGTCTTGATTTTTCTGGCAATACGCCTAACCATGTCCTTGCTCTGGCCTATGCCAAGGCGGTTGCTGGACGAAACATCAAGCTGCATCCAATTCAACGTCGGGGGCAGGTTACCATTCTGTGGATAAGGATGTGGACTTTGCCTCAGCGACAGCTCTGCGTCAACACCAGAAAGACCAAGACTTCTTAGAACGATTTATGCCATCTGTTGCTCTCTTTGAGCAGGCTAATAAGATGAGTTGGGACGACTATTTTCCTTTGCTCCGCTATCAACTCTTGTCAAATCCAGACTTAACAACGATCTATCAGGTCAATCAAGAAATGGCTGTGCGCATTAAGGAAGCCATCAAGACAGTCCAGTCTGTGGAAGACTTGGTTGAGGCGGTTGCGACCAAACGTTACACCAAGGCGCGTGTCAGACGCCTTTTGACCTATATCTTGGTGCAGGCTAGAGAAAGTGACTTGCCAGAAGGCATCCATGTTCTTGGCTTTACTGAAAAAGGCAGGCAACATCTCAAGTCTTTGAAAGGGCAGGTCGATCTAGTTAGCAGAATTGGCAAAGAACCTTGGGATGCTATGACCCAAAAGGCAGACCAGATTTACCAACTGGGAAATCCAAGTATAGCAGAGCAGAATTTTGGAAGAGTGCCGATAAGAATAGAAAAGAACTAGAATATGGATAGGATAAAAAGAACCTACTAAAAGTTGTTAGGAAATAACTTTCAGTGGGTTCTTTTCTTATCCTTTGTTATAAAGTATTGAATATTTTATCAATTTGCTCTATTAGAAGCCTTGTTTATTCATTGAAAGCTTCCTTACCATCTATATTTATTTTATGTTTTTTACAATTTCATTAAAGGAGGCTATGATTTTTCCTTGTTTCTCTTTGGGTAACTTTGCTAGGTTGTCGAAAAGTATTTCTAGGGAGTCTTCTCTCTCTGAGTCATATGCTTGTCGCTTAAGGAACTCTTTTCTTTCTGTATCATATGCTTGTAGATTAAAGAATTCTTCTACGGTAATACCTAATGCTTTGATTACCGATTCAAGAGTTTTTATCTTAAAATCATATTTCATATTTTCCATGTTTTGAATTGCCTTGATACCCAAGCCAGCTAATTCTGATAATTTCTCTTGACTTAATCTCTGTTCTTTTCGACATTCACGGATTCGAAAAGCTATATGTTTTTGTAATCTATCATGTTTCATGTTATATATCATTTTACTATCTATTTTCTTTAAAAAATAAGTACAATAAACTATACAAAATAACAAAAGTATGGTAAAGTAGTACAAAAGATAATAAATAGACTGAAAACTATACAATGAGGATTTAGATATGACTGATTCGAGGTTAAAAGGTAGAGGGAAGATAGTAGTGATAGTCGTAAGTAATTCATTCACCTTGTGGTAGACAAGTAAGAGATTTGTCAGTCTTATCGACACTCGAAAATAGTGTTTTGAACTATCTGTATCTAGTTTTCTATATAAAAGTAAAAAAAGAAAGCTTTGCGCCTTCTTAAAAAATTAGGGGAAATCTAATGATTGCAAATGATAAAGAAGCAAATCAGAACATCTGTTATTTGACTTCTTTGAGAATGAGCATCAAGGCATCTAAGACTCGGGAGCGTTGTTCTGTTGGAAGAGTTTTTAATTCATCAACAAGTAGAGAAATTTTGGGGTCTTCTTCTTTTAATTGTATATCAAAGAATGTATCTAAATCTACTTCTAAGGCTTCCATTACTTTCTCTAGCGTTTGAATCTTTAAGTTAGTTGAAAGATTTTCTAATTTGTAGATATAATTAGTACCCAAATCAGCCATCTCTTCTAGTTGTTCTTGAGTATATCCTCTTTCTAAGCGTAATAGACGAATTCTTTTAGAGATGTAATCTTGAAGATTGGTTTTGTTATTTGTCATGTAGTACCTCGCTACTTACATGATACAGTCAAAATGGTACAAATTTTAGACTTTTTAAAGTTATTTTACACATAAATAACCTTTTAAAGTTGTTTTGTGGTATAATAAGTTTATAAAGAAAAAAAGAGGAAATAATATGAAAAAATCAACAATCGCAATGACAGCAGCAATTGCAGCAGCATCCCTATCCCACACAGTAGGAGCAGAAGAAGTCGCTCCAAAACCAGTGAATGTGGAAGCGCCAAAGGCAGAGGTTGTGGAAACAACTGCTCCTGCGGTAGCGACAAAAGAAGAAGTTGCTACAAAAGAAGCAGAAGCTAAGAAAGCGGATCAAGAAGTAGCGGAAGCTACACAGGCGGTTAAAGATGCCAAGCGTGCTACAAATGAAGCGGATTCTCTTGTCAATGAGAAAACAGAAGCTGTAAAAAAAGCAGAGGATTTTGCGAAGAAGGCAAGCCCAGCAGTTATTGCAGAAGCTGAGAAAGCAGTTACTAAGGCAGAAGCAGACGTTCCTGTAAAAGCAGAAGCTCTTAAAAATGCAGAAGTAAAAGCAACAGAAGCAAGCCAAGCGGTATCTGCACAAGAAGCAGTTGTAGCAGAAAAAGAAGCTACTCAAGCTACAAAAGAAAAAGCACTTACAAGTGCCACAGAAGCGGTTCAAATCGCCACAGATGCGGTTAATGGCAAAGGCTTGGAAAATGCCAAGGAAGCACAAAAAGAAGCTACAGAAGCCGAAAAAACAAGCAAACAAGCGCAAACAGATGCAGAAACTGCCTTAAAAAATGCAGAGAAAGCAAATCAAGCTACACAAGCGCAAATCAAGAATACACAAGCAGAGATTGCTACAAAAACCCAAGCGGTATCGGATGCTAAAGCACATAAAGAACAGGCAGACAAAGCAGTAACAGACCTAACTGCTGAGTATAACCAAGCGGTATCTGCTTTGAAAGCTATTCAAAATACAAAACAAGGTACAATTACTTTAGCTCCTAAGTTTATTGAAGCTGTAAAAGCTCGTGTAGCTCTCTTGAAAGCAGTTGAAAATGGAGAATACAACGATCGTTTAGATGAAGTTCCTGCTAAGTTTAAAGAAACTCGTGCAGAAATCTTGAAAACACAATTAGAGAATGCTCAAATCAATCATTTTGTACCTGTAGAATCTGATTCTAAAGATACTAAGAAATATGATTTGAATAATCTACCAGAAGATTTCAAACGTGATTTGACTCTTTATGCAGCAGACTTAACAAATCAAATGCGTCGTCAACTTGGTTTGTCTGATGTAAAAGTGACTGAGGATTCATTCCATTTTGCAGATAAAATTGCACGTGAATACGAAAAAGATGGTGTTACTCCTGAGTTGCTAGATAGCTACGCTAGTAAGAAAGATGGTCATGGTCACTATGCTATCGGCATCAATAAAGTTGCTAAGTCATATAATTTGGATAACGGTATGACGGAGGAAGAGCGTAAAGAGGGGGAAACTCGAGGACTACAAACTTACGAAAATTCAGTAGCTTTCGTAGGTTATAAAGAAGCAGGAAAGCCTGTAACTAGCTTAACTAAATCAGAAATTCGTAGTCGTCTTTATGAGTCATTGATTTCATTTATTTCTACAGAAAATGATTATGGACATACTCGTGGTACACTCGGTTTTGAAAAAGGTAATACAACTCTTTACTACGGTGGTGCTTCTATGAGTCATGAAGCTAATATGTATATCGTACACACAGTACCCGGTATCCCTGAAACGTTCATGGTTAACTCAACTTTTAGTCGTAAAGAAGTCGAAAATCCTTATACTAAGGTTAGAGAAACAGATAGTGTTAAAAAAGCTGAAGCTTTGGTTAGTCAAAAACAAGCAGAAAAAGCACAAGCAGAACAAACTCTTAAAATTGCTAACCAAACTGTAGTTGAAGCAGAAACTGCATTGCAAACTGCAAACTCAAACTTGAAAGCACAAGAAGCTCAACTTAAAGATACAGTAGCCTTGAAACAAGCTCTTCAATCTGCTACAGCAAATCATAATCAAGCCGTTGTCGCTCTTTCAAATGCCAATGCCTTGGTTGCTACCTTGTCTGCTACAAAGGCAGATAAAGAAGCGAAGTTGGCAGAGTTGAAAGCAACTGCAAAACAAGCAGAGAAAGAATTCAATCAAGCCAAAGCAGAAACAAAAGCAGAGAAAGCAATTCTTTCTTCTCTTCAAGAGAAAGCAGAAGAAGCTACTCAAGCGGTATCTGTTGCCAAAGAAGCACTTAAAGAAGCAAAAGCACAAGTTGTTTCTTCAAAAGAGTTGGTTCAAGATTTGAAAGTAGCTGCAAAAGAGCTTGAAACTCGCAAGGCAGAGTTGAAAGACGCAGAAGAAGCGCTTAAAGAAGCAAAAGCAAACCAAACAACTGCGCAAGAAGCACTTGAAGCAAAAGAAAAAGTAGCCAAAGAAGCGAATAAGGCTTATGTAGTAGCAAAAGCAAGTTATGAAGCAGAACAGGCTCGTCTTCAAGCAGAAGAATTGAAGAAACATCCTGTAACAGATAAGGGTATCCCAGAAGTTCATCCAGTTCTTCCAGAGTTTGTACTTCCAACAACTCCATCTTTTCCTAGCGTTCCTAGCACACCTGTAGTTCCTGTAGCTCCTGTTGTTCCAACTACTCCACGTGTTGAAGTTCCTATTGTGAATAACAATGGTGGGGTGTTTGGCCAAGATAAAGCCAAAGTAGATGTAGTTGCCAAACAAAAAACGGAAACTAAGAATACAAAGATTCTCAAGCTGGTAACTGGATTGAGTCAGCTGGTCGCTGGTGGTATCAGCACGAAGACGGTTCCTACACTACTAACAGTTGGGAACTAATCAAGGGTAGATGGTATTATTTTGACAGTACAGGCTGGATGCAAACTGGCTGGGTCAAAACTGGTGGCTCATGGTATTACTTGAATGAAACAGGTTCACTGGCTACAGGCTGGGTCAAAGACAATGGCACATGGTACTATCTTAAAGATAGCGGTAAAATGGCTACTGGTTGGGTAAAAGATAATGATACATGGTATTATCTTGATAGCGCTGGAGCTATGAAAACAGGCTGGTTTACAGTTTCTGGTAAATGGTACTATGCTTATAGCTCAGGAGCTTTAGCAGTGAATACTACTACACCAGATGGCTATACGGTCAATGCCAATGGTGAGTGGGTATAAAGGACTACATGAAGAAGGTAAATGATGAATTTGAAGCTTTGATAGTGCCTCTTTTGAAGAGCGACTGGAACAGTATTCAGGAAACCCTGAGAATCGCTCAAAATAAGGAACTTTCTGACAAAATCTTGCGAGGAATGGCCCGAATTCGCGCAGGACATTAGTCTAATTTACAGAGAATACCTGAGTGAAATCTTGCTGTTGTTAGAAACAAATTTCTTGCATTCTAACGATTATTAGGAAGTCTACTGCAAAGTAGGCTTTTTCTCAAATCTCTACTAAACAACTGTTTCTAAACAACAAGTTTATTTTTGTAAATGCGTTCCAATTTCCTCAAAACATATTCTATTTTAGGTTTGTGAAAATCACTTTTTTATGGTAGAATGTAAAAGAATGTATGTCATTCGGAATAACAATAAAATGAGGTAAAAACATGGAAATCATGTCGCTTGCGATTGCTGTTTTTGCCGTCATCATTGGTTTAGTCATTGGATATGTCAGCATCTCAGCCAAGATGAAATCATCTCAGGAAGCTGCAGAGTTGATGCTTTTAAATGCTGAACAAGAAGCAACTAATTTACGTGGACAAGCTGAGCGTGAAGCAGATTTACTTGTTAATGAAGCCAAACGTGAAAGCAAGTCTCTTAAAAAAGAAGCACTATTGGAGGCCAAAGAAGAAGCCAGAAATACCGTGAAGAAGTGGACGCTGAATTCAAATCAGAACGTCAAGAACTCAAACAAATCGAAAGTCGTTTGACAGAGAGAGCTACTAGCCTTGATCGTAAGGACGACAATTTGACGAGTAAAGAACAAACACTTGAACAAAAAGAACAAAGTATTTCTGATAGAGCGAAAAACCTTGATGCGCGTGAAGAGCAATTAGAGGAAGTCGAAAGACAAAAAGAAGCAGAGTTAGAGCGTATTGGTGCTCTGTCTCAGGCAGAAGCACGAGATATTATCTTGGCACAGACAGAGGAAAACTTGACCAAGGAGATTGCTAGCCGTATTCGCGAAGCTGAGCAAGAGGTCAAGGAACGTTCTGACAAAATGGCCAAGGACATCCTGGTTCAAGCTATGCAACGTATCGCTGGTGAATATGTAGCGGAATCAACAAACTCAACAGTTCATCTGCCAGACGATACTATGAAGGGACGCATTATTGGTCGTGAAGGTCGTAACATTCGTACCTTTGAAAGTTTGACAGGGGTTGATGTGATTATCGACGATACACCAGAAGTGGTGACCTTGTCAGGATTTGACCCGATTCGTCGTGAGATTGCCCGTATGACTATGGAAATGTTGCTCAAAGATGGTCGTATCCACCCAGCTCGTATCGAAGAGTTGGTTGAGAAAAACCGTCAAGAGATTGACAATAAGATCCGTGAATACGGTGAGGCTGCTGCCTATGAAATTGGTGCGCCAAACCTTCATCCGGACTTGATGAAGATTATGGGACGTTTGCAGTTCCGTACTTCATATGGACAAAATGTCTTGCGCCATTCGATTGAAGTTGCTAAGTTAGCTGGTATCATGGCGAGCGAACTTGGTGAAAATGCGGCTCTTGCCCGTCGTGCTGGATTCCTTCACGATATCGGAAAAGCCATTGACCGCGAGGTTGAGGGTAGCCACGTTGAAATCGGTATGGAATTGGCACGTAAGTACAAGGAACACCCAGTTGTGGTGAATACGATCGCTAGCCACCACGGCGATGTTGAGCCTGAGAGCGTCATTGCAGTGATCGTCGCTGCAGCAGATGCCTTGAGTGCAGCTCGTCCAGGTGCTCGTAGTGAGTCTCTTGAAAGCTATATCAAGCGTCTTCATGATTTGGAAGAAATTGCTAACGGCTTTGAAGGGGTACAAAATAGCTTTGCCCTTCAAGCAGGACGTGAAATCCGCATCATGGTAAATCCAGGACAAATCAAGGACGACAAAGTCACAATCTTGGCTCATAAAGTTCGTGAGAAAATTGAAAACAATCTCGATTACCCAGGAAATATCAAGGTGACCGTGATTCGTGAGCTTCGTGCAGTAGATTATGCTAAATAATAAAAAACTGAAGTCAGAAGAAAATCTGACTTCAGTTTTTTGAATAAATTATTTGAAATAATTCGTTATATTATCGAGGTGAAACATCAATTGGAGATAGGTAGACTAAATCTTGAGTGGAGTTATAGTTTCCAATTTGTGCCTTTATATGTACATTTTGGCCTTTAGAAATATTTTCGCCATTAAAAGAGTTGAAAGCGGCGTTAGAAACTGTTGTTATATTTACAAATTTAAAGTTTGGTCCCGAAGGTGCTTGTTCTGCTCCTAAGTAATTTCCGCCATAAATAAGCATATCGAATTTTGTTTTGTAATTTTTATAGTGTGCAATATCTGCTATGTGTCCATCAAATTCTATGACTTGACCTTTATATTTTTGAATAAAATTTGTTATGGTGCTTGAGTCATCAGTTTGCAATAGTGCTTTAAATTCCTCATTGTTTTCAGTCGTGATGATAGCTGATTGGGATGGACTTGTTGACGAGGTTTCGGTCGAGCTTGATGTGGTGTTAGTTGAACTAGAGGAAGCAGGCGTCGAACTTGATGATGTAGAGGATGATTCACTAGTTTTCTCGACAGATTTTTCAATAACGCTACTAGTTTCTGTAGATGAAGGGGGAGAAACAGTAGTTGACTTATCTGAGTTTCCTCCAAATAGAACCAACAGAAGAATAATAAATATTACAGCAACACCAATTAAATATGGAATTAATTTTTTTACCTTCAATTCCAGTGGGCTTAATGGTGTGATTTCAACCTCAGCTTCTTTTTCAAAAAAACCAAAAATTCCAGCATTTCCATGATCAATAATATTGATTTTGACTTCACTTTTTTTGAGATTGAGTTCAGATAAGCCATTTTCAATCGCTTCATCAACATTTTTACCTTTATAATTTCCCATAAACTTCTCCTTTTTATATTAGTAGTTTTATTATCTATTAAATAGAATAAAAAGGCAAGTATATTTTAAGGGGATACCTTGTATAAATCTAAATAAATAAGAAAGAGCAGTTGAAAAATTACTGCTTTTTTGTTACACTAGATAGAAAGACTGTAAAGGATAATCTGGCTTTTTGCTATTATTCTAGAGAAATGTTATTTCACAGACTGACTAAAAGGAGACACAATGGCAGACCGAGGCTTACTAATCGTTTTTTCTGGTCCTTCAGGGGTTGGAAAAGGAACGGTTAGAAGAGAGATTTTTGAGAGTTCTGAAAACCAATTTCAATACTCTGTATCGATGACGACACGCGCACAACGTCCTGGAGAAGTGGACGGTGTTGACTATTTCTTCCGTACTCGTGAAGAGTTTGAAGAGCTGATTCGTCAAGGACAGATGTTGGAATACGCAGAATATGTCGGCAACTACTATGGAACTCCTCTGACCTATGTCAATGAAACCTTGGACAAGGGAATTGATGTTTTCCTTGAAATTGAGGTTCAGGGCGCTCTTCAGGTCAAGAAAAAGGTTCCAGATGCTGTCTTTATCTTCCTGACACCACCAGATTTGGATGAATTGCAAGATCGTTTGGTAGGACGTGGAACAGACAGTGCAGAAGTAATTGCTCAGCGAATCGAAAGCCAAGGAAGAAATTGCCCTCATGCGTGAGTATGATTATGCGATTGTCAACGATCAGGTGCCCCTAGCTGCTGAGCGTGTCAAACGTGTGATCGAAGCAGAACACTTCCGTGTGGATCGTGTCATTGGTCACTATCAGGAGATGTTACCAAAGTCTCCAACTACTCGATAAAATTTAGAAAATAGGTACAAGCAAATGATGTTAAAACCCTCTATTGATACCTTGCTAGACAAGGTTCCTTCAAAATATTCACTCGTAATCTTGGAAGCAAAACGTGCCCACGAATTAGAAGCAGGTGCGCCAGCAACTCAAGGTTTCAAATCTGAAAAATCAACTCTTCGCGCTTTAGAAGAAATCGAATCAGGAAACGTTACAATTCACCCAGATCCAGAAGGAAAACGTGAAGCAGTGCGTCGCCGTATCGAAGAAGAAAAACGCCGCAAAGAAGAAGAAGAAAAGAAAATCAAAGAGCAAATCGCTAAAGAAAAAGAAGATGGTGAAAAAATTTAAGGTTGGGGGGACTCAATCTTATTTTTTCTATTACAAGAATGTACTGACAAGGAGGAGGTGAGAAGATGGCTATAGCTAAGATTATTGTGGATGTGCCTTTGATGCAGACGGACCAACCCTATAGTTATAGGATTCCGGAGGAATTTGAGGGAATGCTAGAAGTTGGGATGCGGGTTCATGTGCCTTTTGGTAAGGGCAATCGTCTGATTCAAGGGATTGTTCTTGGTTTGGAGTCCCAACCAGATGAAGAAGAGGTTAATCAAGATTTAAAAGATATTGCGGAGGTGCTGGATTTTTCTCCTGTTCTCACGCAAGAACAACTCTGGCTGGCTGAGGAGTTACGCAAATCTGTCTTCTCCTACAAAATCTCTATCCTCAAGGCTATGTTACCAGGATTTCTGAACTCCAGCTATGACAAGATTCTCTATCCTCTGGCAGGTCTGAGTCAGGAAGACCGAGAGCGCTTGTTTGGTTCAGAGGATTCGCTTGCTTTTTCTTCTCTAGATTTAAGTAAGCAAGCTGAAATGATGCGTTTGACTAGAAAAGGCCTGCTTGGTCTAGAATATCAGGCGATTGATCAAAAGAAGGTCAAGACCCAGTCTTGGTATGAGGTAGATCTTGCTCAATTAGAAAATGTAGAGATTTCTGCACGTGCCAAGAAAAAGTTAGAACTGAGAGACTATCTGCTGTCTCATCCTGAGAGTGCTTCTTTGGCTAGTTTATTAGAGTTCTATTCGCGAGAGCAAGTCAACTTTTTTGTGGAACAAGGTGCTGTGACCATAGTCCAAAAAGAAGTGCAACGCTCGGCTGCTTATTTTGAAGGCATTGAGGCAAGTCAGCCTTTGGAGTTGAATCCAGAGCAAAGACAGGCGCGTGATGCAGTTGTGAGTGCTATTGGTAGTCATCAGCCCCCCTTCCTCCTTCAAGGGATTACAGGAAGTGGGAAGACGGAGGTTTACTTGCAGATTATCCAAGGTGCCTTGGACAAGGGCAGGACAGCTATTTTGCTGGTTCCTGAGATTTCCTTGACTCCACAGATGACGGAACGTTTTATCGCTCGATTTGGTGAGAAAGTGGCCATCCTTCACTCAGGTCTTTCCAATGGTGAAAGTATGATGAATGGCGCAAAGTGGAACGTGGCGATGCTCAAGTTGTTGTGGGTGCCAGATCTGCCATCTTTGCTCCGCTGAAAAATCTAGGTGTCATGATTATCGATGAAGAGCATGAAGCGACTTATAAGCAGGACAGCAATCCCCGTTACCATGCTAGAGATGTTGCTATTCTAAGGTCCCAGTATAATCAAGCAGCTTTGGTGCTTGGTTCAGCAACTCCTAGTCTGGAAAGCCGTGCGCGAGCTGGAAAAGGCGTCTATCAACATTTACGTCTGACCCAACGCGCCAATCCTTTAGCTAGGATCCCTGAGGTTCAAGTGATTGACTTTCGGGACTATATCGGGCACAATGAGACGTCAAACTTTACGCCCCCTTTGCTAGAAGCGATTCAAGACCGTCTGGCTAAAAAAGAGCAGGTGGTGCTTATGCTCAATCGCCGTGGTTACTCTAGCTTTGTCATGTGTCGAGAGTGTGGGACTGTGGATACTTGTCCCAACTGTGACATTTCCTTGACCTTGCACATGGATACCAAGACCATGAATTGCCATTATTGTGGCTTTTCAAAGGACATTCCTCAAATCTGTCCTAACTGTAAGAGCCACAGCATTCGTTACTATGGGACAGGGACACAGAAGGCTTATGATGAGCTAGCAGAAGTCTTTCCCCAGGCCCGTATTTTGCGGATGGATGTGGATACGACGCGCAAGAAAGGCAGTCATCAAACTCTGCTTGACCAGTTTGGGCGAGGGGAAGCGGATATCTTGCTAGGTACTCAGATGATTGCCAAGGGATTGGATTTTCCAAATGTGACCTTAGTCGGAGTTCTCAATGCAGATACAGCCTTGAATCTGCCTGATTTCCGTTCTTCTGAGAGAACCTTCCAGCTCTTGACTCAGGTGGCAGGCCGGGCAGGTCGTGCTGAAAAAGCTGGTCAGGTCTTGATTCAGTCCTATAATCCGCAGCACTATGCTATTCGATTTGCCAAGGATCAGGATTACGAAGGCTTTTATGCCTATGAAATGGGAATCAGACGACAACTTGGCTATCCGCCTTACTATTTCACCATTGGCATTACCCTTTCTCACAAGAAAGAAGAAGAGGTTGTCAAACGTGCTTATGAGGTCATGAACATTTTGCGATCAGGCTTGTCAGAGACCAGTAACATTCTGGGGCCAACGCCCAAACCTATTGCCCGCACCCATAACCTTTATCATTATCAGATTTTAATTAAATATCGTTTAGAAGATGAGCTGGGGCCGACCCTTAACCAGGTCTTGGCCTTGACTCAAGAACGGGAAAATAGTGAGCTCCGTCTCAGCATTGACCATGAGCCACAGCAATTTTTATAAGAAGGAGAAGATATGACAAAATTAATCTTTATGGGGACACCCGACTTTTCAGCAACAGTCTTAAAAGGACTTTTGACAGATGACCGTTACGAAATTCTAGCTGTTGTGACCCAGCCAGACCGTGCTGTCGGTCGTAAAAAAGTGATCCAAGAAACCCCAGTTAAACAAGCTGCCAAAGAGGCAGGACTTCCTATCTACCAACCTGAAAAATTATCTGGAAGCCCAGAGATGGAAGCTATTATGAAGTTAGGAGCAGATGGAATTGTGACTGCTGCTTTTGGGCAGTTTCTCCCAAGCAAACTCCTTGATAGCATGGATTTTGCGGTCAACGTTCACGCATCACTCCTTCCAAAACATCGTGGTGGTGCTCCAATCCATTATGCCTTGATTCAAGGGGATGAGGAAGCTGGTGTGACCATTATGGAAATGGTTAAGGAAATGGATGCAGGAGATATGATTTCTCGTCGCAGTATTCCGATCACAGATGAGGACAATGTTGGTACCTTGTTTGAAAAATTGGCGCTAGTTGGTCGTGATTTGCTTTTGGACACTTTGCCTGCCTATATTGCTGGTGAGATTAAACCTGAACCACAGGACCCAAGTCAGGTCACTTTCTCGCCAAACATCAAGCCAGAAGAAGAAAAACTGGACTGGAACAATACCAATCGTCAACTTTTCAATCAGATCCGTGGGATGAACCCCTGGCCTGTTGCCCATACTTTCCTTAAGGGTGACCGCTTTAAGATTTATGAAGCCCTACCAGTAGATGGTCAGGGAAATCCAGGTGAAATCCTCTCTATCGGCAAGAAAGAATTGATTGTCGCAACGGCAGAAGGGGCTCTATCCCTCAAACAAGTGCAACCAGCTGGTAAGCCTAAGATGGACATTGCTTCCTTCCTCAATGGAGTTGGACGGACATTGACTGTAGGAGAACGATTTGGTGACTAAAGTAGAAACGGCAAGAAGTTTAGCCCTAGCGGTATTAGAGGATATTTTTGTTAATCAAGCATATTCAAATATTGTTTTAAATAAACACCTCAAGGGAAGTCAACTTTCGGCAGCAGACAAGGGCTTGGTGACCGAGCTGGTCTATGGAACGGTAGCCCGAAAATTGACTCTGGAGTGGTACCTATCCCACTTTATCGAAGACAGAGACCAGTTAGACAGCTGGCTCTATGTTCTTCTCCTTATGAGTACCTACCAGCTCAGCTATCTGGACAAGATTCCAGACCATGCTGTGGTCAATGAAGCAGTGGAATTGGCCAAAGTCCGTAAAAAAGGCAGTGAAAAATTGGTCAACGCTGTTCTTCGTCGTATCTTGCGAGAAGGATGGCCAGATATTGCCAGCATCAAACGAAAAAACAAGCGTGATTCCATTGCCTATTCCCTTCCGGTTTGGCTAGTTGCCAAACTCAAGGAAGAATACGGAGAGGAGCGAGCGCAAGCTATTTTTGAAAGTCTCTTGGTACGTAACAAGGCCAGTATTCGTGTAACAGATTTAAGCCGAAAAGAGGAAATCCAAGCCTTGTTGGAGGCTAGTGCTTCATCCTTGTCTCCTTCAGGTCTGGTTAAGGAGCAAGGGCATTTTGCTAGCCATGATTTGTTTGCGGATGGAGCCATTACCATCCAAGACGAGTCCAGTCAGCTTGTTGCTCCGACGCTTGATTTACAAGGTAATGAGAAGGTCCTTGATGCCTGTGCTGCTCCGGGTGGGAAAACAGCTCATATAGCCTCTTATCTCACGAAAGGTCAGGTTACTGCTCTGGATTTGTATGACCACAAGTTGGATTTAATTCAAGAAAATGCCCAACGTCTAGGAGTTGCAGACCGGGTTCAAACGCAAAAAATGGATGCCAGAAAGGTGCATGAGTTTTTTGGTCAGGATTCTTTTGATAAGATTTGGTGGATGCTCCCTGTTCAGGAATCGGTCTTCTGCGCCGGAAACCAGATATCAAATACAATAAAGAAACGGCAGATTTCGCGTCCTTACAGGAAATTCAGCTAGAAATATTAGGTAGTGTTTGTCAAACACTACGCAAAGGTGGTATAATAACTTATAGTACCTGTACTATTGTCTCAGAGGAGAATTTTCAAGTCGTTGAGGCGTTTTTAGAAAGTCATCCTGAGTTCGAGCAGGTAAAACTAGAACATGAATGTAAGGATATCATGAAAGACGGCTGTATCCTCATTACACCTGAATTGTATGGAAGTGATGGATTCTTCATCAGTCAATTTCGCAAGATATCGGATTAGGAAGGAACTGACACATGGAAATTTCATTATTAACAGATGTTGGTCAGAAACGAACAAATAACCAAGACTATGTCAACCACTATGTCAATAGAGCTGGGCGTACCATGATTATTTTAGCTGATGGGATGGGAGGTCATCGCGCAGGGAATATCGCTAGTGAAATGGCGGTAACAGACCTAGGTATAGCTTGGGTTGATACCCAAATCGATACAGTCAATGAAGTGCGTGAATGGTTCGCCAATTACCTAGAAATTGAAAATCAAAAGATTCATCAACTTGGACAAGATGATGCCTATAAAGGAATGGGAACAACTCTTGAGGCTGTTGCTATTATTGGTAATCAGGCTATCTATGCCCACATTGGGGATTCTCGTATCGGTTTGATTCGTGGGGAAGAATACCACCAGTTAACGAGCGATCATTCATTGGTCAATGAATTGCTTAAAGCTGGTCAATTGACGCCAGAAGAAGCAGCTAGCCACCCACAGAAAAATATTATTACCCAGTCAATCGGTCAAAAAGATGAAATTCAGCCTGATTTTGGAATCATTACCCTTGAGCCGGGAGACTATCTCCTACTTAATAGTGACGGCTTGACAAATATGATTTCAGGAAGTGAGATTTGTGATATTGTAACCAGTGATATTCCTTTGGCAGATAAAACAGCGACGCTTGTGCGTTTTGCTAACAATGCAGGAGGTTTAGACAACATTACGGTTGCCCTTGTTTCTATGAACGAGGAGGATGCAGAATGATCCAAATCGGCAAGATTTTTGCCGGACGCTATCGGATTGTGAAACAGATTGGCCGAGGAGGCATGGCAGATGTCTATTTGGCCAAGGATTTAATTCTAGACGGAGAAGAAGTGGCAGTGAAGGTCCTGAGGACCAACTACCAGACGGACCCGATAGCTGTAGCTCGTTTTCAGCGTGAAGCGAGAGCTATGGCGGATCTAGACCATCCTCATATCGTTCGGATAACAGATATTGGTGAGGAAGACGGTCAACAGTATCTTGCAATGGAGTATGTTGCTGGACTAGACCTCAAACGCTATATCAAGGAACACTATCCTCTCTCTAATGAAGAAGCCGTCCGTATTATGGGACAAATCCTCCTAGCCATGCGTTTGGCCCATACCAGAGGAATTGTTCACCGGGACTTGAAACCTCAAAATATCCTCTTGACACCAGATGGGACTGCCAAGGTTACAGACTTTGGGATTGCAGTAGCCTTGCAGAGACAAGTCTTACTCAGACAAACTCAATGTTGGGGTCAGTTCATTACTTGTCACCAGAGCAGGCGCGTGGTTCTAAGGCGACTGTACAGAGTGATATCTATGCCATGGGGATTATCTTCTATGAGATGCTGACAGGCCATATCCCTTATGACGGGGATAGTGCGGTGACCATCGCCCTCCAGCATTTCCAAAAACCATTACCGTCAGTTATTGATGAGAATCCATCTGTGCCTCAGGCTTTGGAGAATGTTGTTATCAAGGCAACTGCCAAGAAATTGACAGATCGTTATCAGTCAGTTGCAGAGATGTATGTAGACTTGTCTAGTAGCTTATCTTATAATCGTCGCAATGATCCTAAACTGGTATTTAATGATACTACTAAGGCAGACACCAGGACACTACCAAAGGTATCCCAGAGTACCTTGACCTCGATTCCTAAGGTGCAAACACAAAGTCCGAAGCCACAGACTGCGAAGCCGAGTCAGCAGGTTTCAGAAGACAATTACGCAACCAAGTCTGTTAAGAAACGGAAATTTAGAGTTCGTTATATGATTTTGTTGGCCAGCATTGTATTGGTGGCAGCTTCTCTTATTTGGATCTTATCCAGAACTCCTGCAACCATTGCCATCCCAGATGTGGCAGGTCAGACAGTTGCGGAGGCCAAGGAAACGCTCAAGAAAGCCAATTTTGAGATTGGCGAGGAGAAATCAGAGGCTAGTGAAAAGGTGGAAGAAGGGCGGATTATCCGTACAGATCCTGAAGCTGGAAAGACTCGAAAAGAAGGTTCGAAAATCAATTTGGTTGTCTCATCAGGCAAGCAATCTTTCCAATTGAGTAACTATATCGGCCGTAAATCTACAGATGTTATAGCAGAACTAAAGCAGAAGAAGGTTCCTGAAAATCTCATCAAGATTGAGGAAGAAGAATCAAGTGAGAGTGAAGCAGGAACAATTCTCAGACAGAGTCCAGCTGCCGGAACAACCTATGATTTGAGCAAGGCCTCAACGATTACCTTAACCGTTGCTAAGAAAGTAACCAGCGTTTCTATGCCAAGTTATAAAGGATCTAGTCTTGAATTTACTAAAAAAATAATCTTGTTCAAATTGTTGGGATTAAGGAAGCCAATATTGAAGTTGTAGAAGTGTCGACAGCTCCTGATGGAACTGCTGAGGGTACAGTCGTTGAACAGAGTCCAAAAAGCGGGTGAAAAGGTTGATTTGACTAAGACGCGTGTCAAGATTTCAATCTACAAACCAAAAAAACACCACCGTCAACGTCATCATCAGCACCATCCCAACGTGGAAACCAAGGTTCTACTACGACACCAAGTCAGGGGAACCAACAAGGAAATCAGCGAGGGAATGCACCTGCTACGACTCAATCAAGCAGTGAAGACAACCACGAAAAATTCTCGTGATTAAATGAATCTTTGTCATGATTTCATGGCAAAGATTTTTTTGACTCAGATTTGTGATAGAATAGAAGGAGTTGATAAAAAGGAGGAACGCATGGAAGAATCAAAAAGAATTAAATGCCGTTATTGATGTGATTATGTTAGCTGGAACCATTCTTCTCAAAAAGTGGCTCAGAGATTCATCGTGTAGAAGATACCATGATCCGTATTGCGCATTCGCAGGGGATTGTGGATTGCAATGTTCTTGCCATGCCTGCTGCCATCTTTTTCTCCATTGAAAATACCAATATTTCGCGTATGAAGCGCGTGACCTCATCTTCTTATAACATCGAAAAAAAGTCTGCGATGTCAACCAGATTTCTCGTCAGCTGGTTGGGGGGCGGATTGATTTAGAGACAGCCTTCAAGCAATTGACTGCTTTTGCAAGCCCAGCCCCTTCCCTATACTAAGTTGCAGGTAACTTTGGCTGCGACCTTTAGTGCCCCTTTCTTTTCAGTTATGTTTAATGGAAATATCTACGACGCACTCGGGGCAGGAGTGGCTACCTTATTTGGTTTTGCCTTTTTCCCTCTATGTGGAAAAAGTTTATCCGAATTCCCTTTGTAACAGCCTTTGCTGGAGCCTTTGTCTTTGGGATGATTGCCCAGTTTTGGGCTCGCTACACAGGTTTTCCTTCAACGGCAGATTTGATTATAGCTGGTGCGGTCATGCCTTTTGTACCAGGAATTGCCTTGACCAATGCGGTTCGTGATATTATGACCAACCACATAAACTCTGGTATGAGTAAGATGTTTGAATCCCTACTCATTACCCTTGCTTTAGGGGCGGGAACTTCTGTTGCCTTGGTATTGATGAGCTAATATGACACTAACAACCTTTTTATTACAAGCAGTAGCAAGTCTTCTTGCTATTATTACCTTTCTAATCGTACTCAATGTTCAGCGGTCCATGCTCTTACCAGGAGGAATTTTGGGCATGGCTGTCTGGCTGATTTATCTCTTGCTCAAGGAACCGACCAATGTTATTGTGGCTACTTTTATTGCAGCCATTATCGGTTCTTGTGTCAGCCAGATTTTAAGTATTCTTTATAAGACACCTGCTGTGGTCTTTATCTTAGCCATCTTGGCACCTCTAGTTCCGGGTTATCTCTCCTATCGGACAACTGCCTTTTTTGTGACAGGAGATTACAGTCATGCCATTGCTAGTGCAACCTTGGTTGTTATGCTGGCTTTGGTGATTTCCATTGGAATGGCTAGCGGAACAGTGATTCTCAGACTTTATTCCTACTTACGAAAGCAGCAAAATAATTAGACTACTAAGAGACTTGATTTGGTGAATCAAGTCTTTTTTCTCTCTTTTACTGCCATTTATGATAAAATAGTATAGAACGATTTTTTACAATGAATGATAAAACAGAGGTAAATATGACAATCGGTATTGATAAGATTGGTTTTGCGACCAGTCAATATATCTTGAAATTACAAGACTTAGCAGAAGCGAGGGGAATTGACCCTGAAAAATTAAGTAAAGGACTCTTGCTCAAAGAATTGAGTATTGCCCCTCTAACTGAGGATATTGTGACCTTGGCGGCTAGTGCAAGTGACTCTATTTAACTGAGCAAGAAAGACAAGAAATTGATATGGTCATTGTGGCGACTGAGTCAGGAATTGACCAGAGTAAAGCTGCAGCCGTCTTTGTGCATGGTTTGCTGGGCATCCAGCCCTTTGCTCGTAGTTTCGAGATTAAAGAAGCCTGCTATGGAGCGACAGCTGCCCTTCATTATGCCAAATTGCATGTGGAAAATTCTCCAGAGTCCAAAGTCTTGGTCATTGCCAGTGATATTGCCAAGTATGGAATTGAAACTCCAGGAGAACCAACTCAAGGTGCCGGAAGTGTGGCTATGTTGATTACACAGAATCCGCGCATTATGGCCTTTAATAATGACAATGTAGCTCAGACCCGTGATATCATGGATTTCTGGCGTCCAAATTACTCGACAACTCCGTATGTAAATGGTGTTTATTCTACCCAACAATACTTGGATAGCTTGAAAACGACTTGGCTTGAATACCAAAAACGCTACCAGCTTACTTTGGATGATTTTGCGGCTGTTTGCTTCCACTTGCCTTACCCTAAATTAGCGCTAAAAGGCTTGAAAAAAATCATGGATAAGAGCTTGCCTCAAGAGAAAAAAGACCTCTTGCAAAAGCATTTTGACCAGTCTATTCTCTACAGTCAAAAGGTGGGGAATATCTATACAGGTTCCCTCTTCCTCGGACTCTTGTCTCTCTTGGAAATACAGATAGCTTGAAGGCTGGGGATAAAATCGCCCTTTATAGTTACGGAAGTGGGGCCGTAGCTGAGTTCTTTAGTGGTGAATTGGTTGAAGGATATGAAGCTTATCTGGATAAAGACCGTTTGAACAAACTCAACCAACGAACTGCCCTGTCTGTTGCTGACTATGAAAAAGTCTTCTTTGAGGAAGTAGACTTAGATGAAACAAATTCTGCCCAGTTTGCTGGCTATGAAAATCAAGATTTTGCCTTGGTTGAAATTGTTGACCACCAACGCCGTTATAGCAAGGTTGAAAAATAATGAAGATAAGTTGGAATGGATTTTCTAAAAAATCATACCAAGAGCGCCTCGAGCTGTTAAAAGCTCAGGCGCTCCTTAGTCCTGAGAGACAAGAGAGTTTGGAGCAGAATGAACAGATGAGTGTGACTGTGGCAGACCAGCTGAGTGAGAATGTAGTGGGAACTTTTTCTCTGCCTTATTCGCTGGTCCCAGAGGTTCTTGTTAACGGTCAGGAATACACAGTTCCCTATGTGACAGAAGAACCGTCTGTGGTTGCTGCGGCCAGCTATGCCAGCAAAATCATCAAGCGTGCAGGCGGTTTTACTGCGCAAGTCCATGAGCGCCAAATGATTGGGCAGGTAGCCCTTTATCAAGTTGCTGATCCAGATTTAGCGCAAGTGCAGATTGTCAGCAAGAAAGTAGAACTCTTGGAACTTGCCAATCAAGCTTATCCTTCTATCGTTAAACGTGGAGGTGGGGCGCGTGATTTGCATATAGAGCAGATAAAAGGCGAAACAGACTTTCTCGTTGTTTATCTCCATGTCGATACCCAAGAAGCTATGGGTGCTAATATGCTCAACACCATGCTGGAAGCCTTGAAACCAGTCTTAGAAGAACTCAGTCAGGGGCAGAGTCTCATGGGAATCCTGTCTAACTACGCGACCGATTCTCTAGTGACTGCAAGCTGTCGTATCGCCTTTCGTTACTTGAGCCACCAAAAGGATCAAGGGCGAGAAATTGCGGAGAATATTGCCTTGGCTAGTCAGTTTGCGCAGGCTGATCCTTACCGAGCTGCTACTCATAATAAAGGGATTTTTAATGGTATTGATGCCATTTTGATTGCCACTGGTAATGACTGGCGTGCCATCGAAGCTGGTGCCCATGCTTTTGCCAGTCGAGATGGACATTACCAAGGTCTTAGTCAATGGACGCTGGACCTTGAACGAGAAGAATTGGTCGGTCAGATGACCCTGCCCATGCCTGTAGCGACCAAGGGTGGCTCTATCGGTCTTAACCCTCGTGTAGCTCTCAGTCATGAGCTACTGGGAAATCCTTCTGCCAAATCCTTAGCTCAGCTTATCGTTTCTGTCGGTCTCGCACAAACTTTGCGGCTCTCAAAGCCTTGGTGAGTACGGGCATCCAGCAAGGTCACATGAAATTGCAGGCCAAATCCTTGGCACTCCTCGCAGGTGCCAGCGAGGCTGAAGTTGCTCCCCTAGTCGAGCGCCTCATCGCAGATAAAACCTTTAACCTAGAGACAGCCCAGCACTATCTCGAAAACTTAAGATCATAAAAAAAACTCAGACGAATTCAGTCTGAGTTTTCTTGTGCTTAAATACTTTTTCCTGGTAATAATGTAACTGGTAAGAAGTAACCTGTTGTGGCGACTTCCTTGCCTTCAATCTTCTGCAAGAGGAGGTCAACAGTGAGGCAGGCAATTTCTTCCAAAGGTTGCTTAATAGTAGCCAGTTGAGGATAGTAATTTTCGATAAAGTAGGTACCATCGTAACCTATGACCTTGAGCTCCTCAGGGACAGAAATGCCCAGTTCTTGAGCGATTTTAATAACCAGAATAGCTGTCAAATCATCCGAAGTAAAGATGGCATCTGGCTTTGCCGGTTCAAGATATTCTTGATTTCCATTTCCTTTCTGACAGGAGAAAAGTCACTGGAAACATTGATAATAGGGGCATTTGGCAGAATAGATGCAAATCCAGCATGACGCAGTCCAGTTGGTGAATTGGAATTGTCATTCCCTGTAATCATGATGATAGACTGGGCGCCTGTCTTAACCAAGGTCTGGGCAGCAAGAACCCCACCAGCATAGTTGTCAGAGGAGACGACAGGAATATCTGGTGACAGATTTCGGTCAAAGGAAATAATCGGTGCTGTCACGCGATTGTAGTCTTCGATTCCCAAATTGTGACTACCAGAAATGATGCCGTCCACCTGATTGGCTTCCAACATTTCGATGTATTCACGTTCCTTCTCGGAATCGTGCTCGCTGTTGCAGATGATGGTCTTGTAACCATTTTTGAAGAGTTGATGTTCCAGCTTGTCAATCAATTCTGCATAGAAAACGTTGGAAATATTGGGGAAAATCAAGCCGATTAACTTAGCTGATTTTCCTTGCAGACTACGAGCCAGGTTGTTGGGTTTATAGCCCAATTCCCGCATGGCTTCATTTACCTTTTGAATGGTTTTCTCAGAGAGATAACCTTTTTTATTGATAACCCGAGAAACGGTAGTAGGGCTGACGCCTGCAAGTTTGGCGACATCAGTTAGTTTTGCGACCATAATCTAATTCATAGTAAGTTCCAGTTGGGTTTCCAGATTTGATGAGGATCCCATTTTGGTCCGCATGTGGGAAGACACGACCAGAAAATACTTTCTCCTTTATTGATGAAAATTTCAAAGACAGAGTTATCGATGAAAATCGTAGCCGTAGTAGCCTGATTATTGATAGGGCAAGAACGAGTTGTTCCAAATTCTTGGGCATACTGTTCACCAGCTTGGCTACGATCCACTGTTACTTGACCATTTATAAGGTCAAAGTTGATGGAAAGTCCCTTGCCTTCTTGATCAGCAAGTAAGACAATCTCGCTCTGGCTATTAGCTTCCAAGTTGAGTTCGAGTTCGTAAGTGTTATTGGTTTGGGCACGATTTGAGAAGGCTTCTTCAGACGCACGAAGGTCCTTGATAGCTGCGACTGGGTATTGGTAAAGTTTACCGTTTTTGATAGTCAGTTCCTTGACCAAAGAGAAGGTTCCTTGGTGGTCAAAACGGTCAGATGGATATGAAACATCAGGCAAGCCAAGCCAGCTAACAGCTAGAGCACGTCCATCAGGAGCGTTGAAGGCTTGAGTTGCATAGGCTTCGAAACCATAATCCATGTTTTGGAGTTGAGACACATCTACCATTTTGGCATTTTCAGGGTCAAAGGAAGCCCCAATCTTATACATATTTGGATAGATATTATTGTAGTCTAGAACTTTCTTATCCAATCCCTGTGGGCAGTAGAGAAGGACAGGTTGCTCCCCTACAAAGACCAGATTTGGACATTCCATCATGTAGGCAGTGCGGTCGTTAGCAAAGTCAAGGTCGCCAACCGCTTGCCAGTTTGTGTAGTCGTTGTCTACAGCCTTATAAAGACGAACGAAGCCTTTTTTCTCCAAGTCCTGTCCACCGACGATGGCATAATATTGGCCCTTGAAGTTAAAAATTTGCGGATCCCGGAAGTGGTCTGTAGAGTCAGCTGGCTGGTCAATCAAGATTTCGTCAATCTTCGTAATCTTGCCTTCTTTATCCATCAAAGCCCCAATCTGGTATGGGTGACGGATCCAATTTTCATCGCGGACATTTCCTGTATAAAATAGGAACAAGTTATCACCAAACTGCATGGCAGAACCAGAGTAGGCACCGTGACTATCTAATGGAGTATCAGGTAAAACTCTGACTCCAGTTTCTCTAAAGTGAACCAAATCATCACTTTCCAATTGCACCCAAGATTTTAAACCGTGGGCTGCACCAAAAGGGAAGTTCTGATAAAAAACAATCCACTTTCCATCAAAGTAAGAAAAGCCATTTGGGTCGTTGAGAAGTCCTGTTTTTGGCTCAACATGGTAATGAGTATGCCATGGAGATTGTGCCATATTTTCCTTAATATTTTGAATTTCTTCTTGCGTCCAATCTTGATAAAGTCTGTAACGACGCTCAGTTGTCCATTCCATTCATTCATTCCTCCAAAAATCTTATTACTTTTAATAGTAACCGTTTTCTGTAAAAAAAGCAAGCCTTTTATGTTAAAAAAGAGAAAAAACTGTCAAACGTTTATCATAAAATGAATGCAGGAAATCAATCAAATTTTCACAAAAATATGAAAGATAATGAAATAGAATCCTGATAACAAAGATTCTAAACTTATTTTTTTAAGTGACATCTGCTAAAACAGTCAAAAATAATCAATCTATATCAAGACTACGAAGTGGAAAGAATATTTTTTCTGCAAAACGCTTGACATATTTTTAAAACATGATAAAATAATAGTCGTAGGGCGGATAAAATCGCTTTCAAACAAGAACAAAATTTTATATAAGGAGATTTTTGCAAATGAACAATCAGGAAATTGCAAAAAAAGTCATCGATGCCTTGGGCGGACGTGAAAATGTCAACAGTGTTGCCCACTGTGCGACTCGTCTTCGTGTCATGGTTAAAGATGAAGGAAAAATCAATAAAGAAGTGATTGAGAACTTGGAAAAAGTTCAAGGTGCTTTCTTTAACTCAGGTCAATACCAAATCATCTTTGGTACTGGTACAGTAAACAAAATGTACGATGAAGTGGTTGCACTTGGCTTACCAACATCATCTAAAGATGACATGAAGGCAGAAGCTGCTAAACAAGGCAACTGGTTCCAACGTGCTATCCGTACTTTCGGTGATGTTTTCGTTCCAATCATCCCAGTTATCGTAGCAACTGGTCTCTTCATGGGTGTGCGTGGTCTTTTCAACGCTCTTGAAATGCCACTTCCAGGTGACTTTGCAACTTACACACAAATCTTGACAGATACAGCCTTCATCATCTTGCCAGGTTTGGTTGTGTGGTCAACCTTCCGTGTATTCGGTGGAAATCCTGCCGTTGGTATCGTTCTTGGTATGATGCTTGTTTCTGGCTCACTTCCAAACGCTTGGGCAGTTGCTCAAGGTGGTGAAGTAACAGCTATGAACTTCTTTGGTTTCATCCCTGTTGTTGGTTTGCAAGGTTCAGTTCTTCCAGCCTTCATCATCGGGGTTGTCGGAGCTAAATTTGAAAAAGCTGTCCGCAAGGTTGTTCCAGATGTGATTGACCTCTTGGTAACACCATTCGTGACACTTTTGGTCATGTCTATCCTTGGACTCTTTGTCATCGGACCAGTTTTCCACGTTGTTGAAAACTACATCCTTATCGCTACAAAAGCGATCCTAAGCATGCCATTTGGTCTTGGTGGTTTCTTGATTGGTGGAGTTCATCAATTGATCGTCGTGTCAGGTGTGCACCACATCTTCAACTTGCTTGAAGTGCAATTGCTTGCTGCTGACCATGCTAACCCATTCAACGCGATCATCACAGCTGCTATGACAGCTCAAGGTGCTGCGACTGTTGCGGTTGGTGTTAAAACTAAAAATCCAAAACTGAAAACACTTGCTTTCCCAGCCGCTCTTTCTGCCTTCCTAGGTATTACAGAGCCTGCTATCTTCGGGGTGAACTTGCGCTTCCGTAAACCATTCTTCCTTTCATTGATTGCTGGTGCAATCGGTGGTGGATTGGCTTCTATCCTTGGACTTGCAGGTAATGGTAGTGGTATCACCATCATCCCTGGTACAATGCTTTACATCGGTAATGGACAACTTGCCCAATACCTTCTTATGGTAGCTGTATCATTTGCTCTTGGTTTTGCCCTCACTTACATGTTTGGTTACGAGGACGAAGAAGAAGTTGCTACTGAAGCGACGACAGAACGTTTGGTTCAAGAAGAAACAACTGGCAACATTCCAGCAGCTCTTCAAAATGAAACACTTGTAACTCCTATCGTTGGTGATGTTGTCGCTCTTGCTGATGTCAATGACCCAGTCTTCTCAAGCGGAGCTATGGGACAAGGTATCGCTGTGAAACCTAGCCAAGGTGTGGTTTATGCACCAGCTGATGCTGAAGTTTCAATCGCCTTTGCAACAGGACATGCATTCGGTTTGAAAACAACTAATGGTACTGAAGTCTTGATACACGTTGGTATCGACACTGTAACAATGAATGGTGAAGGATTCGAACAAAAAGTTGCTCAAGGTGACAAGGTGAAAGCTGGCGATGTTCTTGGAACATTTGACTCAAATAAAATCGCTGCAGCTGGACTTGATGATACAACAATGGTTATCGTTACAAACACAGCCGACTACGCTTCAGTAGCTCCAGTCGCAACAGGTTCAGTTGCTAAGGGCGATGCCGTTATTGAAGTGAAAATCTAATACTCTTCGAAAATCAAATTCAAACCATGTCAGCTTCGCCTTGCCGTAGATATATGTAACTGACTTCGTCAGTCTTATCTACAACCTCAAAGCATTGCTTTGAGCAACCTTCGGCTAGCTTCCTAGTTTGCTCTTTGATTTTCATTGAGTACAATATTCCCTCTCAAAATGAAAACGAACAAATGACATGTTTGTTCGTTTTTGCTTGAATGGTAAGATTTACAGAGGAAAATCTAAAAAATAGAGAAATTTAGACTTTCGAAATATGCTATAATAAAGAAAATAAAAACAAGAGGTTTATCATGACAAAATTATATGGAAGCTTGGAAGCGGGCGGTACAAAGTTTGTTTGTGCTGTCGGGGATGAAAACTTTAACGTTGTAGAAAAAACACAATTTCCAACAACAACTCCAATCGAAACAATCGATAAAACCATTGAGTTCTTCTCAAAATTCGACAACCTTGCTGGTCTTGCAGTTGGTTCATTTGGTCCGATTGATATTGATAAAAACTCAAAAACTTATGGCTTTATCACAACGACTCCAAAACCAAACTGGGCAAATGTGGACTTGCTTGGTGCCCTTCGTCGCGCCCTAAACGTGCCAATGTACTTCACTACAGACGTAAACAGCTCTGCCTATGGTGAGGTGGTTGCTCGTAATAATGCTGGTGGTCGTATCGAAAACTTGGTTTACTACACAATCGGTACAGGTATCGGTGCAGGTGTCATCCAACGTGGTGAGTTTATCGGTGGTGCCGGTCACCCTGAAATGGGTCACTACTATGTGGCTAGACATCCAATGGATATTGAAAAAGAGTTTAAGGGTGTTTGTCCTTTCCATAAGGGATGTTTGGAAGGCTATGCAGCTGGTCCAAGTTTGGAAGCTCGTACAGGTGTTCGTGGAGAAAACATTGAACTCAACAGCCCTGTCTGGGATGTTCAAGCCTACTACATCGCTCAAGCTGCGGTTAATGCGACAGTGACTTTCCGCCCAGACGTGATTGTCTTTGGTGGTGGGGTCATGGCTCAACAACACATGCTGGACCGTGTCCGTGAGAAATTTACATCTCTTCTCAATGGTTACCTACCAGTGCCAGATGTGCGTGACTATATCGTGACTCCAGCAGTCGCAGGAAATGGTTCTGCTACTCTTGGGAACTTTGTTCTTGCAAAAGAAGTTTCAAAATAAAGCACAAAATCCGCTTGGGAAACCAAACGGATTTTTTATATGTCAAAGCATTTGCCAGAAAAAGTCAATAATATAGGTCAGACCGTAGGTATAAACCACGAGAGTAAAGGGCTTGGTCAGAACGATGATAATCATATAGCGCTTGAAGCTCATCTTGGTCAAGGCAGCCAGCATACAGAGAAAGTCAGCTGGACTAATGGGCCAAATCATCATAAAAATAAAGAAACGGTCAAAACGATTGCCCTTATCCAACCAACCGATATACTTGTCGTAGGTACGCTTGCTGACGACAGACTGGACAAAGGCAGCTCCGTATAGGCGCACCAGATAAAAGATAATGGCACAGCCAATCACGATGCCGATATAGTTGTAGATAGTCCCGATGATGTGACCGTAGATAAAGACCCCAGCTACCGAGGTCAAGGCCCCGGGAATAATAGGGACGACCGTTTGTAAAATCTGTAAAAAGATAAAGAGAGGTGGTCCCCAGATACCTGCCTGCTGGATAAAGGCAGAGAGGGTTTCCTTAGACTGTAAAATCCCAGCCTGATAAGCCCAAATACAGAAAATCAAACTCCCAACCCCACCGATAATCGATGAGATATTGATAACTTGCTGCAGAAGGGGAGAAACAGCTTTCATTTGTTTATCCTGTGACATGTAAACTCCTCATAGATAGTATAACTCTACTATACCATATTTTGGAGGAGAAAGGGGGAAGATTGCTTTTGCTATGGGAAGAGTGATTGATTTTGAGCTTATACTCTTCGAAAATCAAATTCAAACTACGTCAGCGTCGCCTTGCCGTACTCAAGTACAGCCTGCGGCTAGCTTCCTAGTTTGCTCTTTGATTTTCATTGAGTATTAAACATGCTATAATAAAGGAAGCAGACAAGGAGCAAAGGAGAGAGTATGATACAGGTAAAACCAGAACTGGAGATAGAAAAACAACTGATCGGCCAACTGGTAACTGGGGAAAGTCAATGGACATACAGAGAAGACCTCAAAACAGAAGAGCAATTATGGGAAAACTTCTTTGAAAAGCTAGCTCAGAACAATGTGGCTCTACTGGCAGATCATCCCCTGACAGAACAGGAAAAACGCCAGATAAAGAATCAACTGAACTTTGTTAGCTACTATGATGCTGCCAAGTGGTTGGTCGGTGAAAATGGCATTGCCAAGGTTGAGGTTCAGAGAGAAGATGCTAGTTTAGGTACTATCCGTTTATCCGTCATCTGGCGAGACAATATCGCAGCTGGTAAGTCTAGTTATGAGGTTGTCAACCAAGTCGAGAGAGATAAGATAAATCCTCAGGATCAAGACCGCAGGCTAGATGTGACCCTCTTGATCAATGGCCTTCCAATGATTCAGATTGAGCTTAAAAGTCCCCGAGTTGCTTTTCTAGATGCCTTTCATCAAATCAAGAAGTATGATAGAGAAGGAAAGTTCCGTGGCATCTACTCTAGCTTACAGATGTTTGTTGTGACCAATAAGGTAGATACTCGCTATATCGCTGCAGCTAGGGAAAAATAAACTCAACAAGCAATTTCTAACCAAGTGGGTGGATAAGGACAACCAACCCTATAACGAGCTTGATCAGTTTTGCCCACGAAGTCCTTTTCCATCCCTCGTGCCCACCAGATGGTCATGCAGTATTCTGTCCTTGATGATAGTAAGAAGGCTCTCATCCTCCTGCGTCCCTACCAGATCCATGCTATTGAGGCTGTTCAGGAAGCCTCTCGCCAGCAAGCATCAGGCTATGTTTGGCATACGACTGGTTCAGGAAAGACATTGACCTCCTATAAGGTAGCACGGAATCTTCTCCAAATCCCTTCTATTCAAAAGACAATCTTTGTCGTTGACCGCAGGGACTTGGACCAACAAACCACTTCATCTTTTCTCTCTTATGCGACCAATGATGTCATTGATATCGATGAGACGGATAATACCCATGATTTGGTCAAGCGCTTAGGAAGTAACGATAAGCGTGTGGTGGTAACGACCATCCAGAAAATCACCACCATGATGCGCAAGTTTGAGCAAGGACTTTACCAGCGTGATGCTGACAAAATCAAGGGTCTTCGAGTGGCCTTTGTCGTGGATGAATGCCACCGTGCCGTAACACCTCAAACACAAAAAGACATTAAGGCCTTTTTCCCACAGTCGCTTTGGTATGGTTTTACAGGCACACCTATATTCAAGGAAAATAAACGCCAGCAGGTCGGTGACCTAGCCCAAACCACCCAACAACAGTATGGAGACCGTCTCCATGAGTATACAGTCAAGGAAGCTATCCATGATGGCGCAGTTTTAGGCTTTAAGGTGGATTATCGCAATACCCTCATCACGGATAAATCTGAAAATGACATACCAGATACCGTCTACGAGGATGAGGAGCATATGCTGGAAGTCTTGGATGCCATTATCAATAAATCCCGTCAACAGCTAGGCTTCCAAAGGGAGTAGGTAAGACCTATAATGCTATCCTGACCGTCAAGTCAATCCCTCAAGCCCAAGGCTACTATGACCTACTCAAAAGAGTCAAGGCTGGTCAGACACGTGTCAAGGTATCGGAAAGGGTTAAGCAGGTTCTTCCAGACTTTCCAAAGGCGACCATCACCTACTCGGTCACTGAAAATGAAGAAGACTCAAGAGCCAACCAAGACCACATGAAGAAAGTCTTAGAGGACTACAACCAAGAGTTTGATACCCACTTTACCATGGCGGATCTTCGTGGCTTTAATACGGATGTCAATAATCGTCTAGCTCGAAAGCAGGACAAATACCTCTATCGCAAGGAACAGTTGGACTTAGTCATCGTGGTCAATCGTCTCTTAACGGGATTTGATGCCCCTTGTCTGTCAACTCTTTTTATCGACCGCAAACCCATGCAACCGCAGGACTTGATACAGGCCTTTAGCCGAACCAACCGTATTTTTGACAGCAGTAAGACCTACGGTCATATCATCACCTTCCAAAAGCCCCTAGCCTTTAAGGAAGCAGTGGATAATGCCCTCAAGCTCTACTCAAATGGTGGAGAAAACGAGGTCCTAGCTCCAAGCTGGGAAGAGGAAAAGAGAAACTTTTTGAGGAGTTGCAGTGATTTCCAAAATCTCATCACCGATGATCCTGAGGAAGGACTTCAAATCGAGCAAATCTCTACACCTGAGTTGAGGAAACTAGCTAAAACCTATCAAGCCCTTGATAAATACCTAGCCTCTATCCGAGTGTATAAAGAGTATAATGAGGAAGAAGTTTATAGTCAGACAGGACTTGATGGAGAAAGTTGGAAAGGTATCTGGGCCTTTATCGAAATGTCCTTGCAGAATTAAAAAGCCGAGTAGAGGATGATGACGATGGAGAGCCACTCGATATCCACTATGAACTAGAGTCCATCCAAGTGGACGAAATCAACTATGCCTATATCTTGACCTTGATTCAAAGTCTGATTGAACAAGGCCAAAGTCAAGAAAAGAACTTGAGCGTCCAAGATAAGGAAGCCGTGGATAACTATATTCAGAGTCTTGAGAAGACCAATCCTAATCTTGCCCAGATCATCACTGAACTTTGGAGAGAGGTACAAGAGCATCCAGAAAGCTATCGTGGTCAGTCTATCGCAAATATTTTGGATCAGATGATAGAGGCGGTTATCCAGCAACATATTCAAGTCTTTAGCAAACGTTGGTATGTCGGAGAGGATGAACTCCGTTACTATGTTGAACACTACCGTAAGGGAGCTAAAAAACAACTAGGAGAAAGCCAGCTGACCAAGAGTCAGCGCTATCAGGACTATAAGCTAGAGGTGGCGGATGCTCTCAATCCTCTCCTCTATAAAAAACAAATCAAGGAAGCCTATACCCAGCTAGTAGAGGAAGTTATTGAGCCGTTGAGAGTTGGGAGATAGATCTTCGAGACATAGATTAGGTCTGTTTACTAAAGTTTATATGCATTCTAGGTTTAGAATAACTGTATTTCCATAAATTTAAAAGCATTCTACGTTTCGAATAGCTTATCTGAGAAAGTTTTGAGGTCTTCTAGCTTTCGAATGGTCGTCTTTCCTATAGTTTATATGTATTCTAAAGCTAGAAAAGTCAAAATCTAAAAATAGTAAGGATCTCTATCTGATGGACGGAGTGTGTGTCCAGTCAGATAGGGATTTTTTAATACTCTTCGAAAATCCAATTCAAACTACGTCAGTGTCGCCTTACCGTACTCAAGTACAGCATGCGGCTAGCTTCCTAGTTTGCTCTTTGATTTTCATTGAGTATTATTTTGAACTGTCTGATTAGTCCTGAAAAGTACGTTTTAGATGGAAATAATGACAGTTGAGCGGATGGGGATTAAAATGGTTTGGGAAACTGTTAGAATGAATGTATCAACTTAAAGGAGAAAATTGATGAAGAAAGTTAAAGATGATGAGGAGAGTATGCTATCGACACTTCCTTTATGGGGGCTTCTATTTTTGGTCTGTGCATTGTTTCAAGTCTTTGTATTTAAGGATAGACCTTTGATTCAACATGGTAGACAAGGAAGCATTGTAAAAACAGATCAAAAACAGGTCTATCTTGCAGAACTAATCCAGTCTTTATTTGATAAAGAAGATAATAAATGATTCGTTAAATAGAAAGGATATCATCATGACAAAAACATACGCTATTCGCCCACTTAGTTATAGCAACTTTACTAACCGTGAGTTTGAAAGCCTGATGATGGATACTCATCAAAGTTTAGCAACTTTTTCTAAGGCAAACAAGGATGAAGCTATGTATGCCAAACATTTGGAACCCTTCAAGACCAAGCTAGATGATTTTCAAGCTCAACTTGCAGTGGTGGAGACGAAAGAGTCTAGTAATCTAACAGAAGTTGATCGTAATCGTGATAGTGCCTTGGTCGGTCTCTTTACCCTTCATAGAGGATTTGCGAAGATTAAGGATGCCAAGCTCAAGGAAGCTCATGAAACTCTGAAACCAGTCTTTGCCAAGTACAAGGACATCACTAAGCACAGCAATGATGTGGAAACGGCAGAAATCAAGAGCCTTCTCAAAACGCTTAGTGAAAAACCCTATCATGAGGCAGTTACCAGTCTAGGACTGACACCCATGCTGACGGCAGTTGTCAACGCTCAAGAGGAATATGACCAAGTAGAAAGTAAGGCGCGTGCTTCTAAGTCTGCCAAGGAAGTTGGCAAGACCAGACAACTCCGTACTGAACTTTCAACTAGCTACGACCTCTTTATGCGCTATACCGCAGCCAGTGCAGAAGCCTACCCTGAAAAGGAACACTTGACTCAACTCCTCAAGGAACTCAATAGCATCCGAGACAGCAAGCGACGTCTCATCACTAGTAGCAAGAAAGATAAAAAGACCAAACCAGTAGAACCAGCCCAAGCAGCAGGATAAAGACAACCCCTTAGAAGCGGATTTCTAAGGGGGATTTTTGTGGTTTCGTGGTATAATTTAAGAAGAAAGTGATGTTAGACTACATTTTGTATTGAAAATAGATAGTTATATTTCTATCGTTGGTTAATAAAAGGAAAGTATTATGGAAAAATATAATTTTTTTAATGTGGAACAATTTAAAAGAAATATTCTAACAAAAAAATTTAAATATTTTAATTGGTTCAGGAGTATCAAATCCAGCTATTCCTTTAATGAATTTATTTTTTTAAAAAGATGATAAAGGTATGGCGGTAAGTAAAGAAATTGCAAATACTAATTTAGAAAAATCATATTTGGAAAGTGAGTTCCTTTTTGCTTTGGAATCATAATGATAGAATCAAGTATTTTGTTGAGAATATGGATAAGAAGACTTTGTATTCAATAGGTTATCTTACTGAGCTGAAGAATTTCAATACCCTTGAATATAATATTGGTTATGTATTAGAACGATATGTAAAGTTTTTAGAAAAAAAGTCATTACACTGCTCTATACTTCGAATTCTAGAACGGTTTCAAAGAGTGTTAATATTTTTACTACAAATTATGATTTATTTATTGAAAGTTCTTTGGATTTATTAATGAAAAATGAGAACTTTATATTTAATGATGGGAGCAACGGTTATTTCCATAAAGTGTTAGATAGTTCTAATTATAATAAAAGTGTGGCGTATAGAGGATTAAATGAAAATTATTTAAATGAGCTTCCATCAATTTCTTTAATTAAACCTCATGGGTCTATGAATTGGGAAAAATGTGAAAATAATCAGATTTTAATAAGACCGTGTACGGTTAATCACCCAGTTATTGTTAGACCTACTGGACTTGAAGGACAAGAAACATATCTTAACAATCATTTTCATGATATGTTAAGAGTGTTCCAACTAGAGTTAGATAAACCTCAATCGGTATTAATTGTTATAGGATTCTCGTTTCAAGATGATCATATTGCCAAGATGATAAGGAGAGCCTTAAAGAATCCAGAATTAATGATTTATATTTTTTGTTATGCTGATAGAGATTTTGATGTTATTAAGAAAAATTTATCTCTTGATAATATTCCTAGGAATATTCAGATAGTGACACCATCTGATTTGGAAGTCGAAAATCAGAACACCTTGAGTACAAGTGGGAATTTTGATATAAGTAGTTTAACAAAGTTATTTATCGTTGAGGAATAAGAAGTATAATGAATCGAGTTGTGAAAAAATTAGGTGTCATTGTCGGTGTGGATGGTGATATTTCTCAAGTTGGAATGTATCATTTATCTAATGATGCTGAATATCTATGGTATGGTGATGTGTTACAAGGTGCAAAAATCGGAGCATATCTGACAATTTTGCAGAATAATGTAAAAATTATCGCTTCTGTTGTTACTGAAAAAGTTGCTGATCAACAAAATACAATTCGAAGTACAGAATTTGACAATCGATTTTCAAAGAATTCTATAAATCGAATTGTTCATTTGAAGACTAAAGGTGTTATTGAAAAAGGTGAATTTCAAGTAACAAGTCAATATGTACCTATGATTGGTAATGAAGTATGTATTACTTCAAAAAAAGACTTAGAATTAATATATGGGATTAATACGTCTGAGCCGACAATTTCTATTGGAAAATCAATCTTAGAAGGTCAAGTTATCCCTTTATCAATTAATAAAATTTTTGCCTCCCATATTGGTGTTTTTGGTAATACTGGTAGTGGTAAATCTAATACTTTGCACAAGTTATTTTTAGAACTATTCCGGTCAGAGTATAAAGAGAAAATTTTAGAGCATTCAAAATTCTATGTTATTGATTTTAATGGTGAATATACAAAAGAAGATAGTTTTGGTGTAACCGTTAAAAAAAGAGTATTTGAAATTAATACTAAGAATCAAACAACAACTAAACTCCCGATAACCTCAGATTATTTATTTGATCCTGATATTTTGTCAATTCTATTCGGAGCGACTTCGGCTACACAAGTTCCTTTTTTAAGAAAATCGCTTAAAATATGGAATGAGAGACAGTTCGATGGTGAAAGTATTGCCCGTTTTGTAGTAGGAACCTTGAAAGGATTTTAACTACTGGGAATTCTGCAAGTCTAGATTCTAAAGATAATTGGATATCTATTTCAGAGAAGTACATTGATAATGATTTATTTGATGTCTTAAGAAGTAATTTGTATTATAATTACAATACAGAATCTTATTACACAGTAGTTAATGGTATTAATAAATATATTATTAACCCTAATACGCCTATTCTTGATTCTGAAATAAAGTATCTTAAAATTGATGAAATAGAGGAAGCTTTAAAAGAAAAATTTAACCTATTATCAGAATTTGATAAATTAAAATTTCACTTTGATTTTCAGAAAGTACACCAATCAGCATGGAAATCAACGAATATTGAACATATTAATCCTTTGTTTCACAGGATTGATACAGCCCTAAATAGTTTGAAAAAAGTTGTTGAAGTTAAAGAGAGTATTGATGGAGATTTTTCCAGTCTAAATATTATTAATCTCGTACATGCTAATCAGGAGATTACCAGACTAATTCCAATGCTTATTTCAAAAATGGTTTATGATAAACAGAAAGAGAATATAAATCGAGACGATGTTACATGTACTAGTCATTTAATTATTGATGAAGCACATAATATTTTAAATGCTCAAAATCATTCTGTAGGAGATACTTGGCAGGACTACAGATTGAATATTTTTGAGGAAATCATTAAGGAAGGGCGAAAATTTGGTTTCTATTTAACTTTATCTAGTCAACGACCAGCAGATATTTCACCGACTATTCTTTCACAAGTTCATAATTATTTCATTCATAGATTGGTTAATGATAATGATTTACGAATGTTGGTTAATACTATGCCTACGCTGGATAAAACTTCCTTTAATAAAATTCCTAGTTTAGGTAAAGGAGAGGTTATAATCACTGGTAATGCGATTCAAGTTCCAGTATTTATGAAAGTAGATAAAGAAGAGGTCATTAGACCGAATAGTGACGATGTTATTTTGACTAAATTGTGGAGTTGAACTATGAGAAAAGAAGAAATATTTAGATTACTAGGAGTATCAGATGAAACTGAATTGGAAAGCTTGTTGGATTGTAAATCAGTTGAATATGCCGATGTAATTACTGAGGAAAACTATTTTATAATTAATCGTGAAACATCTAAGTATGGGATGCCATCGATTGATCGTAGCGGATTTGAAAATAAAAAACATAAGTTGATTGAATTATCAGCATGTTTAAATAGACAACCCTATGTTTGTGAAGCATTTCTAACTAGAGAAAGTTTAGATACTTTTGGAAGCAAGAAGAGAAAGAAATTAAAGGATCCAGTCAATTGGGAATGTGTTGCTTCAGATATATTTGCAAAAAAATATTTTCATAGAGGACATATTATTGGTCATTCATTAGCCAATGAACTTGTGAAAAAAATTTATAATAAAAATAAGAGAATTTTATTTGTTCAGACAGCATGGAGTAACATGAATTCTCAAGGTCTTAATACCTTTAGTCAGTCTTATTTCGAAAATATACTTGAAAAAACCATAGAAAATGGGAAGAACATTTTTTACAAATCAAAATTAATTTATAAAAATAAAATTGACAAAATACCAAATGGTATTCAAATTCAAGCTATCTCTATTGATGAAGAAATATCTATTAATGTTTTTATTCCAAATGTTTCTCCAGAAATATCAATTGATTATACAGAAGGTAAGATAACGAGGTTAGAATGAAAAAAAAAATAAATGTTCCCAGTATTATTTTTTCAAGATTCAATGAAAATTCGTCATGGAAATCAAAAAAATTCAAAGAATTATTAGACCCAACGGAGGGAATTAGACGAGGTCCATTTGGCAGTGCTTTAAAAAAAGATTTTTTTGTTCAAAACAGTGAGTATGTAGTCTATGAACAGCAAAATGCGATTTACGATCACTTTAATACTAGGTATAGAATCTCAGAAGAAAAGTATCATGAACTAAAGAAATTTATTTTGTTACCTGGTGACTTTATTATGAGTGGTGCGGGCACTATTGGTAAAATTTCACTAGTACCTGAGGGAATCGAGAACGGTGTGTTTAATCAAGCTCTAATCAGATTAAGAGTTAATAAAAACACTGATAAAGAATTCTTTTTACAATGGATGAGATCGCCAGAAATGCAAAACAAGCTAACGAAAGCTAACCCAGCATCAGCAATGGTAAATTTGGTACCGATGTCTGAAGTGAAAGAATGGGATGTAATTATTCCATCTCCAGAAGAACAATCCGCCATCGGCTCCATTTTCCGCACCATCGACGAACTTCTTGCTAGCTACAAGGACAATTTTGCCAACTATCAATCTCTTAAGGCGACCATGCTCTCCGAGATGTTTCCAAAAGCTGGACAGACTGTTCCTGAGATTCGTTTGAATGGATTTGATGGTGAGTGGGAAACTAAAATGCTATCTGAAGTTACAAATATAACAATGGGACAATCTCCCAAATCAGAAAACTATACAGATAATCCGAATGATTATATTCTAGTTCAAGGAAATGCAGATATTAAAGATAAGCAGGTAGTTCCTAGATTATGGACCACAGAAGTTACTAAAATGGCAGAAATTGGAGATATAATTCTAACTGTGAGAGCTCCTGTTGGGGATATTGGTAAAACGGATTACAATGTAGTTATTGGACGTGGAGTTGCAGCAATAAAAGGTAATGACTTTATATTTTATACTTTAGAAAAAATGAAAATGTCTGGTTTTTGGAATAGATTTAGTACAGGGTCAACATTTGAATCAATTAGTTCGAATGATATTAGAGAAGCAATTATTCAAATTCCAACACTTAAAGAACAACAATCCATCGGCTCTTATTTCTATAATCTTGACCAGCTTATTACTTCGTATCAAGAGAAGATTTCTCAGTTAGAGACTCTGAAAAAGAAGCTCTTGCAGGATATGTTTATTTAAGGAGAAATTATGTATAGCTCTATTAAAGATTTAATTGAAAAGTTAAAATCCGAAAAGAAAAGACTTCAAGATAATTTTAGTCAATTAGCTGATTATGAAAAAGAATCATATAAGACTAGCTACCAGCAAGTAGATAATTGGTTTTCTACCCTTATTGATTTGGTTAATAACGAACTAGATGATGAGTTTTTATCTGATAATGTAACAGAAAAGTATAAAAATCTACGTGATAATTGGTTAGCAAGCATACGCTCTTGTTTTTGGAATGGACGCTAATTTATATGCATCAAATCTGCCTCAAATTATAGAGAACTTTAAAATTATCAAACTTTTTTCTTTTATTTCAAAAGTAGATTCTACAACAGTTATAATAGGAGCTAATGGATCGGGGAAATCAAGTCTTATCAATGAGTTAAGAAAGAATAGTATAGATGAGATGTATGTTTTACCTGCTCAGAAATTGTTATATTTTGTTTCAAATATCCATGATCGTAATGGAATTTCTAGAGAAAGATATATTCAAGATTTAAAAAAAGTCGATCTTAAATATGAAACAATTGATTTGTATCAAACAAAGATTGAAAAACGATTTTTTTCAAATAAGTTTACTAAATTAATAACATTGTTGGTAAAAGACTACACAAACATAGTTACTCGTAGATCAAGAAAAGAAAAAGATTTACCTTTAACTTTATGGGATAGAGTAGAATATATATGGAACCAAATTTTTTCAGAAATAAAATTTGAGCTTGAACCTGATGATAGAGTTGTTAAAGTTGAAAAAAATGGTTCTAAATATAGTATAAATGGCCTAAGTGATGGAGAACGTTGTATTTTATTTTATATAGGCAGTGTTCTTCTTGCTCCAGAAAATAGCTATATTGTGGTTGATGAACCAGAAACATTCCTTAATGCTGCTGTCTATAATGAATTGTGGGATTTGCTAATATCAGAGCGATCTGATTGCCAATTTGTCTTCGCTTCACATAATATGGACTTTGTTCAATCAAGAACCAATGCTACCTATATGTGGTGCAAGAAATTTGAAGCACCTTATGACCTAGATTATGAACGATTGGAAGATTCTCAAGAATTTCCTTTATCCTTATTAACAGAAGTTTCTGGTACAAGGAAACCAATACTATTTTGTGAGGGTACTAAAACTAGTATAGATTATAAAATCTATTCTAAACTATTCAGTAAATTTTGTTTTGTCAAACCAGTTCAAGGTCATAAACAGGTTATCCAGCATACAAAAGCCTATAATGATTTACAATATGTACATGGTAATACAGCATACGGAATTATAGATAATGACTGGATGGATGAAAGTAGCATTCAAGTGTACAAAGAACAGGGTATTTTTGTTCTTCCATTTAATGAAGTAGAGATGATACTTGTTGATGACGCAGTCGTGAAGTCATGTTTACATTTTGATGATGACAAAGAAAAACAACAAAAAATTAAAAATCTTCAACAAAGTATTATTGACTCTTGTAAAGAAAATAAAGATAAAATAATAAGTATTGCCTTGAAAAAGAGACTTGATGAATTTATGGAAGGTAACTGTATTGATATTAATAAACCTACTAAAGAAGATGTTGAAGAATTTTTAAAAAAATTTAGTAAATAAATTTGATGCATCTTCAACAGTTGATAATATAACTTTTATCGTTGAAGAAAGTTTGAATTCATCTGATTTTTCAAGGATATTAAAGATTTGTAACTTAAAAAATGAAATAATTGATTATAGAGGAAATACGGAAATAGTTCCAAACTTTAAAGATAAAGCTTTAAAACGTATTACATTGGATAATGATTTACAGAAAGAACTACGTCATAAATATTTTGAAGAATTAGAAATGAAACTATTGAATCAATAGATAGATTTTTGAATTTATAAAAAAGAAAGAAACATTATGGAAACAACACAAACGTCCCAGTCGCTTTACCAAGCCCTGTGGAACTCAGCGGATGTTCTCCGCTCTAAGATGGATGCCAATGACTACAAGTCCTATCTCTTGGGCATGGTCTTTTATAAGTACCTGTCAGATAAGATGCTCTTTTTCGTGGCGGAGACTATGGAGGAGGGGAGTGAGAGTCTAGAGGCTGCCCTTGAGGTCTATCGTAACTACTATGAGGATGCGGATACCCATGAGGATCTTCTTGCAGTCATGAAGGACGAACTCAACTATAGTATCAAGCCTGAGTTGACCTTTACGGCTCTTGTAGCACGTGTCAATGAGGGGACTTTCCAGCTGGAAGATTTGGCTCAAGGTTTTCGTGATATCGAGCAGAGTGATGAACTCTATGAAAACCTCTTTGAAGATATTGACCTCTATTCCAAAAAGCTAGGGGCAACTCCGCAAAAGCAAAACCAAACGGTGGCGGCGGTCATGAAGGAGTTGGCTGTGCTAGATGTGGCTGGTCATGCTGGCGATATGCTGGGGGATGCCTATGAGTATCTGATTGGTCAGTTTGCGACTGACTCGGGTAAGAAGGCTGGTGAGTTCTATACACCTCAGCCTGTTGCCAAACTCATGACTCAGATTGCCTTTTTGGGTCGTGAGGACCAGCTAGGCTTTACCATCTATGATGCGACTATGGGTTCTGGCTCTCTCTTGCTCAATGCCAAGAAATACTCTCATAAACCGCAGACAGTGGTCTACTTTGGTCAGGAGCTCAATACCTCGACCTATAACTTAGCTCGGATGAATATGATTCTACACGGAGTTCCTGTTGAAAATCAATTCCTCCACAATGCCGATACCTTGGATGAAGACTGGCCAACTCAAGAGCCGACTAACTTTGACGGTGTTCTCATGAACCCTCCATACTCTGCCAAGTGGTCAGCAAGCTCTGGCTTTATGGCGGATCCTCGTTTCTCTCCATTTGGGAAACTAGCGCCCCAGTCCAAGGCTGATTTTGCCTTTCTCTTGCATGGTTACTACCATCTCAAGCAGGATAATGGAGTTATGGCTATCGTCCTTCCCCACGGTGTTCTTTTCCGTGGCAATGCGGAGGGAACCATTCGTAAGGCCTTGTTAGAAGAAGGAGCTATTGACACAGTTATCGGTCTACCTGCTAACATTTTCTTTAATACCAGCATTCCGACCACGGTTATCATTCTCAAAAAGAACCGTACCAATCGTGATGTCTACTTTATCGATGCCTCTAAGGAGTTTGATAAGGGGAAAAATCAGAATATCATGACAGATGCTCATATCGAGAAGATTCTGGAAGCCTACAAGTCTCGTGAGGAGATTGACAAGTTTGCCCATCTGGCAAGCTATGAGGAAATCGTCGAAAATGACTATAATCTCAATATCCCTCGCTATGTAGATACCTTTGAGGAAGAAGAAGTCGAGCCACTGACAGATATCGTCAGCAAGATTAACACGACTAATCAAGCAATCCAAACCAAACCGCTTCCCTACTTGAAATGCTCGGTCAACTACACGGAACCACACCAGAAGCCGATGCTGAGCTTAAAGAGTTTTTGAAAGAGTTTGAAGGGTGATGGAGAAGGAAACTGGGTATATCAATTGTAGAGTATTTGAAAATACGGTTTTGTATCCTCATTGCTTAATGGATATGTGAAGTTTGAGTAGGAAATAGAATTGGTTTTCAAATAATACAGAAAAAATTAGAAAATAAATCAAAAAAAGTCATGTAAAATGACTTTTTTTGATATAATTAAGACGAGAAAAACTAAGGAGTCCGAAATCATGGTAAAATTAAGGAGTCTCATCATAGAGAATATTAAGAACGTGCAGTATGGAGTGATTGATTTTCAAAATAAATCTGACTTTATCAATGTAACGGGAATTTATGGTCAGAATGGTTCTGGGAAAACAGCTGTTGTAGATGTATTTGAAGTTCTATCTGCCTTGATGAGAGGAGAGTCTATTCCACAACATACAAAAGGGATTTTTAATGCCATAGACCAAGTAGGGGAAAATGCGATTACTTTAGAATTAGAAGTCCCAGAAACCTATATCATTCGATATAAAGTCGAGTTTGCTGCAAGTGAACCTACAGGCGTGCAAGATGTAATGGTTGTAAAAGAAGAACTTGCCTATAAACCTCTAGAATCTGGCTCTAGATACCGCTATTTGCTACGTTACGAATATGAAGGAAGTAACTTTGATGCTGAACAACCGCGACATACGGGATATTTAAAATCTCAAAGAAGTATTATGGGAAAGGATGCAGTTAGTGTTTTAACAAAGACAATTATTGATGATAATCGTTCCTTTATTTTTTCAAAAGAATTTGGAGGCTTTATTTATACTTCAAGTAAGCAAGATTTATCGACGCTTGTTGAAATTTATAATGTCATTCAAGACTTTTATCAAAATTTGAGAATTTTTACCCAAGAGTTATCTAGTCTGAATAGTAGTGGGGTTACTCCTATCACGATTAACTATCAGAATCGTGACTCTCATGTGAGTTATCAGGGGATTATCCCCATGTTTCTTCAAAGTGGAGGAATTTCTATAAATGAAGAACTTTATAGTGTTTATGAGAGCACGATTGACTATTTGAATGAAATTGTTCCTATTATTATCCCTGACTTGAGACTTGAAATGGAAGCAGGTGAGATAGAGATTCGAAATGATGGACAAAAAATAAGAAATGTTAGTTTTATTTCCAATCGTGCAGGTAAAAGATTCTCTTTAAAACACGAATCTGAAGGGATTCGTAAAATTATTAGTATGCTTGGTTTTTTGGTGGAAGTATATAATAAAGAGAATATTATCGCTGTTATTGATGAATTGGATGCAGGTGTATTTGAATATCTACTAGGCGAGTTGATTGAAATTTTTTCTGAAAGTGCTAAAGGACAACTAATTTTTACTTCTCATAATCTACGTGTACTAGAAAAACTTCCATCCTACAAGGTTGTGTTCTCAACTGCTTCACCGACAAATCGTTATATCCGCTTAACGGGTATTAAGCCAAGCAATAATTTAAGAGATATTTATTTAAGAGGAATTCAGCTGGGTGGACACGAAGAAGAATTGTATCAAGGAGTTTCTAATAGTAAAATTAAACGAGCTTTGAGAAAGGCAGGTATCAAGCTTGGCGAATAAAAGTAGAAAGGTTATTCTAGTATTTGTAGAGGGAGAATCTGATGAGACTGTTGTAGGATTTATAACAGATTCATTAGTGGAACGATTGAATGATATGCATATCACACTAAAGGTGATGTATGGAGATGTCTTTTCAGATAGGAGATATTCTGCATTATCTGGAACGAAAATTGCAAGTGATAGAATTTGCGAGGTTCTTGCTACAGAAAAATGGAAAGTAAGTGATCTACTGTTTGTTGCCTTTGTAACAGATACTGATGGCATGTTTATGAATCCAACTTCTTTAGTTGTAGATGACTCTATGGAAGTGACAGATTTGTTTCAATATGATTTACAAACTCGGAGGTTGCTATTTTCAACGCCGAAGAAGAAAAAGGCTATTATTGAAACGAGACAGAGAAAGTCAAGGCATGTCAATCAGCTGATTAAAGAGGGGACTTCTTTGATGGTTAAGCGGAAGTTAGTACAAACTTTTGTGTATTATAATTCTGTTAATTTGGAACATGTTTTATTTGGAAAAATATTACCAAATCATGAAAAAATGAGTGCTGCTGATGATTTCATCGACCAGTATGATGGAAAAGGCGATGCGGGAGTAGAAGGGATTTTAGCATTTTTCCAAAGTAGATGCCCGGCAGATGATTACGAACAATCATGGCAGTTTATAAAACAAAATGAAATGACGAATGGATATTCTAATTTAGCGTTATTGTTTGACAAGATTCAGAATTATAAATAACATCCTGACAGACAGTTTGTAGTCCAATAAGTTCAATAGAATAGAGGAGGTCAGCAATCACTATGAGTAATAAAATTGTTGAATACAAAGACCTGATTGCTTTTCATCCAGGTCAGTATGTTGAAGAGTTGATTGAAGATTATAACGTAACGCAGAAAGAATTTGCCGAGCGTTTGGGGGTTTCAGCAAAGACTATCAGTAAGCTGGTCAATGCTGAGGAGTCTATTAGTAAAGAAACAGCTCATAAGCTTGCCAAGCTAAGCGGAGTTTCCATGCAAACTTGGCTCAATCTTCAGAATGCTTACGATGTAAAAGTGGCAGAGATTTTAGAGCAAAAATAATATAATGTATATGAATAATAACAACCAACGTGCCCTTTGCCAGCAACTCTGGGCGAGAAACAAATACCTCGTGTTGAGCCATTCCAGCAATATTTACAATGAGATCCGCCAATACTTGAAGAATGAAGAGGTGGAGGTCAGTCATGTTCAAGATATGATTGACCGTGCCTGTCAAATTCCAGAACACAGGGGTCAGGTTTGCAATGCCTTTCAGCATATTTGGGGCTATTTCAAGAAGAAAGCAACGGAGACTGAACGCAAGGATTATATGTTTACTGGAGCGTTATCACTCTGGTCATGCCACCAAAGAAGACTTAATTGCTAAGACGAGAGATTTACTTGAACGTTACCCAAATACTTACTTGCAACATTCGACTTTACTGAAAGGAGACTCCCATGAGACTTTGGCATGAGGCTTTGATTTCACAGCTTCCTCGTCCTCAACTCTTGGGACAGCATCGAGAGTGCTGTGCCCTCCGTGGCAATGGCTGGGGCAGAAAGCATGCGACGGTTGACTATGTCTTTACCCACTCGCCCTATCGTCTCTATGCCTATCATGACTTGATTATGGAGGAGATGGTTAAACGAGGCTTTAAGGTCAGTCCAGAGTGGTTGGATAAAAACTACCGTGGCAAGACCTGCCCTCCTTATCAAGATTTAGCAGAGGAGAAGTTGAGTAGTCCTATATACAGCGAACATGACGCGACCTACTATGAGGAGTGTCTGGCTAATCTCAGAGAGAAGGGGATCAAGCTATAGTCTTTTCTAATAACAATTCATAGTCACTTATAAGAATTACTAATAACGTGTTTGAACCGCCTAACTGAAATAAAGATATAAAACAAGCTACACAAAGGATTTGAGGTATTTTTCTCAAGTCTTTTTCTTTTGTCTAAAACGGAGATATAGTTTCAAACTATATCAAAGCCTAATTTTTTACAATTATACAGACGCTTTCTTTTCTGTTAAGATAGTTTCAACAACAAATTTTGGAGGACACATCATGTCAACTACAATCATCGGTTTCCCTCGTTTGGGCGAATTCCGCGAATTAAAATTTACAACTGAAAAATACTTTAGAAAAGAAATCTCAGAAGAAGAACTCCTTGCAGCCGCAAAAGACTTGCGTGCTAAACACTGGAACATTGTCAAAGAAAAAGGCATCACTGAAATTCCATCAAATGACTTTTCTCACTATGATAACTTCCTAGATGCAGCTTTCCTTTTCAACGTTGTACCTGCTTCAGTTCAAAACTTGGACTTGTCTGACCTTGAGCGCTACTTTGCTTTGGGTCGTGGTTACCAAGGAGAAAAAGGAGACGTTCGCGCCCTTCCAATGAAGAAATGGTTTAACACCAACTACCACTACATCGTTCCTAAATTTGAAAAAGACACTCAAGTCAAACTTGCAGGTCACAAGATTTTCGATGAGTTCCAAGAAGCAAAAGAACTTGGATTGAACACTCGTCCTGTTCTTGTAGGTCCATTCACTTTCCTTCAATTGTCAGACTTTGAAGAAGGCGTGAAAGCAGAAGACTTCGTAGACAGCTTAGTAGCTGCTTACCAAGAAGTTTTTGCTAAATTGGCTGAACTTGGTGCGACTCGTATCCAATTGGATGAAGCGGCTCTTGTCAAAGACTTGACAGCGGAAGAAAAAGCTCTCTTCTTGAACCTTTACAACAAACTTTTGTCTGATAAAAAAGGTCTTGAAGTCTTGCTTCAAACTTACTTCGGTGATGTTCGTGACGTTTACGCTGACCTTGTAAACTTGCCAGTCGATGCTATCGGTCTTGACTTCGTTGAAGGTAAGAAAACTCTTGAATTGGTTAAAGGTGGCTTCCCAGCTGACAAGACTCTCTATGCAGGTATTGTCAATGGTAAAAACATCTGGCGCAATAACTACGAAAAGAGCTTGGCTATTCTTGAGCAAATCCCAGCTGAAAACATTGTCTTGACAAGCTCATGCTCACTTCTTCATGTGCCATTTACAACTGCTAATGAAGAATTTGAACCAGCAATCTTGAACCATTTTGCCTTTGCAGTTGAAAAATTGGATGAGATTCGTGATTTGGATGCTATTCGCAATGGTCAAGGTGAAGAAGCACTTGCAGCTAACAAAGAACTCTTTGCGACTGAGCGTGTAGGTGTTAATGCTGAACTTCGTGTTCGTATCGCTGGCTTGACAGACGCTGACTACACTCGTTTGCCAGCCTTTGCAGAACGTGAAGCTATCCAAGAAGAAGCTTTCAAACTGCCAGCTCTTCCAACAACAACTATTGGTTCATTCCCTCAAACTAAAGAAGTTCGTGCTAAACGTTTGGCTTACCGTAAAGGTGAATTGTCTCAAGAAGAGTACGACGCTTTCCTTGCTGAAACGATCGATGAATGGATCAAATGGCAAGAAGATATCGACTTTGATGTCCTTGTTCACGGTGAATTTGAGCGTAATGACATGGTTGAGTACTTCGGTCAAAATTTGTCAGGTTACCTCTTCTCTAAAAATGGTTGGGTTCAATCATACGGTATGCGTGGGGTTAAACCACCAATCATCTGGGGTGATGTCACTCGTCTTAACCCAATCACTGTTAAATGGTCTAGCTATGCACAAAGTCGTACAAACAAACCTGTTAAAGGTATGTTGACTGGACCTGTTACAATTCTTAACTGGTCATTCCCACGTGAAGACATCTCTATCAAGGATTCTACTCTTCAAATCGCCCTTGCTATCAAGGATGAAGTGCTTGACCTTGAAGCTGCTGGTGTAAAAATCATTCAAATCGACGAGGCTGCTCTTCGTGAAAAATTGCCACTTCGTCGTAGCGACTGGTACGAAGACTACCTTGACTGGGCAATTCCTGCCTTCCGCTTGGTACACTCAACAGTAGCGCCAGATACACAAATCCACACTCACATGTGTTACTCAGAATTTACAGATATCATCCCAGCTATCGACAACATGGATGCGGACGTTATTTCCTTTGAAGCTAGCCGTTCAAACCTTGAAATCTTGGACGAACTTAAAGCGAAAAACTTCCAAACTGAAGTGGGACCTGGGGTTTACGATATCCACTCACCTCGTGTGCCGAACGAAGGCGAAATCGATAATACTATCGAAGCTATCCTTGCTAAAGTACCAAGCAAGAAAGTTTGGATCAACCCAGACTGTGGTTTGAAAACACGTGGTATTCCAGAAACAAAAGAAAGCTTGATTCGCCTTGTTGAAGCAGCTAAAGCTGCGCGTGAGAAATTGTAAGATAAGGATTTCTCAAGAAGCGCTGTTTGGTCAATCTGCCTGTTTCACTTGGATTTCAGAGTCCAGCTAACTAAAAATCAACTAGAAAGGATAAAGACTATGTCGCGCCAAACACCGTCACTCTCATTTGAAGTGTTCCCTCCCAACCCAGCCGTGGGTAATGATAACATTATTTCTGCTCTTCAAGATATGCAGGAGTTGGCTCCTCACTTTATCAGTGTAACTGCCAGCAATAATAAATTTAATATCAAGGAAACGACGGTTCGTTTGGCTGATTTTATCCAAAATGACTTGGCGATTCCAACCATTGCTCACTTGCCAGCCATCTATTTGACTAAGGCCAAGGTGGCTGAAACGATTGCTGACTTGGACAAGGTTGGAGTGCAGAAAATATTGGCTCTTCGTGGGGATATTATTCCTGGTGTGGAACCACAAAAGGATTTCCGCTACGCAACGGACTTGATCGAGTTTATCAAGGAACAAGCCCCTCACTTTGATATTATCGGAGCTTGCTATCCAGAAGGGCATCCAGATTCGCCAAATCAGATTTCAGATATCCAAAATCTCAAGAAGAAAGTAGATGCAGGTTGTTCGAGCCTAGTAACCCAGCTTTTCTTTGACAATGAGCGCTTCTATGATTTCCAAGACAAGTGCATCTTGGCTGGGATTGATGTTCCTATTCATGCAGGGATTATGCCAATTCTGAATCGAAATCAGGCTCTCCGTCTCTTGAAGACTTGTGAGAATATCCATCTTCCACGCAAATTTAAAGCCATCTTAGACAAGTATGAGCATGACCCTGAGTCGCTCAGAGCAGCAGGACTTGCCTATGCTGTGGACCAAATCGTGGACTTGGTAACTCAGGATGTTGCAGGTGTGCATCTCTACACCATGAACAATGCTGAAACAGCAAAATACATCCACCAAGCAACCCATGCCTTGTTTAATCATCAGTCTCTAGGATAATAAAAAGTAAACCATTCTTCTCAGGTGAGGGGGATGGTTCCTTTTTAATGGTAAAGACCGCACTTTTTAAGAAAAATATGATAAAATAGACTCTGTACGTACTTGATACAAAGATGAGGGTATTAAAGTTTTAAAGGCTTTTTCAAATGTGGTCGGAGCGACACGAGCGAGTCAAATCGATATTATTTGACGAGGGAGTTAGTAAAGCATTTAGCTAATCGCCCGATAGCGATTAGCGTGAAAGGTTTAGATACTTTAGTATCAAACCTTTCTAATGATTTGTATCTTGAGTAATCGAACCCGGCCGAAAAGCTGTGTAAAAAAGATAAACTGTCTTGTCTTCATCGAAGACTTCGTCAGTTTCCTATTTTTACTTTGCTTTTGACGTCCTTAGTATCTTGTGTAACTGAACACGCCTACAACTCTGTGGAAAAAGATAAATCTACCTAGGAGCAGTCGCTCCGTCGTTCGATTTCCTATTTTCCTTTGAGTTGCTTGACGGCTTAGTATCCTGATTTTTGTAGGCAAGGCGTATAATTTCATCAATCCAAAGGGGATTAAAATGACAAAACAAGTGTTTCAAACGACTTTGCGGGTCGTGAATTAATTGTAGAGACTGGTCAGGTTGCTAAGCAAGCAAATGGCTCTGTTGTCGTGCGTTACGGTGAGTCAACCGTCTTGACTGCGGCCGTGATGTCTAAGAAGATGGCAACTGGGGATTTCTTCCCTCTTCAAGTCAACTACGAAGAAAAAATGTATGCAGCTGGGAAGTTTCCTGGTGGCTTTATGAAACGTGAAGGGCGTCCTTCAACGGATGCAACTTTGACTGCGCGTTTGATTGACCGTCCAATCCGTCCAATGTTTGCGGAAGGTTTCCGTAATGAAGTACAAGTGATTAACACCGTGCTTTCTTATGATGAAAATGCTTCTGCACCAATGGCAGCTATGTTTGGTTCATCTTTAGCGCTTTCTATCTCAGACATTCCATTTGACGGACCAATCGCTGGGGTACAAGTGGGCTATGTCGATGGTGAAATCATCATTAACCCGACACAAGAACAAGCAGAGCGTTCGCTTCTTGAATTGACAGTAGCAGGTACCAAGCACGCCATCAACATGGTAGAGTCTGGTGCTAAAGAATTGTCAGAAGAAATCATGTTGGAAGCCCTTCTTAAAGGGCATGAAGCTGTTAAAGAATTGATTGCCTTCCAAGAAGAAATCGTTGCGGCTGTTGGGAAAGAAAAAGCAGAAGTAGAATTGCTTCATGTGGATGCTGAATTACAGGCTGAAATTATCGCAGCCTACAACAGCGACCTCCAAAAAGCGGTTCAAGTAGAAGAGAAATTGGCTCGTGAAGCTGCAACTCAAGCAGTTAAAGACCAAGTGACTGCTGTTTATGAAGAAATATGCAGACCACGAAGAATTTGACCGTATCATGCGTGATGTGGCTGAAATCTTGGAACAAATGGAGCACGCTGAAGTGCGCCGTTTGATCACAGAAGACAAGGTGCGTCCTGATGGTCGTAAGGTCGATGAAATCCGTCCTTTGGATGCGGTTGTTGACTTCCTTCCTCGTGTTCACGGTTCAGGTCTCTTCACTCGTGGGCAAACTCAGGCTCTTTCAGTCTTGACCTTGGCTCCAATGGGAGAAACTCAAATCATCGATGGTTTGGATCCGGAGTACAAGAAACGCTTTATGCACCACTATAACTTCCCACAATACTCTGTAGGGGAAACTGGTCGTTACGGTGCGCCAGGTCGTCGTGAAATTGGTCACGGTGCTCTCGGTGAGCGTGCTCTTGCTCAAGTCTTGCCAAGTTTGGAAGAATTCCCATATGCTATTCGTTTAGTAGCAGAAGTTTTGGAATCAAACGGTTCTTCATCTCAGGCTTCTATCTGTGCGGGAACGCTTGCCCTTATGGCTGGTGGTGTGCCAATCAAGGCGCCAGTAGCTGGTATTGCCATGGGACTTATCTCAGATGGAAACAACTATACAGTCTTGACAGATATCCAAGGTTTGGAAGATCACTTTGGAGATATGGACTTCAAGGTTGCAGGTACTCGTGACGGGATTACAGCTCTTCAAATGGATATCAAGATTCAAGGGATTACTGCAGAAATCTTGACTGAGGCTCTTGCCCAAGCCAAGAAAGCGCGTTTTGAAATCCTTGATGTGATCGAAGCGACTATTCCAGAAGTTCGTCCAGAATTGGCTCCAACTGCTCCGAAGATTGATACCATCAAGATTGATGTGGACAAGATTAAGATTGTCATCGGTAAGGGTGGAGAAACCATCGACAAGATTATCGCCGAAACAGGCGTTAAGATTGATATCGACGAAGAAGGAAATGTATCTATCTACTCTAGTGACCAAGATGCTATTAACCGTGCCAAGAAAATTATTGCTGGTTTGGTTCGTGAAGCCAAGGTGGATGAAGTCTACCATGCCAAGGTTGTTCGTATCGAGAAATTTGGTGCCTTTGTCAACCTCTTTGACAAGACGGATGCCCTCGTTCACATTTCAGAAATGGCTTGGACTCGTACTAACAGTGTAGAGGACTTGGTAGAAATCGGTGATGAAGTCGATGTTAAGGTTATTAAGATTGATGAAAAAGGTCGTATCGATGCTTCTATGAAAGCTCTTCTTCCTCGTCCTCCAAAACCTGAGCATGAGGAAAAAGGCGAGAAGTCTGAGCGTCCTCACCGCCCACGTCATCACAAGGACCAAAAACCTAAGAAAGAATTTACAGAAACACCAAAAGATTCAGAATAAGAAAAGGAGAAATGTATGGGATGGTGGCGCGAAACCATTGATATCGTAAAAGAAAATGATCCAGCGGCCCGCACCACTTTGGAGGTTTTGCTGACTTATCCAGGTGTCAAGGCCTTGGCGGCCCACCGTCTCTCCCATTTTCTCTGGAAGCATGGCTTCAAACTCCTGGCTCGAATGCACAGCCAATTTTGGCGCTTTTGGACTCAGATTGAGATTCATCCAGGTGCCCAGATTGATTCAGGTGTCTTTATCGACCATGGTTCTGGTCTGGTTATCGGCGAGACTGCTATTGTTGAAAAAGGTGTTATGCTTTACCACGGAGTAACTCTTGGTGGGACAGGAAAAGACTGTGGCAAACGCCATCCGACCGTTCGTCAGGGTGCCCTTATATCAGCACATGCCCAAGTTATTGGCCCTGTAGAAATTGGTGCAAATGCCAAGGTCGGTGCTGCAGCAGTTGTCGTAGCAGATGTACCTAGTGATGTGACGGTTGTCGGTATTCCGGCCAAGATTGTCCGAGTTCATGGACAGAAGGATGAACCGACGATCCACGAAGTCGAAGAAAAACGAGAGTACTACGTCAATAAACTCGAGCAGGCTAAAGATGCCAGTCACAGATCTTCTGGTTTATAGAGGATACCTATATGATTCAAGCAAGAAACAAGTTAAGCAAAGAGGAGTTATCTGAGGCGAAAAAAACTAATTAACTGTTGCCAAAACTATGACGGTACCTATCGTGACCCCTATCTTTCTAACATGCTTAATTTTGATCCGAACATGCCCGCCTTTTTTTCCTTTATTATGAAAAAGGCGAACTTGTTGGTTTATTAACTGTCTATGCAGATGATCAAGATGTAGAAGTGACGATACTGGTTCATCCAGCTCACCGCCGTCAGGGGATTGCGCGTGCATTGGTTACTAGTTTTGAGAAAGAAACAGCTTCTTTCCCTATTCGTTCAGTGATTTTTCAGACAGAACGTATTTTTCTAGAACGTCATCCTGATTTTTGTCAGCAACTGGGGATTGGTTGAGGATGAAGATACAGAAACCTGGTTAGGTAAGGATAGAAGACCTTATCCGTTAGCAAAACTTTCTAATCTTGAGGTTTTGTTAGCAGATAGTTCGTATCAGGAGCAAATTACCCAGTTAAAATTTCAGGCATTTTCAGAGGAACATGAATCGAGAGAAGTTGTGTATAGATATGTCACTGAAGCCCTGAAGGATCCAGAAAGTCGCCTGTATATTTTATTAAAAGACGGTCAGGTTATTGGGACTTGTACAGTTGATTTATCGAGCGATACGAATTACTTCTACGGTTTAGCAATATCGGAACCTGAACGTGGGAAAGGCTATGGAAGCTATTTAGCAAAATCCATTGTCAACCAACTAATTGAGCAAAATGACAAGGAATTTCAGATTGCAGTAGAAGATAGCAATGTAGGTGCCAAACGTTTGTATGAAAAAATTGGTTTTGTCAAACAGACACAAGTAGTTTATCTGAATGAGAAAGGAACTGAGCAGAACTAGAAAGGAAACTACAAGAATGGCAGTATATTTTTACGGCTGTATCACCATGGATGGCTACTTGGCAGACAGACAGCACAGGATAGACTGGCTGCATCAGCTTGGTTCTGTAGAGGATACAGGATATGATGATTTTTACAGGCAAATGGATATCACCATCATGGGCAAGCGAACCTTTGAGGAAATCCAAGATTTGCAAGATGTAGAAAGTTTTTATCAAGCTACGGAAAACTATGTCTTTACGCATGATAGGCACCTGCCTGTCAGCAATTACCAGCCAGTAGCTGGGGATGTGGTGGACTTTGTTCACCAGATTGACAAAGGCAAAAATGTCTTTGTGATTGGTGGTAATTCCATAGTAGGACCGCTCTTGGATGCGGATCTTTTCGATTACCTCATTATTCAGATAGCGCCCCTTATCCTAGGAAAGGGGGTTCCTCTCTTTACCCAAGAGGAAGGGCAGCGCTTTTACCAACTGGATAGCCTCAGACAATTTGGTCCTTTTTGCAGAGCTGGTTTTCAGCCGAAAAAAAGTCAGAAATAGAGAAGGAAGTGAACCGCATGATTAAAATTTACGACACCATGTCTCGTGATTTGCGAGAATTTGTCCCGATTGAGGACGGCAAGGTCAAGATGTATGTTTGTGGGCCAACCGTGTATAACTATATCCACGTGGGGAATGCCCGTTCAACGGTGGCTTTTGATACCATTCGTCGCTATTTTGAGTATCGTGACTATGAGGTTGCCTATATTTCCAATTTTACGGATGTGGATGATAAGATTATCAACCGCGCCAAGGAAGAAGGCATCACGCCTCAGGAGGTTGCGGACAAGTACATCGCTGCCTTTCGTGAGGATGTGACAGCCTTGGGCGTCAAACCTGCGACCCGCCATCCGCGTGTGGTGGAGTTTATGGCTGACATCATCCGTTTTGTGGAAGAGTTGATTGAAAAAGGCTTTGCCTACGAGAGTCAAGGAGATGTCTATTTCCGTGTGGAAAAATCTCACAACTATGCCAAGTTGGCCAATAAAACCTTGGAAGATTTGGAGCTAGGTGCTTCAGGTCGTACCGATGAAGAAACGGCTCGCAAGGAAAATCCTGTAGACTTTGCCCTATGGAAATCTGTCAAACCAGGCGAGATTTCTTGGGATAGCCCTTGGGGACCTGGTCGTCCGGGCTGGCATATCGAGTGTTCGGTCATGTCAACAGAGATTTTGGGAGATACTATTGATATTCACGGTGGTGGAGCTGACCTAGAGTTTCCTCACCACACCAATGAAATTGCCCAATCTGAAGCTAAACAGGCAAGACTTTTGCTAACTACTGGATGCACAATGGCTTTGTCAATATTGACAATGTCAAGATGTCCAAGTCTTTGGGGAACTTTATCACCGTACACGATGCCCTTAAAACTCTTGATGGGCAAGTGCTTCGTTTCTTCTTTGCGACTCAGCATTACCGCAAGCCCATCAACTTTACGGAAAAAGCAGTTCGCGATGCCGAGACTAATCTCAAGTATCTGAAGAATACTTACGAACAACCATTTACAGGAAACGTGGATACCCAAGAATTACAAGCATTTAAAGACAAGTTTGTAGCAGCAATGGATGAAGATTTTAACGCGGCAAATGGAATCACAGTAGTCTTTGAAATGGCCAAGTGGATCAATTCTGGCAACTATGATGCAAGTGTCAAGCAAGCTCTTGCGGATATGTTGGAAGTCTTTGGAATTGTCTTTATTGAGGAAGTTTTGGATGCAGAGATTGAAGACTTGATCCAAACGCCAAGAAGCGCGTGCTAATCGTGACTTTGCGACAGCAGACCAAATTCGTGACCAATTGGCTGCTCAAGGGATTAAGCTCCTTGACACCAAGGATGGAGTGAGGTGGACTCGTGATTGATGTCAATCTCATTAACGGGATTGCGTTAGCTTTTGAGGGGGACGCGGTGTATTCTATGTATATTCGCCGTCATCTCATCCTCAAAGGTATGACCAAGCCCAATAAACTCCACCAAGAGGCGACAAAGTATGTCTCAGCCAAGGCTCAGGCTCGCCTGATTTCCCTTATGTTGGAGGAGCAAGTCCTGACGGAAAAAGAAGAGGAAATCTATAAACGTGGTCGCAATACCAATAGTCACACCAAGGCTAAAAATGCGGATGTGGTGACCTATCGTATGTCCACAGGTTTTGAAGCAGTCATGGGCTATCTCCATATGACTGAAAATCTGGAACGTCTTGAGAGCTTGATTTCTTGGTGCATCCAAAAAGTGGAGGGCTAGGACATGATGGCAAAAGAACTACAAGACTGGTTTCCTGAGGCTCAGATTTCAGACCAACCAGTAGAGAAAGAAGGCTATCTCACGCTCCCTTTAGCTTCTCAGCAGTGGATTTTGCTGGAGGAAGCTGGGCTCAGTGAGCGTGAAAAGCAGTTGGTTGCTCTTTTGACCCAGCAGGAGCAGGCTCGTTCGCTCAATCCTTGGTATTCTTATCTGATTGAGGGGAAGGGACAGGCACCACAAGCTTTTAAAAAGATTCAGCTGGTTTATTGCCATCTTTCCTATTTTCAGCAGGAAAACCTGGCTTCTTGGCTGGATATGATGCGAACTCTTTTTCCGAACTGTCAGACCGTCCTTCAGGTCGGAGCTCAGGATTATGTTTTCGTACTTCAACAAGATAAATACACCTCTGTACGAGCTATTTTAAGTGATACGATTGAAGCGGTTGAGTATGATTTTGGACTGCGTCTCTCTATCATGTTAGGTCAGGTTTGGTCTCAGACAGGACATCATGCCTTATCAGACTTAATCAAAGCGGAGCGGGATTTATTTAAGACTTGGTGGCGTCAGGGTCACCAAGGTGTTCATAGTTTTTCTCAGCTCTATCTTTGGAGTATGGGAGAAAAACTCGTGGATTTGAAGGCAATCAAGGAATGTCTACACCAGATGATTTTGGATCAAGATCAGATTCAGGAAATCATTCTCTCTCTTTGGGAAAATAGTGCTGTTCTCACTAAAACAGCCCAGCAACTCTATCTGCACCGCAATTCTCTCCAATACAAGATTGATAAATGGGAGGAGTTGACAGGGCTTCAGTTGAAGGAGTTGACCGACCTGACCTTGTGTTATCAATTGATTTTACCAGATATTCTCTAAAGTTTTGTGCAAGTTGCACAGAACTTTTTTGTTTTTTTGGTCACCTTGCCATAGAAAAGTAAAGCGTTTTCATCTATAATAAAACTATCAAAAGACAAAAGGAGTTCACCTCATGGTAGAATTGAATCTTAAAAACATTTACAAAAAATATCCAAACAGCGAACACTATTCAGTTGAAGACTTCAACTTGGACATCAAAGATAAAGAATTTATCGTTTTCGTAGGTCCTTCAGGATGTGGTAAATCAACAACTCTTCGTATGATTGCTGGTCTTGAAGACATCACAGAAGGTACTGCATCTATCGATGGCGTGGTTGTCAATGACGTAGCTCCAAAAGACCGTGACATCGCCATGGTATTCCAAAACTACGCTCTTTACCCACACATGACAGTTTATGACAACATGGCTTTCGGTTTGAAATTGCGTAAATATAGCAAGGAAGACATCGATAAACGTGTACAAGAAGCAGCTGAAATCCTTGGATTGAAAGAATTCTTGGAACGTAAACCGGCTGACCTTTCAGGTGGTCAACGTCAACGTGTTGCCATGGGTCGTGCCATCGTCCGTGATGCAAAAGTATTCTTGATGGACGAACCTTTGTCAAACTTGGATGCAAAACTTCGTGTATCAATGCGTGCTGAAATTGCGAAAATCCACCGTCGTATCGGAGCTACAACTATCTACGTAACTCACGACCAAACAGAAGCGATGACACTTGCAGACCGTATCGTTATCATGTCAGCAACTAAAAACCCTGCTGGTACAGGTACTATTGGACGTGTAGAACAAATCGGTACTCCTCAAGAAGTTTACAAACCCAGTTAATAAATTCGTAGCAGGATTCATCGGAAGCCCAGCTATGAACTTCATCAACGTGAAATTGGTTGGTAGCGAAATTATTTCTGACGGTTTCCGTTTGAAAGTTCCAGAAGGCGCATTGAAAGTTCTTCGTGAAAAAGGCTACGAAGGTAAAGAATTGATTTTCGGTATCCGTCCAGAAGACGTGAATGCAGAACCTGCTTTCCTTGAAACATTCCCAGAATCAGTTGTCAAAGCGACTATCTCTGTATCAGAATTGCTTGGTTCAGAATCTCACCTTTACTGCCAAGTTGGTAAAGACGAATTTGTTGCCAAAGTTGATGCTCGTGACTACTTGCAAACAGGTGCAACAGTTGAACTTGGATTTGACTTGAACAAAGCACACTTCTTTGATGTAGAAACTGAAAAAACAGTCTACTAAGATAAATGAAACTCAAAACACTGCTAGAAATCTGGCAGTGTTTTTTACGGTTGCGTAGAAAAAACTCCTGGGAAATTCCAGGAGTGTATGAGTGGTTATTTGAACTTGAATCCTTCGTAAATAAGCTCTGCTTTTGGATTTTCTTTCTTAATCTGTTTGGCAAGTGACTTCATCATAGAAAGAGGACCACACATATAGACGCTTACATGTTCGGGTACTTCTTCTTGCTCAAAATTAAGATTGCCGTCTTTCCCACTGTCTACTAGATGGAGTTCGAAATTAGGGTTTTTCTGAGCATAGTCACCGAGTAAATCCAGATAGACTGCATTTTCTTCTCCACGGAAGCTATAGTAGAAGTGAACCTGTTTATCTAAGATAGGATGTTCACGGATGTAAGAGATGAAGGGGGTGACCCCAATGCCTCCAGCAATCCAAACCTGATTTTCTCGTCCTTCTTCTATAATCATGTGTCCGTAAGCTCTGTCTACGCTTACTTTACTGCCGACTTGAAGATTGTCATAGATATTCTTGGTATGGTCACCTGAATTTTTAACAGTAAAGTAGAGAGTTTGACCATGACCTCCTGAGATAGAAAAGGGATGCGGAGCACTTTCAAAGCCTTCTTGGAAAATCTTTAGGAAGGCAAATTGTCCTGATTGATAATTGAAAGGTCTGCTAAGATGGATTTGAATTTCCCTAGTATCGTGATTTAATCGTTTGAGATTGGTGATTTTCCCTAGATAGGGGAAGCCAATCTTTTGATAAAGGAAGATGATATAAAAACCAGCCAGTAATCCTAAAAGGGCATAGCTACCAACAACAAAACTTAGAAGATTAAATGTGAGGAGGCGATTGCCCATCATCATGTAGACATGAAAGAGTCCAAAAATATAGGCTAGATAAACTAGACGGTGAATCCATCGCCAAGCTTCGTATTGGATGTATTTGCCTAAATAGGCGACAAGGATGATACTGACAAAGATATAGATGGCAAGATTGCCAAACTGAGCAGCTAAGCGAGAGCCCCACAAACCGCCCATACTAAAGTTATGAAAGATTAGTAGGATGATGGAGAGAAAGGCTGTGAATTTGTGGACAGTATAGACCTTCTCCAAACCGTGAAACCAGCTTTCTAGTAGGGGGAGACGAGTGGTTAGGATAAAGGTCAGAGATAGGCTTGTTAAAGCTAGTCCTGGAAGCATGAATTGGGGAGAAGTGTTCATCCAAGTCAAAAATAGTCAAGACAAAACTAGCTATGATAAAGAGTAGTCCTTTGATTGATTTCATAGAAAATTCCATTTCATTAAGATTTTGATTTGTTGTAAACAAATTTGTTACATTTTATCATAGAAAAAGTATGGCGTCAAATTGAGTTCTATAAATATTTACTCTCATCAAAAAAACTCTCCAATTGAACTGGAGAGCTAATTTATTATTCTGCAGCTTGTTGCCAACGTTTGGCTAGCATATGAGACAGGCTAGAAATTGCTAGGTTGAAGCTGAAGTAGATGAGGGCAATCAGGATGTACAGACTGAAGACCTGCTCTGGTTCGAAATAACGACCCATGAGAATTTGGCTAGCTCCAAAGAGTTCTTGTAGGGCGATAACAGAGTAGAGGAGGCTGGTATCCTTAATCACGGTTACAAACTGAGAAATGATGGCTGGTAACATTTTGCGGATGGCTTGTGGAAGAATGATGTGGTAGAGGATTTGGGCTGAGGTGAAGCCTTGTGACATTCCTGCTTCGTATTGTCCCTTGTCCACGGCATTGAGACCGCCTCGAATAATCTCAGCTAGAGCTGCTGAGGTAAAGAGGGTAAAGGCTGTAATACCAGCTGGTGTGGATTTCATTTTGAAAACCAAAAAGATGGTGAAAATCCAGAGGAGGTTGGGAACGTTACGCACAAACTCGATATAAATGCTGGAGATAATGCGCAAGACAGGATTTTTGCCATTTCTCATAACTGCTAGCACTGTCCCGATAAGGGTAGAGAGAACGATGGCAATCAGAGAAATGTAGAGGGTCAAGCCAAATCCTTTAAAAATAAAGATTAGGTTATCTGGGGTCAAAACTTCTAAAATGGATTCCATAGTAACCTCCTAAAGTGAATAGGCTTTTTTGTTGGCTTGCTCCATCTTGCGACCAAACTGGGCAACAGGGAAGCATAGAGAAAAGTAGAGAAGGGCAGCGCCTAGAAAGGCTGGGATATAGTTTCCGTTAAGAGCCGACCAAGACTTGGTCACAAACATCAAGTCTACACCAGAAATGATAGCGACTGTGGAGGTATTCTTGATGAGGTTGACGATTTGGTTGGTCAAAGGAGGGAGAATGATACGGAAGGCCTGAGGTAAGATAATCAAGCGCATCGCACTGATATAGGTAAAACCTTGCGACAAGGCGGCCTCCATCTGACCTCTAGGAATCGACTGAATACCTGAGCGGATCACCTCGGCGATATAGGCACCGTGATAGAGCCCTACGCAGAGAACAGCTGTCCAATAAATCGGAATCATGATGATATGGTCACTAATAAGAGGCAAACCATAAAAAACGATAACAAACTGCACCAATAGGGGAGTATTTTGATAAAATTCTACAAAGATACGAGCTAAAATGCGCAAAATCGGACGTTTGCTGGTTGACATGGCTCCGAAGAAGATGCCCAAAACCATGGCGAGGATAAAGGATCCGATCGCTAGGGCAAGGGTGGAGAGGAAACCATTGAAAAATTGTCCAAAATCCTGAAAATAGGCTGTCCAAGATGATAAATCTGTCATAGGGTGTCCTCCTTAATCTGCGGTATGGCTAGATGGTTTGAGCTTGTAACGGTCATAGAGTTTTTGTAAACTGCCATCCTTGCTCCATTTGGTGACCAAGTTATCAAGATAGTCGTTGAGTTCAGTGTTTGATTTCTTGGTAACGATACCGTAGTCAGATGGCTTGAAACTATCATCTAGTAGTACTGTGCGTTTGCTGATGTAGCCAGATAGGATAGAACGGTCAACGGAAAAAGGCATCAATACGGTGAGCGTGTAGGGAAGTAATCAATTCTGGGTAGGAACCGAGTTCGACGAATTTAAACTTCAGACCTTTCTTTTTACCCAGTTCAGTAATCAGGCGTTGGGTGATGGAACCTTGGGCAACTCCGATGGTTTTGCCGTTTAGGTCCTCAATACTTTTTGATTTTGGCAGATTTATTGACCAAAAAAATCCAGAAGCGTCTGTGTAGTAGGGACTGGTAAAGTTGTAGAGTTTTTTGCGTTCGTCTGTGATGGTAAAGGTCGCGATATCCATATCGACCTGTTCATTGTCTAGAAGTGGTCCGCGAGTTTGCGCTGTAACAGGTACATAGCGAACCTTGACCTTGAGCTCATCAGCTACCATCTTGGCCAGGTCAGTTTCGATACCAGAATAGGTCCCTGTCTTGGGATCCTTGTAGCCGAAATTGGGAACATCCTGTTTGACACCGACAACCAGTTCGCCTCTCTTTTGAATATCTGCGACATTAGTATCAGCCAGAACTGGTTTTGCAGTAGCAAGGCCGAAAAGGCTAATCAATAATGCGGATAAAAAGAATTTCTTTTTCATAGGCGCCTCCTTATTTGACTTTGTCACTTTCGTGGTTGATGATTTTGCTGAGGAATTGTTGGGCACGAGGTTCACTTGGATTGTCGAAAAAGTCATCGACATCTGTCGTATCCACCAAAACTTCTCCATCAGCCATAAAGATAATGCGGTCAGCAACTTCACGGGCAAAGCCCATTTCATGGGTAACGACAATCATATTCATACCCTCGTGGGCCAATTTTTGCATAACTGCCAGAACATCACCGATGGTTTCAGGGTCAAGGGCAGATGTTGGTTCATCAAAGAGAAGGAGTTCAGGATGCATAGCGAGTCCACGAGCAATGGCGATTCGTTGTTTTTGTCCACCAGAAAGCATAGCTGGATAAGAATCTTTCTTGTCCCACATATTTACAAATTCTAGGTATTTTTGGGCTGTTTTTTCAGCTTCTTCTTTATCAATTCCTAGAACTTTTATAGGTGCGAGTGTTACGTTTTCTAACACTGTTTTGTGAGGGTAGAGGTTAAAATGTTGGAAAACCATACCAACTTCCTTGCGAAGAGGTACTAAATCTTTCTGGCTGGCACCAGCAACTTGGTGCCCATTTACTAGAAGACTTCCTTTATCAACAGCCTCCAAACCATTGATGGTGCGGATAAGAGTGGATTTCCCAGAACCAGAAGGGCCTAGGAGTACAACGACTTGTCCTTTTTCAAAACGGAGATTGATGTCGCGGAGTGCGTGGTAGTCTCCGTAATATTTTTCGACGTGTTCAAATTCTACTAAAGCCATAAGAAATCTCCTTTGTGTTAGATTTTATAACACGATTCTACACCAAAAGAATTGCCTTGTCAAATCATATCTGAAAAAATTCACTAAAATTTTATAAAAAAGCAATCAGGATAGAGAAAAGCCTAAATCATGTTATAATGAAGCAATAGAATTCTTAGAAAGAGTGGATGTCTTTTTGATAACACCTACTTATGAATGGCAGTTTGCCCCGCAGGTAGAAGATGCGGATTTTACAAAGATAGCCAAGAAGGCTGGACTGGGTCCTGAGGTGGCTCGGTTATTATTTGAAAGAGGGATTCAGGACCAAGAAAGTCTGAAGAAGTTTTTAGAACCTTCCTTGGAGGACTTGCATGACCCTTATCTACTCCATGATATGGATAAGGCAGTGGAACGGATTCGTCAGGCCATTGAAGAAGGGGAAAATATCCTCATATACGGAGACTACGATGCGGATGGCATGACTTCGGCTTCTATTGTGAAGGAAAGTTTGGAACAACTTGGCGCTGAGTGCCGTGTTTACCTGCCTAATCGTTTTACCGACGGTTATGGACCTAATGCCAGTGTCTACAAATACTTTATCGAGCAAGAAGGAATTTCCTTGATTGTGACAGTGGATAATGGAGTTGCTGGTCACGAGGCGATTGAACTGGCCCAGTCTATGGGGGTAGATGTCATTGTGACTGACCACCATTCTATGCCAGAAACCTTACCAGATGCCTATGCCGTCGTTCACCCTGAACATCCAGATGCGGACTATCCTTTCAAATATTTGGCTGGTTGTGGAGTGGCCTTCAAGTTAGCTTGTGCCCTTTTAGAAGAAGTGCAAGTGGAATTACTTGATTTGGTCGCTATTGGTACCATTGCTGATATGGTGAGTTTGACGGATGAGAACCGTATCTTGGTGCAATATGGTCTGGAAATGTTGGGACATACTCAACGCATTGGTTTGCAAGAAATGCTGGATATGGCTGGGATTGCTGCCAATGAAGTGACAGAAGAAACAGTTGGTTTCCAGATTGCCCCTCGTTTGAATGCCTTGGGTCGCTTGGACGATCCCAATCCAGCCATTGATTTGTTGACTGGATTTGACGATGAGGAAGCTCACGAGATTGCCCTTACGATTCATCAGAAAAATGAAGAACGCAAGGAAATCGTCCAGTCTATCTATGAAGAAGCTAAGACCATGGTGGACCCTGAGAAGAAGGTCCAAGTCTTGGCCAAGGAAGGCTGGAATCCTGGGGTTCTAGGAATCGTGGCTGGTCGTTTGTTGGAAGAACTAGGGCAGACAGTTATCGTTCTTAATATAGAGGACGGTCGTGCCAAGGGCAGTGCTCGTAGTGTAGAAGCAGTCGATATTTTTGAGGCTCTGGATCCTCATCGAGACCTTTTTATCGCTTTCGGAGGCCATGCTGGTGCGGCTGGCATGACGCTGGAAGTTGAGAAACTCTCAGATTTATCTCAGGTTTTGGAAGATTATGTCCGTGAAAAAAAGGAGCAGATGCTACTGGCAAGAACAAGTTAAATCTAGATGAAGAACTGGATTTGGAGACACTTGGCTTGGAAACGGTCAAAAGTTTTTGAACGTTTGGCACCTTTTGGCATGGACAATCAGAAACCTGTCTTTTATATAAAGGATTTTCAGGTTGAAAGTGCCCGTACCATGGGGGCGGGCAATGCCCATCTCAAGTTGAAAATTTCCAAGGGTGAGGCGAGTTTTGAAGTGGTAGCCTTTGGCCAAGGCAGATGGGCAACAGAGTTTGCTCAAACCAAGAATCTAGAGCTGGCAGTCAAATTGTCTGTCAACCAATGGAATGGGCAAACTGCCCTCCAATTGATGATGGTGGATGCGCGTGTGGAGGGTGTTCAACTCTTTAACATCCGTGGGAAGAATGCAGTCTTGCCAGAAGGAGTTCCGGTCTTGGATTTTGCTGGAGAATTGCCGAATCTGGCGGATAGTGAAGCTGTTATCGTAAAAACCGTTCCTGAGGATATTACTCAGCTGAAGACCATTTTTCAGGAACAGAATTTCTCTGCTGTCTATTTCAAAAATGATATTGACAAGGCCTACTATCTGACAGGGTATGGGACTAGAGAGCAGTTTGCCAAATTGTACAAGACCATCTACCAATTTCCTGAGTTTGATATTCGCTACAAACTGAAGAATTTGGCGACTTATCTCAATATTCAACAAATATTGCTGGTCAAGATGATTCAAGTATTTGAAGAACTAGGCTTTGTGACGATCAAAGATGGGGTCATGACAGTGAATAAAGAGGCACCAAAGCGAGAAATCGGAGAAAGTCAGATTTACCAAAATCTCAAACAAATCGTCAAGGACCAAGAAATGATGGCGCTGGGCACTGTGCAAGAAATTTATGACTTTTTAATGGAAAAAGAATAGCAGATAGGAAAGAGTTGGGAAACCAGCTCTTTTTTGAAAACAAATCTTCATTTTGAAAATCATCAAAAAAATGGTATAATGGTAGGAAAAGATTCGGCTAAAAGTAGTGCTTTTAGAATAAGAGGGTAAGCAACCCTATAATCAAGATAAATTAAGCTTTCGGAGGAAAAAAATGAGTAATATCAGTTTAACAACACTTGGTGGTGTGCGTGAAAAATGGGAAAAAAATATGTATATCGCTGAAATCGATGGGTCTATTTTTCGTTTTGGATGCAGGTCTAAAGTACCCTGAAAAATGAACAACTAGGGGTGGATGTGGTTATTCCTAATATGGACTACCTTTTTGAAAATAGCGATCGTATCGCTGGGGTCTTCTTGACCCACGGCCATGCGGATGCCATTGGTGCTCTTCCTTATCTCTTGGCTGAAGCCAAGGTGCCTGTATTTGGGTCTGAGTTGACTATTGAGTTGGCAAAACTCTTTGTCAAGGGAAATGACACGGTTAAGAAATTCAATGATTTCCATGTCATTGATGAGGATACAGAGATTGATTTTGGAGGAACTGTGGTGTCCTTCTTCCGTACGACCCACTCTATTCCAGAAAGTCTGGGTGTGGTCTTGAAGACAGCTGAAGGTAGTATCGTTTATACAGGTGACTTCAAATTTGACCAGACAGCTAGTGAATCTTATGCGACAGACTTCGCTCGCTTGGCAGAAATCGGTCGTGACGGAGTTTTTAGCTCTTCTCAGCGATTCAGCCAATGCAGACAGCAATATCCAAGTGGCTAGTGAAAGTGAAGTTGGGGATGAAATTACCCAAACCATTGCGGACTGGGATGGTCGTATCATCGTTGCGGCGGTAGCCAGCAACCTCTCTCGTATCCAGCAGGTGTTTGACGCTGCGGATGCAACAGGCCGTCGTGTGGTTTTGACAGGATTTGATATTGAAAATATCGTCCGCACTGCTATTCGCCTCAAGAAATTGTCTCTTGCTAACGAGAGTCTTTTGATTAAGCCAAAAGATATGTCTCGTTTTGAAGACCATGAGTTGATTATTCTTGAGACAGGCCGTATGGGTGAGCCTATCAACGGTCTTCGTAAGATGTCGATTGGTCGCCACCGTTATGTGGAAATCAAGGACGGTGACCTAGTCTATATCGTAACGACTCCATCTATCGCCAAAGAAGCAGTCATGGCGCGTGTGGAAAAACATGATTTACCAAGCTGGCGGTGTTGTCAAACTGATCACTCAAAGCTTGCGTGTATCAGGTCACGGAAATGCGCGTGATTTGCAGTTGATGATCAATCTCTTGCAACCCAAGTATCTCTTCCCAATTCAAGGGGAATACCGTGAGTTGGATGCCCATGCTAAGGCTGCTATGGCAGTTGGTATGTTGCCAGAACGCATTTTTTTATTCCTAAAAAGGGAACCAGCATGGCTTATGAGAATGGAGACTTTGTTCCAGCTGGAGCGGTTTCAGCAGGGGATGTCTTGATTGACGGAAATGCCATTGGTGATGTTGGAAATGTGGTTCTTCGTGACCGTAAGGTCTTGTCAGAGGACGGAATTTTCATCGTCGCAATCACTGTTAACCGTCGTGAGAAGAAAATTGTGGCCAAGGCTCGTGTTCATACGCGTGGATTTGTTTATCTCAAGAAGAGCCGTGATATTCTCCGTGAAAGTTCAGAATTGATTAACCAAACAGTAGAAGATTATCTTCAAGGAGATGACTTTGACTGGGCAGATCTTAAAGGGAAGGTTCGTGATAATCTTACCAAGTATCTCTTTGACCAAACCAAACGTCGTCCAGCTATTTTACCAGTAGTCATGGAAGCGAAATAATCTTTGAAATAAACAGAGAGAAAGTCGAATTTCGGCTTTTTCTTATAGAAAAATAGAGGAAAAATTATGGCAGTAATGAAAATCGAGTATTACTCACAAGTTTTGGATATGGAGTGGGGAGTGAATGTTCTTTACCCCGATGCCAATCGAGTGGAAGAACCAGAGTGTACAGATATCCCTGTCTTGTACCTCTTGCACGGGATGTCTGGCAATCATAATAGTTGGCTCAAGCGGACCAATGTAGAACGCTTGCTTCGAGGAACTAATCTCATCGTTGTTATGCCCAATACCAGCAACGGTTGGTATACCGATACCCAGTATGGTTTTGACTATTACACAGCTCTAGCAGAGGAATTACCACAGGTTTTGAAACGCTTTTTCCCTAATATGACTAGTAAACGTGAAAAGACCTTTATCGCTGGTCTCTCTATGGGAGGCTATGGCTGTTTCAAACTGGCTCTTGCTACAAATCGTTTTTCTCATGCAGCTAGTTTCTCAGGTGCCCTTAGCTTTCAAGAATTTTCTCCTGAAAGCCAAAATCTGGGGACACCAGCTTACTGGAGAGGTGTTTTTGGGGGATTAAAGATTGGACAGCTAGCCCTTATTCTCTAGAAAGTCTGGCTAAAAAAATCGGATAAAAAAAGACCAAGCTTTGGGCTTGGTGTGGAGAGCAGGATTTCTTGTACGAAGCTAATAATCTAGCAGTGAAAAAAATCTCAAAGGACTGGGTTTTTGATGTGACCTATAGCCATAGCGCTGGAACTCACGAATGGTACTATTGGGAAAAAAACAATTGGAACGTTTTTTTAGCAACCCTACCAATTGACTTCAAATTAGAAGAGAGATTGAGTTAGTTTTTTTATAAATGAATCACTATTTATAGTTATTCTTGGCTTTAAAACAATGATGGAAGTCTGTTTTCACTAGACTTTTCAAACGAAAGTAGTAGAATAGTAATAAGATACTGGAGGAAAGAGAGTAGGAAATGTACCGTTATCAAATTGGCATTCCCACATTAGAATATGATCAGTTTGTTAAAGAACATGAATTAGCTAATGTATTACAAAAGCAGTGCTTGGGAAAAAAAGTGAAATCTGATTGGAATCATGAGAGATTTGGTGTCTATGAAGAGGGGAAGTTACTGGCTGTGGCTAGTATTCTCATAAAAATCTCTGCCTTTTAGGCTATAAAAATGTTTTTATATTCCAAGAGGTCCCATATTGGATTACAGGGATACAGAAGTTTTAAAGTTTGTTCTGCAGTCTATTAAGTCTTACGCTCGTAGTAAGAGAGCGGTTTTTGTGACTTTTGACCCAAGTATTTGTCTATCTCAACATTTGGTCAATCAAGATAAAACAGAATATCCTGAAAATCTTGCTATTATTGATAGTTTGCAACAAATGGGAGTAAGGTGGTCAGGAAAAACAGAGGAAATGGGAGACACCATTCAACCTCGTATTCAGGCGAAAATATACAAGGAAAATTTTGAAGAAGATAAACTTTCCAAGTCAACAAAACAGGCTATTCGAACAGCACGGAATAAGGGGGTAGAGATTCAATTTGGTGGAACTGAATTATTGGAGTCTTTTTCCTTTTTGATGAAAAAAACCGAGAAGCGGAAAGAGATTCATTTGAGGAATGAAGCCTATTATAAAAAGTTGTTAGATAATTTTAAGGACAAGGCCTATATCACCTTGGCAACCTTGGATGTCTCTAAACGTTCGCAAGAATTAGAAGAACAGTTAGCGAAAAACAGAGCCTTGGAAGAGACCTTTACTGAGTCGACTCGAACTTCAAAAGTAGAAGCGCAGAAGAAGGAAAAAGAACGTTTGTTAGAGGAATTGACTTTCTTGCAGGAATATATAGCTGCAGGTCAAGCGAGAGTTCCTTTAGCGGCTACCTTGACTTTAGAATTCGGACAAACTTCTGTCAATCTATATGCTGGTATGGATGATGATTTTAAACGTTATAATGCACCAATTTTAACTTGGTATGAAACAGCTCGCTATGCCTTTGAGAGAGGTATGGTGTGGCAAAATTTAGGTGGTGTTGAAAACTCTCTCAATGGTGGACTTTATCATTTTAAGGAAAAATTTAATCCAACAATTGAAGAATACTTGGGTGAATTTACAATGCCTACGCATCCTCTCTATCCTCTGTTAAGACTTGCTCTTGATTTCCGTAAAACATTAAGAAAAAAACATAGAAAGTAAGTATATGGCACTAACAACACTCACGAAAGAAGAGTTTCAGGCTTATTCTGATCAGGTTTCTTCTCGTTCCTTTATGCAATCTGTCCAGATGGGGGACTTATTAGAAAAAAGAGGGGCTCGAATTGTTTACCTTGCTTTGGAACAAGAAGGAGAAATTCAAGTTGCAGCTCTGGTTTATAGTTTGCCCATGCTAGGTGGTCTGCATATGGAGCTCAATTCGGGTCCGATTTATACCCAACAAGATGCCCTTCCAGTTTTTTATGCGGAGTTAAAAGAATATGCCAAGCAAAATGGTGTATTAGAGTTGCTTGTAAAACCTTATGAAACTTATCAAATTTTTTTGATAGTGAAGGTAATCCAATAGATACTGAGAAAAAAAGTATCATTCAAGGTTTAACTGATTTAGGTTATCAATTTGATGGTTTGACGACAGGATATCCAGGTGGAGAACCAGATTGGTTATATTATAAGGATTTGACTGAATTAACTGAAAAGAATTTACTTAAAAGTTTTAGCAAAAAGGGGAAGCCTTTGGTGAAAAAGGCTGAAACTTTTGGTATTCGGTTGAAAAAAAGTTAAAAACGTGAAGAACTATCGATTTTTTTAAGAATATAACTAAAAGAAACCTCTGAACGTAGAGAATATAGTGATAAAAAGTTTAGAATACTATGAGCACTTTTATGATTCATTTGGAGAACAAGCGGAGTTTCTCATAGCAAGCTTAAATTTTTCGGACTATATGAGCAAATTGCAAGGTGAACAAAGTAAACTAGAAGAAATCTTGGACAAGTTGCGACTTGATTTGAGTAAAAAAATCCTCATTCTGAGAAAAAAACAAAAATCAACTGAGAGAATATTCTAGTCAATTTGAAACGTTTGAAGTTCGAAAAGCAGAAGCGCGAGACTTGATTGAAAAAAATATGGAGAAGAAGATATTGTTTTTAGCCGGGAGTTTATTTGTTTATATGCCTCAGGAAACGACTTATCTCTTTAGTGGTTCTTACACTGAGTTTAATAAGTTTTATGCCCCTGCACTGCTTCAAAAATATGTTATGTTGGAAAGCATAAAACGTGGAATACCTAAATACAACTTCCTAGGCATTCAAGGGATTTTTTTGATGGAAGTGATGGTGTTTTTGCGTTTTTAAACAGAATTTTTAATGGCTATATTGTACGCAAAGCAGGTACTTTCCGTTACCATCCATCGCCTTTAAAAATACAAAAGCTATTCAGTTATTCAAAAAAATAGTAGGACGTTAAGATGGAAAAAGCCAGTATTTAGCTTTCTTTCAGCTTATTTTTAGTAAAAATAGTCTTTATTTTCTAGAAAGGTGGAGGGACATGCGCTGGCTTTTTCGTTTGATAGGGGTTTTCTTTTCTTTTGTGTGGCGTTTGTTTTGGCGCCTGGTTTGGATAGTTGTACTCTTATGTGCTCTTGCTTTTGGATTTCTCTGGTATCTGAACGGGGATTTTCAAGGAGCACTAAAAGCAAGTAGAGCGGTCAGTAAAAAAATTGGTCAACAAAGTATTGACCAATGGGGAAAAACAGGGCAACTGCCTAAGTTAAGTCAGACAGATAGTCACCAGTATTCTGAAGGAAGGTGGCCACAGGCCTCTGCTCGTATTTACTTGGACCCGCAAATGGATTCACGCTTTCAAGAAGCTTATGTAGAAGCAATTCAGAACTGGAATCAAACTGGTGCCTTTCATTTTGAACTTGTGACTGAGTCCAGCAAGGCAGATATCTTGGCTACGGAGATGAATGACGGAGGTACTCCTGTGGCAGGAGAAGCGGAAAGTCAGACCAATCTCTTGACGGGGCAATTCTTGTCTGTAACGGTGCGTCTGAATCATTATTATTTGTCCAATCCAAACTATGGCTATTCCTATGAGCGCCTTGTCCATACGGCAGAACATGAGTTGGGGCATGCGATTGGCTTGGACCATACAGATGAAAAGTCTGTCATGCAACCTGCGGGTTCCTTTTATGGTATTCAGGAAGTGGATGTTGCAAACCTTCGAAAAATATATGAGACTAGTGAGTAGGGAACAATCTTTCCCTACTTTTTTGCTATAATGGAACTATGAATAACTTGATTAAATCAAAACTAGAGCTCTTGCCGACCAGCCCAGGTTGCTACATCCACAAGGATAAAAACGGCACCATTATATATGTAGGAAAGGCTAAAAATCTGCGTAACCGCGTGAGGTCTTATTTCCGTGGAAGTCATGATACCAAAACAGAGGCCTTGGTGTCTGAAATTGTAGATTTTGAATTTATCGTTACGGAGTCCAATATTGAGGCACTTCTCCTAGAAATCAATCTGATCAAGGAAAATAAGCCTAAATACAATATCATGCTCAAGGATGACAAGTCCTATCCCTTCATCAAAATCACTAATGAACGCTATCCTCGTTTGATTATCACCCGTCAGGTCAAGAAAGACGGCGGTCTTTATTTTGGACCTTATCCCGATGTGGGGGCAGCCAATGAAATCAAGCGATTACTGGATCGAATTTTCCCTTTTCGAAAGTGTACGAATCCACCGTCTAAGGTTTGTTTTTACTACCATATCGGTCAATGTATGGCCCACACTATCTGTAAGAAGGATGAGGCCTATTTCAAGTCCATGGCTCAGGAGGTTTCTGACTTCTTAAAAGGACAGGATGACAAAATCATCGATGACCTCAAGGGCAAGATGGCATCCGCAGCACAAAGTATGGAATTTGAACGTGCAGCGGAATACCGTGATCTGATTCAGGCCATTGGAACGCTTCGAACCAAGCAACGGGTTATGGCTAAGGATCTCCAAAATCGGGATGTCTTTGGCTACTATGTGGACAAGGGATGGATGTGTGTTCAGGTTTTCTTTGTTCGTCAGGGCAAGCTCATTGAGCGCGATGTCAATCTTTTCCCCTATTATAATGATCCTGATGAGGATTTTTTAACCTATGTAGGACAATTTTATCAAGAAAAATCTCATCTAGTTCCCAATGAGGTACTGATTCCGCAGGATATTGACGAAGAAGCTGTTAAAGCCTTGGTGGATTCCAAGATTCTCAAACCCCAGCGTGGAGAGAAAAAGCAACTGGTCAATCTGGCTATAAAGAATGCTCGAGTCAGCCTAGAGCAGAAATTCAACCTGCTAGAGAAATCTGTCGAAAAGACACAGGGGGCTATTGAAAATCTAGGACGCTTGCTCCAAATTCCGACTCCAGTTCGTATCGAATCTTTCGATAACTCCAATATTATGGGAACTAGTCCTGTTTCGGCTATGGTGGTCTTTGTCAACGGCAAACCGAGTAAGAAGGATTACCGTAAGTATAAAATCAAGACCGTAGTCGGGCCAGACGACTATGCTAGTATGCGAGAGGTCATTCGCAGACGCTATGGTCGAGTACAGCGTGACGGTTTGACTCCTCCAGATTTGATTGTGATTGATGGGGGACAAGGTCAAGTCAATATTGCCAAGCAGGTCATCCAAGAGGAGCTGGGCTTGGATATTCCCATTGCAGGTCTGCAAAAGAATGATAAGCACCAAACCCATGAATTGCTTTTTGGAGATCCACTTGAGGTGGTGGAGTTGTCTCGCAATTCTCAGGAATTTTTCCTCCTCCAACGCATTCAAGATGAGGTGCACCGTTTTGCCATCACCTTCCACCGCCAACTGCGCTCTAAAAATTCCTTTTCATCACAACTGGATGGAATTGAAGGGCTGGGGCCTAAACGCAAGCAGAATCTTATGAAGCATTTCAAGTCTCTAACCAAAATCAAGGAAGCCAGTGTGGATGAGATTGTCGAAGTCGGTGTGCCTAGAGCGGTCGCAGAAGCAGTGCAGAGGAAGTTGAACCCGCAGGAAGAAGTGGAATTGGCTCAAGTGGCGGAAGAAAAAGTAGATTACCAAACGGAAGGAAACCACAATGAACCATAAAATCGCAATTTTATCAGATATTCATGGAAATGCGACGGCGCTAGAAGCAGTGATTGCAGATGCTAAAAATCAAGGAGTCAGTGAATACTGGCTTCTGGGAGATATTTTTCTTCCTGGTCCAGGTGCAAATGACTTGGTCGCCCTGCTAAAGGATCTTCCTATCACAGCCAGTGTTCGAGGCAATTGGGATGATTGTGTCCTTGAGGCTTTAGATGGGCAATATAGCTTAGAAGAGCCACAGGAAGTCCAGCTCATGCGAATGACCCAGTTTTTGATGGAGAGAATGGATCCTGCAACGACTGTCTGGCTACGAAGCTTGCCTTTGCTGGAAAAGAAAGAAATTGACGGACTGCGCTTTTCTATCTCTCATAATTTGCCAAATAAGAACTATGGTGGGGACCTACTGGTTGGGAATGATACAGAGAAATTTGACCAGCTGTTAGATGCGGAAACCGACGTGGCGGTCTATGGTCATGTCCACAAGCAGTTGCTTCGTTATGGCAGTCAAGGGCAACAAATCATCAATCCAGGTTCGATTGGCATGCCCTATTTTAACTGGGAGGCGTTAAAAAATCACCGTGCCCAGTATGCCGTGATAGAAGTTGAAGATGGGGAATTACTCAATATCCTATTTCGTAAAGTCGCTTATGATTATGAAGCGGAGTTAGAATTGGCCAAGTCCAAGGGCCTTCCCTTTATCGAAATGTATGAAGAACTACGTCGTGACGATAACTATCAGGGACACAATCTGGAACTATTAGCAAGCTTTAATAGACAAGCATGGGTATGTAGAAGATGTGAAGAAATTTTTTTGATTTTTTTTGTAAGAGTTTCCTAAAAAATAACCAATGCAAACTAAAAAAACGATTGGCTCGTCCAATCGTTTTTTTATCATATCTTATTGTAACTGAGATTTATCTGGAAGGTAAGAGCCACCTAGATAGGTATTACTGAGTTTTTCGAGTGTTCCGTCTTGGTAGAGTTCTTTGAGTGCTTTATCAAATTGCTCTTTAAACTCTTTCTGGTCGCTTGAGAAAAACGATATAGTTGTTGGGGCTATCGGCAGAAGGTAAATCAACGACTGAGAGATCTAAGCCACGGTCCTTGATGATCTTTTTGAACGGATACCTTGTCAAAAAAATGAGGAAATCAAATTCACCGTTAGAGAGGTCTAGGATTCGTTTACCGATATCTTCACCAGAAAAAAATCTATAGTAGCAGGATTGTCAGGGTGTTTTTTTGATTCCAGTTATTGATGAATTGAGCGTTTGAAGTTCCGGTATCTTCTTGCGTTGTTTTACCAGCAATTTGGTCAAGTGAAGTCAAAGGATTTTTTTCTTGTTGCTGACGAGGACGAGGGGGTTGTTCGAAATTGGAAGTGAGTAGAGGTATTTTTTTCAGCACGCTCTTTTGTGTAACTCAGGTTGTTGGCTGCAGCCTGATAGTGACCAGAATCAAGTCCTGGAAAGATACTCTCCCAGGCAGTTCTTTGGAATTGAATCTCGTAGTCGCTGAGTTTTTTTCATCCACTGCCTTTAGAACTTCAATATCGAAGCCTGTCAGATTGCCTTTATCTTCGTAGTCAAATGGTGGCACATCGCCAGCTGTAGCAACGACGATTGTCTTCTGAGAGCTGGTTTCTTTAGGTGTAGCTTGATTTCCACAGGCAACCAAAAAAATGGTAGGATGGCTAATAATAGGCTAAATTTTTTTTCATAATATCTCCATTCAAATGTAAAGTACTTGCTAGTTTATCAGAAACTGTCTTGATAAACCAATATATTTTTTTTATGGCTGTAATAAAAAAATCTTAATCATGAAAAAAATCCCTGCAAGCTCTTTTCAAAATATGGTAGAATGGAAGCAGTAGAATTAGAAAAAGGAAATCGATTATGAAATTTCTTGAATTAAATAAAAAAACGTCATGCGACTAAGCATTTCACTGATAAGCCAGTTGATCCAAAAAGATGTGCGTACGGCTATCGAAATTGCAACCTTGGCACCAAGTGCCCACAACAGCCAGCCTTGGAAATTTGTGGTAGTACGTGAGAAAAAAATGCTGAACTAGCAAAAATTGGCTTACGGTTCAAACTTTGAACAGGTATCATCAGCGCCTGTAACCATTGCCCTGTTTACAGACACAGATTTGGCTAAACGTGCTCGTAAGATTGCCCGAGTTGGTGGTGCTAATAACTTTTCTGAAGAGCAACTTCAATATTTTATGAAGAATTTGCCTGCTGAATTTGCCCGTTACAATGAACAACAAGTCAGCGACTACCTAGCCCTCAATGCAGGTTTGGTTGCTATGAACTTGGTTCTGGCTCTTACAGACCAAGGAATCGGATCAAATTTGATCCTTGGATTTGACAAATCAAAAAGTCAATGAGGTTTTTGGAAATTGAAGACCGTTTCCGCCCAGAACTCTTGATCACAGTGGGTTACACAGACGAAAAAAATTGGAACCAAGCTACCGCTTGCCAGTAGATGAAATCATCGAGAAAAAGATAGAAAGAAGAAAAAAATGACAGCAATTGATTTTTACAGCAGAAGTAGAAAAAAACGCAAAGAAGACCTCTTGGCTGACTTATTTAGCCTTTTTGGAAATCAACTCAGAACGTGATGACAGCAAGGTTGATGCTGAACATCCATTTGGGCCTGGGCCGGTAAAAAGCCTTGGAAAAAAATTCCTTGAAATCGCAGACCGCGATGGCTACCCAACTAAAAATGTTGACAACTACGCAGGACATTTCGAGTTTGGTGAAGGAGAAGAAGTTCTCGGAATCTTTGCCCACATGGACGTGGTGCCGGCTGGTAGCGGTTGGGACACAGACCCTTACACACCAACAATCAAAGACGGTCGCCTTTATGCGCGTGGTGCTTCGGACGACAAGGGTCCTACAACAGCTTGTTACTATGGTTTGAAAATCATCAAAGAATTGGGACTTCCCACTTCTAAGAAAGTTCGTTTCATCGTCGGAACAGACGAAGAATCAGGCTGGGCAGACATGGACTACTACTTTGAGCATGTAGGACTTGCAAAACCAGACTTCGGTTTCTCTCCTGATGCTGAATTCCCAATCATCAATGGTGAAAAAGGAAACATTACAGAATACCTCCACTTTGCAGGTGAAAATGCAGGTGCTGCCCGTCTTCACAGCTTTACAGGAGGTTTGCGTGAAAAACATGGTACCTGAATCAGCAACAGCAGTCGTTTCAGGTGATTTGGCTGACTTGCAAGCTAAACTAGATGCCTTTGTTGCAGAACACAAACTTAGAGGAGAACTCCAAGAAGAGGCTGGTCAATACAAGGTGACCATCATTGGGAAATCAGCCCATGGTGCTATGCCTGCTTCAGGTGTCAATGGTGCGACTTACCTAGCTCTTTTTCCTCAGTCAGTTCGACTTTTGCTGGACCAGCAAAAGACTACCTTGATATTGCTGGTAAGATTCTCTTGAACGACCATGAAGGTGAAAGTCTCAAGATTGCTCATGTGGACGAAAAAGATGGGGGCCCTTTCTATGAATGCCGGTGTCTTCCGTTTTGACGAAACAAGTGTTGATAATACCATTGCCCTTAATATCCGCTATCCAAAAAGGAACAAGTCCAGAGCAAATCAAGTCAATACTTGAAAAACTTGCCAGTTGCTTCTGTTAGCCTTTCTGAACATGGTCACACGCCTCACTATGTGTCAATGGAAGATCCACTTGTGCAAACCTTGTTGAATGTTTATGAAAAACAAACTGGTCTTAAAGGTCACGAGCAAGTCATCGGTGGTGGAACCTTTGGTCGCTTGCTAGAACGAGGTGTTGCCTATGGTGCCATGTTCCCAGACTCAATTGACACCATGCACCAAGCCAATGAATTTATCGCCTTGGACGATCTCTTCCGAGCTGCAGCAATCTATGCCGAAGCTATTTACGAATTGATCAAATAAAAACGATAGAAGTCTGAGATTTTATGCTTAGACTTCTTTTTGGAGGTAAAGTAGATGTCTCAAATTGAAAAAATCAAGCAGGCTATCATGGCGGATCCGCAGAATGCCAGCTATACCGAACGTGGAATAGAACCTCTCTTTGCAGCGCCAAAGACTGCTCGCATCAATATCATCGGTCAGGCACCGGGACTTAAAACTCAAGAAGCAGGCCTTTACTGGAAGGATAAAAGTGGTGACCGCTTGCGGGACTGGCTAGGTGTGGATGAAGATACCTTTTACAATTCAGGTTATTTTGCGGTTTTGCCAATGGATTTCTACTTTCCAGGGCATGGCAAGTCAGGTGACCTGCCACCGCGAGCGGGTTTTGCTGAAAAATGGCATCCTCAGTTCTTGAAAGAATTGCCCGATATTCAGCTAACCCTCTTGATTGGGCAATATGCCCAGACCTACTATTTAAAGGAGAAAATTAGTGGCAAGGTAACAGAACGGGTGAAACATTACCAGAACTATTTGCCAACCTATTTTCCACTAGTTCACCCCTCGCCGCGAAATCAAATCTGGATGGCCAAAAATCCTTGGTTTGAGTCAGAAGTGGTGCCAGATTTGAAAAAAAGAATTAAAACCATTTTATAGTCAATGAAAATCAAAGAGCAAACTAGGAAGCTAGCCGCAGGCTGCTCAAAGTACAGCTTTTGAGGTTGTGGATAGAACTGACGAAGTCAGTAACCATACCTACGGTAAGGCGACGCTGACGTGGTTTGAAGAGATTTTCGAAGAGTATTAGGAGAAAAAAAGAATGAAAGAAATAACCTTTGACGCATTTTTACCAGCTTTTACCAAAACGACCGACTTTCTTTAGTGGACGTGAGAGAAGTGGATGAGTTTGAAGCTCTTCATTTAGAAGGTACTCAGAATCTTCCTCTGAGTCAATTAGCTGATACTTATGATCAATTGGACAAGGATCAGTTACATTATGTCATTTGTAAATCTGGAATGAGATCGGCGCGTGCTTGCCAATTCTTATCAGAACAAGGTTATGAGGTTATCAATGTCCAAGGTGGCATGATGGCCTTTGAAGAACTTTAATACTCAATGAAAATCAAAGAGCAAACTAGGAAGCTAGCCGCAGGCTGTACTTGAGTACGGCAAGGTGAAGCTGACGTGGTTTGAAGAGATTTTTGAAGAGTATAAACATTAGAATTTTCTCCTACTTGGCGTGGACTAGGTAGGAGAATTTTATTTTTAGACAATTCTCATTTTTGAGAATCTTGAAAACATTCAATATTTACTTCGTGAAGCTTTTTTCATACTCCTATTCATGATATACTAGGTCAGTATTTTTATAAATATGAAGGAGATTTTCATGGCTAAAAAGGTGCCCCTAACAGGTTTACTCCTGTTTGGAATATTTTTTTGGTGCGGGGAACTTGATTTTTTTCCGCCTTCTCTAGGTGCTCTATCTGGAGAACATTTTCTTCCTGCCATCGCAGGTTTTTGTCTTTTTCAGGTGTCGGTATCGCCGTCTTGACTCTGATTATTGGAACGTTAAATCCTAAAGGATATATCTACGAGATTTCAACAAAGATAGCGCCTTGGTTTGCGACTCTATACCTCTCAGTTCTTTACTTGTCAATCGGTCCATTCTTTGCTATCCCACGTACTGCTACAACAGCTTACGAAGTAGGGATTAGCCCTCTTTTGTCGGATGCAAATAAAGGTCTTGGCTTGATTGTCTTTACGGTTCTGTATTTTGCAGCAGCCTATCTAATCTCGCTTAATCCATCAAAAATCTTAGACCGCATTGGACGTATTTTAACGCCAGTCTTTGCGATTTTGATTGTTATCTTGGTTGTTCTGGGAGCTTTCAAATACGGTGGAACAAGTCCTCAAGCTGCTTCAGCTGCTTATCAAGCTTCTGCTTTTGGTACAGGATTCCTAGAAGGTTACAATACTTTGGACGCCCTTGCTTCAGTTGCCTTTAGCGTAATCGCAGTTCAAACCTTGAAACAACTTGGATTTTCAAGTAAGAAAGAATACATTTCAACTATCTGGGTTGTTGGTATCGTTGTTGCCCTTGCCTTCAGTGCTCTTTATATCGGTTTAGGTTTCCTTGGAAATCATTTCCCGGTACCAGCTGAAGCGATGAAGGGTGGAACACCAGGTGTTTACATCTTGTCACAAGCTACTCAAGAAATCTTTGGCTCAACAGCCCAACTCTTCCTTGCAGCTATGGTTACTGTAACCTGCTTCACAACGACTGTTGGTTTGATTGTGTCTACAGCTGAGTTCTTTAATGAACGCTTCCCACAAATCAGCTACAAGGTTTATGCGACAGCCTTTACCTTGATTGGATTTGCCATTGCCAATTTGGGTCTTGATGCGATTATCAAGTACTCAATCCCTGTACTGGTTATCTTGTACCCAATCACCATTGCCATCGTTATGATTGTCATTGTCAACAAATTTGTTTCCCTTTCAAAACCAGGTATGCAGTTGACAATTGCTGTGGTTACAGCTATTGCCATTGCAAGCGTACTAGGAAGCTCGTTTAAGGTTGAGTTTCTTGCAAACCTTGTCAAGGCTCTTCCTTTTGCCAAGGCATCTCTCCCATGGTTGGTACCAGCCGTTGTCGGAATCTTGCTCTCATTGGTTCTACCAAACAAGCAAGAAAGCGATGTTTTTGAAATGGAATAATCATTAAAATCACTTTTGTAGCCAAGTCTACAGGAGTGATTTTCTTTTTTTATCCGATGATAAATGTGTTATAATAGGTAGCAAAAGAGGTGAAGAAATGAATCAAACAGTAGAATATATCAAAGAACTAACAGCCATCGCATCGCCAACAGGCTTCACTCGTGAGATTTCGGACTATTTAGTCAAGACTTTAGAAGATTTTGGTTATCAGCCAGTTCGCACAGCCAAGGGCGGTGTCAATGTGACCATTAAAGGTCAAAAAGATGAACAACACCGCTATGTGACTGCCCATGTAGATACGCTGGGTGCTATTGTCCGTGCTGTCAAACCAGACGGTCGTCTCAAAATGGACCGTATCGGTGGTTTTCCTTGGAATATGATTGAAGGAGAAAACTGTACCGTTCATGTGGCTAGCACAGGTCAAAAGGTATCTGGAACCATCCTTATCCACCAAACTTCTTGCCATGTCTATAAGGATGCAGGAACTGCAGAACGCACGCAGGACAATATGGAAGTGCGTTTGGATGCAAAAGTAACCAATGAAAAAGAAACTCGTGCCTTGGGGATTGAGGTCGGTGATTTTATCAGCTTTGATCCCCGAACTGTCGTGACAGAGACAGGCTTTATCAAGTCTCGTCATTTGGACGATAAGGTCAGTGCAGCGATTTTGCTTAACCTGCTTCGTATTTATAAGGAAGAGAAGATTGAATTGCCCGTAACAACCCATTTTGCTTTTTCAGTCTTTGAAGAAGTGGGGCACGGTGCCAACTCTAATATCCCTGCTCAGGTAGTAGAATATCTGGCTGTGGACATGGGAGCCATGGGTGATGACCAGCAGACAGATGAGTACACAGTATCTATCTGTGTCAAGGATGCTTCAGGCCCTTATCACTATGACTTCCGTCAACACTTAGTTGCCTTGGCTAAAGAGCAAGATATTCCATTTAAGTTGGATATCTATCCATTTTATGGATCGGACGCTTCAGCGGCCATGTCTGCAGGGGCTGAGGTTAAACACGCTCTGCTTGGTGCTGGTATCGAGTCTAGCCACTCATATGAGCGCACTCATATTGACTCGGTGGTTGCAACGGAGCGTATGGTTGATGCTTACCTTAAGAGCGCATTGGTAGACTAATATGTGTTTGATTTGCCAGAGAATTGAGCTCATCAAGAAGGGAGAAAATCCCTATTTTGTCAAAGAGTTGGAAACAGGCTATCTTGTGGTTGGAGACCACCAGTATTTTGCAGGCTATAGCCTCTTTCTAGCCAAGGAACATGTCACGGAATTGCACCATTTAGAAAAGGAAATGAGAGTCCATTTTCTAGAAGAAATGAGTCTAGTCCAAGAGGCAGTTGCCAAGGCCTTTGCTGCTGAGAAAATGAATATCGAACTGCTAGGAAATGGCGATGCCCATCTTCATTGGCATCTGTTTCCACGACGGACAGGTGATATGAAGGGTCACGGTCTCAAGGGACGTGGTCCAGTCTGGTGGGTTCCCTTTGAAGAAATGACAGCAGCAATCTGCCAAGCAAAAACCGGATGAGATTAAAAGATTAGTCGAATGTTTATCGTCAGAAGTAGATAAACTATTAGAAATAAAGGAGTAAAAATGAAAAAAAGATATCTTGTTTTGACAGCCTTGCTAGCCTTTGAGTCTGGCAGCTTGTTCACAAGAAAAAAGCAAAAAAATGAAAATGGAGTAGCTAAAACAGAACAAACAGCCAAAGCTGATGGAACAGTCGGAAGTAAGCCTCAAGGAGCTGCCCAGAAAAAAAGCAGAAGTGGTTAATAAAGGTGACTACTACAGCATCCAAGGGAAATACGATGAAATCATCGTAGCAAATAAACATTATCCTTTGTCAAAAGATTACAATCCAGGGGAAAAATCCAACAGCCAAGGCAGAGTTGATCAAACTCATCAAAGCGATGCAAGAGGCAGGTTTCCCGATTAGTGACCATTACAGTGGTTTTAGAAGTTATGAAACTCAGACCAAGCTCTATCAAGATTATGTCAACCAAGATGGGAAAGAAGCTGCCGATCGTTATTCTGCTCGTCCTGGCTATAGTGAGCACCAGACAGGGTTGGCTTTTGATGTGATTGGGACAAATGGTGATTTGGTGACAGAAGAAAAAAAGCGGCCCAATGGCTCTTGGACCATGCGGCTGATTATGGTTTTGTTGTCCGTTATCTCAAAGGTAAGGAAAAGGAAACAGGCTATATGGCTGAAGAATGGCACCTTCGTTATGTCGGAAAAGAAGCTAAAGAAATTGCTGAGAGTGGTCTCAGTTTGGAAGAGTATTACGGCTTTGAAGGCGGAGATTATGTCGATTAAAAAATAAACTTTTCTCTTGCAATTCTAGATAAATAGTGTATAATAGATGGGTATGTAAAAAGCATACTTGTGGGAGGTAAAAAAATTTTTTTAATTACCGCCAAAACCACAAAGGAGGATTTAAAAATGGCTAAAAAAGTCGAAAAACTTGTAAAATTGCAAATCCCTGCTGGTAAAGCTACACCAGCTCCACCGGTTGGACCTGCTCTTGGTCAAGCTGGTATCAACATCATGGGATTCACAAAAGAGTTCAACGCTCGTACAGCTGACCAAGCTGGTATGATCATTCCAGTTGTTATCTCAGTTTACGAAGATAAATCATTTACTTTCATCACTAAAACACCACCAGCTGCTGTTCTTTTGAAAAAAGCTGCAGGTGTTGAAAAAAGGATCAGGTACACCTAACAAAACTAAAGTTGCTACAGTTACTCGTGCACAAGTACAAGAAATTGCAGAAACTAAGATGCCAGATTTGAACGCAGCAAACATTGAGTCTGCAATGCGTATGATCGAAGGTACTGCTCGTTCTATGGGATTCACTGTTGTTGACTAATCAATAGCACAGTAGAAAATCTCACAGCAGTCTATTAGTTGCTTTTCATACTAGGCAAGTGACTGATGCTTGTACTTGGGTACAGCAAGGGAACTTGACGACGTAGGAAAAGAAAAATAATAGACTGAAAACCCGCAAGACTTCATCATTTCGAGAAGTGACGTGGGAGATGAAAAATCGATTGAACCACTTACAAGGAGAATAGAAAAATGGCTAAAAAAAGCAAAACAACTTCGTGCTGCTCTTGAGAAAAATCGACAGCACAAAAAGCATACAGCGTAGAAGAAGCTGTAGCACTTGCAAAAGAAACTAACTTTGCAAAATTTGACGCAACTGTAGAAGTTGCTTACAACTTGAACATCGACGTTAAAAAAGCTGACCAACAAATCCGTGGAGCAATGGTATTGCCAAACGGTACTGGTAAAACTTCACGCGTTCTTGTTTTTTTGCACGTGGTGCAAAAAGCTGAAGAAGCAAAAAGCTGCTGGTGCAGACTTTGTTGGTGAAGATGACCTTGTTGCTAAAAATCAACGACGGTTGGTTGGACTTCGACGTAGTTATCGCTACACCCTGACATGATGGCTCTTGTTGGACGTCTTGGACGTGTCCTTGGACCACGTAACTTGATGCCAAACCCCTAAAAACTGGTACTGTAACAATGGATGTTGCTAAAGCAGTTGAAGAGTCTAAAGGTGGTAAAATCACTTACCGTGCTGACCGTGCAGGTAACGTTCAAGCAATCATCGGTAAAGTATCATTTGAAGCTGAAAAATTGGTTGAAAACTTCAAAGCTTTCAACGAAACAATCCAAAAAAAGCAAAAACCAGCTACAGCTAAAGGAACTTACGTAACAAACTTGACTATCACAACTACTCAAGGTGTTGGTATCAAAGTTGACGTAAACTCACTTTAATCAGTAGTTTATATCAAAGAACGAGCACGAAAGTGCTCGTTTTTTGTAATTATGTGACTATTAGTCCGTCTCGCTCCGTTAGGTGCGAGATATTATGTATATCAATGAAGAGGCTCTTTGTCAACTGTAGTGGGTTGAAGAAAAGCTAAGATCTAGAAAGGACGAAATTTGTCCTTTCTTTTTTGATATTGAGAGCGATAAAAATTCGTTTTTTGAAGTTTTCAAAGTTCCGAAATCCAAAGGCATTTCGTTTGATAAGTTTAACGAGATTATTGGTCGCTTCCAATTTGGCGTTGGAATAGGGTAGTTGAAGGGCGTTGACAATCTTCTCTTTATCCTTTAGAAAGGTTTTAAAGACAGTCTGAAAAAGAGGATGAACCTGCTTTATATTGTCCTCAATAAGTCCGAAGAATTTTTTTCAGGTTCCTTGTTCTGAAAGTGAAAAAAAGCAAGAGTTGATAGAGATTGTAGTGGTGTTTCAACTCATCTGAATAGCTCAAAAGCTTGTCTAGAATCTCTTTATTCGTTAAGTGCATACGAAAAGTAGGGCGATAAAATCGTTTATCACTCAGTTTATGACTATCTTGTTGAATGAGTTTCCAGTAGCGTTTGATGGCCTTGTATTCATGGGATTTTCGCTCAAATTGATTCATGATTTGGACACGTACACGACTCATAGCACGGCTGAGATGTTGGACAATGTGGAAGCGGTCGAGAACGATTTTAGCGTTAGGAAAAAGTTTGCTGGCAATATCGTAGTAAGGGCTAAACATATCCATCGTAATGATTTTCACCTGACAACGAACAGCTCGCTCGTAGCGCAGAAAGTGATTTCGGATGATAGCCTGTGTTCTGCCTTCAAGAACAGTGATGATGTTGAGATTATCAAAATCTTGTGCAATGAAACTCATCTTGCCCTTAGTGAAGGCATACTCGTCCCAGGACATAATCTCAGGAAGACGAGAAAAATCATGCTTAAAGTGGAAATCATTGAGCTTTCGAATGACAGTTGAAGTTGAAATGGAAAGCTGATGGGCAATATCGGTCATAGAAGTCTTTTTCAATTAACTTTTTGCGCAATCTTTTTGGTTGATAATACGAGGAATTTGATGATTCTTCTTGACGAGTGAGGTCTCGGCGACCATCATTTTCGAGCAATGATAGCACTTGAAACGACGCTTTTTCAGAAGAATTCTAGTAGGCATACCAGTCGTTTTGAGGTAAGGAATCTTAGACGGTTTTTTTGAAAGTCATATTTTTTTCATTTGACTTCCACAATAAGGACAAGATGGAGCATTGTAGTCCAGTTTGGCGATGATTTCTTTGTGTGTATCCCTTATTGATGATATCCATAAATTGGATATTAGGGTCTTTGATATCGAGTAGTTTTGTGATAAAAATGTAATTGTTCCATATGATTCTTTCTAATGAGTTGTTTGATCGCTTTTCATTATAGGTCATATGGGACTTTTTTTCTACATAAAAATAGGCTCCATAATATCCATAGGGGGTTACCCACTACAAATATTATAGAGCCAATGAAGAATGGTGAAATGAAACAGAAAAACTGGGCAAATTGATTAGAGAATCCAAACAAATTTCTACCAATCTTTTTAGAATCTATAATGTACTATTTCAGCCTCAATCTACTATACTACATAGATTTTTTTCAGAATATTGGTTATGTTGAGTTTTAATGATTAGAGGCTTAGAACATCGTTGCGAACTAGTTTATTTTTTTTCATTGTTGGAGATACGAGATTGATTTTTAGATGTTCCGATTTTAATATTTTAATTATCATTTTCCTAGTTTCTGGATGTGTCATTTGACTTTCATTGAGTATCAATAAATGATTTGTGATTGTATAGATTTGGATGTTAAAGTTACAATCAAAAACAAAGGTACTATCTGAACTCATTATTTTTAGATAATTCCTTTGCAAAAAACTTAAATTGATAAAAATTTTTATAAGTATTTTTCTTTCGAGATAATTTTTTTATGATTAAAAAAATATCTGGGTAAACAATAAATATATGTTAATAGTTTGTATTTATACACATAGGTAAAAAAATCCGAACTATATTTAGAGAAAAAAATAGAACAAATGTGTTATATATTGAACAAATATTTGTAAATTACTTTAGGTTATAATTTTTTTCAAGTTAATTTTTTTGAAAAATATCAAAAATCATTTTTATTTATAAAAGTAATTATTTTCAAGCATAAAAAGTTGAGTTATAAATTTAATGATGATATAATTTAAGAGATATTAGTAATTATTGAGCACTCCCGATTTAGGATATTGACCTCTTAATATTGCAAAAATATTTAAGGGGGGGGCTCTTTATTTGTCTAATCATTTTAATATTTTTTAAAGGAGGTTGTGGGTCTAATGAAAGGCAAACAACAAGATTTTCGAACGGAGAAGTACATTCGTTACGGTATTCGTAAGTACAGCTTTGGAGCAGCATCAGTAGCAATTGCGGCTGGTTTGATGTTCCTAGGGAACGGTGCGGTATCAGCGACGGAAGTACAAAATGCTGAAACAGTAGTAGCAACAAATGCTCCTGATCAAGATAATAAGGAAAAGGCTGAGCCTAAAGCTGAAACAGTAGAAACTGTAAAACCAGAAACTGAAAAGGCTACTGAAGCAAAACCTGAAGTTAAAAAAGTAAACAAATCTATCCTTGAAGCAAGTATTGCTACTTTAGAAAGAAATATTAAATCAGCACCTGATGCAGATCAAGCAGTATTAAGTGTAGCTCGTGAAGCATTAGAAAAAGCTAAAGCAGTATTATCTAACGATGCAACTACTCAAGAAGAAGTAGATGCACAAGTGAAAATTGTTAATGATTTAGATGTAGTAGTTACAGAAGCTCAAGCAGCAGGAGTGACAGCTAAAGTTGAAGAGAAAAAAGCAGAAGAAAAAGCAAAATCTGAAGCGAAACAAACTCTAGAAGTAAAAGAAGCTAAAAAAGAATTAACAAAAGTATTATCAGAAGCAGAAGTAACTAGCAAATTGGCTGAGACTGAACTTGCTAAGGCTGATGTGAAAGAAGAAAAACAAGGCAGCAGTTACAGCAGCAGTAGCTAAAAAAACCAAGCAGTTCTGGCTGAAACAAAAAAACTTTATTGGCTGATACGAGTGTCACAAAAGAGCAAGTAGATGCTCAATTGGAGCGCCTAAACGAATCAATCCTTGCAGTTTACAATGAATTGAAAAAAATGCAGGAATCGGTCGTGACGGCAAGTTTTCTTATGTTTTTGGCTGATGTAGCTGATACAGTAGCAGAACCACCACTTTCTGAAGAAGAACAAGCAAAAACACTGGGAAAAAAATATAAAGATAAAAAAATACGGCTCGTTTAACTAAACAAATCAAATGGTTTGATGTAGGTAGTAAAACAGCAACTATAAAAAATCTTGGATCAGGAGATAAACTTCAAGTAGGAACGGAATTTACCCAAGAAATTTCGCCAGGATATGTTGTAACGTTAACGGTTACTAAATTAGCACCATTTAATTCGACAGATGTATATAAGGAACGTGGTGGAGCAGGTTATGATGCTAATGCCCAAAAACGTTTATAAAAAAATGGAACTCCAGCTGAAGTAAAAAGTAGAAAAAAACAAGGAGGATATTCTGTTGCGAAAACAAATGGAATGGATACTGGAGGTAAAACAGTTATTCGGTCTGTTCAGAATGGAGCAAACGTAGGGGTAGAATTCTCTGTTAAAGCTACTTTAAATGGGAAAGAAGTACCAGCAAACGTTGTATTCTTAACTGGGGAAGAAGCTGGTTCATCTGAAATTGAAATCTATAAAACAGATGGAGATGGTTTCGAACTAGTAACGGAATTATCAAACTCTACTGTAAGAAATCAAGAAACAGCCCGTTCTTACACAACTGAAACTTATGAGACAAGATCTGTAGCGGGAGCAGGGCATGGTCAGGCAGGTAATCAATTAGGAATAAAAAAATACTATAGAAGGTTCAGGAAAAACCGGCTTTTGAAATATTTAAACAAGATAAAGGTAAAGGCTTTTTCAATAAAACCATCACTTCAGATACAGTTGTAGCAATGAGAGAAAGCGATGGTACTTATAATACAGATGGTTTAGGAACACAAATTTTCGGACCAGTATCAACTCACAGATCTTCTGGTTTCTCTACTCCATTAGTAATGACTCGTAACGCTAAGAATATAGGAATGTATATCTTCTCATCAGGGCAACAAGGTTCTATGCTAGGATTTATGTTACTAGATGAAGGGGATGCCCCAGCTTCATATGGTCGTGTAGCACATTCTATTTCTAAATCAAACGGTCAGAAACAACCATATTTAGGTTCTGTAGCTCCAGACGTAGATATCCGTACAACACCAATCACTAAAACAACTGCATTCAAATATGATGATAACCATGGAGATGGTGCAGCTGATGAAGGTGCTCGTCAATTAATGGGTGATGGAGTACAAGCTAATGATAACTATACATTACATAGAGTTAATGATAAAACATATTCTATGACATTCGATGCTCATTTAGATGGTGAACCATCAGCATGGGTTAATGGATGGATTGACTTTAATGGAAATGGTAAGTTTGATGAAGGGGAAGCTGCAACGCCTACAGAAGTAACTCGAGATGGAAAAGTTACACTAACTTGGACTACTAATGTTCAAAACGTAGATACAACTCAAACTAAACTTGCTTCACGTATTCGTATCGCTTTAGATAAGGCTGATATCACAACTCCAACAGGAATTGCCTATTCTGGAGAAGTGGAAGACTTCCAAATTCAACAAACGATTCCACCTCGTGGTACAAAAGAAGTGACAAGTGGAATTCAAGGAGCTACACAAAATGCAAAAGTTCAATTCAATGCATATGGACAAATTAACTATGATTTTTAGTGAAATAAATACTATTGATACAACAGTTAAATCACAAATTGTTAAAAGCAGACGGTTCATTAGTAACTGATGCTGATCTAGTAGATGGATACTATGTCGTTCAAGGTCAAGGTAAATATAAAATTACTGACAATGGAAAAGATGTAGATGTAGAATTCATTCCAGAAGCTAACTTTGTAGGGACAGCAGATGGTATCACAATTCGTCGTACAGATGCAAATGGAGCGACGACTGGTTGGGGACTAAATGGGAATAGAGTTGTTAAAGGTGAAGGAGAAGATGGTGCGACACTTAATTTAATAAGTGATCAAGTTCAATTGCAAAAATTCTCCATCGAAAGGTTCTATGGACGGTCGTTACATTCCAACTGTAACTCCAAAACCAATCACTGCAGAGCCAAAAAAACTTCTAAAGATGTACAAGGTAAAGCTCAAAAAAGAAACACCAGTATTCAAAAACAGATGCAGGTAAAGATAATGAAGCGGTTATTACGCCAAGTGCAACACATCCAGCTAAACTGGTAGATCCAAAAACTGGTAAACCAACAGATGAAGCTTCAGTAACTGTGAAAAAAATGAAGGAACTTATACAATTAACCCAACAACAGGTGAAGTAACATTCCAACCACTTCCAACATTTACAGGAAGAGCTACAGGGATTGGTGTATCACTAACAGCACCAGTCGGAGTTGATAAAACAGGAGCTGAGGCAACAGCAACAGCAACAACAACATACACTCCAGAAGTTACACCAGTGAAACCAACAGCAGAACCAGCTACTTCAACAGGAATCCAAGGTGAAACTCAAACAGGAACACCTACATTCACAGCAGGAGATGCAGAAGTACCAATTAAAGCAGGTTCAGTTAAATTACTAAATGCTGATGGAACTGGAGCTCAAGGAGCGGTACCAGCATTAGACAATAATGGAAACAAAGTTGGGGAATACACAGTAGACCCAGCAACAGGTGTTGTAACATTCACACCAACAGATAAGACTTATGTAGGTCCAGTAGAACCTGCAAAAGTACAAGCAGAAGATAACAACGGAACTAAAGTTGAAACTAAATATACTCCATCAATCGTAGGAGTTAAACCAACTGCTACACCAGCAGAATCAACAAATATCCAAGGTGAAGCACAATCAGGAACTGTAGCATTTGCACCAGGTAAAGCAACAATCGCAGGTGTAGAAAAATCAGTAGCAATTAAAGCTAACTCAGCAGTTTTACTTGATAAACAAGGAAATCCAGTAGCGCCTGGTACTCCAGTAGATGCTGAAGATGCAAATGGAAATAAAGTTGGGGAATACACAATTGATCCAGCTACTAACACAGTAACATTCACACCAACAGATAAAACTTACACAGGTACTGTAGTTCCAGCTAACGTGCAAGCAGAAGATGAAAATGGAACAAAAGTTAAAACAACTTATACTCCAACAATCGTAGGTGTAACACCAACAGCAGAACCAGCTGAAACAACAGATGTACAAGGTGTTGAACAATCTAAAGAAGTGACATTCAAACCTGGTAAAACAACTATCGACGGTGTTGAAAAAGAAGTACCGCTTAATACTGATTCATTCACATTATTAGATGAAAATGGACAAGCAGCTACATCAGTACCAGCTAAAAATCCAGCGGGAGATGTTATCGGTACTTACACACTTAAAGTTGTAGACGGTAAAGCAACTGCAGTATTTACACCAACTGATAAAACATATGCAGGAGAAGTTGCACCTGTTACTATCCAAGCTAAAGATACAAATGGAACTCCAGTAACAACAACTTACACTCCAAACATTACTCCGGTAGAGCCAACAGGTAACCAACAACATCTGAAGGTGTACAAGGACAACCTCAAGAAGGAACTCCAACATTCACTCAAGGTGACGATAAAGTTCCTATGAAGATTGATGCTGAACAACCAGCGAAATTGATCGATCCAGCTACTGGACAGCCAACTGCTGAAACAACAATTCCAGCTAAAGACGCTAAAGGAAACACAGTTGGTACATATACTATTGAACCAACAACAGGTAAAAGTAACATTCACACCAAACAAAGACTTCGTAGGGTACTCCAGTACCAGCGACAGTTCAAGCGAAAGATGCGAATGGAACTCCAACAACAGCTACTTATACACCAACAGTTAAACCAGTGACTCCAGAAGGTATCAACACATTTACAGAAGATATCCAAGGTGCACCTCAAAGTGGTAAACCACAATTCAAACCTGGTAAAAACTACAATTGATGGTAAAGAAGTAGAAGTACCAATGGATGACAATACACCAGCTAAACTGGTTGATCCAACTACTGGTCAAGAAGTAACAAGTGTAACAATTCCAGGAGAAGGTACTTATACAGTAGATCCAGATGGAACAGTACACTTCACTCCAGATAAACAATTTACAGGAAAAGGTCAAACATTAAAAGTAGTTCGTCAAGATACGAACGGAACAAAAGTTACTGGAGAATACACAGCAGTAGTTAAACCAGCAAATCCAGAAGGAACAGAAGTTCTTACTGCAGCTGTTCAAGGTAAAGTACAAAGTGGAAAACCAAACTTCATTGGTGGTAAAGCGGAAGTTAACGGTGTTGAAAAAACTGTTGATATTGATGAAACTACACCAGCGAAACTAATCGATCCTAAGACAGGTCAAGAAGCAACTACTGTAACAATCCCAGGAGAAGGAACTTACACAGTTAAAGAAGATGGAACAGTAACATTCACTCCTGAAAAAGGATTTGTAGGAAAAGGTACAGAGCTTACTGTTAAACGTGTTGACTTAAATGGTACCCCAGCACTTGGTAAATATACAGCTGTAGTAATTGGTACAAAACCAACTGCAGAACCATCAGTAACTTCAGATATCCAAGGTCAGACTCAACGCCAAGCTGTTAAATTCAAAGGTGGAACAGTTGAAGTTGAAGATCCAATGACAAAAGTTAAAACACAAGAAACTGTAGCCATTGATCCATCAACTTACACATTATTAGATGAAAATGGACAACCAGCAGATTCAGTTCCAGCTAAAAACACAGCAGGTGATGTAGTAGGTACATACACTCTTGTTAAAGAAGAAGGTAAAGATCCAGTTGCAGTATTTACTCCAACAGACAAATCTTACACAGGAGAAGTTAAACCAGTAACCGTTCAAGCGAAAGATACAAATGGAGTTGCAGTGACAACAACTTACACTCCAAATATTACGCCTGTTAAACCAACTGCGAAAGCAGCTACTTCAGAAGGTGCGCAAGGTCAAGAGCAAAGTGGAACTCCAACATTCACTGAAGGACATGAAAAAAAGCTCCAATCGATCCAACTGTACCAGCTAAACTTCTTGATCCAACTACTGGTCAACCAACTGACGAAAAATCAGTAACAGTACCAGGAGAAGGAACATACACAATTAATCCAGATACAGGAGCAGTAACGTTCAAACCAGAACCAAACTTCACAGGTAAAGCAACAGGAGTTGAAGTTCAACGTAAAGATACAAATGGAACTCCAGCAACTGCTAAATACACACCAACAGTTAAACCAGTAACACCAACATCAAAAGATGTAATTTCAGAAGATATTCAAGGTGCTAAACAAACTGGAACTCCAGTATTCACACCAGGAAAAACAACAGTTAACGGTCAAGAAGTAACTGTAGACCTAGACCCTGAAGTTAAACCAACATTAGTAGGTGCTGATGAAGAAGGTAAAGTGGTAGTACCAAACGAAGGAACATACACAATTGATGAAAACGGTGTAGTAACATTTACTCCAGAACCAAACTTCTCAGGTAAAGCTAGCGGAGTAACAGTTAAACGTGCTGATACAAACGGAACTGAAGTAACTGCTAAATACACACCAACAGTTAAACCAGTAACACCGACAGCTAAAGGCGCAACTACAACTGATGTACAAGGTTCTACACAAACAGGTAAACCATTATTCACACCAGGAAAGACAACAGTTAACGGTGTAGAAAAAACAGTAGAATTATCTGATAAACCAGCTAAATTAGTAGATCCGAAGACAGGTGATCCTGTAGATTCAGTGACTGTATACGGAGAAGGAACTTACACAGTTGCAGAAGATGGAACAGTAACATTCACTCCAGAAAAAAATCGTTCACAGGGACAAGCAACAGGAGTAACAGTTAAACGTGAAGATAAAAAAACGGAACACCAGTAACTGCGAACTACACTCCAGTAGTATTACCAGTGACGCCTACATCAAAAGATGTAACTTCTATCGGTGAAAAAGGTGCGAAACAATCAGAAACACCGGTATTCAAATCAGGAACTACAAAACTGAATGGTAAAACTATAACAGTGCCAATTGATGAGAAAGTAGCACCAACATTCGAAGATGGCACAACTGAAAAAGTAGTACCAGGAGAAGGAACATACACAATCAATAAGAATGGTAAAGTAACCTTCACTCCAGAAAAAGACTTTGTAGGTAAAGCAACAGGAGTAACAGTTAAACGTGTTGACGAAAACGGAACACCAGTAACAGCTACTTACACACCAACAGTATTAGGTAAAACATCTACTAAAGATGTAACATCTGAAGGTGCTAAAAACACTCCACAATCAAATACTCCAGAATTCAAAGGAGATGTGGATACAACAGTACCACCAACATTCGAAGATGGCACAACTGAAAAAGTAGTACCTGGTCAAGGAACATACACAATCGATAAAGACGGTAAAGTAACGTTCACTCCAGAAGAAAACTTCGTAGGAACAGCAACTCCAGTAGAAGTAGTACGTAAAGATAAGAATGGAAGAACAATCCAAGCTTCTTATACACCAACTGTACGTCCTGACACTAAATTTGTAGTAGTAGGTAAAGATGGTAAAGAAACTGAACTTATCCCATCTAAAGACGGTGAAAACCCATCAGAAGAAATTTCAGGTTACAAAGTTGTTAAGACTGAAAAAAAGATGAAAAAAAGGTAATACAAAAACACATCTATGAAAAAAAGTAACTACAAAAACATGTTGATTCAAATGGAAACCCAATCCCAGGGACAACAACAGAAGAAGGAACAAATCCTAAGAAAGATATCCCAGGCTACAAATTCGTAACAACTAACAAACTTCCAAATGGAGATACAGAACATGTTTACGAAAAAAAGTAACCACTTCATTCAAGGATAAAGAAGGAAAAGAAATTCCAGGCAATCCAACAGAAGAAGGTGAACAACCTAAGAAAGATATTCCAGGCTACAAATTCGTAACCACAAACAAACTTCCAAATGGAGATACAGAGCATGTTTACGAAAAAAAGTAACCACTTCATTCAAGGATAAAGAAGGAAACGCAATTCCAGGCAATCCAACAGAAGAAGGTGAACAACCTAAGAAAGATATCCCAGGCTACAAATTCGTAACAACTAACAAACTTCCAAATGGAGATACAGAACATGTTTACGAAAAAAAGTAACCACTTCATTCAAGGATAAAGAAGGAAAAAGAAATTCCAGGCAATCCAACAGAAGAAGGTGAACAACCTAAGAAAGATATTCCAGGCTACAAATTCGTAACCACAAACAAACTTCCAAATGGAGATACAGAGCATGTTTACGAAAAAGTAACCACTTCATTCAAGGATAAAGAAGGAAACGCAATTCCAGGCAATCCAACAGAAGAAGGTGAACAACCTAAGAAAGATATCCCAGGCTACAAATTCGTAACAACTAACAAACTTCCAAATGGAGATACAGAGCATGTTTACGAAAAAGTAACCACTTCATTCAAGGATAAAGAAGGAAACGCAATTCCAGGCAATCCAACAGAAGAAGGTGAACAACCTAAGAAAGATATCCCAGGCTACAAATTCGTAACAACTAACAAACTTCCAAATGGAGATACAGAACACGTCTACGAAAAAAAGTAACAACTTCATTCAAGGATAAAGAAGGAAACGCAATTCCAGGCAATCCAACAGAAGAAGGTGAACAACCTAAGAAAGATATCCCAGGATATGAGTTTGTAACAACTACAACTGATAAAGATGGTAACGTAACTCACGTTTACCGTAAAGTGGTTAAGACAACAACATCATTCGTAGATGAAAGTGGTAAGCCAGTTTCACCAAATGAAGAAGGTAGCCAACCTAAGAAAGACATTCCAGGATATGAGTTTGTGACAACTACAACTGATAAAGATGGTAATGTAACTCATGTTTACCGTAAAAGTAGTTAAGACAACAACATCATTTGTAGATGAAAGTGGTAAGGCAGTTTCACCAAATGAAGAAGGTAGCCAACCTAAGAAAGACATTCCAGGATATGAGTTTGTAACAACTACAACTGATAAAGATGGTAACGTAACTCACGTTTACCGTAAAGTAGTTAAGACAACAACATCATTTGTAGATGAAAGTGGTAAGCCAGTTTCACCAAATGAAGAAGGTAACCAACCTAAGAAAGATATCCCGGGATATGAGTTTGTAACAACTACAACTGATAAAGATGGTAACGTAACTCACGTTTACCGTAAAGTGGTTAAGACAACAACATCATTCGTAGATGAAAGTGGTAAGCCAGTTTCACCAAATGAAGAAGGTAACCAACCTAAGAAAGCTATCCCAGGTTACCGTTTCGTGGAAACTAAGAAACTTCCAAATGGAAATACAGAACACGTCTACGAAAAAAAGTAACGCCACCGGCTCCAACACCTACTCCTACTCCATTCGAATACAAGGTCATCACAACTTATGTAGATGAAAATGGTGAATTGATTATTCCAGACGAAAATGGATCACATCCAGGTAAGTCATTAGAAGGTTATGAGTTAGTTCGTACAAAAACAGATGCTAATGGTAATGTTCACAATGTTTACCGTAAGATTCAATCTCAAAAACCAGTACAACCAGTTGAGCCAGCTACTCCAGCAATGCCTGAACAGCCAGCTAAACCTCAAGTATCGGCTACTCCAGCACAACCAGTACAAGCAACAGCAATGAAAGAAGCTGAAGCTAAGCGCGAATTGCCAAATACTGGTACAGAAGACAATGCTAGCCTTGCAGCACTGGGACTTCTCGGAGTATTGAGTGGATTTGGTCTTGTAGCTCGCAAGAAGAAAGAAGGCTAAGCCTTCTAATTGATCTGATTTGTTTGAAATGAACATATCATCCCTAAAGCTGATGAATCGAATAATTCATCAGCTTTTTGCTGTTGTTACCGGGGTCACAGAGTGGACATCGACATCGAGCTCTTAATTAGGAAATAATGGTTATACTTTCTTCTTTTGGAGAAAATATGGTATAATAGAGAGTAAAAAAACTTTGAAAGAAAGAAAAAAAGATGAATTTAAAAAGATTATATTGCAACAATTGAAAATTATCCTAAGGAAGGCATTACCTTCCGTGATATCAGTCCTTTGATGGCTGATGGAAATGCTTATAGCTACGCTGTTCGTGAAATCGTTCAGTATGCTACTGACAAGAAAATCGACATGATTGTAGGTCCTGAGGCTCGTGGATTTATCGTGGGCCGTCCAGTTGCCTTTGAGTTGGGGAATTGGTTTCGCACCTGTTCGTAAGCCAGGTAAATTGCCACGCGAAGTCATTTCTGCTGACTATGAAAAAGAGTACGGTGTTGATACCTTGACTATGCACGCGGATGCCATCAAGCCAGGTCAACGTGTTCTGATCGTAGATGACCTCTTGGCAACAGGTGGAACTGTTAAGGCAACGATCGAGATGATTGAAAAACTTGGTGGTGTTGTAGCAGGTTGTGCATTCCTTGTTGAATTGGATGAATTGAACGGTCGTGAAAAAATAGGTGACTACGATTACAAGGTTCTTATGCATTATTAATGAAAAACAGTCCCTAGGGCTGTTTTCTCTACATTAGGATATAAAAATAGACTATAGCTAGTTAGAGAAAAACTATAATTGAAAACTATATCTTCTTGCAGTATAATAAAAGGACTAAGTGTTTGAGATTTGGCTTCAAACATATGCAATTATTCCTGAAAGAGTACAGTTAGGAGAGGGTTATGCCGATTCGAATTGATAAAAAATTGCCAGCTGTTGAGATTTTACGGACAGAGAATATCTTTGTCATGGATGATCAACGTGCGGCCCACCAAGATATCCGTCCTTTGAAGATTTTAATCTTAAATCTTATGCCACAAAAAATGGTCACAGAGACTCAATTGTTGCGCCATTTGGCCAATACACCCCTGCAACTGGATATCGATTTTCTCTATATGGAGAGCCATCGTTCTAAAACAACTCGTTCAGAACACATGGAGACCTTTTTATAAAACCTTCCCAGAAGTCAAGGATGAGTATTTTGATGGGATGATTATTACGGGGGCCCCAGTTGAGCATTTACCATTTGAGGAAGTGGACTATTGGGAGGAATTCAGTCAGGTAATCGAGTGGTCCAAGACCCATGTCTATTCGACACTTCATATCTGTTGGGGCGCTCAGGCGGGACTCTATCTGCGTTATGGGGTTGAAAAATACCAGATGGACAGTAAGTTATCAGGTATTTATCCTCAGGATACTTTAAAAGAAGGGCATCTTCTCTTTAGAGGCTTTGATGATAGCTATGTATCTCCTCATTCTCGGCATACGGAGATTTCTAAGGAAGAGATTCTGAATAAGACCAATCTCGAGATTTTATCAGAGGGACCTCAGGTTGGGGTTTCGATTTTGGCCAGTCGTGATTTACGAGAAATATATAGCTTTGGGCATTTGGAGTATGACCGTGATACCTTGGCAAAAGAGTATTTTCGAGATCGTGATGCAGGTTTGGATCCTCATATTCCAGAAAATTACTTTAAGGATGATGATGTCAATCAGATACCTTGTCTTTGTTGGTCTTCATCAGCAGCCCTCTTTTTTAGTAACTGGGTGAATTATGCAGTCTATCAGGAGACACCTTTTGACTGGAGAAAAATAGAAGATGATGCATCTGCATATGGATATTTATAAGAGGAATCATGACATATTTAGACGCTTTTAAATCAGGGAACTTGGTTTTACCGAGTGCCCTGCTCTTGCATTTTAAGGAACTCTTTCCTTCTAGCGACGATTTTCTAGTCTGGCAATTTTTCTATTTGCAAAATACGACAGGCTTAGAAGAAATGTCGCCAAGCCAGATTGCCGAAAGGATTGGCAAGGAAATTTCAGATGTCAACCAGTCCATTTCTAATCTGACGGAAAGGGGACTGCTCCAGTATCGAACGATCGAATTAAATGGCGAAATCGAATTGCTTTTTTTGATGCCAGTCTAGCCTTGGAACGCTTGGATGACTTGCTTGGAGCTCCTACTTCGAGTTCAGACCAGTTGACACCTCAAAATCAGCTTAAGGATTTGGTGGAAACCTTCCAGCAGGAATTAGGACGCTTGTTGACACCTTTTGAGATTGAGGATTTGACCAAGACACTTAAGGAAGATGGAACAAGTGCTGACTTGATTAAAGAAGCTCTTCGTGAAGCTGTTTTGAATGGAAAACCAAACTGGAAGTACATTCAGGCGATTTTTGAGAAACTGGCGCCATGAAGGTATCAAAAGTGTGGCTCAAATCGAGGCTAAGCGAGCAGAGAGAGAAGCAAGTAATCCTCAGTTGACACAAGTATCGGCAGATTTCCGAAATGCTATGGATCTCTGGAAGGATTAATCCATGCAAGCAGGCTTGAAATCCGAGTAAGATTTGCAAGCTGTGTATAATTGTGATAAAAATAAATAGAAAAATAAATTGAAAAAAAGAGGTATGTGAAATGTCACGTAAACCATTTATCGCTGGTAACTGGAAAAATGAACAAAAAAATCCAGAAGAAGCTAAAGCATTCGTTGAAGCAGTTGCATCAAAAACTTCCTTCATCAGATCTTGTTGAAGCAGGTATCGCTGCTCCAGCTCTTGATTTGACAACTGTTCTTGCTGCTGCAAAAGGTTCAAACCTTAAAGTTGCTGCTCAAAACTGCTACTTTGAAAATGCAGGTGCTTTCACTGGTGAAACTAGCCCACAAGTTTTGAAAGAAATCGGTACTGACTACGTTGTTATCGGTCACTCAGAACGCCGTGACTACTTCCATGAAACTGACGAAGATATCAACAAAAAAGCAAAAGCAATCTTTGCAAACGGCATGCTTCCAATCATCTGTTGTGGTGAATCACTTGAAACTTATGAAGCTGGTAAAGCTGCTGAATTCGTAGGTGCTCAAGTATCTGCTGCATTGGCTGGATTGACTGCTGAACAAGTTGCTGCCTCAGTTATCGCTTACGAGCCAATCTGGGCTATCGGTACTGGTAAATCAGCTTCACAAGACGATGCACAAAAAATGTGTAAAGTTGTTCGTGACGTTGTAGCTGCTGACTTTGGTCAAGAAGTTGCAGACAAAGTTCGTGTTCAATACGGTGGTTCTGTTAAACCTGAAAACGTTGCTTCATACATGGCTTGCCCAGACGTTGACGGTGCCCTTGTTGGTGGTGCGTCACTTGAAGCAGAAAGCTTCTTGGCTTTGCTTGACTTTGTAAAATAATCAGTAGCAAAAGCTAGGTGGAACAGCATTCAGATGTCTGTTCCATTTTTTATAGGAGAGGAAAGATTGAAAACAAAGATTGGAAAAATTGGATTAGCAAGTATCTTTTTACTAGGCTTGGCAGTTAGTCATGTAGCTGCAAATGAAACTGAAGTAGCAAAAACTTCACAGGATACAACGACAGTTTCAAGTAGTTCAGAGCAAAATCAGTCTTCTAATAAAACTCAAACGAGCACAGGAGTAAAGACCAATGCTTCTGCCCACTGGGAGGGGGATTATTATGTAAAGTCTGATGGTTCCAAAGCAAAGAGTGAGTGGATTTTTGATAACTACTATAAGGCTTGGTTTTATATTAAGTCAGACGGTCGTTATGCTCAAAATGAGTGGCAGGGTAATTATTACCTAAAATCAGGTGGCTATATGGCTAAGAATGAATGGGTTTATGATAACGCCTATAAGAATTGGTTTTACCTGAAGTCCGATGGTTCTTATGCTAACCAGGAATGGCATTCTGTTGGAGGTAAATGGTACTATTTTAAGAAGTGGGGCTATATGGCTAAAAGTCAATGGCAGGGAAATTATTTCTTGAATGGTCAAGGTGCCATGATGCAAAATGAATGGCTTTATGATCCAGCCTATTCATCTTACTTCTATCTCAAGTCTGATGGTTCTTATGCAAATCAAGAGTGGCAAAAGGTAGACGGCAAGTGGTACTATTTCAAGAAGTGGGGTTACATGGCCAAAGATGAGTGGCAGGGTAACTACTATTTGACAGGAAGTGGTGCTATGGCTACTGGTGAATTAGTCATGGATGGTGCTCGCTATATTTTTTCTGACTCAGGTGAGTTAAAGAAAAGAAAGACTTGAATGTTGGCTGGGTTCACAGAAATGGCAGACGTTATTTCTTTAACCATCGTGAAGAACAAGTTGGGACTGATCAAGTTAAAAAGGTCATCGATGTCAGTGAACACAATGGCCGTATCAGTGATTGGAAAAAAGTCATTGATGATAATGGCGTTGATGGAGTCATTGTTCGTTTGGGTTATAGTGGAACTGAGGACAAGGAATTGGCTCATAATATTAAGGAGTTAAATCGTCTTGGAATTCCTTACGGTGTTTACCTTTATACTTATGCTGAAAATGAGACCGATGCTGAGAATGATGCTAATCAAACCATTGAACTCTTGAAAAAATACAAGATGAACTTGTCTTACCCTATCTACTACGATGTTGAGAACTGGGAATATGGCAATAAGACTAAGAGAGCTCCAAGTGATACTGGAACCTGGGTCAAGATTATCAACAAGTATATGGCAACAATGAAACAGGCTGGTTATCAAAATGTGAAAGTTTATAGCTATCGTCAACTTTTGAAAACGCGCCTAAATCACCCTGATATTTTACAGCATGTCAATTGGGTTGCAGCCTATACAGATGCGCTTGATTGGAATAATCCTCATTATTCAGGAGAAAAAAAGGATGGCAATATACTTCATCTGAATACTTAAAAAGGAATTCGTGGTCGTGTTGACGTCAGCGTTTGGTATTAAGATATAAGTTTGAGAAAGGAGTGTGCAAGAAATTTGCATTCTCTTTTTCTTTATTTTGTCGCAGTTAAGAGAGTTTGAAAGGGACTGTGTTTTATTCTAAAAAATTCTTAAATTATCAGTCTATTGCAACTTTTCTCATGTGAGTCATTTGGCTTGCTATTGGTTATTCTTAGTAGTATACTAAGATAGTAATCAGTAAGAAGTGGTTACAAATAATAATGAATGAGGTAAAATAAAATGGTAGAATTGAAAAAAGAAGCAGTAAAAGACGTAACATCATTGACAAAAGCAGCGCCAGTAGCATTGGCAAAAACAAAGGAAGTCTTGAACCAAGCTGTTGCTGATTTGTACGTAGCTCATGTGGCTTTTGCACCAAGTACACTGGTATATGCGTGGTCGTGGTTTCCTTGTATGGCATCCAAAAATGGATGAGTACATGGATGCTCTTGACGGTCAATTGGATGAAATCAGCGAACGTTTGATTACACTTGGTGGTAGCCCATTCTCTACTTTGACAGAATTCCTTCAAAACAGTGAAATCGAAGAAGAAGCTGGTGAATACCGCAATGTTGAAGAAAGCTTGGAACGTGTGCTTGCTATCTACCGTTACTTGTCAGAACTTTTCCAAAAAGGTTTGGATGTCACTGATGAAGAGGGTGACGATGTGACAAACGGTATCTTCTCAGACGCTAAAACTGAAACTGATAAAAACCATCTGGATGCTTGCGGCAGAACTTGGACAAGCACCTGGTTTGTAAGAAATAGAATAATCATATAAAAATCTGTAGGAAAATTCTTACAGATTTTTTTCTATTCTGTAAGCTATTCCAAACCAGTCTTTTTTTGAGTTTTTTGATAAAATAGTACTATCAGTGAAAAGGATGGAAGCATGACTAAGAAAATCGTAGCTATTTGGGCCCAGGATGAAGAGGGTGTGATTGGTAAGGACAATCGTCTGCCTTGGCATTTGCCAGCAGAACTGCAACACTTCAAAGAAACAACTCTGAATCATGCTATCTTGATGGGTCGCGTGACCTTTGATGGGATGGGGCGTCGCTTGCTTCCAAAAAGGGAGACCTTGATTTTGACACGTAACCCGGAAGAAAAGATAGATGGGGTTACTACTTTTTATGATGTCCAGTCTGTCCTGGACTGGTATCAGGGTCAAGACAAGAATCTCTATATTATCGGTGGGAAGCAAATTTTTTTCAGGCTTTTTGAGCCCCTACCTTGACGAAGTGATTGTGACTCAAATTCATGCTCGGGTGGAGGGAGATACCTATTTTTCCTGAAGAGTTTGACTTGTCTATTTTTTTGAGACGGTTTCAAGCAAATCCTATACCAAAGATGAGAAAAAAATCCTTATGATTTTACCATCCAATACCGCAAGAGAAAGGAAGTCTAATGGAACGTAGTATATTTGGTTTTTTCACAGCCATGCTGTGTTTGGTCTGCTTGCTTGCAGGGGCACAGGCTTTTCGTAAAAAGCGTTATGGACTTTCTGTCCTGCTCTGGTTAAATGCCTTTACCAATTTGGTCAATAGTGTCCATGCCTTTTACATGACCTTATTTTAGATAGAATGACAGTATAGAATAGAACGGAAGGAAATCATGCCTACAACTAGGAATAATGATATGATGGTTTATTGCTCATTTTGTGGCAAAAGCCAAGAAGAAGTACAAAAAATAATCGCTGGGAACAACGCCTTTATCTGTAATGAATGTGTGGAGTTAGCCCAGGAAATCATTCGGGAGGAGTTGGCTGAGGAAGTCTTGGCAGACTTGTCTGAGGTACCAAAACCAATTGAACTCCTCCATATCTTGAACCACTATGTAATCGGTCAAGATCGTGCCAAGCGTGCCTTGGCTGTGGCGGTTTACAACCACTATAAACGTATTAATTTTCACGATACGCGAGAAGAGTCAGAAGATGTGGATTTGCAGAAGTCAAACATCTTGATGATCGGCCCAACTGGTTCAGGGAAAACTTTCTTGGCCCAAACCTTGGCTAAGAGCTTGAATGTGCCTTTTGCGATTGCGGATGCGACAGCTCTTACTGAGGCTGGTTATGTAGGTGAGGACGTGGAAAATATCCTCCTCAAACTCTTGCAGGCTGCTGACTTTAACATTGAGCGAGCAGAGCGTGGGATTATCTACGTGGATGAAATTGATAAGATTGCTAAGAAGAGCGAGAACGTATCGATCACACGTGACGTTTCTGGTGAAGGGGTGCAACAAGCCCTTCTTAAGATTATCGAGGGAACAGTTGCAAGTGTTCCGCCTCAAGGTGGACGTAAGCATCCACAACAAGAGATGATTCAAGTGGATACCAAAAATATTCTCTTCATCGTGGGTGGTGCTTTTGATGGCATTGAAGAAATTGTCAAACAACGTCTTGGAGAAAAAGTAATCGGATTTGGTCAAAACAACAAGGCGATTGACGAAAACAGCTCCTACATGCAAGAAATTATCGCAGAAGATATTCAAAAATTTGGTATTATCCCTGAGTTGATTGGACGCTTGCCTGTCTTTGCAGCTCTTGAACAATTGACGGTTGATGATTTGGTTCGCATCTTGAAAGAGCCAAGAAATGCCTTGGTAAAACAATACCAAACCTTGCTTTCTTATGATGATGTCGAGTTGGAATTTGACGACGAAGCCCTTCAAGAGATTGCCAATAAGGCCATTGAACGCAAGACAGGGGCGCGTGGTCTTCGCTCGATTATCGAAGAAACTATGCTGGACGTTATGTTTGAAGTACCGAGTCAGGAAAATGTGAAATTGGTCCGCATCACAAAGAAGCTGTCGATGGAACGGATAAACCAATCCTAGAAACAGCCTAGAGGTGACTATGGAAATCAATACACACAATGCTGAAATCTTGCTCAGTGCAGCTAATAAATCTCACTATCCGCAGGATGAACTACCAGAGATTGCCCTAGCAGGGCGGTCAAATGTAGGCAAGTCTAGCTTTATCAACACCATGCTCAACCGTAAGAATCTGGCTCGTACGTCAGGGAAACCTGGAAAAACTCAGCTTCTCAACTTCTTTAATATCGACGACAAGATGCGCTTTGTGGATGTGCCTGGTTATGGCTATGCCCGTGTTTCCAAAAAGGAACGTGAAAAGTGGGGGCGCATGATTGAGGAGTACCTAACGACTCGGAAAAATCTCCGTGCGGTGGTCAGTTTGGTGGACCTCCGTCATGACCCATCAGCAGATGATGTACAGATGTACGAATTTCTCAAATACTATGAGATTCCGGTTATCATCGTTGCGACTAAGGCAGACAAGATTCCTCGTGGTAAGTGGAACAAGCATGAATCAGCAATCAAAAAGAAATTAAACTTTGACCCAAGTGACGACTTCATCCTCTTTTCATCTGTCAGCAAGGCAGGAATGGATGAGGCTTGGGATGCAATTTTAGAAAAATTATGAGGTAAAGAAATGGCAAAAACAATTCATACAGACAAAGCTCCAAAGGCTATCGGACCATATGTTCAAGGAAAAATCGTTGGCAACCTTTTGTTTGCTAGTGGTCAAGTTCCTCTCTCTCCTGAAACTGGGGAAATCGTTGGAGAAACGATTCAAGAACAGACAGAGCAAGTCTTAAAAAACATCGGTGCTATTTTGGCAGAAGCAGGAACAGACTTTGACCATGTTGTCAAAACAACTTGCTTCTTGAGCGATATGAACGACTTTGTTCCTTTTAATGAGGTTTACCAAACGGCCTTTAAAGAGGAATTTCCAGCTCGTTCAGCTGTGGAGGTAGCTCGTCTTCCTCGTGATGTAAAAGTCGAAATTGAAGTCATCGCAGAGATTGGATAAGCTAGTTGAAGTTTGGTGTTGCCAAACTTCTTTTGATATAAGGAGAAAAAGATGACAAAGAAACAACTTCACTTGGTGATTGTGACAGGGATGAGTGGTGCTGGGAAAAACTGTAGCCATTCAGTCCTTCGAGGATTTGGGATATTTCACTATTGACAATATGCCACCAGCTCTCTTGCCTAAGTTTTTGCAGTTGGTGGAAACAAAAGAAGACGACCATAAGTTGGCCTTGGTAGTGGATATGCGTAGCCGTTCTTTCTTCTCAGAGATTCAAGATGTTTTGGATGAGTTGGAAAACAAGGAAGAACTGGACTTTAAAATTCTCTTTTTGGATGCAGCTGATAAAGAATTGGTTGCTCGTTACAAGGAAACTAGACGAAGCCACCCATTAGCTGCAGATGGACGGATTTTGGATGGAATAAAGCTGGAACGTGAACTCTTAGCGCCTTTGAAAAATATGAGTCAAAATGTGGTGGATACGACTGAACTGACTCCGCGTGAGTTGCGTAAAACCATTGCAGAGCAGTTTTCAGACCAAGAACAAGCCCAGTCTTTCCGTATCGAGGTCATGTCTTTTGGCTTTAAATATGGAATCCCTGATTGATGCAGACTTGGTTTTTGATGTGCGTTTTTTTGCCAAATCCATATTATCTTCCAGAACTGAGAAACCAAACGGGTGTAGATGAACCAGTGTATCACTATGTCATGAACCACCCTGAGTCAGAAGATTTTTTTATCAACATTTGTTGGCCTTGATTGAGCCGATTTTGCCAAGTTATCAAAAAGGAAGGGAAGTCTGTTTTGACCATTGCCATGGGTTGTACGGGCGGACAACACCGTAGTGTGGCCTTTGCTAAACGCTTGGCGCAGGACTTATCCAAGAATTGGCCTGTTAATGAAGGGCACCGCGACAAAGACCGAAGAAAGGAAACGGTAAACCGTTCATGAGAAAAACCAAAGATAACGGTGATTGGTGGAGGGACTGGGATTCCTGTCATTCTAAAAAAAGTCTGCGTGAAAAAGATGTGGAAATCGCTGCTATCGTAACGGTGGCGGATGATGGTGGTTCATCAGGTGAACTCCGAAAAAAATATGCAGCAATTGACACCTCCAGGTGATCTTCGTAATGTCCTTGTGGCCATGTCGGATATGCCTAAGTTCTATGAGAAAGTCTTTCAGTATCGCTTTTTCTGAGGATGCGGGAGCCTTTGCTGGCCATCCATTGGGAAATCTCATTATCGCTGGCCTGTCAGAAATGCAGGGTTCGACCTATAATGCCATGCAGTTGCTGAGTAAATTTTTTTCCACACAACTGGGAAGATTTATCCTTCCAGTGACCATCCCTTGACCCTTCATGCAGTCTTTCAGGATGGGACAGAAGTGGCTGGAGAGAGCCATATTGCAGACCATCCAGGTATGATTGACCACGTCTATGTGACCAATACCCTCAACGATGATACGCCTCTGGCTAGCCGTCGAGTAGTCCAGACCATTCTTGAAAGTGACATGATTGTCCTCGGACCTGGTTCCCTCTTTACCTCGATTTTTGCCCAATATCGTGATTAAGGAAATCAGGGCAGGCGCTTTTTGGAAACCAAGGCAGAAATCGCCTATGTCTGCAATATTATGACCCAACGTGGGGAGACAGAACACTTTACAGATAGTGATCACGTGGAGGTCTTGCATCGTCACCTTGGCCGCCCTTTTATCGATACTGTCTTGGTGAATATTGAAAAAGTACCTCAGGAATACATGAATTCCAACCGTTTTGATGAATACTTGGTCCAGGTGGAACATGATTTTGCTGGTCTTTGTAAGCAGGTTCCGCGTGTGATTTCATCCAACTTCCTTCGTCTGGAAAATGGCGGTGCCTTCCACGATGGGGATTTGATTGTGGATGAATTGATGCGCATCATACAGGTGAGAAAATGAGTTTCACAGTAGCAGTAAAAGAAGAAATCCTAGGTCAGCACCATCTAAGTCGGCATGAATTATCTGCCATTATCAAGATGTCTGGTAGCATCGGTCTCTCGACCTCGGGCCTGACCTTGTCTGTCGTGACAGAAAAATGCCAAACTGGCTCGTCACCTCTATGAGTCCTTTCTCCATTTCTATGAAATCAAATCGGAAATTCGTCACCACCAAAGAAGTAATCTTCGTAAGAATCGAGTATATACCGTTTTTACAGATGAAAAGGTGCAGGACTTGTTAAGTGATTTGCACTTGGCAGACTCCTTCTTTGGCCTAGAAACAGGTATTGATGAGGAGATTTTATCAGACGAGGAAGCAGGCCGTGCCTATCTCTGTGGTGCTTTCTTGGCAAATGGAAGCATTCGTGACCCTGAGTCAGGCAAGTACCAGTTGGAAATCAGTTCTGTTTATCTGGACCACGCGCAAGGGCTTGCCTCCCTTCTCCAGCAGTTTTTACTGGATGCTAAGGTGCTTGAGCGCAAGAAGGGGGCTGTGACCTATCTCCAGCGTGCTGAAGATATCATGGACTTCTTGATTGTCATCGGGGCCATGAAGGCGCGTGATGATTTTGAGCGGGTTAAGATTTTGCGAGAAACCCGTAACGACCTCAATCGGGCCAATAATGCCGAGACAGCTAATATCGCTCGGACAGTTTCTGCCAGCATGAAGACTATCAACAATATCAGCAAAATCAAAGATATTATGGGCTTAGAAAATCTGCCAGTGGATTTGCAGGAAGTAGCGCAGTTGCGGATTCAGCACCCAGACTACTCTATCCAGCAGTTAGCAGATAGCCTCAGCACCCCTCTGACCAAAAGTGGTGTCAACCATAGACTTAGAAAGATAAATAAATTAGCCGATGAGTTATAAAGATATAAAACACCTCTTTCTTGACAATTGAACAGAGCATGTGAGATAATAAAGAGGAATTGAGAAGTTCTAGCATTTTAGTGCTATCAGAAATCCCCTCGGTACTGCAATACCAAGGGGATTTTTCTGGGTTAGATAGCACTAACCAGGAAGGTTACTTGTCGAAGTGATCGTCTAACCAACGAGTCACCAGCCATGAGATGATATTCTCGATGACTGCGATAAGTACTATTTTGAGAAGTTCTAGCATCTGTAATACCTCCTTTTCCAAGGCGTATCGTTAGTGCCATCGTTATTATATCATATGCTTTATCAATTTGATAGGACATTTTTGATTTTTGAAAAAGAAGGGGAAAGGTATGAGCTAATCAGATTGTAGATGAACTATAAAACCACGAATCCTATGTGACTCGTGGTTCTTTTTTATAAACTAGTAGAGTGTTTTGGTTGCACTTTTTGCTCAGGGTCAATGTAGTTGATGGCATTGTTTACAGAAGTCGGTGCTTCCCCTAGACCTGTCGCAATCAGATCAATTTTTCCATCATAGTAGCAGCAGTCACCGATAGCATAGATACCTGCTTGGCTAGATTCTTGCTTGCTGTTGACGATAATCTTGTGACGATTGAGGTCCAGACCCCAGTTTTTAAGGTTACCGACAGAAGATTTGAAACCATAGTTGACAAAGAGGTGGTCTAGGTCAATCGTTTCGGTTTCATCAGATTTGACTTTTGTGATTTCAAGTTTATCGAGCGTTTTTCCATCTCCAAGGAGTTGGCTAGGGACGAATGGTGTCTTGATGGTCACAGATGATTCCTGTAAGGCTTGGACACTGTGTTCCAAGGCGCGGAAATTATCTCTGCGGTGGACAAGGGTAGTTGGTGTGATTTTTTCAAAAGCCAAAGCCCAATCCACAGCCGAGTCTCCTCCACCAAGAATCGTCACTTTCTTACCAGCATATTGCTGGATGTTGGAAACGTGGTAGTGGATATTTTCATAGCCCTCAACGCCTTCTAGTTCCAGCGGACGTGGTTTAAAGGCACCGCCACCCATAGCGATGATAACAGTTTTAGACAAGTGACTTCCTTTAGAAGTTGTAATGACAAAGCCTTCTTCTTGTTTTTCAATCTCAAGAACCGTTTCATTGAGATGGATAGGAGTATCAAATCCATTTAGTTGTTCAATCAAGCGGTTGGTCAATTCTTCTCCAGTCAGATTTGGGAAACCTGGTACGTCTAGGATTTCCTTTTCAGGGTAGAGAATAGCAGGTTGTCCACCTAGTTGTGGAAGAGAGTCGATGATTTGAACCTTGGCTTGGCGTAGATGGGCATAAAAGGTTGCAAAAAGCCCGACTGGACCACCACCTACAATAGTGATATCATAGAGTTGAGACATGGTTTCTCCTTTGTTTTTTCTAGTCAGTTTATTTTTATCATATTTTTTTTCTTTAATTTAAAAATGAAGTAGGATAGGGAAAAAAATGTCAGAAAAATGGTATAATAGAAAGGAACGTGTTTGGACAGAGAGGAGACAGCAGATGAACTTTCAACAATTATCCAACCTGCAATATTGGACTAGCTTGTTTTCTAGTCCTTGGAGTATCGCCATCAATCTGTTTGATATTTTGATTGTGACCTATGTTTTGTATCGTTTTACAAAAAGCGATAGCTGGTACCAAGATTATGATTTTTGGTGCGGGGGGGTCTTGATCTTTGTATTAGCCCAGGTCGTGGCCAATATCCTTGGTTTAACAACGATTTCTTGGTTGATTAATCAGATTATCACCTATGGGGTTATTGCTGCGGTTGTTATCTTCTCTCCAGAGATTCGGACTGGTTTGGAACGCTTGGGAAGGGCGACAGATTTCTTTTCTACTACTCAAATTAGTGCAGAAGAGAAAATGATTCGTGCCTTTGTTAAGTCAGTTGAATACATGAGTCCCCGTAAGATTGGTGCTTTGGTTGCCATTCAACGGGTTCGGACCTTACAAGAATACATCGCGACAGGGATTCCCTTGGATGCCAATATTTCAGCAGAACTCCTCATTAATATCTTTATCCCCAACACTCCCCTACACGATGGTGCTGTGATTATCAGGGAAAATCGAATTGCGGTGACTTCGGCCTATCTGCCCTTGACAGAAAGTACAGGAATTTCCAAGGAATTTGGGACCAGACACCGGGCAGCTATCGGTTTATCAGAAGTTTCCGATGCCTTGACCTTTATCGTCTCAGAGGAAACAGGTGGTATTTCTATTACCTACAATGGGGTTTTCAAGCATGATTTGACGATTGAGGAATTTGAAGCAGAGCTACGAACAATTCTTTTGCCAGCTGTTGAGGAAAAAGCCAGTTTCAAGGACCGTTTGCTAGGAGGTTGGAAATATGAGAAAAAATAGTCTATATATCATTTCATCTCTCTTTTTTGCTTGTGTCTTATTCATCTATGCAACGTCAACCAACTTTCAAAATAACAATACTGTAAGGCAGGTCAAATCAGAAACCTATACCAATACGATAACGAACGTTCCTATCGATATTCACTATGATGATGACCAGTATTTCATTAGCGGATTCGCATCAGAAGTTTCAGTGATATTAACCGGAGCTAATCGTGTTACCTTGGCTAGTGAAATGCAGGAAAGCACTCGTAAGTTTAAGGTCACAGCGGATTTGACGGATGCCAGTGTTGGAACGATTGAAGTTCCCTTGAATATTGAAAATCTTCCAAGTGGAATGACTGCTGTGGCAACGCCTCAAAAGATTACAGTGAAAGTTGGGAAGAAGGTTAAGCGAGATGGGATGATTGTTGTGCCACAAGTTGACCAAAGCCAGATTGATCCCAAACTACAAATCGATAGTGTAACCGTGTCAAATGAAAGGGTTTCTGTCACAACTGACCAAGAAACATTAGCTAAAATCGATCGAATTATTGCGCTTTTACCAACTAGCGAACGTATAACAGGTAATTATAGTGGTTCAGTACCTTTGCAGGCAATCGACCGTAATGGTGTTGTATTACCAGTAGTTATCACTCCGTTCGATACAATAATGAAGGTGACGACAAAACCTGTGGCACCAAGTTCAAGCACATCCAATTCAACTACAAGCAGTTCGTCGGAGACATCTTCGTCGACGAAAGCAACTAGTTCAAAAACAAATTAAAAATAGGAAAAAGGATTTTTATAAAAAAATGGGTAAATATTTTGGGACTGATGGAGTCCGTGGAGAAGCTAACGTAGAATTAACGCCAGAATTGGCCTTTAAGCTAGGACGTTTTGGAGGCTATGTTCTTAGCCAACATGAAACGGAAGCACCGAAAGTTTTTGTAGGACGTGATACACGTATTTCTGGAGAAATGCTAGAATCTGCCTTGGTGGCAGGTCTCCTCTCTGTAGGGATTCACGTCTACAAACTTGGTGTCCTTGCAACACCAGCAGTAGCTTACTTGGTCAAAACTGAAGGAGCAAGCGCAGGTGTCATGATTTCTGCTAGCCACAACCCAGCCCTTGATAACGGAATTAAGTTCTTTGGTGGTGATGGCTTCAAACTTGATGACGAAAAAGAAGCAGAAATTGAAGCCTTGCTAGACGCTTCTGAAGATACTCTTCCTCGTCCAAGTGCAGAAGGCTTGGGAACCTTGGTAGATTATCCAGAAGGCTTGCGTAAGTATGAAGGCTACCTTGTTTCAACTGGAACTCCACTTGAAGGAATGAAGGTTGCCTTGGACACAGCAAACGGTGCAGCGTCTACAAGTGCCCGTCAAATCTTTGCAGACCTCGGTGCTCAATTGACGGTTATCGGAGAAACACCAGATGGGCTTAACATTAACCTTAATGTTGGTTCAACACATCCAGAAACCCTTCAAGAAGTGGTCAAAGAAAGCGGATCAGCTATTGGTTTGGCCTTTGACGGAGACAGTGACCGCTTGATTGCTGTTGATGAAAATGGTGAGATCGTTGATGGTGACAAGATTATGTACATCATCGGAAAGTACCTTTCTGAAAAAGGACAATTGGCCCAAAATACAATTGTGACAACTGTTATGTCCAACCTTGGCTTCCACAAGGCCTTGGACCGTGAAAGCATTAACAAGGCAGTCACTGCAGTTGGCGACCGCTATGTTGTGGAAGAAATGAGAAAATCAGGCTACAACCTCGGTGGTGAACAGTCTGGTCACGTCATCTTGATGGATTACAATACCACAGGTGATGGCCAATTATCTGCTGTTCAATTGACAAAAATCATGAAGGAAACTGGTAAGAGTTTGTCAGAGTTGGCAGCAGAAGTAACCATCTATCCACAAAAATTAGTCAATATCCGAGTGGAAAATGCCATGAAGGAAAAGGCTATGGAAGTGCCAGCTATCAAGGATATCATCGAGAAGATGGAAGAAGAAATGGCAGGGAATGGCCGTATCCTTGTTCGTCCAAGTGGAACAGAGCCCCTCTTGCGTGTTATGGCAGAAGCGCCTACAACAGAAGAAGTAGACTACTATGTTGATACCATCGCAGACGTAGTTCGAGCTGAAATTGGGATTGACTAAATCCTAGAAAACTAGATGAAAATAAAAAATTATGGTACAATAGCTTATAATATTGTAGCCGAGGGAGAAAGACATGAATCTTAAACGTGAACAAGAATTTGTCAGTCAGTATCATTTTGATGCGCGTAATTTTGAATGGGAAAATGAAAATGGAACTCCTGAAACTAAGGTGGATGTGAACTTCCAATTACTCCAGCATGACCAAGAAAATCAAGTGACATCTTTAGTGGTTGTCTTGAGTTTTATGATTGTCTTTGACAAATTTGTTATCAGTGGAACGATTTCCCAAGTTAACCATGTGGAAGGTCGTATTGTCAATGAACCAAGTGAGCTTAATCAAGAGGAAGTTGAAACTTTGGCTCGTCCATGTTTGAACATGCTCAACCGTTTGACTTACGAAGTAACTGAAATTGCATTAGACTTACCAGGAATCAATTTGGAGTTCTAATATGAAATTAGCTGTTATCACAGATTCCTCTGCCTATCTCAGTTCAGAGACCTTGCAAAGAGAAGATTTGTTTGTCTTGGATATTCCTGTCAATATTGATGGTGAGGAGTATGTCGAAGGCATCAATCTGACTGCTGAGGAATTTTACCAAAAAATGGCTCAGGCTTCTGAATTGCCTAAGACCAGTCAACCAAGTATTGCAAAGTTAGATGAAATCTTAACTTCGCTCAAAGAACAAGGTTATACACATGCTTTTGGGGGCTTTTTTTCTATCTTCTGGAATTTCAGGTTTTTACCAAAAATATCCAGTACATGGTCGATGATTATGAGGGCTTAACCATTGCTTTCCCAGACACTTTGATTACAAGTGCTCCTCTGGGCATCATGGTTGAAAATGTCTTTAACTGGAAAGATCAAGGCGATGATTTTGCCATCATTCAGGATAAGTTAGCTATACAAATTAGTCACACATCTGCTTTCATCATGGTGGATGACTTGGACCACTTGGTGAAAGGGGGACGCCTTTCAAATGGAGCTGCGATTTTGGGCAATCTGCTAAGCATTAAGCCAATCCTTTATTTCAACGACCAAGGTGTGATTGAAGTGTACGAAAAAAAGTTCGTACTGAAAAAGAAAGCAACCAAGCGTTTAATTGAGATTATCAAGGAAGCCACAGCTTCGGGCCAATACCGTATCATTGTCATTCACGGAAATGCTCCTGAAAAGGCTGAAGAATTGCGTCAGCACTTACTTGAATCTGGAGTGGGTACGGATATTTCACTTGCTACATTTGGTAGTGTCATTGGAACTCACCTAGGATCAGGAAGCATTGCTCTGGGTTATATTCCAGTGATTTAGTTAGCACTTCTAGACTAGTTAAGAAGTTAGCAGTTGAACACGCCTGGAACCTTGTGTGAAAAAAAGATAGATTTTTCCAAGGAGTAGACACTCTTTGATCAGAACTCCTATTTTCACTTTGTGTTCTTACAGGCTTTGTATCTTGGGAATTGAACATGGACTATCTGCCTCTTGAAAAAAAGATGACTGTCTTGCCTTTCATGGAAAGTCAGCGCCATTCCCTATTTTTCAAGGGTAGCTAACGTCCTTTGTATCTTGATAATTGAACACGCCTGGAACCCTCTGTGAAAAAGATAGTTTTTCCAAGGAGTAGACACTTCTTGATCAAAACTCCTATTTTCACTTTGTGTTCCTACAGGCTTTGTATCTTAGACAGGAGTAGAGATGAGTATTCGAGTAATTATTGCTGGTTTTAAGGGAAAGATGGGACAAGCTGCTTGTCAGATGGTCTTGGCTGATCCAGACTTAGACTTGGTAGCAGTTTTGGATCCCTTTGAGTCTGAATCAGAATGGCAGGGTATTCCTGTTTTCAAGGATAAGGCTGATTTAGCAGGCTTTGAAGCGGATGTCTGGGTAGATTTTACTACTCCAACTGTTGCCTACGAAAATACACGCTTTGCTCTTGAAAATGGATTTGCTCCAGTAGTTGGAACGACAGGCTTTACTAGTGAAGAAATTGCAGAGCTAAAAGAATTTTCTCGCGCCCAAGATTTGGGTGGTTTGATTGCCCCTAACTTTGCCCTGGGTGCTGTCTTGCTCATGCAATTTGCGACGCAGGCAGCCAAATATTTCCCAAATGTGGAGATTATCGAGCTTCATCATGACAAGAAAAAGGATGCTCCGAGTGGAACAGCTATTAAAACAGCTGAGTTGATGGCAGAAGTTCGAGAGTCCATTCAGCAAGGCGTAGTAGACGAGGAAGAGCTGATTGCAGGTGCCCGTGGTGCTGACTTTGATGGCATGCGTATTCATTCAGTTCGTTTGCCAGGTTTGGTAGCCCATCAGGAAGTCATCTTTGGCAATCAGGGAGAAGGTTTGACCTTGCGTCACGACTCCTATGACCGCAGCTCCTTCATGACAGGGGTCAATTTGGGAATTAAAGAAGTTGTCAAGCGTCATGAGCTTGTCTATGGATTAGAACACTTATTATGAGATTAACGCAAATGCCTTCTGAATTTCAGAAGGCTTTACCAGTATTAGAAAAAATTAAAGAAGCAGGTTTTGAGGCCTATTTTGTTGGGGGTTCTGTTCGAGATGCCCTCCTCAATCGCCCTATCCATGATGTGGATATTGCGACGTCTTCTTATCCAGAAGAGACCAAGCAGATTTTTCCGCGAACAGCCGATATCGGAATCGAGCATGGAACCGTCTTGGTTTTAGATGGTGATGAGGAGTATGAAGTAACCACTTTTCGGACAGAGGATGTTTATGTGGACTATCGTAGACCTAGTGCGGTTTCTTTTGTTCGCTCGCTAGAAGAAGACCTCAAGCGCCGTGATTTTACAGTCAATGCCTTTGCTTTAGACGAGACAGGAGAAATCATTGACTTGTTCCATGGCTTAGAAGATTTAGAAAATCAAGTTTTGCGAGCAGTTGGAGTGGCTAGTGAGCGTTTCAACGAAGACGCTCTGCGGATTATGCGTGGTTTCCGTTTTCAGGCCAGTCTTGGCTTTGAACTTGAGCCAGAAACATTTGAAGCTATGAAGACCTTGACACCGCTTTTGGAGAAAATTTCTGTAGAGCGCACCTTCGTCGAGTTTGATAAACTCTTGCTGGCTCCATTTTGGAGAAGGGGTTTGGCTTCCATGATTGAGAGTCAAGCTTATGACTATCTCCCTGATATGGCAGCTAGTCAGGACAAGCTTAACAGACTGTTTGATTTGGAGACTGATTTCACCTTTGAATCCTCTGAACAAGCCTGGGCAGCTCTACTGTGGGCTTTGGATGTTGAAAATGCGCAGCCATTTTTGAAGGCTTGGAAGACCTCACGTCAGTTTGCCAAGCAAGTTCAGGATTTACTGACTATTTTGGCCTTGCGTGAAAAGGGAGATTTGAGCAAGCGCGATTGTTATCGCTTTGATTTAGATTTACTTTTACAGGCTGAAAATCTTCGTCAGGCTCAGGGAAAACCAGTCAACCCACAAGCCATCACAGAAACCTATCAGAGTTTGACCATTCATGATAAGAAAGAAATCCAAATCAACGGTGGTATTTTGATCAAGGAATATGGTTATCAGCCGGGACCAGACTTGGGAGAGATTTTAACAGAGATTGAATATGCCATTGTCGATGGAGAATTGGAAAATGACCGTCAAGCCATCCATGCTTATCTGAGGGAGAAAAAATGAGTGATTTTATCGTTGAAAAACTAAGTAAATCCGTCGGTGACAAGACCGTTTTTAAGGATATTTCCTTTATCATCCATGATTTGGATAGAATTGGTTTAATCGGTGTCAATGGAACGGGCAAGACTACCCTTTTGGATGTCCTTTCTGGTGTTTCTGGATTTGATGGGGATGTCAGTCCCTTTTCAGCTAAGAATGACTATCAGATTGGTTACTTGACTCAAGATCCTGATTTTGATGATAGCAAGACGGTCTTGGATACGGTTCTATCTAGCGACCTCAAGGAAATTCAGCTTATTCGTGAGTATGAACTCCTCATGCTCAACTACAGTGAGGACAAACAGGCGCGTTTGGAACGTGTCATGGCAGAAATGGACTCTCTCCAAGCTTGGGAAATTGAGAGTCAGGTCAAGACGGTTCTCAGCAAGCTGGGGATTCAGGACTTATCGACTCCAGTTGGGGAATTGTCAGGTGGTCTAAGAAGACGGGTTCAGTTGGCGCAAGTCTTACTTGGCAACCACGACCTCTTGCTTCTGGATGAGCCGACCAACCATCTGGATATTGCGACTATTGAGTGGCTGACCCTCTTTTTGAAAAATTCCAAGAAGACCGTCCTTTTTATTACTCACGACCGTTATTTTCTAGATGCTTTGTCAACACGGATTTTCGAGTTAGACCGCGCAGGCTTGACCGAGTACCAGGGAAATTATCAGGACTATGTTCGCCTTAAGGCTGAACAGGATGAGCGCGACGCGGCTCTTCTCCATAAAAAAGAACAACTTTATAAGCAAGAATTGGCCTGGATGCGTAGACAACCGCAGGCGCGTGCGACCAAGCAACAGGCTCGTATCAATCGTTTCCACGACCTGAAAAAGGAAGTTTCAGGCAGTACTGCTGAGACAGATTTGACCATGAACTTTGAAACAAGTCGGATTGGTAAGAAAGTCATTGAATTTCAGGATGTTTCTTTGCCTATGAAGACAAGCCTATTCTACAAGATTTTAATCTCTTAGTGCAGGCCAAAGACCGTATTGGAATTGTTGGGGACAACGGTGTTGGGAAATCAACTCTCCTTAACTTGATTGCAGGCATTCTTGAGCCGACAGCAGGACAAGTTGTGATTGGGGAAACTGTTCGCATCGCCTATTTCTCTCAGCAAATTGAGGGTTTGGATGAAAGCAAGCGCGTGATCAATTACTTGCAGGAAGTGGCAGAAGAGGTCAAGACCAGTGGTGGTTCTACGACTTCGATTGCAGAGTTGCTGGAGCAGTTCCTTTTCCCACGTTCGACGCATGGAACCTTGATTGAGAAATTGTCTGGTGGAGAGGAAAAAACGCCTTTATCTCCTCAAATTGCTCTTGGAAAAACCAAATGTTCTTCTCTTGGACGAACCGACCAATGACCTAGATATTGCGACTTTGACAGTTTTAGAGAATTTCTTGCAAGGCTTTGCTGGTCCAGTTTTGACTGTTAGTCACGACCGCTATTTCTTGGATAAGGTAGCGACTAAGATTCTGGCTTTTGAGGATGGCAAGATTCGTCCTTTCTTTGGTCATTACACTGATTACCTTGATGAAAAAGTCTTTGAAACAGAGATGGCCAATCAAGTGCAAAAAGCCGAAAAGGAAAAAGTCGTCAAGGTTCGAGAAGACAAGAAACGCATGACTTACCAAGAAAAGCAGGAGTGGGCAAGCATTGAAGGCGATATTGAAGCCTTGGAAAATCGTATCGCTGCTATTGAAGAGGAAATGCAGGCCAACGGCTCTGATTTTGGTAAGCTAGCGACTCTTCAAAAAGAACTAGATGAGAAAAACGAAGCACTCCTTGAAAAATACGAACGCTATGAATACCTAAGTGACTTTGATAACTAGAAGAATAGAAAAATCCCGTCTCATGACAGGATTTCTCTATTCTTTTTTTGGTTTCTTGATGAAAGATATTTTGCCAAGTTTCGTGGCGACGCCAGATACTGGTATGGACAATTCCGTCCAATTCATAGCTGATGAGTTTTGTTTTCTGACTGATGGAAGTGATTTGGATGTCCTTGATAGCAGAATTCAAGTCTTTTTCGGCCTTATAAGCCTCTTTATCCATCTGTTCTCCATCTTGGCGAATATAGACAAAATCGTCAGCCAAGAGTTCTTCCAGTTGATTTCCCTGATCAATCAATTGTTCACGCATGAGCAATTTTTTATAGACATTGTCTAAAATTTCATCCTCAGGTATAGGCGCTGGCTCGATATGGACATCGGTATCAAAGACTCCAAAACGTTCCTCCAGCATAGACTCGACTTGATCTGCAATCTCGTGGCTCTCATAAACCGACAAGTCAGGATTCATCTCTAGCGTAATATCAAGGTAAATGTTGCTACCGTAGGTACGACCTCTTTGCGACTTAACCTTGCTGATCTTAGGAATTTCCATGATAGCCTTTTGATAATCCTCAAGCAGACGGTCGTCAAAACCATCTGAAAGACTAAAGGAAGACTCGATAAAGATATCATAGGCAGTTTTCAAGATAAAGAAGGTGATAATGATAGCAACCAGTTTATCCACAATGGGATAATTGAAACTGCTAGCCAGGATGGCAATGGTAGTTCCCAGTGAGGTAACAGCATCGGAAAGATTGTCCTTGGCGGCAGCCTTCAGTGCCTTGGAGTTGGATTTCTTACTGAGGCCAGTATTGTAGAGATAGACCACAAACATGATTGCTGCAGATATAATTCCTAGAGTTGCACCAAGAGGATCAATGACCGTTTCTTCATGACTGAGAATTTTTGAATGGTATCCTGAAGTACATTGAAACCGACATAAAACATGATGATGGAAGTGATTAAGCTAGCCAAATCCTCAATCTTCCAATGACCAAAACGGTGGTCTCGGTCAGCAGGCTGGCGCGCCATTCGAATCCCGATCAGAAGAGCAATATTTCCGATAATATCTGATACGTTGTTGAAACCATCGGCTACCAAACTGGATGAATGAAGGAGGTGCCCAGTTGCTAATTTGGCTGCAGACAAGAGCAGATAGGTCGAAATACTGATAATGGCCCCACGCTCAGCTAACTTGAGATTTGAGATAGATTGCTTCATTCAACTTCCTTTCTAGTCACATAGCATTCTACCATTATACTGGTTTTCAAGAGAAAATTCAAACAAGGCAGTTTTTACTCTTTGAAAACTTTTCAAAATTTGGTATAATAGAACTACTCAAGGGAGTAGCTGGCAGAAACCTGTGATAGTGTCGTCATTCCGAATTTTATACTGAGAAGTATGCTTTCCGGCACTATCTTAAACAGCGAGACTTGTTATGATTAACAGGTCTCTTTTTGTTTGTCGTGAAAAGATATGACAGAAAGAGAGTCTGTTTTGCACACAATGTCAAGGAGGAGACACATGTCAAAAGAACAAAAACGCCAAGCGTTTTACACTCAGAGTCCTGAAGAGGTCTTGAAGGCTGTAGATGCGACCGAGCAAGGTTTGTCATCAAATGAGGCGGAAAGCGCCTTGCAGAATTTGGCCACAATGAACTCGAAGAAGGCGAGAAACGATCAATCCTGGTCAAATTCATCGAGCAATTTAAGGATTTGATGATTATCATCCTAGTTGCGGCAGCTATCTTGTCAGTCGTGACTTCTGGTGGGGAAGATATCGCAGATGCCATTATCATCCTAGCCGTGGTTATCATCAACGCTGCCTTTGGCGTTTACCAAGAAGGGAAAGCAGAAGAAGCAATCGAAGCCCTCAAATCCATGTCTAGTCCAGCTGCCCGCGTTCTTCGTGATGGGCACATGGCAGAGATTGATTCAAAAGAATTGGTTCCTGGTGATATCGTCGCCCTCGAAGCAGGTGACGTGGTGCCAGCAGACCTACGTTTGCTTGAAGCCAACTCTCTTAAAATCGAAGAAGCTGCCTTGACAGGTGAGTCTGTACCAGTCGAAAAAGATTTGACAGTTGAGCTTGCTGCAGATGCTGGTATTGGTGACCGTGTCAATATGGCCTTCCAAAACTCAAATGTGACTTATGGTCGTGGTCTTGGTGTTGTTGTCAATACAGGGATGTACACGGAAGTTGGTCATATCGCTGGCATGCTCCAAGATGCGGATGAGACGGATACACCACTCAACAAAACTTGAACAACCTTTCTAAGGTCTTGACCTATGCAATTTTGGTCATTGCCCTTGTTACTTTTGTAGTTGGAGTCTTCATTCAAGGGAAAGATCCACTTGGTGAGTTGATGACCTCTGTTGCCCTTGCCGTTGCAGCTATCCCAGAAGGGCTTCCTGCTATCGTAACTATCGTTCTTGCCCTTGGTACTCAAGTTTTGGCAAAACGTAACTCTATCGTTCGTAAGTTGCCAGCAGTAGAAACCCTTGGTTCAACAGAAATCATCGCTTCTGATAAGACTGGTACGCTGACTATGAACAAGATGACAGTTGAAAAAGTCTTCTACGATGCAGTCCTACATGACTCAGCTGATGACATTGAACTAGGTCTTGAAATGCCACTACTTCGTTCCGTTGTTTTGGCCAATGATACGAAAATCGATGTGGAAGGAAACCTAATTGGTGATCCAACAGAAACAGCCTTTATCCAGTATGCCTTGGACAAGGGCTACGATGTTAAAGTATTTTTAGACAAATATCCTCGTGTAGCTGAGTTGCCATTTGATTCTGACCGTAAGCTCATGTCAACAGTTCACCCATTGCCAGATGGTCGTTTCCTTGTGGCAGTCAAAGGTGCACCAGACCAACTTTTGAAACGTTGTGTTCTTCGTGATAAGGCTGGGGATATTGCTCCGATTGATGAGAAGGTTACAAACCTCATTCATACAAACAACTCTAAAATGGCCCACCAAGCCTTGCGTGTCCTTGCAGGTGCTTATAAGATTATTGATAGTATTCCAGAAACCTCACTTCTGAAGAGCTGGAAAATGATTTAATCTTCACTGGTTTGATTGGGATGATTGACCCTGAACGTGCCGAAGCAGCAGAAGCCGTTCGTGTGGCTAAGGAAGCGGGAATTCGTCCAATCATGATTACAGGTGACCACCAAGATACAGCAGAAGCTATTGCCAAACGTTTGGGAATCATCGATGAGAATGACTCAGAAGACCATGTCTTGACTGGTGCTGAACTCAACGAACTATCTGATGAAGACTTTGAAAAAGTAGTTGGTCAATACTCTGTTTATGCCCGTGTGTCTCCAGAGCATAAGGTTCGTATCGTCAAGGCTTGGCAAAAACAAGGTAAGGTCGTTGCCATGACAGGTGACGGTGTCAATGATGCGCCAGCTCTGAAAACAGCCGATATCGGTATCGGTATGGGAATCACTGGTACAGAGGTTTCTAAGGGTGCATCTGACATGATTCTTGCAGATGATAACTTTGCGACCATTATCGTTGCAGTTGAAGAAGGACGTAAGGTCTTCTCAAATATTCAAAGACTATTCAGTACCTACTTTCTGCCAATACTGCTGAAGTATTAACTATCTTCCTATCAACCTTGTTTGGTTGGGATGTCTTGCAGCCAGTTCATCTCTTGTGGATCAACTTGGTAACGGATACCTTCCCAGCTATCGCTCTTGGTGTTGAGCCTGCTGAGCCAGGTGTCATGAACCATAAACCACGTGGACGCAAGGCAAGCTTCTTCTCAGGTGGTGTTTTGAGTTCTATCATTTATCAAGGTGTACTCCAAGCAGCTATTGTTATGAGTGTTTATGGTCTTGCGATTGCTTACCCAGTTCATGTGGGTGACAATCATGCCATTCACGCAGATGCTCTTACTATGGCCTTCGCGACCCTTGGTCTGATTCAGCTCTTCCATGCCTACAATGTCAAGTCTGTCTACCAATCTATCTTGACAGTTGGACCATTCAAGTCTAAGACCTTTAACTGGTCCATCTTGGTATCCTTCATCCTTCTCATGGCAACAATCGTCGTAGAACCGCTTGAAGGAATCTTCCACGTAACCAAACTAGACTTATCACAATGGGGAATCGTTATGGGCGGAAGCTTCTCAATGATTATCATCGTCGAAATCGTCAAGTTTATCCAACGTAAACTCGGCTTTGATAAGAATGCGATATAAAAAGAAAGTCATCTTCGGATGGCTTTTTGCTACAGTTGAGGGAAAGGGCTTGCAGTTGCCGTCTTTTGTGCTATAATTGCTATAATATAGTAAAAAGTAAGAGGAGTGTGAGGAAGTGGAGAAGAAAATTGTAAAGGATATTTTGTTTTTATCTCAGGTGTCTCAGCCGGCAAGTCAGGATGATCTGTATCTTGCCAGAGATTGCAGGATACACTCTTAGCAAATCGTGAGACTTGTGTCGGTCTGGCTGCCAATATGATTGGTGTGCAGAAGCGCGTGATTATCTTTAATCTGGGCTTGGTTCCTGTGGTCATGTTTAATCCAGTGCTCGTGTCCTCTGAAGGAGCTTATGAGACAGAAGAAGGCTGTTTGTCCTTGACAGGTGTGAGACCGACTAAGCGTTATGAAACCATAACCGTTGCTTATCGTGACAGCAAGTGGCAGGAACAGACCATTACTTTGACAGGTTTCCCAGCCCAGATTTGCCAGCATGAACTGGATCATTTGGAAGGACGAATCATTTAGGAGGAAAGCAAATGAAACGAATAGTCTTTGAACTTATTTTTATCGCAACGACCTGGTATATCTTTTTACCGCCTCTTAACCTGACCAGCTGGGAATTTCTCTTTTTCCTCTGTGGGCATTTGTTGGTTGTGGCAGTCTTATTTGGCTTTGGCAAGGGGATAAACCTTGTCAAAACGGTTCATGTGCGCCACGGCAAGGCGGAAGCTGCCTTAAATCTTGAGGGTTTCAAAATCAATCGGTTAGGGAAAATTCTTGTAGCTTCTATTGGAGGAATTCTTCTCTTAGCAGCCTTGGTTTCCTTGGTGACTTCCAGCATTTTTCAGGCTAAAAATTATGCCAATGTAGTCACGGTCAAGGAAAAAGACTTTACTGAATTTCCTAAGAGTGACACCAGTAAGGTTCCCATCTTAGATAGAAGTACTGCTGAAAAATTGGGGACCGCTACTTGGGTTCCCTAACGGATAAGGTATCGCAGTACGTGGCAGCAGATACCTATACTCAACTAACGATTGATGGGAAACCTTATCGAGTTACGCCACTAGAATATGCTGACCCTATCAAATGGTTTAACAATCAAGCTAAGGGAATCGGTGAGTATATCAAGGTGGACATGGTAACTGGGAATGCGGATTTGGTGGACTTGAAGACACCCATCAAGTATTCGGACTCGGAGTATTTTAACCGTGATGTCAAACGCCACCTGCGCTTGAAGTACCCGACTAAAATCTTCAAGACTCCATCTTTCGAGGTGGACGATGAGGGCAATCCTTTCTATGTGGCGACGGTTTACCAAAAGCAGTTTGGACTGGCGGTTCCTCGTCCTGTTTCAGTCATTATCTTAGATGCTACAAATGGAGAAACCAAAGAATACAGCTTGGCAGATGTTCCTGAATGGGTGGACAGGGTTTATCCAGCTGAGGAAACCATTGAGCAAATCAACTACAATGGTAAGTACAAGGACGGTTTCTGGAATGCTATGATTTCCAAGAAAAACGTGACCCAGACTACCAAGGGCTATAATTACTTGTCTATCGGCAACGACATTTACCTCTACACAGGTGTGACATCGGCTAATGCGGATGAGAGTAATCTTGGTTTTATCCTTGAAAATATGCGAACGGGAGAAATCACCAAGTACAGCTTGGCTTCTGCGACCGAAGAATCAGCCCGTGAATCAGCCGAAGGTGCTGTTCAGGAGAAATCCTACAAGGCAACCTTCCCAATCCTCATCAACCTCAATGACAAGCCTCTGTACATTATGGGCTTGAAGGACAACGCTGGCTTGGTTAAAGAGTATGCTCTGGTCGACGCAGTCGAGTACCAAAATGTTATCGTAGCAACGACAGTGGAAGAACTGCTCAGCAAGTACGCCAATAAAAACGACCTTGAAATTGATAATGAAACAACAGAAAGCATTAAGGGTGTGGTGGCAGACCTTAAATCAGCTGTTATCAAGGGCGACACCGTTTACTTCTTTAAAGTTGATGGTAAGATATACAAGGTCAAGGCCTCAGTATCAGATGACCTTCCTTACCTTGAAAATGGTAAAGCTTTCGAAGGCCAAGTAGGAAAGGATAACTATCTTAAGACATTTAAAGTTCAGTAAGATAAACCTCGGTCAAGCCGAGGTTTTTCAGATGAATTTCTTGGTTGTGACTAAAAAATATGCTACACTATCAATATGAAAATTTTAATCCCAACAGCAAAAGAAATGAACACAGACTTGCCGAGTATCGAGGCAAATCCTTTAAAATCAGAAAGTCAGGTTGTGCTGGATGCCTTGGCTCTCTATTCTGCTAGTCAATTGGAGAGTTTTTACAAGGTATCAGTTGAAAAGGCGGCGGAAGAATTTCAAAATATCCAAGCTTTGAAAAGTCAAACTGCTCAACACTACCCAGCCTTGAAACTTTTTGATGGGCTTATGTATCGCCATATCAAGCGAGATAAATTGACCGAGGCAGAACAAGCCTATCTTGAAAATCATGTCTTCATTACCTCGGCTTTGTACGGTGTTGTTCCAGCCTTGTCACCTATGGCACCTCACCGTTTGGACTTTTTGATGAAGTTAAAAGTTGCTGGTAAGACTTTGAAGAGCCATTGGAAGTCAGCTTATGATGAAGCTGTGACGCAGGAAGAAGTGATTTTTTCTCTCTTGTCATCCGAGTTTGAGACTGTATTTTCTAAGGAAATCAGAGAAAAGATGGTGACTTTCAAATTCATGGAGGATAGGGGTGGTCAGCTGAAGATTCATTCAACCATTTCCAAGAAAGCGCGTGGGGCCTTCCTAACGTCTCTGATAGAAAATCAAGTGCAGACGGTGGAGGAAGCTCGTCGCTTAAGCTTTGCAGGATTTAGCTTCCGAGAAGACCTGTCCCAGCCACAGGAATTGGTTTTTGTTAAGGAAGTATAAATAAGGATAAAAGAAGAAAACCCAGCATGGAAAATCGTGCTGAGTTTTTTTAGTTTATAAAGTATTGGATATATTAATCTCATTTGATAAACAGTTAAGATTATTAACCAAATCCATGATTGACAGATGGTTTCGGCAAATAAACTTCTTGGTAATTCCTGGAATATAGAAATTAGACACAATGATATCGTAGTCTGTCTGATTTAAAATCTCAGAGCTTATTTCCAATTCATCCCAAATATCAAAGGTGAATCGATTGTTACAATATTATGTAAGCATATCCTTTAAAGTAAGTGATAGGGCGTGGTCAAAGTTACTGATAATCAAAACCTTGATAGGTGGTCGATTTTCTAACAACTGAGTAGAGAGGTTTTCAGCATGGGTTAAGATGGTGTACATCAAGTGTTCCAACTGTTCAGGATGGTCATGCTGTCCAATTGCTTGACGGTATTGAGCCAGTTCTTGACGCGCACTCCCCATAAAGTCTAGGAAGTAAACTTCGAAATTTTTAATCGTCAATGCTTTTTGTTCAAATAAGATTGAGGTAGAAAAGATTTCCTGTCTTTCAAAGAAAGCAGTGTTGTGTAAATGCCAAATAAGCTCATCGTGGTTGGTAAAAGTAATCTTATATTGTTTTGATAGACGTTCTAATATTTGACTAAGTAATTGGTAAGAGTATCTTGCTTCACTGTTTTCTTCTAATGAATTAAAGAACTCCTGAGGATCTAAGAAAAGATTATTTTGAATAAAGGAAATAAAAATTTGTGAGATGATATCTGGAGTGATTTCCAGTCCCAGTTTTTCAGAAAAATGGACAAGTATCTCCTCAAAGTTTGGAATGCTTGCTAAAATAGGATAGTAATCATCAAAGAAATGATTTGGTAAGTCGATGAAATGACCATTTTTGATGCGGTAAATACTGATAGCTACCATCAGTTTGTACATTCTATAAATTGAAAATCGCATCGGATAATTCGTGATCTTATAGAAGAAGTCAGCAAATTCTGTTAGCTCCTCTTCAGGAAGGTCAGGGAAAGGCCAATCTAGGAAATAATAGCGCTCAGAAAAATATTGGGCAAAAAAATAGCGAATATCGATTTCATTGCCACGTATTTCGGATGGAGTAAATGATAGTTCAATTTGGAATTGAGTTGATAGAGTTTTTGTAATATTTCTGCCCAGTCGATAGAGGTTGGCATTACTAGAGTGAAGATTTTCTATTGTTCGATAAATAGGTAGCCCCTCATTAAAAAACAGATACTCTAGTAATTGAAAAGATTGAGAATGGGCAAGAAAATATTGATAGACATCTTCCACACTAGTGTTAACTTCTAAATCGATCATAATTCCGTTTACAGAAGATTGGATATCGATAGTTGGAAAAGCAGCACGTAATTCATTTAAATCACTTTTTAGGATTCGTTCTGTACATCCTAATTGTTCGGCAAGTGTATGTAATCTTAACCAATTACGATTCTGAATTAAGATTTCCATGAAGCGTAATTGTCTTTGATCTTTTGTTGATAAAAGGTTGCGCATATAGGTAATTTCCTCCTTAACTTATTATATCATTTTTTTATCTATATAGTACAGAAAACATGGAGCAAGAAAATTGTCGTTAGTAATCAGAAAATTTAGAATAATATAAGTGGCTTTTAGGTACAAAAAGAGAATATATTAATTACATAGAAAATATTGATTTATATATCAAATAGTTGTATAGTGAGAACTATAAAATACTATCTAGGAGTTCACAATGAAACATTCACATAAAAAATCATTTGACTGGTATAGCTTGCAACAAAGATACTCTATTCGTAAGTATCACTTTGGTGCAGCTAGTGTCTTGCTCGGGACAGCCTTAGTCTTGGGAACTGCTGCCAATGCGCAAGCAGTACAAGCAGAGGAACATACCCCAGAAGCTACTAACAGTGTTTCTGTTGATAAGGTAGAAGAAGCTACAAAACCAGCAGAAGTTTCTACACCTAAAAAAGAAACAACTTATGCAGCTCCAACTGTTGCGAACCCAGTAGAAACGACTCCAACTAAAACTGAAGAAGCTACTAGACCAGCAGAAAAAGTTGAAGAAGCAAAAGATAAAAAAGAAGAAGTAAGTCATCAAGATGCTGTTGATAAGTCAAAATTGTTAACGGCTCTTTCGCGTGCAGAAAAATTGGAGCTTAAGTTATATACTGAAGATAGTGTAAAACGCCTTCAAACTAGTATCCAATCTGCTAAAGGATTATTAAATAAAGCAGATGTGACAGAGTCAGAATTATCTCAAGCAGAGTCTGATCTTCAAGCAGCAGTTATCGCTTTGGAACTTAGAGGGACAACTACAACTAAAGTTGCTGATAAAGCTGAAGTAGTGAGTAAAATTGAATCAGTTGAAACGAAAAATGCTGAATCAAAAGTAACTGAACAAACTTCTAAGGTAGAAAAAGATAAAAGCGCCTTAAACCTGTTAAAGGACTCCGAGTAGAAGATGCAAAGGCCAATAAAGAAGGCGGATGGAATATTCCCTTAGACCAAGAAGCCCGCTTGCAATTAAAGAGTGCTATTGAAGCCCATGCAGCACAATCACGTTCACGTCGCCGGAAACGTGATATTGGAGATTTGGACTATACTTTCAAGAAAGTTATGACTCCAGTCAATCCAGGTCATTATGCAGATGCTAAGAGTGTGGATGAGTTAACAGTTAATCCAGATTTTACCCCTGAGACAGAAATCAACGTTTGGTATAAGGATTTAGGTTATATCAATTTAGTCGATAAAAATGGACATTACATCAATTCAAATGGTGAAGTAGTAGAAAATAAAGAAGCAGCTATTCGTCGACAATATAAAAACGACTTTAATGATACAACAAGAGCAGATGTAACTGAAATTCCTAATGCACCAGTTGGTTGGAAAATTAGTGACAACCAATCTATTCGTGGATATGATGCAGAAACAAAAACTATTGATCCAAACGACGATAATGATTTAGATGCTATTGGTAAAGACTCTAATGTAGTCATTGAAAAAGAAAATCAAAAAGCTGTTATCCGTTACGTAAGCACTAACGGTAACCGTGTTCTCACAACTGATGAAGTGACAGGTAAGTCAGGTGAAGCCATTGCCTACAGCACAACAAGTCAAATCACAGAGTTCAAGAAACAAGGCTATAACCTTGTTAGCGATGAATTCACAGCGGGTGGTGCTAAGGTTTATGACTACGATACAGCACGTGACCAAGTCTACACTGTAACCCTTTCAGAACGTGTCGAACCGGTTAACCCAGATAACCCAAGCCCACAACCAAATACACCAGTCAATCCAGGACAACCAGATAGCCCACGTTGGCCAGCTAGTGTCCATGATTTGGATAACAAGGAAAGTGTTAGCCGTACCATCCATTATGTTTACGAAGATGGAAGCAAGGCTAAGGATGATGTGGTTGAAACACTGAACTTCAAACGTTGGAGCAATGTCAACTTGGTAACAGGTCATATTGACTTCCAAGACTGGACAACTAATGATGATACGTTTGATAAAGTAGTCTCTCCAACTATCGCAGGTTATACAGCAGATAAATCAGAAATCCCAGCTGTAAGTGGTGTGAAAGCGAAAGACCAAGACCGTGTTGAAACAGTTACTTACCGTAAGGATGCTCAAAAAGCTATTATCCGTTACGTAAGCACTAACGGTAACCGTGTTCTCACAACTGATGAAGTGACAGGTAAGTCAGGTGAAGCCATTGCCTACAGCACAACAAGTCAAATCACAGAGTTCAAGAAACAAGGCTATAACCTTGTTAGCGATGAATTCACAGCGGGTGGTGCTAAGGTTTATGACTACGATACAGCACGTGACCAAGTCTACACTGTAACCCTTTCAGAACGTGTCGAACCGGTTAACCCAGATAACCCAAGCCCACAACCAAATACACCAGTCAATCCAGGACAACCAGATAGCCCACGTTGGCCAGCTAGTGTCCATGATTTGGATAACAAGGAAAGTGTTAGCCGTACCATCCATTATGTTTACGAAGATGGAAGCAAGGCTAAGGATGATGTGGTTGAAACACTGAACTTCAAACGTTGGAGCAATGTCAACTTGGTAACAGGTCATATTGACTTCCAAGACTGGACAACTAATGATGATACGTTTGATAAAGTAGTCTCTCCAACTATCGCAGGTTATACAGCAGATAAATCAGAAATCCCAGCTGTAAGTGGTGTGAAAGCGAAAGACCAAGACCGTGTTGAAACAGTTACTTACCGTAAGGATGCTCAAAAAGCTATTATCCGTTACGTAAGCACTAACGGTAACCGTGTTCTCACCACAGATGAAGTGACAGGTAAGTCAGGTGAAGCCATTGCCTACAGCACAACAAGTCAAATCACAGAATTCAAGAAACAAGGCTACAAGCTTGTTAGCGATGAATTCACAGCGGGTGGTGCTAAGGTTTATGACTACGATACAGCACGTGACCAAGTCTACACTGTAACCCTTTCAGAACGTGTTGAACCGGTTAACCCAGATAACCCAAGCCCACAACCAAATACACCAGTCAATCCAGGACAACCAGATAGCCCACGTTGGCCAGGAACCGTTGAAAACTTGGATAACAAGGAAAGTGTTAGCCGTACTATCCATTATGTTTATGAAGATGGAAGTAAGGCTAAGGATGATGTAGTTGAAACACTGAACTTCAAACGTTGGAGTAATGTCAACTTGGTAACAGGTCATATTGACTTCCAAGACTGGACAACTAATGATGATACGTTTGATAAAGTAGTCTCTCCAACTATCGCAGGTTATACAGCAGATAAATCAGAAATCCCAGCTGTAAGTGGTGTGAAAGCGAAAGACCAAGACCGTGTTGAAACAGTTACTTACCGTAAGGATGCTCAAAAAGCTATTATCCGTTACGTAAGCACTAACGGTAACCGTGTTCTCACCACAGATGAAGTGACAGGTAAGTCAGGTGAAGCCATTGCCTACAGCACAACAAGTCAAATCACAGAATTCAAGAAACAAGGCTACAAGCTTGTTAGCGATGAATTCACAGCGGGTGGTGCTAAGGTTTATGACTACGATACAGCACGTGACCAAGTCTACACTGTAACCCTTTCAGAACGTGTTGAACCGGTTAACCCAGATAACCCAAGCCCACAACCAAATACACCAGTCAATCCAGGACAACCAGATAGCCCACGTTGGCCAGGAACCGTTGAAAACTTGGATAACAAGGAAAGTGTTAGCCGTACTATCCATTATGTTTATGAAGATGGAAGTAAGGCTAAGGATGATGTAGTTGAAACACTGAACTTCAAACGTTGGAGTCGTATTAACCTAGTGACTGGTCAAATTTTCTTCCAAGACTGGACAACTAATGATGATACGTTTGATAAAGTAGTCTCTCCAACTATCGCAGGTTACACAGCAGATAAATCAGAAATCCCAGCTGTAAGTGGAGTTCAAGCGAAAGACCAAGACCGAGTTGAAACAGTCACTTATCGTAAGGACGCTCAAAAAGCTGTCATTCGATATGTAAGCACTAACGGTAATCAAGTTCTCAAAACAGATGAAGTAACAGGTAAGTCAGGTGAATCCATTGCCTACAGCACTACAAGTCAAATCACAGAATTCAAGAAACAAGGATATAACCTTGTCAGCGATGAATTCACAGCGGGTGGTGCTAAGGTTTATGACTACGATACAGCACGTGACCAAGTCTACACTGTAACCCTTTCAGAACGTGTTGAACCGGTTAACCCAGATAACCCAAGCCCACAACCAAATACACCAGTCAATCCAGGACAACCAGATAGCCCACGTTGGCCAGGAACCGTTGAAAAACTTGGATAACAAGGAAAGTGTTAGCCGTACTATCCATTATGTTTATGAAGATGGAAGTAAGGCTAAGGATGATGTAGTTGAAACACTGAACTTCAAACGTTGGAGTAATGTCAACTTGGTAACAGGTCATATCGACTTCCAAGACTGGACAACTAATGATGATACGTTTGATAAAGTAGTCTCTCCAACTATCGCAGGTTACACAGCAGATAAATCAGAAATCCCAGCTGTAAGTGGAGTTCAAGCGAAAGACCAAGACCGAGTTGAAACAGTCACTTATCGTAAGGACGCTCAAAAAAAGCTGTCATTCGATATGTAAGCACTAACGGTAATCAAGTTCTCAAAACAGATGAAGTAACAGGTAAGTCAGGTGAATCCATTGCCTACAGCACTACAAGTCAAATCACAGAATTCAAGAAACAAGGATATAACCTTGTCAGCGATGAATTCACAGCGGGTGGTGCTAAGGTTTATGACTACGATACAGCACGTGACCAAGTCTACACTGTAACCCTTTCAGAACGTGTTGAACCGGTTAACCCAGATAACCCAAGCCCACAACCAAATACACCAGTCAATCCAGGACAACCAGATAGCCCACGTTGGCCAGGAACCGTTGAAAACTTGGATAACAAGGAAAGTGTTAGCCGTACTATCCATTATGTTTATGAAGATGGAAGTAAGGCTAAGGATGATGTAGTTGAAACACTGAACTTCAAACGTTGGAGTCGTATTAACCTAGTGACTGGTCAAATTTTCTTCCAAGACTGGACAACTAATGATGATACGTTTGATAAAGTAGTCTCTCCAACTATCGCAGGTTACACAGCAGATAAATCAGAAATCCCAGCTGTAAGTGGAGTTCAAGCGAAAGACCAAGACCGAGTTGAAACAGTCACTTATCGTAAGGACGCTCAAAAAGCTGTCATTCGATATGTAAGCACTAACGGTAATCAAGTTCTCAAAACAGATGAAGTAACAGGTAAGTCAGGTGAATCCATTGCCTACAGCACTACAAGTCAAATCACAGAATTCAAGAAACAAGGATATAACCTTGTCAGCGATGAATTCACAGCGGGTGGTGCTAAGGTTTATGACTACGATACAGCACGTGACCAAGTCTACACTGTAACCCTTTCAGAACGTGTTGAACCGGTTAACCCAGATAACCCAAGCCCACAACCAAATACACCAGTCAATCCAGGACAACCAGATAGCCCACGTTGGCCAGGAACCGTTGAAAACTTGGATAACAAGGAAAGTGTTAGCCGTACTATCCATTATGTTTATGAAGATGGAAGTAAGGCTAAGGATGATGTAGTTGAAACACTGAACTTCAAACGTTGGAGTAATGTCAACTTGGTAACAGGTCATATCGACTTCCAAGACTGGACAACTAATGATGATACGTTTGATAAAGTAGTCTCTCCAACTATCGCAGGTTACACAGCAGATAAATCAGAAATCCCAGCTGTAAGTGGAGTTCAAGCGAAAGACCAAGACCGAGTTGAAACAGTCACTTATCGTAAGGACGCTCAAAAAGCTGTCATTCGATATGTAAGCACTAACGGTAATCAAGTTCTCAAAACAGATGAAGTAACAGGTAAGTCAGGTGAATCCATTGCCTACAGCACTACAAGTCAAATCACAGAATTCAAGAAACAAGGATATAACCTTGTCAGCGATGAATTCACAGCGGGTGGTGCTAAGGTTTATGACTACGATACAGCACGTGACCAAGTCTACACTGTAACCCTTTCAGAACGTGTTGAACCGGTTAACCCAGATAACCCAAGCCCACAACCAAATACACCAGTCAATCCAGGACAACCAGATAGCCCACGTTGGCCAGGAACCGTTGAAAACTTGGATAACAAGGAAAGTGTTAGCCGTACTATCCATTATGTTTATGAAGATGGAAGTAAGGCTAAGGATGATGTAGTTGAAACACTGAACTTCAAACGTTGGAGTCGTATTAACCTAGTGACTGGTCAAATTTTCTTCCAAGACTGGACAACTAATGATGATACGTTTGATAAAGTAGTCTCTCCAACTATCGCAGGTTACACAGCAGATAAATCAGAAATCCCAGCTGTAAGTGGAGTTCAAGCGAAAGATCAAGACCGCGTTGAAACAGTCACTTATCGTAAGGATGCCCAAAAAGCTGTTATCCGTTACGTAAGCACTAACGGCAATCATGTTCTCAAAACAGATGAAGTGACAGGTAAGTCAGGCGAAGCCATTGCTTACAGTACAACAAGTCAAATCACAGAATTCAAGAAACAAGGCTATAACCTTGTTAGTGATGAATTCACAGCGGGTGGTGCGAAGGTTTATGACTACGATACAGCACGTGACCAAGTCTACACTGTAACCCTTTCAGAACGTGTCGAACGTGTAACACCGAAAGATCCTAAACCACAACCCAACACACCAGTCAATCCAGGACAACCAAATACACCAAATTGGCCAGGTACTGTTGAGAGAATGGAGAAATTGACCCAAACAATAAGTCGTCGTATTAATTTCCGTTACTACACAAATGGGAAAGCTGCGTATGGATCAATTGATCAACATATCAGTTATGAACGAAATGCACTTGTGAATTTGGTTTCTGGTGATATTAATTATGAACAATGGAAGATTAAGGCTATTAAGAACCAAGACGTTGTAGCTCCAGTAGCATCTCAACCAGCTGTTTCAACTCCAACGGTTGTCAACAATAGTGAATCAAGAGTTGCTAGATCATCTAGAAGCAGACGAGCATTGTCAGAAGTAGCTCCTGTTTCAGAAAATACTTTAGCTACACAAGTTCATAATTCTCAAGCGTTTCCACTAGGTTTAACTGTTACAGAAAATGGTGAGCGTTCTGTACGCCGTTCATCAAGAGGTAAACGTGCTGCTGTAGCGGAATCAACTACTTCAAATAATTCAGAAGCGGATTCATCTGTTAATGCAGTCTTCAAAGCTGTACGAACTCCTATTACACCAAAATACTATGCTACTGTGAATAAAGTAGGAACGATGGAGGTTAATCCAAATTCTCCCCAAAATACAGAAGTTAATGTTGACTTGAAAGAAATGGGACGCATTGTTGCAGTTAATGAAAAAGGTCAATATATAAATGCCGAAGGTGAGGTCGTTAAAAATATTGACGATGCACTATATAAGTATTATGATAACGATCCTAATGACGCTACTAGAGCAGGCATTACAAAGATACCAGATGCACCACATTTTTATGCTTTCCATAAAGAACAACCAAATGTCTGGGGATATAGCATAACGGATAGAACAGTTGATCCAAATGATGATTCAGATCCTGACCGTATCGGTAAGAATACATTAATTTCTTATGATGCAATTATTGATCCAGTGTCTAAGGAAACAAACCAAACGGTAAGCTTTACTGGTGCAGGTTCTGAAACTCCTAAAGATAATGTTCAAAATGACTTTGTCTTCAAGGGGTCATATAATGAAGCAACTAAAGAAACAACTTGGGAAAACAAGAACCATACCTATGGAACAGTTAAAGTACCAGTTGTGACAGGATATTTTGCTGATAAAGCAGAAGCTGGTGCTAAGACAGTTACGCCAGATTCACCAAAAGCAACAGATACAGTTACATATAAAGCTTTGGGTAAAATCATTCCAGTAGATGCTTCTGGAAATGTGATTGCAAATGCTCCTCAACCACAATACCTGAATGATGCAAATGATCCTCGTAAAGCTGGAGAAACAGCAGTACCTGAAATTGTAGGCTACAAACCAGAGCGTACAAGTGTTACACCTGAAAATCCAGGTGAAGATACAAAGGTAACTTACGTCAAGACAGATCAAGTTGCAGTAGTTCGTTATATAGATATGGATAATAAGGATGAGGTCGTTCATACAGACAATATTACTGGTAAATCTGGAGAAAAGATTGCCTATACGACAGAAACTGTTTTGAAATCGTTGATTGAAAAAGGGTACTTATTGAAGGAAGATGGTTTCCCTACAGATGCAACTTTTGATACAGATGAAACAAAAGTTCAAGAATATACAGTTCTATTGAAACATAAGATTACTGTTAAAAAAGATACTCCAAAACTTGTGGAAAGAACGATTCATTATGTATTTGCAGATGGTACAAAAGCAAGTGAAGATCACCATGATCAAGTAAGCTTTTCACGTATGTTAAGTATCGATAATGTAACAGGTAAAACTACAAGTACATCTTGGGTTTCTGAAGATGGGGTAACAAGTTTTGACGAAGTGATATCTCCAAGCATTGCAGGATACAATCCTGATCTTGCTAAGGTAGATTCGGTTCAAGGAATTACAGCAGAAACTGAAATCAAGTTGTAACTGTAACTTATAGAAATGTTCAACCAATTCCACAAGTTACACCAACTCCAATTCCGACTCCAACCCCAACCCCACAAGTTACGCCGGATCCAGTACCGACTCCAACTCCAACTCCGGTTCCAACCCCGGTACCGACTCCAACTCCACAGGTTATGCCGTCACCAACCCCAAATCCAACTCCAGTTCCAACTCCAACCCCGGCTCCACATGTGCCGTCAGAAGTTCCAAACCAAACTCCAGTTGCTAGAGAGAATGAAAAAGAACTTCCTAAAACTGCAGGTCACTCTTCTGGTATGGCTCATGTTCTGGGAGTATTTGGCTTAATTGCTGGATTTAGTTTAGTTGGAAAAGCAAAAAGAGATGAATAAAATCAAAACAAAACTCTAGGCAACAAAATATTGTAAGTGTAGTGTTTTAGGGAGTGAGAATGTATGTCAATACAGCATCAATTCCACTCCCTTTTTTATCATAAAATAGTTAGAGAGAAAAAATATGTATTCAAGAGTAAAACGGAATCAAATGAATAAGGTAAACAAGTATTCCATTAGAAAATCAAGTTTTGGTGCAGTATCTGTTGCTGTAGCTGCCTTGATGGTTTTTGGTGCTTATTCAGGTGTGAGTGCAGATGAACAGAAAGTAGATTCACATCGAACTGAAAAAGAGGAACAAAAAGTCTCTGAAAAACCTGACGAGACTAAGCAAAAAAATTCAGAGGAAAAAATAGCAGAATTGCCTTCCGCTCTTCAAACTCCAGTTTTGGAAAAAGAAGAATTAGATGTCAATGCCCTTCTAAAGAAAGAAGCAGAATCTAAAGTGGCAGCTGAGACAAAAAATGCTGACTCAAAAGAATTAACTTCTAAAGAAGTAAAACCTAGCGAAGAAAAAACTACTTCACCTGCTTCAAGTGAAAAGGTAAATGAAGAAAAATCAGTCGAAAAAACTACTCTGGATCAGGTTGTATCAGAAGCAGAAGTTTTAAATCAAGTCGCTTTACGTTATTCTCAAGAAGCAGAACGTAAAGCTGAAGAAAAAGCCTTAGTTCAAGCCGCTGTTAAGACAGCCACCATTCAGATTTCACAATCAAAAGCCTTATTAAAAGATTCATCTGTTAGTGCAGAAAATCTTAAGACTCAATTAAATCAACTGTATTCAGCTATCGAAACAGTGTATACTGAGTTGCAACGTGCAGGACATGGCAAGAAAATTAGCGCTAGTCTATCGCCAATTCAAACACAAGATGTAGCTATCGATAATGGAAATATTATTGCCAATGGTACAATCGACATGGCGGACCGTGTGACTTCAACAGGTATTGCTGATTATCGTTTCCAATTAAAATTTAAAAATGGTGCCTATCATAAGGGGGATATCTTCACAATTGGCTTGAAGGAATTACCACAAGACAATAATCTTCCTCAAAAATTGGTTGCTGAAGGTAAAGTATTTGCAGAACGAGTGAGTCTGATTCAGAAAAATGATAATGCCAAAGCTGGAAGCCTTTCATACTGGGCTTCACGTGGAGATCGTGACGTTGCTTTGGACACTAAAGAATCATGGGATTTAGTTGACAAAGGAAGTCATATTGAAGCAACATACCGTTTCACTGACGAAATTGAACGCTTAGACGATGTTACTTTTGAACTTCAATACAGAGGTGGAATTCGTTATCCTAGAGTGAATGTGGATAAGTCTGTAACTGGTGTTATCTCAGTTAATGGTCAAAATGTAGTCACTAAGAATTACACTGTGATTAAAACAGATATCGGAGCACCTAAAGTTTATGATACACCTACTACAGCTAACTTCACAGGTGATGTGATGTTGGATGATGATGGAAGTATCAAGACATACAACAGTACCCTTCGTATCGGAACATGGAAATCAAACTTTAGTGCAGGGACTCGTTTCACTGTTCGTATTAAAGATACAGAATTCAATAAGTTTGCTACTGTTGGTGAATTTATTGAGCGTGGTGCCCACAATGTCGAAATGATAAATACTAGCCCTGATACATCAAGAACAAGGGTAAATCGCCATAATGTTATCTTGGAAGCACCTCGTGAAGAGCCTGGTCAACATGCCAAATTCAAGATTCTTAAGGCAGCAGATAATGAATTAACCTTTGAATTGGTATCTGGAAAGATGTTGGCTGGAAGAACTTATGTATTACGTACAAAAGATTTGGAGTTGATCGTGTTCCGACAAGTCACACAGTTAATTATCTGAATGAAGCTAGAAATGGTTTTAAATCGAATGTTCCAGGGACATTGACAGTGGTTGATGCCAAAGGTAAAAATCTTACAGACCAATACGAACAAGCTGCTGATTCTGACTGGAAAATTGCTAACCCAGATATGGTTAGAACAGATGGACGCCTTGTATATGGAGATGTAGCTGTTCGCTTCGTTGATACTCAAGGGAAAATGCTTCTTCCTGCCATTGCAGCGGTGGAAAATGGAGGTATCCTTCAAGACAAATTCACTACTGTAAGACCATCTACCAAAATTGATACTAGCTATGTAGCTACTTTGGAGAGAAATACAACTGAGACAGAAGTTCAAGAAAACAAGGGAATTCAAACAACATCTATCACAGCACCTTATTTATTGCATTCACCAAATGGTAAATATTATGTCTTCAAAGAGTATGCACAGAATGATCGTTTCTATAGCAATACGAAGACATCTGGTACGATTACACGAGCTCAAGCCAACGTGGTAGCTGTGTACGAAGAAGCTAAATTTGGTAAAGTTGATATTCAGTATCGTGATAAAACAAGTCAAGCTATTTTAGAAACATTCAATACACCACATGATAAGAGTTCAAATCTCATTAACTTGTTGGGAAATAACTATGATGTAACTGCTAAAGTTCCTGAACGTTTCGAAAAAGATGGTGTAGTATATGTCTTGTCACAAACACCTGCTAATAGTAAGGGACATTTGACACAGTCTGATATCCATGTTGTTTATGATTATCTTGCTCAACAAAAAGCACAGGTTAAATACCTTAATCAAACAGAAACAAGTCCTAAAGTTTTAGGAAATGTGGATAGTGTAGTTGGTCTTCCAGGTGAAACAATTGCTTATAATTCAAAAACTCGTATTAATCAGTACCTAAAACAAGGATATGAATTAGTACATGATGGTTTTGCAAACGCTAATGATAAACGTTTCGACAGTGAAAAACAAACTGATCAAGTATTCTCAGTCCAATTAATCGAAAAAGTTGTGACTGTCACAGCAGATGATCCTAAACCAATTGCTGGAAATCCATTAGTAGCAGGAGATGCATTGTCACCTGTTTGGCCTAAATCGGTTGAAAACTTAGATACACTGAGAAAAATGACCAAGCAGACGATTCACTACAAATATCAAAAAGATGGTAAACAAGCTTTCAAAGATGTAGTTCGATCTGTAGTTTTTGAGAGAGTGGCGAGAGTTAACCTCGTTACTGGTGCAGTTATTTATGATAATTGGAAAATCACAAGAATTGATGATAAACCAGTAGCTTCAGTGGATACGACTGTTCATAAACCAAATGTCACTCCACAAGGAGTAACAACTATTGCAGCAACTCCTTCTAGTCTAGGGAATGGAATTTCTATCAAACCAGTTTTGACTGTTCCGAATCCAGTTGTTGCATCATCACCAATTGTTGCAAAACCCGTTGTATCGGTAAAACCAGTAACACCGGTTAAACCAGCAGTGTCAACTCCGGCTAAGCCAGCACCTGTAGTTAAACCAAAACCGGTAGCACCATCAACACCGGTCAAACCAGTAGTTTCGACACCAGTAACTCCAGCGCCTGTTGCCACACCACAACCAGTTGCTCCAGTGAAACCAGTAGCACCTGCACCGGTAACACCTGTTAAACCAGTAGTATCTACTCCAGCTACACCAACACCAGCTGTGCAACCAAAACCGGTAGCGACTACTGATTCAAAACCTAGCTTAACTCCAGCTGAAGCCTTAGCTGCAATTAAACCAACAGATTTTTCTTCACAAACATCTGTTAATAAGAAAACAGAGACAAAACCTGTTCCTGGTGGAACGGCTACGACTACAACTACAACGACAACCACTGTTACCTCAAATGCGGCAACAGCGGGTCCAACAACACCGATTGTCACTATTACAACAAATGAAACTGAAACTCATTCAGAGGTGACAAGTGTCATTCATACTGGCACAACTAGCCACACGCATGTTGTCGGAGTTGTTACAAAACCGCACGTAGTCGTTACTCATCCAAACCAAGTGTTCAGCCTAAACCGCATTTAACTAGACCTCATCATGGACCAGTACACCATGTTCCTTCACGTCCAGGTAAACAAGTTAAACCAATTAGAACTGGACCAGGAACTCGTGGTCATGCTAGAAGACATCGTTAAATATAAAGTGTTAATACAGATTTAATTAGCAGTATAGTATTAAATAGCACAAAAAAAGAGTCTGGGATAATAGTCTCTTATGTCCCAAAAAAAGCAACGGATTTGCCGTTGCTTTTTTGCATGGTTACGATAGTCTTGGTAAAATAGAATTGCTTAATAAACCATTTAGAAAGGCTATCCCATGCATATTCACTATAACACAAATCAAACAACTTTACCACTAGAAATCAGTTCTTTCTTGCCTCAAGACCATCTCGTCTTTACTATTGAAAAAGTGGTAAATACCTTGGAGGATTGTCATTTCCACGCCTTCTATCATGCCTTTGGTCGCCCGTCTTATCACCCTAAAATGCTTGTATCTACTCTTCTATTTGCCTATTCACAAGGGATTTTCTCTGATCGAAAAATTGAAAAAATGATGGTTGAAAATCTGGCTATGCAGTACCTAACAGGACAGTTGGTTGTCAGCTATCGAACCATCAATCGGTTTCGTGTAGCTGAAGGGATGGAAGAACTCATTCGCAATCTTTTCATCGACCTCAATCTTCGTTTAAAAATGGAAGAGTTAGTGACTTTAGATTGTCTGTTTATTGACGGGACTAAGATTGAATCCAATGCCAACAAGTATAGTTTCGTGTGGAAAAAAGCGACAGAGAAATTCTCCGCCAAACTGCAAGAACAGATACAGGTCTATTTTCAAGAAGAAATCACTCCTCTTATCCATCAAGCTATCGAACTGGATACACAAGAGCCTATCTCCTCAGAGCAGTTGCTTGCATTCGCTCAAGTCCTTGAAGAAGAATTGAAAAAGTTGAACCAGGACATTGAGGAGACAGCCGTTAAAGGGAAAGATGAACGTAAAACCCAACGTCGTAAACTCAAGAAAGTCTTGCGTAAAGTCAAGGAGGATTTTTCAGTACGTGCTGAAAAATATGAGAACTATCAGGAGACATTTGAAGGTCGCAACAGCTTTTCCAAAACAGATACAGATGCCACTTTTATGAGAATGAAAGAAGACCATATGAAAAATGGCCAACTCAAGGCTGCTTATAATCTTCAAATCGCTACTGAAAACCAATTTGTTCTTCACTATGATGTCTTTTCAAATCCAACAGATACCAAGACTCTTCTGCCGTTCCTTGAAACTTATCCGCATGACTTGAAGACAGTTGTCGCAGATGCTGGATACGGAAGTGAAAAGAACCTCCTTCGTTTAGATGAAAAGGAGGTGAACCATCTGATTAAATATGCCATGTTTGATAAGGAACAGAAGAGAGGGTATAAACAGTCAGCTAGAAACTTAGGTAATTGGCACTATGATAACAAGGAGGATAGCTACACACATCCTGATGGCTGGTGCTATCGTTTTCACCATATCAAACATCAGAAGACACAGACGGACTTTCAACAGGAAATCAAGGTTTACTACGCTGATGAACCTGAATCAGCCCCTCAAAAGGGACTGTATATGAACGAACGCTATCAAAACTTGAAAGCTAAAGAATGTCAGGCGCTTTTATCTCCCAAAGGTAGACAGATTTTCGCTCAACGCAAGATTGATGTGGAACCTGTCTTTGGGCAGATAAAGGCTTGTTTGGGTTACAAGAGATGTAATCTGAGAGGCAAGCGTCAAGTGAGAATTGACATGGGATTGGTACTTATGGCGAATAACCTCTTAAAATACAATAAGAGAACGAATCAAAATTAAAAAGCTAGAGTTTCGTTATTGGAAATCTCTAGCTTTTTTGTGGCTGAGAACTATTTTGTCCCAGGCTCATTTTTATATTAAGGACTTCTTAAAATTTTCTATTTTTTACTGAATTGCTGCGACCAAGTCTTGAGCTTGTTTTTCAAGTGAGTTTAGGACTGTTTCTTCAAGAATCAATTTTCCGTCTGCCCAAGCAGAGTCATTGACACGTGCAGCAGTGAAATCACCAACGACTTGTGTACGGATAAATGGCAAGAGGTCCTTGTAAATAGCGAAGAGTTGATCGTGACCGGCATTGGCTACAGATGATACTGTGATAAACTTGTCTTGAAGGGCAGAAGCGCCACGTGTATCAGACAAGTCAAGAGCACGAGATAGCCAGTCCAGCAAGTTTTTCACTGGCCCAGGAATTGAGTGATTATAAACTGGTGAGAAATCCAGATAGCATCCGCAGCGAGAACTGCTTCACGAGCAGCAGCTACAGCTGGATGAGTTGGAACTTCCAAATCTTGGCTGAAGAGAGGTACAGCTGAGTAATCAAGATAGCTAACTTCTGCTTTACCAGCAAGTGCTTTCTCAGCTTCGAGAGCCATTTGGTGGTTGAAAGAACCTTGACGTAGTGAACCGACGATAAATAATACTTTTTTAGACATGATGTGTCTCCTTTTTCTTAAATTTACGAGAATTTTCTCGTTGTTATAAAATATATTACAACAATCTAAGACAACTTGCAAGGAATTTGCTCAGAGTTTATTTGAAAATTATAAAATTGATGAAACTCTAGTCAGTTGAGACTGGAAAAGTGAGAACTGTTTTTTGGATTTTGGTTTTCTTTGATTTTATAGGAGTATTCCAACATTCTCTTGTAATATGATGATATAAGTGCTAAAATAAACAAGAAAACTCGCAATAGAAACCGCAGAACAGCTATTTTCCGGTATCATTTCATAAATCATTAAAGGAACAATAATGGCATTGAAGAATGCTTCTAAAAGGGGTGGAGATCATGTAAGGCACAAATTAACAAGTGACGGACAAAAGAAATAATAATACACTTGTTAAGGAGAAAAGATGTTAATAAGAAATTATCGGAAAAATATTGGCCTGATGGCCGGAGTTGAGTTTTTTGCATTTCTAGGGATTACCAGTTTTTGGATTCTCTTTCTCAGTCAAAACGGCATGTCTCTTTGGCAGATTGGACTTCTGGAAAGTATTTTTCATACGACCAGTCTTCTCTGTGAAATTCCATCTGGAATGTTAGCTGACCGTTATTCCTATAAGACCAACCTTTATTTAAGTCGTATAGCAGGGATTGTGTCTTCTATTCTTATGTTGGCTGGGCAAGGAAATTTTTGGATTTATGCCTTAGCGATGGCGGTGAGTGCCTTGTCTTATAATTTTGATTCAGGAACGAGCGCAGCAATGGTCTATGATTCAGCCGTGGAAGCTGGACTAAAGGAGCGTTATCTATCCATTTCAAGCTTCCTATCAGGAGTAGCTGAAGGAACTCGGTCTTTGGGGACCGTTTTAGCGGGATTTTTTGTCCATGGTCAATTACACTTGACCTACTATATCATGATTGCCACTTCTATCATAGTTCTTTTCCTGATTTGGATGCTGAAAGAACCCAGTGTCAAGCTAGAAAAAGCTGACAGTGTGACCATGAAACAGATTATTTGGACTGTTAAGGAAGAGTTGGAGCGAAATCCCATGCTGTTCAACTGGATGATTTTGTCTCAGATTGTCGGAGTACTCATGTGCATGTTTTATTTTTACTATCAAAATCAGTTACCAGATTTAAGTAGTTGGCAAATTTCAGCAGTTATGCTACTTGGTAGTCTCTTAAATATCGTCGCAGTCTATCTAGCGAGTAAGATTGGAAAGAAATATGCTGCCTTGAAGCTTTTCCCTATCCTCGTGCTGCTGACTGGCGTCACCTATATGTTGTCCTACTTTGGAACACCTCTAATCTATATTTTGATTTATTTGATTAGTAATGCTCTATATGCTCTTTTTCAGCCGATTTTTGATAACGATTTGCAAGAGCGCCTTCCAAGTGAAGTAAGGGCAACCATGCTGAGTGTCTACTCTGTGATGTTTAGCTTGAGTATGATTGTGTTTTTCCCACTGACAGGCTGGTTGATTGACCATTTAGGCTTTGTGCTAACATTTCTTTATCTAGGATTATTTTTAGTCATGATTAGCCTTCTATTGACTATCTTTTTAGGAAAAATGGCTAAAAGAATGGATGATAAAATGATTCCATAGATCAAAAAAACTTACGAAAACTTGAGTGCCAAGCTCAGGTTTTTTAATAGGTTGATTTCGCTTGTGTCTTTGCTTTGAAAGAAGAAATAAAGTGCGATTGTTCTTGCATTCACTTGTAATAAAGCCCAATAGATGGTAAAATAGACGAGTGAAAAAAAGACAAAACAAAGCAAAAAATAATCTACTGTGGCAGTATGGTCTAGGGATGACGATTTTGTTTGTGGTTATCAGTGCTTCCTTTCTGTATCTAGTGTTTCTGAGTATGAAACCTTATCAAACAGCTAAAAGTGAAGGAGAAAAATTAGCTCAGCAGTATGCAGGATTAGAGCAGGCTGATCAGGTTGACTTATACAATGGCTTGGAATCTTATTACAGCGTTCTTGGCCGTAATAAAAAACAAGAAGCACTTGCTGTCCTGATTGGAAAAGATGACCATAAAATCTACGTTTATCAGCTAAATCAAGGTGTTTCACAAGAAAAAGCAGAAGCGGTTTCTAAGGAAAAAGGAGCTGGAGAGATTGACAAGATTACCTTTGGCCGTTATCAAGATAAGCCAATCTGGGAAGTCAAGTCAGGCTCTGATTTTTATCTAGTAGATTTTGAAACAGGAGCATTGGTCAATAAGGAGGGCCTATGAAACTATCCAACCGTGTTTTAGAAATGGAAGAAAGTGTGACCTTGGCTGCTGGAGCCCGTGCCAAAGCACTGAAGGCTGAGGGAAGAGATATCCTGTCTCTAACCTTGGGTGAGCCAGATTTCACTACTCCCAAAAATATCCAAGATGCCGCCATTGCATCGATTCAAGATGGGCGTGCTTCTTTTTATACAGTAACCTCAGGTCTGCCAGAACTTAAGGCAGCGGTTAATACCTACTTTGAGCGTTTCTACGGCTATTCTGTAGCGCCAAATCAAGTGACAGTCGCTGCGGGAGCCAAATATTCTCTTTATACTTTCTTTATGGCTGTGGTCAATCCTGGCGATGAAGTGATCATCCCAACCCCATACTGGGTCAGCTATGGAGACCAGGTCAAGATGGCAGAGGGTGTCCCAGTCTTCATTCCTGCTAAGGAAGACAATCACTTTAAGGTGACTGTAGAGCAGTTGGAAGCAGCTCGCACAGACAAGACCAAGGTTTTGGTGCTGAATTCACCATCCAATCCGACAGGTATGATTTACACCCGTGAGGAACTTTTGGCAATCGGAAACTGGGCTGTAGAAAATGATATTCTCATCCTAGCAGATGATATCTATGGTCGCTTGGTCTATAATGATCATGAATTCACACCGATTTCTAGCCTATCGAAAGCGATTCGCAAGCAAACGGTGGTCATCAATGGTGTATCTAAAACCTATGCTATGACTGGTTGGAGGATTGGCTATGCGGTTGGAGAAGCAGACATTATCGCTGCCATGTCTAAGATTGCAGGTCAAACAACTTCAAACCCGTCAGCAGTAGCCCAGTATGCAGCAGTTGAGGCCCTATCAGGTGAGCAAGATACTGTAGAAAGCATGCGTCAGGCTTTTGAAGAACGTCTCAATACCATTTATCCCCTTCTTGCAGAAGTGCCAGGATTTGAAGTGGTCAAACCGCAAGGAGCCTTCTATCTCTTCCCAAATGTCAAAAAGGCAATGGAGATGAAAGGCTATAGCGATGTAACAGCATTTACAACCGCTATCCTAGAAGAAGCCGAGGTAGCCTTGGTAACAGGAGCTGGATTTGGAGCGCCAGAAAATGTCCGCCTCAGCTATGCGACAGACTTAGACACGCTTAAAGAAGCAGTTAAACGCTTGAAAGCATTTATGGAAAAATAAAAGAAAAGGAAAAATAATGACAAAACGTGTAACGATTATCGATGTAAAAGACTATGTTGGTCAGGAAGTGACGATTGGCGCTTGGGTTGCCAATAAATCAGGAAAAGGGAAAATCGCCTTCTTGCAATTGCGTGATGGAACGGCCTTCTTCCAAGGTGTAGCCTTTAAACCAAACTTTGTCGAAAAATTTGGTGAAGAAGTGGGACTTGAAAAGTTTGATGTCATCAAACGCTTGAGCCAAGAAACGTCTGTTTATGTGACAGGGATTGTTAAAGAAGACGAACGTTCTAAGTTTGGCTATGAGTTGGATATCACAGACATCGAAGTGATCGGTGAATCTCAAGACTACCCAATCACACCAAAGAACACGGAACAGACTTCTTGATGGACAACCGTCACTTGTGGCTACGTTCTCGTAAGCAAGTAGCGGTTATGCAAATCCGTAACGCTATCATTTATGCAACTTATGAGTTCTTCGACAAGAACGGCTTCATGAAGTTTGATAGCCCAATTCTTTCAGGAAATGCGGCAGAAGATTCAACAGAACTCTTTGAGACAGATTACTTCGGAACGCCAGCCTACTTGAGCCAATCAGGTCAGCTTTACCTTGAAGCAGGTGCTATGGCTCTTGGTCGTGTCTTTGACTTTGGTCCAGTATTCCGTGCTGAAAAATCAAAAACACGCCGTCACTTGACTGAGTTCTGGATGATGGACGCTGAGTACTCATACTTGACACACGATGAGTCCCTTGACTTGCAAGAAGCTTATGTGAAAGCTCTTCTTCAGGGTGTTTTGGACCGTGCGCCTCAAGCCTTGGAAACCTTGGACCGTGATACAGAGCTCTTGAAACGCTACATTGCAGAGCCATTCAAACGTATCACTTACGATCAAGCCATTGACCTCTTGCAAGAGCATGAAATGATGAAGACGCTGACTACGAGCATCTTGAGCATGGTGATGACTTTGGTTCACCACACGAAACGTGGATTTCAAACCACTTTGGTGTGCCGACATTTGTCATGAACTACCCAGCAGCTATCAAGGCCTTCTACATGAAACCAGTTCCTGGAAATCCAGAGCGCGTGCTTTGTGCAGACTTGCTTGCCCCAGAAGGCTATGGAGAAATCATCGGTGGATCTATGCGTGAGGAAGACTACGATGCATTAGTTGCTAAGATGGATGAACTTGGAATGGATCGTACAGAGTATGAATTCTACCTTGACCTTCGTAAATACGGTACAGTTCCACACGGTGGATTTGGTATCGGTATCGAACGTATGGTAACTTTTGCAGCAGGAACAAAACACATCCGTGAAGCCATTCCATTCCCACGTATGTTGCATCGTATCAAACCATAAGAACAGGAAAACGCCTATGTGGCGTTTTTTTCATGGAAAGGTCGAGAAACGAAAGTAACTATTATCAGGTTTTCAAAATCTTGATAATATGCGCTTTTCGTGAAAATATTTACTTCCTTTTCTTATAAAATTGAATTTGTGCTAGAAACATACTACCAGTTGTTCAGAATAGAGTTTCGTATCCTAGTACATTGACCTTATTGTTTAAGAACTGATGTATGTACTAGTTTCTTAAGGAGGTATTAAATTGAAACAATAAATATATATATAGACATTAAACTTGAATTAATAATAGTGGCATGATACAATATTAAGTGATATTGATAATTATTGGGCAACCTTTTTTCAAAATGATAACCTCTTAATATTACTAAAAAATTTGAGGGGGGGGGCTTTTTATTTGTCTGTATATTTCAATTCAATATTAAAAAAATATGCATAAAGGAGGTTGTGACTCTAAATGAAGGGTAAACAACAAGATTTTAGAACGGAAAAGTATATTCGTTACGGTATTCGTAAATACAGTTTTGGAGCAGCATCAGTAGCGATTGCGGCTGGTTTAATGTTCTTAGGAAATGGAGCAGTTTCAGCGACAGAGGTACAAAGTGCGGCAACTACCGTAGCAGCAACTGAAATTTCTACATCAACTGTGGCGACACCAACAACTGAGCAACCAACAGCACCAGCTGTAGAACAACCAGCGTCTGATGTAGAGCAACCAGCAGCATCAGTAACGGTAACAAAGGCTGATACAAGCAAATTGGAAGCAGCTATTACTCGTATGGAGACAGCCCTTGAAAAAGCAGGAGTATCTGAAAAGACTGCCGCAACTATCGAAACTGCTAAAGCAGAACTAGCTAAGGCTCAAACTTTCTTATCAAATTAAAAAGCAACACAAGCAGAAGTAGATAAAGCTACATCAGCAGTAAACGGTAAAGCTTTCGTTATTGAAAGTATGCCAAAAGCAGAAAAGAAGGAAGAAAAACAAAATCAAGACTCACGTAATGGACAAGTGATTCCTGGCAATGGGGAAAGTGGGTTTAGAGAGGCATCAGCAAATACTACAGTTACTAATGATGTCATAACCCCAACAAATCCAGCACAACCAACAGCAAAAGATATTATCGGAAGTACAAGTACAGTATCACGAGAAACTTTACTGGTTGGGATACCTATACAATGCCATTTGGTAGTGGCCATGATGGAGAAGGAGATTTAGGAGTAAATACTCCAGAGAAGAAAGCAGATGCTGAAGGGCTAGAGTTCAGGGTGTTTTCTGATCAACATGCTGGGACAAGACCTAGTCCTGGACCATCTAACTATACGTATTTAGGTAAAGAGAATGATGTAAGGGCTCGTATTGACTATGGATTAAAGTTACCAGCTGAAGAAGTTCAAAAAATTATAGAAGAAGCTCCACTATGGCGTGGAAATATAAGATATGATGGAACAAGAATTTCAAGTCAAGTTCCAGCAACTTACTATGGAAATGGACCTTATGAATATCTACTTTCTAGTATTTATAAACTTGGATATGAACAAGGAATTGATAAAGTTTACGTCAAAGATGCAAGTAAACGTATTGAAGTAACAGAAAAAGCAAAAGCGGCAGGTTGGACTGTTTCTGATTTTATAGTATCAAATATGCCTGGTGGATTAGTCTACGATAAACAATCGGATAGTATACAAGGGGTTGTAACGCATAGTAGTCCATTTAACTATCAACAATTAAAAGCTTATGTAACGTTTAAAAATACTATTACTGGTAAAAGTGTAAGAATTCCATTAGAAGAGCATAGATTTGGTGGTACAGCATGGAAAGATACTACACCACCTGAATTAAAAATCGATGATACAGTTAAGGAAGGAAAAGTAGGAGAAATCTTGTAGCACCAGTAGAATACAAAGATGCTGGGGCATCACATGCAGGTGCACCTAATGGTAGAAATATTCCTTATAATTTAACAGATGAAAATGGAACTCCTCTTAACCGTACAGCGACTATTAGAGATACAGTTGGTCGTGCTATTGTTGGGGTTTCTGGAACGAATATTACAGGAACTACAGGAGCAGGAGCAGGGAATCCTACAGAATTAACAGGAAATGACACTAAAATTCCTGGTGTAGGTTTCACAATTGCTTCAAATGATATGACGGATAACAATCCGAATGGATTTAAAGGAACTCCTACTGAAGCAGGAATTTACCGCGTATCTATTTATGCAAGAGATTATAATGTAACTAATGCAAATGAAGCCTATGCTCATGCAACTTTTAAAATTGCACCTACAGTTTCTGTAAAAAATGTTCATGCATACGATAAAGAAGTACCAATTACAATTTCAAAAGGTGCTTCAGAAGCAACGATTACATTACCAGATGGCACAAATACAAAAGTTGTTGCCAAAAATGGAAAATGGGTTGTATCAGAAACAACTAATACAGCTGTAAACGTTAATGATGAAATCGGTACAGTTGGAGAAACATTTAACTTAAAAGTTCTTCCAACAGCAACAGCAAAAGCGGCTACAGATACGATTAATGTAACAGCAAATAGTGAAAATGTAACAGCTACTTTTACACGAGCAGAAGTAACATTAAAAACTAAACTAGGAGAGAATGTAACAGCAACATTCAATAAGACAACAGGTCGTTGGGAGTTACCTAGTGATATTGCTGAAAAGAAAACTGTCAATAGTGATGGAACAACTACATGGTTAAAACGTGACTTATATGTTGATGTAAACAAAGATGGAGAAACAACATTCAATGTTTATGAATATACTCGTACGTTAGATGCAACAGGAAAAGTTACAGCAGTTAATGATGTATCTCGTACATTAACAAGTTACAATAAAGAAAATGCGGCGAATAGTTCAGCAGAGTCAGCAACTGATACCAATAAAGGTATGGTTGTAACTGTTAAATATGACAAAGGACTAAATAAATGGACTGCTGATGATAATTCTACTGTTACCGCAACAAAAATGGAGAGACATGGAGTATTTCAACTACATCAGGCTTTACTGGAACAGTCGATGCAGTTCATGCAGAAAGTTCAGATAAAGCGTCTGTATTAAATGATGCTCCAGCTGTTACTTCAACTTCTTACACAACTGTAAAAGGTGCAACTGTTGATTTAGTAAAACAAGCATCTGCTGCAGTAACAATTACTGACAGAGAAGATGATGCAACTACAGATCCAACTAAGAAGGAAACAACTGTTACTAAAGTAACGTTAACATCTCCTTCAGGGAAAGTAACGGAATATCATAGTGCCGCAGAAGTTGCAGCTGTGAAGTTAACAGAAACAGGTAACTATACTGTTAAAGTAGATGTAAAAGACAGTAATGGAAATGTCGTTACTGCTGATTCAGATACAGCAACAGGAACAAATGAAGGTGATAATACTGCAATTGCTTCAACGACTTATGTTATTACTACTAAAGATCAAGTAACAAATAAACTATATACAGTAGAAGATGATACTTTAACAAATGATCAATTAAAAGAGAAAGTAAATCCTACAGCTGTAGATGGATTTACTCCAACTAAAAATGATATTGCTAATATTCCTGCAACTTCAGGTAAAGCAGGTCAAACATTACCAACTCCTGCAACAGTAACTTATACAAAAGGAACAGAAACAATTTCAGTAGAAACAACTGTAGATGTTGTAGTTTTACCAAAAGTAACTCCTACTGGAGTAACGGTACTTAAAGATAGCACTGATTTAGAAACTGTAGTGAAAGAAAAAGCAAAAGAAGCAGCTAAAGCAATTGCTACAGATAAGATCCCAACAGGTATAAAAGTATCGATTAAACAAGTAAAAGAAGGTACTCTTCCAGCAACAACGACAACAGGTGTCCAAACTCCTGCAAAAGTAGTAGTAGAGTACAAAGATGCTAATGATAATATTGTTGAAACGAGAGAAGTCGAAGTTCCAGTAACGGTAGTAGGATCAACAGTCAATAAAATTGTAAAATTCGAAGATGATGAATTAACAGATGACGAAGTGAAAGCAGCTGTAACAGCAGGTACAGATGGGAAAAAAGGTGAACCACTATTATCTGGAAACATTACAGCAGAACCAGGAACTAAGGAAGTGCCAATTCCAGTAACCTATAATAATGATAGTTTATCGGAAAGAGTTCTAGTTCCAGTCGTTGTTTTACCAAAAGCAACTGGTGATGTAGAGGTACCAAAAGGAGCGACTGTTGAAAAAGTAAAAGAAGCTGCGAAAGCAAAAGTAACAGAATTAGTAACATCGGCTGATTTCAAAGATAATTTACCAGAAGGTTCTAAAGATGTAGTTGTTGGAGATATTACTGAAGAAGTTTTAGCAACAATCACTGCAGAAAAAGGAACGGATAAAGGAACCGTTAAAGTTCCAGTAACTTATACTGTTGATGGCAAAACGTATACAAAAGATGCTGAAATTACCGTAAATGTATTAGGTTCAGTACCAAAAACAGTTTACACTGTGGAAGGAAACAAACCAGATGCGAATAAGGTGAAAGAAGCAGTAACACCAGATACTGGCGGAACAGTAGGAACGCCAACAGAAGCTGATTTACCAGAAACAACAGGAAAAGTTGGAGCAACAGATGTAACTGTTCCAACTACAGTAACCTATCCAAGCGGAAATGAAATTGTAAAAGTACCAGTAACAGTCTTACCAAAAGCAACACCAGAAAAAGTAATCACATTAAAAGATACAACTGGTGATAACTTAACAGCAGCAGTGAAAGAAAAAGCACAAGCAGCGGTAGGTAAACTAACATTACCATCAGGAGTTACAGCAGAATTAGATCCAAACCAAACATATGCTGTTCCAGCAACAGATTCTAATGGTGATAAAACAGCAGTACCAGTTAAGGTACAATATAAAGACGCAACAGGTACAGTGGTAACTGAAGATACGATTAATGTACCAGTAACAGTAGTAGGTTCAACACCAAGTAAGATTGTTGTATTTGAAGGTGAAAAAAACCAACTGCTGAACAAGCAAAAAGAAGCTGTAACAGCAGGTACAGATGGGGAAAAAAAGGTGAACCAACAACATTACCAGAAACAACTGGAAAAAGCTGGAGCTACAGATGTAAAAGTTGACGTACCAGTAACCTATGATAATGGTAACTTAACAGAAACAGTAAGTGTCCCTGTAACAGTATTACCAAAACCAGAAGCGGATGAAATTCTTGTTCCTAAAAATGGGGATAAAGAAAAAGCAAAAGAAAAAGTACTTGCTCAAGCCAAAAAAGCAATTGAAGATGCAACATTTACAGGAAAATTACCTCAAGGTGCAACCGTTACTGTTGATGAAACAGCTACAGTAACAGTACCAGATTTAACAGAAGATACTGAAGTTGATGTACCAGTTAAATACACTGTAGATGGTCAAGAGAAAACAACAACTGTTAAAGTACCAGTTACAGTAGTCGAAGGTGTACCACAAATTGTACCAGTCAAAGAAACAAATGATGTTCTTCCAGATCCAGAGAAAAGCATTGATAAAACAGAATACCCAGAAGGTTCTACATTCAGATATAAAACTCCTAATGGACAAACAACTCCGGTAGTAGTTTCTGTAGGAACACCAGTTACACCAGAAGATGTTAAGAAACATATCGAATTACCAAAAGAATGGACTGTAACAAAAGTAGGAGAAATTCCAACAACTGAAACACCAGGAACAAAACCAGTTGTTCCAGTTGAAATTGAATTACCAGATGGACGTAAGATTACTGTCGATGTACCAGTCATTGTAACGCCAACTGTCAGACCAATAGTTGTGCCACAAGGAACTCCAATCACACCAGATGATGTGAAAGGACATATCGATCTTCCAAAAGAACCAGGATGGGAAATTGTAGAAGTAGGAGAAATTCCAACAACCATTCCAGCGGGAGTAAAACCAAGCGTTAAAGTGAAGGTTAAAGTACCAACTGGAGAAATTATTGAAGTTGATGTACCAGTCATCGTAACGCCAACTGTCAGACCAATAGTTGTACCACAAGGAACTCCAATCACACCAGATGATGTGAAAGGACATATTGATTTACCAAAAGAACCAGGATGGGAAATTGTAGAAATAGGAGAAATTCCAACAACAATTCCTGCAGGAGTAAAACCAAGCGTTAAAGTGAAGGTTAAAGTACCAACTGGAGAAATTATTGAAGTTGATGTACCAGTCATCGTAACGCCAACTGTCAGACCAATAGTTGTGCCACAAGGAACACCAATTACACCAGATGATGTAAAAGGTCATATCGATTTACCAAAAGAACCAGGATGGGAAATTGTAGAAGTCGGGGAAATTCCAACAACTGAAACACCAGGAACAAAACCAGTTGTTAAAGTGAAAGTGAAATTACCTGATGGTCGTATTATTACAGTGGATGTACCAGTTACGGTAACACCTAAATCACAAAATGGTGGAGGAGTCATTGCTCAAAATGGCGGTTCAACTGTGGAGATTGTAACGGAATATCTTGATGAAAATGGTAACCGAATTACTTCAGATAAAGAAGGAAAACACAATCCAATAGAGTTGGAAGGATATGAATATAGTCATTCAACAACTGATGCTAAAGGAAATACCCTACATCACTATAAGAAGGTTACAAATCCAATCAATCAAGAGCAACCAAGTGCTCCAGAGACTCCTACAAGTCCAGAAAAACCAGTAGCTACTCCAGTTCAGACAAGTTCTACAGATTCTAAACAAGTAGCTGAAACAACTGTATCCAATGATAAGAAGGAATTACCAAATACTGGTACAGAAGATCATGCTAGCCTAGCAGCACTTGGACTTCTTGGAGTATTGAGTGGATTTGGTCTTGTGGCACGCAAGAAAAAAGAAGACTAAAAACTTATAGTTTTTGAGAAGATGATTCGTCATCTTCTTTTTTTGATGTTAAAATCGAAGAAATAGTATAGATTTATTTTTGAGATGATGCTTAATTGACTTCCTCGATGCATTTTTATGCAATATATATATATATATATATATTCAAGCATATGTGGAAAGAGTCTGATGATATCATTTTTTTGTACCTAGGACACAGAAATAATATAAATAAATCGAATATAAACGATACATATTTATTGACGAGTTAATTTTATTTATGATAGAATAATATAGTTGTTTTTATAAAACAAACATATAGATTTATATGTAATTTTTAGACTTTTAGATTGAGATAAAAAAAGGAGAAAACATGTATTCAAGAACAGAAAAATACCATGGTAGAAGAGCCCAACGTTTTTCTATTCGTAAGTATAGTTTTGGGGCAGCCAGTGTTCTATTGGGAACTGCTCTCCTATTAGGAGCAAATGCTGTTAAAGCTGATGAAACAAATGTTGCGACTACAAAAGCGCCAGAAATTACAAATTCTGATAAACAGAAACCTGATTCAGCTATAACAACACCAGTTGTTGAGGAACTTCCAGAATTAAAGATTGATGCTGTAAAAGCAGATGAAAAACCTGAAGTAAAAGACGACGCTAAAACTGAAGCAACACCTGTAGCAGAAAAAGAAGTTACTGATAAAGTTGAAAAAGAAAAATCTGATAAAGAGCAAGCTGACAAAAAAGAAGCTGATAAAGAAAAAACTGACAAAGAAACAGCTGAAAAAACTGAAACAGTAAAACCTAAAGATGAAGTTAAGACGGTTCTTACTCAATTGACTTCAGAAGCAGAAGTAATGGCAACAGTTGCTTCAAACTTCTCAGATAAAGAAGTAAAAGATGTTGAAGCTAAACAAAAATTGTCAGCTGCAATTGCTGCTGTGAAGCTTGAAGCAGTAGCTGCAAAAGGTTTGCTCTATTCTAACGATTCTACGGAAGAACAACTAACAGCCCAAGTAAATCGCATCTCATCTGCTATCGAAGCAGTCTACGCTGAAATGAAACGTGCAGGTCATGCAGGTAAAGTAGAAGCTGTGCTTGGAGCTACAGATGCTAAAGATCAAACCATTACAGGTAAAGGTGTTATCAGAAATGGTAATGCAGTTGTAACAGTTAATAATGCCTATGTGACTATGAACGCAGATAATACTGCACCTAAAGCATGGGGAATTGATGTAGTATTTGATACATCTCAAGCGCAAAATGGTGATACTACTACGATTGAGATGAAAAACTTGACAGGATTTGGGGATAGTTTCAAACCTGGTACAAAAATAACAGCAGCAGATGGAACTGTAATTGGAGAAGTTGTATCTAAAGCAACTACTAACTCTGCAGGGAATAGAAATGGAAAAGCTCCTTTCTGGGCACAACGTAACCAAGATGGTATGACTTATGAAGAGCGTCTTGCTGAACAACCAGCTATTCCGAATGAGGTAGGAACTACTACTTACACAATTAGATGGAATGATAAAGCGAAAAACTACGCTGTAACAACTTTCTATGAAGAAAACTTAACAGCCATTGATTACTATGCACCTGATATTTCTAAAGATACAGAATACACAGCGGCGATTAGTGTAAATGGTCAACAAATTTTAGAACATAAGTATACTCATAAAGCATCTAAGTCAGCGGCACAAAAACAAAATACTTCTGCTACTATTATGGGAGATAACATTTTAGGGTATAAAGGAAGTGAACGCGTTAGAAAGAGTGATGCAGTAGTTATTAATACTGATAGTGATGTACGTTACGGAAAAGGTTCTAAATTTACGATTACATTACCAAATGATGATTTTACATATTTTAAAACAATTGATGGTTCAAAAAACACTGCCACAAATACTAATAAAGCTGATAGTATAACATACCGCCCTGCAGGTCGTTGGAATAATGTTCAAGCTAATGCAAACAACGTTTGGATTCTTAATGACGGTCGTGATACAAACTTTACATTAAAAGCAACTGTAAAATCACCTACAGAATTAGAAATAGAAGTAATTAACGGTGCAATTCAAGAAGACTCAATAGTTTCTATTGGTTTAGATAAACTTGGGGTTGAAAAAGCTAAAACAAACCGTACATTTTCAGACGAGTATTCTAAGTTTATATACGATGAAGCAGGTCGTCTGAAAGATGGAAGTGTTGTCGGAGATACTGATAAAACCGCAGCTACTCTAACAGTTTCAGGTGGAACACCTCTTAATGGAGGAGAAGAAAATATAACAACTAAAGTTGCGAACGGTTGGAAAGTTGAAGTTGGAGCAGGGGGGAACAGCCAGTTTGAAACAGGTGCTGTTACTATTACTTTAGTAAATATTGAGACAGGTGAAGAGATTGCCTATGAACCAACAAGTTATGATGGTTTTGCAAAACCTAATGAAGATGGTAGCTATGAAACTAAGAATATTTTAGGTAAAAAATATGATGTTTCAAATGAAATTCCCGATTTAACTAAAACGATTAATGGCATTGAATACATCCGTGTTGATGTTCCAGCTAAAGGAACAACGGGAACAGTTAACATTGGTCCAAACCGTGCGAGTGCTATCTATAGTTCAGAAGAACTTCAAGCGAATGGTGTCAACCCAAACGCCTTTGTAAACAATGTTGTATACTACTATGTTAAGAAAACAAAAGTAGAAGAAGTAAATCGTACGATTAAGTATGTTTACGCAGACGATGTTAAGGATCTTGCAGGACAACAAGTATTTGAACCAACAAATCAAACTGTAAGCTATACAGGTACTATCCAAGTAAATGCTAAAAATGAGGCAGAAGTAGATGCTAACAGAAAACCAATCTACATTAACTGGGTTGGTAACGGAGATACTACTCTTCCGGAAGTAACAGTCCCTCAAAAAGAAGGTTACATTGCAAGTGTAGAAAAAGTTCCTGTACAAGCAACAACAGCAACTGATGAAGATTACGAATATGTAGTTACCTATACAGCTATCCAAAAAGCAAGAACAACATTTGTTTACCAAGATAAAGACGGAAATGTTAAACAAGTAGAAGGAAACACACCTATAACTGAAACAGGTAAAGGTGGAGACAAACTTACAAAAGCAGAAGAAGTTGCTAATAGAGTAAAAGAAGCTCAAAACAAAGGATATGAAGTAGTTTCAAATAACTATCCAACAGATGGAGTATTCGATAAAGATGTCGATACTGATCAAGAGTTCACAGTAACACTTAAAGAACGTGTTGTACCAGTTACACCGGATCAACCAAAAACTCCAGGAACTCCAGTGGATCCAAACAATCCAGACGGACCTAAATACCCAGCTGGTTTGGAAGAAAGATCTAAACAAAACTGTCACACGTACAATTACATACGTATATGCAGATGGCACTCCAGTGTTAAATGAAGATGGCACTCCAAAAGTAGTAACACAAGAAGCCAAATTCACACGTGAAGCAAAGGTTAACTTAGTTACAGGTGAAGTTACATACGGAGACTGGTCAGATGCACAAGACTTGGCTGAAGTGAAATCACCTGAGATTGCTAAACACACAGTTGATAAAGCTACAGTAGCTACAGTGCAAGTAACAAACGCTTCAGAAAATATCAATGAAGTAGTTACTTATACACCAATCCAGAAAGCAACAACAACATTTGTTTATCAAGATAAAGAGGGTAATGTTAAGCAAGTTGAAGGAAATGAACCAATTTCTGAAACAGGTACAAATGGAGATAAGCTTACTAAGGCAGAAGTAATCGCTGCGAAGATCAAAGAAGCTCAAAACAAAGGATATGAATTAGTATCTAATACATATCCAACAGATGGAGTATTTGATAAAGATGTTGACACTGACCAAGAGTTTACGGTAACACTTAAAGAACGTGTAGTACCAGTAACACCAGATCAACCAAAAACACCAGGAACACCAGTTGATCCAAACAACCCAGACGGACCTAAATACCCAGCTGGCTTGGAAGAAAAAGATCTAAACAAAACAGTAACACGTACAATCACATACGTATACGAAGATGGCACTCCAGTATTAAACGAAGACGGCACTCCAAAAATCGTAACACAAGAAGCTAAATTCACACGTGAAGCAAAAGTAAACTTAGTTACAGGTGAAGTTACATACGGAGACTGGACTCCAGCACAAGACTTGGCTGAAGTGAAATCACCAAAAGTAGACGGATATTTAGCTGATAAAGCAACAGTTCCAACTACAAAAGTAACTGCGGATTCAAAAGATACTACAGAAGAAGTAACCTACAAATCACTAGGTTCATGGATACCAAACATTCCAGGACAACCAACAACCCCAATCAAGTATCCAAATGATTCACAAGATCCAACAAAACCAGGAACTGAAAAACCAAAAGCACCATACGTACCAGGATTCACACCTAAGGATAAAGATGGTAATCCGTTGAAACCGGTAAATCCAAATAATCCAGAAGAAGGGTATGAAGTACCAAATCTTCCAACAGATCCAAGTCAAGACACTCCAATCAACTATGTAAAAGATACTCAAAAAGCTAAAACAACTTTCGTAGATGAAAAAGGAAACCCAATTCCAGGAGTAGAAGCGATTAATGAAGAAGGTGACTCAGATACACCATTAACAAAAGAAGCTGAAGTAAAAGCTAAGATCAAAGAACTTGAAAACAAAGGATATGAATTAGTATCTAATACATACCCAGAAGGTGGAAAATTCGATAAAGATAAAGACGCTGATCAAGAATTCAAAGTAACACTTAAAGCTAAAGTCGTTACAGTAACACCAGATCAACCAAAAACACCAGGAACTCCGGTAGATCCAAACAACCCAGACGGACCTAAATACCCAGCTGGTTTGGAAGAAAAAGATCTAAACAAAACTGTCACACGTACAATTACATACGTATATGCAGATGGCACTCCAGTGTTAAATGAAGATGGCACTCCAAAAGTAGTAACACAAGAAGCCAAATTCACACGTGAAGCAAAGGTTAACTTAGTTACAGGTGAAGTTACATACGGAGACTGGTCAGATGCACAAGACTTGGCTGAAGTGAAATCACCTGAGATTGCTAAACACACAGTTGATAAAGCTACAGTAGCTACAGTGCAAGTAACAAACGCTTCAGAAAATATCAATGAAGTAGTTACTTATACACCAATCCAGAAAGCAACAACAACATTTGTTTATCAAGATAAAGAGGGTAATGTTAAGCAAGTTGAAGGAAATGAACCAATTTCTGAAACAGGTACAAATGGAGATAAGCTTACTAAGGCAGAAGTAATCGCTGCGAAGATCAAAGAAGCTCAAAACAAAGGATATGAATTAGTATCTAATACATATCCAACAGATGGAGTATTTGATAAAGATGTTGACACTGACCAAGAGTTTACGGTAACACTTAAAGAACGTGTAGTACCAGTAACACCAGATCAACCAAAAAACACCAGGAACACCAGTTGATCCAAACAACCCAGACGGACCTAAATACCCAGCTGGCTTGGAAGAAAAAGATCTAAACAAAAACAGTAACACGTACAATCACATACGTATACGAAGATGGCACTCCAGTATTAAACGAAGACGGCACTCCAAAAAAATCGTAACACAAGAAGCTAAATTCACACGTGAAGCAAAAAGTAAACTTAGTTACAGGTGAAGTTACATACGGAGACTGGACTCCAGCACAAGACTTGGCTGAAGTGAAATCACCAAAAAGTAGACGGATATTTAGCTGATAAAGCAACAGTTCCAACTACAAAAGTAACTGCGGATTCAAAAGATACTACAGAAGAAGTAACCTACAAATCACTAGGTTCATGGATACCAAACATTCCAGGACAACCAACAACCCCAATCAAGTATCCAAATGATTCACAAGATCCAACAAAAACCAGGAACTGAAAAAAACCAAAAAGCACCATACGTACCAGGATTCACACCTAAGGATAAAGATGGTAATCCGTTGAAACCGGTAAATCCAAATAATCCAGAAGAAGGGTATGAAGTACCAAATCTTCCAACAGATCCAAGTCAAGACACTCCAATCAACTATGTAAAAGATACTCAAAAAGCTAAAACAACTTTCGTAGATGAAAAAGGAAACCCAATTCCAGGAGTAGAAGCGATTAATGAAGAAGGTGACTCAGATACACCATTAACAAAAGAAGCTGAAGTAAAAGCTAAGATCAAAGAACTTGAAAACAAAGGATATGAATTAGTATCTAATACATACCCAGAAGGTGGAAAATTCGATAAAGATAAAGACGCTGATCAAGAATTCAAAGTAACACTTAAAGCTAAAGTCGTTACAGTAACACCAGATCAACCAAAAACACCAGGAACTCCGGTAGATCCAAACAACCCAGACGGACCTAAATACCCAGCTGGATTAGAAGAAAAAGATCTAAATAAAACAGTAACACGTACCATCACTTACGTATACGAAGATGGAACTCCAGTATTAAACGAAGACGGAACTCCGAAAACAGTAACACAAGAAGCTAAATTCACATGTGAAGCTAAGGTCAACTTGGTAACAGGTGAAGTGACTTACGGTGACTGGACACCAGAACAAGATTTAGTAGAAGTTAAATCACCAGTAGTTAAGGGATTTGTAGCTGATAAAGCAACAGTACCAACCACAAAAGTAACTGCAGACTCAAAAGATGCTACAGAAGTAGTAACCTACAAACCACTTGGTTCATGGGTACCAAACATTCCAGGACAACCAACAAACCCAATCAAGTATCCGAATGATCCAACAGATCCAACAAAACCAGGAACTGAAAAACCAAAAGCACCATACGTACCAGGATTCACACCTAAGGATAAAGATGGTAATCCGTTGAAACCGGTAAATCCAAATAATCCAGAAGAAGGATATGAAGTACCAAATCTTCCAACAGATCCAAGTCAAGACACTCCAATCAACTACGTAGCCAACAAAGCTAACCTAGTAGTTAAATATGTAGATGAAAAAGGTAAAGACCTTCTTCCTGCAGAGACAACAGAAGGAAAAGTAGGAGATGAGTACGCTACAACTGGTAAAGTTATTACTGGATACGTATTGGAACGAGTAGAAGGAGAAGCGAAAGGTAAGATTGGTAAAGATGGGTCAACAGTAACCTATGTTTACAAACCACTTGGTTCATGGATTCCAAACATTCCAGGACAACCAACAAACCCAATCAAGTATCCAAATGATCCAGCAGATCCAACGAAACCAGGAACAGACACACCAACTGTACCATACGTTGAAGGATACACACCTAAAGATGGAAATGGACAACCATTGAAACCAGTAGATCCAAACGATCCAACAAAAGGATACATCGTACCAAATATTCCAACTGATCCAGGTCAAGATACAGTAATTAACTATGAAGCAAATGATGCTAACCTAGTAGTTAAATATGTAGATGAAAATGGAAAAGAACTTAGACCTACAGAAACAACAAAAGGAAAAGTAGGAGATGAGTACACTACAGAAGGAAAAGTAATTGACGGATACGTATTAGTACGAGTAGAAGGTGATGCTAAAGGTAAGATTGGAACAGATGGGTCAACAGTAACCTATGTTTACAAACCACTTGGTTCATGGATTCCAAACATTCCAGGTCAACCAACAAATCCAATCAAGTATCCAAATGATCCAACAGATCCAACGAAACCAGGAAGTGATAAACCAGTTCTTCCATACGTACCAGGTCACACACCTGTTGATGGAAACGGTCAACCACTTAAACCAGTAGATCCAAACGATCCAACAAAAGGATACGAAGTACCAGATATCCCAACAAATCCAGGTGAGGATACACCAATTAATTACATTCCAAACAGTCCTAAACCAAATCCAACTCCTTACCCAGGACCAACTCCGGCTCCAACTCCTAAACCAGATCCTAAGCCGGAACCAGCACCTGTTCCATCAACACCAGAGACTCCTGAACAACCAGTAGCTCCAGTGCAACCGGAACAACCAACAACTCCAAACCAACCTGCTGTTCCAACACCAGCTGAAATTTCAGTACCAACTGATTCAGCTACTCAACCAGCAACACCTAAATATGTTGATGGTCAAAAAGAATTGCCTAACACAGGTACAGAAGCTAACGCTAGCCTCGCAGCGCTTGGACTTCTTGGAGCCCTAAGTGGATTTGGACTTCTTGCTCGCAAGAAAAAAGAAGACTAAAAACTCATAGTTTTTGAGAAGATGATTCGTCATCTTCTTTTTTTATTTAAGAGTTTTTACTTGCGTAAAAAATTGTTTTCTAGTATAATAGTTTATTGTGAGCGAACCTCACTTACCCCTTGCAAAGTCTTGGGGTCATTAGACCAAAAGGAGGAACATATCAATGGCTAAATACGAAATTCTTTATATTATTCGTCCAAACATTGAAGAAGAAGCTAAAAACGCTTTGGTAGCACGTTTTGACTCTATTTTGACTGACAACGGTGCAACTGTTGTTGAATCAAAATCTTGGGAAAAACGTCGTCTTGCATACGAAATCAAAGATTTCCGTGAAGGACTTTACCACATCGTTAACGTTGAAGCGAACGACGACGCTGCTCTTAAAGAGTTTGACCGTCTTTCAAAAATCAACGCTGACATTCTTCGTCACATGATTGTCAAAACTGACGCGTAAGAAGGTAAACTATGATTAACAATGTTGTACTTGTAGGGCGTATGACACGTGACGCTGAGTTGCGTTATACCCCATCAAATGTAGCAGTTGCGACTTTTACTCTTGCAGTAAACCGTACATTTAAGAGTCAAAATGGCGAACGTGAGGCTGATTTTATCAATGTCGTTATGTGGCGCCAACAGGCTGAAAATCTTGCTAACTGGGCTAAAAAAGGCTCACTTATCGGGGTGACAGGTCGTATCCAGACTCGTAGTTACGATAACCAGCAAGGACAACGTGTCTACGTGACAGAGGTCGTGGCTGAGAATTTCCAAATGTTGGAAAGCCGTAGTGTGCGTGAGGGTCATACAGGTGGAGCTTACTCTGCACCAACTGCAAACTATTCAGCGCCTACAAATTCAGTACCAGACTTTTCACGTGATGAAAATCCATTTGGAGCAACAAATCCATTGGATATTTCAGATGATGATTTACCATTCTAATGGACAACTAAAATTATAAAGGAGAAAAAACATGGCTCAACAACGTCGTGGCGGATTCAAACGCCGTAAAAAAGTTGATTACATCGCAGCAAACAAAATTGAATATGTTGATTACAAAGATACTGAGCTTCTTAGCCGTTTCGTTTCAGAACGTGGGAAAATCCTTCCTCGTCGTGTAACAGGAACTTCAGCTAAAAACCAACGTAAAGTAACAACAGCTATCAAACGCGCTCGCGTAATGGCTTTGATGCCTTTCGTAAACGAAGATTAAAGAAAAGACCCGGTTGGGTCTTTTTTTCACGAGCCTTGAAATGAGAGAGCGAGTTGGGTCCGGGTGGACCTCTTTTTCACGAGCTTTGAAACAAGAAAGCGAATTGAGACCCGGTTGGGTCTTTTTTCACGAGATAGTTTTTTTCTGACCTTGGCGTGCTATAATGGTAATAAAAAGAGTAAAGGTGGGTAAGTCAAAGATGAATTGTACGATTAGAAATATGATTAAGTCTGATATTGAATCCTTATCTCATGGATTTATGAATCAAGGTTGGCCTGCTAGAGAAGAAATCTTAGCTAGCTATTTTAGGGAGCAAGCAAGTGGCGACAGAGAAGTCTTGGTAGCGACTATGAATGGAGTAGTGGCAGGTTATATTACCATTTTGCCCTCTGCTAAACATGGTCCTTTTGCAGAAGTCTATCCAGAATTATCAGATTTCAATGTCTTTGAGCCTTTTCGAAATCAAGGGATTGGGAATCAACTGCTAGAAGAAGCAGAAAAACGAGTCAAGGTTGTTTCGAGTAAGGTCACTCTTGGTGTAGGTTTGCACTTAGGCTATGGCCCTGCCCAGAGATTGTATATCAGACGGGGCTACATTCCAGATGGGACAGGTGTCTGGTATCGAAATCAACCCTTGGAAATGAATGCTACTATTCAAAATAATGATGATTTAGTTCTGTACTTATCCAAGAAGTTCGAATAAGAGATAGCGAATTTCTTTGAAAATAGGGGATTTAGCTACTTTATGGTATAATGGAAAGAGTTAGATTGAAAGAGGTAGTGAGATGGATGCCAAATTAAGATACAAGGCAAAGAAGATCAAGATTGTCTTTTTTGATATTGATGATACATTGCGGAATTCAAAGACAGGTTTTATTCCGGCTTCAATCCCAACGGTTTTTAAGCAATTACGTGAGAAAGGAATTTTGACAGGTATTGCTTCTGGACGAGGGATTTTTGGTGTCGTGCCAGAGATTCGTGATCTCAATCCTGACTTTTTTGTGACCTTAAATGGAGCTTATATCGAAGATAAAAAAGGTCAGGTCATTTATCAACATCAGATTGAGAAATCAGATGTTGAGGAATATATCTCTTGGGCCAAGAAAGAAGGAATTGAGTATGGTTTGGTTGGGAGTCATGATGCCAAGTTGTCGACTCGCACCGATATGATTAGTGAAGCTATTAATCCAATTTACCCTGATTTAGATGTAGATCCGGATTTCCATGAAAAAGAAGACATCTATCAGATGTGGACTTTTGAAGATAAGGGAGATGACTTGCACTTGCCTGATAGTCTCTCAGACAAACTTCGCATGGTTCGTTGGCACCAACATTCGTCTGATATTGTTCCGATTTCAGGCTCCAAAGCGACGGGTGTGGAAAAGGTTGTGGAACACCTTGGCTTGAAACCAGTCAACGTCATGGTTTTTGGAGATGGCCTCAACGACTTGGAACTCTTTGATTATGCTGGAATCAGCGTTGCCATGGGAATTTCTCATGATACCATCAAAGAAAAAGCAGATTATATTACAAAAACATTAGAAGAAGATGGCATTTTTGATGCCTTAGAAGGATTTGGTATGGTAGAAAAAGAATTGCATTTCCCACAAGTAGACATTGAAACAGTAGAAGGTCCTATCGCGACTATTAAGACCAATCACGGAGACTTGCGTATCAAGCTCTTCCCTGAACATGCTCCTAAAACAGTGGCTAACTTTGTGGCACTTTCAAAAGATGGCTACTATGATGGAGTCATTTTCCACCGTATTATCAAGGACTTTATGATTCAAGGTGGAGACCCAACTGGAACTGGTATGGGTGGCGAGTCAATCTACGGCGAATCTTTTGAGGATGAGTTTTCAGAAGAACTTTACAATATCCGTGGTGCCCTTTCCATGGCCAATGCTGGTCCAAATACCAACGGCAGCCAATTCTTTATCGTGCAAAATCAACACCTGCCTTATTCTAAAAAAGAAATTGCTCGTGGTGGTTGGCCAGAACCGATTGCGGAAATCTATGCCAACCAAGGTGGGACACCTCACCTAGACCGCCGTCACACGGTTTTTGGACAGTTGGTGGATGAAGCATCTTACGCTGTTTTAGATGAAATTGCTGCTGTTGAGACAGGGGCTATGGACAAGCCAGTTGAAGATGTTGTGATTGAAACAATTGAAATCGAGGACTAAGATGAAAATCGGTGATAAGCTAAAGGGGCGTATTACAGGGATTCAGCCCTACGGTGCCTTTGTTGAACTAGAGACGGGTGATACGGGACTGATTCACATTTCAGAGATTCGAACAGGATTTATTGAAAATATTCATGAAGCCTTGAAAGTCGATGAAGAGGTTCAAGTTCAGGTAGTAGATTTGGATGAATTTACAGGGAAAGCCAGTCTTTCTATCCGTACTTTGGAGGAAGAAAAGCACCAGTTTCCGAGACGGAGACGCTTTTCAAGCGACCGCTTTAACTACGGCTTTGCGCCCCTCAAAAGAATGATGCCAATTTGGACCAAGGAAGCTCTTCAACATTTGAAGAAGCAGAAGAATTAGTTAGAAATCTATATTCTTTGTAATGTTAATATAAATTTGCTATAATAGGACCATGGAAGAAGAACAATTATTAAAATCAGGAGAGCGCATTAACCAGCTCTTTTCGACAGATATTAAAATCATTCAAAATAGAGAGGTTTTTAGCTATTCGGTGGATAGTGTTCTCTTGTCACGCTTTCCACGTTTTCCTAAGAAGGGCTTGATAGTGGATTTCTGTGCTGGGAATGGAGCAGTGGGGCTTTTTGCCAGCACACGTACTCAGGCACAGATATTGGCTGTTGAGATTCAGGAGCGTTTGGCAGATATGGCTGAGCGCTCTGTCCGTTTGAATGGATTAGAGGAGCAAATGCAGGTCATCTGCGATGATTTGAAAAATATGCCTGCCCACATTCAGGGAAGTAAGGTGGATATGATTTTGTGTAATCCGCCCTATTTCAAGGTGGATCCTCATTCAAACTTAAATGAGAGCGAGCATTACCTCTTGGCGCGCCATGAAATCACGACCAATTTGCAGGAAATCTGTCGTAGTGCCCAGAGCATTCTCAAGTCCAATGGACGCTTGGCCATGGTTCATCGTCCTGATCGACTCTTAGATATCTTGGACATGTTGCAACGACATAATCTAGCACTAAGCGTCTGCAATTTGTCTATCCAAAAAAGGAAAAGGAAGCCAATATGCTCTTGATTGAGGCCATTAAGGATGGTTCAACAAGCGGCTTTATGGTCTTACCACCTCTCATTGTTCACAATGATGATGGCTCTTATACGCCTGAACTTGAAGAGATTTATTATGGATTATAAGGCTTATATGTATGTGCTGGAGTGTCGTGATGGCTCCTACTATACAGGCTATACGACTGATGTGAGGAGGCGCCTCGCTGTCCACAATAGTGGGAAGGGAGCCAAATATACACGTGCACGCTTGCCAGTCAAACTTATCTATGCTCAAGGTTTTGCCAGTAAGGAAGAAGCCATGTCGGCAGAAGCCCTTCTCAAGCGTAAGAAGAGGCCACAGAAGGAGCAATTTTTATCTGAAAATCAAGATAGAAATTTACTTAGTTATTTTGAAGAATCGTGAGGAGTCCTTTGACTCCTCTTACTTTTGTCAAAAAGCGAAAAAAATGCTACAATAAAGAGAATAAACAAAATGAGGTATTATCATGTCTAAGATTCTAGTATTTGGTCACCAAAATCCAGACTCAGATGCCATCGGGTCGTCTGTAGCCTTTGCCTACCTTGCAAAAGAAGCCTACGGTTTGGATACGGAAGCTGTTGCCCTTGGAACTCCAATGAAGAAACAGCCTTTGTCTTGAACTATTTTGGTGTGGAAGCACCGCGCGTTATCACTTCTGCTAAAGCAGAAGGCGCAGAGCAAGTTATCTTGACTGACCACAATGAATTCCAACAATCTGTATCAGATATCGCTGAAGTAGAAGTTTATGGTGTTGTGGACCACCACCGTGTTGCTAACTTTGAAACTGCAAGCCCACTTTACATGCGTTTGGAGCCAGTTGGGTCAGCTTCTTCAATCGTTTATCGTATGTTCAAAGAACATGGTGTAGCTGTGCCTAAAGAGATTGCTGGTTTGATGCTTTCAGGTTTGATTTCAGATACACTTCTTTTGAAATCACCAACAACACACCCAACAGATACAGTCATCGCTCCAGAATTGGCTGAATTAGCTGGTGTAAACTTGGAAGAGTATGGTTTGGCAATGCTTAAGGCTGGTACAAACTTGGCTAGCAAATCTGCTGACGAATTGATTGACATCGATGCTAAGACTTTTGAATTGAACGGAAATAATGTCCGTGTTGCCCAAGTGAACACAGTTGACATCGCTGAAGTTTTGGAACGCCAAGCAGAAATCGAAGCTGCAATGCAAGCTGCTAACGCAGCAAACGGTTACTCTGACTTTGTCTTGATGATTACAGATATCGTCAACTCAAACTCAGAAATCCTAGCACTTGGTGCTAACATGGACAAGGTTGAAGCAGCCTTCAACTTCAAACTTGCAGATAACCACGCCTTCCTTGCTGGTGCTGTTTCACGTAAGAAACAAGTGGTACCTCAATTGACTGAAAGCTTCAATGCTTAAGATTTTGAGTGTTAATTCAAATTAGGAAAGGCTAGTTTGCCTTATATCGAAAGGAGTTTAGGCTCCTTTTTTTCTAGGAGTGAAGCATGTTAGAAAATGGCGATTTGATTTTTGTGAGAGATGAGTCAGATATGGGACAGGCCATCCAGACTTCCACAGGCAACTATAACCATGTTGCCATTTATTTGGATGGGATGATATACCATGCTAGTGGAGAATTTGGTGTGGTCTGTCAGGAACCAGCAGACTTCTTTGAGTCCAATCACTTGTACGACCTCTATGTTTACCCAGAAATGGATATCCAGTCTGTGAAGGAAAGAGCTTGCAAACATCTGGGAGCTCCCTACAATGCTTCTTTTTGTCCAGATGGACCTGGTTTCTACTGTTCCCAGTACATGGCAGAAATCCTCCCTATTTTTGAAACTATTCCCATGAAATTTGGAGATGGGAAGAAGGAGATTAGTGATTTTTGGAGGGAGTATTATAGAGAACTAGGTCTGCCTGTTCCTTTGAACCAGACGGGGACTAATCCTAGTCAGTTGGCAGCATCGCCTCTGTTAGAATGTAAAGAAAGGAATCTTCATGATTCAGATTTTTAATCCATCTCGTTTGACGAGACAGCCATTTTTTAGAGAATTGATTCGCTATCTGGACCAGCATGAGGATGTGATTTTGAGAGAAATCAAGGCCCAATTTCCAGATGTAGCAGTTGACAAACTCATGGAAGAGTATATAAAGGCTGGCTTGATTTGTCGGGAAAATAAGCGTTATTACCTCAATCTTCCCATGCTTGAATCACTTGATAGTCTCGAACTGGATCAAGAGATTTTTGTCAGCGAAGATAGTCTGGTCTATCAAGCCTTGTTGGAGCAAACTTTTGAGACGGAATTGCGCAATCAAACCAATGCAACTATTTTAGTTGAACAGACAGATTTTGCGAGAACAAAAATGACATTGTCTAATTATTTCTACAAGGTCAAACATCAGTATCCTTTGACAGAAAAACAGCAGGAACTTTATGACATTTTGGGTGATGTTAATCCTGAGTATGCTCTCAAATATATGACGACTTTTTTGTTGAAATTTCTCAAAAAAGACCAGCTTATGCAGAAACGCCGTGATATCTTTGTGGACAGTTTAGTTGTACTAGGTTATATTGTTCAAAATGAAGATGGAAAGTATGAGTTGGCTATCGATTTTGATAAGGAAAGATTAACTTTCTACTTGGCGTGATTTCTTGTTTCTGAGCACATTGTTTGACTTTCCTTAGTATTCGGTATAAACTATATGTAACCGGTAACACATATCGGAATAAACTAAAGGAGACAATCATATGTCACTTGAAAACAAATTGGAACAAGCAACAGGCGCTATCAAAGAAGGATTTGGTAAAGTTACTGGGGATAGCAAGACAGAACTTGAAGGAGCTGTTGAAAAGACAGTTGCTAAGGCAAAAGAAGTAGTTGAAGATGCTAAAGATGCTGCAGAAGGTGCCGTTGAAGGTTTGAAAAACGCTTTTAAATAAAGATAGAAAAAATCAAGGGTTTCGTTTCCCTTGATTTTTTTACGATCCTTATAAATAATTTTCTGCTACGGCGACATCTCCTGGATAGGCTTCTTTCTTGCCTTGGACGATTTGGTAGCAATCGGCCCCCTTACCGGCGATAATAACTGCATCTAATTCGTGATTTGTGATAGCCATAGCTGTCTTGATGGCTTCTTGGCGATCCGCAATCTTTTCAACAGGATGATTGATATAGCTACTAATTTCATCCGCAATGGTCATTGGGTCTTCATAGTTGGGGTCATCAGCAGTCAGAAAGACTTGAATCTCAGGGTGTTGATTAAGGAGGAGGCCAAAGTCCTTACGACGGCTTTCTCCCTTGTTTCCTGTCGAACCCAGAACCAGTGCAATCTTTCCAGTTTGATGAGTTTCAACCACATTGATGAGTTTTTTCAGACTATCCCCATTGTGGGCGTAGTCGATGAAGACCTTGGCTCCATTTTTCTGAGTCAGGACTTCCATACGACCAGGAACGCGGGTTGCAGCGATGCCTTTTTTGATGTCCTCAAGACTAGCTCCAAGACGGAGACAAGCAAGTCCAGCAGCAACGGCATTTTCTTGGTTGAAGTTACCAATCAGTTGGATATCATAATCACCAGTGAGTTTCCCACTAGCTGAAAAGCTAAAGGCTTTGGAATTCTCGATTTGATTATTTGATTGTCTACCATAGAAATCATGGTCTTGATCTGCCACTTGTTCTTTCAAGACAGAAAAGTGATCCATGTCACTATTAATGATGACTGCTCGGCTATTTTCCATCAAGAGACGTTTGTGGTAGAAGTAGTCTTCAAAGCTAGGGTGTTCAATAGGGCCGATATGGTCTGGGCTGATATTGAGGAAAACTCCCACATCAAAGGTTAGACCATAGACACGTTTGACCAGATAGGCTTGACTGGAGACTTCCATGATGAGGTGGGTACGGTCATTTTGCACAGCTTGATTCATCATGTCAAAGAGGTCGATGCTCTCAGGAGTTGTCAATGCAGACTTAAAGAAAGTCTTGCCATCTAGAGTTGTGTTCATAGTGGACAACATTGCAGGTCGATGCCCTTGAGATAAAATGTTATAGGCGAAATAGGCTGCTGTTGTCTTACCCTTAGTACCAGTAAAGGCAAGGAGTTTGAGTTTTTTCTGTGGATTGCCATAAAACTCCATGGCAATCAAACTCATGGCTTTCTTGATATCGCTGACAATAATGGCAGGAATACCAACCTCATAATCTTTTTCAGCCACATACCAACCAAGTCCTTGAGAGATTCCTGAAAGCAGAAATTCCTTCTTAAAGGCAGCACCCTTGACGAAAAAGAGACTCTTTTCTTTGGCCTTGCGACTGTCATAGCAGATGGTGTTAAACACGACATGGCTGTAGTTGTAGTGATAGTGTCCTTGGTCGATAATCTCACGGAAGAGACCATCTTTCTTTAATATATCTAATACGGTTTCAATCTTAATCATACTTTCTATTGTAAACCGAAAGTCGCAAATTTACAAGTAACAAGGAAAAGTTTATAATGGAAGATAAGGAGTTTTTCCTAGTTATCAAAATTGAATGAGGAATCTATGTCGCACGAAACAATCACCAGCAGGCCCAGATGTTACGGGGGACTGCTTGGTTAACGGCTAGTAACTTTATCAGTCGCTTGCTCGGGGCTATTTACATTATCCCTTGGTACATCTGGATGGGGTCTTATGCGGCTACGGCCAATGGTCTCTTTACCATGGGTTATAATATCTATGCCTGGTTCTTGCTGATTTCAACAGCAGGTATTCCAGTTGCGGTGGCCAAGCAAGTTGCCAAGTATAATACCATGCGAGAAGAAGAGCATAGCTTTGCCCTGATTCGGAGCTTTTTAGGCTTTATGACAGGACTTGGCCTCGTTTTTGCTTTAGTCTTGTATGTCTTTGCTCCTTGGCTAGCAGACTTATCTGGCGTGGGCAAAGACTTGATACCGATCATGCAAAGCTTGGCTTGGGGAGTCTTGATTTTCCCATCTATGAGTGTTATCCGAGGATTTTTCCAAGGGATGAATAACCTCAAACCTTATGCCATGAGCCAAATCGCTGAGCAGGTCATTCGTGTTATCTGGATGCTTCTAGCAACATTTATCATTATGAAGCTCGGTTCAGGAGATTACCTAGCAGCCGTTACCCAATCGACCTTTGCGGCCTTTGTCGGCATGGTAGCCAGTTTTGCAGTTTTGGTCTATTTCCTTGCTCAAGAAGGTTTACTCAAAAGAGTCTTTGAAACAGGGGATAAGATTAACAGCAAGCGTCTTTTGGTTGATACGATTAAGGAAGCTATTCCTTTTATCTTGACTGGTTCGGCTATTCAGCTGTTTCAGATTCTGGATCAGATGACCTTTATCAATAGTATGAGTTGGTTTACCAACTATAGTAATGAAGACTTGGTTGTCATGTTTTCTTATTTCTCTGCCAATCCTAATAAAATCACTATGATTTTGATTTCTGTAGGGGTTTCAATTGGGGGTGTCGGTTTGCCACTTTTGACTGAAAACTATGTCAAGGGGGACTTGAAGGCAGCTTCTCGTCTTGTTCAGGACAGCATTACCATGCTTTTTGTATTCCTGATACCAGCAACGGTTGGAGTGGTTATGGTAGGAGAACCTCTTTATACAGTCTTTTATGGCAAGCCAGATAGTTTGGCTATGGGCTTGTTTGTCTTTGCAGTTTTGCAGTCTACTATTTAGGCTTGTACATGGTCTTGTCTCCAATGCTTCAGGCCATGTTCCGCAACCGCAAGGCCGTTCTCTATTTTATCTATGGTTCCATTGCCAAGCTAGTCTTGCAAATACCTACCATCGCCCTCTTCCACAGTTACGGACCCTTGATTTCCACTACCATCGGCCTCGTTATTCCTAATGTCTTGATGTATCGGGACATTTGTCAAGTAACTGGTGTTAAGCGCAAGGTGATTTTGAAGCGAACCATTTTAATCAGTTTGTTGACCTTTGTTATGTTCATCGGTGTCGGTGCCATCCAGTGGATTTTAGGATTTGTATTCCAACCAAGTGGACGTTTGTGGAGCTTCCTTTATGTAGCCCTTGTCGGTGCCATGGGTGGAGGAGTATACGGGGTCATGAGTCTCCGTACCCGTTTGTTGGATAAGGTGATTGGAAAAGCCCAAGCAGATCGCCTGCGAGTAAAATTAAAAATTTCTTAGAAAAATAATTTATAAATAAAATGAATAAGTTGAGTTTTTTAAAAACCAAAACACTCTCTTATTCATTTTTTATTGTTAGAATTGGATATAAAATGTAAAACAGAGAATAAATAACGAAAGTAATTGAATTTTATGTCAAAAAACACTTGACTAAAAAGTAGTTAGCCTGTATAATAAAACAAATATTTAAATCAGGAGGTTCTGGAGATGAAAAAGTCTAAGGCCAAGTATGCAACGCTTGCAGGTGTCGTGTTAAGTGCAGGTATTTTGTTAAGTGCCTGTGGAAATTCTAGCACAGCATCAAAAACATACAATTATGTTTACTCAAGTGATCCGTCAAGTTTGAACTATCTTGCTGAAAACCGTTCAACAACTACTGATATTGTGACCAATCTGGTAGATGGTCTCATGGAAAATGACCAGTATGGGAACTATGTTCCATCTTTGGCAGAGGATTGGAGTGTTTCTCAAGACGGTTTGACCTATACCTACAAACTGCGTAAAGATGCTAAATGGTATACTGCAGATGGAGATGAATATGCTCCTGTAACTGCACAAGATTTTGTAACTGGTTTGAAATATGCGGCTGATAAAAAATCAGAAGCCTTGAACTTAGTGCAAGAATCCGTTGCAGGTTTAGATGATTATATCACTGGTAAAACAAGCGACTTTTCAACTGTCGGAGTCAAGGCTCTTGATGACCAAACTGTTCAATATACCTTGACACGACCAGAACCTTACTGGAACTCAAAAACAACCTCAACCATTCTTTTCCCCGTTAATGCGGATTTCTTGAAATCAAAAGGGGATGATTTTGGGAAGATAGATCCATCTAGCATTTTGTACAATGGACCTTTCTTGATGAAATCCTTTGTTTCAAAATCAGTTATCGAATTCAAGAAAAATCCTAGCTACTGGGATGCTAAAAATGTCTTTGTAGATGATGTGAAATTGGCTTATTATGATGGTAGTGACCAAGATGCACTGGCTCGTAACTTTGTCGAGGGGGCTTACAGTTATGCTCGTCTCTATCCAAACAGTTCAAGTTTTGAAGGGATTAAAGAGAAGAATAAGGACAATATCATCTATAGCATGCAAGATGCTACTTCTTACTTCTTAAACTTTAACTTGGATAGAAAATCTTATAAATTCACTTCCAAGACAAGTGATGCTGAAAAGAAATCGACTCAAGAAGCGGTTCTGAATAAAAACTTCCGTCAAGCCATTAATTTTGCCTATGACCGTACGGCCTACGGGGCTCAATCTCAAGGAGAAGAGGGGGCAACTAAGATTTTGCGTAACTTGGTTGTTCCTCCAAACTTCGTAAGTATCAACGGAAAAGACTTTGGTGAAGTAGTAGCTTCTAAGATGGTCAATTATGGTAAGGAATGGCAAGGAATCAACTTTGCGGATGCCCAAGATCCATACTACAATCCTGAAAAAAAGCCAAGGCTAAATTTGCAGAGGCTAAGAAAGAACTCCAAGCTAAAGGGGTCCAATTCCCTATCCACTTAGATAAAACTGTAGATTTGACCAATAAGGCAGAAATTCAAGGAATTAATTCCATGAAACAATCAATTGAATCTGTCTTGGGTTCAGATAATGTTGTGATTGATGTTCACCAACTCTCTACTGAAGACTTTGATAATACAAGCTATCTGGCTCAAACTGCTGCTCAGAAAGATTATGATCTTTACAACGGTGGTTGAGTGCAGATTATCAAGATCCTTCAACTTATCTTGATGTCTTTAATGTTAATTCTGGTGGTTTGATGCAAAATCTAGGTTTAGAGCCAGGTGAAGCCAATGACAAGGCCAAGGCTGTTGGATTGGATGTCTACACTCAAATGTTGGAAGAAGCAAATAAGGAGCAAGATCCAGCTAAACGTTATGAGAAATATGCTGATGCCCAAGCTTGGTTGGTGGATAGCTCTCTAGCAATTCCAAATGTTTCACTTGGTGGAACACCAACATTGAGAAAACTAGTTCCTTTCTCATCACCATATTCATTGGCTGGTAATAAAGGGGTTGAATCCTATAAATACCTCAAATTACAAGACAAGACAGTTACAAAAGACGAATATGAAAAAGCCAAAGAAAAATGGCTGAAAGAAAAAGAAGAATCGAATAAAAAAGCTCAAGAAGAATTGGCAAAACATGTGAAATAGGGATTTTTCAAGAAAAACGATGGTTTCGAAAGAAGCTGTCGTTTTTTAATAGAATGATGGCAAATTTTGGGTAAAAGTGCTTACATTTTTTAATTGGTTTACTGGATTTATGCTATAATGAATATAATAAAAACTTGTAAAAAACTATTTTCGAAAATCTACCCAGTGTTAACTGAAGTATGCACATGCTAGGATCATTTTATAGGAGGGATGCTGTCTACTAAAAAAGTAAGATAAAACGCAATAATTGATAAGTTCTTCTTTTATGTGAAGAGTTCTTATCTGCCTATTTACTAATCGTTATGGAGGTATCATCATGGGCGCTATTATGGAGTTTGCAACAGAAAAACAGATTGCATCATTTCTTTCAACTTGCCACATTGAAGGGCAAAAGAATTTTCTGATGGCTTTCAAGAAAAAGACATGGTTGAAATCCTTTATTGATTTTTTCATTATAGGTGGTTCCTACTATGTTCAGTCGAGTGTGAAGCCTAAGATTCTGGCATTCACACCTAGGGGAATCTACTTGATGGACATCAGTGATGTAACAGAAAATCATTCTAATCAAGTCGTAGAGATGCCTTGGAATCAAGTTCAAGATTTTACTTATAAGCCAGTCTTGAATACAGTTAGGCTGAATTGGAACTATCAAAATGAAGTCTATATTTTTTCCGTGGATGTCGGTCAGGTTAGTCAGCATGTCGGTCAGTATCAATTTAATAAAGACCATTATGACTATTTAGCCCAACAGGATTTCTTTCAGTCTAAGTAAGCACTAGCAATCATTTTCACAAAAGAATCTGGAAGCTTTTCTGGATTCTTTTTAGCTTTACTAGTTAGTACTCAATGAAAATCAAAGAGCAAACTAGGAAGCTAGCCGCAGGCTGCTTAAAACACTGTTTTGAGGTTGTAGATAATACTGACGAAGTCAGCTCAAAACACTGTTTTGAGGTTGCAGATAGAACTGACGAAGTCAGCTCAAAACACTGTTTTGAGGTTGCAGATAGAACTGACGAAGTCAGTAACATATATACGGTAAGGCGACGCTGACGTGGTTTGAAGAGATTTTCGAAGAGTATAAGTCTATAGTTTAAAACTATAACTAGCTCTTGAAAAGAAGAAAATGAGTTGATGAAAATAAGTGGTACAATAGTTACTATAGATTTGGAGGTATTGTATGAGCAAGGAATTACACATTAACACAATTTTGGCCCAGGCGGGCATTAAATCAGATGAAGCGACAGGAGCTTTGGTGACACCGCTTCATTTTTCAACGACCTATCAGCATCCAGAGTTTGGTCAATCTACTGGATTTGACTATACGCGCACCAAAAACCCAACTCGTAGTAAGGCTGAAGAAGTCTTGGCGGCTATTGAGTCCGCAGACTATGCCCTAGCGACTAGCTCAGGGATGTCAGCTATTGTACTGGCCTTTAGCGTCTTTCCAGTAGGTAGTAAGGTTTTGGCTGTCCGTGACCTTTACGGTGGTTCTTTCCGCTGGTTCAATCAAGTGGAACAGGAAGACCGTTTCCATTTTACCTATGCCAATACAGAAGAAGAGTTGATTGCCGAGTTAGAAAAGGACGTGGATGTTCTCTATATCGAAACGCCAACCAATCCCTTGATGCTGGAATTTGATATCGAAAAACTAGCAAATTTGGCTCATGCTAAGGGTGCAAAAGTGGTGGTGGACAATACCTTCTACAGCCCTATCTACCAACGTCCGATTGAAGATGGAGCAGATATCGTTCTTCATTCAGCAACCAAGTATCTAGCAGGGCACAATGATGTCTTGGCTGGAGTGGTTGTGACCAATAGTTTAGAACTATACGAAAAGCTTTTCTACAATCTCAATACGACAGGGGCAGTCTTGTCGCCATTTGACAGTTATCAATTGATTCGTGGTCTCAAGACCTTGTCTCTTCGTATGGAGCGCTCAACAGCCAATGCCCAAGAAGTGGTTGCCTTTTTGAAGGATTCTCCAGCAGTTAAGGAAGTTCTCTACACTGGTCGTGGGGGCATGATTTCCTTTAAAGTGGCCGATGAAACACGCATTCCTCACATTTTGAACAGTCTTAAGGTCTTCTCTTTTGCGGAAAGTTTAGGTGGGGTAGAAAGTCTGATCACTTATCCAACGACGCAAACTCACGCTGATATTCCAGCAGAAGTTCGCCATTCTTACGGTTTGACAGATGACCTCTTGCGCTTGTCAATTGGGATTGAGGATGCTAGAGATTTGATTGCAGATTTGCGCCAAGCATTAGAAGGATAAGACAAAGATGGGAAAATATGATTTTACAAGCCTGCCAAACCGTTTAGGGCATCATACCTATAAATGGAAAGAAGCAGAAACGGATAGTGAAATCCTACCAGCTTGGATAGCGGATATGGACTTTGTAGTTTTGCCTGAAATCCGCCAAGCCGTGCAGACTTACGCTGATCAACTGGTTTATGGCTATACCTATGCCAGTGAAGAGTTAATTAAGGAAGTTCAAAAGTGGGAAGCCACACAACACGATTACCACTTTGACAAAGAGGCTCTTGTCTTTATCGAGGGTGTGGTACCAGCCATCTCAACAGCTATTCAAGCCTTCACAAAAGAAGGAGAAGCAGTTTTGATTAACACACCGGTCTACCCACCTTTTGCTCGCAGTGTCAAGTTGAACAATCGTAGATTGATTACCAATTCTTTGGTGGAAAAGGATGGTCTGTTTGAGATTGACTTTGACCGACTTGAAAAGGATTTGGTGGAAGAGGATGTCAAACTTTATATTCTCTGCAATCCTCACAATCCTGGTGGACGTGTTTGGGAAAAGGAAGTGTTGGAGAAGATTGGCCAACTCTGCCAAAAACACGGTGTTTTCTTGGTTTCAGATGAGATTCACCAAGATTTGGCCCTCTTTGGTCACAAGCATCATTCCTTCAATACTGTCAACCCTGACTTTAAAGAATTTGCTATCGTCTTGACCAGTGCTACTAAAACCTTTAATATTGCTGGGACAAAAAATTCCTATGCAGTCATTGAAAATCCTAAGTTGAGACTGGCTTACCAGAAACGTCAGTTGGCTAATAATCAGCATGAAATTTCAGGCTTGGGCTATTTGGCGACAGAAGCTGCCTATCGATACGGTAAAGATTGGTTAGAGGAACTCAAGCAAGTCTTTGAAGACCATATCAATTATGTGGTGGATCTATTTGGAAAAGAGACTAAAATCAAGGTCATGAAACCGCAAGGAACCTACTTGATTTGGCTTGATTTTTCAGCCTATGATCTGACTGATGAAAAATTGCAAGAGCTGTTGAGAAATGAAGCTAAGGTTATCCTCAACCGTGGTTTGGATTTTGGAGAGGAAGGGAGTCTCCATGCCCGCCTCAATGTAGCCATGCCTAAATCTCTGTTGCAAGAAGTTTGTCAGCGAATTGTGACGACTTTTGCTAAACTTTAAAAATCGAGCTTTAAAAATACAGCTTTCTAGGAGAAAAGTCTTCCTAGGAAGCTATTTTCATAGGCGAAAATATGGTATAATAAGAAGATAAGGTAAAGGTAGAAATATGGCTAAATTGATTCCGGGGAAAGTCCGTATCGAAGGCGTTGCCCTTTATGAAACTGGTAAAGTTGACATCATCAAGGAAAAGAACAATCGGCTCTACGCTCGCGTTGCAGAAGAAGAACTGCGCTATAGTTTAGAGGATGATTTGGTTTTTTGTGCTTGCGATTTTTTCCAAAAGAGGGGCTACTGTGTGCATTTGGCGGCGCTAGAGCATTTTCTGAAAAATGATGAGCGTGGTCAGGAAATCTTGCAGAGTCTGGAAGAAGGTCATGAAGAAAAAGAGGCCGTTGAAACCAAGGTGACCTTGGGTGGCAAATTTTTGGACCGAATCTTGTCTCCAAAATCAGAACGTGCCTATGAATTATCGGCTGTGGGGCAAGTGGAAGCAGGAACCAATCATATCTTGTGGACCCTTAGAATCGGGCAAATCAATAGCCAAAAATACTATGTCATTCGGGACATTCCACTCTTTTTAAGGATTGTCGAACAGAGGAAATCTTATATGATTGGCAAGACCTATGAGGAGTCTCTGTCTTTGGAAGCCTTTGATGAGGCCAGCCAAGAACTTCTGACTTTCTTGCGGGGACTAACGGAGGAAGGACTGGTTCCAGACCTCTTTTTCCAAAATCAAGGCAGACACCTTTTTTTCCCTCTGACCTTTTTTGAGCAGGGTGTGAATTTACTGATGACTCTGCCCCATTTTCAATTTGACAACCAAATGGATAGCTACCAAACTCTGCTCTTTCAGGATATGAATGTGGCTGCCAATCTATTTGCCTTTACAGTAACAGAATACTCTGACTATTTTGAAATGGAGATCAGCGAGAGTCCTAGGGTTAATGTCTTTTATCAGGGAGCTGTGCTATTCCATAAAGGACAGGTTTATTTTCTAACTGACCAGCAGATGCGTCTTCTCAAGGAAATCAAAGCGCTGTCTGTGGATCAACATGGAAAGAAACACCTGCAATTTGATAGTAGTGACCGCGATAAATTGGCTTCTTGTTTAACTCTTTTTAGCCAGATGGGGACAGTTTCAGCTCCAGAACGCTTACAAATCAAATCCTTTGCGCCCTCTTTTTACTTTGATAGGGAAGAGGACAACCGGATTCGTCTAGAAATCCAGTTTGATTATGGAGACAGCCAGGTCTCTAGCCGACAAGAGCTGGAAGAATTACCATTTTCGAGTGATGCTGATTTAGAAGAAAGAATCTTCCAAGTCTGTTTGGCGGCAGGTTTTGAAGCAGATTTTCAATCTTGGCGTCAGGCCTTAAAAGCGGAGTCTATCTATCATTTTTTCCACGAAATCATTCCAGTCTTTGAAAAATTCGGAAATGTTGACCTATCAGACAAGTTAGAAGAACTTTATAGTTTAGCAAGTCCTCAAGTACAGATTGCGTCCAAGGGAGGGCTCTTGGAAATCCAGTTTGATTTTCAAGATATCGCCCAAGAGGAAATTGACCAGGCCATGCAGGCCTTGGTTGATAATCAAGATTTTTACATTGGTTCGTCCAATCAAGTCTACTTTTTTGATGACGAAACCAAGAAAATTCGTCAAAATTTACAGGAACTGGGGCAATTTGAATTAAAAGATGGGACCTTGCAAGCTCGAAAATCCTTGGCATACAGTTTAGCTCATCTTTTTGAAGGGCGAGACCGTGTTTCTTTTTCACAAGAATTCCAGAATTTGGCCCAGGATTTGACGCATCCAGAGGACTTCCCACGACAAGAAACTCAGGTTCAGGCTGACTTGCGAGATTATCAGGAAAAGGGAATCGGCTGGCTGCAAATGCTCTATCATTATGGTTTTGGTGGGATTTTGGCTGATGATATGGGATTGGGTAAAACCCTTCAGACCATTGCTTTTTTGACCAGTCAGGTGACAAAAGAAAGTCGGGTTTTGATTCTCGCTCCGTCGGGTTTGATTTACAACTGGGCAGATGAGTTTCAGAAATTTGCTCCACAGTTGGATATGGCTGTTGTTCATGGCTTGAAAGCTGGTCGTGAAGAGATTCTTGCCGAAAGCCATCAAATCTATGTGACTAGCTATACCACCTTCCGTCAGGACAGTGAGCTTTATCAGGGGATGGCCTTTGATTTCCTTTTCTTAGATGAAGCTCAGGTCATGAAAAATGCCCAGACCAAGATTGCCCAGACCTTGAGACAATTTGTGGTGCCGTCAGTTTTTGCCTTGTCAGGGACTCCGATTGAAAATCATTTGGGTGAGTTGTGGTCTATTTTCCAGATCGTCATGCCAGGGCTCTTGCCAAGCAAGAAAGAATTTATGAAATTGCCAGCAGAGCGAGTGGCTCAGTTTATCAAGCCTTTCGTTATGCGGCGCAAGAAAGAAGAAGTTCTGACTGAATTGCCAGACTTAATCGAAGTGGTTTATAAGAATGAACTGGAAGACCAGCAAAAGGCTATCTATCTAGCCCAGTTGCAACAGATGCGAGACCGTCTAGCTCAAGTTTCAGATCAGGAATTCCAGCGAAGTCGGGTGGAAATCTTGTCTGGTCTGATGCGCTTGCGTCAAATTTGTGACACTCCTGCCCTCTTTATGGAAGATTATCAGGGAGCCAGTGGCAAACTGGATAGTCTCCGAGACCTGCTGCTACAGGTGGCAGATGGCGGACACCGTGTCTTGATTTTCTCGCAGTTTAAGGGAATGTTGGAGAAAATTGAACAAGAACTGCCAGACTTGGGCTTGACTTCCTTTAAAATTACGGGTTCAACCCCAGCCAAGGAAAGACAAGACATGACCAAGGCCTTTAACCAAGGGGAAAGAGATGCCTTTCTGATTTCCCTCAAGGCTGGTGGTGTCGGTCTCAACCTGACAGGTGCTGATACAGTTATCTTGGTTGATCTTTGGTGGAATCCTGCGGTGGAAGCGCAAGCCATTAGCCGTGCCCATCGGATGGGGCAGGAAGAAACGGTTGAGGTCTATCGCTTGGTGACCAAGGGAACCATTGAAGAAAAAATACAGGAACTCCAAGAGCAAAAGAAACATCTGGTGTCACAAGTATTGGACGGAACAGAGTCACGTGGCAGTCTGACCCTAGCAGAAATTAGAGAAATTTTGGGAATTTCTGAAGCCAGCACTTGAAAAATCAAGACAATACGCTATAATGAAGTGTTGAAAGGAAATAGAAAATGAAACAAGAACGATTTCCATTGGTGTCAGATGACGAGGTCATGCTGACTGAAATGCCAGTCATGAACTTGTACGATGAGTCTGATCTGATCAGTAATATCAAGGGAGAATACCGTGATAAGAATTATCTGGAGTGGGCTCCTATTACTGAAGAAGCACCAGTCAAACCGATTGAAAAGCAAGTTGAGAAACCTAAAAAGGCTCCTTTAGGGGTTAAAAAGAAGGAAAGAGCTATGCAGAGGTGGCGCGTGAAGAAGCGCGTGCAGACTTGAAAAAGAAACGCTCTGCTAACTATCTAACTCAGGATTTCAGTCGTGCGAGACGTCATTCTCAATCAGGCCTCGTTAGACAGGGTAATCAACCGACAGCGCCTTTCCAAAAGGAAAATCCTGGTGAATTTGTCAAATATAGCCAAAAATTGACCCAGTCTCATTATATCTTGGCGGAAGAAGTTCATTCTATCCCTACCAAGAGTGAAGAAGTATCAGCACCTGCTCCAAAGAAAAACAACTATGATTTTCTAAAGAAGAGCCAAATCTACAATAAAAAAAGTAAACAAAAAGAACAAGAACGTCAGGTTGCACAAGAGTTGAATCTGACAAGAATTACAGAATAGGGGAGGAAACATGTCAAAGACATATCATTTTATCGGAATTAAGGGATCAGGAATGAGTGCCTTGGCCTTGATGTTGCACCAAATGGGGCACAAGGTTCAGGGATCAGATGTTGAAAAGTACTACTTTACCCAACGGGGTCTTGAGCAGGCAGGAATTACCATTCTTCCTTTTGATGAAAAGAATCTAGACGGTGATATGGAAATTATCGCTGGAAATGCCTTCCGTCCAGATAACAACGTCGAAATTGCCTATGCAGACCAAAATGGTATCAGCTACAAACGTTACCATGAGTTTCTAGGTAGCTTTATGCGTGACTTTGTTAGCATGGGTGTAGCAGGAGCACATGGAAAAACTTCAACGACAGGTATGTTATCTCATGTCTTGTCTCACATAACAGACACTAGTTTCTTGATTGGGGATGGGACCGGTCGTGGTTCGGCCAATGCCAAATATTTTGTCTTTGAATCTGACGAATATGAACGCCACTTTATGCCTTATCACCCAGAATACTCTATTATCACCAACATTGACTTTGACCATCCAGACTATTTCACAAGTCTAGAGGATGTTTTCAATGCCTTTAACGACTATGCCAAACAAATTACCAAGGGTCTTTTTGTCTATGGTGAAGATGCAGAATTGCGTAAAATTACGTCTGATGCACCAATTTATTATTATGGTTTTGAAGCTGAGGGTAATGACTTTGTAGCTAGCGATCTTCTTCGTTCAACAACTGGTTCAACCTTCACAGTTCACTTCCGTGGACAAGAATTGGGTCAATTCCACATCCCAACCTTTGGTCGTCACAATATCATGAATGCGACAGCCGTTATTGGTCTTCTTTACACAGCAGGATTTGATTTGGACTTGGTGCGTGAACACCTGAAAACATTTGCTGGTGTGAAGCGTCGTTTCACTGAGAAATTGTCAATGACACAGTGATTATCGATGATTTTGCCCACCATCCAACAGAAATCATTGCGACCTTGGATGCAGCTCGTCAGAAATATCCAAGCAAGGAAATTGTAGCAGTCTTCCAACCTCATACCTTTACAAGAACCATCGCCTTGTTGGACGAATTTGCTCACGCTTTGAACCAAGCGGATGCTGTTTACCTAGCGCAAATTTATGGGTCAGCTCGTGAAGTAGACCATGGTGATGTTAAGGTAGAAGATCTAGCTAATAAAATCAACAAGAAACACCAAGTTATCACTGTTGAAAATGTTTCTCCACTCCTAGACCACGACAATGCTGTTTATGTCTTTATGGGAGCAGGAGACATCCAAACCTATGAATACTCATTTGAACGTCTCTTGTCTAACTTGACAAGCAATGTTCAATAGGCTATTCTCATGGAAGTTCCAATTAAGATTATTCAGGCAAGTAAGTCTGATTTGACTGAGATAGAGGCACTGCAGGCCTCGTCTTTTCCAACAGAAAAGCAGCAACCTTCCCATATCTTAGAAGAAAGTATCCGTAAGTCTGCGGATACCTTTCTTCTAGCTAGGGATGAAAATCAGCTACTGGGCTACGTTCTAGGAAGTCCTCATCCCCACAATCCGCAATGTTTAGAAATTTGTTCTTTAGTCATCAAGGCTGACCATCAGAGACAGGGTTTGGGAACGCTTCTTCTTGCGGCTTTGAAAGATGCGGCAGTGGAGCTTGAATACAGAGGTATTCGTTTGAATAGTCCTGATGAGCTGCTTTCCTATTTTGAAATGAACGGTTTTGTCGATGTAGAAGAAACAGATTCGCTATATGCAGCTAGTCAAGGTGTTAGTATGATTTGGTTTAATCTCTTTTAGAGGAGGCACAATGAAAATTAGACCAGCAAGATTAGAAGATTTAGATCGTATCGTTGCGATTGAACTAGAAAATTTCTCGGTTGAAGAAGCCATTCCTCGCTCTGTTTTTGAGGCACATTTGCGAGAAATTCAGACCTCTTTTCTGGTCGCAGAAAAAGCAGGCAGAATCATGGGTTATATAGAAGGACCAGTTGGACCACACCGCCATCTGCAAGACCAGTCTTTTACAGAAAAGATAGAAGATTATAATCATGAGCCTGGTGGTTATATCTCTGTGACCTGTCTTTCCATTGCCAAGGAGGCACAGGGACTCGGACTGGGTAAGAAATTACTGACATCCTTGAAAGAGCTGGCTCTTGAATACGAAAGAGATGGCATTAACCTAACCTGTCATGACTATCTTATCGCCTACTACGAAAAGCATGGATTTGTCAATGAAGGCTTGTCCCAGTCAACCTTTGCAGGTGAAACCTGGTATGATATGGTCTGGGAAGCTAAAAAATAGGCAAGGTAAGGTATCATAGGTTGCTTTTCCTAGACTTTTAAGATATAATATTATGGATTGTCAACGAGGAGGAAAAACTTTTGAGTGAAAAGTCAAGAGAAGAAGAAAAATTAAGCTTTAAAGAGCAGATTTTACGAGATTTAGAACGAGTTAAAAAACATGAAGAAGATCAGGAGGAAGTTGATTTAGCTTCAATAAAACCCCAATTTTCTTCTAAAAATGACCAGTCGATAGAAGAGCTAATGGAAGATTCTCTATCAGCTGTAGAGGAGATTATGAGAAAAGCTCCTACTGTGCCGACTCACCCAAGTCAAGATGCGCCTTCTTCTCCCGCAGAAGAGGCTGTAGGAAAAGCTCCACTTAATCCTAGTCATCCGAGTCAAGATTTACCAGCTTCTCCATCAGAAGAGCTTCAAAGAGAAACTCCTGCCGTCCCAACCCATCCAAGTCAAGATGTGCCGTCTTCTCCAGCAGAAGAAAGTGCCTCAAGACCAGGACCAGGACCTGTTAGACCTCGAAAAGTGGAAAAGGAATTTAATGAAATTCCAACAAGAGTAGCTGTTTCTTATAAGACAGAGGGGCAGAAAGAAGTAGTAAAAAAAGAAGTTCCTACTTCACAACCAGTAGTGGAAAAGAAAGCTGTAGAAGGAATGTCTGCAACTCCACGTCGTAGCCGTCGTGAGACAGTTCAGCCTACTAAGAAGAAAAAATCAGGATTCAAGACCTTCTTTATTTCTCTACTAATTTTCCTAGGCTTGATTTCAGCAGGTGGTTACTTCGGTTATCAGTATGTTCAGTCATCTTTACAGCCTGTGGATGCTTCATCTAAACAATATGTGACAGTGCAAATCCCAGAAGGCGCTAATGTTCAAGAAATCGGTAAGACACTTGAAGATGCCGGTTTGATTAAACACGGTCTAGTTTTTAGCTTGTATGCTAAGTACAAAAATTATGCTGATTTGAAATCAGGTTACTATAATTTGCAAAGAGCATGAGCACAGAAGATATCATCCACGAACTACAAAAAGGTGGAACAGCTGAAGCTCAAGAACCTGTCCTTGCGACTTTGACAATTCCAGAAGGTTATACGATTGATCAAATGGCACAAGCTGTAGGTCAATTGCAAGGTGACTTCAAAGAGCCTTTGACAGCGGATGCTTTCCTAGCAAAAGTTCAAGATGATAGCTTTATCAGCCAAGAAGTTGCTAAATATCCTAGTCTACTTGAAAGCTTGCCTACAAAGGAAAGTGGCGTTCGTTACCGTTTGGAAGGATTCCTCTTCCCAGCTACTTACTCTATCAAGGACAGTACAACTATTGAAAGCTTGATTGACGAGATGTTGGCAGCTATGGACAAGACTTTGGCACCTCATTACAGTACGATTAAGTCTAAGAATTTGACGGTCAATGAATTGTTGACGATTGCTTCTCTTGTCGAAAAAGAAGGAGCTAAGACGGAAGACCGTAAGTTGATTGCAGGTGTATTCTACAATCGCTTGAATCTTGGTATGCCACTTCAAAGCAATATTGCCATCTTGTATGCCCAAGGCAAACTTGGTCAGAAGATTAGTCTTGCCGACGATGCTGGAATTGATACATCGATTAATTCACCATACAATGTTTATACAAATCTAGGCCTCATGCCTGGTCCGGTAGATAGTCCAAGCTTGGATGCTATCGAGTCAAGTATCAATCAGACTAAGAGTGAAAACCTTTACTTTGTTGCAGATGTGACAGATGGTAAGGTCTACTATGCTAGCAATAAAGAAGAACATGATCGGAATGTTGCCGACCATGTCAACAGCAAATTAAACCAAACAAACTAAAATTATGTGATACTTCACATAATTTTCTTTAGAAAATATCATCAGAAGAAAGTTGAGAAAAATGGCAGAAAAAACATATCCTATGACCCTTGCGGAAAAGGAAAAACTTGAAAAAGAATTAGAAGAATTGAAATTGGTCCGCCGACCAGAAGTGGTAGAACGCATTAAGATTGCTCGTTCATACGGTGACCTTTCTGAAAACAGTGAGTATGAAGCAGCTAAGGATGAACAAGCCTTTGTCGAAGGACAAATTTCTAGCTTGGAAACAAAAATCCGTTATGCTGAAATCGTCAATAGCGACTCAGTTGCCCAAGACGAAGTAGCGATTGGGAAAACAGTCACTATCCAAGAAATTGGTGAGGACGAAGAAGAAGTTTATATTATCGTAGGTTCAGCGGGTGCAGATGCCTTTGCAGGTAAGGTTTCAAATGAAAGCCCAATTGGACAAGCCTTGATTGGTAAGAAAACAGGTGACACAGCAACTATTGAAACACCTGTTGGTAGTTATGATGTAAAAATCTTGAAGGTTGAAAAAACAGCCTAAAAACAAAAAAAGGAGTGGGGAGGCTGTGCGCTTCACTCACTCCTTTTTCCATTTTAAATTGAATTGGAGACGATATGAGTTCAAAGAAGAAAAAAAATAAGATGGAGCGTGGTCTGACCAATCGTCACGTGCAGGTTATGGCCATTGCTGGAACAATTGGAACAGGACTCTTTTTGGGAGCAGGTCGCTCTATCAGCTTAACAGGTCCTTCCATTGTACTGATTTATATGATTACGGGGGCTTTATGTTCCTCATGATGCGTGCGGTTGGAGAAATGCTTTACCAAGACCCTGAGCAACATACCTTTATCAACTTTATCACGCGCCATTTGGGTAAGGGCTGGGGCTATTTCTCAGTTTGGTCTTACTGGCTATCCGTTGTATTTATCGGTATGGCGGAAATCACAGCTATCTCTCACTATGTTCAGTTCTGGTTCCCTAGCTGGCCAAGTTGGATGATTGAGATTGGATTTTTGACTATTCTAGCCTTGGTCAATCTGATTGCAGTTAAGCTCTTTGGGGAAGTTGAGTTTTGGTTTGCGATGGTCAAGATTGTGGCTATTTTAGCCATGATTGCGACAGGGGTCTTTATGGTCTTGACAGGCTTTAAGACACCTCATGGAGTAGCAAGTTTGGCCAATATTGCTGACAATTTCTCCCTCTTCCCAAATGGTGGAGTGAACTTTGTCATGGCCTTCCAGATGGTGTTCTTTGCCTACCTCATGATTGAGTTTATCGGGGTCACAACTTCTGAAACTAAAAATCCACGTCAGGTCTTGCCAAAAGCCGTTAAGGAAATTCCTTTGCGTATCGCCTTTTTCTACGGTGGTGCCCTCTTAGCCATCATGGCTATCATTCCTTGGCGTGAGCTTGCCTCTGCTGATTCACCTTTTGTTACAGTATTTGAATTGGCCGGTATCAAGTGGGCGGCAGCCTTGATTAACTTCGTCGTTTTGACATCAGCAGCTTCTGCCCTTAACTCAACCCTTTATTCAACAGGTCGTCATTTGTACCAGATTGCTCATGATTCGCCAAATCGCTTCCTAAAGCAATTAAGGCAGATACTCTCTCTCGCCACAATGTGCCACAAAATGCCATCATTGCTTCAGCAATCTTGATTGCCCTAGCAGCCTTTATTAATGTCTTGCCAGGTGTTTCGGATGCCTTTGCCTTGATTACGGCTTCATCATCAGGTGTTTATATCGCCATTTATATCTTGATTATGGTGGCTCACCTCAAGTATCGTAAGTCACCAGACTTTATGGCGGATGGCTACCTTATGCCCCATTATCGTTTCTTAAATCCTTTAACCATGCTCTTCTTTGTCTTTGTCTTTGTAACCCTCTTTTTACAAGAGTCTACATTTGTAGGAGCAATTGGCTCAGCTATCTGGATTATCGGTTTCGGTATATACAGCCAGTGGAAATTTAGAAAATAGATTAAGGACTCATCAACTCAGGTTGGTGGGTTTTTCTTTAAAATCAAGTTAAAAAACACCAGAGTCTAAAGTGACTTTGGTGCTTTGAAGTTATAAATATTTTGCTCTAGACTGGTGTTGATAGTTATTCCTCATTTTCTGGAGGGAATGGAATGCCAGTTTTATTCAGTCGTTGAACGTCTTGGATGAACATGTTCTTAGTTTCAAACAGGTATGCTAGTGGGAAGAGGTCGTTTTGGGCATCCATGTAATGAATAACAGTATTAGCTCGTTCAATAGCCTTAGGGTTATCTTGTCGAAGTAGATTGTAAACTTCATACATTTTTAAAAGAAATAGGGGGAAATATTGCAAATTCGCAAGCGAATTCTTGAGTTATTATGATATTCAACTTATAGATGAGCTTTTCTGCTTTATCGTAGTATCCATAGCGAGAATATGTTCTAATTAAAAACAGTCCAGTCATAGCATATCTGCGATAAAAATACTCATCATTATTAGAATCTTCCAATCCTTTAAGAATTAGTTTTTCGAGGTATTCAAGGAATTTTAACTCAAAAGATTGAATATTAAATTGTAAAAAGAATTTCAATAATAGTAAAAATCACGAATATAAAGAGTATCAAGACTAAATATATAGTTGATCAAGTAATTAATAGCTTCTACTTGATCAGGAGTCAATTTATCCATTTCATTTTCTTGATTTAAAATGCCTAATTTTAGTGTGTAATACTCTATGATATTTCCCCACTCACTTTTCTTTCCTAGTATTTGTATAGCTTTGGTTCTATCATTTTTAGACAATGCATTTAGAATTTGTTTTACTCTTTGAGATCCATCATTTTGAATATGTAACACTTCTGCATAGTCTATCTCATCTAAATTAAATCTGCTCAAAATTTCAAAAAAAGTATCGACTTTGATAGAAGATAATCCTTTTTCAAAGCGACTGAGGTTATTGGGAGTAATGACATCTCCAGCAGCCTCTTTGAGGGTCATATTACGATCTTGACGGATTTTTTGAATGATTTCTCCATAGTGTTTAAATTCCATGATAGTCTCCTTAGTCTTAATTTATTTTATTATAACTTAAATTTTTATAATTTTGAAAAAATCTACTGTTTTTAGCAGATTTTTGTTTAAAACTCAAGATAAGTAATAAAATTATACTGTTTTCAGTAGAAAGTTCCAAAATGAGAATTAATTACAGTATAATGTACAAAAAAATAAAAAGGAGACAATATGAAGAAAAAAGATATTTTGTTAGGTGCTGGTTTGACAACTATTTTTGTAGGTGCTGGTGCTGTAAATACAACTGCACATGCAGAAGAGGTTGATTCTGGTCAACTCAAGCCTACGGTGAAGACGACTCCTGTTCATGTTACTGAACAAGACGTTAAAAATGCTAAAGCTGATGTAGATAAGGCACAAGCTGATGTTGACACCAAACAAGGCGTTGTTGACCAAGCAAACGCTGACAAGGTAAAAGCAGATGACAAAATTGCATCAATCAACAAAGATATTGACACAGCTAATAATGCAAACAAAATCATCAATGCTCAAAACGATATTATCACTAGCAAAACAGCGGATAAGACAAACGCAACAAACGATTTGAATACCGCTAAAGATGCCGAACGGGATGCACATACAGCACTAGACAATGCTAACACAGCAAAAACAGAGGCTGATAATGCTCGTGACGCTAAGAAAGCTGATGTTGATACGAAACAAGCAGACCTTGATGCAATTACAGACGCTAACGTGCGTAAAAATATCACAAACACAACTGATAAAATTTCAAACGTTGATAATGATTTGAATGCTAAAGGTGCACAAATCACAGCTACAAACGCTAAAATTGCTGCGAAACAAGGGGAAATCGATAGCTACAAAGTTAAAGTTATCTCAACAGATTTAAACCCTGATGAACGTAATCACACCGCTCATGATAATCTTAATGATTATGAGTATAACCATGGATTCTTCCGTAACAACCAAATGGAACCAGTTAATTTCCAAGGTGTAGACATCAAAGAAATTGACGCAACTAAAGATATGGTTGATTTCGCAGAAGCTTTAGCAGCCTATAAGAAAGCGCCATATGATTGGACAACTCGTAAATACAAAGAACGCCCAACATATCGTTATAAAGTTGATAACAAAGGTATTTCAGACGCCTTTGTCAAATTGCTTAATCAACTACGTGTTAATAACAATTTGAAGGGTGATATGGTGGTTGACGATGAGTACCTTGCATACGCACAAAAACGCGTAGATGAAATGCAGAATACGGGCATCTTGACACACAGAACAACATTAACAAACAAACCGGGCTACATCGAAAGAGTGCAACCCGACCAGAACGTCGAAAACATCGTTGGTGGTGCATACGGTCAAATTATCAGTCGTGAAGGTGAATATTTAACATTTGACCACATTGTAACTAACGAAACATTAGCCTATGAAATGCTATTAGGTTGGTATAGTGACTACAATAATGTTAGAGGTTTAAACTACGGACACCGCAAGAACTTATTAACACCAACAGGTGGTAAAATGGGCCTTGCCATTTCAACCATTGACGGAAAGACAAAACAACTTATTTCGGTTCATTCAATGCTAGTGCGCACAAAGGTTCAACCTATGGATGGGACGAAGATAATCAAATGTTCTATTCCCTAAATCAAAGCCAAGATGAGAAGGATTATTGGAATAACAATAACAACTTCAAACAAGATGACCCAATGAACCCAACATTATACGGCAAAAAGATGAAGTTTATCGCAGACACTCATTATGTATTTGTTAAACGTCAAATCATCGATGACCGACCAAAAATGCAAGCAGAGTTAGACGCTTTGAAAGCTCAAAAAGCGACACAAGAACGCGAACGTGATGTATTAGTTACGAAAAAAGCAGATTTGACTCAAGATTTGGATGCATTAAACAACCAATTGAACGATATTGCTATCGCTCGTGCAAACGCAACAACAGCTCTAAATCAAGCAAAATCTGATTTAGCTACACTTACAGCAACAGCTCAAGATAAGGCGGACGCTGTAGTTCAAAAACAAAAAGAGTTGAATAAAGCAATCGCTCGTGTAAATGATGTAACTGCACGTATCAACACAATTCAAAGTGAAATTGATGCCGCGACAAGCAAACGTGATGACGCTATGCGTGTCTACGCGCAATTGCCACAATTGCGTGCAAGTTTAACGAAGGCAAAGCTGATAGAACAAACGTGGAACAACGCATTACAGCAGCTGAACAAGACTTGGCAGATGCTAAAGCTCGTTTTACACAAGCACAAGCTGACCACAAATACAAATCAGATATCTTTTCAATCGATAAGATGTTAAATGTGTATACTGACAGTAACCGTGTCATTTCAGCCACACCGAAAGTAGCCCCAACCGTAGATGAATTGCCAGAATTGGATATCACAGCTGACATCCCAAGTGATTTGAATACAAAACAAAACCCTGACGGTATTGGTGCTACACCAAAAGTAGCACCAACAGTGGATGAATTGCCAGTATTGGATATCACAGCTGATATTCCAAGTGATTTGAATACAAGACAAAATCCAGACGGAATTGGTGCTACACCAAAAGTAGCTCCGACAGTAGATGAATTACCAGAGTTGGACATCACAGCTGACATCCCAAGTGATTTGAATACGAAACAAAATCCTGATGGTATTGGTGCAACACCAAAAGTAGCTCCAACCGTAGATGAATTGCCAGAATTCCCACTCGATAAATTGCCTAAGGTAGAACAACCAAAAGTTGAACAGCCTAAGGTTGAACAGCCTAAGAATGAAAAACCAAAGGTAGAAGAGCCAGGTAAGGAGCCAAGTCAAGAACCAGGTAAAGAACCGGGTAAAGAACCGAGCAAAGAGCCGGGTAAAGAACCAGGCCAGGCTGGTAATCAAGATATGAAATCTGTGGTACCAGCACCAAGCTACCAAGCACCTGCAGTTCTGTCTCAAGCGAAACAAGAAACTGGACAAAAAACATTGCCAAATACTGGAAGTCAAGTGAGCCTACTAGCCTTATTAGGATATGGCTTCTTAGCAGGATTAGGAATTGTTTTAAAGAAAAAAGAGGAATAAAAATTGAAAAAGAAAGTTGCATTTGTATTATCGTTAGTAACCAGCCTATTGCTTTTAGCGGCCTGTTCATCAGCAGACGGAACCTATGTCTATCAAGGTAGCATGCCATTTATGGAAGAAGCAACCGTGACCATCCAAATCAAGGGTGATAAAGGACAAGTTCATACCACAGGAAAAACGATTGGTTTTCTAACAGAGGGCAAGCAAACAGAGCAGACAGATGAGATGAAAGTCAATCAGAAAGAAAAGACCTTTGAATTGTCTTCAATGAAACTAGGTTATGAGATTAAAGGTGGAGAGTTGATCATTACTTCAGATCCGACTGGTATATTAGCTGGCAAATCTTTTAAAAAGAAATAAAGGAGGTATTATGTCCAAGAAAAGCATTTTAAGTGGCTTGTTATTGGCTAGCTCAATCATTATATTAGCAGCCTGTGGACAACAATCTAGCCAGACAAGTGAGGGGGAGTCGACTGACGCTACAGTTCAAACCAGTGGCTCAGAAGATAAAAAAGCTGAACAAGCAAAGATTGATTACCAGATTGTATATCAGAATATCTTAGATTCCTATAGAGAGCGAGTTAAGGCAGCGCAAAATCAACAAATGCCACAGAACTCGACAGGTGACAAAGAAGAGTCTTATATTGATTCCATTTTGTTTGATTACAAAGGGATAGATATCAGCTACACTTTCTACGATATCAATAAGGATGGGAAGAAAGAATTGCTGATTAAGCAAGATAAGATTCTACTTGGGATTTACTATCTGACAGATCAGGGAGCTCAGCTGGTCAAGTCTGGTGGAGTAGCTGGAAGAGGCGGAGAACGTCGTATACTTATTCCTTATGAGAACGGTGCGATTTCTTATCTAAATTTCAATTCTCCTAGACCTGAGGCCATTGCTACAACCTATCTCTTTGCAGATGGTCGATATCAGGAAACCAGCTCAGTTAATTATGATTTGAGAGAAACCAAGGATCCTTCAAGTTTGCAAGGGCTAGATGGGATTAAAAAGATTGATTTGGAAGGCTTGAACTGGTTGATTTTTGATGATGCTTCAGCTAGTCGTTCCTTTATTGACCTAGAGGAGCAGGCCAAGGGTCCTGGTGCTCATCTGGCTGAGATTTACCAGAAAAACTTCAGCAGTATCAAAGGAACTTGGAAGAATAACAATGGTGTAGAAGTCACTTTTGATGAAAATGGGTTTACAAATGGCTTAGTCTTGACTGACACAGTACCTAAGATTGTAAATAATATGGTTCGCTTTGGCATGACCTCAAGCAGTGGTGTCGGTGGTGCGTCGGTTATACTTATTCCCAAAGGAGTTGTGCATCCAGATATAAATGTAGGTGATACCACTTTCAAAGATGCGTCTGACAGTAGCAAGGATCGTTTATTAATTACCCAAAGTGTGGATACAGTGTCCAATCCAAACGAATTTTATTATAAGGTTAGTGAATAAAAAGGAGAAATAGAAGATGAAACTAAAACATGTATTGACAGGATCAGTAATGGGGTTGAGCCTCGTAACAGCAGGAGTTATCACAACAAGTGTACTCCCTACTAACAGTGTAGAAGCTGCAGAATACCGTAAGATTTATGCGGATGTAACTGCCCAGATGGGACTAGATGGAAACTTGTACTTGGAAATTGTTGGAGAACGTCCTGATGTAACTGTTGCAACTGGCCAGTATAAGGCTGTTGAAATTTTAGAAGCAAATACAGGACGGGTGGTAAATCCAAATACTTTCATTGTTATTAATCCAGTTACAAATGGGGAAGCTAAGAAAAATGTTGGTAGAGCAAAGTTGAATTTATCTTTTCTAAATGGACAACCTTACCCAGATGGAACCTATCTAGTTTCATTTAAGGATTTGGTACTTTCTCACGAGTCAGGTTACTTTACTTTAGTTGGAGCAATTAAATTGACCATTAAAGATGGAGAATTTGTTAAATACGAAAAAGTTAACTTAAAGCCAACATCAACACCAACACCTGAGCCAAAAACTCCAGAACAACCAAGTGGAAAGAATGGTTGGGTAGGTCGTTCTTACTACCAAAATGGCCAAAAGGTTATTAGCAAATGGATTTATGATTCACAATATAAGTCTTATTTCTATTTGAATGCTGCTGGTGACTATGTGGAAAATGCTTGGGTAGGGAACTACTATCTCAAGTCAGGTGGCTACATGGCTAAAAGTGAATGGATTTATGATTCTAATTACGGATCTTACTATTACTTGACATCAGAAGGAAGCTATGCGCGTAATGCTTGGTCAGGAAGTTATTACCTCAAATCAAATGGAAAGATGGCTAAGAACGAGTGGATTTATGACAATGATTACAAAGCTTATTATTATCTGACATCAGAAGGTAGCTACGCTCGTAACAAATGGGTAGGAGATTATTACCTTAAATCAAATGGTAAGATGGCTGTTAGCGAACGTACACCAGATGGTTATCGTGTAGATGGATCTGGTAAATGGATCAAATAATTTCGTTCTAACATTCGAAAAATAAAGGAGATCTTAAGTGGAAGAGTTGGAAGATAAGGTACATGAAGAGACTTCAAATGATACAGAAGTTTCGGAACAAGAGGCAAGCGTCCAGCAGGAAAGTGGGAATAGTAATCCTGTAGCTCCTGTCTCAAGTCAGCCAGTATTTGTGGATAAGGTAAAACAACTCATTGAGACACGACGTAAGGAAACTCTTGGTATGTTGATTGCTGTTGGACTTGCTATTATCGCTTTTGTAGGCTATAACTTTTATCAAGGACAACCTAAAAGTTTAGCAAAAGAAGTCAGGGTGGAATTTTCAGGGTATTCAGAGTCAGGGACTTTGACTTATAATGAAGAAGTGATTGCGGCTATGGTTAAGGAACTATCCTACAAAAAAGCTGGATTTAACAAGGAACAAGCTCAGGCCCTTGCTCAGAATGATCCTGTAGCCCTATCGACTTTGGCAACCAATCCGCAATTAGCCTCAAAAGCTGCCCTAGCTAAGGCTATGATTAACAGTGTTCGTTATGAGTTTGATAAGAAAAGTGAGTTAAAAAACGGAGATGAAGTCACTTTTACAGTCACAACAACTTCGCAAAATTCACCTGTTAAAGCTGAAAAGAAAACATTTAAGGTTGAAACACTGAAGGAATATGAAAAAGTTTCAAAAGAAGACCTCTTGAAACTGACTCCTGTAAGTTTTGAAGGCTTTAATGGCTATGGTCAAGTTTCTATTCCTAAAACAAAAGATGAGGAAGATATCTTCACTATTGATGGTAATTCTGATGCCAATGATTTGAAAAATGGCGATAACATCAAACTTGTGGTTCGTGACTACTATTTGAATAAATTGAAAAAAGAAGGGAAAGTACCCGCCGAAAAGAGTTTTGAAGTTCCAGTTTCTGGCCTGAAAGAAGTCAGTGAGATTAAGGGATTAAAGGATATTCTTAAGAAAATTGATGACTACAGTAAGTCTGAAAACAAGAATAGCTCCTCATCTTCTTATACCTTAGAACCTCAAGGAACTTACTTAGGAATATTTTCATCAAGTGACAGTGCTTATGAGAATGTAATTGTTATAAGTATCATCTATAAAGTTACGGAAACCAAGTCTGATGGTTCTAAAGATACTCATTATAAAGACTATAGTTATGCTGCAGGAGTCAAAAAAGATGGCAGTGTAGATATGGATAAGCTAGAGAAAGCCCAGTTTAATACTACGGCAGATTTAGAAGGATTGAAGTCTTATTTATCGAATTATAAATTAAAAGAATATAAGCAGTGATAGTATTAAATTTAAAACTCATCAACTCGGGTTGGTGAGTTTTTGCTAGTTTGACAGTCTATTGAAATAAGACTATAATCAAGCTGTAACAGTATTTGAGGAGGTTTAGATGTACTTTAGATTGGAAAATAAGGAATCCCATAAATCACAAGAAATAGGGAATCTGATTCGTGCTTATAATCGTTCAAAAAGAGAAGAGGCTGAAAGTGAGCCACTGAATCTTTATGTCGAAGATGAAAAGGGCAATCTCCTGGCAGGTTTGATAGCAGAGACTTTTGGAAATTGGCTAGAAATCGAGTATTTATTTGTAAAAGAGGAACTGAGAGGGCAAGGAATCGGTTCAAACCTATTGCAGCAAGCAGAAACTGAAGCTAAGAATCGAAACTGTCGATTTGCTTTTGTCAATACTTACCAGTTTCAAGCTCCAGATTTTTATAAAAGTCATAGCTACAAGGAAGTCTTTGCTTTGCAAGACTATCCCTACATTGGGCAAAGATATTATTACCAAAAGGATTTGTGACCTAGACTTCTTTCCTTTGAAGAGGAGATAAGCTAAGTAGAAAAAAGAACGAATACTCTTTATCATGTAAGGTGATAGAGAGTTTTTTGTTAATAAAATATTACAAAATGACATTTATATATTGCATTAAGTTAGATATATGGTATAATATTTTTAAAAGAAGCGCAACTTTTTAAAATGTTGAAGGAGGACGCTAGTGACTAAAAATTTAAAATTAAAATTAGCTCGGGTGGAGCGTGATTTAACACAAGGGGGATTTGGCAGAAGCTGTAGGTGTTACTAGGCAGACTATAGGTCTGATTGAAGCTGGGAAATACAATCCCAGTCTTTCGCTCTGCCAGTCCATTTGCAGATGCTTAGGCAAAACTTTGGATCAATTATTTTGGGAGGAAGAAGATGAAAAATAGAAAGAAACTTGTGATTAAAGATGAACGTACGGAAAAATTGGACGGAAACATTTCAGGAGAAATTCTCTTGGGTATGTACCTATTTTTGGCACTGGAAATTTTTGCCAAAGTTTATATTTTCAATTTAACACTTTTGTCCTATTTACCAGAATTACTTTTATTGATTGGAGTCGGTTTGTATGCCATTATTCGCCGCATGTATGTTGAAATTGACATTCGAGATATTGTTGAGAATACTGGAAAAGAAAGAATTTTATCTGCTTTGGGATTTTCTATAGTGATTTTATTGATTGATATCGTTGGCAATCGCGAGGAACTGGTCAATCTATTGACTTGGAAGTACTCCCTAAAAGTGGTTCTAGCAGTTATCATCTATCTCGTTGGGAGTTTTTCTATGGATAGAGTTATCCTATACTTGAATCGCAGAAATCAGCAAGTTTGGGAGGAAGAAGATGGTAAATAAATTCATTCATTATCAATTACTTGACGAAAGAGAAGAACAATTAATCAATAAAGCTGGGGCAGAATCCTTTTCCCTCTTCATTGGGCTGGCGCTTCTAAGCTATTTGGTGGCTGTATTAGCTCCATCTCTTTTTAATCCGAATTTTCTAGTGTATACTCTGATAGTAGGAATTTTCTTCTTTTTCAATCGTGCCCGTTATCTGGGAGTGACCTATTATAGTCGTTTTCATTTTACGATTTTGGGTTGTTTTTTCCTAACCTTGGCTATTACGGCTCTTTTGATGTTACAGAATTATCAATTTAACATAGAAATTTATCAGCACAATCCTTTGAACGTTAAATACCTGTCTGCTTGGGCAATTACTTATGTCATTTACCTTCCCTGGGTCTTTATTGGCAATCTTGGTCTTAAGAGCTATGGCGAATGGGCTCAGAAAAAGTTTGAACAAGATATGGATGAACTGGAGAGTGGAGAATAGCTTGTTACTCTTTTCTCAATACAGATAAAATGTGTTATAATAGTACTAATTTATTGGAATGCATGAAAGTTCTTGAAAATTTTCATGGGTTTCTAGCTAAGGAAGTAGGAAAAGTATGTATCCAGATGATAGTTTAACATTGCACACGGACTTGTACCAGATCAACATGATGCAGGTTTACTTTGACCAAGGGATTCACAATAAAAAGGCGGTCTTTGAGGTGTATTTCCGCCAACAACCTTTTAAGAATGGCTATGCGGTTTTTGCAGGTTTGGAAAGAATTGTGAGTTATCTTGAAGACTTGCGTTTTTCAGATAGTGATATTGCCTATTTGGAATCACTGGGCTATCATGGGGCATTCTTGGATTACCTCCGCAATTTCAAGTTGGAGTTGACCGTTCGTTCTGCCCAAGAAGGGGACTTGGTTTTTGCCAATGAACCGATTGTGCAGGTGGAAGGCCCTCTAGCCCAATGTCAGTTGGTCGAAACGGCTCTTTTGAACATCGTCAACTACCAGACCTTGGTGGCGACTAAGGCAGCTCGTATTCGTTCAGTCATTGAAGATGAACCTTTGATGGAGTTTGGGACACGTCGGGCGCAAGAAATGGATGCGGCTATCTGGGGAACACGCGCAGCGGTGATTGGTGGCGCCAATGGAACCAGCAACGTGCGTGCTGGTAAGCTCTTTGACATTCCTGTCCTGGGGACTCACGCCCATGCCTTGGTACAGGTTTATGGAAATGACTATGAAGCTTTCAAGGCTTATGCTGCGACCCACAAAAATTGTGTCTTTCTTGTGGATACCTATGACACCCTTCGCATTGGGGTACCAGCTGCCATTCAGGTGGCGCGTGAGCTAGGCGACAAGATTAACTTTATGGGTGTGCGGATTGACTCTGGGGATATTGCCTACATTTCTAAGAAAGTCCGTCAGCAACTGGACGAGGCTGGATTTACAGAGGCTAAGATTTATGCTTCTAATGATTTGGACGAAAATACCATTCTCAACCTCAAGATGCAAAAGGCCAAGATTGATGTCTGGGGTGTGGGAACCAAGCTGATTACAGCCTATGACCAGCCAGCTCTTGGGGCAGTTTACAAGATTGTTGCAATCGAAGATGAAAATGGGAACATGCGCAATACGATTAAGCTGTCAAATAATGCTGAAAAAGTGTCTACGCCAGGTAAGAAGCAGGTGTGGCGCATTACCAGTCGTGAAAAAGGCAAGTCAGAAGGAGACTATATCACTTATGATGGCGTAGATGTTGCCAGCATGACGGAAATCAAGATGTTCCATCCGACTTATACCTACATCAAGAAGACTGTTCGTAATTTTGATGCTGTTCCTCTCTTGGTGGATATCTTTAAAGACGGAAATTGATTTACAACCTGCCTAGCTTGACTGAGATTCAGGATTATGCCCGTAAGGAATTCGACAAGCTTTGGGATGAGTACAAGCGCGTGCTCAATCCTCAGCATTATCCAGTGGATTTGGCGCGTGATGTATGGCAAGATAAGATGGACTTGATTGACAAAATGCGTAAGGAAGCCCTCGGTGAAGGAGAAGAAGAATGAGTTTGCAAGAAACGATTATCCAAGAACTGGGTGTCAAACCCGTGATTGATGCCCAGGAAGAAATTCGTCGTTCCATTGATTTCTTAAAAAGATACCTGAAAAAACATCCCTTTCTTAAAACCTTTGTACTAGGGATTTCTGGAGGGCAAGACTCAACCTTAGCAGGTCGATTGGCCCAATTAGCTATGGAAGAACTGCGAGCAGAAACGGGAGATGACAGTTACAAATTTATCGCTGTCCGCCTACCTTATGGAGTGCAAGCTGATGAAGCAGACGCTCAAAAAGCCCTTGCCTTCATCCAGCCAGATGTCAGCTTGGTAGTTAATATCAAGGAATCAGCTGATGCTATGACAGCTGCAGTTGAAGCGACAGGAAGCCCTGTTTCAGACTTCAACAAGGGAAATATCAAGGCACGTTGCCGTATGATTGCTCAGTATGCCCTTGCTGGTTCCCATAGAGGAGCGGTCATTGGAACAGACCATGCTGCGGAAAATATCACAGGTTTCTTTACCAAGTTTGGTGACGGTGGTGCGGATATTTTACCCCTGTTCCGCCTCAATAAACGCCAAGGAAAACAACTATTGAAGGAACTTGGTGCAGACCCAGCCCTTTATGAAAAAATCCCAACAGCAGACCTAGAAGAAGACAAACCAGGCCTAGCTGACGAAGTAGCCCTCGGAGTCACTTATGAAGAGCTTGACAACTACCTAGAAGGCAAAACAATCAGCCCAGAAGCCCAATCAAGAATCGAAAACTGGTGGCACAAAGGCCAACACAAACGCCACCTACCCATCACCGTATTTGATGACTTTTGGGAGTGAAAATCTCCGGTGGAGATTTTCAGCCCGAGTCTAAAAATAGGAGAACGAGGAAGGTCCGGGAGACCTTTTTAGCTTCTTGCCCTGAAATTAAAAAGCAAGAAAAACCTCCAGTGGAGGTTTTCAGCCTCTCACATTGAAATAAGAAAGTGAGAGAAGGTCCAGTGGACCTTTTTCGCTTATTACTTTGAAATTCAAAAGCAAAATAAATTTAAATTGAGATTGGACATAGAATCATCTATCAGAAAGCGAGGTAGCGTCATGAAAGCAATCGGTACGCAAATATTACAGACAGATCGTTTAATCTTACGAAGATTTGTGGAAAGTGATGCAGAAACCATGTTTCAGAATTGGGCTTCATCCGCTGAGAATCTGACCTATGTCACTTGGGATCCTCATCCTGATGTTGATGTGACTCGAAACTCGATTCGAAATTGGGTTGTTTCCTATGCTAATCCCAACTATTACAAATGGGCCATTTGCCTCAAAGAAAATCCAGAACAAGTGGTTGGGGATATCAGCATTCTTGAAATACACGAGGAAGATTCAAGTTGTGAAGTTGGCTATATTTTAGGAAAAATTATTGGGGCGGAGGTATGATGACAGAGGCTTTGAAAGCTGTCTTGGACTTTTGTTTTACTCCAGCAGGCTTTAAAAAAGTCAGAGCACGTTATGCCAGTCTCAACCCAGCTTCAGGTCGTGTCATGGAAAAGGCTGGAATGTCCTATCTACAAACCATTGTTAATGGTGTAGAGAGAAAAGGCTATCTTGCGGATCTTATTTATTATCAGATAAGTAAGGAGAATAGATAAGCTTAACATTTATCGATTATCCGTTGTTCTTATTTTTTATATACTATTTCATTTATCCTTTCTTTTCCGAATAAATAGATAGTAGCAGTGAATCTAGTAATCCTAGATTAAAAAATGTGCTATAATGAAAGGAGAGAAAGAATGATTCTCAGACATCCGGGCATCAGCCCGACCAACGATTTGGTTGCTAAGAAGATTTTTAGCAATCCAGAAATCACTTGTCAATTTATCCGTGATATGTTGGATTTACCAGCCAAAAATGTAACCATTTTGGAGGGGAGTAACATTCATGTCTTGCCTTCCCTACCGTACTCGGCTCAGGATTTTTACACTAGTATAGACGTTTTAGCAGAGTTAGACAATGGGACACAAGTAATCATTGAGATTCAGGTGCATCATCAGAATTTTTTCATCAATCGTCTGTGGGCTTACCTGTGCAGTCAGGTTAATCAAAACCTAGAAAAAATTCGTCAACGAGAAGGTAATACACACCAGAGTTACAAACACATCGCACCTGTTTATGCTATTGCTATCGTAGATAGTAATTACTTCCAAGATGATTTAGCCTTTCACAGTTTTAGTATGCGCGAAGACACGACAGGTGATGTCTTAACCATCACAAATAACGGTCAAGAAAACTATCTAGTCAAGATGGCGTTCTTGGAATTAAGAAAATACAGAGAAACCAGCAAAGACGAGGTTCGCAAACCGTGGTTGGAGTTTTTCGGGAATAAACCCTTTACCCAGCAACCTGAGCGAGCCATCAGCCAAGCAGACCAACTGCTGGACTACAAGAGCTGGTCCGAGGAGGACAGGAAAATGTTTAGTCAACTACGTATGCGAGAAGAACAAGCATTATTGGCTCATGACTATGCCTTGGAGCAAGCTGAAGAAAAAGGCTTAGAACGTGGCCGTGCAGAGGGTATCAAAGAGGGGTTAAAAGTAGGTTTAGTAAATCTAGTTCGCCAAGGTCTTCTAACACCTGAGGTTGCCAGCCAGCAATTGGGAATGACCGTTGCTGAGTTTGAGGCCTTGTTGTAAGACTATTACCAATAATGGTCAAAATGGGGTTCTTAGAACTAAAAAATACAGAGGAACCAGCAAAGATAAGGTTCGTAAACCGTGGTTGGAGTTTTTGTAAATCAGTAAATCAATGACAGATTTTTCCGCGATAGATGGAAGAATCTGTTTTTTAATTTACTAAATGTTGGCTCAAAAAAACTAAGATAGCTTATCCTTTTACTCATGTTTTTTTGATTTATTTGAAGTATAACCTGATTAAATTCCTATTTTTCCCTATCATTATCCCTGTTTTTTCTGGAGTTTTAGGACTATAATAGTCCTATCAAATCAAAGAATGGAGGAAGGCAATGGATAATATTATCTTTTTTATCAGTGTTTTTCTTGCTGGAATTCTTTCCTTCTTTTCTCCTTGTATCTTACCCTTGTTACCGGTTTATGCAGGGGTCTTGTTGGATGACAAAGATGGTGCTCAGGCTTCTAGTGGCAAATTTTCAATCTCACTTGTTAGTCTATTGAGAACTTTGGCCTTTATAGCGGGGATTTCCTTTATTTTTATCTTGCTGGGTTATGGAGCTGGTTTTTTAGGCAATTTGCTGTATGCTTCTTGGTTTCAGTATGTGATGGGTGCGGTTATCATTCTCTTGGGCTTACACCAGATGGAAGTCTTACATTTTCAAGGACTTTACAAGGAAAGAAGGCTACAATTAAAGAGACAGGTGCAAAAGGGTAAGGGCTATAGTCAGGCATTTTTACTGGGCTTGACCTTTAGTTTTGCTTGGACGCCATGTGTGGGACCGGTTCTGGCCTCTGTTTTAGCCTTGGCGGCTTCAGGTGGTTCAGGTGCTTGGCAGGGAGCTGGTCTCATGTTAATCTATATGCTGGGTCTAGCGCTACCATTTTTGGTTCTAGCTCTTGCCTCCAGCTATGTTTTGAAACATTTCCGAAAACTTCATCCCTACCTCGGAACCCTCAAAAAAGTAGGTGGTTTCCTCATTATCGTGATGGGAATCTTGGTGCTTTTGGGAAATGCTTCCATTTTGACTACATTATTTGAATAGAGAGGAAGAAGAAATGAAAAAATGGCAAACATGTCTCCTTGGAGTAGGCTCAATCTGTTGCTTGACAGCTTGTTCTGCTAAAAATATGTCAGACGAATCTACTATGAAGGAGCAAACCAAAACAGAACAAGTCAGTTCACAAACTGCGACTAAAGGTCAGGCGGTTGCTGATTTGAACTGACGGGAGTAGATGGCAAGACCTATCGCTTGTCTGATTACAAGGGCAAGAAAGTCTATCTTAAATTCTGGGCGTCTTGGTGTTCCATCTGTCTAGCTAGTCTTCCAGATACGGATGAAATCGCTAAAGATGCTGGTGATGATTATGTGGTCTTGACGGTAGTGTCACCAGGACATAAGGGGGAACAAGCAGAAGCTGACTTTAAGAACTGGTACAAGGGCTTGGATTATAAAAATTTCCCAGTTCTAATTGACTCATCAGGAAAACTGTTGGAAAGTTATGGTGTCCGTTCTTACCCAACTCAAGCCTTTATAGACAAGGAAGGCAAGCTGGTCAAAACGCAACCAGGTTTTATGGATAAGGATATGATTTTAAAGACATTGAAAGAAATGGAGTAGAGAAAGGCCATGAATGATAAAGTAAAATTGTTTGTTTTGGCAGGGATTTTTTTCCTAGCCATAAGCGGTTTCTATTTTCTATTGATGCGAAATGCAGGGCAGACAGATAGCTCGCAAATTGAGAAAGCGGCAGTTAGCCAAGGAGGAAAAACAGTGAAAAAAACAGAAGTGAGTAAAGATGCAGACTTGCATGAAATTTATCTAGCTGGGGGATGTTTCTGGGGAGTGGAGGAATATTTCTCACGCGTGCCTGGAGTGACAGATGCCGTTTCAGGCTATGCAAATGGTAGAGGGGAAACAACCAAGTACGAATTGATTAACCAAACAGGTCATGCGGAGACTGTCCATGTTACTTATGATGCCAAGCAAATTTCCCTCAAGGAAATCCTGCTTCATTATTTCCGCATTATCAATCCAACCAGCAAATAAACAAGGAAATGATGTGGGAACCCAGTACCGTACCGGTGTTTATTACACAGATGACAAGGATTTAGAGGTGATTAACCAAGTCTTTGATGAGGTAGCTAAGAAATACGATCAACCTCTAGCAGTTGAAAAGGAAAACTTGAAGAATTTTGTAGTAGCAGAGGATTACCACCAAGACTATCTCAAGAAAAATCCAAATGGCTACTGCCATATCAATGTCAATCAGGCGGCCTACCCCGTCATCGATGCCAGCAAATATCCCAAACCAAGTGATGAAGAATTGAAAAAGACCCTGTCACCTGAGGAGTATGCAGTTACCCAGAAAAATCAAACAGAACGGGCTTTCTCAAACCGCTACTGGGATAAATTTGAATCTGGTATCTATGTGGATGTGTCAACTGGCGAACCTCTCTTTTCATCAAAGGACAAGTTTGAGTCTGGTTGTGGTTGGCCTAGTTTCACCCAGCCAATCAGTCCAGATGTTGCTACTTACAAAGAAGATAAGTCCTACAATATGACACGCATGGAAGTGCGGAGCCGAGTGGGAGATTCTCACCTTGGCCATGTTTTTACGGACGGCCCACAGGACAAGGGTGGCTTGCGCTACTGTATCAATAGTCTCTCCATCCGCTTTATTCCTAAAAACCAAATGGAAGAAAAAGGCTACGCTTATTTACTAGATTATGTCGATTAAGAGGGCTTTCCTAAGCAGTTAGAGGAGAATTTTGCTATACTGATACTAGTAAGTGATAAAGGAGAGAAGCATGACCTATACAATCTTAATTGTAGAAGATGAATATCTGGTAAGACAAGGCTTGACCAAACTGGTTAATGTAGCAGCCTACGATATGGAAATCATCGGTCAGGCTGAAAATGGAAGACAGGCTTGGGAGCTGATTCAAAAGCAGGTGCCAGATATCATTTTAACCGATATCAACATGCCTCAGCTAAATGGTATCCAGTTAGCCAGTCTGGTCCGAGAAACCTATCCTCAGGTTCATCTAGTTTTTTTGACAGGCTACGATGATTTTGATTATGCCTTGTCTGCTGTCAAACTCGGTGTGGATGACTACCTGCTCAAACCCTTTTCTCGTCAGGATATTGAGGAAATGTTGGGGAAAATCAAGCAAAAGTTGGATAGGGAAGAGAAAGAAGAGCAGTTACAAGATTTACTGACCGATAAGTTTGAAGGAAACATAGCTCAGAAAATCCAGTCTCATCTAGCTGATAGCCAATTTAGCTTAAAGTCTTTAGCCAGTGACTTGGGATTTAGCCCGACTTATCTGAGTTCTTTGATTAAGAAAGAGTTGGGCCTGCCTTTTCAGGATTACCTGGTGAGAGAACGTGTCAAACAAGCCAAGCTCTTACTTTTAACTACAGATCTGAAGATTTACGAGATTGCAGAGAAGGTTGGCTTTGAAGATATGAACTACTTTACCCAACGTTTTAAACAGATTGCGGGTGTGACACCTCGTCAGTTTAAGAAGGGAGAAGGTCGATGAAGCGTTCGTCTCTTCTAGTTAGAATGGTTATTTCCATCTTTCTGGTCTTTCTCATTCTCCTAGCTCTGGTTGGAACTTTCTACTATCAATCTAGTTCTTCAGCCATTGAGGCTAGCATTGAGGGCAATAGCCAGACGACTATCAGCCAAACTAGCCACTTTATCCAATCTTATATCAAAAAATTAGAAACCACCTCGACTAGTTTGACCCAGCAGACAGATGTTCTAGCCTATGCTGAGAATCCCAGTCAAGACAGAGTAAAGGGAATTCGAGATCTGTTTTTGACCATCTTGAAGGCGGATCAGGACTTGAAAGCTGTTGTGCTGGTAACCAAGTCTGGTCAGGTCATTTCTACAGATGACACTGTACAGATGAAAACATCTTCAGATATGATGGCTGAGGATTGGTATCAAAATGCTATTCATCAGGGAGCTAAGCCAGTTTTGACCCCAGCTCATAAATCAGATAGTCAATGGGTTATTTCTGTCACTCAGGAACTTCTTGATGCAAAGGGAGCCGATCTGGGCGTTCTTCGCTTGGATATTTCCTATGAAACTCTGGAAGCCTATCTCAATCAACTCCAGTTGGGTCAGCAGGGCTTTGCCTTTATCATCAATGAAAACCATGAATTTGTTTACCATCCTAAACACACAGTCTATAGCTCAGCTAGTGAAATGGAAGCCATGAAACCCTACATTGAGACAGGGCAGGGCTATACGCTCGACCACCAATCCTACGTCAGTCAGGAAAAGATTGCAGGAACTGATTGGACGGTGCTTGGTGTGTCATCACTGGAAAGTTAGACCAGGTTCGGAGTCAACTCTTGTGGACCTTACTTGGGGCTAGTGTCACATCACTTCTTGCCTGTCTCTGCTTGGTGTGGTTCAGTCTCAAGCGCTGGATTGCCCCTTTGAAGGATTTGAGAGAAACCATGCTGGAAATTGCTTCTGGTGCTCAAAATCTTCGTGCCAAGGAAGCGGGTGCTTATGAACTGAGAGAGGTGACTCGCCAGTTCAATGCCATGTTGGATCAGATTGATCAGTTGATGATAGATATTCGTAGCCAGGAGGAAACGACCCGTCAGTATGAACTTCAAGCACTGTCCAGCCAGATTAATCCGCATTTCCTCTATAACACTTTGGACACCATCATCTGGATGGCTGAATTTCAGGATAGTCAGCGAGTGGTTCAGGTGACCAAGTCCTTGGCAACCTATTTCCGCTTGGCGCTCAATCAGGGGAAGGATTTGATTTGTCTGTCTGATGAAATCAATCATGTCCGCCAGTATCTCTTTATCCAGAAACAACGTTATGGAGATAAGCTGGAGTATGAAATTAATGAAAATCCTGCCTTTGATAAGCTCGTCTTGCCTAAGTTAGTGTTGCAACCCCTTGTAGAAAATGCTCTTTACCATGGCATTAAAGAAAAGGAAGGTCAGGGACATATTAAACTTTCTGTCAAGAAACAGGATTCAGGATTGGTCATCCGTATTGAGGATGATGGAATTGGCTTCCAAGATGCTTCTGATAGTAGTCAAAGTCAACTCAAACGAGGAGGAGTTGGTCTGCAAAATGTTGACCAACGGCTCAAACTTCATTTTGGAGACAATTACCAGATGAAGATCGATTCTGCCACTTTAAAGGGTACGACAGTTGAAATATACATAAATAGAATAGAACCTAACTAACTCCCAGTCAATTCTGGGAGTTTTATGCAGGTTGGAGTAAGATTTTCAGGTTGTCTATCTTGCTAAAAACAAGAAAAAACGATATGATAGATAGTGACAAAAGAGGTATCAAGTATGAAGGAAAAAGACATTCAAAGAGAGACAAGCCAGATTGTAGAAGATGTATTGGAAAAGGCCAATTTGAAGCAAGGATCCATCTTTGTTTTGGGTCTTTCTTCTAGTGAAGTGATAGGTGGTCAGATTGGCAAGGAATCCAGCCAAGAAATTGGCGAAATCATTGTGAAGACCATCCTAGATATCCTAGAAGAAAAAGGAATTCATCTAGCTGTTCAAGGCTGTGAACATGTTAATCGGGCTCTCGTTGTTGAGCGTCAGTTGGCAGAGCAGTTTGGTCTGGAAATCGTCAGTGTCCTTCCTACTCTCCATGCAGGAGGTTCAGGTCAGTTGGCAGCCTTCAAGTTTATGAAGGATCCAGTTGAGATTGAATTTATCAAGGCTCATGCTGGCTTGGATATCGGAGACACTGCAATTGGCATGCATATCAAGCATGTTCAGGTTCCGATTCGCCCTCTTTTGAGAGAGATTGGCCATGCCCACGTAACGGCGCTGGCTAGTCGTCCAAAATTAATTGGAGGTGCGCGTGCGCATTATCCACAAGATTCTATTAGAAAGTCGTGAAAATGAGAAAAACAAAACAGCAACTAGAAAAAATCACAAAATATTCAATTCGTAAGCTAACTGTTGGGGTAGGTCCTGTAGCCATCGGAGCCTTCCTTTTTGGAGCCAGTGCCCTTTCAGTAGATAAGGTTCAAGCCAATGAAGTTGGCAGTGCTCATAGTGTTCATTACCGTTATTTGGCGGAGCAGGAATTGACCGAGTCTGAAAAAGCCCTGATTCACCATGAGGTTCCTACAGAATTTCAAGATGATGATATTCTTTATGTAGTTTATCGTAAGAAGGCAACTAACAGTCAACAACTTCCATACACAGGAAGTAAGGAACTAGCCTTGGCAGGTCTTGGTTTGGCAACGGCCTCACTAGCAGTCTTTTTGGTGTCCAAAAAAGGTCGCAAAGAGGTTCTAGGTGTTCTCTTGATTGGTTCTTTAGGAGCTAGCACCTTTGTGCCTTACGGGACATTTGCATTTGAAAATAAAGAATTACTTTCTTATAACCAAACTATTTCAGCCTCTACACATGAAGGTTTGGCTGAAGGGATTATCCACATTGATGGCTATGAATACATCGGATACTTCAAGGAAGCAGAACTCCATCCATCAAGACCAGCTTCAGCTGAGAAGTCTCAGTTGCCAGTAGAAAAGCAAAATGCAAATGAAATCGAGAAAACAGAAGTCGTTCAAGAAAGACCTGCTGTCACTCCTGAACCTGTCGTTGAGAAATCTGTCGTCGAGAATCCAGTTGCCCCTGCTGTTGAAGAAAAACCAGTTTCTGCGAATCCTCAGACAAGACTGGAAGAGAGCTTGGTAGAGATTCCGTTTGAAACAGTCACAAGTCCAGATGCGAATCTAGCAGAAGGACAGACTCGTATCGTCACAGCCGGAGTAAATGGTCAGCGTCGAATTGTAACCAAAGTTTCAATGGTCAATGGTCAAGAAGTTAGAGAAGTCATTGAAGACCAAGTTGTTCAAAATCCTGTGTCGCAAGTCATTGCAGTCGGAACTAAGAAAGAGGTGCAACCTGCTCCAACTCCAGTACCACAAGCTGAACCAAGCCACCAAGTAGCTAAAGGAACCCAAGAGGCAGGCAAAGAAGGTCAAGCACTAACACAACCGAAACTACCAGAAGCTATAGTAGAGTCTAAAGGAACTCAAGAGGCAGGTAAGGAAGGTCAAGCTTTAACGCAACCGGAATTACCAGAGGCTAAAGTAGAGTCTAAAGGAACTCAAGAGGTAGGTAAGGAAGGTCAAGCACTAACACAACCGGAACTACCAGAGGCTAAAGTAGAGTCTAAAGGAACTCAAGAGGTAGGTAAGGAAGGTCAATCCTTAACTCAACCCGAACTGCCAGAGGCTAAAGTAGAGTCTAAAGGAACCCAAGAGGAAGGCAAAGAAGGCCAAGCTCTAACACAGCCAGAATTGCCAGAGGCTCCAGTTGAAGCAAAAGGTACCCAAGAGGAAGTTAAAACTGGCCAAGCCCTTGTACAAGATCAGTTACCTGAGTACAAAGTAACTGAGGGAACCCTTGTTGAAACATCGACCACAGACTTAGATTACAAAACTGAAACGACAGAGGATCCAACCAAGTATACAGATGAAGAAACTGTCGTAAGAAATGGTGAAAAAGGTAGTCAAGTTACTAAAACAACTTATAAAACAGTAGAAGGTGTTAAAACGGACCAAGTTCTTTCAACTAGGACAGAAGTTACCAAGGAACCTGTAAACCAACAGGTAAGTCGTGGGACAAAACCAATTGAAGGAACTCTGGTAGAAGAAAGTATTGAAAAGATTCCATTTAAGGAAAAAGTTGAAGAAGATGATCAACTGAAAAAAGGCTTAGAAGTTGTAGCTCAAGAAGGTAAAGAAGGTCAGAAAAAAATCACTAAGACCTTTAATACCATTAAGGGAGTTAAAACAGAAGATGCTCCAAAAGTTACAGAGGAAGTCATTGAGGCACCTCAAGATCGAATTTTGAAACGTGGTACTAAGAGCTTTGAAAAACCAGTATTGACCATCACAGCAGTTGAACCTAAGGATTTGAAGCGTACTTCAGATGTTAAATACAGTCTAGAAAATCCAAGCAAGGCAGCCATTAAATCTATCACCCTAACTCTGAAAAAAGGTGATGAGATTGTGAAAACATTGAGTGTTTCACCTGACAACTTGACAGCTAGCCTGACAGATTTGCAATACTACAAAGATTATAAGATTGAAACTAAGATGGTTTATGACCGTGGTGAAGGCGATGAGGAAGTAGTTCTGAAGGAAGAACCTCTAAGACTTGACTTCAAAAAAGTTGAAATCAAAAATATCAAAGAAACAAGCTTGATGAGTGTGGATGCTGACGGTAACGAAATAGATACTAGTTTGCTGACAGAAAAACCAGCTGATGTTGCTCCACTTTACCTACGAGTGACAACTCACGACAACAAAGTTACACGACTTGCTGTTGACAAGATTGAAGAAGTAGAAAAAGACGGAAAAACTTTATATAAAGTCACTGCCAAAGCACCAGACTTAGTTCAACGTAATGCAGATAACACACTTAGCGAAGAGTATGTTCATTATTTTGAAAAACAAAAAACACACGAAGGTGATGTATATTATAGCTTTGACGACCTTGTAAAAGCTATGCAAAAAGACCCGACTGGCACATTTAAGCTTGGTAGCAATATCAATGCTGCTAACGTTAAACCAGCAGGAAAATCTTATGTTACTAATGCTTTCAAAGGAACATTAACAAGCACTGACGGTAATAAATTTACCATTAGCAATATGAACAGACCTTTATTCGGTGATATTGTCGGTGGTACGGTAAAAGATTTACTACTTGAAAATGTAAATATCGACATGTCAGGGACTGATAGGATTGCACCACTAGCGAATGTTATCAAAAATAATGCCACTGTAGAGAATATTAAAGTAACAGGTAGCGTTGTTGGTAATAATGATGTATCTGGTGTTATCAATAAAATTGATGGTAGTGGAAAATTAAGTAATGTTGCATTTATCGGTAAAGTACACGCTGCTGGAAATCGAGGTGGTTATTTAACAGGTATCGTCGGTGAAAACTGGAAGGGTATTGTAGAAAAAGCTTATGTTGATGCTGAAATCACAGGTAACAAAGCTAAAGCTGCCGGAATTGTATATTCATCTCAAAACGGTGGTAACAACAATACTTTAGGTAAAGAAGGTACTCTTCGAAACTCTGTAGCAAAAGGCTCTATTGAACTCAAAGAAGCAGTTATGTCTGGTGGATTGCTAGGAACTAACTGGGCACTAGGTGCTATAGAAGACAACATCACTATGATGAAAGTTAAGACTGGTGAAATGGTCTTTGGTCACTCTGATATTGATGCTGATGATTACTTTACATACTCTAGAACGAAGCGCAACTTCAGTGTTGAGGGTGTAAGTGAAGGTAAAACAACTTATAATAATTCTAAAAAAATTCCTAGCATAACTAAAGAAAAAGCTGATGAATTAATCGCTAAAATGGGAATCACTGCTGATAAATTCGAAAGCACACTTCCTGTTGAAGACAAACTGAACAATATTGTAAGTAAAGCTAATCAATACAAAAATATCGATGATTACGATGCATCTCGTGAGCTTGCTTACCGTAACATCGAAAAACTTCAACCGTTCTACAATAAAGAATGGATTGTAAATCAAGGTAATAAATTAGCTGCTGATAGTCCATTAATGACTAAAGAAGTCTTGTCTGTTACGGCGATGAAAGGCAATGACTTTGTCACAGACCTTACAGATGCTGACCACATTTTTGTCCACTACGCAGATAAGACAAAAGATATCTTTACAATTTCACCGAAAGAATCTAAAGTTAAGCAAGTGAAAGAATATAGTGTCGCTGAGCTTGGTGAAGTTGTTTACACACCAAACATGGTTGTTAAAGATCGTGCAGATTTAATCAGCGCTATTGAAAGTAAGTTAAGTCCGGTTGAATTGCAATCTGATCCGATTTACCAACACTTGGGCAGAACTGGTGGCAACAAAGTCAATGCAATTAAGGACTTGTACTTAGAAGAAAGCTTCAAGTACGTTAAAGATAATCTTACTCAATTTGTTACGAAGTTAGTAGAAAATGAAGATCACCAGCTTAACACTGATGAAGCTGCAAAACGTGCCTTGATTAAGAAAATTGATGACAATAAGGCTGCCGTTCTTCTTGGATTATCTTACCTAAATCGTTACTACGGCGTTAAATTCGATGACTTTAACATTAAAGAATTAATGCTATTCAAACCTGATTTCTACGGTAAGAATGTTAATGTGTTAGACTTCTTGATTAAGGTTGGTTCTAAAGAAAGTAACATTAAAGGTGATAGAACTTTAGAAGCTTATCGCGAAACGATCGGTGGAGTTATTGGTATAGGCGAGTTAAATAGTTTCTTAGACTATAATATGCGTCTCTTCACAAGTGATACAGACTTAAACGATTGGTTTATAAAAGCAACTAAAGATAATGTATATATCGTTGAACCGAAGACAACAACTCCTGAGTTTGCTGATAAGAAACACAGAGCCTATGAAGGATTGAATAATGATGTTCACGGTAAGATGATCTTACCACTTCTTAACTTAAAAGATGCACATATGTTCTTAATCTCAACATATAATACAATGGCATACAGTTCATTTGAGAAATACGGTAAGAATACTGCGGAAGAACGCGAAGCATTCAAAGCTGAAATCGATAAAGTTGCTAAGGGCCAACAAAATTACCTAGATTTCTGGTCTCGCTTATCATTAGATAAAGTTCGTAATCAACTGCTTAAGAGCAATAACATGGTTCCAACTCCTGTGTTAGATAATCAAAACTATAAAGGAATCAGCACAGATAAATACGGACATACTGCTAGTGGTAAAGATGTTGCGCCAGTACGTGAATTGTATGGACCAACAGGTCGTTACCATGCTACTGACTGGCGTATGGGAGCTGTAGCTCGTATCTACGGTAATCCTTATAAGGATGATTCAGTCTTCTTCATGGTTACTGATATGATTAGTGATTTCGGTATCTCAGCCTTTACTCACGAAACGACTCACGTAAATGACCGTATGGTTTACTTAGGTGGTTCTAGACACCGTGAAGGAACTGATTTGGAGGCATTTGCACAAGGTATGTTACAATCACCTGCTGAAACAAGTCCAAACGGTGACTTTAAAGCACTAGGATTGAACATGGCTTACGAACGTCCAAATGACGGAAACCAATGGTATAACACTAATCCAAACGATCTGACATCTCGCGCTGAAATCGATCATTACATGAAAGGTTTCAATGATACGCTCATGCTTCTTGACTACCTCGAAGGAGAAGCCGTTCTTGATAAACACGATAAAGCACTAAACAACGCTTGGTTCAAGAAAGTTGCTAAGAAATTACGTAACGCTAATACGAAGAACCAATACGATGAGGTTCGTGATTTGAATGCAGAAGAAAAAGAATATAACTTAACTTCTGTTAACGATCTAGTAGACAAGAACTTCATGACCAAACACGGTCCTGGTAATGGTACTTATGACCCAACTGGATTTGGCTCTGCCTATGTAACGGTGCCTATCACTGCTGGTATCTATGGTGGTAATACAAGTGAAGGGGCTCCAGGATCTATGTCATTCAAACATAACACCTTCCGTATGTGGGGTTACTTTGGATATGAAAAAGGCTTCTTAAACTACGCTTCTAACATGCTGAAAAATGAGTCTAAACAGGCTGGTCATGCTACTCTAGGTGATGACTTTATCATTAAGAAAGTTTCTGATGGTAAATTTAATACTCTAGAAGATTGGAAGAAAGAATACTTCAAAGAAGTTGTTGATAAGGCTAAAGCAGGATTTAATGCTGTTGAAATCGATGGAACAACTTATAATAGTTACGATGAATTAAAACAAGCATTTGCTGAAGCAGTTGAAAAAGATAAAGCTACTCTTAAAAATGGATCAGTTAAATTTGATAATACTGTATCACTTAAAGAGAAAATCTTCAAGAAACTTCTTCAACAAACAAATAGCTTTAAAACTTCAATCTTTAAATAATTGAAATCTCTCATCTGCTTTGCGGATGAGGGTTTTCTTATTTTGTGCTATACTTAAGATATGCATAGAAAAACAGTGATTGATTTTAGGGCTTTGGGGGAGAGATACACCTTTACCCAGCCTATAAAAGAGTTGAAAACGAGAAATGTAGTAGAAGTGGCAGATTTGCTGGCACAAGTGGAAAGATACCAAGAGCAGGGCTATTATGTGGTGGGCTATGTCAGCTACGAGGCTGCACCTGCTTTGAGGAGAAATTAGCAGTTCATAAAGCGCCTTTACTGGCAGAGTATTTGCTTTACTTTACTGTTCACGATAAGGTGGAGACCTCCCCTATTCCTTTGACTTATGATGAGGTTGATTTGCCTTCAAATTGGCAGGAAGTAACATCTGCAGCAGACTATGAAAAGGCTATTGCCCAGATTCATCATCATTTGCGGCAGGGAGACACCTATCAGGTCAACTACACCGTCCAACTCAAGCAGGATTTGTCTGCCAATCCGTTTGCCATCTACAATCGCATGGTGGTAGAGCAGGAGGCAGGCTATAATGCCTATGTGGAACACGATGAGATGGCAGTGATTTCCATGAGTCCAGAACTCTTTTTTGAGCAAAATGACCGTGAATTGACGACGCGACCAATGAAGGGAACGACTCAGCGTAGGGTAACTGACCAAGAAGATTTAGAACAGGCTAGCTGGTTGGAGCAGGATCCCAAAAATCGCTCTGAAAATATGATGATTGTGGACCTCTTGCGCAACGATATGAACCGTATTTCTGAAGTGGGCAGTGAGCATGTGGAGCGTCTGTGTCAAGTGGAGCAGTATTCAACTGTTTGGCAGATGACTTCGACTATCAAGAGTCAGTTGCGAGAGGATGTGTACCTTGTTGAAATTTTCCGCTCACTCTTTCCTTGTGGTTCCATAACGGGTGCACCGAAAATTGCGACTATGGAGATTATCAAGGACTTGGAGCCACAACCGCGCGGAGTCTACTGTGGAACGATTGGTCTCTTGCTTCCAAATGGACGACGGATTTTTAATGTTGCTATCCGAACTATTCAACTGTATCAAGAAAAAGCCATCTATGGAGTAGGTGGCGGTATTACATGGGATAGCACTTGGGAATCTGAATACCGAGAGGTTCATCAAAAGGCAGCTGTTCTCTATCGTAAACAAGCTCGTTTTCAGCTGATTACTACAGGGAAAATCAGCCAGAAGTGCTTGCTGTTTGAAGATCAACATTTGGAAAGACTGAGAAAAGCTAGTCGATATTTTGCCTTTCCTTTTGACCCAGAAATTTTGAGACAAAAGATTGAAGCAGAGTGTCAGACTTGTGATGCTAATCAAGATTACCGCTTGCGAATCAGCCTTAGCAAGTCTGGAGAGATAGAAGTCGATCGCCAAGTATTAACACCCCTTAGTCCAAGTTTTTGCAAGGCCAAACTTTGCCTGCAGAAAGCTGATTTACATCGAGCTTTTACCTATTTCAAAACGACTCATAGACCACACTTGACTCTAGGGAAACAGGAAATCATTTACCACAATGTAAAAGGAGAACTTCTTGAAACCTCTATCGGAAATTTAGTTCTGAAGATTGATGGGAAACTTTACACGCCACCTATCCGACTTGGAATCTTGCCAGGAATTTATCGTCAGCATTTGCTGGAAACAGGACAGGTAGAAGAGAAAGTTTTGAGCTTAAAAGACTTAGTCCAAGCAGAAGCTATTTACGGCTGTAATGCAGTGAGAGGCTTGTATGAGTTAAGCTTTTAGGAGAACTAGATGAAACTGGTATTTTACAGGGTTTAGGGCAGTCAGCAGAGTCTTGGAAAGAAGTTCGGAATCTACTGACAGATTATCCTTCTGAGGCTATCGAGTTATTTTCTTCTGAAGTTAACAGCTATCAAAAAATCAAGGAGAGAGTTTATCAGCACCTAGCTCAAGAGACAGAACCTTTTATTTTGATTGGATTGTCCTTAGGTGCTGCCCTGGCACTAGAACTTTCCAGTTACGATTTACCAAATCTTCGATCTTTGGTTCTGTCAGGATGCCCGCTAAAATTATCAGGGAATATCCTATTTTATGTTCAGTTGCTGATATTTAAATTACTTCCCAAAAGAGTATTTGAAAAACAGGGAGCAGACAAGGCTCTTATGGTCGGAGTTTCTGAAGAGTTGAAGACACTTGATTTAACGGATATAGCAGGGATTTGCCCCTATCCAACCTTACTAATTTGTGGTAGCAAAGATAAACCAAATCTTAGTTCTATGAGAAGTCTTCATAAACTTATATCAGAATCTCAATTTCAGATTATACCAGATGGACCTCATGTCTTGAATGAGGCTAAACCAAAGGAGTTTGTAGAAAAGATCAGAAGTTTCCTTGAATTGCTGAAATAAGTTTGATAAAATAATATTGAACTCGATATCATAATTATGGGAGAAAGAGATGAACAAACGTCTATTTTTAAAATGAGTCTGGCTACCTTGCCAGTTTTAGCCTTGTTTTCACAGCCTGTGTTAGCAGAAGAAAACATTCATTTTTCTAGCTGTAAGGAGGCTTGGGCGAATGGATACTCGGATATTCACGAGGGAGAGTCTGGTTATTCTGCCAAGTTAGATCGCGATCATGATGGTGTGGCTTGCGAATTGAAAAATGCCCCTAAGGGTGCCTTTAAAGCAAAACAAGCAACTGTGGCTCAAACTGATACAAGTTCAGCAACAACAAGTGGTTGGGTTAAGCATGACGGTGCTTGGTATTACTTTGATGAAAATGGAAATTCAGTAAAAAATGCTTGGCAAGGAAGCTATTATCTGAAAGCAGACGGGAAAATGGCCCAGAGCGAATGGATTTATGATGATTCTTATCAAGCTTGGTATTACTTGAAATCAGATGGATCTTATGCTTACAGTGCATGGCAAGGGAACTATTATTTGAAATCAGATGGTAAAATGGCTATCAATGAATGGGTTTATGACTCTTCTTACCAAGCCTGGTATTACTTGAAATCAGATGGATCTTATGCTTATAGTACATGGCAAGGAAATTACTATTTAAAATCGAATGGTAAAATGGCTGTCAATGAATGGGTTGATGGTGGACGTTATTATGTAGATACCACTGGTTTGTGGAAAGCTAATTCAAAAGTAAGCAATAAAGGGTCCTATTATAGCCTTCAAGGGAAGTATGATGAAATTGTAGTTGCTAATAAACACTATCCTATGTCTAAAGATTACTATCCAGGTGAAAATGCTACTGCAAAAGCAGCCTTTTTAAAACTGATTGCACAGATGAAGGAAGAAGGCTACGCTATTAGCGATAATTATAGTGGATTTAGAAGTTATGCAACTCAAGCACAATTGTATCAAAGTTATGTGAACCAAGAGGGACAGACTGCTGCGGATCGTTATTCCGCCCGTCCTGGATATAGTGAACATCAGACAGGACTTGCTTTTGATGTGATTGGCACAGATGGTCAATTGGTTGAAGATTCAAGTGCTGCTCAATGGTTATTAGAACATGCGCCAGACTATGGTTTTGTTGTTCGATATCCTCGTGGTAAGGAAAGTATAACTGGTTATATGCATGAGGAATGGCATTTACGTTACATTGGGAAGGAAGCAAAAGACATTGCTGCAAGTGGTTTGACACTAGAGGAATATTATGGCTTTGATGGTGGAGATTATCTAGATTAAAAATCTATATTAGCTGAATGCAAACCTTTGCATAAATGACTGAATTTTGTTATACTATATCTGTAAGCATTTTCAATTAATTCATAATAAAAAAGGAGAATATGATGAGTCAAAAGATTATTGGGATTGACCTTGGTGGAACTTCTATCAAATTTGCAATCTTAACAACAGCAGGAGAAATCCAAGAAAAATGGTCTATCAAGACTAATATTTTGGATGAGGGAAGTCATATCGTAGATGATATGATTGAGTCTATTCAACACCGTTTGGACTTGCTTGGATTGGTAGCAGCGGACTTCCAAGGTATTGGAATGGGTTCACCAGGTGTGGTTGACCGTGAAAAAGGGACTGTTATTGGTGCCTACAACCTCAACTGGAAAACCCTTCAACCGATTAAAGAAAAAATTGAAAAAGCCTTGGGCATTCCTTTCTTTATCGATAATGATGCCAACGTGGCAGCTCTTGGTGAACGTTGGATGGGTGCTGGTGATAACCAACCAGACGTTGTCTTTATGACACTTGGTACTGGTGTTGGTGGCGGTATCGTCGCAGAAGGCAAATTGCTTCATGGTGTTGCTGGTGCAGCAGGTGAGCTTGGCCACATCACTGTTGACTTTGACCAACCAATCGCATGTACTTGCGGTAAGAAAGGCTGCCTTGAGACAGTGGCTTCTGCAACAGGGATTGTCAACTTGACTCGTCGTTATGCCGATGAATACGAAGGCGATGCAGCCTTGAAACGCTTGATTGATAACGGAGAAGAAGTAACTGCTAAGACTGTCTTTGACCTTGCAAAAGAAGGAGACGACCTTGCCTTGATCGTTTACCGTAACTTCTCACGTTATTTGGGAATCGCTTGTGCTAACATTGGTTCAATCCTAAACCCATCAACAATCGTCATTGGTGGTGGTGTGTCAGCTGCGGGAGAATTCCTTCTACAAGGTGTTCAAAAAGTCTACGATGAAAATACTTTCCCACAAGTACGCACATCTACTAAACTAGCTCTTGCAACTCTAGGAAATGACGCTGGGGTTATCGGAGCAGCTTCACTTGTATTGCAATAAAATAATAAAAGAGGAAAAATGCTAACCTAGAGTTAGTAATGTTCCTCTTTTCTTTTTTATGCTATACTAGTTAGGAAATAAATGAGGTGAGAGTAAATGACAAAAGCAGATACGATTTTTAAAGAAAATATTGAACGAATCCTCAAAGACGGTGTCTTTTCTGAGCAGGCCCGTCCCAAGTACAAGGATGGGACTATTGCCAACTCTAAATATGTAACGGGTGCCTTTGCAGAGTATGACTTGGCAAAAGGGGAATTCCCCATCACAACCTTGCGTCCCATTGCCATCAAATCAGCCATCAAGGAAGTCCTTTGGATTTACCAAGACCAGTCCAATAGCTTAGACGTGCTCAATGACAAGTACAATGTCCACTACTGGAATGACTGGGAAGTGGGAGATACAGGAACTATTGGTGAGCGCTATGGTGCTGTTGTTAAGAAACATGACATCATCAATAAGCTTCTCAAACAGTTGGAAGCAAATCCTTGGAACCGCCGCAATATTATCTCTCTCTGGGATTACCAAGCTTTCGAAGAAACCGATGGGCTGCTCCCATGCGCCTTTCAGACCATGTTTGATGTCCGCCGTGTAGATGGGGAAATCTATCTGGATGCGACCTTGACCCAGCGTTCGAATGACATGCTGGTGGCCCACCACATCAACGCTATGCAGTATGTGGCTCTTCAAATGATGATTGCCAAGCATTTTGGCTGGAAGGTTGGGAAGTTCTTCTACTTTATCAACAACCTCCATATCTATGACAATCAATTTGAACAAGCTCAGGAATTGCTCCGTCGCGAGCCGTCAAACTGCCAACCACGTTTGGTCTTGAATGTTCCTGATAAAACCAACTTCTTTGATATTAAAGCAGAGGATTTTGAGTTGGTGGATTATGACCCTGTCAAACCACAGTTGAAGTTTGATCTAGCTATTTAAAAGAATAGAAAAAGAAGTTGAGACAATGAATCCCAACTTCTTTTGTTTCTTAACGTGATACGCGACGGCGAGCTGCTTTTTTACGGTTTTCTTCGATGAAAGCTGCTTTTTGCTCTTCTGGTTCGATTACTTTCTTTTTAAATGCGTATACCGCGCCTGCAAGTGCAGCGACAGTTCCTGCGACACCTGTTACAAGACCTTTAGCGAATCCTTTAGCCATGAGTCTTCCTCCTTTATATTCTCAATCAGTCAGCCTCTTCAAGAGGTCACATTTTTCTGACTGACCTTTTTGTGTTATAATAATAGTAACGAAAAAATGGGAATTTTTCAAGGAAAAAAGATGAAAACAAAAATAATTGTGATTGTTGGACCGACTGCTGTTGGAAAAACAGCCCTTGCCATTGAAGTGGCCAAGCGTTTTAATGGCGAAGTGGTTAGTGGAGATAGCCAGCAAGTCTATCGAGGACTTGATATTGGGACGGCCAAGGCTAGTCCAGAAGAGCAGGCAGCTGTTCCTCATCATTTAATCGATGTTAGAGAGGTAACCGAGTCTTACTCGGCTTTGATTTTGTTTCAGAAGCTAAGATGGCTATTGAGGATATTCACAGCCGTGGCAAGCTAGCCATTATAGCCGGTGGGACTGGGCTTTATATCCAGAGCTTGCTTGAAGGCTACCACCTAGGTGGGGAGACTCCCCATGAGGAAATTTTGGCCTATCGGGCTAGCTTGGAGCCTTATACAGATGAGGAATTAGCTCATCTTGTGGAGCAAGCTGGCCTTGAGATTCCCCAGTTTAATCGTCGTCGTGCTATGCGTGCCTTGGAAATCGCCCATTTTGGTCAGGATTTGGAAAATCAAGAGACCTTGTATGAACCATTGATTATCTGCTTGGATGATGAACGCAGTCAATTATATGAACGTATCAATCACCGAGTGGACCTGATGTTTGAAGCTGGACTTCTAGACGAAGCCAAGTGGTTGTTTGACCATTATCCAGATGTGCAGGCTGCTAAAGGAATTGGCTATAAGGAACTTTTTCCATATTTCCGTGGGGAGCAGACTTTGGAGGAAGCTAGTGAGAGTCTCAAACAGGCGACCCGTCGTTTTGCCAAGCGTCAGTTGACCTGGTTCCGTAATCGCATGCAGGTCACCTTTTATCAGATTGGAGAAGCTGGTGTGCAAGACCGCATTTTAAGCCAGATAGAGGAGTTTTTAGATGATTGAAACGGAGAAAAAAGAGGAACGGGTTCTGCTGATTGGTGTGGAATTGCAGGGGATGGACAATTTTGACCTCTCCATGGAAGAATTGGCCAGTTTAGCGAAAACGGCAGGGGCAGTCGTTGTAGATAGCTACAGACAAAAACGTGAAAAATATGATTCTAAGACCTTTGTTGGCTCTGGAAAGTTAGAAGAAATTGCGCTCATGGTGGATGCAGAAGAAATTACCACTGTCATTGTCAACAACCGCTTGACTCCACGGCAAAATGTCAATCTAGAAGAAGTTCTCGGTGTCAAGGTCATTGACCGTATGCAGTTGATTTTGGATATCTTTGCCATGCGGGCTCGAAGCCATGAAGGGAAACTCCAAGTCCACCTAGCCCAGCTCAAATATCTCTTGCCCCGCTTGGTTGGTCAGGGAATTATGCTCAGCCGTCAGGCAGGGGGAATTGGTTCCCGTGGACCTGGTGAAGCCAGCTGGAGCTGAACCGTCGTAGCGTTCGCAACCAAATCACAGATATCGAGCGTCAGCTCAAGGTGGTTGAGAAAAATCGGGCGACTGTCAGAGAAAAACGTCTGGAGTCCAGCACCTTTAAGATTGGTTTGATTGGTTATACCAATGCTGGGAAATCAACTATCATGAACACCTTGACCAGTAAGACCCAGTATGAGGCTGACGAGCTCTTTGCGACTCTGGACGCGACGACTAAGAGTATCCATCTGGGGGGCAATCTTCAAGTAACTTTGACAGATACAGTTGGCTTTATCCAAGATTTGCCTACAGAGTTGGTATCTAGTTTTAAGTCAACCTTGGAGGAAAGCAAGCATGTGGACCTTCTGGTTCATGTTATCGACGCCAGCAATCCTTACCACGAGGAGCATGAAAAAACAGTTCTTTCCATTATGAAAGACTTGGACATGGAGGATATTCCTCGCCTGACCCTTTATAATAAAGCGGATTTGGTGGAGGATTTTACACCTACTCAGACGCCTTATTCCCTGATTTCTGCCAAGTCTGAGGATAGTCGTGAGAACTTGCAGGCACTATTTTTAGAGAAAATCAAGGAGATTTTTGAGAGATTTACCTTGCGAGTGCCTTTCAAAGTCCTACAAGATTCATGATTTAGAAAGTGTTGCAATTCTGGAAGAACGTGATTATCAGGAAGACGGCGAAGTGATTACAGGCTACATTTCTGAGAAAAACAAATGGAGGTTAGAGGAATTTTATGACTGATATTAAAACGTTGGCTCTAAAATATGGGGGCTATACAAGTCTGGATAAGGTCTATCTGGATCAACTTCTAGCTGGCAAGACAGAGCAGGAGCAGTTGGTACTGATCACACCTCCGCCCAGCGTGGTCAATGCTTACTTTGCAGAGCTATACCAGAAAAAGAGTCCTGAGGCTGCGACGGATTATTTTGCGGAACTCAGTCAAGAACTGAATCTTTACAATACTGAGCCAAGTTTCACCCTAGAAAATAAGCCTTTTATTCGCCTTAACCTGTCTGGTAAATCCTTTGGTTTTTGTTATGAGAGTGAGGGTCTGGGTCGAATTTTCTCTGAGAATGAAGAGAAGATTTCAGATGACTTGCTCTTTGAAATTGCGCAAATTTTTCCCCATCAGCTGGTCTTTGAGGAGTCTGGCAAGATTTACATGAAGGCTGTCGAGGACGAGGAAATTGTTAGCGTGGAAAGTCTTACAGCTTTGACTGATTTGGAAATCTTGGCTGACGGTCGTAAGCGTCTCAAAGGCTACAGCCAAGAGGATTTATTGCAAGAAGCCACTGCTTTTTCTGGCAAGCGCTATTTCCGATCGGAAAACCGCACAGCCATGTTATATATTGATTAATTAGAAAGTATCGAATGGATATTCAATTTTTAGGAACGGGGGCAGGTCAGCCCTCTAAAGCCCGCAACGTCTCCAGTCTCGCCCTGAAACTCTTGGATGAGATTAACGAAGTCTGGCTCTTTGACTGTGGAGAAGGTACGCAAAATCGCATTCTGGAAACCACAATTCGACCACGTAAGGTCAGCAAAATCTTTATTACTCACCTACATGGAGACCACATCTTTGGATTACCGGGTTTCCTTTCTAGCCGTGCTTTTCAGGCCAATGAAGAGCAGACAGATTTGGAAATCTATGGACCTCAAGGAATCAAGTCCTTTGTCTTAACCAGCCTTCGTGTGTCAGGTTCGCGCCTGCCTTATCGTATTCATTTTCATGAGTTTGACCAAGATTCTTTAGGAAAAATCCTTGAGACCGATAAATTCACTGTGTATGCAGAGGAGCTGGATCATACTATTTTCTGTGTTGGCTATCGTGTCATGCAAAAGGACTTGGAAGGAACGCTGGATGCTGAAAAACTCAAGGCGGCAGGTGTCCCATTTGGCCCACTTTTTGGAAAAATTAAAAACGGTCAGGACGTTGTTTTGGAAGACGGAACTGAAATCAAGGCAGCAGACTATATCTCAGCTCCACGTCCAGGTAAAATTATCACTATTCTGGGTGACACCCGCAAAACCAATGCCAGTGTGCGTCTAGCTATCAATGCCGATGTCCTAGTCCATGAATCGACTTATGGCAAGGGTGATGAAAAAATTGCTCGTAACCATGGCCACTCTACTAACATGCAAGCTGCACAAGTAGCAGTAGAAGCAGGTGCAAAACGCCTCTTACTCAACCATATCAGTGCCCGTTTCCTCTCAAAAGATATCAGCAAGCTCAAAAAAGACGCTGCTAGTGTTTTTGAAAATGTCCATGTGGTCAAAGATTTGGAAGAAGTGGAAATCTAGCAGTCACAGAAAGGATAAGTATGCCTACTATTCTCATTACTGGAGCTAGCGGTGGTCTAGCCCAAGAAATGGTCAAACTTTTGCCGAATGACCAACTGATTTTGTTAGGTAGAAACAAGGAAAAATTAGCCCAACTCTACGGAAACCATCCCCATGCAGAATTGATTGAAATCGATATTACCGATGACTCAGCCTTAGAAACTCTGGTAACAGACCTCTATCTCCGTTATGGCAAGATTGATGTTTTGATAAACAACGCTGGTTATGGGATTTTTGAAGAATTTGACCAGATTTCTGACCAAGATATTCACCAGATGTTCGAGGTCAATACCTTTGCCCTAATGAATCTGTCTCGTCGCCTTGCGGCTCGAATGAAGGAAAGTCGAAAAGGTCATATTATCAATATCGTCAGCATGGCAGGTTTGATTGCTACTGGCAAGTCCAGTCTCTACTCAGCGACCAAGTTTGCGGCTATTGGTTTTTCAAATGCGTTACGCCTCGAACTTATGCCCTATGGAGTCTATGTGACAACAGTCAATCCAGGTCCAATCCGTACAGGATTTTTTGACCAGGCCGACCCAGATGGAACCTATCTCAAATCGGTTGATCGCTTCCTGCTAGAACCAGATGCAGTGGCTAAAAAAATTGTTAAGATTATGGGAAAAAACAAACGAGAACTTAATCTACCTATGTTGTTGAACCTAGCCCATAAGTTTTATACCCTCTTTCCCAAGCTAGCTGATAAGTTGGCAGGGGAAACTTTTAATTATAAATAAAAAAGTTGTTCCTAAAATGGAGCAACTTTTTTGATGATTAGAATAAATCAATTCCAGTCTTATTTAATGCATGGCAATGATAAGTGAAGGCGTTGATAAAATTAGAGTAGTATTGCTGATCAATAAATTTTGCGCTTTGAAGATAATTAAATAAATTTTTTGCTAAGGGAATAGCCTCAGGTTTATTCCATCTAAATTGATTGTAAACATGTTCAACTTCTAGGAACATGAGGGGAATAGCCAGGTAGCCTCGTTCGAAGGTCTGAAGTGATTTAATTTTTTTAATAATATCATCAGCCTTTTGATAGTAACCCAGTTCAGAGAAGTATTTTACGGAGAAAGTGAGAGCATTTAAAATACGGATGTAGGTGTCAGTATTAGCACTTTCTTTGTACATAAGTAGTAATTGTTTGCTCATATGGTCAATAAGTTCCATAGGAGAATGATTGACGATGACGCGATAAATTTCAAGTTCGATACTATTAAAGACATCCGATTTCATTAAATGATTGATAATGTTTTGAATTCTGGCAACAGTTTCTGGACTCTTTGATATGGTTGGATAATGTCTTAATTTGATTGATTTAAAAATCATCTCTGCTTGAAGTGAATTGTCTTTTAGATAGACATCAAATAATTTTTCGTATTCTTCAATGTAAGTGAGAATATCTTCTTCATGGACCACATGCTTGCCAAATTCAATAGCAGGTAATTCTAAGCAGTCTCCACCTTTATTTGCATAGGCTAGAACAAAATCATTCCATTCCACTCCGATAACAATTAACAGTTTGGCAAAGTTTTCAAGTGAAATTCCTTTGTCTCCTTTTTCAAATTGACTTAGGAACTGTGGTGATACGATATCTGAGGCGGCTTCCTTTAGGCTGAGTCCTCGTGCTTCGCGCAGATACTTAAATGTAGCTCCAAATGGGTATAGATTTTCCATAAATAATCTCCTTACATACTTCTAAAACTATTATACAAAAATTTAGAGAAAAAATAGAGAAAAGAAAACTATAGTTACAAAATATTAGAATTCTATGCTATTTTTGGATTTTTTAAATAACATTGAAACTATAGTTTAAATGCCGAAAAATTTAAATATCTATTATGGTATGATAAGGGAAAGAATGGAAAATAAAGTAAGCTTGTTATACTAGTATAACAAGGATTGACTTACCACTCAATCCTATTCTATCAGTCATTAAAGGAGAAAATGATGAAGAAACTGAAAACCCTCACAACTTCAACAGCTATTGCGCTTGCGTCTGTTGGTGGAACTGCATTTGCTCAAGAAGCAACTAACACAACAGCAGTTGATTCAACTGCTGTCAATGAACCAGCTCTTGTTTCAAACCTGTAGCCGATACAAAACCAGAAGTGAAGAAATCTTCTGATATCAATCCTGCTCTTGATGCTCAAGCGTCTACTGTTAAGCAAGTTGAAGCTGAAAGTGAAACAGCAAAAGCTGAAGCTACTTCTGCTAACCAAGCTGTTACAACTACTGAAACTGCTTTGACAAGCGCTAAAGAGAACTTGAAGTCAGCGGAAGCTGTTAAAGCAAATGCTACAGAAGAAAATATCACTGCTACAAAAGCTAAACAAGACGCCAATGTAAAAGCTCAAGATGCCAATCAAAAAGCAACTGAAGCGTCTACTGAAGCAATTAAAGCACAAACTGAGACTGTAGCGACTGAAACAGCTAACGTTGCCAGCGCAACAAGTAAGAAAGTTGAAGCTGATAAAACAGTAACCGCTAAAGAAGCTAATGTAAAATCAGCTGAAGACGCGCTAAATGGTTCAGGACTTGGTGAAGCAAAAGCCTCACTTGCCCAAGCTGAAAAAGATATTGAACAAGCGAATGCCAATATTTCAAGCGCAACAAAAGCTGTCGAAACTGCTAAGAAAGCAGATAACGACCGCGCAGATGCCATCAAACAAGCTGAAAACAATGTAAATGTCAAAAATGACTCATTGAAATTAGCTAAAGAAATGATGGACGCCGACCAAAATAAAGTTGAATCCATCCAAACAAAAGCAGATTCCCTTAAACATGAAGTCGACCTAGCTGAAAATTCTGTTGATACTGATGATAGTAAATTATCTTTAGAAGAAAAATATGCAATGACTCTATTATCAGAAATAAATGATGAAACAGGAAAACTTTACTTTAAAGAACAGACTTCTACACTTTCCACGCATATGAAAAAGTTTGCGGAACTAGTTCAAAATAATAAATATCAAGAAGCACAAACATATGCTAGTTTAAATTTGCTTAATCAAATGTATCAGTTATACAAAGATGAAAAATCACAAAATTTAGTTAGAAAAACTAGTTGGTGATGAGATTTTTTTAATAGAAACTATACTATAACTGATGGAAAATTAATCTTATCTAAGGAAGATTATAAGGCATTAAATATCGTATTTTTCATCAAAGTTGAATGCTTTTTAGAAAATTATTAGGTGTTAAACCTATTAATCAAATTACAGAAGCAAATATTGAATCAGGTTTTAAAGCTATGGATATTTGGAATCGTTATGTTAATAGCGATGAAAATAAAAATAAAGCAATTTCTGAGATACCAGACCATATATTAGGGACAAACGAAGAGCTTCAACAAACAGGAGCTTTTGCAGAGAATACTCGTAAATTTACATCGTTATCAAAGTCAAGTTATTCGTTTAATGACCTGAGCAATAACTTTACAGATAGCATGTTATCATTTGCATTTCTTGATGCACACTCTAGTTTTGGTCATTATAAAAATTTATTTAATAGTCCAAATGTTTTAATGGGAATTTATCAAAATAATAAAGGAGGAGCATTTTTCACTCACTCATTCCATAATGCATTAAAAGATAAAATAATTTATAGTCAAAATGCGAAAAGCATGTTTGAAACTGTACATAGTAGTTTAGAAGATATGCGTAATAGTATAAAAAAAGCAAAAGAATATTTGTATAATGATTTAAACTATGCATATCTTCTGCAAGAATATGATAATTTTTTCATTGATTCTCAAAATGAGTATATTAGAACGAAAAAAAGTAGATCCTGAAAAAAACAGAATAAACTAAACGCTATGGATGCTGAAATTAAAAAAAGTATGAAGAGATACATAATGTACCTTTAGCTAAATTTGTATTTGACAATGGCTCAAATTCAGCAACTATGGTGATAAGTCATCCTCACTTAAAAACTTTACCTGTTATTTCACCCAATCAATCATCAAGTCCATATACCAAATATGAATATTTAAAAAAAGATACTAATGGAACAGTTACATTGGCTGATGGTATTAGTACGGATAAATATAAAGCAATCATCAATAATGCTATCAACAAAGCTATTGATGATGATAAAAAAGTACGAAATATTACTCAACGGCTTATGTATTTTGAAACAATTCAATATGTAAATAATGTCTCTCGACCTTTTATTGACAAAATTTATAGAATTGAAGAATATTTAAATAAAAATCTCAAAAAAGTAAAAGATGAACTTGCTAAAATTCAAACTGCGCTTGCAAATGCTAAAGCAGAATTGGCAATAGCTTCAAGCAAATATGCTTCTGCACTTGAAGCTAAAACAGAAGCTGAAAAAGAATTGGCAAGCAAAACAGCTAGTCCACTTCAAACAGAAGTTGCTGAAAAGCACTTGCAATTGGCAAACCTTGCTTTGAAAAATGCACAAGAACGTAAAGCAACTGCTGAAACAGCTGTTGAAAACTTCTCAAGAAGCCAAGCAGAAAAAGCAACTGCTCTTGAAACAGCTAAAGCTGAACTAGCTACAGCCAAAACTGCTCAAAAAGATGCTGAAACTGCTCTTACAAATGCGCAAGCAAAATTGCAAGCAGAAGAAAACAAGTTGACTGCTCTTCAAGCTGAACAAGCAAAACTCCATGAAGAAAAAGACAAATTGGTGTCAGATGCGAAAGCAATTGCAACTGAATTGAGTGCTTATCTAAATGCAGACAAAAATCTTGCAGATGCGCAAGCAAAAGTAGCTGATTTAGAAGCAAAACTAACTCAAGAAAAATCTGCTGCAAAATTGGCACAAGACAAATTGGATGCAGTTACAGCTAAATTGAAAGCTGAACAAGCTAAACTAGCTGAAATCCAAGAAGAGTTTGATAAGTTGGTTAAGGCTGAAAGCAAGGATGACTACAATTTATCAGATTGGTATCTGGAGTATCTTGCAGGGAAACAAGCGAAGAAGAAAACAGATACAGAACTCAAGAAAGTAGAAGACTCACAAGCTGGTAACTGGATTGAATCATCTGGTCGTTGGTGGTACAAACATGCTGATGGTTCATATACAACCAACGGTTGGGAACAAATAAAGGATAAATGGTACTACTTTGATCACGCAGGTTGGATGAAAACTGGCTGGGTCAAAACTGGTAGCTCATGGTATTACTTGAACAACTCAGGTTCAATGGCTACAGGATGGGTAAAAGATAATGGTACATGGTATTACCTTAACAAGTCAGGTTTAATGGCTACAGGATGGGTAAAAGATAACGGTACATGGTATTACTTGAACAAGTCAGGATCAATAGCTACAGGTTGGATAAAAGATAACGGTACATGGTATTACTTGAATAACTCAGGCTCAATGGCTACAGGATGGGTAAAAGATAATGGTTCATGGTACTATCTTGACAAGTCAGGTGCTATGACAACAGGATGGTTTAAAGTTTCTGGTAAATGGTACTACGCCTATAGTTCAGGAGCTTTAGCAGTAAACACCACTACACCAGATGGCTATACAGTCAATACCAACGGTGAGTGGGTAGGATAAGGATGAGAAAAGGAATTTGAAATCATGAAAAATAAAAAAATATTAGTTAGTTCTTTATTAGCAGGTTCGTTGTTATCAGTGGGTCTTATGACTTCTAAACCAATGGAGGTTCATGCTTTAACAGATATGAGTGTCAAGGATACTCAAAATCCCTTGAAAATCACCTTAATACCGACAGCGGGAGGTTCTACATCAGCTACTCTTTTAGTTGACCTACAAAGAAGTTCCAACGTTAATGATAGTACTTCTCTCTATTTTGATATAGTTAATGAGAGTACTGGAACTTTGACTGAATCGCATTATTTTGGTAAATTTGATGGCAAGAATAGATTACAGTCGGGTATTAATTTACTTCTAGTAGAGGATGGCAATTATTATTTAGATATATATAGTGTAGATGATTTTGGAAAACGTTATTTTGGACGTTCAGAAATTTTTAGAATATCAGATAAGGAATACTATCCTATTAAGAAAGTAGAAGCACCCAAAGCTACTGAAGCTCCAAAACAAACCACTAGCTCTAACTCAGGTCAGACTGGTTGGTCAGGTTCTTCTTACTATAAAGCTGGTGTTAAAGTAGTCAATCAATGGATTTTTGATGTTCAGTACAATTCTTACTTCTACCTAAATGCTTCAGGTAACTTTGTTCAAATGCTTGGTCAGGAAGTTATTACCTCAAATCAGGTGGCTACATGGCTAAGAGCGAGTGGATTTATGACAATAACTATAAATCATACTATTACTTGACAGCAGAGGGTAGCTATGCACGTAATACCTGGGCTGGAAGTTACTACCTTAAATCAGATGGTAAAATGGCCAAGAGTGAGTGGATTTATGATAGTAGCTACCAATCTTACTATTACCTAACGTCAGAAGGAAGCTATGCTCGTAACCAATGGGTAGGTGACTACTACCTCAAATCGAATGGTAAGATGGCAGTCAACGAACGTACCCCAGATGGCTACAAAGTAGATGGCTCAGGTAAGTGGGTAAAATAAGGAATTAGAGTTCAATATGGAAAATGTAATTGGTAAATTAAAAAGCTTATTTGAAACCAAACGTAAGGAGAGCATTGCAGGTTTAGTTGTAATTGCACTAGTGTTAATTTTTGGAATAAAGAAATTAACGACTGATCCCTTAGATGGAACTTATGAAATTTTAACAAAACGTGATCATTTAGTCATGGTGATTAAAGGAAATGCTGGGACCGTCACCTCTGAGGATTCAGACGGAGACAAAGAACAAAGACTAGTGAAAATTGATAAACAAAAGAAAGAATTGACAATCACAGACACTAAAGGAAGAAATTTAGGAAAAACAAAATATATGTTAAAAGATAAGGAACTTTATCTTCAAGAGCCAGATCAAACCTTTAACCGAGTAAAATAGACTACACATTAAAAGCTTACCTCAGTACCCTAAAAGTTACTGGGGTAAGAAATTGTATATAGGGAGAATATGAATGAAATTTAAAAAATTAATAACTATAGCTAGTTTAGTAGGATTGATTACTTTCTTATTGCCAGTTGTTTCATCGGGTAATCAGTTTATACCTCCATTAAGTGAACATGTTTCAGAATATTTAGATGCACCATTATGGTATTTATTTTTGATTTGGTATGGTGCATTTGTGATTACTTTTTTTATTGTCTTTAGTAATTGGAAAAGGAAGGGTGCTTCAAATTATTACATCTATTATAGTTATTCTAGTAAGTTTATTTGGAATTTTTGTTCATTTTTCAATAACAAAAGAATTGGTTGGAAGATCGGATTTAGGTTTTGGAGCGATTCTATATTATGTCTGTGTTTTGATAAATATTTTTGCAGCAATAATGGTCATAAAAGGTGATAAGACTACTAGTAAACAGATTCATTAAATAACTTTCTTTCAGTAGTAGTTGGGATGAATGTGATAGTAATGGCAGGTTTTTAGTAAAATAGAAAAAAGATGGAGAATGAAGTGGAAGAAAAATCAGTATTATTAGAAAATTTATATAATCTACATAGAGGTATAGATTATATTTATCAAAAGCAAAACTATAAGATGAAGTTAGAAAATGATAGAAGGAAAGCTAAGCAAATACAAGCTCAATTACAAAATTTATTAGAAAGTAATTCATCTAACAAAATAGAGAAAATGATGAGGCAATCATTTTATGTAGTTCTGTTTGGTGCTTTGGGAAATCTAGCTGAATTTCTACTAATGTTTTGGTTTGGTGACGGTAATCTTCTTGAACTTGTTATGTATTTGGCAGCAACAGCAATTTTAATTTTTTATCTTCAAAAAAAGATACGTCGAAAAACAGAAAAATGGTTAAATATATGGACAGGGATTATTTTAGTCATGTTATTAGCTGCACCTCTTAGGATAATATTTTTTGCAATAATAGGGTTAATAAGTTTTAACTTATTTGAAGGTATATTTTTTTCAATTATAGCCTTAGGAATGCTTTATTTAACTTCTATTTTAGGTAAAATTTGGTATCCTAAATGGGTTGATTTCATTAATACGCTAATTGATGATGATAATAAACAACTCATTAAAAATTCAGGCATGAGACAGTCTGATTATGATAGACAGATTAGACATGAACAAGAAATTAAGCAAGAGCAACAGCAGTGTGAAATAGAGATGCAAGAAGCTGCAGGAGCTCTAGTGGCTTTTGGTAGTGGATGGTATCCCAAAGATTACTATTTCATAGAAGCTATAGAATTTTTTATCGGAGCTTTAGAAAATTTCAAAGCTGATAATATGAAGGAACTTGTAAATTTATATGATGAAACAAAATATAAAGAATTACAGTTGAACTATCAGAAAGAAATGCTACAGTTACAAAGGGAACAATATATTGATACTAAGAAAATGCTTCAAGCATTAAGATATAACAATTATGTTCAAACTTTGCAATTACAGCAGTTAGATGGAATCCGTAGAAATACAGAAGAAGCAGTTGATTACTTGAGAAATTTACATGTTCAAGAAAATCATTACCATACGCATAATCATTACCATCAAAATAATATTTATTGATTTATATAAGTGAAATTAAAATTAGAAATAATATGAAGAAAATTATAAACATGATGACCTGTCTGGGTTTATTTTGTGGTTTGTTTTCACTAGTGAATTCAGCCCAAGCTGACAGTACTGACAACAACCAACTATTGCCACAAATCACTGAGAAGTGGGAGAGTAAACATCTATTTGAAAATAATATTAATAGACTTGGTTACGCTTTGAAGGATATTGACAAAAATGGGACGGATGAATTATTAATCGGTTTGACCAATGGTGAAAAATGGGAACTGTTTGAAGTATATTATATGAATGGTAATACTCCCACTCCATTATTTGATAGATTTTGGGATACAAGTCTTAGAATGGGGACAGTTATTGATACCTACACAGATGGTAGTATTATGGTGTTCGAAAGTGCTCCAGGGATTATGTCATATAGATTGTTCCAACTTTCTAAAGAAAATAAGGAGGCAAGTTTAATTAAAAAAGGTGAATTTAGAGCAGGAGAAGGTGATCTAAGCGAGTTAAATCTTGATTCTAAAACAAAAATAGATACCTCAACTATTGAATATACTTCTCTAAATCTCCCGATTGTTGGAGATAATATGGATCCTAATCCCCCCTATGCCCAAGCCCCTTGTTGATGCTAAAATTGGTGATGAAATTCCTCTCCCATCCGAATTAGTGGGTACTTGGATTAATAAAGAACCTAATAATGGTACTAAACCTGGTAGAGCTTCATCACTCATTTTAGGAGAAGATGGAAACTACACTGGAACCTTTAAAGATGGAGATATTAAAGGAAAATTATCTCGACTAAAAAAAGTGAGTGAGAACGGATTTATTGTCTTAAAAGAGAAAAATGACGGAGAAGCTTTCTTTTTTAGTGTAGGTTTAGGAGCAGTTTTGCTTCCTGGTGAGCGAATTGATTTTGGGCTGGTATTGGAAGGACGGAATTTATATAATGCGTCATGGTTAGTCAAAGAAGGAGAGGAAGACTATTCTAAGCCCACCATGCTCGCAACTTTTGTAAATCCAAATTATGGTCCTAAGAAAATAGAGAAAAAATCAGAGCAAGAAGTAGCGAAACAAGGAGATACAGTGCCAGAATCAACTCAAGACAGTAGTGAGGAGATAAAGCCAGAACAAAAACTATTCGGAAACATTCCAGTGTTTGCCATTGTTGCAGGAGCTGGACTCGTTCTTGTTTTAATCCTTGCTATATTTTTGTTTAAAAAATAAGATTTTATAAAATCCTTATGATTTACTATTAGATAAAAAACCTCAAGAACTAGGGTTGAAAGCTAGTTCTTGAGGTTTTTAGGTTATTCGATTTAGAGTGACTCTCAACTATCAAACTGGACTTCTTCTAGGAGATAGTCGATAAAGCGTTCACCCATCTTGGATAGGCTGGTTTTCTCATGCTGGATATAGACCAACTCAATGGGGTCATCAATGTCCAGTGGGATAGAAACGATATTGTCTCCGTTGAGGTTGCTGTTCAAAATCCCTGTTGCGATTGTGTATCCGTCCAGACCAATCAAGAGATTAAAGAGGGTGGCACGGTCACTAACCACAATGGATTTCTTGTGGTGCTCTTGAGAAAGAATCTCTTCTGAGAAGTAGAAGGAATTGTGCGTCCCCTGGTCATAGCTGAGGTAAGGGAAGTTTTCCAAATCAGATAGTTTCACCTTGTCTTTCTTTGCCAGAGGGTTGGTCTTGCTGACAAAGATATGTGGTTGCGCTGTGAAGAGATGGTGTGCCAGGAGGTGGTTGTCATCCAGCATTTTTGTTAAAACATCACGGTTGTAGCTGTTCAAAAATAGGACACCGACCTCACTACGGAAGTTCTTGACGTCGTCAATAATCTCCCAAGTCCGAGTTTCACGAAGGAAGAGCTCGTATTTCTCCATATCACTTTCTTGAGCAGAGAAACAAAGGCATTGACCACAAAGGCATAGTGTTGAGACGAAACGCTAAAGAGTTCGCGGTGGGCGACAGGATTTTTATAGCGTTCCTCCAGAAGCTGGGTCTGCTCGACAACCTGACGGGCATAAGAGAGGAACTCCATCCCATCACGGGTCAAGGTAATACCCTTGGGATTGCGGATAAAGATTTCAATGCCCATTTCATTTTCCAAATCTCTCACAGCGTTGGAAAGACTCGGTTGAGTGATAAAGAGTTGCTTAGCTGCCTCATTCATGGAGCCGGTTTCGACGATTTTGATAATATAATGTAATTGTTGAATTCTCATGTTTTTATTGTACCACACTTGCGTCAGAATCGCCAAAGAAGATAGGAAAATCAGGAGCATTGTGTGGGTCTCTTCTTGAAAAAAAGACAAAATTTTGCTAGAATGAGTCTTATGAAAACATTCTATGATGTGCAGCAATTCCTCAAACGATTTGGTATTATTGTTTATATGGGAAAACGCTTATATGATATTGAACTGATGAAGTTGGAACTCTCTCGGATTTACGATGCAGGGTTGATGGACAAATTAGACTATCTAGAAGCAGAAGCAGTTCTTCGCAGGGAGCACAAGCTAGAATTGGATTATATTGAGAAATGGAGAAATGAACTAATGGTTACTTGGATTTTGTGGGCACTTATACTAGCAATGTTGGCCTGGATGGGCTTTAACTATCTTCGTATTCGACGTGCGGCTAAAATCGTGGACAATGAGGAGTTTGAAGCCTTGATTCGTACAGGTCAATTGATTGATTTGCGCGATCCAGCAGAATTCCACAGAAAACATATCCTTGGTGCACGCAATATTCCTTCAAGTCAGTTGAAGACTAGTCTTGCAGCCCTTCGTAAAGATAAACCTGTCCTTCTTTACGAAAACCAACGTGCGCAACGTGTTACAAATGCAGCCCTTTACTTGAAAAAACAAGGTTTTTCTGAGATTTATATCCTTTCTTATGGTTTGGATTCTTGGAAAGGGAAAGTTAAAGTTGAGAAATAAGAAAACGAGCTTGGATGTTTCCGAGCTCATTTTTTAACCACTTTTTCTGAGAAAGTCACGAATGCTTGCCAATTCTTCTGAGTTTAGGGGACGATAGTCTCCTGCTTGAAGATTCTCATCCAAGCTCCAAGGTCCAAAATGGGTGCGTTTGAGGGATGTCACCTTGACACCAACTGATAGGAACATTTTCTTGACCTGATGAAATTTTCCTTCTGAAATGGTGATGGAGGCTTGACTGAGGGAAGGACTTGCAGATAGAATCTCTAGTCTTGCAGGTTTACAGATAGTGCCATCTAAAAAGACAATTCCTTTTTGAAAGGCTTGGATATGGTCAGGTGTTAGAAGTCCATTGACCTCAACTCGATAAGTTTATCGACATGATATTGGGGATGGAGGAGCTGAAAGCCCAAGGGACCGTTGTCGGTCAAGAGGAGGAGACCCGTCGTATCTCGGTCCAGTCGGCCGACAGCATAGAGCTTGTCAGACTGGATGTCAGGCGGAAGCAAGTCCATGACGGTTGGAAGTTCCTTGTCTTTGTTGGCTGTAACGACACCAGCAGGCTTATGAAGCATAAGATAGGTGTGCTCATAGCCTTGAATGATTTGTTCCTGAAAAAGGAGTTCCTGTAGTCCTGTATCGATATTTTGGGCTAGGGAGCGGGCTGGGCAACCATCGACGAGAATGTCCCCTTTGAGTAAGGCTTGCTTCATAGCCTTTCGGCTAACTTTTTCTTGGGCTAATAAATTATCTAAACGCATACTGTGCCTATCTTATCATAAGTCGCCTGCTTTGAAAAGGCTTGACGTGAAAAGAAAAGCAGAGTGAAAACATTTACACTTGCTTGAGTTATGTTATTTACCTGAAATTATGGTATAATCGTTCAGTTAGAAAATAAATTTTGAATATTATAGAGGAAATCATGACAAAATTAAGAGAAGATATCCGTAACATTGCGATTATCGCCCACGTTGACCACGGTAAAACAACCCTTGTTGACGAATTATTGAAACAATCAGAGACTCTTGATGCACGTACTGAATTGGCAGAGCGTGCTATGGACTCAAACGATATCGAAAAAGAGCGTGGAATTACCATCCTTGCTAAAAATACAGCTGTTGCCTACAACGGAACTCGTATCAACATCATGGACACACCAGGACACGCGGACTTCGGTGGAGAAGTTGAGCGTATCATGAAAATGGTTGACGGTGTTGTCTTGGTCGTAGATGCCTACGAAGGAACCATGCCACAAACTCGTTTCGTATTGAAAAAAGCCTTGGAACAAGACCTGGTCCCAATTGTTGTTGTTAACAAAATCGATAAACCATCAGCTCGTCCAGCAGAAGTAGTGGACGAAGTCTTGGAACTGTTCATCGAGCTTGGTGCAGATGACGATCAGCTTGACTTCCCAGTGGTCTATGCTTCAGCGATCAACGGAACTTCTTCATTGTCAGATGATCCAGCTGATCAAGAAACTACTATGGCACCAATCTTTGACACGATTATCGACCATATTCCAGCTCCAGTAGATAACTCAGATGAGCCTTTGCAGTTCCAAGTGTCACTTTTGGACTACAATGACTTCGTTGGTCGTATTGGTATCGGTCGTGTCTTCCGTGGTACTGTTAAAGTTGGTGACCAAGTTACCCTTTCTAAACTTGATGGCACAACTAAAAACTTCCGTGTTACAAAACTCTTTGGTTTCTTTGGTTTGGAACGTCGTGAAATCCAAGAAGCAAAGCAGGTGATTTGATTGCCGTTTCTGGTATGGAAGATATCTTTGTCGGTGAAACTATCACTCCGACAGATGCAGTTGAAGCTCTTCCAATCCTACACATCGATGAGCCAACTCTTCAAATGACTTTCTTGGTTAACAACTCACCATTTGCTGGTAAAGAAGGTAAATGGGTAACTTCTCGTAAGGTAGAAGAACGCTTGCAGGCAGAATTGCAAACAGACGTTTCCCTTCGTGTTGACCCAACTGATTCACCAGATAAATGGACTGTTTCAGGACGTGGAGAATTGCACTTGTCAATCCTTATCGAAACAATGCGTCGTGAGGGATATGAACTTCAAGTATCTCGTCCAGAGGTTATCGTAAAAGAAATCGACGGTGTTAAATGTGAACCATTTGAACGTGTTCAAATCGACACACCAGAAGAATACCAAGGGTCTGTTATCCAAAGCCTTTCTGAACGTAAGGGTGAAATGTTGGATATGATTTCAACTGGTAATGGTCAAACTCGTTTGGTCTTCCTTGTTCCAGCGCGTGGGTTGATTGGATACTCAACTGAGTTCTTGTCAATGACTCGTGGTTACGGTATCATGAACCATACCTTCGACCAATACTTGCCATTGATTCCAGGTGAAATTGGTGGTCGTCACCGTGGTGCTCTTGTTTCTATCGATGCTGGTAAGGCTACAACTTACTCAATCATGTCTATCGAAGAACGTGGAACAATCTTTGTTAACCCAGGTACTGAGGTTTATGAAGGAATGATCATCGGTGAAAACTCTCGTGAAAACGACTTGACAGTTAACATCACTAAGGCTAAACAAATGACCAACGTCCGTTCAGCTACTAAGGACCAAACAGCTGTTATCAAGACACCTCGTATCTTGACACTTGAAGAGTCTCTTGAGTTCTTGAACGACGATGAGTACATGGAAGTAACGCCTGAGTCTATCCGTTTGCGTAAACAAATCCTTAACAAGGCAGAGCGTGAGAAAGCTAACAAGAAGAAAAAATCAGCTGAATAAGAGCTAGAAAGAGATAAAGATGGTTTATTTAATCATAGGACTCCTCTTATTACTACTCTATGTATTTGCGACACCACAAAGCATTAAAGGGACAGTCAATATCGTCCTTGTCGTCTTTGCTTTCGTAGCACTTTTGATTTTGCTGATGTTGTCAGTTCTGCAAATCTTTCAGCTACCGACAGAATTCTTTATCGCAGTCGCTATGCTCTTCCTAGCATACTTTAGCTTGCGAGATATTACCCTCATGTCGGTTCATAAAAGTAAAAGAAGATAAAAAAGAGAGTTTCGGCTCTCTTTTTGCTTGTTAGAATGCTGAATCGGAGCATTTTCGTTTAGAATTATTTCCATAAAAATGGTAAATAGTAGGAGTAGAAATGGAGTTTGAGACATGAAAGTAATAGATCAATTTAAAAATAAGAAAGTCCTTGTTTTAGGTTTGGCCAAGTCTGGTGAATCCGCAGCTCGTTTGTTGGACAAGCTCGGTGCCATTGTGACAGTAAATGACGGAAAACCTTTCGAGGACAATCCAGCTGCCCAAAGTTTGCTGGAAGAAGGAATCAAGGTTATCACAGGCGGTCATCCTTTGGAACTTTTGGATGAAGAGTTTGCCCTTATGGTGAAAAATCCAGGTATCCCCTACAGCAATCCCATGATTGAAAAGGCTTTGGCCAAAGGTATCCCTGTTTTGACTGAGGTGGAATTGGCTTATTTGATTTCAGAAGCGCCAATTATCGGTATCACAGGTTCGAACGGTAAAACAACCACAACGACTATGATTGGGGAAGTTTTGACTGCTGCTGGACAACATGGTCTCTTATCAGGAAATATCGGCTATCCTGCCAGTCAAGTGGCTCAAACTGCGACAGATAAGGACACGCTTGTCATGGAACTTTCTTCTTTCCAACTAATGGGAGTTCAAGAATTCCATCCTGAGATTGCGGTTATTACCAATCTCATGCCAACTCATATCGATTATCATGGTTCTTTTGAGGAATATGTAGCAGCTAAATGGAATATCCAGAACAAGATGACAGCGGCTGATTTCCTTGTCTTGAACTTTAACCAAGACTTGGCAAAAGAATTGGCAAGAAAAACACAAGCTACAGTTGTACCATTCTCAACACAGGAAAAGGTTGATGGAGCTTATCTGGATGATGGTCAACTCTACTTCCGTGGGGAAATTGTCATGGCAGCGAATGAAATCGGAGTTCCAGGTAGCCACAATGTGGAAAATGCCCTTGCGACGATTGCTGTAGCCAAGCTTCGTGGTGTTGATAACCAAACCATCAAAGAAACTCTTTCAGCCTTTGGTGGTGTTAAACACCGTCTCCAATTTGTGGATGAAATCAAGGGTGTGAAATTCTATAATGATAGCAAGTCAACCAATATCTTGGCTACTCAAAAAGCCTTGTCAGGATTTGACAACAGCAAGGTTATTTTGATTGCAGGTGGTTTGGACCGTGGCAATGAGTTTGACGAATTGGTTCCAGACATTACTGGACTCAAGAAGATGATCATCCTCGGTCAGTCTGCAGAACGTGTCAAACGGGCAGCAGATAAGGCCGGTGTGGCTTATGTGGATGCGACTGACATTGCAGATGCGACTCGCAAGGCCTATGAACTTGCTACTCAAGGAGACGTAGTCCTTCTCAGTCCTGCCAATGCCAGCTGGGATATGTATGCTAACTTTGAAGTACGTGGCGACCTCTTTATCGACACAGTAGCGGAGTTAAAGGAATAATATGAAAAAAATTGTCTTTACAGGTGGGGGGACGGTTGGACACGTGACCCTCAACCTTTTGTTAATGCCAAAGTTCATCGAAGATGGCTGGGAAGTCCACTATATCGGGGATAAGCGTGGTATCGAACATCAAGAAATCCTCAAGTCAGGTCTAGATGTCACCTTCCATTCCATTGCGACTGGGAAATTACGTCGTTATTTCTCTTGGCAAAATATGCTGGACGTCTTCAAAGTTGGCTGGGGAATTGTCCAATCGCTCTTTATCATGTTGAGACTTCGTCCACAGGCCCTTTTTTCAAAGGGAGGCTTTGTCTCTGTGCCGCCTGTTATCGCTGCGCGTGTGTCAGGAGTGCCAGTCTTTATTCATGAATCTGACCTGTCTATGGGCTTGGCAAATAAAATTGCCTATAAGTTTGCAACTAAGATGTATTCAACCTTTGAGCAAGCTTCAAGTTTGTCTAAGGTTGAGCATGTGGGAGCAGTGACCAAGGTTTCAAATCAAAAAACTCCAGAACCTGATGAATTGGTAGATATTCAAACCCACTTTAATTCCAAATTGCCAACTGTATTGTTTGTCGGTGGTTCTGCAGGTGCTCGTGTCTTTAACCAATTGGTGACAGACTATAAGAAAGAACTGACAGAGCGCTACAATATTATCAATTTAACTGGAGATTCTAGCCTGAATGAGTTGAGCCAAAATCTTTTTCGTGTCGACTATGTGACCAATCTTTATCAGCCCTTGATGGAATTGGCTGATATTGTTGTGACACGAGGTGGTGCCAATACGATTTTTGAGCTCTTGGCCATGGCAAAATTGCATGTTATTGTGCCACTTGGTCGTGAAGCTAGTCGTGGAGACCAGATTGAAAATGCAGCTTACTTTGTAAAAAAAGGCTATGCAGAAGAGCTTCAAGAAAGCGATTTGACCTTGGATAATTTGGAAGAGAAGATTTCTCATTTACTAAGCCACAAGGAAGAATACAAAACTAATATGAAGGCTTCTAAGGAATTGAAATCTCTAGCAGATTTTTATCAATTGTTGAAAAAAGATTTATCATAAGGAAAGTAAATGTCAAAAGATAAGAAAAATGAGGGCAAAGAAATCCTCGAAGAATTGAAAGAGTTATCAGAATGGCAGAAACGAAACCAAGAATATCTAAAAAAGAAGGCTGAAGAAGAGGCGGCCCTAGCTGAGGAGAAGGAAAAGGAAAGACAAGCTCGAATGGGAGAAGAATCTGAGAAGTCAGAGGATCAGGAGAGTGAAACAGACCAGGAAGATGAAGAATCAGCTAAGGAAGAGTCTGAAGAAAAAGTAGAATCCTCAGAGGGTGACAAAGAGGAAGAAGAGATAGAAGAATCAGGGTCTAAAGAGGGCGAGGAACAGGATAAAAAGGCTACAAAAGAAAAAGCAGCCAAAGCAAAGATTCCTGGCCTCCATATCTTACGAGCCTTAACGATTTTATTTCCAAGTCTGCTTTTATTGATTGTCTCTGCCTACCTACTCAGTCCTTATGCGACTATGAAGGATATTCGTGTTGAGGGAACGGTGCAAACTACGGATGATGATATTCGACAGGCTTCAGGCATTCAGGATTCGGATTATACGATTAACCTTCTGCTAGACAAGGCAAAATATGAAGAGCGGATCAAGTCTAATTATTGGGTGGAATCAGCTCAGCTTGTCTATCAATTTCCAACCAAGTTTACTATCAAGGTCAAGGAATATGATATTGTAGCCTACTATATTTCTGGTGAAAACCATTATCCTATTCTTTCCAGTGGTCAGCTTGAGACCAGTGCTGTGAGTTTGGTCAGTCTACCAGAAACTTATTTATCAGTTCTCTTTAATGATAGTGAACAAATCAAGGCTTTGTCTCAGAACTTGCTCAAATTAGCCCAGAACTCAAGGCTGCTATCCAAAAGGTGGAATTAGCCCCAAGCAAGGTGACTTCCGATTTAATTCGATTGACTATGAATGATTCGGACGAAGTCTTGGTTCCGCTTTCTGAAATGAGTAAGAAACTGCCTTATTACAGTAAGATTAAGCCTCAATTGTCAGAACCGAGTGTGATTGACATGGAAGCTGGAATTTACAGCTACACTGTAGCGGATAAATTAATTATGGAAGCAGAAGAAAAAGCTAAAAAAGAGGCTGAAGAAGCTAAGAAAAAGCAGGAAGAAGAACGTAAACGTTTAGAAGAAGAACAGAAAAAACAAGAGGAAGAAAGCAATCGAAACCAAACAGGTCAGCGTTCATCGCGTCGTTAGGTTTACCTTTTCTTCCATAGTTTTTTAGTGACCATGTTTTTACTTGACAAGTGCTAGTAGAAATAATAGAATAGTAAAAAACCTTTAAAGCAGTCCAGAGAGGCAGCTAAGGTTAGACGGTGAAAGGGTGGAGACTACCCATTTTTCGTGGAACCTTGCTGTTGGCAGGTTCCTTTTTTCGTGGCTTCTGTTGTTCAGACTCTCTCACTGGTAAAGGTAAAAGGAGAAACCTATGCGAGAACATCGTCCAGTCATTGCTCTTGATTTTCCTAGTTTTGAGGCGGTCAAGGAATTTTTAGCTCTTTCCAGAAGCAGAAAGTCTTTATCTTAAGGTAGGGATGGAGCTTTATTATGCAACGGGTCCTGAGATTGTGTCTTACTTGAAAGGCCTGGGGCACAGTGTCTTTTTGGATCTCAAGCTGCATGACATTCCCAATACAGTCAAATCAGCTATGAAGGTCCTGTCTCAGCTTGGTGTGGATATGACCAATGTTCATGCTGCTGGCGGTGTAGAGATGATGAAGGCTGCGCGTGAAGGTCTTGGAAGTCAAGCCAAATTGATTGCTGTAACGCAGCTGACATCAACATCAGAAGCTCAGATGCAGGATTTTCAAAATATTCAAACCAGTCTGCAGGAGTCTGTGATTCATTATGCTAAGAAGACAGCTGAAGCCGGATTAGATGGTGTTGTTTGCTCGGCTCAGGAAGTGCAACTCATCAAGCAGGCCACCAATCCAGGGTTTATCTGTCTGACACCGGGCATTCGTCCCGCCGGAGCTGCGGTAGGAGATCAAAAACGAGTCATGACACCTGCTGATGCCTATCAAATTGGCAGTGACTATATCGTAGTGGGACGTCCCATTACCCAAGCTGAGGATCCTGTAGCAGCTTATTATGCCATCAAGGATGAATGGACACAGGACTGGAATTAAAGAACTAGATTAGAAAAATAAAAGGAGAATACCATGACACTTGCTAAAGATATCGCTAGCCACCTCTTGAAAATTCAAGCCGTTTACCTCAAACCAGAGGAGCCTTTCACTTGGGCATCTGGTATCAAATCACCCATTTATACAGATAACCGTATAACTCTTGCCTATCCAGAAACTCGTACTCTCATTGAAAATGGTTTTGTGGATGCTATCAAAGAAGCCTTTCCTGAGGTAGAAGTGATTGCAGGAACTGCGACAGCAGGGATTCCTCACGGAGCCATCATTGCTGATAAGATGAATTTACCATTTGCCTACATCCGTAGCAAACCAAAAGACCATGGAGCTGGTAATCAAATTGAAGGCCGTGTAGCTCAGGGTCAAAAATGGTAGTGGTTGAAGACCTCATTTCAACTGGTGGTTCTGTTCTCGAGGCCGTAGCAGCCGCTAAACGCGAAGGAGCAGATGTGCTTGGAGTAGTAGCGATTTTCAGCTACCAATTGCCAAAAGCAGATAAGAACTTTGCGGATGCTGGCGTGAAATTGGTAACACTTTCAAACTATAGTGAGCTTATCCATCTAGCCCAAGAAGAAGGCTATATCACACCAGAAGGACTCGATCTTCTAAAACGCTTTAAAGAAGACCAAGAAAATTGGCAAAATGCTTAAGACATAGAAAATCAGGTAGTCACTAGGCTTACCTGATTTCTTTTTGTGATTTCATGAGTATTAGTCGACTTTTCCACCTTCAACAACTAGGTCATCTGCTTTAGCAGCGTCACCGTAGGTTGGGTGGAGTGTTTTTTCATAGGCCTTGTGGAAGAAGTTTTCCTTACCTAATTTTTCAATATCTTTATTGAGGAAGTCTAGCAATTCTTGGTTCCCTTTTTGAACTGCCGCTGCAATGGTATCTGGATTACCGAGGGAAGTAATTCCTACTTCAAATCCTTTGTTTTCAAGCGCCCAAGCTAGGACTTCCGTATTGTCAGTTGAAAAGGCATCTCCACGTCCGTCAAGAAGGGCTTGGTAAGAGTCGCTGTATTGGTCGTATTTTTGAAGTTTGATTTCTGGATGATTTTTTTCAAAATAAGTCTCAGCCGTCGTTCCTTTTGTGACAATCAAGGTTTTACCTTCAAGTTGTTTGACGTCTGTAATGAGACCAGTCTTAGGTGATACGACACCCAGAGAAACTTTCATATATGGAAGGGCAAATCAACTTGTTTCTTGCGTTCGTCAGTTACTGTAAAGTTGGCAAGGGTAATATCCACCTTGTTTGAAATCAAGTATTCAGCACGGTTGGCAGCATCGACTGAAACGTATTTAACCTTGACACCTAGGTCTTGGGCCAGCTGGTTTCCCAACTCGATGTCGTAACCTTGATAAGAACCGTCATTGTCAACATAACCAAATGGTTTCTTGTCTCCAAATACGGCGATTCGTAGCTCACCGCTTTTTTTGATTTCATCGATAGTGCGAGCCTTGGCAGTGGTTTTTCCAGATGATGAACCAGCATTTCCACCTGAGCTACAAGCTGTAACAAAGATGAGGGCAAAGGCAAGTGCCAAAACAGTTAAGAGTGGTTTGAGTAGTTTCATAAAAATCTCCTTTATAGATATGAGCCAAATTGGCTAAAGTCAAAGACGTTTAAAAATTCCTGAGCTCGTTTGGTTTGCGGATTGGTAAAGAAGGCTTGAGCCGTTCCTTCTTCAGCGATTTTCCCTTGGTCTAGGAAGATAATGCGGTCTGCAATGGCTTGGGCAAACTGCATTTCATGAGTTACTAAAATCATGGTGCGACCTTCTTGAGCCAAGTCATTGATGAGTTCTAGCACCTCACGTACCATTTCTGGATCTAGCGAAGCAGTCACTTCGTCAAAGAGGATAATTTCTGGATGCATGAGGAGGGCACGGACAATTGCAACCCGTTGCTTTGTCCACCAGATAATTGACGCGCAAAGCTATGTTGTTTATCCAACAATCCGACACGTTCCAGTAGTTGCAGAGCTTCTTCTGTTACTTCCTTCTTGTCTCTTCCCTGAGCCTTGATAGGGCCTAGGATGAGGTTTTGTAAGACATCCAGATGGGGAAAGAGTTCATAACTTTGAAAGACCATGCCAATCTTTTGGCGAACTAGGTGAAAGTCTTTTTTATTTTCAACGATAGACTGACCATCTAGCAGAATATTTCCACCTTGAATACTTTCTAAGCCATTGAGGCAACGAAGGAGGGTACTTTTACCACAACCAGATGGCCCTAGGATAACGACAACTTCTCCCTTTTTAATATCTAAAGAAAGTCCTTGGAGGATGGGATTGTCTCCGAAGGATTTTTTGAGTTCCTTGATTTCTAAGATAGTTTCAGACATTTAGTTCCTCCAATGTTTTTCTAAGTGAGTGGATAGTTTGGAAATAGGGAAGCAGACTGCGAAATACAAGACTAGAATGGTTCCATAAATCCAAAAGGAAGCAGTTGGGATAGTCAGGCGATTGCTATCAATGATTTGTTGTCCTACCTTGGTAACTTCAACAACCCCAATCAAAACGACCAAGGAAGTCGTTTTAATCATCCGAGTGACAAGGTTGATGGCTTGCGGTAGCAGTCTTCTTAAGACTTGTGGGATGATAATGTGGTAGTAAAGTTGAACATTGGTCAAGCCAAGCGCTTGTCCGGTTTCAAACTGATGCTTAGGAAGGGAAGTGATGGCTCCACGTACCAAGTCTCCCATTTCAGCTGTTCCCCAGAGGGTAAAAACGATAATAGCTGAAGTCTCACCTGAGATATTGATATTAAAGTTTCGAGCCAAGCCAAAATAAACGATGAAAAGTAGCACCAGTTGGGGCATAATACGGATAAATTCCAGATACAATCGTGTTAAAAATCGTACGATTCTAGAATGGGAGGTCATGATGATTCCCATGACTGTTCCGAACATCATGGATAAGAGGACAGACAGGATGGATATCCCAATCGTAACGCCCAATCCCTGTAAGATTCTCAGGAGATTATTTCCCTGAAAGAGTACTTGGATTCCCGAATCCTGCATGGCGGAGCCTCCTTTCTATCCAACTAAAGACTAGTGATATGGGTAGGAGTATGATAAGATAAGCACCTACCAACATAGCTAGCGCAATGTCTGTCTCATAGTAGAGACCAATCAAGTCCTTGGCGACGTACATGAGGTCGGCCAAAGCTACTGCTGAGAAAACAGAGGTTTCCTTGATGAGGAAAATGACATTGGCACTAAAAGACGGTAGGGCCACCGCTGTTGCTTGCGGAAGAACCACATAGCGAAAGACCTGTAGAGGTGTCAGACCGATAGCTAATCCAATCTCCTGCTGGATTTGACTGACGGCTTCCAGCCCACTTCGGAAAGATTCTGCCATATAGGAGCCTCCTAAAAAGATAAGTCCCAGAGTCGCACAGACTTCTGAAGATAGGACAATCCCCATTCGGGGAAGTCCGAAGTAGAGAAAGAAGAGTTGAATCAAAAGGGGCGTATTGCGTGACAATTCGATATAGGTTGTCGCTACTTGCGCCAAAATAGGAATTCGATAATGCCGGATGATACTAACGATTAAACCGAGCAGAAAGGATCCCAAAATTCCCCACACTGCAATATGCAAGGTCAGAAGAAATGCCTTTTGATATAGTGGTAGATATTGTTCAACAATGGACCAATCCAAAAATAGAACCTCCCATCTAGAAATAATACAGTTATTGTAGCACTTAAAATCTCCTTTGGATAATATCTATTTTTTATTGTCGTTATAAGGATTTTTTATCATAGAAATAAAATTTCTGAAATTTCCAAACAAAATATTTGAAAAGTTTTGAAAAAAGAGTTAAGATATTTTTGTAATATACAAAGTAAACGCTTACTTATTAAGGAGGACATTTTATGTCATACAAAACAAGCAATGCAGAAGGTCATGTAGACTTCATCAATACTTATGATTTGGAGCCAATGGCGCAACAAGTGATTCCTAAAGCAGCATTTGGCTATATCGCTAGTGGAGCGGAAGATACTTTCACTTTGCGTGAGAATATCCGCGCCTTTAACCACAAACTCATCGTTCCGCATACGCTTTGCAATGTAGAAAATCCAAGTACAGAGATTGAATTTGCAGGCGAAAAATTGTCTTCACCAATCATTATGGCACCTGTTGCGGCCCATAAATTAGCAAATGAACAGGGGGGAAGTGGCTACTGCGCGTGGTGTGCATGAGTTTGGTTCCCTCTATACAACCAGCTCTTACTCTACTGTCGATCTTCCAGAAATTACGGAAGCCCTTCAAGGGACACCTCATTGGTTCCAATTTTACTTTAGTAAGGATGATGGCATTAACCGCCACATCATGGACCGTGTGAAGGCTGAAGGTTATAAAGCGATTGTCTTGACGGCAGATGCGACTGTAGGGGGCAATCGTGAGGTTGATAAGCGTAATGGTTTTGTCTTCCCAGTTGGCATGCCGATTGTTGAAGAATACCTGCCAGAAGGTGCTGGAAAATCAATGGACTTTGTTTACAAATCAGCTAAACAACGCCTATCCCCTCGAGATGTAGAATTTATCGCTGAATACTCAGGACTTCCTGTTTATGTTAAGGGACCACAATGCCGTGAGGACGTTGAACGTTCGCTTGCTGCGGGAGCTTCTGGTATCTGGGTAACCAACCATGGTGGCCGCCAAATCGACGGTGGACCAGCAGCCTTTGATTCACTTCAAGAAGTAGCAGAAGCAGTTGATAAACGTGTGCCAATCGTCTTTGACTCAGGTATTCGTCGTGGTCAACACGTCTTTAAAGCCTTGGCTTCAGGAGCAGACTTGGTAGCTATTGGTCGCCCTGTTATCTATGGCTTGGCTCTCGGCGGTAGTGTCGGTGTGCGTCAAGTCTTTGAACACTTGAATGCAGAATTGAAGACAGTTATGCAATTATCTGGAACTCAGACAATTGAAGATGTTAAACACTTCAAACTTCGTCACAACCCATACAACCCAACCTTCCCAGTTGATCCACGTGACTTAAAATTGTATTGATAAAACAGCTTGCCTCCACTAAGTGTGGAGGTTTTTGCTTGTGTTTTATAAGTTTAAATAAGGTCAATTTGTATCAAAAAACCATATAGATATATTTTTCGAACAAATATCTTGCTAGGGCTTTCATTTTTTGCTATACTGGTGCAGTAATTAAATAATAAAGACATTTGGGGTGCTTTAGGCTGAGATGATACCCATTGAACCTGATACAGTTAATACTGGCGAAGGGAAATGTGAACAGTTTTTTTCGTATGGCGAAATGAACGATTTAATCTTGTAAGTCAACTCTAATTCTTGATTGTAATTGGAGTTTTTTTGTTTATATAAACTGGAGAGGCTTATTTAGGTAGCTCTCTGCAAATGCCCTCGATGTTCTTTAAAAGTATCAAGTGAAACTTCGATTTTGCTTGATATCTCTTGGTGTTTAGTGTAAAGAGAGGAAAAGTAAATATGGAAACACAAGACTATGCATTTCAGCCAGGTTTGACTGTTGGAGAATTATTAAAAAGCAGTCAGAAGGATTGGCAGGCTGCAATAAATCATCGTTTTGTTAAGGAACTTTTTGCGGGGACAATTGAGAATAAGGTCTTAAAAGAATACCTGATTCAAGATTATCACTTCTTTGATGCCTTCTTATCCATGCTGGGTGCTTGCGTAGCCCACGCAGACCAGCTTGAATCCAAACTTCGTTTTGCTAAGCAACTAGGCTTTCTTGAAGCAGATGAAGACGGTTATTTCCAAAAGGCTTTCAAAGAGTTAAAAGTATCTGAGAATGACTATCTGGAAGTGACCTTGCACCCTGTAACAAAAGCCTTTCAGGATTTAATGTATTCTGCTGTTTCATCATCAGACTATGCCCATCTTTTGGTCATGTTGGTCATTGCAGAAGGTCTCTATTTAGACTGGGGTTCTGAAGATTTGGCTCTACCTGAAGCCTATATTCATTCGGAATGGATCCATCTCCACAGAGGTCCTTTCTTTACAGAGTGGGTTCAATTTTTGGTTGACGAACTCAATCGTGTCGGGAAAGGGCGAGAAGATTTGACAGAACTTCAGCAACGCTGGAATCAAGCAGTTGATTTAGAATTAGCCTTTTTTGATATTGGTTATGAATTATAGGACAGATTTAATTCTTTTATGTATTTTAAAATAATTAACAAACAAAATATGTAAATATATTTTCTAGTCAAATATCTTGCTAGGGCTTTCAAATTCTGTTATACTAGTCCAGTAATAAAATAATAAAGACATTTGGGGTGCTTTAGGCTGAGATAATACCCATTGAACCTGATACAGTTAAGACTGGCGAAGGGAAATGTGAAAAGGTTTTTTTCGTATGTCGAAAAGAACTGTCTAATCTTGTAAGCTAAACTCTAATTCTCGTTCGTAATTGGAGTTTTTTTGTTTATCAAAAGAGGATAGGCTTGACGGTAAGTCTTTCGGTAGCTCACCTTGAATGCCCCACTTTTCTTTAAAAAAGGAGTTTTTTATGTTGAAAAAATGGCAGTTAAAAGATGTTATCTTACTTGCTTTCTTGTCTATCTTTTTTGGTGGCGTTTTTGTGGGATCCGGCTATCTGTTTGATATCCTTACACTGATTTTAGCGCCTCTTGGTTTGCAGGCCTTTGCCAATGAAATCCTCTTTGGTCTTTGGTGTATGGCTGCGCCCATCGCTGCCATCTTTGTTCCAAGAGTGGGAAGCGCAACGATTGGAGAAGTACTAGCTGCGCTTGCTGAAGTCCTTTATGGTAGCCAATTCGGTCTAGGCGCTCTTTTGTCTGGCTTGGTTCAAGGTTTGGGAAGTGAACTTGGTTTTATCGTAACCAAGAATCGCTATGAAAGTTGGCTCTCTCTAACTGCCAATAGTATTGGGATTACGCTTGTTAGCTTTGTCTATGAATACATTAAGTTAGGTTACTACGCCTTCTCCCTTCCTTTTGTCCTTTCCTTGTTTGTAGTACGTTTTATTTCCGTCTTTTTCTTCTGTACCATCTTGGTTCGTGCCATTGTCAAACTTTATCATCAGTTTGCAACTGGGGGCAAGGCATAGATGGGCCTGGAATTACGGGAGTTTCAGTCCCCAATCTTCTCTGAGCCGATTGATTTTACTTTTCATGCGCAAGCCTTTACCTTGTTAGTTGGGAGCAGTGGTTCAGGAAAATCTAGCCTCTTTCAAATGATCGCCCAAGTCAGTTCTCTTCCCTATAGCGGTCAAGTCCTGATAAATGGGAACGAGGTTAGTCAGCTTTCTATCATCGAACGTGTCCAGACGGTTGGCATTCTCTTTCAAATCCCAATCATCAATTTACCATGGAGAACTTGTTTGAGGAGCTGATTTTTACCTTGGAAAATATTGGGCATCCCGTTCAGGAAATTGATTCTAAAATAGCAGAGGTTGTCCAGCAATGTCGCTGCGAGAATATCTTGCACCGTCCCATCCATCACTTATCAGGTGGAGAAAAGCAAAAGGCTGCACTGGCAGTTCTCTTTGCTATGAATCCTAGGGTCTATCTTTTGGATGAGCCTTTTGCTTCTATTGACCGCAAGAGCAGGATAGAGATATTGGAGATTCTAAAAGAGTTGGTCTCTGATGGTAAGACAGTTATTTTGTGCGACCATGATTTAACGGACTATGAAGCCTATATCGACCACATGGTGGAGCTAAGAGACGGACAACTAAGGGAAGTATTTCAAATCCCTTCCTCTGAGATGATACAGGTTTCTTCAAAGAATGTTGCTTCTAGTCCAGAACTATTCTATATGGACCGAATCACTTGTGAACTGGATAAGCGTCCCCTCTTTTCGATTGTGAATTTTACATTTTACCAAGGAATTTCCTGTATCTTGGGTGATAATGGTGTCGGGAAATCAACCCTCTTTCGGTCTATTCTTCAATTTCAAAAGTATAAAGGACGAATTATCTGGAAGGGGACAGTCCTGAAAAAGAAAAAGGGTTTGTATCGTGACCTGACGGGTGTTGTTCAGGAAGCTGAGAAACAGTTTATCCGAGTCAGTCTGCGAGAGGAACTTCAATTAAATGGACCTGATTCTGAAAGAAATCAGCGGATTCTTCAAGCTTTACGATATTTTGACTTAGAGAAGGCTCTTGATAAGAGCCCCTATCAATTAAGTGGTGGTCAGCAAAAGATTCTTCAGCTCTTGACTATCTTGACTAGCAAGGCTTCTGTGATCTTGCTAGATGAACCATTTGCTGGTTTGGATGATAGAGCTTGCCATTATTTTTGCAAGTGGATTGTGGAGGACAGAAATCAGGGAAGAAGTTTTCTGATCATTAGCCATCGTTTAGATCCCTTGATCTCTGTGGTTGATTATTGGATTGAGATGACTAGTCAGGGTCTCAGTCATGTGAAAGCAGTGACAATTACCAAACCACTCACATCTCAAAGTAGCAATACTCAAGGGGAGGTGAGATAGTATGGTCAAAGTAGCAACTCAGACACCGATTATCAGTCTCTTCTTGCTGATTTTATCCTTGGAAACATCTTTCATTCCTTCCATTGCTCTGAATCTTTCGGTAGTCGCATTTTGCATTCTCTTATGCTCTATTACCGTCGATTTAAAATGTTAGCTTGGATGATTCTGCTCGCCATTTTGCCATCTTTGGCAAACTACTGGGCAGTTCAGTTACATGGAGATGCTTCGCAGGCAGTTATGCTTGGAACGAGGGCCTTTGTGACCGTTTGTATTGGTCTTGTCTTTGTTTCCTCTATTTCCCTAAAAGAGCTTCTTTTGTACTTGGCTCAAAAGGGGTTATCACGGTCTTGGGCCTATGCCTTGATTGTGGTATTCAATTCCTTCCCTCTTATCCAGCAAGAAATCAAGTCCCTCAAGGAAGCGTGCTTATTACGCGGTCAAGAACTGCATTTTTGGTCTCCCTTGATTTACAGCAAGGTTCTGATGACAGTCTTTAGGTGGCGCCATCTTTACCTGAGGGCTCTATCGGCGCATGGATATGACGAACATGCACAGGTGGAGAATAGCTATCGGACTTTTTATATTCCTAAAAAAACAAAATTAATCTACCTGCTTTTATTTTTATTGCTTCAAACCAGTCTATTTTTATAAAGGAGTTATTATGGAATTTACAGATATTGCGATGGAATTATCCAAGGAAGCTTGGCAGGCCTCCTTTCATCACCCCTTTGTTTTACAGTTGCAAGAGGGAGATTTAGAACCTGCAATTTTCCGCTATTACTTGATTCAGGATGCCTACTATCTGAAGGCCTTCTCAGAAGCCTATCACCTCTTGGCTGAAAAGACTTCAAACCAAGAGATGAAGAGACTCTTGAAACAAAATGCTCAGAGTCTAGTGGAGGGTGAGTTATTTATCCGCCAACAATTTTTCAAGGAATTGGAAATCAGCGACCAGGAAATGGAGCAACATCCAATCGCTCCAACCTGCTACCATTACATTTCTCATATTTATCGGCAATTTGAAGAAGCAAATCAAGCCATTGCTTTTGCAAGTTTGCTACCTTGTCCTTGGTTATACCATGATATAGGCAAATCCCTTAATCTTAAACCATCACCAAATCCTCTCTACCAACAATGGATTGAAACCTATATTACGGATGAACTCGAACAGCAAATAACAGAAGAGTCTGAGCTAGTCAATCAACTTTATCGAGAAAGTGACGAGATGGACAAGAAAAAAATGCTAGAAGCCTTCCACATCAGTGTTCATATGGAAGCCAAGTTTTGGGAAATGGCCTACCAACATCAGACATGGAAGAGCGATTTACAGTCTTTAGAAAAAGGAGAAGAATAGAAACATGAGAAAGCACCAATTGCAAGTTCACAAATTAACCATTTTATCCATGATGATTGCCCTTGATGTAGTCCTTACACCTATCTTTCGGATTGAGGGAATGGCACCGATGTCCAGTGTAGTCAATATTCTAGCGGGAATCATGATGGGACCTGTTTATGCCTTGGCTATGGCTACAGTAACAGCCTTTATCCGTATGACAACTCAAGGGATTCCGCCTTTAGCTCTCACAGGAGCGACTTTTGGAGCCCTTCTAGCAGGTCTCTTTTATAAGTATGGTCGAAAATTTTACTTTTCTGCCTTGGGAGAAATTTTGGGAACAGGTATTATTGGTTCTATTGTTTCCTATCCTGTTATGGTACTCTTTACAGGATCGGCTGCTAAACTCAGCTGGTTTATCTATACTCCTCGATTTTTCGGAGCAACCTTGATTGGTACAGCGGTTTCCTTTATTGCCTTTCGATTTTTAATCAAGCAGGAATTCTTTAAAAAAGTGCAGGGATATTTCTTTGCTGAAAGGATAGACTGATGCAGGCATTGACAAATCCTTTTCCTCTGGGAACGACTTCCCTCATTCACTGCATTACCAATGAGATTTCTTGTGAGATGCTGGCAAATGGGATTTTAGCTCTGGGATGCAAACCTGTCATGGCAGATGATCCCCGTGAGGTTCTTGATTTTACTAAGCAAAGCCAGGCTCTCTTCATCAATTTGGGGCATTTGTCAGCCGAGAAGGAAAAAGCAATTCGTATGGCAGCTTCTTATGCAGCTCAAGTTTCTCTCCCAATGGTAGTAGATGCTGTTGGCGTAACAGCTTCATCCATTCGTAAGAGCTTAGTTAAAGACCTTTTAGACTATAGACCTACGGTCCTTAAAGGAAATATGTCGGAAATCCGAAGTCTTGTTGGTTTAAAGCACCACGGCGTTGGTGTCGATGCCAGTGCTAAAGATCAAGAAACTGAGGATTTGCTTCAAGTCTTGAAAGACTGGTGTCAGACCTATCCTGGTATGTCATTCTTAGTCACAGGCCCCAAGGACCTCATCGTTTCAGAGAATCAGGTTGCTGTATTGGAGAATGGCTGTGCAGAATTAGACTGGATAACAGGGACAGGAGACTTGGTTGGAGCCTTAACAGCTGTTTTTCTCAGCCAAGGAAAGACAGGTTTTGAAGCTTCTTGCTTAGCAGTCTCTTATCTCAATATCTCTGCTGAGAAAATCGCTGTTCAAGAAATGGGATTGGAAGATTTTCGTTACCAAGTACTCAATCAGCTTTCGCTCCTCAAAAGAGATGAAAACTGGCTAGATGCTATCAAAGGAGATGTTTATGAATAGAGAAGCACTTAGACTATATCTGGTAACCAATCGCTACCAAGATTCCTTGAAAAGTTTTCTTGAAAAGATTGAGACGGCTTGCCGTTCAGGGGTTACCATAGTCCAATTGCGAGAAAAAAATCTCACAACCAATCAATATTATCAACTAGCAAAGCAAGTCAAGGAAATAACAGATGCCTATCAGGTACCCTTGATTATCGATGATCGGTTGGATATCTGTCTTGCAGTCGATGCTGCAGGTTTGCATATTGGCGATGATGAACTACCAGTTTCGGTTGCCCGACAAGTCTTGGGCCCTGAAAAAATACTTGGTGTCACAGCTAAAACTGTAAAAAGAGCCCTTGAGGCAGAAGAAGGAGGGGCGAATTACTTGGGGACAGGAGCCATTTTCCCAACTACCACCAAGGAAAATGCGCCTATCACCCTGATTTCAACCTTGAAAACAATTTGCCAAATGATAGCTATTCCAGTAGTTGCTATCGGAGGCTTGACTTCAGAGAACATTGACCAACTTATCGGCACGGGTATAGCTGGAGTAGCTGTAGTACGTGATTTGATGCAGGCAGAAGATATAGAGGCAAAAACGCAAGCCTTTTTGACAAAGTTGGATGATATTATTTTCTAATTAATACTCACTGAAAATCAAAGAGCAAACTAGGAAGCTAGCTGCAGGTTGTTCAAAACACAGCTTTGAGGTTGTAGATAAAGCTGACCTAGTTTGAAGAAGTATAAAAACTCTCTAATTCCCTTAAAGTAGGAACTAGAGAGTTTTTTTAATCTTTAAAACTTGTATGGTTGACTGGGCCAGAACCATGACCGAGTTGAGGGGCGTCTTGAATAGCTTTTGTGATAAAGGCCTTGGCCTTATCAACTGCTTGATAAAGACTTTTGCCCTTGGCTAGTTCAGCCGTAATCACTGCAGCAAAGGTACATCCAGTACCATGAGTGTGACAGGTTTGAATTCGTGGGCTTTCCCAGACAAATTGCTCATCCTTGGTAAAGAGGAAGTCTTTGGCACCGCCTTCGAGATGACCACCTTTGATGACCACAGACTGAGGACCAAATTCTTTTAAAATCAGGCGACCAGCACGTTGCATGTCTTCGGGGTTATTGATTGAAAAACCAACAATTTCTTCTGCCTCAGGAAGATTGGGTGTGATAATGCTTGCAAGTGGAAGCAGATTTGTTTTTAGGTAGGTTCTGGCACTGGTATCAATCAGGGTGTCTCCACTCGTAGCGACCATAACAGGATCAAGGACGTAGGGACAATCCAGTTTTTTAAGATAGGGTTGGATGATTTCCATGATTTCAGTAGTTGCCAACATCCCAGTTTTTACAGCCTGAGGTTTGATATCCGAAAAGACACTCTCCAATTGGGCTTTTAACATTTTAGGAGAAACGTGCTCGATTAGCTGAACGCCTCTGGTATTTTGAGCGACAAGGCTGGTCACAACGGCCATTCCATAGACATCTCTAGCTTGGAATGATTTCAAATCAGCCATAATGCCAGCACCACCACTAGGGTCAGTCCCTGCAATGGTCAAAGCAACGGGTAAATAAGTCATCTAAAACCTCCCAACCAACTGAAGTTTGTATTCTTAAGAACAAGCTAGTCTGTTTCAGGAAGGCAATAGAAGACTGCTAGTCCCCATTATCATTTCCACTTCCATCAGCTAGCATTACCTAGATTGAGTCAAAGGGTCTAACAGTTGTTAATCTCAGCTTTACGCACCCCTAGTGGTTGTTTTCTTTTTTCTTTAGTATAGCATATTTTTATAGTTTATATAGTAAAATTTGACTGCAAATCCTTTATCATATAGTTAAGATTCTATTTTTCAAAGAAAAGGTTAATTCAATAATTGACAAACGTAGATTTTAAGAGTATACTGATATTTATAATTGACAAACGTAGATTTTGGAGGTGTGATCATGCAGATTTCAGATGCAGAATGGCAGGTTATGAAGATTATTTGGATGCAAGGAGAGCAGACTAGTACGGATTTGATTAAGGTTCTGGCGGAGCGGTTTGACTGGTCTAAGTCGACTATTCAAACTCTTTTGGCTCGTCTTGTTGAGAAAGAGTGTCTGACTCGAAAAAAAGATGGTAAGTCCTTTGTTTATTCAGCACTTTTAACTTTGGACCAAAGTCGGGATTTACTTGTCCAAGATATCAAGGACAAGGTTTGTTCTCGTAGGATTAAGAACTTGTTGGCTGATTTGATTGCTGAATGTGATTTTACTCAGGCTGACTTGGCAGACTTGGAAGCTGCAATTTCAGAGAAAAAGTCAAGTGCTGTAACAGAAGTAAGATGTAATTGTATGTAAAGGAGACGTCATGTTAAATAGTATTATAACCATTGTTTGTATTGCCCTTATCGCCTTTATCTGGTTTTGGTTTTTCAAAAAGCCTGAAAAATCTGGACAAAAGGCCCAGCAAAAAAAGGGCTACCAAGAGATTCGAGTGGAAGTCATGGGAGGCTATACGCCTGAGTTGATTATCCTCAAGAAATCAGTGCCAGCTCGCATTGTCTTTGACCGTAAGGACCCTTCACCCTGTCTAGACCAAATTGTTTTTCCAGATTTTGGTGTACATGCGGACCTGCCTATGGGGGAAGAGTATATAGTGGAAATCACGCCTGAGCAGGCTGGAGAGTTTGGCTTTGCTTGTGGTATGAACATGATGCACGGCAAGATGATTGTAGAGTAGGAGGAGACTATGACTGAAATTGTGAAAGCAAGCCTAGAAAATGGCATTCAAAAAATCCGTATCCGGGCTGAGAAAGGCTATCATCCAGCCCATATACAGCTTCAAAAAGGGATTCCAGCTGAGATTACCTTTCATCGAGCAACTCCTTCAAACTGTTACAAGGAAATTCTGTTTGAAGAAGAAGGCATCTTGGAACCAATCGGCGTAGATGAGGAGAAAGTCATTCGTTTTACACCTCAAGAATTAGGTCAACATGAATTTTCTTGTGGTATGAAGATGCAAAAGGGAAGTTATACAGTTGTTGAGAAGACTCGAAAATCTCTATCACTTTTACAGCGTTTTTGGATTACTAGTATCTTTACTGTGCCTCTTGTGATCCTCATGATTGGGATGTCGACAGGAGGAATTAGTCACCAAGTCATGCGTTGGAGCACCTTTTTAGCCACAACACCGATTATGCTAGTAGCAGGTGGTCCTTATATTCAAAGTGCTTGGGCTAGTTTTAAAAAGCACAATGCCAACATGGATACCTTGGTTGCTCTGGGAACCCTAGTGGCCTATTTCTATAGCTTAGTTGCCCTCTTCGCTGGCCTCCCCGTTTACTTTGAAAGTGCTGCATTTATCTTCTTCTTCGTTCTTATGGGAGCCGTTTTTGAGGAGAAAATGCGGAAAAATACTTCCCAAGCTGTGGAGAAATTACTTGACTTGCAGGCTAAAACTGCAGAAGTCTTGCGTGAGGATAACTATGTTCAAGTCCCTTTGGAGCAAGTCAAGGTAGGTGACCTGATTCGAGTGCGTCCCGGTGAAAAGATTGCGGTTGATGGTGTCGTAGTAGAAGGTATCTCTAGTATTGATGAGTCTATGGTGACAGGTGAGAGTCTGCCTGTGGACAAGACAGTTGGAGATACTGTCATTGGTTCAACTATCAATAATAGCGGAACACTTGTTTTTAGAGCAGAAAAAGTTGGTTCAGAGACTGTTTTGGCTCAGATTGTGGATTTTGTGAAGAAAGCTCAGACAAGTCGTGCGCCGATTCAGGACTTGACAGATAAGATTTCAGGGATTTTTGTCCCAGCGGTTGTTATTTTGGGAATCGTGACCTTTTGGGTTTGGTTCGTCTTGCTCAGGGATAGTGTAGTTGTGCTTGGAGCGAGTTTTGTCTCTTCGCTTCTCTATGGAGTAGCAGTTCTGATTATTGCCTGCCCTTGTGCATTGGGACTTGCAACACCGACAGCCCTTATGGTGGGGACAGGTCGCAGTGCCAAGATGGGAGTTCTCCTCAAAAATGGAACGGTTCTACAGGAAATCCAGAAAGTCCAAACTCTTGTCTTTGATAAGACTGGGACTTTGACGGAAGGGAAACCTGTGGTCACAGATATCATCGGCGACGAAGTAGAAGTGCTTGGATTGGCAGCTTCCTTGGAAGAAGCTTCTCAACACCCACTGGCTGAGGCCATTGTAAAGCGAGCGACTGAAACTGGACTTGAGCTTCACACTGTTGAAAATTTCCAAGCCTTGCACGGAAAAGGTGTTTCAGGGCAAATAGCTGGAAAACAAGTCTTACTTGGAAATGCTAAAATGCTGGATAGCATGAACATTTCTAGCACTTATCAGGAAAAACTAGAAGAACTAGAAAAAGAAGCTAAGACAGTTGTGTTCTTGGCTGTGGACAATGAAATCAAAGGCTTGCTTGCTCTGCAAGATATTCCTAAGGAAAATGCTAAGCTAGCCATCAGTCAGTTGAAAAAACGAGGACTTAAAACAGTCATGCTGACAGGAGACAATGCAGGTGTGGCGCGTGCCATTGCCGATCAGATCGGAATCGAAGAGGTCATTGCAGGTGTCTTGCCAGAAGAAAAAGCCCATGAAATTCATAAACTACAATCAGCTGGGAAGTAGCCTTTGTTGGTGATGGTATCAATGACGCTCCTGCCCTCAGTGTAGCAGATGTGGGGATTGCTATGGGAGCTGGAACAGATATCGCTATCGAGTCAGCAGATTTGGTGTTGACAACTAATAACCTCCTAGGAGTGGTTCGTGCCTTTGACATGAGTAAGAAAACCTTTAATCGAATTCTGCTCAATCTTTTCTGGGCCTTTATCTACAATGTCGCCGGAATTCCGATAGCAGCAGGAGTATTTTCTGGTGTTGGACTGGCTCTCAACCCAGAACTGGCAGGTCTAGCCATGGCCTTTAGTTCTGTATCTGTGCTGACCAGTTCCCTTCTGTTAAACTTTAGTAAAATAGATTAAAAGCGGGCTTGCTCGCTTTTTATTATAAAACAGAAACTAAAAACGTTTTCAAACTGTACTGTAATAGAGAATAAAAACTTCTGAGCAGATTCTTAGTAAAGTCAAAATAAATGTGATAAATTAGTATTGTAAAAATTTACTGAAACGTTTTCAAAAAATATATGAAACCTTTTTTAGTAGATTTAAAAATATTTGAAGGAGAGTTATCAATATGACTCAAGGGAAAATTACTGCATCTGCAGCAATGCTTAATGTATTGAAAACATGGGGCGTAGACACAATCTACGGTATCCCATCAGGAACACTCAGCTCATTGATGGACGCTTTGGCTGAAGACAAAGATATCCGTTTCTTGCAAGTTCGCCACGAAGAAACAGGTGCTCTTGCAGCGGTTATGCAAGCTAAATTCGGCGGCTCAATCGGGGTTGCAGTTGGTTCAGGTGGTCCAGGTGCGACTCACTTGATTAACGGTGTTTACGATGCAGCTATGGATAACACTCCATTCCTAGCAATCCTTGGATCACGTCCAGTTAACGAACTCAACATGGATGCTTTCCAAGAATTGAACCAAAACCCAATGTACAACGGTATCGCTGTATACAACAAACGTGTAGCTTACGCTGAGCAATTGCCAAAAGTAATTGACGAAGCTTGCCGTGCTGCAGTTTCTAAAAAAGGTCCAGCTGTTGTTGAAATCCCCGTTAACTTCGGTTTCCAAGAAATCGACGAAAACTCTTACTATGGATCAGGTTCATACGAGCGTTCATTCATCGCTCCTGCTTTGAACGAAGTTGAAATCGACAAAGCTGTTGAAATCTTGAACAATGCTGAACGTCCAGTTATCTATGCTGGTTACGGTGGTGTTAAAGCTGGTGAAGTGATTACTGAATTGTCACGTAAAATCAAAGCACCAATCATCACAACTGGTAAAAACTTTGAAGCTTTCGAATGGAACTATGAAGGTTTGACAGGTTCTGCTTACCGTGTTGGTTGGAAACCAGCCAACGAAGTGGTCTTTGAAGCAGACACAGTTCTTTTCCTTGGTTCAAACTTCCCATTTGCTGAAGTTTACGAAGCATTCAAGAACACTGAAAAATTCATCCAAGTTGATATTGACCCTTACAAACTTGGTAAACGTCACGCCCTTGACGCTTCAATTCTTGGTGACGCAGGTCAAGCAGCTAAAGCTATCCTTGACAAAGTGAACCCAGTTGAATCTACTCCATGGTGGCGTGCAAACGTTAAGAACAACCAAAACTGGCGTGATTACATGAACAAAATCGAAGGTAAAACTGAGGGTGAATTGCAATTGTATCAAGTTTACAATGCAATCAACAAACATGCTGATCAAGACGCTATCTACTCAATCGACGTAGGTGACACTACTCAAACATCTACTCGTCACCTTCACATGACACTAAGAACATGTGGCGTACATCTCCACTCTTTGCGACAATGGGTATTGCCCTTCCTGGTGGTATCGCTGCTAAGAAAGACAATCCAGATCGCCAAGTATGGAACATCATGGGAGACGGTGCATTCAATATGTGCTACCCAGACGTTATCACAAACGTTCAATACGACCTTCCAGTTATCAACGTTGTCTTCTCAAATGGTAAATATGCCTTCATCAAGGACAAATATGAAGACACAAACAAACACTTGTTTGGTTGTGACTTCCCTAATGCTGACTATGCGAAAATCGCTGAAGCGCAAGGTGCTGTAGGATTTACAGTTGACCGTATCGAAGACATCGATGCAGTTGTTGCAGAAGCTGTTAAATTGAACAAAGAAGGTAAAACTATTGTTATCGATGCTCGCATCACTCCACACCGTCCACTTCCAGTAGAAGTACTTGAATTGGATCCAAAACTTCACTCAGAAGAAGCAATCAAAGCCTTCAAGGAAAAATACGAAGCAGAAGAACTCGTACCATTCCGTCTCTTCTTGGAAGAAGAAGGATTGCAATCACGCGCAATTAAATAATTTCTCTCGTCGAAAATCAAATGTAAACTGCGTTATCTTCACCTTGCCGTACTACAGTACTGTCTGCGGTTCGATGCCTTGTTTATTCTTTGATTTTCTTAGAGCGAAACTTGAAAAGATCGGAGCAATCCGGTCTTTTTCTGGAGGATAGTAAATGAATTTAAATCAATTAGATATTATCGTTTCAGATGTTCCCCAAGTCTGTGCTGACTTGGAGCGTATTTTGGATAAAAAGTCCGATTATGTTGATGACAGTTTTGCTCAGTTTACGATTGGCAGTCACTGTCTGATGTTGTCCCAAAATCATTTGATTCCTTTGGAAGATTTTCAGTCAGGAATCATTCTTCACATTGAGGTTGAGAATGTAGACCAGAACTACCAAAGGTTGAAAGAGCTTGGTATCCAGGTTTTAAACGGTCCAGCTGTAACCGATTGGGGAACAGAGTCCTTATTAGTTAAAGGTCCTGCTGGTCTAGTGCTTGATTTTTATCGTATGAAATAAGGTGGTTAGTCATTTGAAGTTAGTCATAATGATTCTTAAAATAGAATGTGCGAATATAAACTATTGAAAGATCGGAGTCATCCGGTCTTTTTAGGTAAACCTAATAGTAACTTCTGAGCTTGACTATCGTGAGGTAACGAATTAAAACAGTCTCGTGATAGACCGTTTTAAGTATGACGCTGGACATAAGAATCATCAGAGGAAGGAATAGCGAGATTGTGTCTCTACGAATAGAAATGTGACAGTACGGCATGTATAGTAGATAAGGGGATTTGAAATTAGTTTATACTAGATTGAAAATTATTAAAATGTAGAACTTTTCTAATTTTCTGACTTTATTGAATTATCATCTTAATAGGTATATAATGTATTTAAAGAAATCAAAGAATAAAGAGGTGGTAATATGAAATTATCACGATATGTCTTAAGGTATGATACTGAAGATGGTAGTGTATATTTTAATACCAAAAAAATAATCATTCATTTTTTTGATTACGAATGAATTGAAGAAGAATATACAAGAAAAATAAAAACAACGGGAAGTGAATATATTGCCTATTTGGAAGAGAATAGATATTTACGTGAAGACAATGAGGTAAACAAATATTTAAAACAGATAGAAGATAGGAATAATGAGATACTAGAGTTTACAATTCTTACTCATGGAGATTGTAATTTTCGATGTAAGTATTGTTATGAACACTTTAAAAATATTGGAATGTCTATTGAAACAGAAAATGCTATTTTGAAATTTGCTGAAGAAAAATTGAGTAATTCTCAATATCATTTCCTAAGGATAGCATGGTTTGGTGGAGAACCTCTGTTAGGCTATAAAACAATTCAACGGCTTTCACTAGAATTTTTGAAAATTTGTGAGCGATTTGGAATAACGTATTCAGCAAGTATTACTACTAATGGATTTTTGTTAACATCTTCCAAATTTGAAAAATTAGTAAGAGAGTATGATGTTACTAATTTTCAGATTACTATTGATGGTGATGGAGAGAGTCATGATTCTCAACGTGTGTTAAAAAATCAAAAAGGTTCCTATGCGCGAATTTTAGATAATCTTCATAAAATGAAGGATAGTGATTTAGATTTTATTTGTACGTTAAGATTCAATATATCGAAGGAAAAATTATGACCATATGGAGTCATTTCTATTAAATGATGGTCGTTACTTTAAAAATGATGATAGATTTTTTCTTCTATATCATAATATTGGTAACTGGGGACAAGGAGATCGTTCTAAAGACGACTGTGTTACAGTATTTAAAAATGATATGAGTTTTGGTATTTCTAAGAAAGCAGTTGATTTGGGGTACCATCTATCTTTGCCAAGCATTGTGGTTCACAATTCCTTTTCTTGTTATGCCAATCGTTCAAATCACTATATGTTTAATGTTAGAGGTATTGTACAAGCATGTACAGTTGCTTTGTACGATAATCAAAATGTTTTTGGAAATATCAATACTGGATTGATTAACAAAGATAAAATGAAAGGATGGTTTTTATCTGTTAGAGAAGATTGTAAAACATGTCCCTTTGTTTTGATTTGTAAATCAGGCTTTTGTCCAATGGCCAAGTATATTACGGAATTAAGCTCCTCTGTGATTTGTAAGAATATGCAAGAGAAAATTCGTAAAAATCTAGCACTTTATGCTATTTCCGGATGCTATGAAGATATTTTAGATGTGGACTAGAGAGGGGTAAGCAAAAATGTCTATCAAGAAAAACAAAAAGGTTGTAAAAAAACCTGAAGTTGCAAGCAATAATTGTAATATTTGTTAAGTTTATATAATAAAAACGGAGAGGAGTGCTAGCCTCTCTCTTTTTCTAGGAGGGCATTATGAATAAAATATTTCACTATCTGGATAAGAAAACGAAGTTTTATACTATCATCGGTGCACTGGCAAATGGAGGTTTGGCTCTTGCTCAACCCCTAGTTGTATCCCAAGCCTTGTCCTTAAATCAAGGGGAACTGACTTATTCTAAAATCATACAGTTTGCTGTTTTTGGATTTACAGTATACTTTGTCTTGTATAGCTTAATGCTCTTTTGTAATCATACACATAATGTTTTTCGGCGTGAATTTCAAATGAATATGAGGGCAGATTTATTTGACAAGCTGATGACAAAAAAAGATTTTAGCGAAGATGAAAAAATCACTATGCTCACACAAGATATGGAGTATTTGGGGGATAATTACTTAGAAAAATACATCAATATCATTTGCTGGAGCTTTGTAGCATTACTAACAGCGATTTATATTATTTCGCAAAATTTGTTGTTAGGTAGTATTTTTGTCTTTTTCACTATTTTACGTCCTATTCCTCAGTTCTTGATGAATAAAAGACTCAAATATACTGGTGATGACATGGCGCAAGGTAGAGTAGAAGTTCATAATCAAGTATCTGATAGTATCCGAGGAGCACACACTCTAATCATGAACCAAGCAATTTCTGAAAATCAGAACAGATTTTGGAAGATTAATCGAAATTATCAACTAGCCATTCAAAAATTTTGCTTTACCCATAATATTATTTTCTTTTGCAACGGTTTCATGGTTTTTTTAAGTCAAGTTTTACCACTTGTTTTAGGTTTTTACTTTGCTATGGCTGGGCAGAAAGTGTCAGTGGCAAGTCTTGTTGCCATGTACATCGCAGCAGGTCAGCTAGTGAGCCCTATTCAGACTATTATGTATGATGCTGTAGATATACAAGGGGCAAAAACGACAGCAGATAAGATTTTTGGAGTATTAGAAATTGGAGATGTAAAACAGATAGATAAAAAAGATGCGCAAGAATTGAATGCTCTGCACATTAAAAATTTAAGTAAATCCTATGGTGACAGACGACTTTTTACTCATCTAAATTTGGATGTTCAAGCAGGTCAGAAAGTTTTAATCAAAGGACCGAGTGGTTGTGGTAAGTCAACCTTGTTTCGACTCATTACTGGAGAAGAAATAGCAGATGAGGGAGAAATTATCGGCGTGACAACTGTTAATGAATGTACATCAAGTTTTGTATCCAGTATAGGAATTATTAGCCAACATCCATTTCTCTTTAACGATACAGTGCGTTATAATTTGACCTTAGGACAAGAATTTTCTGATGAAGAGGTGCTTGCTGTTTTGAAACAAGTCAAACTAGATTTTGAATTGACGGGTGGGATGGATTTTATTATCAAAAATAACGGGGAGAATATTTCTGGGGGACAAAGAGTAAGGATTGAATTGGCACGCTTTCTTCTTCGTAGAAAAAATCTGTTATTGGCTGATGAAGTGACCGCAACCCTAGATAAAGAAAACGCCTTCATGGTACATGAACTACTATTTTCTCTTCCTGTTATGATGTTAGAAATTGCCCATCATATTGATGATGAAAGTAGATATCAACAAGTTGTAGATTTAGGAAAATATTGATTCTGGCTTAAAAGTCAGTTTTATCAGAAAATAAAGTAAATATTTCAGCAATAAAACACCCAGTATCAAGATTTTTCAATACATAATAATATTCGTTTTTCTGATTATATATACTTTTTTCTAACTGCACTCTTTTTTCTTATCACAAGATTGTGATAGTTTACATTTTTATAACAAAATTCTCAAACTCTTGCTTGTTTTTGCATCAAACATATAATACTCAATGAAAATTAAAGAGCAAACTAGGAAGCTAGCCGCAGGCTGTACTTGAGTACGGTAAGGCGACGCTGACGTGGTTTGAATTTGATTTTCGAAGAGTATAAGCAAGCTCAGGCCCATCATTACCCAGATAGTTTCAAACTTTTTGTCCTCTTTTTAGTATAATAGAACTATCAAATCAAGTGAGGTAAAGTGATGACAGAAATACTACAATTTCCAGAGAGCTTCCTCTGGGGTGGTGCTACGGCAGCTAATCAATGTGAGGGTGCTTATAATTTAGATGGTCGTGGGTTGGCCAACGTGGATGTCGTCCCCATCGGTCCAGACCGTGAAGCCATTATCACAGGTCAGAAAAAGATTTTTTCGTTTGAGGAGGGCTATTTTTACCCAGCCAAAGAAGCCATTGATATGTACCATCATTACAAGGAAGATATTGCTCTTTTTGCAGAGATGGGTTTTAAGACTTATCGGCTTTCCATTGCTTGGACTCGGATTTTTCCTAAGGGCGACGAAACCGAACCAAATGAAGCTGGTCTAGCCTTTTATGAGGATTTGTTTAAGGAATGTCACAAGTATGGAATCCAACCTCTGGTTACCATTACGCATTTCGACTGTCCTATGCACTTGATCGAAGAATACGGTGGTTGGCGCAATCGTCAGATGTTAGACTTCTATGAAAAACTTTGTCGCACACTCTTTACCCGCTATAAGGGTTTGGTCAAATATTGGCTTACTTTTAACGAAATCAACATGATTCTCCATGCCCCCTTTATGGGAGCAGGGCTCTGTTTTGAAGAAGGAGAAAATCAAGAACAGGTTAAATACCAAGCGGCCCACCATGAGTTGGTAGCCTCGGCCATGGCGACTAAGCTTGCCCACGAAATTGATCCAGAAAACAAGGTGGGATGTATGTTGGCAGCAGGGCAATACTATCCGAACACAGCCCATCCGAGAGACTACTGGGCTGCTATGGAAGAAGATCGCAAGAGTTACTTCTTCATTGATGTTCAAGCGCGTGGGGAATACCCAAATTACGCAAAGAAGCAGTGGGAGCGTGAGGGGATTGAGATTGAAATGGCTCCAGAAGATTTGGATTTGTTGAAGAATCACACTGTTGACTTTGTTTCCTTCTCTTACTATGCAAGTCGAGTAGCCTCAGGTGATCCAGAAGTTAAAGAATTAACTGCTGGAAATGTCTTTGCCTCCCTCAAAAATCCCTATCTAGAATCCTCAGAATGGGGGTGGCAGATTGACCCACTTGGTCTTCGTATTACCCTCAATGCTATCTGGGATCGTTACCAAAAGCCAATGTTCATCGTGGAAACGGTCTAGGTGCTATGGATTCACCGGATGAGAATGGTTATGTAGCAGATGACTATCGGATTGCTTACTTAGAGGCTCATATCAAGGCCATGCGAGATGCCATTTACCAAGACGGGGTTGACTTGCTTGGTTATACGACTTGGGGCTGTATCGATCTGGTTTCAGCTGGAACAGGAGAAATGAACAAGCGCTATGGCTTTATCTATGTGGATCGAGATAACGCTGGTCATGGAAGTCTCAAACGGAGCAAGAAGAAGTCCTTCTACTGGTACAAGGATGTCATTGCTAGTAATGGTGCAAGCATTGAGTAGAGCACATTTGTTTACTATTTTTATAAAATCTTCTCCCTACTTTATAAGATGTTAAAAAGAGTTCAACTGGAACTCTTTTTTTGCTATAATGAGGGAAGAAAAATCAGACAGGAGAAGAAGATGTCAGAACCATTATTTTTACAATCAGTTATGCAAGAAAAAATTTGGGGTGGAACCAAGCTACGTGATGAGTTTGGCTACGACATCCCAAGTGAAAAAATCGGAGAATACTGGGCCATCTCAGCTCACCCAAATGGTGTCTCTACAGTTGCTAATGGTCGTTTTGAGGGAATAGACCTTGCTACTTTGTATGGGGAACACCGTGAATTGTTTGGCAATCGTCCTGAGCCTGTATTTCCACTGTTGACCAAGATTCTGGATGCCAACGACTGGCTCAGTGTCCAAGTTCACCCAGATGATGCTTATGGACTAGAGCATGAAGGCGAGCTAGGGAAACAGAGTGCTGGTACATTATCGCAGCGGATGAAGGATCAGAGATTATCTACGGTCACAATGCTAAGTCAAAAGAAGAACTCCGTCAGCAAATTGAGGACAAGAACTGGGATGATTTGTTGACAAAAGTGCCAGTTAAGGCTGGAGATTTCTTCTATGTTCCAAGTGGCACTATGCATGCTATTGGTGCGGGCATCTTGATTCTTGAAACCCAGCAGTCTAGTGACACCACCTATCGTGTCTATGACTTTGACCGCAAGGATGACAAGGGCAATTTGCGTGAACTTCACCTTGAAAAATCTATTGATGTTTTAAACATTGGTGAGCCTGCAAATAGCCGTCCTGTAACTGTTAAAGCAGATGATTTGCGTTCCACTCTCCTTGTATCCAATGATTTCTTTGCAGTTTACAAGTGGGAAATTACTGGAAAAGTTGACTTCGAAAAGACAGCTGACTACAGCTTGTTGAGTGTCTTAGCTGGTCAAGGTCAGCTTACTGTTGATGGAAAAAACTATCCAATCCAAAAAGGCAGCCACTTTATCCTACCAAGTGATGTTGAAGCTTGGACTCTGGGAGGGCAAGGTTTGGAATTGATTGTTAGCCATCCATAAAAAAGAAAGGGCCTGAGTTCACTACTCAAGTCCTTTTTGATTACATAAATTGGGCGATAAAGACCACAATGATGATGATTGGAATGACGAAACGAAGAAGGAAGAGCCAGACTTGGAAAAGTCCCTGTTTCCATGCTGTTTCATCAAGGTGTAGTTCCTCCATGGCAAGAGCTTTTTTGAAGATGTAGCCTGTAAAGAGTGAAAGGCAGAGAGCTCCAAATGGCATGAGAAGATTGGAAACCAAGAAATCCATAGCGTCAAAGAAGGTCTTCCCAAAGATGTGAACATCCGCCATGACACCGTAAGAAAGGGCTGAAGGAATTCCAAAGACAAAGGTCAAGATTCCTAAAATGGTACTCCACTTGGCACGCTTGCTGTTGTCCTGATTGGTGATATTGCCTACATTGATTTCCAACATAACGACTGAAGAAGTGACTGTCGCAAAGAGGAAGAGCAAGAGGAAGAGGATGTAGAAAATGGTTCCAAAAGGCATCTTGTCAAAGAGTTGAGGCAAGACGATAAAGAGCAGGCTTGGTCCCCCTTCAGACTGGATATTGAAAGCTGACATGGCTGGGAAAATGGCTAGACCTGCCATGATGGACACCGAGATGTTCATTGCTACGATGGAAATTCCTGATTGGACCAGATTTGTTTTCTTGTCCAAGTAAGAAGCATAGGTCAGCATGGCTGTAACCCCTAGTGAGAGGGCGAAGAAAGATTGTCCCAGAGCATAGAGGAGACCAGCGCTCGTCAATTTTGAAAAGTCTGGTTTGAGGAAGTAGAGAACCCCTACCATGGCATTTGGCAAGCTGAGAGAGCGCCCGATGATGACGACAAAGATGATAAAGAGGAGAGGCATCATGACCTTTGAAGCTTTTTCAATCCCTTTTTGAACTCCACGTGATACAATAAAGATATTCAATAGGATAAAGGCTGCTTGAGCTCCTAAGGCAATTACTGGATTTGAGATGATCGAAGTAAATAACTGAGCATAATCACCTGTTCCACCAATTTGGAACAATTTCCCAAACTCAATGCCTAGATAGACTAAAATCCATCCTCCGATAACACTGTAAAACGATAAGAGGATAAAGAGGGCAAAGGCACCAATCCAACCGATAAAGTTGTACTTACTATTCTTACCAAGTTTTCCAAAGGTTTTAATCCCAGAGACACCAGCGCTTCGGCCGAGGGCAAATTCAGCTAGCAAAAGAGGGAAACCGATTAAAATAGTGGAAACGAGAAAGACCAGTAAAAAGCCACCTCCACCGTTAGCAGCAGTCATGTAGGGGAATTTCCAAACGGCACCAAGTCCGATGGCTGAACCAGCAGACGCTAGGATAAAGCCCAGTTTAGAACCCCATTGCGATTTTTCAGACATAGTTAAACTCCTAAAATTAGTGTTACAAAAGAAAAAGCTACTGCCCTTGGCAACTAGCCTCATCAGTACTCAAAATGAGCGTTTCTTTTGATTGATAGACTTGACTATCCTATCATGTTTTCTAAGGTCTGTCAAGAAAGCCATTTTCAAGCTTTTACACCTTTCTCAAAAAGTTAAAAAAATCTCACAAAAACGCTTGACTCTGACCTAAGGGAAGGGGTTATACTATTAGTGTAAGGAGGAAATCATGTACCATATAAAAGAAGCTGCGCAGCTTTCGGGCGTCTCTGTCAAGACCCTACACCACTACGACAAGATAGGACTTTTGGTTCCTTTAAAATCGGAAAACGGCTATCGAATCTACAGTAAAGAGGATTTGGAACGCCTTCAGGTTATTCTTTATTACAAATATCTAGGTTTTTCTTTAGAAAAAATAGCAGAGCTATTAAAGGAAGAAAGGACAGATTTATTGCCTCATTTGACCAGGCAGTTGGACTATTTGACTCGAGAAAGGGAACATCTGGATACCTTGATTTCAACCTTGCAAAAAACCATTCAAGAACAAAAAGGAGAAAGAGAAATGAGTATTCAAGAGAAATTTGCTGGATTTAACTACCAAGACCATCAAAAATACCATCAAGAGGCGGTAGAGAAATATGGACAAGAAGTCATGGACCAAGCGATCGAGCGCCAAAAAGGTCACGAAGACGAAGTTACGGCTGCCTTCAACCAGGTTTTTCGAGCCTTGTCACAAAATCTTCAAGCTGGACTGCCTGTAACAGCAACTGAAAACCAAGAGCAAGCAGCCAAGCTCTTGCAAGCCATTCGTACTTATGGATTTGATTGTTCTGTTGAGGTCTTCGGATATATCGGCAAGGGCTACGTCTATAATCCAGAGTTTAAGGAAAACATTGATAAATTTGGCCCAGGAACAGCCCAGTACACATCAGATGCCATTGCCCACTATGTTCAAACTCAGACAAAATAAAATCGGAGGAGTATTCTTCCGATTTTTTCTAAATTCAAGTATTACTTGCTTAATAATTTTTCTACCACATTTAGTTTTCGCATGGTCAAATCTACATTAAAAAGCTTTTCAAGATAGTTGGTATGGAGTTTCTTTTGTTTTGCAGTTCTAGGGAGATAGAGGTAAAGACAATGGTTACCGATACAAATTTCTTCTTCACCGTAATCAATTTTCAATTTTTCTAGAGGGAGACTTTGAATAGGTTCTTGATAAAAAATCACGTGTACACGGTCATAAAGATAGTCTTCTCCAAACGGGTTCTCAAGAACAATCTCTTCAAGATCGTTCTTATTCTTGATTACCATTTTTAAGTCAGCACCAATTTTTTCCTTTATTAGAGTATGAACCTGTTCTCGTATTTCTTCTAAATCTAAATCACTTTCAAGAATGATATTCCCACTTTGAATATAGGTTCGAACTTGTTGAAAACCAGCTTCTGTTAAAATATCTACCAAATAAGACATTTTCGGGATAGCATTTTTTCCATTAGGAGTAACGCCTCTTAGTAAAATAATATGTTCCAAAGGACTTCCTTTCTTATTTGGTATTTTAGTCATTCAATTATTTATATATTTGATTTGAGCCTGCCACCCAGCCGGTACAGAGGGCAGAAGTGATGTTAAAGCCACCCGTGTGGGCATTGATATCCATGACTTCGCCTGCAAAGTGGAGGCCAGGGACCAGCTTACTTTCCAGGGTTTTAGGATTGATTTCCTTGAGACTGACTCCACCCTTGGTAACAAAGGACTTGGCAAGGGACATTTTTCCAGTAACAGGAATTTTGAGGGACTTGATAGACTGGAGCAGTTGTTCGCGTTCCTTTTCAGTCAACTGTTTGACTTTTTCAGGATATCCTTGCACAAAAAATTCTGCCAAGCGTTCTGGCAACAAGGTTCTTAAAGCATTTTTCAAGGATTTTTCCCTATTTTCTTCTAGAAATGTAGCCAAGTCCTTCTCAGAAAGTTGAGGCAAAACATCTAGCGAGAGAAGCTCCCCACCTTTGACAAAACTAGACATACGCAGGGCAGCAGGACCTGACAAACCAAAGTGGGTAAAGAGTAAATCATGAGTGATGACATGCTTGCCATAACTTAGGGTCACATCATCCAGAGAAATTCCTTGCAAGGTCTTGTGTGGAAAATCTGTCAATAAAGGACTTTCAGCAGCCTCAAGCTCGGTAATGGTGTGTTTAAATGACGGGCAATCTCGTGACCAAACCCAGTAGAACCAGTCGAAGGATAAGATTTACCACCAGTTGTGACAATGAGTTTATCACAAGTGAAGATTTGATCAGCTGATTTAAGGATAAACTGGTCACCTACCTTTTTTACAGAAACGATCTCTGTTTGAGTAGCAACTTGGCCACCTAGTTCAGTAATTTTCTTTTCCAAGGTCTCAATAATAGTCCGAGATTTGTCGCTAGCAGGAAAGACACGGCCGTGGTCTTCGACCTTAAGTTTGACCCCATTTTCTGTAAAAAAGTTAATGATATCATGGTTATCAAATTGGGAGAAGACACTATAAAGAAAGCGTCCGTTCCCAGGGATTCCAGCTAGTAGGTCATCTAGAGTTCCGTTGTTAGTTACATTGCAGCGTCCCCCACCAGTACCAGCTAATTTTTTTCCAAGTTTCCGATTTTTTTCGATGAGGAGGGTTTTCTGTCCATAAAAGCTACTCGAAATCGTAGCCATCATACCAGCAGGTCCCCCACCGATGACAATAGTATCAAAATGTTTCATAGCTCTATTGTACCACAAAAAAACAAGAGATGATGGTCACCTCTTGTCAAGAATGTAATTAATCAATTTCATATCCCATCAGCAAACCGCCATCTTCTGCATAGAAACTGCAGAGGCCAGAGGTTGGTAAAATTTTAATATCCGCCTGTGGGAAATTTTCACGAATTCGATCTGAAAGCTGTTGGCAACATTTCTCGTTATTGCGTTGGGCCATGACAATACGGCCACCAGCATATCCTGCTTTCACTAACTCTTCATAGGCTGCCTGAATCGATTTCTTTGCTCCTCTTGCTTTTTGTAGCAATTCAAGGGTTCCAGTTTCACTAGCTTCTCCGACCATACGGATATTTAGAAGGCCAACAACTGTACCGATAAGCTTGCTCAACCGGCCGTTTTTCACCAAGTTATCGACTTTGGCTAGGACAAAGAGCAACTTTGTTTTTTCTTGATAGGCAGTGATAGCTTCAACCACTTCTTCAAATGATAGGCCCTGGTCAATCAAGTCATTTAATTTTTCTACGAGCAGGTCAACCTCACCACCAGCAGACAAACTATCAATCACATGAATCTTAGTATCAGGATATTCTTCCAGATAAATATTCTTAGCCAGTTGAGCACTATTGTGACTACCAGAAAGAGTACCTGTGATGGTTACTAGGAAATGTTTTTGGCTCCTTCAAATGCTCGTAAATAATCATCTGGGCTTGGACAAGCTGATTTTGAAGCTTCTGCGGTTGCATACATGGTTTTCATCATTTGGTCAATGTCAAGACTGGCATCATCAACAAAGACCTGATCAGCTACTTGAATGGTTAAGGGGACACTTACAAAGGTCGTGTCAATAGCTGGTGTTACCAGCTGACGATAATCACAACCAGAGTCAGCAATAATCTTCCAAGTCATAGAAATTCTCCATCTTTGTCAGTTATACATTGACAAAGGTTCTGTCTTTTTTTACAATTATATCATGAAAACCCTTGAAACAAAAGCCTCCTCCGTCTGTTGTGACAAGTAGAAAGAAAATGTTATGTCTGAACGTAGAATCTCTGAAAAATCTCTTGAAAATCTCAGAAAATCAAACCAAGAATCCAATTTATTAACTAGAGAAGCCATCGAAACAGCCCTCTTGCAACTCTTGGAAAAAAAGGACCTGACCAAGATTAGTATTTCTGAATTGGTCAAACGTGCAGGCGTTTCGCGTGCGGCCTTTTACCGCAATTATGATTCCAAAGAGGAAATTTTAGAGAGCGTCTTTAAACGAACTGTCCACAATATTATGGAACAGTTGCATCATTATGATTTAAAGACAGACCTTTATCTAGTCTGGGTTCACCTTTTCAGAGAGGCCAGAAAAGAAGCCAGGGTGATTCAACTGGCCTTGGATTACCATCTGGAAAAAATCTTTGTCCAAGCCGTGCAGGAATTTCTAGAAAAATACCATGGAAAATCAAAAGGTGTCAGCTCTTATCTTCATTCCTTCTGGAGCTCGGCCATCGTCTCAGTCCTTCTAAAATGGATCAAGGATGGCATGAAGGTACCTGCTGAAAAGATTGCGGATTTACGGTTACCATTTTTTAAAAAATAGAGAAAAAGGAGAAGAGATATGACTGAAAAAAGACTGGCCTGGGATGAGTATTTTGCAGCTCAAGCCCTACTAATTGCTAATCGTTCCACTTGTAAACGTGCCAAAGTGGGCGCAATTCTGGTAAAAGATAATAAGGTGATTTCCACTGGTTACAATGGTTCGGTGTCAGGTACCGAGCATTGTATTGACCACGAATGTCTGGTTATTGAAGGCCACTGTGTTCGCACCCTTCATGCCGAGGTCAATGCTATCCTTCAAGGTGCAGAACGTGGTGTTCCCAAAGGCTTTACAGCCTATGTGACCCATTTTCCTTGTCTGAACTGCACCAAACAATTGCTTCAGGTCGGTTGCAAGCGCGTGGTTTATATCAACCAGTACCGAATGGACGACTATGCCCAATACCTTTATCAAGAAAAGGGAACAGAATTGACCCATTTACCACTTGAGACAGTACAGGCCGCTCTTAAAGAGGCTGATTTAATGTAAAATTTATCAAAAATAAATGGTTTAGAAAGATTTTTAAACCATTTTTTGGTATAATAAGAAGAATAAATTGAAAGAAGGAATTCCAAAAATGGGAAAAATTGAAGTTATTAATCATCCACTGATTCAACACAAATTGTCAATCTTGCGTCGTACAGATACTTCTACAAAAGCTTTTCGTGAGCTAGTAGATGAGATTGCAATGTTGATGGGGTATGAAGTACTTCGTGATCTTCCACTAGAAGATGTGGAAATCGAAACACCAATCACAAAAACAGTTCAAAAACAATTGGCAGGTAAGAAATTGGCTATCGTTCCAATCTTGCGTGCAGGTATCGGGATGGTTGATGGTCTCTTGAGCTTGGTTCCAGCTGCTAAAGTTGGTCACATTGGCATGTACCGTGATGAAGAAACACTTCAACCAGTTGAGTACCTGGTAAAATTGCCTGAAGATATTGACCAACGTCAAATTTTTGTAGTAGACCCAATGTTGGCAACAGGTGGATCAGCAATCTTAGCTGTTGACTCGCTTAAAAAACGTGGCGCATCAAATATCAAATTTGTCTGCCTTGTATCTGCTCCAGAAGGTGTAAAAGCCCTTCAAGAAGCTCATCCAGATGTAGAAATCTTTACAGCAGCCTTGGATGACCGCTTGAACGAACACGGTTATATCGTTCCAGGTCTTGGAGATGCTGGGGACCGCTTGTTCGGTACGAAATAAGATCGAAAAGAAGATTGACTTGGAAAATAAGTTCCAATCACGAAAGGAGGTTGAATTTTTGTTTCTGTCTAATGAAAACAGAGCAAAAATTTGACCTTTTTTGACCTAGATATTATAATAGTCTTATCTTCAGTCATTTGACAAACAAAAATAAAACTCAAAAGGAGAAATGAATGATTCCTGTAGTTATTGAACAAACAAGCCGTGGAGAACGTTCTTACGACATTTACTCACGTCTTCTAAAAGACCGCATCATTATGCTGACAGGCCCAGTTGAAGACAATATGGCTAACTCTGTTATTGCCCAATTGCTTTTCTTGGATGCCCAAGACAGCACAAAAGATATTTACCTTTATGTCAACACACCTGGTGGTTCCGTTTCAGCTGGTTTGGCAATCGTTGATACCATGAACTTTATCAAGGCAGATGTCCAAACCATCGTTATGGGAATGGCTGCATCTATGGGGACTGTTATTGCATCAAGTGGAGCAAAGGCAAACGTTTCATGCTTCCAAATGCTGAGTACATGATCCACCAACCAATGGGTGGTACAGGTGGTGGTACTCAACAAACCGATATGGCGATCGCTGCAGAACACTTGCTTAAAACTCGTAATACCTTGGAAAAAATCTTGGCTGAAAATTCAGGTCAGTCAATCGAAAAAGTCCATGCAGATGCAGAACGCGATAACTGGATGAGTGCCCAAGAAACACTTGAATATGGCTTTATTGATGAAATCATGGCCAACAATTCATTGAATTAATGATCAAAGAAGGCAAACTCGACTGGGTTTGCTTTTTTTGGTATAATAGGGAGAGATTTCTTAGAAAGAGGATTTATCATGTTTGAAAAAGTCAATCGATCTGGCTTGATTATCTATCTTTACTATAATCGTGATGCCAAAAAACTGCAGGATTATGGAGATATTACCTATCATTCCAAGAAACATCGTTACTTACAGCTTTATGTTCCAACTCAAGAAGTGGAGCAATTGGTCGGGCGCTTGGGCAAGGAAAAGTTTATAAAAAAAGTCAGAGTTTGTCATATCCAAGAGCTGGAAACACCCTTTGTGGGCAATCTTTATCGACAGGAAAACGTTATCATTGAAAAAGTTCAAGAAAAGTGTTGACAATTTTCTGATAATTCGGTATATTCTTAACATGCTATTTATTTAAGAAATAAGGAGACAAAAAAGATGAAGAAAAAATTTGCCCTATCGTTTGTGGCGCTTGCAAGTGTAGCACTTCTTGCAGCCTGTGGAGAAGTGAAGTCTGGAGCGTCAAACGCTGCTGGTAACTCAGTAGAGGAAAAGACAATCAAAATCGGATTTAACTTTGAGGAAACTGGTGCCGTAGCAGCATACGGAACATCTGAACAAAAAGGTGCCCAACTTGCCGTTGATGAAATCAATGCAGCAGGTGGTATCGATGGAAAAACAAATCGAAGTAGTCGATAAAGATAACAAGTCTGAAACAGCTGAGGCGGCTTCAGTAACAACTAACCTTGTAACCCAATCTAAAGTATCAGCAATCGTAGGACCTGCGACATCTGGTGCAACTGCAGCTGCGGTAGCGAACGCTACAAAAGCAGGTGTTCCATTGATTTCACCAAGTGCGACTCAAGATGGATTGACTAAAGGTCAAGATTACCTCTTTATCGGAACTTTCCAAGATAGCTTCCAAGGAAAAATTATCTCAAACTATGTTTCTGAAAAATTGCAAGCTAAGAAAGTTGTTCTTTACACTGACAATGCCAGCGACTATGCTAAAGGTATTGCCAAAGCCTTCCGTGAAGCTTACAAGGGTGAAATCGTTGCAGATGAAACTTTCGTAGCAGGTGACACAGACTTCCAAGCAGCCCTTACAAAAATGAAAGGGAAAGATTTTGATGCTATCATCGTTCCTGGTTACTACACTGAAGCTGGTAAAATTGTAAACCAAGCGCGTGGTATGGGAATTGACAAACCAATCGTTGGTGGTGATGGATTTAATGGTGAAGAGTTTGTACAACAAGCAACTGCTGAAAAAGCATCAAACATCTACTTTATCTCAGGCTTCTCAACTACTGTAGAAGTTTCAGCTAAAGCAAAAGCTTTCCTTGATGCTTACCGTGCTAAGTACAACGAAGAGCCTTCAACATTTGCAGCCTTGGCTTATGACTCAGTTCACCTTGTAGCAAACGCAGCAAAAGGTGCTAAAAACTCTGGTGAAATCAAGGATAACCTTGCTAAAACAAAAGACTTTGAAGGTGTAACTGGTCAAACAAGCTTCGATGCAGACCACAACACAGTCAAAACTGCTTACATGATGACCATGAACAATGGTAAGGTTGAAGCAGCAGAAGTTGTAAAACCATAATAGAAATGTTGAAATAGGGAATGAGCCTCGGACTCACTCCCTGTTTCGATGTTTAAGAACCTATCAAAAAGTGAGGGAAAACCCTCCAGATTATAAATAGAAAGAGTGAATCTTATGCTCCAACAACTAGTAAATGGTTTGATTCTAGGTAGTGTTTATGCGCTGTTAGCCCTAGGATATACCATGGTTTACGGAATTATCAAGCTCATCAACTTCGCCCACGGTGATATTTATATGATGGGAGCCTTTATAGGTTATTTCTTGATTAATTCTTTCCAAATGAATTTCTTTGTAGCGCTAATTGTAGCTATGCTAGCGACAGCCATTCTTGGTGTCGTGATTGAGTTTCTTGCTTACCGACCTTTGCGTCACTCTACTCGTATTGCTGTTTTGATTACAGCTATTGGGGTTTCTTTCCTATTGGAATATGGGATGGTCTACCTGGTTGGTGCCAATACCCGTGCCTTCCCTCAAGCGATTCAAACAGTTCGCTATGATTTGGGACCAGTTAGCCTAACAAACGTGCAGTTAATGATTTTGGCCATTTCCTTGATTTTGATGATTTTGTTACAAGTCATTGTCCAAAAGACTAAGATGGGGAAAGCCATGCGTGCAGTATCAGTAGATAGCGATGCAGCACAATTGATGGGGATCAATGTAAACCGTACTATCAGCTTTACCTTCGCTTTGGGTTCAGCTCTTGCGGGTGCGGCTGGTGTTCTGATTGCCCTCTATTATAACTCTCTTGAGCCTTTGATGGGGGTTACTCCAGGTCTTAAATCTTTCGTTGCCGCAGTACTTGGTGGTATCGGAATTATTCCTGGTGCGGCTCTTGGTGGCTTTGTAATTGGTTTATTGGAAACCTTTGCGACAGCCTTTGGAATGTCAGACTTCCGTGATGCCATTGTTTATGGAATCTTGTTGTTGATCTTGATTGTCCGCCCAGCTGGTATCCTTGGTAAGAATGTGAAAGAGAAGGTGTAAACGATGAAGGAAAATTTAAAAGTTAATATTCTATGGTTACTCCTTTTGTTAGCTGGTTATGGCTTGATTAGTGTACTGGTCTCAGTCGGAGTACTCAATCTATTCTATGTACAGATTTTACAACAAATTGGAATTAATATTATTCTGGCTGTTGGTCTCAACTTAATCGTTGGTTTTTCAGGACAATTTTCACTTGGGCATGCTGGTTTCATGGCGATTGGTGCTTATGCCGCTGCTATTATTGGTTCTAAATCACCGACTTACGGTGCCTTCTTTGGAGCTATGCTGGTAGGAGCTTTGCTTTCAGGAGCAGTTGCTTACTTGTCGGAATTCCAACCTTGCGCTTGAAGGGGGACTATCTTGCAGTAGCGACTCTCGGTGTATCTGAAATTATCCGTATCTTTATCATCAATGGTGGAAGCATTACAAATGGTGCGGCAGGTATCTTGGGAATTCCTAATTTTACAACTTGGCAAATGGTTTACTTCTTTGTCGTGATTACAACCATTGCAACCTTGAACTTCTTGCGTAGTCCAATTGGTCGTTCAACCCTCTCCGTTCGTGAGGATGAAATTGCTGCTGAGTCAGTTGGGGTTAATACGACTAAAATTAAAATCATCGCCTTTGTCTTTGGTGCTATTACTGCAAGTATTGCAGGGTCACTTCAGGCAGGATTTATTGGATCTGTCGTACCGAAAGATTACACTTTCATCAACTCAATCAACGTTTTGATCATTGTTGTATTTGGTGGACTTGGTTCCATTACAGGTGCGATTGTTTCAGCTATTGTTCTTGGAATTTTGAATATGCTTCTCCAAGATGTTGCTAGCGTGCGTATGATTATCTACGCTTTGGCCTTGGTATTGGTAATGATTTTCAGACCAGGTGGACTCCTTGGAACATGGGAATTGAGCCTATCACGTTTCTTTAAAAAATCTAAGAAGGAGGAACAAAACTAATGGCATTACTTGAAGTAAAACAGTTAACCAAACATTTGGCGGTCTAACAGCTGTTGGAGATGTGACTCTTGAATTGAACGAAGGGGAATTGGTTGGACTAATTGGTCCAAACGGAGCTGGTAAAACCACTCTTTTCAACCTCTTGACGGGTGTTTATGAACCAAGTGAGGGAACAGTTACCTTAGATGGTCACCTTTTGAATGGAAAGTCACCTTATAAGATTGCTTCCTTGGGACTTGGACGTACATTCCAAAATATCCGTCTCTTTAAAGATTTAACAGTTTTGGATAATGTTTTGATTGCCTTTGGCAACCATCACAAACAACATGTTTTTGCTAGTTTCTTGCGCTTACCAGCTTTTTACAAGAGTGAAAAAGAATTAAAGGCTAAAGCCTTGGAATTGCTTAAAATCTTTGATTTAGATGGGGATGCAGAAACTCTTGCTAAAAATCTTGCCTACGGACAACAACGTCGTTTAGAAATTGTTCGTGCCCTCGCTACGGAACCTAAAATTCTCTTTTTAGATGAACCAGCAGCAGGTATGAACCCACAGGAAACAGCTGAATTGACAGAGTTAATTCGTCGTATCAAAGATGAATTTAAAATTACAATCATGCTGATTGAACACGATATGAATCTGGTCATGGAAGTAACAGAACGTATCTACGTACTTGAATATGGTCGTTTGATTGCTCAAGGAACTCCAGACGAAATTAAGACCAATAAACGCGTTATCGAAGCTTATCTAGGAGGTGAAGCCTAATGTCTATGTTAAAAGTTGATAATCTTTCTGTGCATTACGGTATGATCCAAGCAGTCCGTGATGTAAGCTTTGAAGTGAATGAAGGAGAAGTTGTTTCCCTTATCGGTGCCAATGGTGCAGGTAAGACAACCATTCTCCGTACCTTGTCTGGTTTGGTTAGACCGAGTTCTGGAAAGATTGAATTTTTAGGTCAAGAAATCCAAAAAATGCCGGCTCAGAAAATCGTGGCAGGTGGTCTTTCACAAGTTCCAGAAGGACGCCACGTCTTTCCTGGCTTGACTGTTATGGAAAATCTAGAAATGGGAGCTTTCTTAAAGAAAAACCGTGAAGAAAATCAAGCTAATTTGAAGAAGGTTTTCTCACGTTTCCCACGTCTTGAAGAACGGAAGAACCAAGATGCAGCTACTCTTTCAGGGGGGGAACAACAAATGCTTGCCATGGGACGCGCTCTTATGTCAACACCAAAACTTCTTCTTTTAGATGAACCATCAATGGGACTTGCCCCAATCTTTATCCAAGAGATTTTTGATATCATTCAAGATATCCAGAAACAAGGTACAACTGTCCTCTTGATTGAACAAAATGCCAATAAGGCACTTGCAATCTCTGACCGAGGCTATGTATTGGAAACAGGGAAAATCGTCCTATCAGGAACAGGAAAAGAACTTGCTTCATCAGAAGAAGTCAGAAAAGCATATCTAGGTGGCTAAAACAATCCAGTGGATTGTTTTAGTCGGCAGATGAAGATTACGAAGTAATCATCATTATAGTCCGGGGGACCTTTTTAATCGGTGGATAGAGATTGCGAAGCAATCTTCGTCTACATTAAAAGATGAATTTCTAATAATTGAAAAAATCGAATGAAGCGTTTCTTACCTTCATTCACAGAGCTCGATTTTAGAGCTCTTTTTGCTAGCTTATTCATACTTTTCTGAATTTTGAAAAAGAAATGTAAGCGTTTGATAGATTTGCAAAAAGATTGTATAATAGGGATAAGAATAGAAAAGGAGAAGTCTCATGGCAGTTAAAGATTTTATGACCCGCAAGGTAGTTTATATTAGTCCAGATACAACAGTATCTCATGCAGCAGATTTAATGAGAGAGCAAGGATTGCACCGCTTGCCTGTTATCGAAAATGATCAATTGGTTGGTTTGGTGACTGAGGGAACCATTGCGCAAGCTAGTCCATCCAAGGCAACAAGTCTTTCTATCTATGAGATGAATTATCTTCTAAATAAGACAAAAGTAAAAGATGTCATGATTCGCGATGTTGTCACTGTCTCTGGCTATGCGAGTCTAGAGGATGCAACTTATCTGATGTTGAAAAACAAGATTGGTATTCTTCCTGTCGTAGATAATCATCAAGTATACGGAGTTATTACGGACCGTGATGTTTTCCAAGCCTTTCTTGAAATTGCTGGTTATGGAGAAGAAGGAATTCGTGTGCGCTTTGTTACAGAAGATGAAGTTGGTGTCCTCGGAAAGATTGTTTCTTTGATTGCAGAAGAAAATTTGAATATCTCACATACAGTCAATATTCCGCGTAAAGATGGTAAGGTGATTATCGAAGTTCAAATAGATGGATCAATTGATTTACCAGCCTTGAAAGAAAAATTTGAATCAGAGAATATTCAAGTAGAAGAAATTACTCGTACTTCAGCAAAAGTCTTGTAATAAGGGAAGCCGAAAGGCTTCTTTTTTCATGAAAAGGGTATTAGAGCAAAAGATGGAAAAAAATGATAAAATATGCTATAATGAAATGATGTAAAAAAGGAGTATTTATGGACATTTCAGTAATCCGTCAGAAAATTGACGCAAATCGTGAAAAATTAGCTTCTTTCAGGGGGTCTCTTTGACCTAGAAGGTCTAGAGGAAGAGATTGCCATCTTGGAAAATAAGATGACAGAACCTGATTTTTGGAACGATAATATCGCGGCTCAAAAAACGTCGCAAGAATTAAATGAATTAAAAAATACCTACAATACCTTCCATAAGATGGAAGAGTTGCAGGATGAAGTTGAAATTTTATTGGACTTTAGCAGAAGACGAGTCAGTGCATGATGAACTGGTTGAGCAGTTATCAGAACTTGATAAGATGATGACCAGTTACGAGATGACGCTTCTCTTGTCAGAACCTTATGACCATAATAATGCCATCTTGGAAATCCATCCAGGATCTGGTGGTACTGAGGCTCAGGACTGGGGTGATATGTTGCTTCGTATGTATACTCGCTATGGAAATGCCAAAGGCTTTAAAGTGGAAGTATTGGATTACCAAGCAGGAGATGAAGCTGGTATTAAGTCGGTAACCTTATCATTTGAAGGTCCTAATGCCTATGGTCTTCTCAAGTCAGAAATGGGTGTGCACCGTTTGGTGCGAATTTCGCCGTTCGACTCTGCCAAACGTCGCCATACCTCTTTCACATCTGTAGAAGTGATGCCTGAGTTGGACGATACCATTGAAGTGGAAATCCGGGAAGATGACATCAAGATGGATACCTTCCGTTCAGGTGGTGCCGGTGGACAAAACGTCAACAAGGTTTCAACAGGGGTGCGTTTGACACACATTCCAACTGGAATTGTTGTCCAATCAACGGTTGATCGTACCCAGTATGGAAATAGAGATCGAGCTATGAAGATGTTGCAGGCTAAGCTCTATCAAATGGAGCAAGAGAAGAAAACTGCGGAGGTAGATTCCCTCAAGGGTGAGAAAAAAGAAATCACATGGGGAAGCCAAATCCGTTCTTATGTCTTCACGCCTTATACTATGGTAAAAGATCATCGAACTAGCTTTGAAGTTGCTCAGGTAGATAAGGTTATGGACGGAGACCTAGATGGTTTTATCGATGCCTACCTTAAGTGGCGAATCAGCTAAGAAAGAAAGGAACTCACATGTCAATCATTGAAATGAGAGATGTCGTCAAAAAATACGACAACGGAACGACTGCCCTACGCGGTGTTTCGGTCAGCATTCAACCAGGAGAATTTGCTTACATTGTAGGACCTTCAGGAGCAGGGAAGTCAACCTTCATTCGTTCTCTATATCGTGAAGTAAAAATCGATAAAGGAAGCCTATCAGTTGCTGGTTTTAATCTGGTTAAGATTAAAAAGAAAGATGTCCCGCTTCTACGTCGTAGTGTTGGAGTTGTCTTCCAGGATTATAAATTGTTGCCAAAGAAAACGGTTTATGAAAATATTGCTTACGCTATGGAAGTAATCGGGGAAAATCGCCGTAATATCAAAAAACGTGTGATGGAAGTTTTAGACTTGGTTGGGTTGAAGCACAAGGTTCGTTCTTTCCCCAATGAGCTCTCAGGTGGAGAGCAACAGCGGATTGCGATTGCGCGTGCTATTGTAAACAATCCCAAAGTATTGATAGCCGATGAACCAACAGGAAACCTGGACCCGGATAATTCATGGGAAATTATGAATCTCTTGGAACGGATTAACCTACAAGGGACAACTATTTTGATGGCGACTCATAATAGCCAGATTGTAAATACCTTGCGCCACCGTGTCATTGCCATTGAAAATGGCCGTGTTGTTCGTGACGAATCAAAAGGAGAGTATGGATACGATGATTAGTAGATTTTTTCGCCATTTATTTGAATCACTAAAAAGTTTGAAACGAAATGGTTGGATGACAGTGGCTGCTGTCAGCTCAGTCATGATAACTTTGACCTTGGTTGCCATATTTGCTTCTGTTATTTTCAATACAGCGAAACTAGCTACAGATATTGAAAATAATGTCCGAGTGATGGTTTACATTCGTAAGGATGTAGCTGATAATAGTGAGACTATTGAAAAAGAAGGTCAAACTGTTACAAATAATGACTACCACAAGGTATACAATGCTTTGAAGGGGATGTCTACTGTTAAGAGTGTTACTTTTTCAAGTAAAGAAGAACAATATGAAAAATTAACCGAGACAATGGGTGATAACTGGAAAATTTTTGAAGGAGATGCCAATCCCCTCTATGATGCCTATATCGTTGATACAAATACGCCAAGTGATGTAAAACTGTGGCTGAAGATGCTAAAAAAATTGAAGGTGTGTCTGAGGTTCAGGATGGTGGTGCCAATACAGAACGCCTATTCCAACTAGCATCATTTATCCGTGTTTGGGGATTAGTTATTGCAGGACTTTTGATTTTCATTGCAGTTTTCTTGATTTCAAATACCATTCGTATTACCATTATTTCTCGCAGTCGCGAAATTCAAATCATGCGCTTGGTTGGTGCTAAGAACAGTTATATCCGTGGACCGTTCTTACTTGAAGGTGCCTTCATTGGTTTGCTTGGAGCAACTGCGCCATCAGTGTTGGTCTTTATTGTTTATCGAATGGTTTACCAATCTGTCAATAAGTCATTGGTCGGACAAAATCTGTCTATGATCGCGCCAGAGGTATTTACTCCTCTGATGATTGCCCTATTATTTGTGATTGGAATTTTCATTGGTTCACTGGGATCAGGAATTTCCATGCGCCGATTCTTGAAGATTTAGATAAAATAGCTACTTTTATGAGGAGATTAAATGATCTCCTTTTTTGCTACAAAAATTTTAGAAAAAAGGGTAATTTTTATAAAAGCCTTTACATTAAAGTGGTATAATTAAATCATAAAAGGTGCAAACGTTTTTCGTAAAACGTTTGCCTAAATAAAAATAAAGGAGATTTGAATGATGAAAGATACATTCAAAAATGTCTTGTCTTTCGAATTTTGGCAAAAATTCGGTAAGGCTTTGATGGTGGTTATCGCGGTTATGCCGGCTGCTGGTTTGATGATTTCAATCGGTAAGTCTATCGTGATGATTAACCCAACCTTTTGCACCACTTGTTATTACTGGTGGTGTACTAGAGCAAATCGGTTGGGGAGTTATCGTTAACCTTCATATCTTGTTCGCCCTCGCTATTGGAGGAAGCTGGGCTAAAGAACGTGCTGGTGGTGCTTTCGCCGCTGGTCTTGCCTTCATCTTGATTAACCGTATCACTGGTACAATCTTTGGTGTATCAGGCGATATGTTGAAAAATCCAGATGCTATGGTTTCAACACTATTGGGTGGGCAAATCAAAGTTGCTGATTACTTCATTAGTGTTATGGAAGCCCCAGCACTTAACATGGGTGTGTTCGTAGGGATTATTTCTGGTTTTATTGGAGCAACTGCTTACAATAAATACTATAACTTCCGTAAGCTTCCTGATGCACTTTCATTCTTTAACGGAAAACGTTTTGTACCGTTTGTAGTTATTCTTCGTTCAATAATTGCTGCAATTGTACTTGCTGCTTTCTGGCCAGTAGTTCAAACAGGTATCAATAGCTTTGGTATCTGGATTGCTAACTCACAAGAAACTGCTCCAATCCTTGCACCATTCTTGTATGGTACATTGGAACGTTTGCTCTTACCATTTGGTCTTCACCATATGTTGACTATCCCAATGAACTACACAGCTCTTGGTGGTACTTATGAGGTCTTAACTGGTGCAGCAAAAGGTAGCCAAGTATTTGGTCAAGATCCACTTTGGCTTGCATGGGTAACAGACCTTGTAAACCTTAAAGGTACTGATGCTACTCAATACCAACACTTGTTAGATACTGTTCACCCAGCTCGTTTCAAAGTTGGACAAATGATTGGTTCATTCGGTATCTTGATGGGTGTGGTTGTGGCTATCTACCGTAATGTTGATGCAGACAAGAAACACAAATACAAAGGTATGATGATTGCAACAGCTCTTGCAACATTCTTGACAGGGGTTACTGAACCAATCGAATACATGTTCATGTTTCGTAGCAACACCTATGTACCTTGTTTACTCACTTGTTCAAGGTGCGGCCTTCGCTATGGCTGACGTTGTAAACCTACGTATGCACTCATTCGGTTCAATCGAGTTCTTGACTCGTACACCTATTGCGATTAGCGCTGGTATCGGTATGGATATTGTTAACTTTATCTGGGTAACTGTTCTCTTTGCCGTAATCATGTACTTTATCGCAAACTTCATGATTCAAAAATTCAACTACGCCACTCCAGGACGTAACGGAAACTACGAAACTGCTGAAGGTTCAGAAGAAGCTAGCAGCGAAGTGAAAAGTTGCAGCAGGTTCTCAAGCTGTAAACATTATCAACCTTCTTGGTGGACGTGCAAACATCGTTGATGTTGATGCATGTATGACTCGTCTTCGTGTAACTGTAAAAGATGCTGATAAAGTCGGTGATGCAGAACAATGGAAAGCAGAAGGAGCTATGGGTCTTGTCATGAAAGGACAAGGAGTTCAAGCTATCTACGGTCCAAAAGCAGACGTATTGAAATCTGATATCCAAGATATCCTTGATTCAGGTGAAATCATTCCTGAAACTCTTCCAAGCCAAATGACTGAAGCGCAACAAAACACTGTACACTTCAAAGGTCTTACTGAGGAAGTTTACTCAGTAGCAGATGGTCAAGTTGTTGCTTTGGAACAAGTAAAAGATCCAGTATTTGCTCAAAAAATGATGGGTGATGGATTTGCAGTAGAACCTGCAAATGGAAACATTGTATCTCCAGTTTCAGGTACTGTATCAAGCATCTTCCCAACAAAACATGCTCTTGGTATTGTGACTGAAGCAGGTCTTGAAGTATTGGTTCACATTGGTTTGGACACAGTAAGTCTTGAAGGTAAACCATTTACAGTTCATGTTGCTGAAGGACAAAAAGTTGCAGCAGGAGATCTCCTTGTCACAGCTGACTTGGATGCTATCCGTGCAGCAGGACGTGAAACTTCAACAGTAGTTGTCTTCACAAATGGTGATGCAATTAAATCAGTTAAATTAGAAAAAAACAGGTTCTCTTGCAGCTAAAAACAGCAGTTGCTAAAGTAGAATTAGTAATATACTTGAGGTTGGAAGCTGTATTCCAACCTCTTATTTTGGGAGAAAAGAATGAAATTTTTAACACTCAATACTCACAGTTGGATGGAAAAAGAAGCTGAGGAAAAATTCCAGATTTTGCTTGAGGATATTCTTGAAAAAGACTATGATTTGATTTGTTTCCAAGAAATCAATCAGGAGATCACAGCTCCAGTGGTGGAGGTTAATGACTTTTATCAAGCTTTGCCAGCAGCTGAGCCTATTCATCATGATCACTATGTTAGACTCTTGGTTGAAAAAGTTGTCAGAGCAAGGGAAAAGATTACTACTGGATTTGGGCCTATAACCATATTGGTTATGACCTCTACCATGAAGGTGTGGCTATCTTGTCTAAAACACCTATTGAAGCAAGAGAAATTTTGGTTTCAGATGTGGATGATCCAACAGACTATCATACTCGCCGTGTTGCCTTGGCTGAAACTGTAGTTGATGGTAAGGAACTTGCAGTTGCAAGTGTCCACCTTTCTTGGTGGGATAAAGGTTTCCAAGAAGAATGGGCACGATTTGAGGCTGTCTTGAAAGAATTGAACAAGCCACTTTTGCTGGCTGGAGATTTCAATAACCCAGCTGGTCAGGAAGGTTACCAAGCTATTTTAGCTAGCCCATTAGGTTTACAAGACGCATTTGAAGTTGCTCAAGAGAAAAGTGGTAGCTATACTGTTCCACCAGAAATTGATGGCTGGAAGGGGAATACAGAACCCTTCGAATCGACTATGTTTTTTTACTACCAAAGAGTTAGCGGTGGAAAAATTTACATGTCGTATTTGATGGTAACAAGAGTCCACAAGTGAGTGATCACTATGGCTTGAATGCTATTTTAAACTGGAAATAAGGACTGAAAAGAGGTTGGATTCACAAATTCCAGCCTTTTTCTGACTAGAAAAGCTACTGGAAATAGCTTAAATAAGTGAGACTACTGTAAATGAAATAAAAATATGGTATAATTTGATAAGATAGATAGAATCGAGGATATTATGTCATTTACGAAATTTCAATTTAAAAAAATATTAGTGAAGCCTTGAGGAGTTGAAAATTTACAACTCCAACAGAGGTGCAAGACAAGTTGATTCCTATTGTTTTGGCAGGTCGTGACCTAGTCGGTGAATCAAAAACAGGTTCGGGTAAGACTCACACTTTCCTATTGCCGATTTTCCAGCAATTAGATGAAGCCAGCGATAGTGTTCAAGCAGTCATTACTGCACCGAGCCGTGAATTAGCTACTCAAATTTACCAAGCAGCCCGTCAGATTGCAGCCCACTCAGAGGTAGAAATTCGTGTGGTTAATTATGTGGGTGGTACAGATAAGGCTCGCCAGATTGACAAATTGGCAAGTAACCAGCCTCATATTGTTATCGGAACGCCTGGCCGTATTTATGACTTAGTTAAGTCTGGTGACCTAGCTATTCACAAGGCTAAGACCTTTGTGGTCGATGAGGCAGATATGACCTTGGATATGGGATTCTTGGAAACTGTTGATAAGATTGCTGGAGCCTTCCAAAAGACCTGCAATTCATGGTCTTCTCAGCGACTATTCCACAAAAACTGCAACCATTCTTGAAAAAATACTTATCAAATCCTGTTATGGAGAAAATCAAGACCAAAACGGTCATTTCTGATACCATTGATAATTGGTTGATTTCGACCAAGGGCCGAGATAAGAATGCTCAAATTTACCAATTGACTCAGTTGATGCAACCTTATTTGGCAATGATTTTTGTTAACACTAAAACACGGGCTGATGAATTGCATTCATATCTGACTGCTCAAGGTTTGAAGGTAGCGAAGATTCATGGAGATATTGCCCCTCGTGAGCGCAAGCGAATCATGAATCAGGTGAAAAATCTGGATTTTGAGTACATTGTCGCAACAGACTTGGCAGCGCGTGGGATTGACATTGAAGGTGTCAGCCATGTCATCAATGATGCCATTCCGCAAGATTTATCTTTCTTTGTTCACCGTGTTGGTCGTACTGGACGAAATGGCCTACCAGGTACAGCTATTACCCTTTACCAGCCAAGTGATGACTCGGATATCCGTGAGTTGGAGAAATTGGGAATCAAGTTTACTCCTAAAATGGTCAAAGACGGGGAATTTCAAGATACTTATGACCGTGATCGTCGTGCCAACCGTGAGAAAAAACAAGATAAGCTTGATATCGAAATGATTGGTTTGGTTAAAAAAAGAAAAAAAGAAAAAAGTCAAACCGGGTTATAAGAAGAAAATTCAATGGGCGGTTGATGAAAAACGCCGCAAGACCAAGCGCGCTGAAAATCGTGCTCGTGGTCGTGCAGAGCGTAAAGCAAAACGTCAAACATTTTAATAGTAATCGTTGGAGTAGTGAGCTCCAACTTTTTTATTTATGAGAACGAACTATCTACATTGAAACACTACATTAAAGACTGCAAATTGCGCTTAAAAATGGTATAATGGTAAAGTTATATAGTCCCGATAAGATGGTAGGCATTTATCACTAATAGTTTTCCTATCAGTACTTTGTAACTCGCAAAGAATGACGGCTCTAAAGTAGTCGCTCGTCATTCAACGGTTGCCGCTATAACGCGGTCACCCTATGCGCCTTACTAGCTTCAGAAATAAAAAAGTATCGTTTTTATTTCTTTCGCGTCGTAACTCTTAGAAAATGAAAAATACCTATCAGTACTTTGTAACTCTATAACACTATTTTTAAGGGGGGACATTTTTATGTCAGAACGTAAATTATTCACGTCTGAATCTGTATCTGAGGGGCATCCAGATAAGATTGCAGACCAAATTTCAGATGCGATTTTGGATGCTATTTTAGCTAAGGATCCGGAGGCGCACGTTGCTGCTGAGACAGCTGTATATACTGGATCTGTCCACGTTTTTGGTGAAATTTCTACAAATGCCTATGTGGATATTAACCGTGTGGTTCGTGATACCATTGCAGAGATTGGATATACCAATACAGAATACGGTTTTTCTGCTGAGACAGTGGGAGTACACCCATCTTTGGTGGAACAATCTCCTGACATTGCTCAAGGCGTTAACGAAGCCTTGGAGGTTCGTGGAAATGCAGACCGAGATCCACTGGACTTGATTGGTGCTGGAGATCAAGGGCTCATGTTTGGATTTGCAGTGGATGAAACAGAAGAGCTCATGCCATTGCCAATTTCACTCAGCCATAAATTGGTTCGTCGTCTGGCAGAACTTCGTAAGTCTGGGGAAATTAGCTATCTTCGCCCAGATGCTAAATCACAAGTTACGGTTGAGTATGATGAAAATGACCGTCCCGTACGTGTGGACACAGTTGTTATTTCAACTCAGCACGATCCAGAAGTCAGCAACGAACAAATTCACAATGATGTCATTAACAAGGTTATCAAAGAGGTTATTCCAGCTTCTTACTTGGATGGGCAAACAAAATTCTTCATCAATCCAACTGGACGTTTTGTAATCGGTGGGCCTCAAGGGGACTCAGGTTTGACTGGTCGTAAGATTATCGTAGATACTTATGGAGGCTACTCTCGTCATGGTGGCGGTGCCTTCTCTGGTAAGGATGCGACTAAGGTGGACCGTTCTGCGTCATATGCGGCTCGTTATATTGCCAAGAATATCGTTGCAGCGGGTCTTGCTAAGAAGGCAGAAGTGCAATTGGCCTACGCTATCGGTGTTGCCCAGCCTGTCTCTGTTCGTATCGATACCTTTGGTACAGGAACAGTAGCTGAAAGCAAACTTGAAAAAGCGGCTCGTCAAATCTTTGATCTTCGCCCAGCAGGAATTATCCAAATGCTGGATCTTAAGCGTCCAATTTACCGTCAAACAGCGGCTTATGGTCACATGGGACGTACAGATATTGATCTTCCATGGGAACGTTTGGACAAGGTAGATGCTTTAAAAGAAGCAGTCAAATAAAATCTTAAGAGGGGGACTTCCTCTCTTTTTTAATATACTATTTCCTTTAAAATCATTGAAATTATAGCCTTAATTTGATATGATGGTCTTATGGATAAAAGTAGAGCAAATCGTGATGAGCATGATAAAAAGAGAATCGGTTTAATAGCCCTAGTTGCTATCTTTTTCAGTAAGTATTTGTGTCCTTGGTTCAATGATTGGATACAAAATATATACAAAGCAAAGTTTTGAACAAAGGATTGAATCGCTCAAAAAAGAGAAAGATGATCAATTGAGTGAGGGAAATCAGAAAAATCATTTTCGTAAGGGTCAAGCCGAAGTGATTGCCTATTATCCTCTACAAGGGGAGCAAGTGATTTCATCTGTAAAAGAAATCATGACACAGGATATTAAGGAAAATCTGGAAGACAAGGAAAATCTGGTTTTTTATTATGCGGAGAAACAGGATTCGACTTTAAAAGGGATTGTCAACCGAAGTGTGATGAAACAAGTCTATGATTTAACTTCGTCAAAAGTTGAAGAGACTGAAAAAACTAGTCTGGCAAAAGTACATTTGACAGAAGATGGTAAAACTTTCACACTTAATCAATTATTTTCAGATGTTAGTAAAGCCAAAGAACAGCTGATAAAGAAATGACCTCTTTCTTACAGGATAAGAAAGTGGAGCAAGAAAAGATTGATCAGCTTGTTAAAAGCTTCTCTGATCAAGACTTGTCTGCATGGAACTTTTGATTATAAGGATAGCCAAATTATCCTTTATCCAAGTCAATCAGTGGAAAAATCTAGACGAGATTGCCTTGCCAGTATCTAGTTTCTTTTGAGGTCATTCAGTCCTCTTATCTATTAGATAAGGATGCTGAACTTTACAAGGCTTATTATGAAAAGAAAAATCGTAAAGTAGTAGCCTTGACTTTTGATGATGGCCCGAATCCTGCAACGACAAATCAAGCCTTAGATACCCTTTCTAAGTATGGTATCAAGGCAACTTTCTTTGTTTTAGGTAAGAATGTTTCTGGCAATGAAGAGATTTTGAAACGCATGAAAGCAGATGGTCATGTCATTGGGAACCATAGTTGGAGCCATCCAGTGCTTTCAAAACTTTCGCTTGACGAAGCTAAAAAACAAATTACTGATACTGAGGATGCGCTAACTAAGGTGCTGGGCTCTAGTTCTAAACTCATGCGTCCACCTTATGGGGCTATTACAGATGACATTCGCAATAGTCTCGATTTGAGTTTTATTATGTGGGATGTAGATAGTCTGGACTGGAAGAGTAAAAATGAAGCATCTATTTTGACAGAAATTCAGCGTGAAGTCAAGAATGGTTCTATTATTCTCATGCATGATATCCATGTTGAGACAGTGAATGCTTTACCCAAGGTCATTGACTATTTGAAAGGTCAAGGTTATGACTTTGTGACCATTCCAGATTTGTTAGATACTCGTCTTAAAGCTCACCAGCTCTATTACGACCGCAATCAATAATACACAAAAATCTAAAGAGATAAGTTTTCCTTTGAGAAATTTGGCTCTTTGGATTTTCTTCTAATTTAGAAAGGAAAAAAATGAAATCTTATACTTTAAACAATGGCGTTACAATTCCAGTTCTAGGATTTGGAACCCGAAAAGCTGAGAATGGAGAAATTGCCTATCAAGCAGTTTTGAGGCTTTAAAGGCAGAGCTATCACCATATCGATACGGCTGCCATCTATAAAAACGAAGAAAGCGTTGGTCGTGCTATTCAAGATAGTGGGATTCCTAGGGAGGAAATTTTTTTGTAACCAGCAAACTCTGGAATACAAATCACAACTATGAGCAAGCTCGTCAGGCTTTTTGAAGAGTCTTTAGAGAAGCTGGGATTGGAATATTTGGATTTGTATTTAATTCATTGGCCAAATCCAAAACCACTCAGAGAGAATGACCAATGGAAAACTCGAAATGCGGAAGTTTGGAGAGCTATGGAAGATCTCTATAATGAAGGTAAAATCCGTGCTATCGGAGTTAGTAATTTCCTTCCCAAGCATTTGGATGCCTTGCTTGAAACAGCAAAAATTCTTCCAGCGGTCAATCAAAGTTCGTTTGGCCCAGGTGTGTATCAAGAGGAAGTCGTTGATTACTGTCGAGAAAAAAAGGAATCTTTATTGGAAGCTTGGGGACCTTTTTGGTCAGGGAGAACTGTTTGATAGCAAGGAAGTCCAAGAAATCGCAGCAAATCACGAAAAATCGGTTGCCCAGATAGCCTTGGCCTGGAGCTTAGCAGAAGGATTTTTACCACTTCCAAAATCTGTCACAGCGTCTCGTATTCAGGGCTAATCTTGATTGCTTTTGCAATTGAACTGAGTCATGAGGAGCGAGAAACCTTTAAAAAACGATAACTGTCCAGTCTGGGTGCTCCACGAGTTGATGATATGGATTTCTAGAAAATCATAAAAAAAGAATTGTACATTCTTCTGATTTTTTTGATATAATAGTCTGCAGGAAAAGAAAGTCTTATGGCGTTCTTCAAGCGAGCTTGGGATAGTGGGAGCCAAGTAGAGCAAAATAAAGAGCTGGCGCTTTCTGTAGTATTTTCAAAAACAATGAAGTAATAAATTAGGGTGGAACCGCGTTTCTGACGCCCCTAGTCGCAAGGCTTGGGTGTTGAAATTCGGTTCTTTTTGAATTTCGTCTAATACCTAAGTGGAAAGGAGCATCATGCTTAAAGGATCTTGTTTATGTAAAGCAGTCACCTACACTTTAGATGAAGAATTGTCGGAAATAGTTTTTGCCATTGCTCATTCTGTCGGAAAGTAACTGCGTCAGCCTACACAGTTAATGCCAAAGTTAGCAGCAAAAATCTGGTATTGTATGAAAAAGAGAAGTTGGTTACCTATAGTTCATCTCCGGGAAACAACGTTATTACTGCCAGAACTGTCATAGTCAAATTTTCACTACTCAAGAAAATATACCAGAAGTTTGTGCTTTGAAATTAGGAACAATAGATGAATGCGATCAGAATTTACAAACTGTTCCCAAACGTCATATTTTTCAGGACCCAGCTTTTTCTTGGTTGCTTGATGAATAAAGCTAAAAAGATAATATAAATTAAAGGAGAAAAAGAATGTCTAAGAAATTAACATTTCAAGAAATTATCTTTTGACTTTGCAAACAATTTTGGAATGACCAAGGTTGTATGCTTATGCAGGCTTATGACAATGAAAAAGGTGCGGGAACTATGAGTCCTTACACTTTTCTTCGTGCTATCGGACCTGAGCCATGGAATGCAGCGTATGTGGAGCCATCACGTCGTCCTGCTGACGGTCGTTACGGGGAAAACCCTAACCGTCTCTACCAACATCACCAATTTCCAAGTGGTCATGAAGCCATCTCCATCAAATATCCAAGAACTGTACCTTGAGTCTTTTGGAAAAATTGGGAATCAATCCTTTGGAACACGATATTCGTTTTTGTTGAGGACAACTGGGAAAATCCCATCAACTGGTTCAGCTGGTCTTGGTTGGGAAGTTTGGCTTGATGGGATGGAAATTACTCAGTTCACTTATTTCCAACAAGTCGGTGGATTGGCAACTGGCCCTGTGACTGCGGAAGTTACCTATGGTTTGGAGCGTTTGGCTTCTTACATTCAAGAAGTAGACTCTGTCTATGATATCGAGTGGGCTGATGGTGTAAAATACGGAGAAATCTTTATTCAGCCTGAGTACGAGCACTCAAAATATTCATTTGAAATTTCAGACCAAGAAATGTTGCTTGAAAACTTTGATAAGTTTGAAAAAGAAGCTGGTCGTGCCTTTGGAAGAAGGCTTGGTTCACCCTGCCTATGACTATGTTCTCAAATGTTCACATACCTTTAACCTGCTTGATGCGCGTGGTGCCGTATCTGTAACAGAGCGTGCAGGGCTATATCGCTCGTATCCGTAACTTGGCCCGTGTTGTAGCCAAAACCTTTGTCGCAGAACGAAAACGCCTAGGCTACCCACTTTTGGATGAAGAAACGCGAGCTAAACTCTTAGCAGAAGACGCAGAATAGTGAGTGACATACTGTACTCGAAAATCGGTGAGAGCAGAGTCGAAGACTTGCTGAGGGCAGTATGCCGCTAGTGATGATATGTGGGGATCTTTTGAAGCTAAGGGTTCAAAAATCAGTCACTAAATCACTTTGATGAGACTGTTGCAAATTTCAATCAATTTAGTAATAGATTTCCAACAGACTCACAAAGTTGGTTGTTTGACGTCCCAGTACATAAGGTGCATATCAAAAAAGATTGAAAGATAAATGTAAAGGAAAAAAACATGACAAAAAAACTTATTAGTAGAACTCGGTCTTGAAGAATTACCAGCCTATGTTGTCACACCAAGTGAAAAACAACTAGGCGAAAAAAATGGCAGCCTTCCTCAAGGAAAAACCGTCTGTCTTTTGAAGCTGTTCAAACCTTCTCAACACCACGTCGTTTGGCTGTTCGTGTGACTGGTCTTGCAGACAAACAGTCTGATTTGACAGAAGATTTTAAGGGGTCCAGCAAAGAAAAATTGCCTTGGATAGTGATGGAAACTTCACCAAAGCAGCTCAAGGATTTGTCCGTGGAAAAGGCTTGACTGTTGAAGATATCGAATTCCGTGAAATTAAGGGTGAAGAATATGTCTATGTCACTAAGGAAGAAATTGGTCAAGCAGTTGAAGCAATTGTTCCAGGTGTTGTGGATGTCTTGAAGTCACTGACTTTTCCCTGTCAGCATGCACTGGGCTGGCAAATAGCTTTGAATACATCCGTCCCTGTTCACACTTTGACTGTTCTTTTAGATGAAGAAGAGTTTGACTTGGATTTCCTTGATATCAAGGGAGGTCGTGTCAGCCGTGGTCATCGTTTCTTGGGGAAAGAAACCAAAATTCAGTCAGCATTGAGCTATGAAGAAGATCTTCGTGCACAATTTGTAATAGCAGATCCACGTGAACGAGAGCAAATGATTGTTGACCAAATCAAGGAAATTGAGGCGAAACATGGTGTACGTATCGAGATTGATGCTGATTTGCTTAATGAAGTCTTGAACTTGGTTGAATACCCAACTGCCTTTATGGGAAGTTTTGATGCCAAATACCTTGAAGTTCCAGAAGAAGTTTTGGTGACTTCAATGAAAGAACACCAACGTTACTTTGTTGTTCGTGATCAAGACGGTAAACTATTGCCAAACTTTATTTCAGTCCGTAACGGAAACGCAGAGTATTTGGAAAATGTCATCAAAGGAAATGAAAAAGTCTTGGTAGCCCGCTTGGAAGACGGTGAATTCTTCTGGCGTGAAGACCAAAAATTGGCTATTTCAGACCTTGTTGAAAAATTAAACAATGTCACCTTCCATGAGAAGATTGGTTCCCTTCGTGAACACATGATTCGTACGGGGCAGATTGCTATTCTCTTGGCAGAAAAAGCAGGCTTGTCAGCGGATGAAACAGATTAACCTAGCCCGTGCAGCAGCCATTTACAAGTTTGACTTGTTGACTGGGATGGTTGGTGAATTTGACGAGCTCCAAGGAATTATGGGTGAGAAATATGCCCTTCTTGCTGGGGAAACTCCAGCGGTAGCAGCTGCTATTCGTGAACACTATATGCCTACATCAGCTGAAGGAGAACTTCCAGAGAGCAAGGTCGGGAGCAGTGCTTGCAATTGCAGACAAATTGGATACAATTTTGAGTTTCTTCTCAGTAGGCTTGATTCCATCAGGTTCTAATGACCCTTATGCCCTTCGTCGTGCGACCCAAGGTGTAGTTCGTATCTTGGATGCCTTTGGTTGGCACATTGCTATGGATGAGTTGATTGATAGCCTTTATGCTTTAACATTTGACAGCTTGACTTATGAAAATAAAGCAGAGGTTATGGACTTTATCAAGGCTCGTGTTGATAAGATGATGGGCTCTACTCCAAAAGATATCAAGGAAGCAGTTCTTGCAGGTTCGAACTTTGTTGTGGCAGATATGCTGGAAGCAGCAAGTGCTCTCGTAGAAGCAAGCAAGGGAGAAGACTTTAAACCATCTGTTGAATCACTTTCTCGTGCCTTTAACTTGGCTGAGAAGGCAAAAGGAGTTGCTACAGTTGATTCAGCTCTCTTTGAAAATGAAGAAGAGAAAGCCTTGGCAGAAGCCGTCGAATCACTCGTTTTGTCAGGGACTGCCAGTCAGCAATTGAAACAGCTCTTTGCTCTTAGCCCAGTCATCGATGTCTTCTTTGAGAATACTATGGTTATGGCTGAAGACGAGGCAGTCCGTCAAAATCGTTTGGCTATCTTGTCTCATTTAACTCAAAAAGCATCCAAACTTGCTCGTTTTAACCAAATTAACACTAAATAAAGTTTGATAAACTGACTTTATCTTATCACAAAGGAGAGAAACATGGATCCTAAAAAAATTGATCGTATTAACGAGCTGGCTAAAAAGAAAAAAGCAGAAGGCTTGACACCGGAAGAAAAAGTAGAACAAGCCAAACTACGTGAGGAGTATATCGAAGGTTATCGTCGCACTGTTCGTCACCACATTGAAGGGATCAAAATTGTAGACGAAGAAGGAAACGATGTTACACCAGAGAAACTACGCCAAGTCCAACGTGAAAAAGGTTTACATGGCCGTAGTCTCGATGACCCAAATTCATAATATGTATTATTTCTTTTAACAAAGATAGATGAAATAATACCAAAAGACTAGCAGTTTTTGTCTGCTAGTCTTTTTTCGCTAAAAAAGGAACCAATATGGTTCCCAAAACTATTATTAGTTACTTGCGCCAGATGTAGCGTCTGCGCCACCACCGTGGCCTCCAGCATCACCTGAATCAGAAGCTCCAGATGTAGCATCTGCGCCACCGTGGCCTCCGGCAGGAGCTGCAGCATTTCCACCAACTAGACGTTGACCAGTTGTATTGAGGTACCAGTCAAGCCATGGTTGGAAATTGAAGATAATCTCATTGATTCCAGCATATGAACCATCTGGATAGTACATTGCTTGGTAATTATGGGTATTAATAACGCCTTCTGGTGTTCCTGGCACAATTGTACGGACATATTCTTGGTCTCCATTACGCAATACGCCGACAACCCATTCAACGTTTTTCATTCTAGAATCTGGCAATGAACCGTGTACAGTTCCTAAACGGTTTCCTGATTGAGCACGTACACGTTTACCAAACATTGTATTTGGATCTTGGTGTGCGTTATTAAAGTACAAGAACTGGTTATTATCATCTGCAAATGTCAATTCAAATGGCATTGCTTTCAAGAACATGTCAATTTGGTTAACTGTCAAAATACCATGGTCTAATTTAACGTAAGTATCTCCAGAAACAGCTCCAACAAGTTCAGCTGCTTTTTCTACCCATTCAGGATCATCTGGATCAACACCTTGAATGGTAGTTGAAATTGAATTTGTACAATATAAATCTTCTGGTGCAATTGGTTTTGGTTTTTTCAATTTTGAAACGACTCCCACATATTTTACAAAGTTGTCCAAGCATGTTTCAAGGAAATTAATAGTTCCTTCATTTGTGATATTGCCCTCTGCGTCAAATGCTTCTTTGGCTTTACCAAGAAGGAATTCGTTACCTGGAAGCGTATAGGCATTAACACCTGGAGCGTCAAGAATCTTACGAAGGTGAACTTGGGCACGAGAAGTACCTTGGTCGTAGTAAGAAGCTCCCACAATCATGACTGGTTTGTTTTCAAATGGATGAACTTCGTATGAAAGCCATTCAAGAACAGATTTAAGAGAAGCTGAGATTGTGTGGTTGTGCTCAGGAGTAGCGATAATGACACCATCAGCACGCGTAATTCTGTTATACAAGAGACGCAATTGGAAGCTTTCGTCCCATTTTTCGTCTTGGTTAAACATTGGAACTTCGTCAATTTCAAGAACTTCTAATTCAAATTTGAGTTTGAAAGTGACGACGGATGAATTCCAAGAGTTTACGGTTATATGATTGATCGTAGTTTGATCCTACAAGTCCAACAAATTTCATTCTTTTTGGTCTCCTATCTTACAAATTTTCCCAGTCAAATTCTTCAGCATCTTTGCGAAGTAAGGCTTGTGCGTTGCGCAATTTTTCTGTAATTTTTACAAAGATACGGAAGTCGTCAAAAGTGGCATCCAGTTTTTTAATAACATCAAGATCTACTAGATCTCCACTTGGATTAAAGGCTTGAAGAGAATGTGAAAGCAAGAATTCATCAGGAAGGACACTTGCTTTGATTTCTGGTGCGTTTAAGATTTGGCGAAGTTGCATTTGAGCACGTGATGAACCAAGCGTACCGTAAGAAGCACCTGTAATCATGATTGGTTTGTTCAAGAGTGGGTAAATACCATAAGACAACCAAGCAAGAGCGCTCATCAAAACAGCTGGGATAGAGTGGTCGTACTCAGGAGTACCGATAATAACGCCATCTGCTTCTTCAATTTTAGCAGCAATTTCTAAGATTTCAGCAGGTACTTGCTTGTCAGCTGGCTTGTTAAAGACAGGGATATCCTTGATTTCAACAAGTTCAATTTCAGCTTTGTCAGCAAAGTGTTTTTGCATGTATTGAAGCAATTGACGGTTTGTAGAACGTTTTGAATTTGTTCCAACAATAGCAATAAGTTTTAACATGAGATTTCCTTTCTCTTTTTACATAATACGATTTTAAAACTCCATTGAAACATCTGTTTCTATAGAGTAGGAATTCCTGAAGAACAACTTAGGTGACCTTCCTTATCGATGAGGATAGCTTCGATGCCCTCCAAACTTTCGACTTGCCAGAGGATAGAAGCAGGTCTTTCTCCAAAGAGTCGAGTTGTCCATATTTCACCATCGACTGACTTATCAGAGATAATTGTGAGACTAGCGAGTTCTGTTTCAACAGGATATCCTGTTTGGCTGTCAAAAATATGATGGTAATCTTTTCCATCGACTGTCAGGTGACGTTCATAAATGCCTGAAGTCACGACAGATTGATTGACAACAGGGATAGTCATTAAGTGATTTCCCCGAGGATTGGCTGGGTCTTGAATCCCGATTTGCCAAGGTTGATTCCCTCTTGCCTGATTTTTTCCAATGGTCAGGATATTCCCTCCCAGATTAATCAAGGCAGAAGTCACTCCCTCTGCTCTCAGAAATTGGGCAACCTTATCTGCACTATATCCTTTCGCTAAACAACCTAGATCGATCTTCATTCCTTTCTGTTTTAAAAACACAGTAGAAGTAGAAGAATCTAACTCGATATAATGAGGATTGATTAGAGGGAGCACCGATTCAATTTCTTGAGGTTGGGCAACTTTGGCATCTGAAAAACCGATACGCCAGGTTTGAATTAAGGGACCAATACTGATGTTTAGATGGCTAGAGGGCGCTAGGCTATGCTCTAACCCAAGTGAAATCAGTTCAAATAGGTCTGGATGAACCTTGACAGGAGCCACTCCAGCTTGATAATTGATTTCCATCAACTCAGATTCTTGGCTATTAGCGTTGAAGCGGTATTCGAGCTCTCTGAGTAAATCAAAGGATTTCTGGAGCAAGCTATCGGCTCGCTCATCCACTAAGGAAATAGTGATAGTGGTTCCCATTAGGCGTTCAGAATGTGAACTAAGAGGCAAGCTACCAACTCCTTTCTCTTATGAAAAGAAGGTTGAAATATAGTAAATTTATGAAAAATGAACCCCTTACATTTTCTTTCCATGATACTAGCATACCATAAAGTCAGCGTTTTCACAAATAAAATTTGTAAAGATGTCAAGAAATATGCTCAGGAAATGAAGAAAAATTGCAAGAATCCGTGTTAAGATACAGATTATTTACAATTTTTTACAAAAAAATAGGAAAAATCAGCCAAACTCTTGTAAACGCTAACAGTAAATGTTATACTAGTAGGGTAAATTTAGAATGAAGGTAGGAAATTTTTTATGAGTAAGATCGTTGTAGTCGGTGCTAACCACGCTGGTACAGCATGTATTAATACTATGTTGGATAATTTTGGAAATGAGAACGAAATCGTTGTATTTGACCAAAACTCTAACATCTCTTTCCTAGGATGTGGAATGGCCCTCTGGATTGGTGAACAAATTGACGGTGCTGAAGGCTTGTTCTATTCTGATAAAGAAAAATTGGAAGCTAAAGGTGCTAAAGTTTACATGAATTCACCAGTTCTTTCAATCGACTATGATAACAAAGTAGTTACAGCAGAAGTTGAAGGAAAAGAGCACAAAGAATCATATGAAAAATTGATTTTCGCTACAGGTTCTACACCAATCTTGCCACCAATCGAAGGTGTTGAAATTGTTAAAGGCAACCGCGAATTTAAAGCAACTCTTGAAAACGTACAATTCGTTAAATTGTACCAAAACGCTGAAGAAGTTATCAATAAACTTGCTGATAAGAGCCAACACCTTGACCGTATCGCCGTTGTTGGTGGTGGTTACATCGGTGTTGAACTTGCTGAAGCCTTTGAACGTCTTGGAAAAGAAGTTGTCCTTGTTGATATTGTTGATACTGTTTTGAACGGTTACTATGACAAAGACTTCACACAAATGATGGCGAAGAACTTGGAAGACCACAATATCCGCTTGGCGCTTGGTCAAACTGTTAAAGCAATTGAGGGTGACGGTAAAGTTGAACGCTTGATTACTGATAAAGAAACTTTTGATGTGGATATGGTTATCCTTGCAGTTGGTTTCCGTCCAAATACAGCCCTTGCTGATGGTAAGATTGAACTCTTCCGTAACGGTGCCTTCCTTGTAGACAAGAAACAAGAAACTTCACTTCCTGGTGTATTTGCCGTTGGTGACTGTGCGACTGTTTATGACAACGCTCGCAAGACACAAGCTACATCGCCCTTGCTTCAAATGCAGTTCGTACTGGTATCGTTGGTGCCTACAACGCTTGTGGACATGAATTGGAAGGAATCGGTGTGCAAGGATCAAATGGTATCTCAATTTACGGACTTCACATGGTTTCAACTGGTTTGACTCTTGAAAAAGCTAAAGCTGCTGGTTACAATGCAACTGAAACAGGCTTTAACGATCTTCAAAAACCAGAATTTATGAAACATGACAACCATGAAGTTGCCATCAAGATTGTCTTTGACAAAGATAGCCGTGAAATTCTTGGTGCACAAATGGTTTCACACGATTCTGCAATCAGCATGGGAATCCACATGTTCTCACTTGCTATCCAAGAGCATGTAACAATTGATAAATTGGCATTGACAGACCTCTTCTTCTTGCCACACTTCAACAAAGCCATACAACTACATCACAATGGCTGCCCTTACAGCTGAAAAATAAAAATGATGAACTATCTGGCCTTAAGTTAAGGTCAGATAGTTTTTTAGCCAATTTGTACCCATACAATTACGTTTTTTTTATCTTGTGATTCATTCTGTTCTGACTTAAAATGAAATGGTAGCTACCAATATAAATGATGAGGATAAAACAAATGACTGAAAATCGTTATGAATTAAATAAAAACTTGGCGCAGATGCTCAAAGGGTGGGGTTATCATGGACGTTCAGAACCCTGAACAGGCCCGTATTGCAGAAGCTGCTGGTGCGGCAGCTGTGATGGCCTTGGAACGAATTCCGGCTGATATCCGTGCGGCTGGTGGGGTTTCCCGTATGAGTGATCCAAAGATGATTAAGGAAATCCAAGAAGCGGTTAGCATTCCAGTAATGGCTAAGGTCAGAATCGGGCACTTTGTTGAAGCTCAGATTTTAGAGGCTATTGAGATTGACTATATCGATGAGAGTGAAGTTTTATCTCCAGCAGACGACCGTTTCCATGTGGACAAAAAAGAATTCCAAGTTCCTTTTGTCTGTGGTGCTAAGGATTTGGGTGAAGCCTTGCGTCGGATTGCTGAAGGTGCTTCTATGATTCGTACAAAAGGAGAACCAGGGACAGGAGACATTGTTCAAGCTGTTCGCCATATGCGTATGATGAATCAGGAAATTCGCCGCATTCAAAACCTACGTGAGGACGAACTTTATGTTGCTGCTAAGGACTTGCAAGTCCCTGTAGAATTGGTTCAATACGTCCATGAGCATGGGAAATTGCCAGTTGTAAACTTTGCTGCTGGGGGAGTTGCAACGCCAGCAGATGCTGCGCTGATGATGCAATTAGGGGCAGAGGGTGTCTTTGTTGGTTCAGGTATTTTTAAGTCAGGAGATCCTGTTAAACGAGCGAGTGCTATTGTCAAAGCGGTGACTAATTTCCGAAATCCTCAAATCTTGGCTCAAATCTCTGAAGATTTAGGAGAAGCCATGGTTGGTATCAATGAAAATGAGATCCAAATCCTCATGGCTGAGCGAGGAAAATAGATGAAAATCGGAATATTGGCCTTGCAAGGGGCCTTTGCAGAACATGCAAAAGTACTAGATAAATTGGGCGTAGACAATGTCGAAATCAGAAATCTAGATGATTTTCAGCAACATCAGAGTGACTTATCCGGTTTGATTTTTGCCTGGTGGGAGAGTCCACAACCATGGGCAAGCTCTTACGAGACCAGGATATGTTGCTTCCCATCCGAGAAGCCATTCTATCTGGATTACCAGTTTTTGGGAACCTGTGCGGGTTTAATTTTGCTGGCTAAGGAAATTGCTTCTCAGGAAGAGAGTCATCTAGGAACTATGAATATTGTGGTCGAGCGCAATGCCTATGGGCGCCAATTAGGAAGTTTCTATACGGAAGCAGAATGTAAGGGAGTCGGTCAGATTCCAATGACCTTTATCCGTGGTCCGATTATCAGCAGTGTTGGCGAAGATGTAGAAATTCTAGCAACAGTGGACAATCAAATCGTTGCAGCCCAAGAAAAAAATATGCTGGTAACTTCTTTTCATCCAGAATTGACTGATGATGTGCGCTTGCACCAGTACTTTATCAATATGTGTAAAGAAAAAAGATAGTAAAAAAGTGCAAAAAAATCACTTCCTGTACTATACTGTAATTGAAATTTTTTTAGTTTTTTTGCGTTAGAACTGTTTCCTCAGTCCTAGCGCCTTTTCTTTTTGATAAGTATGCTTGGTGAAGAGTAGTTTGTAAACGATTCTGAGAATCTTATGAGCACAAGCAATGACGGCTTTCATCTTGCTTCCTTATGCTACTATCTTCGTTATAGCTAACTTTAATTCTCATTTATTAAGTATACCTAAGTTTTATGTTTAAATTTTTGTATAGAAAAGCTGTACCTCTTAATAAAGCTATGTTTACGCTTTCAATCAAGCCCTCGTTTATAATACTATTATGGTAATAGAAAAAAATTCTTAGTTCGCTAAAGACCTTTATTCGAGATTCAGAGGAAATAGAAATTTTATCCATTAAAAAAATACATTTCATAAGTTACTTACTTGATATTAATAGAATTCCAATATTGTATAATTAAATCAAAGATGACACTGGAATCAGGAGGATTTATTATGGTTAATAATGTAGCTGTTAAAGTCTTAAACCTTTCAAAAGAATTTTTGTTAGGGCAAGACAAAACTGTCTCTATTTTGAAAGATGTTTCTTTATCTGTCAATTATGGGGAATTTGTATCAATACTTGGTGTCAGTGGTTCTGGAAAGTCTACTTTGCTAAGTTGCTTATCAAGTTTATCTGAACCAACAAGTGGCGAAGTTGTTATCAATGGTGTAAATCCATATACTTTAAAAGAAGGGAATCTTGCTAAATTTAGAAGGCAAGATATTGCAATAATTTTTCAAAACTATAATCTGGTACCCGCTCTACCTGTACTAGAAAATGTTACACTTCCTCTGAGACTCTCAGGAAAGAGTGTTGATAGCAATAAAGTAAAAAAAATGTTGGATAGTTTGAATTTTAAAGCAGAACTATCATCATTAGTTGCTACCTTATCAGGTGGAGAACAGCAAAAAGTGGCTATTACTCGTGCAATAATAGCTGATAGTAAAATTATTTTTGCTGATGAGCCAACAGGAGCTCTGGACAGCGTTTCAAGAAAACTTATTTTTGAAACACTTCGTAATTTAGCGAGTCAAGGAAAATGTGTTTTTATGGTCACTCATGATATTGAGTTGGCTTCAAAAACTGACAGAGCACTCATTTTAAAAGACGGAAAAATATCTCGACAAATTATTAAACCTTCAGCTGATGAGCTCTACCAAGCACTTGAAAGTAGTAAAGATTAATTTGAGGAGGATTTATTATGCTAAAATTAATCATTTACCAATTTCAGTATTCAAAAAGACAATGGTTAGGAACAATACCATTACTATTTGTATCTAGCCTGATTGTTGGAACATCTTTATTTGGTATTGCTAGTTCAACAAAGACTGCTAATATTAACGCTTCACAACTTTTTTTCAAATGCTAATAATTTTTTTGCGGGACTACTCTATTTTTTTCCTTATTTCAAATAATATTAGATTACTAATAGATATCTTTAAAAAGGATTACCAATTATGGGCTATCTTAGGCGCAAGCAGCACTCAGTTATCTTTATTAGTATCTGGACAGTTTTATTTAATGGCAGTGATTGTTAGTAGTATTGGTACAATACTTTCATTTATCATGGCAGATAGTTACTACAAATTTTTACAAAATTTATTAGGAAGAGATGAGTTACCTGATTTAGTTATTACAGCCAACATTCAATCAATTTTTATTGAGTGTTTTTATAGTCCCAACAATTGTCGGGATAGGGGCTTACTTTTTATTCAAGTCGAATACTTAAAATATCATCAATATTAAAAACCAAAAAAAGAAAAAAAGAAAAAGTTACAGTAACTGGATTTGTTAACATCTCTGTTCGTTTATTCCTATGGTTACTATGTATAGGTTCTATTGTTTCAGCAGGTTTTATCAGAAACAAAGAAATAATTGAAAAAAACAGTCAAGCATAATATTATTTTTTTATTAATTATTCACATCCTTATTATTCAATCACTATCTCCATCAATTCAAATGTTTCTAATAAAAATTTTTAATGAGGATATTTCCAACTGAAAAATTATGTAATTAATACAGGCTTTTTGGAATCTACTATCCAATCCTAGCTATTTGAAAAGTATACAAACTTCAATGAGCATGGGAGTAACTCTCATTTCTGGGTTTATTCTTTACACCCAAAATATGTATTCATTCATGAATACAGCAAACGGTGTACTCGAAGCAAGAGCTTCCTTTATTGCTTATCTGTCTGCTCCAATTATTCTGATTATTACTAGTTCTATTTCTCTTACAATTTTTATCTTCTAATAAAGATATTGAAGACATTAAACAGTTAAAGACACTGGGAGTGTCAAGATCACAACTTTTTAAAATACGTATAGGCGAGGCACTAATACATTCGGTGTTAATTTTATTAGTATCAGTAATTTTCAATTTAATTATTTTAATTTTAGTTAGCTTTATTGGCCAACTTTTAGGCCAAAGTGTAGTAGATATATCGGGTTTTTTTGGCAACCGAGTCTTATAGTTATTTCTTTGTTAGTTATTTTTTTATAGTATTACAAAGGGATTCTATATATTTCGAGATAGATAAATTGGAATAGTTACTGATTCAAAAAGAACACACTTATTGACATTGAAACCAAAGCAATACTAAAACTAAAAGGCAAGGATAAAAAACCTTGTCTTTTTTTACATGTAATAAACAATGGCAATGTATTGGAGGGCAGATGCTGCTAGGATAAAGAGATGCCAAATCATGTGGAAATAAGGTTTTTTCTTGGCGTAAAATCCAGCTCCAACTGTATAACAAAGTCCGCCAGTTACCATGAGACTCCAGAAAATTGGCGTTGTTTGACTGATAATGGCAGGAATGATAGCTAGAACCAACCAGCCCATAATCAGGTAAAGAGCAAGGCTAAATTTCTCATTGACTTTTTTAGCAAAGATTTTATAGAGAATACCAAAGATGGTCGTTTCCCATTGGATGGCAATGATCAGATAGCCAAACCAGTTATTCATTAAGGTCAAGACGACTGGCGTATAAGAGCCAGCAATAGCTACATAAATCATAGAATGGTCGATGATTCGCAAGACATATTTGTGGGTGGAACCATAGGCCATAGAGTGGTAAATGGTGGATGAGAGGAACATGAGAAATAGACTGATGACGAAAATGGAAACGCCGATAGAGGATAAAAATCCGTGTGCTTCATAACTATAGGTGGATGAAATAGGGAGTAAGATGAGCATGATGACTGCACCCACAGCATGAGTCACGCTATTAGCAATCTCCTCTCCAAAACTGAGTTGTTTGCTGAGTTTAAGACTAGTGTTCATTGGATTACCTCCTCTTGAGTATGATCGATTAAGTCTAGAGTTTGATGATAGAGTTTAACGGTTTGGCAGCTGGTTTGGATAATAGGGTTATCTGGATCAATTCCTTGGTTCATGTAGTCCACAAAAGCGTCGTAGAGTTGGTCTGAACTTGCTTGACTTTGTAGAGTATTAAGTGTCTGAGCTATTTCTTGAATAGAAAATACAGACTTGAGGGTTGTGATAGCAATCAAACGGGCAATTTGTTGGCGTTGGTATTTTTTCTTGTCTGGCTTTGTCAGGTAACCATGTTTCACATAATTGTTGACCATGGATGCTGTCAGGCCCTTGTCTTTATCAGGAGAGATAGGGGCGCAGACCTGATTGACATAGAGTAAAACCTGGTCCAGATAGAGGTCAATGTTTGGAATTTCTGCCCATTTTGGGTAGAAAAAGGTAGTTTTCATTTTCAACTCCTTTTTATCTAGTTTTAATAACCAGATTATAAAAATAATAAAAAAATAGAAAGTCAAGTTTTAACTGCTTGTAGAAAGACTTAAATTATGCTATGATGGGAGAAACTAGTCAGAAATGAGGAGAAAAGATGGAGATTCGTTTAGCTTTTCCAAATGAAGTAGATGCCATCATGCAAGTGATGGAGGATGCTAAAAAATGTTTAGCGGATGCTGGTAGTGACCAGTGGCAAAATGGTTATCCAAATGCTGATATTATTATTGAAGATATTATCTCAGGTCAAGCCTACGTAGCCTTGGAAGAGGGTGAACTACTAGCCTATGCTGCTGTGACCAAGAGTCCAGAGGCAGCCTATGAAGCCATTTATGAAGGAAAATGGCAAGCTGGAGAGTCAGAGTACCTAGTCTTTCACCGTATTGCTGTGGCTGCAGATGTCCAGGGACAAGGAGTTGCTCAAACCTTTTTAGAGGGCTTGATTGAAGGTTTTGACTATCTTGATTTTCGTTCAGATACGCATGCTGAAAACAAGGTTATGCAACATATTTTTGAAAAGCTTGGATTTAAACAGGTCGGAAAAGTTCCAGTTGATGGCGAACGCTTGGCCTATCAAAAATTGAAGAAATAATGCAAAAGAAGTACGCAAAAATGCCCTACTTTTCGCCAATTGGTATTCTATCACTGGTAGCTGATGACCATTATTTGTATGGAATTTGGGTACAGGATCAGAAGCATTTTGAGAGGGGACTAGGAGATGAGACGATAGAAGCGGTTGTTAGTCATCCCATTTTAGACCCAGTTATTGCTTGCTTAGATGCTTACTTTAAAGGCAAGCCTCAAGATTTATCATACTTGCCCTTGGCGCCAATCGGAACGGATTTTGAAAAGCGGGTCTGGGCCTACTTACAGAGCATTCCTTATGGTCAAATAGTGACCTATGGGCAAATAGCACAAGATTTGCAAGTGGCTTCTGCTCAAGCAATTGGTGGAGCAGTGGGGCGGAATCCTTGGTCTATCCTAGTACCTTGTCATCGTGTACTGGGAACTGGCAAGCGTCTGACTGGTTATGCAGCAGGAGTGGAAAAGAAAGCCTGGCTCTTGGAGCATGAAGGCGCAGATTTTAAAGATATAAAATAGAAAGTGAAAGATATGTTAGAATTTATCGAATACCCAAAATGTTCAACTTGTAAAAAAGCAAAACAAGAATTAAACCAACTCGGTGTGGACTATAAAGCCGTTCATATCGTCGAAGAAACACCTAGCCAAGAAGTCATTTTAAACTGGCTAGAAACCTCAGGGTTCGAGTTGAAGCAATTTTTCAATACCAGTGGGATCAAATACCGTGAATTAGGGTTGAAAGATAAGGTAGGAAGTCTGTCAAACCAAGAAGCAGCTGAGTTGCTAGCAAGTGACGGTATGTTGTTAAAACGACCCATTTTAGTAGAAAATGGAACTGTTAAGCAAATCGGTTATCGAAAACTTTATGAAGAATTGGGATTGAGATAGTTTTTACTTATCTCTTTGATAGATAAAATATATAACCTCCCTGTTTCAAAGTATGATAAACTAGTAGGTAGACAAAGTCTGTATCTGACCGTAGCAAATAATTTCATTGACGGCAGAAGTATGGTAGAATGAATCATTATCAGGAGAGGATGTTTTTATGAATGTTACAACGATTTTAGCATCAGATTGGTACCAAAACTTGATGCAATTGATTCCGGATGGCAAGCTGTTTAGCCTACGTTCGGTCTTTGATGGAATTCCGAGAATTGTCCAACAACTTCCAACAACGATTATGTTGACAATTGGTGGTGCTCTTTTTGGCTTGGTTTTGGCCCTTCTTTTTGCTATTGTGAAAATCAATCGTGTCAAAATTTTATATCCCTTGCAGGCCTTCTTTGTTAGTTTCTTAAAAGGGACACCGATTTTGGTGCAACTCATGTTGACCTACTACGGAATCCCTTTGGCTTTGAAAGCTCTCAATCAGCAATGGGGTACTGGTCTCAATATCAATGCGATTCCAGCCGCTGCTTTTGCGATTGTTGCCTTTGCTTTCAATGAGGCAGCCTATGCTAGTGAAACCATTCGTGCAGCGATTCTCTCAGTTAATCCTGGTGAGATTGAGGCAGCACGCAGTCTGGGGATGACCCGAGCACAAGTTTATCGTCGAGTGATTATTCCAAATGCAGCAGTTGTGGCAACTCCAACCTTAATCAATTCCCTAATCGGTTTGACCAAGGGAACTTCCCTAGCGTTTAGTGCGGGTGTTGTGGAAGTCTTTGCCCAAGCTCAGATTCTAGGTGGAGCTGATTATCGTTACTTTGAGAGATTCATCTCTGTAGCCCTTGTTTATTGGGTAGTCAATATCGGAATTGAAAGTCTTGGTCGTTTCATTGAGAGAAAAATGGCTATTTCTGCACCCGATACAGTGCAAACAGATGTGAAAGGAGACCTTCGTTAATGATTAAGATTTCGAATTTAAGTAAATCCTTTTCAGGACAGACTGTCTTGGATCATCTGGACTTGGATATCCAAAAAGGAGAAGTCGTAGCCTTGATTGGTTCTTCAGGAGCTGGAAAATCAACCTTCCTTCGCAGTCTCAATTATCTTGAAACACCTGACAGTGGCTCTATTCAGATTGATGATTTCTCAGTTGATTTTTCTAAAATCACTCAAGAAGAAATCCTTGCCCTACGCCGTAAGCTGTCTATGGTTTTCCAACAGTTTAATTTGTTTGAACGCCGAACAGCACTTGATAATGTGAAAGAAGGCTTGGTTGTTGTCAAGAAATTATCTGACCAAGAAGCGACTAAGATTGCCAAGGAAGAGTTGGCTAAGGTTGGGCTTTCGGACCGTGAAAACCATTATCCTAGACATTTATCAGGTGGACAGAAGCAACGGGTTGCCCTAGCGCGTGCTCTCGCTATGAAACCAGATGTCTTGCTCTTAGACGAACCAACTTCAGCCCTTGACCCAGAATTGGTCGGTGAAGTAGAGAAGTCTATTGCAGATGCTGCTAAGTCAGGTCAGACCATGATTTTGGTCAGTCATGACATGTCCTTTGTAGCCCAAGTGGCTGATAAGATTCTCTTCTTAGATAAGGGGAAAATCATTGAGTCTGGAACACCGGATGAGATTATCCACCATCCTAAAAGAAGAGCGGACAAAAAGAATTCTTTGCTAGTTACAAACGGACTTATATTTGATATAATAGATAAAGGAAAACTCAGTTAGCTGGACTAGCTGAGTTTACTCTTTAAAAAAGATAGAAATGAGAGAAAGCATGCTACTGCAACTATTTTCTTTATATTTCGAGAGTTTGATCTTGACTACCATCCTCGTCCTGATTTTTTTAGGGATTTGGATTGGACTGAGAGCCATGTCGGGAGTTGATAAGACAGCCAAGGCTCGCCAAGCCCATCTCTATGATATGATTATGATTGGAGTCTTGGTTGTTCCAGTATTATCCTTTGCGGTTATGAGTTTAATTCTTGTTTTCAAGGCATAATCCTTGCATGATTGACAAGAAAGAGTTAGAATAAAGATAGTTACAACAAGAAAGAAGGAAACTATATGTACGATACTATTATTATCGGTGCTGGACCTGCAGGTATGACTGCAGCCTTGTATGCTGCTCGAAGCAATCTAAAAGTAGCCTTGATTGAAGGTGGTTTGCCAGGCGGTCAGATGAATAATACATCGGATATTGAAAATTACCCTGGATACGCTAATATTAGTGGGCCTGAATTGGCTGAAAAGATGTTTGAACCACTTGAAAATCTTGGTGTTGAGCACATCTATGGTTATGTTGAAAATATAGAAGACCATGGTGATTTTAAAACAGTGATGACCGATGACCAAACATATGAAACACGTACAGTTATCGTAGCAACTGGTTCTAAACACCGTCCTTTGGGAGTACCTGGAGAAGAAGAACTGAACAGTCGTGGTGTTTCTTACTGTGCTGTGTGTGATGGTGCTTTCTTCCGCGACCAAGATTTATTGGTAGTTGGTGGTGGAGATTCAGCTGTTGAAGAAGCCCTCTTCTTGACTCGTTTTGCTAAAACTGTTACCATTGTTCACCGTCGTGACCAACTTCGTGCCCAAAAGGTTTTACAAGACCGAGCCTTTGCGAATGAGAAAGTCAGCTTTATCTGGGATTCTGTAGTCAAGGAAATCAAGGGTGAAAACAGAGTAGAATCTGTCGTATTTGAAATGTGAAAACAGGTCAAGTGACAGAACAAGCCTTCGGTGGCGTCTTTATCTATGTTGGATTGGACCCTCTTAGCGATTTTGTTAAAGAATTGAATATTCAAGATCAGGCTGGTTGGATTGTGACAGATAATCACATGAAAACTGCAGTTGACGGTATCTTTGCGGTTGGAGACGTTCGCTTGAAAGACCTCCGCCAAGTAACAACAGCAGTTGGAGATGGAGCTATCGCTGGCCAAGAAGCCTATAAATTTATCACAGAACATAGTTAATACACTTCGAAAATCTCTTCAAACCACGTCAGCTTCGCTTTGCCGTAGGTATGGGTACTGACTTCGTCAGTTCTATCCACAACCTCAAAACAGTGTTTTGAGCTGACTTTGTCAGTCTTATCTACAACCTCAAAGCAGTGCTTTGAGCTGTCTACAGCTAGCTTCCTAGTTTGCTCTTTGATTTTCTTTGAGTATAATCATAAAAAAAGTTTCCAATCAGATGACTGGAAACTTTTTTTTTATAGTCTATTTCGAAAAACTTCGTACATGAGAATAGCTGCAGCAACACTGGCATTAAGGCTTTGAACATGGCCATTCATCGGAATGGTAATCATTTGATCTACCTGTTTTTTAATGTTGCTAGAGATGCCTTTTCCTTCATTTCCGATGATAAGGGCAATTTTCCCTTTTGTATTCCACTTGTGGCAAGGAGTCCCATTCATATCTGTTCCAAAGGTCCAGAATCCCTCATCCTTGAGTTTATCTAAAGTTTGACTGAGGTTGGTTACTCGGGCAATCGGAACGTGTTCAATAGCACCTGTGGCCGTTTTAGCAACGACAGGAGTAACTCCGACAGCACGGTGCTTGGGAATGATGACACCTGAAACATTGGTCGCATCGGCTGTTCGCAAGATAGAACCCAGATTATGAGGGTCGGTTAATCCGTCCAGAATTAATAGCAAGGGATTTTCTTCTTGACGTGTTTTGGCAAGAATGTGATCTAGCTCGCTATAGGCAAATTCAGACACTCGTAGTACAAAACCTTGGTGGACAGCACCTTCAGTCATCTCAGAGAGGGATTTTTTTGAAGTCCAAGAAATGGATACCTTCTTTTCTGTAGCCAGTTCTTTGACTTTCTCAACATTCTTACCTCGGAGATCTTCTTGGAGGTAAAGTTTGTTTCCTGTGTTTGCAAGGAGGGCTTCGGTAACGGCGTGGACGCCATAGACAATATCATTTGTTTTCATGCCTCTATTATAACACAAAACCCCGTCTTGCAACGGGATTTTCTTTATTCCAGAATCAGTAAACCATCTTTAACTTCAAATGGGTCTTTTTCATTGATACGGTCGTAAAACATGATTCCGTTGATGTGGTCAATTTCATGCTGAACAACGATGGAATTATATCCTTTAAGTTTGATGCGGTGTTTTTCTCCATCCTTGTCAAAGTAATCAACAGTAACGCGGGCATGGCGCACCACATAGCCAGGCACGTTGCGGTCAACAGACAGGCAACCTTCTCCTTCTCCAAGAGCAGCGTCTTGAACAGAGTGAGAGACGATTTTTGGATTGTACATAATGGCTTGCAAATCGTAGGCTTCCTCTGGAGTTTCTCCTTCTTCAACAATATTTGGCACCAAAACAGCGATAATGCGTTTTGAGATATCTAATTGAGGAGCAGCAAGTCCAACCCCACCGCGGAGCCCCATTTTTTCAGCCATGACAGGATCTTGGGAATGTTTAAGGAATTGCATCATCTTTTCGCCAAGGATGATTTCCTGATCAGATAGGGGGAAAGTAACTTCCTCAGCAACCGCGCGTAGAGTAGGATTCCCTTCGCGGATAATATCGTTCATATCAATTAAGTGAGCAGCTTTTGTAATACGTTCTATAGCAGACATTTTCTCTCCTTTCATTACTTCTACATGATATCACAAAATGACAAGGATTGAAAGCATTACGGCATCGAGTTTTTATAGAAAAGGTAACTTCTAAAACTAACTTCCAGTTTCCCCCAACCTAGCTTTTAGTATGAGAAAAACGCGTGAAATCAGTGGGAATTCGTCTGAGACTAACTTCCACTGGTTTTCTTTTTCTTGCTATATAAGGGTTCAAAAGCGAAAAGACTCAGAAAAAAGTGCATGACAAATAGCCCTAAAACAGAGTCGTCTTAGAGTAAATTCTAGTTGCTAGCGTTTAGTGTGAGACTTTTCGATGGTGATAAGATGTGTAGTTAGAGGAAAAAAATTCCCTTATTTCAATAAATCAGGTGATAGTGTGTGTCTTCTGGTTTGACAAATTGACAACCCAGAAGAGCAGCGATGTCCTCGCCAAAGGTGAAGGTGAAGACGTCGTAGCAGATTTTTCCTTGAAACTCTTCTCGTTTCAAGGAATTGACATGGGAAATAACTAGATTGACGTCTTTCTGAGTCAGCTGGTCAAAGGAAGTGCCCTTGGGAAGAATGGCTCGCAAAAACCGTATGGTTCTTCTCAATCCTCCCCTTCTGGTCAGGACGGCTAGGGGTCGCAGAAGTAGAGGTGAGACTTACCATCAATGTCTCGCTCAAGCTCCTCCACATAGGGAGAACTCAGATCCGTTGTCCGTGAGAATGACAGGGAACAGCTGATGAAACGCAACCCCTCCGTCCATGACTCTTTCTTTCAAAGCAGCGAATTTAGTGGCGACTTCAGAGCAGTCTTGTTGTCCAAAAAGCAAGGCGAAGAGGAAGTTGCAGAAGGAAACGTTGAAGGTTAGCAGTAGTTTTCCACCAGGTCTGCCGATGACCGTGTCCATTTCAACCATTTGAAGAAATCATCTGTTTCTCGTAACTCTTGGAAATCTTGGTAGGTCCGCCCAATTTTTCAACTCTTTTGGGAATAGCTACTTTTCTGGATTTTCTGCGTTCCTTGAACTTGACCATCCGAGGGAAATCAATGGGCTTGGCTGTCAGATATCCCAGTTTGGCATGCCGATACACCGTAGCTTTCGACACAGGTAGGTTATGTGTCTGAATGATATGGTAGATGCTTTGTTTCTTCTGGATGCCTAGGGTTAAGACCTTGTCCATCTGATAAAAACTTTCCTTGTTTAGGGGAATGCCCTCTCTGGACTCCCTCAACATAGTCTTGTACTGTTCCTGCGCCTTTTTCGCGTAGTAAAGATAGCGGTTAAACCCACAATCCGTCCTCTTTTTTGGACAGTTGTTACAGACATAAGGAACTTTTTTGAGAAGTGGGCAATCCGTGCAATCAGATTTGACGGATGTTGGATGCATGATACGATTGCGCTTGATTTCCTTTGAAATCGTTGACGGGTCTTTTCCCATCTTCTCAGCGATGGAACGGAAAGTCTCCTGTTGGCTGATTCCAGTTTGGATGTCAATACGATCTTCTAGAGTGAGATGTTTTTGTTTTTTCGTCATGAGGTGCCTCCTCACGAAAAGTCTCAGACTTAATTCTAGCATAATTCGTCGTCTGAGAGTAACTTCCAGTTTTGGGAGAGAGATGGAAGTTACTTTGAGAAGTTACGTTTTTATAGAAAATGCCTAGTAGGTTCGATTCAATTGTGAAAGAAATACTTATCTGTGTTATAATAAAAAGAAAAGGCTTGCATAAGAAAGTAGGGAGAATGAAGATGCAAAGAAGACAAGATAGAAATCAGGGTGGTTTAGCTTTTCGTTTTATGAAGGGCCTGGTAAACTTTTTTAGGAGTTATCGCAAGTGGAGCAATAAAGGATTTGTGGCGGTACTCTTGCTAGCAGTTGCTTTATCAATGGGCTTGGTCTTGTTGTTTGAAAGTTTCCAAGGTAGGCCTCTGACCAGTCAAAAACGAGATACTCTTTCTCAAGAGGGGGCTAAGCAAAAGTCTCAGGAGCAGGAAGAGGAAAAAACTGCCAGAATTATGGCCCATGGGGATTTGCTCTACCACGATGGACTTTTCTTTTCAGCTAAAAAAAGAAGACGGTACCTATGACTTTCATGAGAATTTTGAGTATGTGACACCTTGGCTTAAGCAAGCAGATTTAGCCATTGGTGACTTTGAAGGAACCATTAATAAGGATCATTATTTAGCGGGTTATCCTCTCTTTAATGCTCCTGCTGAAGTTATGGATGCCATTAAGGATGCAGGTTATCATGTGCTGGATTTAGCTCACAATCATATTTTGGATTCGCAAATTGAGGGAGTTATTTCAACGGCCGATATTATTGAGAAAGCTGGAATCACTCCAATCGGAGTTTATACGCATGAACCACGTGATCAGGCTCCGCTGGTCATTAAGGAAGTGAATGGTATCAAGGTTGCTCTTTTGGCCTATTCCTATGGTTTCAATGGAATTGAGCAGTATATTTCTCAGGAAGACTATAATCGTTATCTTTCAGATTTAAACGAAGATAAGATGAAGGCTGAAATTGAACGGGCGGAAAAGGAAGCGGATATCACCATTATCATGCCTCAGATGGGTGTTGAGTATCGATTGGAACCAACTGAAGAACAAAAAGTTCTTTATCACAAGATGATTGATTGGGGAGCGGATATTATCTTTGGAGGGCATCCTCACGTTGTGGAACCATCTGAAACGGTTGAAAAAGATGGAGAAAAGAAACTCATTATCTATTCAATGGGGAATTTCATTTCCAATCAACGGATTGAATCTATGGGAGATGAAGAAAATGCTAAGTGGACTGAACGTGGCGTTCTCATGGACGTGACCATTAAGAAGAAGGATGGAAAAACAACTATCGGAACGGCTAAAGCTCATCCTACTTGGGTCAATCGAACACCAAAGGGAACCTTTTCACCAGAAGGATATCCTTTATATCATTATCAAACCTATATCTTGGAAGATTTCATAGAGGGTGGCAGTCATCGTGATCAATTAGATGAAGCGACTAAGGAACGAATTGATACAGCCTACAAAGAAATGAACGAACATGTGGGATTGAAGTGGGATTAGCTTGAATCCAGAGGAAAGTAAATGACGATTAAGGTAATTGCGACAGATATGGATGGGACCTTGCTGGATGCTAGAGGCCAGCTGGATCTCCCACGTTTGGAAAAGATTTTTAGATCAGTTGGATCAAAGGGGCATTCGTTTTGTCATCGCGACGGGCAATGAAATTCACCGCATGAGGCAACTACTGGAGCACTTGGTCGATCGAGTGGTTCTGGTTGTTGCTAACGGTGCTCGTATTTTTGAAAACAATGAATTGATTCAGGCTCAGACTTGGGATGATGCCATTGTCGATAAGGCTTTGGCTCATTTCAAGGGTCGAGCGTGTCAGGATCAGTTTGTTGTGACGGCTATGAAGGGTGGTTTTGTCAAAGACGGTACGATTTTTACAGACCTTGAAAGTTTTATGACTCCAGAAATGATTGAAAAATTCTACCAACGGATGCAGTTTGTGGATGAATTAACCTCTGACCTCTTTGGTGGTGTGCTCAAGATGAGTATGGTTGTTGGTGAGGAACGTTTGAGTTCGGTTTTGGAAGAAATCAATGACCTCTTTGATGGCCGTGTTCGTGCTGTATCTAGTGGCTATGGTTGCATTGATATCCTTCAAGCTGGAATTCATAAAGCATGGGGTTTGGAAGAATTACTCAAGCGCTGGGACTTGAAAGCCCAACAAATCATGGCTTTTGGTGATAGTGAAAATGATGTTGAAATGCTTGAAATAGCTGGAATTGCCTATGCGATGGAAAATGCTGATGAGAAAGCCAAAGCTGTGGCTACTGCTCTAGCGCCAGCCAACAGCCAAGGAGGAGTTTATCAAGTCTTGGAAAACTGGTTAGAAAAAGGAGAATGAAGTGGCAGTACAGTTATTAGAAAATTGGTTACTAAAGGAACAAGAAAAAATCCAAACCAAGTATCGTCACCTAAATCAAGTTTCTGTTCTAGAGCCAGACATTCTTTTTATTGGAGATTCCATTGTCGAATATTATCCTCTACAGGAACTATTTGGGACTGCAAAGACGATTGTCAATCGAGGCATTCGAGGTTATCAGACAGGGCTGTTATTAGAGAATCTAGATGCGCATCTTTACGGTGGAGCAGTAGATAAAATTGTCCTTTTGATTGGGACAAATGATATCGGAAAAGATGTGCCTGTGAATGAGGCTCTCAATAATCTCGAATCTATCATTCAATCCATTGCCCGCGATTATCCATTGACTGAGATTAAATTGCTTTCTATTTTGCCAGTCAATGAGGGAGAGGAGTACAAGCAGACAGTCTATATCCGCACGAATGAAAAAATTCAGAAATGGAATCACGCCTATAAAGAACTTGCCTCTGCCTACATGCAGGTGAAATTTGTACCAGTTTTTGATAGTTTGATAGACCAAGAAGGTCAACTAAAAAAAGAATATACAACTGATGGATTGCACTTTAGTGTTACTGGTTATCAGGTTTTGACCAAAAGCCCTGAAAGACTATCTTTTTTAGTTAGTTGCTTTCTCTTTTGCATTTTTGAGTTAGATAAGGTATAATGATTTTATTGTCTTTTGGGGTCGTTACGGATTCGACAGGCATTATGAGACATATTTTGCGACTCGTGTGGCGACGTAAACGCTCAGTTAAATATAACTGCAAAAAATAACACTTCTTACGCTCTAGCTGCCTAAAAACCAGCAGGCGTGACCCGATTTGGATTGCTCGTGTTCAATGACAGGTCTTATTATTAGCGAGATACGATCAAGTCTTGTCTAGTGGCTTGATAAGAGATTGATAGACTCGCAGTTTCTAGGCTTGAGTTATGTGTCGAGGGACTGTTAAACTAATACATAACCTATGGTTGTAGACAAATATGTTGGCAGGTGTTTGGACGTGGGTTCGACTCCCACCGGCTCCATTATTCCTTTGCATTCTTTCGCATTCCTTGGTAAAACGTTGTTAAATCAACGTTTTTTGTTTTTGTCTTTGGTATTCCTTGGTATTCTTTTGCGGAAAAAGGATACAACAAAGGATACAACATTTTTGTCGTATCCTAAAAATAATTTTTCTTTTCTACGGAAGACATGGGATTCGAACCCACGCACGCTGTTACACGCCTACCGCGTTTCCAACACGGCCTCTTAAGCCTCTTGAGTAATCTTCCAATACTTACTCAAATAGTCTACCATAAAGGCTCTTATCTTGCAATAAAAATTCTGGAAATAAGAAAAATGATAGAATTTGAAAGAAAATGATAAAAAAATGCTTGACTTTGAAAGAAAGTGTGATAGAATGAATAGTGTAAACGATAACAGGAGGTGATTCAGTGTTAAAAACAGAGCGGAAGCAACTGATTTTAGAGGAATTAAATCAACATCATGTAGTTTCTCTAGAAAAATTAGTTAGTTTGCTAGAGACCTCAGAATCAACGGTTCGAAGAGATTTGGATGAGTTGGAAGCGGAAAAACAAGCTTCGTCGCGTGCATGGTGGAGCAGAATTACCCCACTCCTTGCAGGAAGAAGAAACCATTCAAGAAAAAAATCTGTCAAAAAAACCTTCAAGAAAAAGAAGTTGCTGGCTCAGAAAGCAGCTTCTCTCATTAAAGAAAAAGATGTCATATTTATCGATTCTGGAACAACAACTGCTTTTTTGATTCATGAATTGGTCAATAAGAATGTTACAGTCGTGACCAACTCGATTCACCATGCTGCTCAGTTGGTTGAAAAGCAGATTCCAACTGTCATGGTTGGAGGAAGTGTCAAGATGGCGACAGATGCTAGCATCGGGGGCGTTGCTCTTAACCAGATTAACCAATTGCACTTTGACCGTGCCTTTATCGGGATGAATGGTGTGGACGATGGCTATTATACGACTCCTGATATGGAGGAGGGAGCTGTGAAGCGTGCTATTTTAGAGAATGCCAAACAGACCTATGTCTTGGTCGATTCGTCTAAAATTGGACAAACTTGCTTTGCCAAGGTAGCACCACTCAAACGAGCTATTGTTATCACAAGTCAAGGGCATGAGCTCTTGCAGGCTATTAAGGAGAAAACGGAGGTAATAGAAGTATGATTTATACAGTCACACTCAATCCATCCATTGACTATATCGTTCGTTTGGACCAAGTCCAAGTCGGTAGTGTCAATCGTATGGACAGTGATGATAAGTTTGCTGGTGGGAAAGGAATCAATGTCAGTCGTGTCTTGAAACGCTTAGATATTCCAAATACAGCGACAGGATTTATCGGAGGCTTTACTGGTAAATTTATCACAGATACTTTGGCTGATGAAGAAATTGAGACACGTTTTGTCCAAGTGGCAGAAGATACTCGTATCAATGTTAAAATCAAAGCAGACCAAGAGACAGAAATCAACGGAACGGGTCCAACTGTTGAGCCCGAACAACTTGAAGAATTAAAAGCCATTCTTTCAAGTCTGACAGCAGAAGATACGGTTGTCTTTGCAGGTTCAAGTGCTAGAAATCTAGGCAATGTCATCTACAAGGATTTGATTGCCTTGACACGTCAGACAGGTGCGCAAGTGGTTTGTGACTTTGAAGGACAGACCTTGATTGATAGTTTGGACTACCAGCCACTTTTGGTTAAACCAAACAATCATGAACTTGGAGCTATTTTTGGGATTAAACTCGAAAGTTTAGATGAAATTGAGAAATACGCGCGAGAGTTACTGGCTAAAGGTGCTCAAAATGTGATTATCTCTATGGCTGGTGATGGTGCCCTTCTTGTCACATCTGAGGGAGCTTACTTTGCTAAACCAATCAAGGGGACAGTCAAAAATTCAGTTGGAGCTGGTGACTCTATGGTTGCTGGATTTACAGGTGAATTTGTCAAATCTAAAGATGCAGTAGAAGCCTTCAAATGGGGAGTTGCTTGTGGAACAGCAACGACATTCTCAGATGACTTGGCAACGGCAGAATTTATTAAAGAAACATATGAAAAAGTTGAGGTAGAAAAACGATGAAAATTCAAGACCTATTGAGAAAAGATGTCATGTTGCTGGATTTGCAGGCAACTGAAAAAACAGCTGTCATCGACGAGATGATTAAAAGTTTGACAGATCACGGTTATGTGACAGATTTTGAAACCTTTAAAGAAGGAATTTTGGTGCGTGAAGCTTTGACTTCTACTGGTTTGGGTGACGGAATCGCAATGCCTCACAGCAAAAATGCCGCTGTCAAAGAAGCGACAGTTCTCTTTGCCAAGTCAAACAAGGGTGTTGACTACGAGAGCTTGGATGGGCAACCAACTGACCTTTTCTTTATGATTGCAGCTCCAGAAGGTGCCAATGATACTCACTTAGCAGCCTTGGCAGAATTGTCTCAATACTTGATGAAAGACGGTTTTGCTGACAAACTTCGTCAAGCAACATCAGCTGACCAAGTTATCGAACTTTTTAACCAAGCTTCAGAAAAAGCTGAAGAGCCTGCTCAAGCACCTGCCAATGACTCTGGTGAATTTATCGTGGCTGTTACAGCTTGTACGACAGGTATTGCCCACACTTACATGGCCCAAGAAGCTCTTCAAAAAGTGGCTGCTGAAATGGGTGTTGGAATTAAGGTCGAAACCAACGGTGCTAGTGGTGTTGGTAACCAACTAACTGCGGAAGACATTCGTAAGGCTAAAGCTGTTATCATCGCAGCAGACAAGGCAGTTGAAATGGATCGTTTTGATGGCAAACCATTGATTAATCGTCCAGTTGCTGACGGTATCCGTAAGACGGAAGAATTGATTAACTTGGCTCTTTCAGGAGATGCTGAAGTCTACCGTGCTGCTAATGGAGCCAAGGCTGCAACAGCCTCTAACGAAAAACAAAGCCTTGGAGGTGCATTCTACAAACACTTGATGAGTGGTGTTTCTCAAATGTTACCATTCGTTATCGGTGGTGGTATCATGATTGCCCTTGCCTTCTTGATTGACGGTGCTTTGGGTGTTCCAAATGAAAATCTTGGCAATCTTGGTTCCTACCATGAACTAGCTTCTATGTTCATGAAAATTGGTGGAGCTGCCTTTGGTTTGATGCTCCCAGTCTTTGCAGGTTATGTTGCCTACTCTATCGCTGAAAAAAACCAGGTTTGGTAGCTGGTTTCGTGGCTGGTGCTATTGCCAAAGAAGGTTTTGCCTTTGGTAAGATCCCTTATGCCGCAGGTGGTGAAGCAACGTCAACTCTTGCAGGTGTCTCATCTGGTTTCCTAGGTGCCCTTGTTGGTGGATTTATCGCAGGTGCATTGGTTCTTGCCATCAAGAAATACGTTAAAGTTCCTCGTTCACTTGAAGGTGCAAAATCAATCCTTCTATTACCACTTCTTGGAACAATCTTGACTGGATTTGTCATGCTAGCTGTTAACATCCCGATGGCAGCAATCAACACTGCTATGAATGACTTCCTAGGCGGTCTTGGAGGCGGTTCAGCTGTCCTTCTCGGTATCGTCCTTGGTGGAATGATGGCTGTTGACATGGGTGGACCAGTTAACAAAGCGGCTTATGTCTTTGGTACAGGTACGCTTGCAGCTACTGTTTCTTCAGGAGGTTCTGTAGCCATGGCAGCAGTTATGGCTGGAGGAATGGTGCCACCCCTTGCTATCTTTATCGCAACACTTCTTTTCAAAGATAAATTTACCAAAGAAGAACGTAACTCTGGTTTGACAAACATCATCATGGGTTTGTCCTTTATCACTGAGGGAGCGATTCCATTTGGTGCCGCTGACCCAGCTCGAGCTATCCCAAGCTTCATCCTTGGTTCAGCAGTAGCAGGCGGACTCGTTGGTCTTGCCGGAATCAAACTCATGGCGTCACACGGAGGAATCTTCGTTATTGCCCTTACTTCAAATGCTCTCCTTTACCTCGTTTCTGTCTTGGTAGGAGCAATCGTAAGTGGTGTGGTCTATGGTTACCTACGCAAACCACAAGCATAAAAAATAGAAAATGAAAAGATTGGACCGTTTGGTGCAGTCTTTTTCTCTTTCCGAAATGCCTGTGAAATATGGTATAATAGAAGAATGGCAAACAAGAATACAAGTAAAACAAGACGGAGACCGTCTAAAGCAGAACTCGAAAGAAAAGAAGCGATTCAACGAATGTTGATTTCGTTGGGAATCGCGCTTTTATTGATTTTCGCAGCCTTCAAATTAGGGGCTGCAGGTATAACCCTTTACAATCTAATTCGCTTGCTGGTGGGTAGCCTAGCTTATCTGGCAATATTCGGCCTATTAATCTATCTCTTCTTTTTCAAGTGGATACGAAAACAGGAAGGCCTCCTATCTGGCTTCTTCACTATATTTGCGGGCTTGCTCCTGATTTTTGAAGCCTACTTGGTTTGGAAATATGGTTTGGACAAGTCAGTTCTAAAAGGAACTATGGCTCAAGTTGTGACTGATTTGACTGGTTTTCGAACGACCAGTTTTGCTGGTGGAGGCTTGATTGGTGTTGGACTCTATGTACCAATCGCCTTTCTCTTTTCAAATATCGGTACTTACTTTATTGGTTCTATCTTGATTTTAGCAGGCGCTCTCCTAATCAGTCCTTGGTCTGTTTACGATATTGCTGAATTTTTCAGTAGAGGCTTTGCCAAATGGCGGGAAGGGCATGAGCGTCGAAAAGAGGAACGCTTTGTCAAACAAGAAGAAAAAGCTCGTCAAAAGGCTGAGGAAGAGGCTAGATTAGAACAAGAAGAGGCTGAAAAAGCCTTACTCGATTTGCCTCCTGTTGATATAGAAACAGGCGAAATTCTGACAGCAGATGTTGTACTTGACGCTCCACCTTTTCCAGAAGAAGAGTGGGTGGAACCAGAAATCATCCTACCTCAAGCTGAACTTGAATTCGCTGAACAGGAAGATGGCTCTGACGATGAAGATGTTCAGGTCGATTTTTCAGCCAAGGAAGCCCTCGAATACAAACTTCCAAGCTTACAACTCTTTGCCCCAGATAAACCAAAAGACCAGTCTAAAGAGAAGAAAATCGTTCGGGAAAATATCAAAATTCTAGAAGAAACCTTTGCTAGCTTTGGTATCAAGGTAACGGTTGAACGGGCTGAAATTGGGCCATCCGTGACTAAGTATGAAGTCAAGCCAGCAGTAGGTGTAAGGGTCAACCGCATTTCCAATCTCGCAGATGACCTCGCTCTAGCCTTGGCAGCCAAAGATGTCCGGATCGAAGCACCTATCCCAGGGAAATCCCTAGTCGGAATCGAAGTACCCAACTCTGAAATTGCGACAGTTTCTTTCCGTGAACTTTGGGAACAATCTCAAACGAAAGCTGAAAATCTCTTGGAAGTTCCTTTAGGGAAGGCTGTTAATGGAACCGCAAGAGCTTTTGACCTTTCTAAAATGCCCCACTTGCTAGTCGCAGGTTCAACGGGTTCAGGGAAGTCAGTAGCAGTTAACGGCATTATCGCTAGCATCCTCATGAAGGCGAGACCTGACCAAGTTAAATTTATGATGGTGGACCCTAAGATGGTTGAGTTGTCTGTTTACAATGACATTCCTCATCTCTTGATTCCAGTTGTGACCAATCCACGCAAGGCTAGCAAGGCCCTGCAAAAGGTTGTGGATGAGATGGAAAATCGTTATGAACTCTTTGCCAAGGTGGGAGTTCGGAATATTGCAGGTTTTAATGCCAAGGTCGAGGAATTTAATGCTCAATCTGAGTACAAGCAGATTCCACTGCCACTCATCGTTGTGATTGTAGATGAGTTGGCTGACCTTATGATGGTAGCCAGCAAGGAAGTGGAAGATGCCATTATCCGTCTCGGACAGAAGGCACGTGCTGCAGGTATCCACATGATTCTTGCGACCCAACGTCCATCCGTTGATGTCATTTCTGGTCTGATTAAGGCCAATGTCCCTTCTCGTGTCGCTTTCGCGGTTTCATCAGGGACAGACTCGCGAACCATCTTGGATGAAAATGGAGCTGAGAAACTGCTTGGACGTGGAGATATGCTCTTTAAACCAATCGATGAAAATCATCCAGTTCGTCTCCAAGGCTCCTTTATCTCGGATGATGATGTTGAACGCATTGTAAACTTCATCAAGGCTCAGGCTGATGCGGACTACGATGAGAGTTTTGATCCGGGTGAAGTTTCTGAAAATGAAGGAGAATTTTCAGATGGTGAATCTGGTGGAGACCCGCTTTTTGAAGAAGCCAAGGCTTTGGTAATCGAAACCCAGAAAGCCAGTGCATCTATGATTCAGCGTCGTTTATCAGTTGGATTTAACCGTGCGACCCGCCTCATGGAAGAACTGGAGATGGCAGGTGTCATCGGTCCAGCTGAAGGTACCAAACCTCGAAAAGTTTTACAACAATAAAAAAATAGCTTCTTTCCAAGTTTGGAGGGAAGCTATTTTACTGGCTATTGATTACTTTTATTTTCTGAAGTTGGAGTATTATTGGACTGTTTTTCACTATCAGTGGCAGGTTTACTTGGAGTAGGAGTAGAAGAATCCTGATTCGATGCTTTCTGCTCTTCTTTTTTCTCTTCCTTGACGCTAGATTTTGGTGTTTCCTCTTGCTGTGTTTTTTCTTGAGTGGTGTGATTTTCCTTATTGGGACTAGTATTTTCCTTAGGGGATTCTTTTTGAATTTCTTTGACAATTGTTGTCGTCTGGCTTGTCGTAGGTTCTTTTTTAGTATTTTTGTTATTATCCAATGCGTTCATAATCGTGATACTTGCGGTAATCAAGCCAAGGATACTAGCGATTGTAGCAACGGTTTTTTGAAAGACTGTAAAGCCTTTTTTGATGTGTTCTGTTTTTGGTTTTGAAGTTCTACGATAATTAGACATACATTCTCTCCTTTGATTAAAACTTATTATACCGCATTTCTTTAAAAAAATCTTAAAAAAAGAGGAATTGCCCTTTCTTGTCGCAGGCTCCGTTTCATGATACAATAGAAGGAGTGATTTTAGAAAGCGTGAGAAAACATGATTTACTTTGATAATTCGGCGACGACTAAGCCCTATCCTGAAGCACTTGAAACTTATATGCAGGTCGCTTCAAAAATTTTAGGAAATCCATCTAGTCTCCATCGTTTGGGAGACCAGGCAACACGAATTTTAGATGCTTCCCGTCAACAGATTGCAGATTTAATCGGTAAGAAAAGTGATGAAATCTTCTTTACATCTGGTGGGACAGAAGGAGATAACTGGGTCATCAAGGGTGTGGCTTTTGAAAAAGCCCAGTTTGGCAAGCACATCATCGTATCAGCCATTGAACATCCAGCAGTCAAGGAATCAGCTCTTTGGTTGACATCTCAAGGTTTTGAAGTGGATTTTGCTCCAGTTAATGAGAAAGGATTTGTGGATGTTGAGGCGCTAGCAGATTTGATACGACCAGATACGACCCTCGTTTCCATCATGGCAGTTAACAATGAAATCGGTTCTATCCAGCCCATTGAGGCTATTTCAAAACTATTGGCAGACAAACCGACTATTTCCTTCCACGTTGATGCGGTTCAGGCACTTGCCAAGATTCCGACTGAAAAGTATCTGACAGAACGAGTGGATTTTCGCGACTTTTTCTAGTCACAAGTTCCACGGAGTTCGTGGTGTTGGTTTTATCTATATCAAGTCTGGTAAGAAAATTACGCCACTGTTGACTGGTGGTGGTCAGGAGCGTGATTACCGTTCGACAACTGAAAATGTAGCAGGGATTGCAGCAACAGCTAAGGCCCTCCGTTTGTCTATGGAAAAGCTAGATTTCTTTACAAGCAAGACTGGGCAGATGAAGGCAGTGATTCGTCAAGCACTTCTGGACTATCCAGATATTTTTGTCTTTTCAGATGAGGAAGACTTTGCCCCTCATATCCTGACTTTTGGAATCAAAGGTGTTCGTGGTGAGGTTATTGTTCACGCTTTTGAAGACTATGATATTTTCATCTCAACGACCTCAGCTTGTTCATCTAAGGCAGGAAAACCAGCCGGAACCTTGATTGCCATGGGAGTGGACAAGAATAAAGCCCAGTCAGCTGTGCGTCTTAGTCTAGACCTTGAAAATGATATGAGTCAGGTCGAGCAGTTTTTGACCAAGTTAAAATTGATTTACAATCAAACTAGAAAAGTAAGATAGGAGCATTCATGCAATATTCAGAAATTATGATTCGCTACGGTGAGCTGTCAACTAAGGGTAAAAACCGTATGCGTTTCATCAATAAACTTCGCAATAATATTTCAGACGTTTTGTCTATCTATCCCCAAGTTAAGGTAACGGCAGATCGTGACCGTGCCCACGCTTACCTCAATGGAGCAGATTACACAGCAGTAGCAGAATCGCTCAAACAAGTTTTTGGAATTCAAAACTTTTCCCCTGTTTATAAGGTTGAAAAATCTGTAGAAGTTCTGAAGTCTGCTGTCCAAGAGATTATGAAAGATATCTACAAGGATGGCATGACCTTTAAATTTCTAGCAAGCGTAGCGACCACAACTTTGAGTTGGATAGTCGTGAACTCAATCAAACACTTGGAGGAGCTGTATTTGAAGCTATTCCAAATGTGCAAGCTCAAATGAAAAATCCTGATATCAATCTTCAGGTGGAGATTCGTGAGGAAGCTGCTTATATTTCTTATGAAACTATTCGTGGGGCCGGTGGTTTGCCAGTTGGAACTTCAGGTAAAGGGATGCTTATGTTGTCAGGAGGGATTGACTCACCTGTAGCAGGTTATCTTGCACTGAAACGTGGTGTAGATATCGAGGCCGTTCACTTTGCTAGTCCACCTTACACCAGTCCTGGTGCTCTTAAAAAAGCCCAAGATTTGACCCGTAAATTAACCAAGTTTGGTGGAAATATCCAGTTTATCGAAGTTCCTTTTACAGAGATTCAAGAGGAAATCAAGGCCAAAGCGCCAGAAGCCTATCTCATGACCTTGACGCGTCGTTTTATGATGCGGATTACCGACCGTATTCGTGAGGTACGAAATGGTTTGGTTATTATCAATGGGGAAAGTCTTGGTCAAGTAGCCAGTCAAACTCTTGAAAGTATGCAGGCTATTAACGCTGTGACCAACACTCCCATCATCCGTCCAGTTGTGACAATGGATAAGTTGGAAATCATTGACATTGCTCAGGCAATAGATACCTTTGACATTTCAATCCAGCCGTTTGAAGACTGTTGTACGATTTTTGCACCTGACCGTCCTAAGACTAATCCTAAGATTAAGAATGCAGAGCAGTATGAAGCACGCATGGATGTTGAAGCTTTGGTTGAGCGAGCAGTGGCTGGAATCATGATTACTGAGATAACACCGCAGGTTGAAAAAGATGAAGTGGATGACTTGATTGACAATCTTCTCTAATCAGAAAATCCAGAAGAATTTAGAAAAATAGATGAAAAAGTTAGTTTTTAATTCCAAAAGTGGAAGCAAAACTAACTTTTTTTTCTATAATTGTGATATAATAAAATAAAATTTTGAATATAGAGAGTTTTCTGACAATGAATCAATCCTACTTTTATCTAAAAATGAAAGAACACAAACTCAAGGTTCCTTATACAGGTAAGGAACGCCGTGTGCGTGTTCTTCTGCCTAAAGATTATGAGAAAGACACGAATCGTTCCTATCCTGTTGTTTACTTTCATGACGGGCAAAATGTTTTTTATAGCAAGGAGTCTTTCATTGGTCATTCATGGAAGATTATCCCAGCTATTAAGCGTAATCCTGATATCAGTCGCATGATTGTCGTAGCCATTGATAATGATGGAATGGGGCGGATGAATGAGTATGCGGCATGGAAGTTCCAAGAATCTCCTATTCCGGGGCAGCAGTTTGGCGGTAAGGGTGTGGAATATTCTGAGTTTGTCATGGAGGTTGTCAAACCTTTTATCGATGAGACCTACCGTACCAAAGCTGATCGCCAGCATACGGCTATGATTGGCTCCTCACTAGGTGGCAATATTACCCAGTTTATCGGTTTGGAATACCAAGACCAAATTGGATGTCTCGGGGTCTTTTCATCTGCCAACTGGCTCCACCAAGAAGCCTTTAACCGCTATATCGAGCGTCAGCAACTATCGCCTGACCAGCGCATCTTCATCTATGTAGGAACGGAAGAAGCGGATGATACAGATAAGACCTTGATGGCTGGTAATATCAAACAAGCCTATATCGACTCGTCGCTACGCTATTACCATGATTTGATAGCAGGGGGAGTTCATTTGGACAATCTTGTCTTGAAAGTTCAGTCTGGTGCTATCCATAGTGAGATTCCATGGTCTGAAAATTTACCAGACTGTCTGAGATTTTTTGCAGAAAACTGGTAAAGTAAGAAAGGAGAAAATATGCATATTGAACATCTTAGCCACTGGAGTGGCAATCTTAACCGTGAAATGTACCTTAACCGTTATGGTCATGCTGGAATTCCAGTTGTGGTTTTTGCTTCATCAGGTGGTAGTCACAACGAATACTATGATTTTGGCATGATTGATGCCTGTGCTTCTTTTATCGAGGAAGGCCGTGTTCAGTTCTTTACCCTATCCAGTGTAGATAGTGAGAGCTGGTTGGCCACTTGGAAAAATGGGCACGACCAAGCAGAGATGCATCGTGCCTACGAGCGCTATGTGATTGAGGAGGCCATTCCTTTTATCAAGCACAAGACAGGTTGGTTTGATGGAATGATGACGACAGGTTGCTCTATGGGAGCCTATCATGCAGTCAATTTCTTCCTTCAGCATCCAGATGTCTTTACCAAGGTGATAGCTCTTAGTGGTGTTTACGACGCACGTTTTTTTGTCGGTGATTACTACAATGACGATGCTATTTACCAAAACTCGCCAGTAGATTATATCTGGAACCAAAACGACGGCTGGTTTATTGACCGTTACCGTCAGGCAGAGATTGTGCTTTGTACGGGTCTCGGTGCCTGGGAACAAGATGGCTTGCCATCCTTCTACAAGCTCAAAGAAGCCTTTGATCAGAAACAAATTCCAGCCTGGTTTGCTGAATGGGGACGCGATGTCGCCCACGACTGGGAATGGTGGAGCAAACAAATGCCTTATTTCCTCGGCAATCTCTATTTATAAAAGGAGTTACCTATGAATTACCTTGTTATTTCTCCCTACTATCCACAAAACTTTCAACAGTTTACCATCGAACTTGCCAATAAAGGCATCACAGTCTTGGGAATTGGTCAAGAACCATACGAGCAATTAGATGAGTCTTTGCGCAATAGCCTGACCGAGTATTTCCGTGTTGACAATCTTGAAAATATAGATGAAGTCAAACGTGCAGTTGCTTTTCTCTTTTATAAACATGGCCCAATTGACCGTATTGAATCCCACAATGAATACTGGCTTGAGCTAGATGCAACACTCAGAGAACAATTCAATGTCTTTGGTGCCAAACCAGAGGATCTCAAAAAGACGAAATTTAAGTCTGAAATGAAGAAGCTTTTCAAAAAAGCAGGTGTCCCTGTGGTCCCTGGAGCTGTTATCAAGACGGAAGCAGATGTGGATCAAGCAGTGAACGAAATCGGTCTTCCAATGATTGCCAAACCTGATAATGGAGTGGGAGCAGCCGCAACCTTTAAGATTGAGACAGAAGACGATATCAATCACTTCAAGTCTGAGTGGGATCATTCAACTGTTTATTTCTTTGAGAAATTTGTCACCTCTAGCGAAATTTGTACCTTTGATGGTCTTGTGGACAAGGATGGTAAAATTGTCTTCTCAACAACCTTTGATTACGCCTATACACCGCTTGATCTCATGATTTACAAGATGGACAATTCTTATTACGTTCTCAAGGATATGGATCCTAAATTACGTAAATATGGTGAGGCAATTGTCAAAGAATTTGGTATGAAAGAACGGTTCTTCCATATTGAGTTCTTCCGTGAAGGGGACGACTACATTGCCATTGAGTACAATAACCGTCCTGCAGGTGGTTTCACCATTGATGTTTATAACTTTGCTCATTCCTTGGACCTCTATCGTGGCTATGCAGCTATTGTAGCAGGAGAAGAGTTCCCAGCGTCAGAATTTGAACCTCAGTATTGTTTGGCTACTTCTCGCCGTGCAAATGCTCACTATGTTTATTCAGAAGAGGATTTGCTTGCCAAATACAGTCAGCAGTTCAAGGTTAAAAAAATCATGCCAGCGGCCTTTGCGGAACTTCAAGGAGATTACCTTTATATGCTGACAACTCCGAGTCGACAAGAAATGGATCAGATGATTAAGGATTTTGGTCAGCGTCAGGCTTAAGAGACTATCGGATTAAGGAAACGGCCCCCTTAATCCTTTTGTTTTTTTTATAAGAAATAAAACCGCTTTCTTATATAATCTTTCGGAAAAAGTAGTTGCTAAAAGATATAAAAAAATTGATAGAATAAGGATTGTCTAAAAAATTTTAAGGAGAATCTATCAAATGGATTTCACATGGGCAATTAAATATGCCACTGAATTTTTGGGAACTGCTATTTTGATCATTCTTGGAAATGGTGCAGTTGCCAACGTTGAACTTAAAGGTACGAAAGGTCACCAAAGTGGCTGGATCGTTATCGCTGTTGGTTATGGTATGGGGGTTATGATCCCAGCATTAATGTTTGGTAACGTATCTGGAAACCACATCAACCCAGCCTTCACTCTTGGACTTGCAATCAGCGGTCTCTTCCCTTGGGCACAAGTTGCGCCTTATATCATCGCACAAGTTTTGGGTGCTATCTTTGGTCAAGCCTTGGTTGTGGCAACACACCGCCCATACTACTTGAAAACTGAAAATCCAAACAACATTTTGGGTACTTTCTCAACAATTTCAAGTTTGGATAATGGTACAAAAGAATCACATTTTGCAGCAACTGTTAATGGTTTTGTAAATGAGTTTGTTGGTTCATTTGTTCTTTTCTTCGCAGCCCTTGGTATGACTAAAAACTTCTTTGGTTCTGAAGTTCTTCAATACATGAAACAAATGGCTAGTCAAGCAGGTCAAAATGTTGACTTTTCTGATTTAGCAATCAAAGCCCAAGTAGCACCACATACTGCTTCAGGACTTTCAGTAGCTCACTTGGCACTTGGTTTCCTAGTTATGGCCTTGGTAACATCACTTGGTGGACCTACAGGACCTGCCTTGAACCCAGCCCGTGACTTGGGACCACGTCTCCTTCATGCTTTCCTTCCAAAATCAGTTCTTGGTGAGCACAAAGGTGATTCAAAATGGTGGTACTCTTGGGTACCAGTAGTAGCACCGATCGCAGCAGCAATTGCCGCAGTAGCTATCTTCAAATTCCTTTACCTATAAGAAATTGAAACCGAGGAAATCCTCGGTTTTTTTAGGGTGAAAATTTTTACGAAAAAAATCGGTAAATCTGAGCATAATTTCTTGTAAAAAAATTCTAAAAATCCTTTAAAAATAAAAGAGTTGGAGGAGTTTATGAATGTAAATCAGATTGTACGGATTATTCCTACTTTAAAAAGTTAATAATAGAAAATTAAATGAAACATTTTTATATTGAAACCCTTGGCATGAAAGCTCTGTTAGAAGAGTCGGCCTTTCTGTCACTAGGGGACCAAACAGGTCTTGAAAAAGCTGGTTTTAGAAGAAGCTCCAAGTATGCGTACTCGTAAGGTAGAGGGAAGAAAAAAACTAGCTAGATTGATTATCAAGGTGAAAAATCCCTTGGAAATTGAAGGACTCTTATCTAAAAACGAATTCGATTCATCGATTATATAAAAGGTCAAAATGGCTACGCTTTTGAAATTTTTTTCACCAGAAAATGATTTGATTTTTGATTCATGCAGAAAATGACAGAGCAAGTCTAGTAGAAGTAGGAGAAAAGCCAGAATTTCAAACAGATCTGGAGTCAATTTCTTTAAGTAAATTTGAGATTTCTATGGAATTACACCTCCCAACTGATGTCGAAAGTTTCTTGGAAGTATCTGAAGTTGGGACATCCCTTGATTTTATTCCAGCTCAGGGTCAAGATTTGACTGTGGATAATGCCGTTACTTGGGACTTATCTATGCTCAAGTTCTTGGTTAATGAATTAGACATAGCAAGTCTGCGCCAGAAATTTGAGTCTACCGAATATTTTATTCCTAAGTCTGAAAAATTCTTCCTTGGAAAAGATAGAAATAATGTTGAATTATGGTTTGAAGAAGTATGAAGTGGACCAAGATTATTAAAAAAATAGAAGACCAAATCGAGGCAGGGATTTATCCCGGAGCCTCTTTTACGTATTTTAAGGACAAGCAATGGACGGAGTTCTATTTAGGCCAGAGTGACCCAGAGCATGGCTTGCAGACTGAGGCAGGACTAGTTTATGACCTAGCCAGTGTCAGCAAGGTTGTTGGGGTTGGTACGGTTTTTACCTTTTTGTGGGAAAAAGGCAAATTAGATATTGATAAACCAGTAACAGATTTTTTAGCTGAGAGTGATTATCCAGACATCACTATTCGCCAGCTTTTAACACACGCCACAGATCTTGATCCGTTTATTCCCAATCGTGATCTTTTAACAGCCTATGAATTAAAGGAAGCGATGTTTCATCTCAATAGACGAAGTCAGCCAGCCTTTCTTTATTCGGATGTTCATTTTTTGCTTTTGGGCTTTATTTAGAAAGAATATTTAATCAAGACTTGGATGTGATTTTACAAGAACAAGTCTGGAATTTTTGGGGAATGACGGAAACCCAATTTGGACCTGTTGGGCGTGCTGTTCCAACAGTTAGAGGTGTAGAGGCAGGTATGGTACATGATCCCAAGGCTCGTCTCCTGGGCAGACATGCTGGTAGTGCTGGTTTGTTTTCGACTGTAAAGGATTTACAAATCTTTTTAGAACACTATTTAGCAGATGATTTTGCAAGAGATTTGAGTCAAAATTTTTCTCCTTTGGATGACAAGGAACGTTCTTTGGCATGGAATTTGGAGGGAGATTGGCTAGACCATACGGGCTATACAGGTACCTTTATCATGTGGAATCGCCAGAAGCAAGAAGCGGCTATTTTCCTATCAAATCGTACCTATGAAAAGGATGAGAGAGCTCAATGGATATTAGACCGCAATCAAGTGATGGACTTGATTCGTAAAGAAGAGTAAGGAGAGACATGTCAAACAGTTTAAAAGGGACTTTATTAACAGTTGTGGCTGGGATTGCTTGGGGCTTGTCAGGAACGAGTGGCCAATACCTGATGGCACATGGAATTTCGTCTCTGGTTTTAACTAACTTACGACTTTTAATTGCCGGTGGAATTCTCATGCTCTTAGCTTATGCTACTGCAAAGGATAAAATGCTGGCCTTTTTAAAGGATAGAAAGAGTTTGCTGTCTCTTCTTATTTTTGCTCTAATTGGTCTCTTCCTCAACCAATTCGCCTATCTAACTGCTATTCAGGAGACCAATGCAGGAACAGCGACTGTGCTTCAGTATGTTTGTCCTGTCGGGATTTTGATTTATAGCTGTATCAAGGATAAGGTAGCACCGACACTGGGAGAGATTGTTTCTATCATATTCGCCATCGGAGGGACCTTTCTGATCGCCACTCATGGGCAGTTGGACCAGTTATCCATGACACCTGCCGGTCTGTTCTGGGGTCTCTTTTCTGCTCTGACTTACGCACTTTATATCATTTTGCCCATAGCCTTGATTAAGAAGTGGGGGAGCAGTTTGGTCATTGGTGTGGGAATGGTCATAGCAGGTTTAGTCGCCCTTCCTTTTACAGGAGTTCTACAGACTGCTATCCCAACTAGTCTTGATTTTCTCCTTGCATTTGCGGGCATTATCCTTATCGGGACTGTCTTTGCCTATACGGCGTTCTTAAAAGGAGCCAGTCTGATTGGACCAGTTAAGTCAAGTTTGTTGGCTTCAATTGAGCCAATCTCGGCGGTTTTCTTTGCCTTCCTAATTATGAATGAACAATTTTATCCTATTGATTTTCTTGGCATGGCAATGATATTAGTTGCCGTAACCTTGATTTCTTTGAAAGATTTAGTCTTAGAAAAATAAAAAAGCCTCTTTGTCTGTGACAGAGAGGTTTTATGTAGTATTTTATACTCAATGAAAATCAAAGAGCAAACTAGGAAACTAGCCGCAGGCTGTACTTGAGTACGGCAAGGCGACGTTGACGCGGTTTGAATTTGATTTTCGAAGAGTATTAATTGTTTTCAAGATAAAATTCAAAACGTTCGCCTACATATTGACTTTTTAACGTATTCAAATGCAGTACCATCTTCTAGGTAGGAAACCTGAGTCAAACCAAGAATAGCATGTCCTTTTTCAACTTCCAAATAGTGGGCAATTTTTTCTTTAGCGAGGCGAGCATAAATAGTCTGCTGTGATTTACCGATGCGGTAGCCGTGTTTTTGCAAGGTTTGGAAGAAATGACTGGTGATTTCTTCTTTTTTAAAGTCCTTAATGAATTTTTCAGGAATAGAAGCAACTTCATAAACTAGAGGAACTTGGTCGGCATAGCGAACCCGCTCCATTCGGATAATATTCTCTGTTGGAGAAATTCCTAGCTTGGCAACTTCCTGCTCATTGGGAATGGTTTTTCTGTAGGAAATGAGCTGGCTAGAGGGAACTTTACCTTGGGACTTAACAATTTCAGTAAAACTTGTTGTCCCTCTCATCTTTTCTTGTACACGTGTACTGGATACAAAGGTTCCACTTCCTACACGGCGCTCTAAAACGCCTTCTTCGACCAAGAGGGAAATAGCTTGGCGGAGGGTCATGCGGCTGACCGCAAACTGCTCTGCTAAATCTCTTTCACTGGGAAGCCTCTCACCAATAGCCCAACGGTGCTCGTCAATATCCTTTTTAATCTGATCATGGATTTTCATATAAGCAGGTAGCATATTTTTCACTTCATTTCTATCTTTTCTCTATTGTACCTCAATAAACTAGAAAAAGTCAATCTTCGCCTTGTTTAGTTGGTAATTCGCCCTTATTTGTGATAGAATATTGAAAAAAGATATTTCTTTTGAGAAAGGGAAAAGATGAGCAACATTTCAACTGATTTGCAAGATGTAGAAAAAATCATTGTATTGGACTATGGTAGCCAATACAACCAGCTGATTTCACGCCGTATCCGTGAGATTGGTGTTTTTTCAGAACTAAAAAGCCATAAAATTTCAGCTGCTGAAGTTCGTGAAATCAATCCTGTAGGAATCATCCTTTCAGGTGGTCCAAACTCTGTATACGAAGATGGTTCATTTGATATTGACCCAAAAATCTTCGAACTTGGAATTCCAATTTTGGGAATCTGTTACGGTATGCAGTTATTGACCCATAAACTTGGAGGAAAAGTTGTTCCTGCAGGTGACGCTGGAAATCGTGAATACGGTCAATCAACCCTAACTCACACACCATCAGCGCTTTTTGAATCAACACCTGATAAACAGACTGTTTTGATGAGCCACGGCGATGCAGTTACCGAGATTCCTGCTGACTTTGTTCGTACAGGTACATCAGCTGACTGCCCTTATGCAGCCATTGAAAACCCAGATAAACACATTTACGGTATCCAATTCCACCCAGAAGTTCGTCATTCTGTATACGGAAATGATATCCTTCGTAACTTTGCCCTTAACATCTGTAAGGCTAAAGGCGACTGGTCAATGGATAACTTCATTGATATGCAGATCCAAAAAATTCGTGAAACCGTCGGTGATAAACGTGTCCTTCTTGGTCTATCAGGTGGTGTTGACTCTTCAGTTGTTGGAGTTCTTCTCCAAAAAGCGATTGGCGATCAATTGATCTGTATCTTCGTAGACCATGGTCTTCTTCGTAAAGGAGAAGCGGACCAAGTTATGGACATGCTTGGTGGCAAGTTTGGTTTGAATATCGTCAAAGCAGACGCTGCTAAACGTTTCCTTGACAAACTTGCTGGCGTTTCTGACCCTGAACAAACGTAAAATCATCGGTAACGAGTTTGTGTATGTATTTGATGACGAAGCAAGCAAGCTCAAAGATGTTAAATTCCTTGCTCAAGGTACGCTTTACACAGACGTGATTGAGTCTGGTACAGATACAGCTCAAACTATCAAGTCACACCACAACGTGGGTGGTCTTCCAGAAGACATGCAGTTTGAATTGATTGAACCACTCAACACTCTTTACAAGGATGAAGTTCGTGCCCTTGGTACAGAGCTTGGTATGCCAGACCATATCGTATGGCGCCAACCATTCCCAGGACCAGGACTTGCGATCCGTGTCATGGGTGAAATCACTGAAGAGAAACTTGAAACCGTTCGTGAATCAGACGCTATTCTTCGTGAAGAAATTGCCAAAGCTGGCCTTGACCGTGATATCTGGCAATACTTCACAGTTAACACAGGCGTTCGTTCAGTCGGTGTTATGGGTGACGGTCGTACGTACGACTACACGATTGCAATCCGAGCTATTACCTCTATCGATGGTATGACTGCTGATTTTGCCAAAATTCCATGGGAAGTGCTTCAAAAAATCTCAGTACGTATCGTAAACGAAGTAGACCATGTTAACCGTATCGTCTATGATATTACAAGTAAACCACCTGCAACCGTTGAGTGGGAGTAGTCATCTAAGGACTAATTTATGTAGTTTAATGAGCCAGTATCTTTGGGTACTGGTTTTTACTTTTCTAGACTTTTTGGCTACTTGTTAAAACTGGGTTAATTTTCGACAGTTTAACAATTATTATACAAAGCTTATACTTAATGACAATCAAAGAGCAAACTAGGAAGCTAGCCGCAGGTTGCTCAAAGCACTACTTTGAGGTTGCAGATGGAAGCTGACCTGGTTTGAAGAGTATTAAAAGATTAGAATTGTCAAAACAATCTGTCTAGGCTTGATTTTATCACTTATTTACTATAAAATGAGAAGGAAAAACGTCAAACTTTTATATTGCAAATAGGAGAAAACATGACAAAAATATTAAAACGTCCTGAGGTTTTATCACCTGCAGGAACTTTAGAGAAGCTAAAAGTAGCTGTTCAATATGGAGCGGATGCTGTCTTTATCGGTGGTCAGGCCTATGGTCTTCGTAGCCGTGCCGGAAACTTTACTTTCGAGCAGATGGAAGAAGGTGTCCAGTTTGCTGCCAAGTATGGTGCCAAAGTCTATGTAGCTGCCAACATGGTTATGCACGAAGGAAATGAAGCTGGTGCTGGTGAGTGGTTCCGTAAACTGCGTGATATCGGGATTGCAGCAGTTATCGTATCTGATCCAGCCTTGATTATGATTGCAGCAACAGAAGCACCAGGTCTTGAAATCCACCTCTCTACCCAAGCAAGTGCAACTAACTATGAAACACTTGAGTTCTGGAAAGAACTGGGCTTGACTCGTGTCGTTTTGGCGCGTGAGGTTTCAATGGAAGAATTGGCAGAAATTCGTAAACGCACAGATGTTGAGATTGAAGCCTTTGTCCATGGAGCAATGTGTATTTCCTACTCAGGTCGTTGCACACTTTCAAACCATATGAGTATGCGTGATGCTAACCGTGGTGGTTGCTCTCAGTCTTGCCGTTGGAAATACGACCTCTACGATATGCCATTTGGGAAAGAACGCAAGAGTTTGAAAGGTGAAATTCCTGAAGAATTTTCAATGTCAGCTGTTGATATGTCCATGATTGACCATATCCCAGATATGATTGAAAACGGTGTGGACAGTCTCAAGATTGAAGGTCGTATGAAGTCTATTCACTACGTATCAACAGTAACCAACTGCTACAAGGCGGCTGTTGATGCCTATCTAGAAAGTCCAGAAAAGTTTGAAGCTATCAAGCAAGACTTGATTGATGAGATGTGGAAGGTTGCCCAACGTGAATTAGCAACAGGTTTCTACTATGGTACACCATCTGAAAATGAGCAGTTATTTGGTGCTCGTCGTAAAATTCCTGAATACAAGTTTGTCGCTGAAGTGGTTTCTTATGATGATGCGACACAAACAGCAACCATTCGTCAACGGAACGTCATTAACGAAGGCGATCAAGTTGAGTTTTACGGCCCAGGTTTCCGTCACTTTGAAACGTATATCGAAGATTTGCATGATGCCAAAGGCAATAAAATCGACCGCGCTCCAAATCCGATGGAACTCTTGACAATCAAAGTCCCACAACCTGTTCAAGCTGGAGATATGGTTCGAGCTCTTAAAGAAGGTCTCATCAATCTTTATAAGGAAGATGGAACCAGCGTCACAGTTCGTGCTTAATAAAGCGTGCAGGAGACGAAATCTTTCTAGTTGCTTTCCCTTTAATTCTTCTTACTAAAAGAGCATTAGGTTAAAGAAAATATATTAATTTTCATCCGAGATTTCATCTCGGATTTTTTCAATATTTTTCAGAAAGGTCTAGATAATGGTCGGATTTATTACAAGTTTTTTACAAAGTTTTTCTATATAATAGGCTTAAAAAAATAGTAAAATTGTAAATAATTTTCATTAAACGCTTTCAATGTTAGTAAAAAGTTGACAAATCCAATTTTTAGGACTAAACTAAGTAAGTAAATTTTAATTAAAAGGAGAATTCGTCATGAATTTAACATTTTTCGGTCTATGTCTTGCCTGTATGGGTGTATCTCTTGGTGAGGGTCTGTTGATGAATGGTTTGTTGAAATCAGTAGCTCGCCAACCAGATATTATCGCTGAGTTTCGTAGCTTGATGTTTTTAGGGGTTGCCTTTATTGAAGGAACTTTCTTCGTAACTCTTGTCTTCTCATTTATTATTAAATAACGAAATATAAATTGGAGAAGGGAGAATGTTAGATGGAAGAAAGTATCAATCCAACCATCAATATTGGTCCTGTTACCTTTGATTTAACTTTGACAGCCTTGACTTTGCTGTCTGTGTTTCTGATTTTTGCATTTATCTATTGGGCAAGTCGTAATATGACTTTGAAACCCAAAGGTAAACAAAATGTACTAGAGTATCTCTATGATTTTGTAATTGGATTTACAGAACCTAACCTTGGTTCCCACTACATAAAAGATTACTCACTCTTTTACTTATGTTTATTTCTTTTTATGGTCATCGCCAATAATCTTGGTTTGATGGCTAAACTTCAAACAACAGATGGGACAAACCTTTGGACATCGCCAACTGCAAATCTTTCATTTGACCTTGTCTTGTCTTTCTGTATTATTGTGATGGCGCACATTGAGGGGATTCGTCGTCGTGGGATTAAACAATACCTAAAAGGTTTTGTAACTCCTGCATTTATGACACCGATGAATCTACTTGAAGAAGTCACGAATTTCCTTTCTCTTGCTTTGCGGATTTTTGGGAATATCTTTGCAGGTGAAGTAATGACAAGCTTGCTTCTCTTACTTTCACATCAGGCTATTTTTTGGTATCCAATCGCATTGGGACAAACTTAGTTTGGACTGCATTTTCCGTGTTCATTTCTTGTGTACAGGCCTATGTCTTTACACTATTATCCTCTATGTACCTAGGAAATAAAATTAATGATGAAGAGTAGAAAGGAGTAACTGATGCACGTAACAGTAGGTGAATTAATTGGTAATTTTATTTTAATCGCTGGCTCTTTTATCCTTTTGCTAGTCTTGATTAAAAAATTTGCATGGTCTAATATTACAGGCATTTTCGAAGAAAGAGCTGAAAAAATTGCTTCAGATATTGATAGAGCTGAAGAAGCACGTCAAAAAGCAGAAGTATTGGCTCAAAAACGCGAAGATGAATTGGCTGGTAGCCGTAAAGAAGCTAAGACAATCATTGAGAATGCGAAAGGAAACAGCTGAGAAAAGTAAGGCTAGTATTTTAGCAGATGCTAAACTAGAAGCAGGACGCTTAAAAGAAAAAGCAAACCAAGAAATTGCTCAAAACAAAGCTGAAGCTTTACAAAGCGTTAAGGGTGAGGTAGCAGATTTGACAATCAGCTTGGCTGGTAAAATCATCTCACAAAACCTTGATGGTCATGCCCATAAAGAACTCATTGATCAGTATATCGATCAGCTAGGAGAAGCTTAATGGACAAGAAAACAGTAAAGGTAATTGAAAAATACAGCATGCCTTTTGTCCAATTGGTACTTGAAAAAGGAGAAGAAGACCGTATCTTTTCAGACTTGACTCAAATCAAGCAAGTTGCTGAAGAAACAGGTTTACCTTCTTTTTTAAAAAAAGTGGCAGTAGACGAGTCTGACAAGGAAAAAACGATTGCTTTCTTCCAAGACTCTGTGTCACCTTTATTGCAAAACTTGATCCAGGTTCTTATCTACAATCACAGAGCAAATCTTTTTTATGATGTGCTTGTAGATTGTTTGAACCGACTTGAAAAAGAAACAAATCGATTTGAAGTGACGATTACTTCTGCTCATCCTTTAACAGATGAACAAAAGAGTCGCTTGCTCCCTTTGATTGAGAAAAAAATGTCTCTGAAAGTAAGGAGTGTAAAAGAACAAATCGATGAAAGTCTCATTGGTGGTTTTGTCATTTTTGCCAATCACAAGACAATTGATGTGAGTATTAAACAACAACTTAAAGTTGTTAAAGAAAATTTGAAATAGAAAGTGGTGTTCTTTTGGCAATTAACGCACAAGAAATCAGCGCTTTAATTAAGCAACAAATTGAAAATTTCAAACCCAATTTTGATGTGACTGAAACAGGTGTTGTAACCTATATCGGGGATGGTATCGCGCGTGCTCACGGCCTTGAAAATGCCATGAGTGGAGAGTTGTTGATTTTTGAAAACGGCTCTTATGGTATGGCTCAAAACTTGGAGTCAACAGACGTTGGTATTATCATCCTAGGTGACTTTACAGATATCCGTGAAGGCGATACAATCCGCCGTACAGGTAAAATCATGGAAGTCCCAGTAGGTGAAAGTCTGATTGGTCGTGTTGTGGATCCTCTTGGTCGTCCAGTTGACGGTCTTGGAGAAATCCACACTGATAAAACTCGTCCAGTAGAAGCGCCAGCTCCTGGTGTTATGCAACGTAAGTCTGTATCAGAACCATTGCAAACTGGTTTGAAAGCTATTGACGCCCTTGTACCGATTGGTCGTGGTCAACGTGAGTTGATTATCGGTGACCGTCAGACAGGGAAAACAACCATTGCGATTGATACAATCTTGAACCAAAAAGGTCAAGATATGATCTGTATCTATGTTGCGATTGGACAAAAAGAATCAACAGTTCGTACGCAAGTAGAAACACTACGTCAGTACGGTGCCTTGGATTACACAATCGTTGTGACAGCCTCTGCTTCACAACCATCTCCATTGCTCTTCCTAGCTCCTTATGCTGGGGTTGCTATGGCGGAAGAATTTATGTACCAAGGTAAGCATGTTTTGATCGTTTATGATGATCTTTCAAAACAAGCGGTAGCTTATCGTGAACTCTCTCTCTTGCTTCGTCGTCCTCCAGGTCGTGAAGCCTTCCCAGGGGATGTTTTCTACCTTCATAGTCGTTTGCTTGAGCGCTCAGCTAAAGTTTCTGATGAACTTGGTGGTGGATCAATTACAGCCCTACCATTTATCGAGACACAAGCAGGAGATATCTCTGCCTATATCGCAACCAACGTGATTTCTATCACTGATGGACAAATCTTCCTTGGCGATGGTCTCTTCAATGCGGGTATTCGTCCAGCCATCGATGCGGGTTCATCTGTATCTCGTGTAGGTGGTTCTGCACAAATCAAAGCCATGAAAAAGGTTGCTGGTACACTTCGTATCGACCTTGCTTCATACCGTGAGTTGGAAGCCTTCACTAAGTTTGGTTCTGACTTGGACGCAGCAACACAGGCTAAGTTGAACCGTGGACGTCGTACAGTTGAAGTCTTGAAACAACCTGTTCACAAACCATTACCTGTTGAGAAACAAGTAACCATTCTTTATGCTTTGACACATGGTTTCTTGGATACTGTTCCAGTAGATGATATTGTTCGTTTCGAGGAAGAGTTCCATGCCTTCTTTGATGCTCAACATCCAGAGATTTTGGAAACCATTCGTGATACAAAAGACTTGCCAGAAGAAGCAGTCTTGGATGCTGCGATTACAGAGTTTCTCAATCAAACCAGCTTCCAATAAGAATAGAGGTGTCAGATGGCAGTATCTCTAAATGATATTAAAACAAAAATCGCCTCAACAAAAAATACGAGTCAAATCACTAATGCCATGCAGATGGTATCAGCTGCTAAGCTAGGTCGTTCTGAAGAAGCTGCTCGCAACTTCCAAGTATACGCTCAAAAAGTTCGCAAGCTCTTGACAGATATCCTTCATGGAAATGGAGCTGGTGGTTCAACCAATCCGATGTTGATTAGCCGTCCTGTGAAGAAGACAGGCTATATCGTCATTACTTCAGATCGCGGTTTGGTTGGAGGTTATAATTCCTCTATTCTGAAAGCCGTTATGGAGTTGAAGGAAGAATACCATCCAGATGGTACAGGTTTTGAAATGATCTGTATCGGTGGAATGGGAGCTGATTTCTTTAAAGCTCGTGGTATTCAACCACTTTATGAATTACGTGGCTTGGCAGATCAACCTAGCTTTGATGAAGTTCGTAAGATTATTTCAAAAACTGTTGAAATGTACCAAAATGAACTTTTTGATGAGCTCTATGTCTGCTACAACCACCATGTCAATACGCTAACCAGTCAAATGCGTGTGGAACAAATGCTTCCGATTGTTGACTTGGATCCAAATGAAGCGGATGAAGAGTACAGCTTGACTTTTGAATTGGAAACCAGCCGAGAAGAAATTTTGGAGCAGTTGTTGCCTCAGTTTGCAGAAAGTATGATTTACGGGGCTATTATCGATGCCAAGACAGCTGAAAATGCTGCTGGTATGACAGCCATGCAAACAGCGACAGATAATGCTAAGAAAGTCATTAATGATTTGACAATTCAGTATAACCGTGCCAGACAGGCGGCGATTACACAAGAAATTACAGAAATCGTAGCAGGAGCTAGTGCCTTAGAATAGGCTCTAGTCCAGCTCGCATGAAAATGAACTTAGGACCTAGTTAAGCTAGGAACCGACAGTATCTTATATAGAATAGGAGAAGGAGATGAGTTCAGGTAAAATTGCTCAGGTTATCGGTCCCGTTGTAGACGTCTTGTTTGCAGCAGGGGAAAAAAACTTCCTGAGATTAACAATGCACTTGTCGTCTACAAAAAAATGACGAAAGAAAAAAACAAAAAAATCGTCCTTGAAGTAGCCTTGGAGTTGGGAGATGGTATGGTCCGTACTATCGCCATGGAATCAACAGATGGGTTGACTCGTGGAATGGAAGTATTGGACACAGGTCGTCCAATCTCTGTACCAGTAGGTAAAAGAAACTTTGGGACGTGTCTTCAATGTTTTGGGAGATACCATTGACTTGGAAGCTCCTTTTTACAGAAGATGCAGAGCGTCAGCCAATTCATAAAAAAAGCTCCAACTTTTGATGAGTTGTCTACCTCTTCTGAAATCCTTGAAACAGGGATTAAGGTTATCGACCTTCTTGCCCCTTACCTTAAAAGGTGGTAAAGGTTGGACTTTTCGGTGGTGCCGGAGTTGGTAAAAACCGTCTTGATTCAAGAATTGATTCACAACATTGCCCAAGAACACGGTGGTATTTCAGTATTTACTGGTGTTGGGGAACGTACTCGTGAGGGGAATGACCTTTACTGGGAAATGAAAGAATCAGGCGTTATCGAGAAAACAGCCATGGTATTTGGTCAGATGAATGAGCCACCAGGAGCACGTATGCGTGTTGCCCTTACTGGTTTGACAATCGCTGAATACTTCCGTGATGTAGAAGGCCAAGACGTGCTTCTCTTTATCGATAATATCTTCCGTTTCACTCAGGCTGGTTCAGAAGTATCTGCCCTTTTGGGTCGTATGCCATCAGCCGTTGGTTACCAACCAACACTTGCTACGGAAATGGGTCAATTGCAAGAGCGTATTACATCAACCAAGAAGGGTTCTGTAACCTCTATCCAGGCTATCTATGTGCCAGCGGATGACTATACTGACCCAGCGCCAGCAACAGCCTTCGCTCACTTGGATTCAACAACTAAACTTGGAACGTAAGTTGGTACAATTGGGTATCTACCCAGCCGTTGACCCACTTGCTTCAAGCTCACGTGCCTTGGCACCTGAAATCGTTGGAGAAGAGCACTATGCAGTTGCTGCTGAAGTAAAACGTGTTCTTCAACGTTACCATGAGTTGCAAGATATCATTGCTATCCTTGGTATGGATGAGCTTTCTGATGAAGAAAAGACCTTGGTTGCTCGTGCCCGTCGTATCCAGTTCTTCTTGTCACAAAACTTCAACGTTGCGGAACAATTCACTGGTCAGCCAGGTTCTTATGTTCCAGTTGCTGAAACTGTTCGTGGCTTTAAGGAAATCCTTGATGGTAAACATGACCACTTGCCAGAAGATGCCTTCCGTGGTGTAGGTTCTATCGAAGATGTGATTGCAAAAGCTGAAAAAATGGGATTTTAAGAGGTGATCTATGGCTCAGTTAACTGTCCAGATCGTGACACCAGATGGTCTCGTCTATGATCACCATGCCAGCTATGTATCGGTTCGAACTCTGGATGGTGAGATGGGGATCTTGCCACGACATGAAAATATGATTGCGGTTTTAGCAGTTGATGAAGTAAAGGTAAAACGTATTGATGATGAAGATCACGTGAACTGGATTGCAGTAAACGGAGGCGTTATTGAAATTGCCAATAATACCATCACAATCGTTGCGGATTCTGCAGAACGTGCTCGTGATATCGATATCAGTCGTGCAGAACGTGCCAAGCTTCGAGCAGAGCGTGAAATTGAAGAAGCACAAGACAAAAACTTGATTGACCAAGAACGTCGTGCGAAGATTGCACTGCAACGTGCCATTAACCGTATTAATGTCGGAAAAAGACTATAAGAAAAAAATGAACTTGAGTTACCAAGTTCATTTTTTATGTTTTCTTAAGGGGCAAAACTGATGCAGACCGCTTCTGGAACATGGAAGTCGTTGGAAAGTTCTGCTAGACGACCAGTTTCAGGATTGCGTTTAAAGACGGTTGCATTGTCAGAGTCTTGATGGACAGCAATGACAAATTCTTGGTCTGGTGTCAAATCAAAATCACGTGGAGTCTGACCATGTGTCGGAACGATTTCTAACAACTCTAAACTACCGTCCGCAAGGATTGTATATACTGCGATAGAATCATGACCACGGTTAGAAGCGTAGAGGTATTTACCATCTTTAGAGAGACGAATAGCAGCAGTACCATTAAAGCCTTCATAACCGTCTGGTAGAGTTGAAATAACTTGCATGCGTTCAAATTCGCCAACACCATCGTAGATTAGAACTTCAATAGTGCTATTGAGTTCACAAATGAGATAAGCGATTTTATAGTGGTTATGGAAAACGATATGACGAGAACCAGCTCCAGGAATACTATTGTAGGTATAGAGCTTAGATAATTTCCCTTCTTGATCAAGGTCATAAGTGATGACTTGGTCAGTTCCCAAGTCGCAGGTCACTAGATAGTGGTCAGGTGTTAAGTCTGTGTAGTGAACATGGGGAGAAGCTTGATTTTCATGTGGACCTTGGCCACTATGTTGATCCATATCACTAAGTAGAAGACTCCCATCCTCCTGACGTTTATAAACAAGTACCTGTCCTTTGTGGTAGTTGGCTGCATAGACCAAATTACGCTTTTCATCGACAGCAACATAACAGTGGGGAGCTCCTTTTTCAACGACGTGATTTAACAAAGTCCCGTCAGTTTGATAGGCTGCAATTCCCCCCTTATCGTCTTGACTACCAACAGTGTATAAATGTTGGTGCTGGTCAAAGGCAAGGTAGGTTGGACTTGGCTCAGCTGCAAAAAGTTCTAGATTTGAAAGCTGACCAGTTTCTGTATCAAAGTCTGCCTTGTAAATCCCTTGGGAAGTACGACGTGTATAAGTTCCAAAATAAACAGTTTCTTTCATAACTTTACCTCTATATAAAGATAAGACTATTATATCACAAAAACAAGCCAATTAAAGACATCCAATTAGATGTAAGCACTTTAAAAAATAATTGATTGGTTTTTTTGAAAAAAATATAATAATATTGAGATTGTTTTCCTTACTTTTCTTCTTAAAAGTGCTATAATGAATCTATCAAATTATAAAAGGAGTTTGTTTATGAAAAAACGTGTTTTCTTAGCAGCAGGAGTTGCTGTACTCTCGGCAGCTGTCCTAGCAGCGTGTTCATCTGGTAATGGTAATAAAGAAGCAACTAAACCAGCAAATAAACCAGTTACTTATGCCTATGTATTTTCATCAGATCCTTCGACTCTGGATTATACAGTTTCTGGAAATGTCAGCACTAAACAGGTCACAGGTAACGTTATTGACGGTTTGCTTGAAAATGACCAATATGGGAATCTTGTTCCATCAGTTGCAGAAGATTGGACTGTTTCCAAAGATGGTTTGACCTATACCTATAAAATCCGTCAGGGTATCAAATGGTATACCAATGAGGGGGAAGAGTATGGTGAAGTCAAGGCTCAAGACTTTGTGACTGGTCTGAAACACGCAGCAGATAAGAAATCACAGGCTCTTTATCTCGTACAGGATTCTATCAAAGGATTGGATGACTATGTAAATGGGAAAACAACAGATTTTTCTAGTGTTGGGGTAAAAGCAACTGACGATTATACTGTTGTTTATACTTTGAACCATCCAGAATCTTTCTGGAATTCAAAAACAACAATGGGAGTCCTTGCACCAGTTAATGAAGACTTTTTAGCTTCTAAAGGAGATGACTTTGGTAAACCAACGGATGTAACAAGCATTCTATACAATGGGCCTTATCTCCTAAAAGGTCTTACATCTAAGTCTTCTATCGAAATGACTAAAAACCAAAACTACTGGGATAAACAAAATGTCTTTATTGATGATATCAAGTTATCCTTCTTTGATGGTCAAGATGCAGACTCTCTAGGTCGCGGTTTTGATGAGGGACACTATCCAGCTGCACCACTCTTTAAAAACTCTGCTAACTATGAACGTCTAAAAGAAAAATACAAGGATAATATTGTGTATGGTCAACAGCGTGGAGGAGTTTTTTATATCTCAACCAATATCGACCGTGTAAATTACAATCACACTGCTAAAACAAGTGATGCAGAAAAATCATCTACTAAGAAAGCCTTGTTAAACAAAGATTTCCGTCAAGCCTTGGCTTTTGCGGTAGATCGTAAAGCAGGGATCTCTCAAGTATTTGGTGATGAAGTAGGACCTCGTAAGTTACGGACAAGTTTCACTCCTCCAACATTTGTTCAAGTAGGAGATCAAACATTTGGTCAAGTTACTAAGACAGAATTGGATAAATTGGATAATGTCTGGAAAGATGTTAGTCTTGATGATGCCCAAGATTCACTTCATAATGTAGACAAGGCTAAAGCTAAGTTTGAAGCTGCTAAGAAAACCCTTCAAGCTGATGGAGTACAGTTCCCAATTCATTTAGATTTGCCAATTTCTTCATCAAATCCAGATTTTATTCGTCAGGTTCAGTCTTATAAACAATCCATTGAGGAAGCCTTAGGCTCTGACAATGTAGTTGTTGATATTCAACAAGTTTCTGATGACGAATTGGGAAGTATGACTACTCTAGCTACTTCCAATGCAAATACTGACTGGGATATTAATGCAGTCAGTGGTTGGACTCCAGACTTTGCAGATCCATCGACTTATCTAGATGTATTTGATCCAACTTCAGGTCCAAGTCTCCTAAGTGCTCTTGGTGTGGCACCAGGAACAGACAATCCAGTTATTAAAACAGTTGGATTGGATAGATACAAAGAACTGATTGATGATGCAAATAGTGAGAAAAACAGACCTTCAAAAAAACGTTATTCCAAATATTCTAAGGCCCAAGCTTGGTTGTCAGATAGTGCACTTGTTATTCCAGTATACTCTGATGGTGCTCAAATGCTAGTGACGAAAAATGGTTCCTGGCAGTGGTGCCGGTGGCTGGGTAGGTGACAAGACTAGTGAAAATAGCTACAAGTATCTGAAAATCCAAGATAAGATTGTCACTACTAAAGAAATGGATGAGTTCCGCAAGAAATTTGCTGATGAAAAAGCCAAATCAAACGCTGATTATCAGAAGAACTTAGACCGTCATATTCAAGACTAATCAAATCTCCTCTTTTGAGGGGATTTTTTATGTCGCTGTCTCTATGTAAGCACTTTAAAAAAGAGTTATTTTAGGTCTAAAAATGGTATAATGAAAGGACGACAGAAAGGAATTATTTATGGAACAAAAAGAGAAACATTTTAGCCTGTCTTGGTTTTTCAAGTGGTTTTTGGATAACAAGGCCATTACGGTATTTTTGGTAACCTTATTATTGGGACTCAATCTTTTTATTTTAAGTAAGATTAGTTTTCTATTTTCACCTGTTTTAGACTTTTTGGCAGTCGTGATGCTGCCAGTTATTCTATCTGGTTTACTATATTATTTATTAAATCCTATTGTTGATTGGATGGAGAAGCATAAGGTCAATCGTGTCATAGCAATCAGTACTGTTTTGTGATTATCGCTCTCTTTATCATTTGGGGCTTGGCAGTAGCGATTCCAAATCTGCAACGTCAGGTCTTAACATTTGCAAGAAATGTACCAATCTACCTTGAAGATGCTGATCGGGTTATTGATGATTTGGTAACCAAGCGTTTACCAGATGATTTCAGGCCTCAGTTAGAACAAGTTTTGACAAACTTCTCTAGTCAGGCTACAGTTTGGGCGAGTAAGGTTTCTTCTCAGGCGGTCAACTGGGTAAGCGCCTTTATTAGCGGTGCATCTCAAGTGATTGTTGCCTTGATTATCGTTCCTTTCATGCTCTTTTATCTCTTACGTGATGGGAAAGGCCTGCGTCACTATTTGACCCAATTCATGCCAACGAAATTGAAAGAACCTGTTGGACAAGTTTTATCAGATGTGAATCAGCAGTTGTCCAACTATGTTCGAGGACAAGTAACAGTGGCTATTATTGTTGCGGTAATGTTTATGATCTTCTTCAAGATCATTGGTCTACGCTATGCAGTTACGTTGGGGGTTACTGCTGGTATTCTAAATCTGGTTCCTTATTTGGGTAGCTTCCTAGCTATGCTTCCTGCCCTAGTATTGGGCTTGATTGCTGGTCCAGTCATGCTTTTGAAAGTAGTGATTGTTTTTATCGTAGAACAAACTATTGAAGGCCGTTTTGTCTCTCCATTGATTTTGGGAAGTCAATTAAACATCCATCCCATCAATGTTCTCTTTGTCTTGTTAACTTCAGGATCCATGTTTGGCATCTGGGGAGTCTTGCTCGGTATTCCGGTTTATGCCTCTGCTAAAGTTGTCATTTCAGCGATTTTTGAATGGTATAAGGTAGTCAGTGGCCTATATGAACTAGAGGGAGAGGAAGCTAAGAGTGAACAATAGTCAACAGATGTTACAGGCTTTGGAAGAGCAAGATTTAGTTAAGGCAGAACATTATTTCGTCAAAGCTTTAGAAAATGATCCAAGTGAGCTTCTTTATGAATTAGCGACTTATCTAGAAGGAATTGGTTTCTATCCTCAGGCTAAGGAAATTTACCTGAAAATCGTAGAGGATTTTCCAGAGGTTCATCTTAATCTAGCAGCTATTGCTAGCGAAGATGGTCAAATAGAAGAAGCCTTTGCTTACCTTGAGGAAATCCAAGCTGACAGTGACTGGTATGTTTCAGCTTTGGCACTTAAAGCAGACCTTTACCAGCTGGAAGGTTTGACAGATGTGGCGCGTGAGAAATTATTGGAAGCCTTGACTTACTCAGAGGATCCTCTCTTGATATTGGGCTTAGCAGAGTTGGATAGTGAGTTGGAAAATTACCAAGAAGCTATTCAAGGCTATGCCCAGTTAGATAATCGTACTATTTATGAGCAAACAGGTATTTCTACCTATCAGAGGATTGGCTTTGCCTATGCTCAGTTAGGGAAATTTGAAACGGCTACAGAGTTTTTAGAAAAAGCCCTGGAGTTAGAATACGATGACCTAACAGCTTTTGAGTTGGCTAGTCTTTACTTTGATCGAGAAGAATACCAAAAAGCTGTCCTCTACTTTAAGCAGCTTGATACTATTTCACCTGACTTTGAAGGCTATGAGTATGGTTATAGCCAGGCCTTACATAAGGAACATCAAGTTCAAGAAGCTCTGCGTATTGCTAAGCAAGGCTTGGAGAAAAATCCATTTGAAACTCGTCTCTTGCTGGTTGCTTCACAATTTTCTTATGAATTGCATGATGCTAGTGGAGCAGAGAACTACCTCCTTACTGCTAAAGAAGATGCTGAGGATACGGAAGAAATCTTACTCCGTCTAGCAACTATTTATCTGGAGCAGGAGCGTTATGAGGATATTCTAGACTTGCAAAGTGAGGAGCCAGAAAATCTCTTGACCAAGTGGATGATTGCTCGTTCCTATCAAGAAATGGACGATTTGGATACTGCCTATGAGCTTTACCAAGAGTTGGCAGGAGATTTAAAGGACAATCCAGAATTTCTGGAACACTATATCTATCTCTTGCGTGAATTGGGCTACTTTGAGGAAGCAAAAGTCAATGCACAAGCTTACTTAAAACTGGTTCCAGATGATGTGCAAATGCAAGAACTATTTGAGAGATTGTAAGAATATTTTTTTAAAAACTGTATCTAATCATTTTTGATAGATATAGTTTTTCTTTTTTAAAGAGAATTTTTTTACAAAAATTCTTGGTTATTTTGTTTATTTATGCTATAATAGGAACAATTATTTTTAGGAGGTGTCAGTATGTCTTATTTGTTTGAGATATTACCGAGTTTATTGAGCGGTGCAAGCATGACTTTACAGGTGTTTGCACTGGTCTTGATTTTTTCTATTCCCTTGGGCGTTTTGATTGCCTTTGCCTTGCAAGTCCACTGGAAGCCCCTCCATCATCTGATTAATATTTATATTTGGATTATGCGGGGGACACCCTTGCTCTTGCAATTGATCTTTATCTATTATGTGCTCCCAAGCATTGGGATCCGTTTGGATCGCCTTCCAGCGGCTATCATCGCCTTTGTTTTGAATTATGCTGCTTACTTTGCTGAAATCTTCCGTGGGGGGATTGATACCATCCCTAAAGGTCAATATGAGGCTGCTAAGGTCTTGAAGTTTAGTCCTTTTGACACAGTGCGCTATATTATCTTGCCTCAGGTGACCAAGATTGTTCTCCCTAGTGTATTTAATGAGGTTATGAGTTTGGTCAAGGATACGTCTCTAGTCTACGCTCTAGGAATTTCAGACCTTATCTTGGCGAGTCGAACAGCTGCCAACCGTGATGCCAGCCTTGTTCCCATGTTCTTGGCAGGAGCCATTTACTTGATTTTGATTGGTATTGTGACCATTCTTGCCAAAAAAGTTGAGAAGAAATACAGTTACTATAGATAGGAGGCTGCCATGTTAGAACTACGAAATATCAATAAAGGATTTGGTGAAAAGCAAATTTTATCCAATTTCAGTCTAAAAATTCCTGAAAAGCAAATCCTGGCTATCGTTGGGCCTTCTGGTGGAGGTAAGACAACTCTCTTACGTATGCTTGCAGGTCTTGAAACTATTGATTCAGGGCAAATTTTTTATAATGGAGATTCCTTAGAGTTGGATGAATTACAGAAGCGAAACCTACTGGGATTTGTCTTCCAAGATTTTCAACTGTTTCCTCATTTATCAGTTTTAGACAATTTGACCTTATCACCTGTGAAGACCATGGGGATGAAGCAGGAAGAGGCTGAGAAGAAGGCGAGTGGACTCTTGGAACAGTTAGGACTAGCAGGACACGCAGATGCCTATCCCTTCTCACTATCTGGTGGGCAAAAGCAGCGTGTGGCCTTGGCGCGTGCTATGATGATTGACCCAGAAATCATTGGTTACGATGAACCAACTTCTGCTCTAGATCCAGAATTGCGTTTGGAAGTGGAAAAACTAATCTTGCAAAATAGGGAACTTGGGATGACGCAGATTGTAGTTACCCACGATTTACAGTTCGCTGAAAATATCGCAGATCAAATTCTCAAGGTTGAACCCAAGTAGGAGGTGCCGATGACTAATAAGAAAATTGCTTTAGTATTGGTTTCACTCCTGACTCTCTGTTTAACGGCTTGTACTCAGAAGGCTAGTGATCCAAGCAGGATAACTGGGATAAGTATCAAGAGCAAGGCAGTATAACCATTGGTTTTGACAATACCTTTGTACCCATGGGTTTTGAAGAAAAGAATGGCCAATATACAGGCTTTGATATTGACTTAGCACAAGCTGTCTCTGAAAAATTAGGTTTTAAGGTGCAATTTCAGCCAATTGACTGGGATATGAAGGAGACAGAACTGCAAAATGGAACCATAGATGCCATCTGGAATGGCTATTCTGCCACTGATGAACGTCGAGAAAAAGGTTGCCTTTAGCATTCCATATATGGAAAATCAGCAAGTTCTGGTTGCTAAGAAAAGCCAGCAAATTCGTTCAGTAGAGGATATGAAGGATAAGACCTTGGGAGCCCAAGCTGGGTCCTCTGGTTATTTAGACTTTGAAGCCCAGCCAGATTTACTGAAAAATCGTGTCAAAGACCAGAAAGCCAATCAATACCAGAGTTTCAATGAAGCTTTAATTGATTTGAAAAATGATCGGATTGATGCCTTGTTGATAGACCGAGTGTATGCTAATTATTACCTCCAGTCTGAGGGTATATTAAATGACTACAATGTCTTTGCAGCTGGATTTGAAAGTGAATCCTTTGCTGTCGGAGTCAGACCTGCTGACAAAAAATTACTACAAGCTTTAAACCAAGCATTTATCGCACTATACCAAGAAGGTAAGTTTCAGGAAATCAGCCAGAAATGGTTTGGAGAAGATGTAGCAACCAAAGAAGTGAAAAGTAGAGATTGAGTTTTTACTCAGTCTCTTTTTGTATCGAAAAATCCTCTGGCAAGTACCAGAGGATAAGAGATTATTTCATTGTTGGGAAGAGCAATACGTCACGGATAGTAGTTGTATCAGTGAGGAGCATGCAAAGACGGTCGATACCGATTCCCAAACCACCTGTTGGTGGCATACCATATTCAAGAGCCTCAATGTAATCGTAGTCGATACCTGTTGCCTCATCGTCACCAAGTTCTTTAGCTTTAGCTTGGGCTTCAAAACGGCTAAGTTGGTCGATTGGATCATTCAATTCAGTAAAGGCATTTCCGTACTCCTTAGTCATGATGAAGAGCTCGAAACGGTCAGTAAAGCGTTCGTCTTCAGGATTCTTCTTAGCAAGTGGAGATACAGCTACTGGATGTCCATAGACAAAGGTTGGTTGGATCAAGGTTTCTTCAACAAACTCTTCAAAGAAGGCATTGATAATGTGGCCAACTTCAGTGTAGTGCTTCTCAACAGGAACTTTCTTCTCAGCAGCGATAGCTTTAGCTTCTTCCAAAGTCATGTCTTGCCAGAAATCGACACCAGTAATTTCCTTGATAGCATCCACCATGTGAACACGCTTAAATGGTTCATTGATTTTGATTTCAGTACCTTGATAGTTAACTGGGCCATCGCCTTTGACTGATTTAGCAGCGTGTTGGATAATACCCTCCGTCAAGTCCATGATATCTTGGAAGTCAGCGTAAGCTTGGTAAACTTCGATAGAAGTGAACTCAGGGTTATGAGTAGCATCCATTCCTTCGTTACGGAAGATACGGCCAATTTCATAGACACGTTCCATACCACCAACGATAAGGCGTTTCAAGTGAAGCTCAGTCGCGATACGAAGCACCATGTCAATGTTTTGGGCATTGTGGTGAGTGATAAATGGACGGGCAGAAGCACCACCAGCTTCGTTATGAAGAACAGGTGTTTCCACTTCAAGGAAACCTTTTTGATCAAGGTAACGACGGATTTCAGAGATGATTTTTGAACGAGTGACAAAACGCTCAAAGCTTTCGCGATTCGAAATCAAGTCCAGGTAACGTTTACGGTAAATTGTTTCAACGTCTGTCAAACCGTGGAATTTCTCAGGGAGTGGGCGAAGTGCTTAGACAAGTGAGTGATGTGAGTAGCTTTGATAGAGAGTTCTCCCATATCTGTACGCATCACTTCACCTTCGACACCAAGGAAGTCACCAAGGTCTGCTTTTTTGAAGATTTCATAGTTTTCTTCACCGACAGCATCCTTACGAACGTAGATCTGGATTTGACCTTCGCGGTCTTGAAGGTGGGCAAAACCTACTTTTACCTTTACCACGTTTGGTTACCAAGCGTCCTGCGATAGTAGCTGTTTCATTTTTTTATCATGTAATTGTTCTTTATCGAGGTCAGCAAATTTATCTTTTTAATTCTTGTGAATTTGCAGTACGTTCAAAAGCGTTTTTCCGAAAGGATCGATTCCTTGTTCACGGAGCGCAGCCATTTTTTTCACGGCGAACGATCTGCTGGTCATTTAGTTCTTCCATATGTTCTGTTGACATGGGATCCTCCTAGTTTTACTCAAAATTGAATACGATGAGTCATTTTTTGCGATACTCCCATTTTATCATAAATAGCCAAGAAATTCACGGATAATCTTTCAAAACTAAAAAGAACTTGACGCTAAAATCAAGTTCTGTTATTGATAGGAAGTATCATTCCAAGTATCGAGAGTAAATGTTTCAAAATCATGGGTTTCTAGAATGGTTAGACTGGCATTTGCTAGACCGCCATCTTTACGAAGAAGTGGTTCTTTATATCCTAGAAGAGTACGAAGACTGGCAGTGAGATTAGCACCGTGACCGACAATTAGAATACGCTCAGCTGGACTATCTTTTAATGATTTGATAAATTGGATAGTTCGTTGTGTTGTGCTATAGAGGGATTCGGCTCCAAACATTTGAGTGTCAAATTGAGCAAGATTAGATCGGAAAGCTTTGATTTGTTGTGGGTAAATAGCTTCCAAGGTTGCGATTTTCAAACCTTCTAACTTCCCAAGTTGCCATTCACGGAGATTTGGAACACTTTCTAAAGGACAGGGGGTCTGGAGTTGCCTTTGGATAATTTCAGCAGATTTGACCGCTCGAGGTAAATCACTTGAATAGATCTGATCAAAAGGAATTTCCTTGAGATATTGGCCAAGTTTTTGAGAATGTCAATGGATTCAGGAAGAAGGGGAGAATCTCCACTAGCACCTTGAAAGCGTCCTTCTTGGTTCCAGACTGTACGACCGTGGCGGACAAAGTAGAGTTTCATTATTGGCTGTCCTCCAAGATATCTGCAAAGTCGGCCTTTACAAAGCTGGCCAATTCTTGTGGCGCGACGATAATGCTGTGACCAACTTCTCCAGCAGAGACAATCATTTGATCCAAGTCTAGGGCGATTTTATCGATAAAAATGGGATAATTGTGTTTCTGACGAATTCCGACAGGATTATTAGCTCCATGAATGTAACCAGTTGTTTTTTCCAAGTCCTTTTGTGGAATCATGCTCACTTTTTTATTGCCAGAAATTTTGGCTAATTTCTTTTCAGACAAGTGTTGAGTGATGGGCACAATTCCGATAATCGGTCCTGTTTTATCTCCCAAAAGAGCCAAGGTTTTGAAAATCTGATCTCGTTCATAATCTTGAGGAAGCTCTCCTTCTAGGGCATTGATTTGAATCCCCTGATGTGGGATAGCTGCTTTAGACAGGATTTGTTCCACCAATGTTTTTTTGATTTTAACTTTTTTTGCCATTATTTATACTTATCCTCCAATTGACTCATCCAAATACCAAGCCAGATTCCCAGTGCAAAGAAGAAGGCGATGATGACATACCCAACAAGTGAAAGGCCAGTATATTGGATACTTTCAGCGTTTCCTGCATTTGGAATCAAAATCAAAAGAGTACTTGATAGGACGATACCGATGATGAAATGATAGACGCGTGAGTGGTAGTTGTTTAAGGCATAATCCATTAATTTTGAAAAAATGATGAGAGTTGCACCTGCACCAATTCCAATCGGGAAGAAGGTTCCCAAGAGATCGAAGGTTTTAAAACCAGTCAACATAGGAGCATAGAGCCCCAAAATCAAAAAGTAGATTTGATGGACTGAGACCAGGCACCAATACGCCAAGAGCCAGCAGTGCACCAGCTAGTACGAAATTAAGAAAGCTGGCACTTAAGGTTCCAACGACAAAATTTAAGGCATAGAGTCCTAGTCCAGAAATGATAAAGGTTGCCCAGAACCAAGCTAAATCAATTTTGTCTCGGTCAGATTCTCGAGTTGATTCTTTGAGAAGGCTAGGAACTGTACCAATGATGGCACCTGCAAAGCTCCATAAGACAAAGACCTGATAATTTTTCAAGCAGGTATTCAATCGGGTAGGAAAAATAAGCCGATTCCCAGAAGCATGCCGATGGCAACTGGAATAAAGTACAAAACATTTTTCTTTAAAGTCTTTAAAGGGATGGGCCAGAAAGCCAATCATCCGTTCATAAATTCCTAAGATTGCTGCTAGAACCCCTCCGGAAATCCCCGGTAGAATAAATCCAAGAGCAATGACAATCCCTTTAATAAGGCGTGCTAACCATGAAAGCATATTTTTCCTCCAACTATTTCAATTTCAAAAAATCCTTACTATATTGTAACACAATCAAACACAAAAAGAAAAAGCAAATGATAAACAAATGCTTTTAAGGTTTTAAAAAGAGTTTTCGAAAGGTTTCTTCTTTATTTTTTAAGGGAGAGATGATATTGATATCCAAATCGTGGTCAAAGCCGGCAATTTTTCCTTTAGATGTGTATTGGTGAATGTCGTAATCTAAGTCCGTATTAGGCTTGCTTTCGAAAAATCCAGTATTTGAACCGTATGAAGGAATCCAAACAGACGTAAACTTGTCCGTATCAATACTGTGTTCTTCCATGAAGTAGACCCCAACATAGATTCCGATATTCTTAGCACCTAGTGATTCTAGTTTTGCACGAAAGGCTTCAACACCTTCGTTCATATTGGACATGGTTTTATCTTCCACATCTAGCCAATAGTAGCTAGGGCTGTATGGCGATGAAGCGTTATAAAAAACTTCAGCAGCCTTTTCCATTTCTTGGACACTTTTTCCAGCTACATAGGCATAGACACCAACTGGGACATTTCGTTTTTGAAACTCGGTAATATGGGTTTTAAAGGCCTTATCTACCCCATTAACAAAGGAAGCATCGTTTTCTTTTAAAGACTGAGCGCCACTATGGACACGAACAATAGCTCCAGAAATGTTTTGGGACAGAGTATCGTAATTTATTTCCTCAGGACGCTGCCAACCAGAAACATCAATTACCGGTTTATCTATATTGTGTAGCGCTTGGGTTTCTACTTGCGCGATATTTGACTTTGTTTTTTTACAGGATGGTCCTCAAAACGAGGGCGATTCAGGATTAAAATGAAAAATCATAATCCCAAAAAAACCAAACAAAATAAGCGGATTTATTTTTCTTTCTCATATCTCATAATTTTACCTTAAAAATGAAAAAAAATCAAAAAAAATACTCAAAAAATGGGTTAAGGAAAGGACTTTAGAGCATTTTTTCATTCAAGAGCGCGGAATGATTTGAAATATGGTATAATAAAAGGGAATTTCTAGAGAAAAGAGAAGATTATGTCAAATTATGCCATTATTTTAGCAGCGGGTAAAGGAACTCGCATGAAATCTGATTTGCCAAAAGTTTTGCACAAGGTTGCGGGTATTTCTATGTTGGAACATGTTTTCCGTAGTGTGGGAGCTATCCAACCTGAAAAGACAGTAACCGTTGTAGGACACAAGGCGGAATTGGTTGAGCAGGTCTTGGCTGGACAGACAGAATTTGTGACTCAATCTGAACAGTTGGGTACTGGCCATGCAGTTATGATGACAGAGCCTATCCTAGAAGGTTTGTCAGGTCACACCTTGGTCATTGCAGGGGATACTCCTTTAATCACAGGTGAAAGCTTGAAAAACTTGATTGATTTCCACATCAATCATAAAAATGTGGCTACTATCTTGACTGCTGAAACAGATAATCCTTTTGGCTATGGACGAATTGTTCGTAATGACAATGCTGAGGTTCTTCGTATTGTTGAGCAGAAGGATGCTACAGATTTTGAAAAGCAAATCAAGGAAATCAACACTGGAACATATGTTTTTGACAACGAGCGTTTGTTTGAGGCTTTGAAAAATATCAATACCAACAACGCTCAAGGAGAATACTATATTACAGACGTCATTGGTATTTTCCGTGAAGCTGGTGAAAAAGTTGGCGCTTATACTTTGAAAGATTTTGATGAAAGTCTTGGGGTAAATGACCGTGTGGCTCTTGCGACAGCTGAGTCGGTTATGCGTCGTCGTATCAATCGTCAACATATGGTCAATGGTGTTAGCTTTGTCAACCCAGAAGCAACTTATATCGATATTGATGTTGAGATTGCTCCTGAAGTTCAAATCGAAGCCAATGTAACCTTGAAAGGGCAAACGAAATTGGTGCTGAGACTGTTTTGACAAATGGTACTTATGTAGTGGATAGCACTATCGGAGCAGGAGCTGTCATTACCAATTCTATGATTGAGGAAAGCAGTGTTGCAGACGGCGTAACTGTCGGACCGTATGCCCACATTCGTCCAGGTTCAAGTCTGGGTTCCCAAGTTCATATTGGAAACTTTGTTGAGGTTAAAGGGTCTTCAATCGGTGAGAATACCAAGGCTGGTCATTTGACTTATATTGGAAACTGTGAAGTGGGTAGCAAGGTTAATTTTGGTGCAGGAACCATTACAGTCAACTATGACGGCAAAAACAAATACAAGACAGTCATCGGCAACAATGTCTTTGTGGGTTCAAATTCAACCATTATTGCCCCAGTAGAACTTGGTGATAATTCCCTCGTTGGTGCGGGTTCAACTATTACCAAAGACGTGCCAGCGGATGCCATTGCTATTGGTCGCGGTCGTCAGGTCAATAAAGACGAATATGCAACACGTCTTCCTCATCATCCTAAGAATCAGTAGGAGCCTATCATGGAATTTGAAGAAAAAACGCTTAGCCGAAAAGAAATCTATCAAGGACCAATTTTTAAACTGGTTCAAGATCAGGTTGAATTACCAGAAGGTAAGGGAATTGCCCAACGGGATTTGATTTTCCACAATGGAGCTGTCTGTGTTTTAGCAGTAACGGATGAGCAAAAACTTATCTTGGTCAAGCAGTACCGCAAAGCTATTGAGGCTGTCTCTTACGAAATTCCAGCTGGAAAATTGGAAGTAGGAGAAAATACAGACCCTGTTGCAGCAGCTCTGCGTGAATTAGAGGAAGAAACAGCTTATACAGGAAAATTAGAACTTTTGTACGACTTTTACTCAGCCATTGGCTTTTGTAATGAAAAGTTAAAACTATACCTAGCCAGCGATTTGACGAAAGTGGAAAATCCGCGTCCGCAGGATGAAGATGAAACCTTAGAAGTCATTGAAGTGAGCTTAGAAGAAGCCAAGGAATTAATCCAATCAGGTCATATCTGTGATGCCAAGACAATTATGGCTGTTCAGTATTGGGAATTGCACAAAAAATAGAGGAGGTCAGTATGGGTAAACCTTTATTAACGGATGAAATGATTGAAAGAGCTAATAGAGGCGAAAAAATTTCAGGTCCTCCTTTACTAGATGATGAGGAGACTAAGATTTTACCAACCTCTTCTTCCCGTTTTGGTTATGCCAATCCTAAGGATCATGGTTTTAGCCAGGAAACCTTGAAGATTCAGGTCGAACCGTCTATTCATAAAAGCCGTCGCATTGAAAATACCAAGAGAAATGTCTTCAATTCTAAGTTAAATAAGATTTTATTTGCAGTCATCTTTCTCTTGATTTTGCTTGTCTTAGCAATGAAACTGTTGTAATCGAAAAGGAATTGAAATGAAAATAGGAATTATTGCAGCTATGCCAGAAGAACTAGCTTATTTGGTCCAGCATCTAGAAAATGCCCAGGAGCAAGTTGTTTTAGGGAATACCTATCACACAGGAACCATTGCCTCTCATGAAGTCGTTCTTGTAGAAAGTGGAATTGGTAAGGTCATGTCTGCTATGAGTGTAGCGATTTTGGCTGATCATTTCCAAGTGGATGCTCTAATTAATACGGGATCTGCTGGAGCAGTAGCAGAGGGTATTGCTGTTGGGGATGTTGTGATTGCTGACAAGTTAGCCTATCATGACGTGGATGTTACAGCTTTTGGCTATGCTTATGGGCAAATGGCGCAACAACCGCTTTATTTCGAATCAGATAAAACCTTTGTTGCCAAAATCCAAGAGAGTTTATCTCAATTGGATCAAAACTGGCATCTTGGTTTGATTGCTACAGGAGATAGTTTTGTTGCAGGAAATGACAAGATAGAAGCGATTAAGTCCCATTTCCCAGATGTTTTGGCTGTTGAGATGGAGGGGGCAGCTATTGCTCAGGCAGCGCATGCCCTTAATCTTCCAGTCTTAGTCATCCGAGCTATGAGTGACAATGCCAACCATGAAGCAACATCTCTTTTGATGAGTTTATTATCGAAGCTGGACGTCGCTCTGCTCAAGTCTTATTAGCCTTTTTGAAGGCCTTAAATTAAGCGAAAATTTGACAGTTTTTCTAGCTTATGATAAGATTTAAGTAAAGAAAAGCTAGAAAACGTTTCAGAGGATATTATGAGTATTGAAATGACCGTCAGTGAGATTGCAGAGGTCTTAGGATTATCTCGCCAAGCAATCAATAACCGTGTCAAAGAATTACCAGAAGAAGACACAGATAAAAATGACAAAGGGGTAACAGTCGTTACCAGAAGTGGCTTGATTAAGCTAGAAGAAATCTATAAAAAAACGATTTTTGAAGATGAGCCTGTCAGTGAAGATGTCAAGCAACGTGAACTGATGGAGATTCTAGTGGATGAGAAGAATGCAGAAATTCTCCGTCTCTATGAACAATTAAAAGCCAAGGATCGTCAGTTATCAGAAAAAGACGAGCAAATGCGGATCAAAGACCGTCAGATTGCTGAGAAAGACAAACAACTCGATCAGCAGCAACAATTGACCCTTCAAGCCATGAAGGATCAAGAAAATCTCAAGCTAGAGCTGGACCAAGCAAAAGAAGAAGTCCAATCAACTAAGAAAGGCTTTTTTGCACGTTTATTTGGAGGATAATCAAGGAGCTGTTTAGGTTAAATGCTAACCTGATGGCTTCTTTTATTTCTAAATAGTATAGTTGCTCAATTAATACTCAATGAAAATCAAATAGCAAACTAGGAAGCTAGCCGCAGGCTGCTCAAAGCACTGCTTTGAGGTTGTAGATAAGACTGACGAAGTCAGTTACATATATCTACGGCAAGGCGACGTTGACGTGGTTTGAAGAGATTTTCGAAGAGTATAAAATAACAGTATAGGAGAGGTAGAAAATGGAACGATTAGAAGATTACATTGCTTTCGATTTAGAATTTAATCAGCATGAAGGGCAAACACACTTGATTCAAGTATCAGCAGTGCGTTTTAGAGATGGTCAGGAAATCGACGCCTATGATTCCTATGTCCATACTAGTGTGCCTCTAAAGAGTTTTATCAATGGATTGACTGGGATTACAGCTGAGACCTTAAAAGATGCTCCCCCAGTGGAGGAAGTTATCAAAGAATTCCAAGAGTTTGTGGGTTCTTTGCCGATGATAGGCTACAATGCCGCTAAAAGTGATTTGCCTATTTTAGTGGAGCATGGTTTAGATTACAGCCAACAGTACAAGGTGGATCTGTATGATGAAGCTTTTGAACGCCGTAGTTCGGATTTACATGGTATTGCCAATCTCAAATTGCAAACTGTTGCCTCGTTTCTTGGATTTCAAGGTCAGTCTCATAATAGTCTAGAGGATGCTCGGATGACGGCGCGTGTTTACGAATCCTTTCTAGAGTCGGATCAAGCTAGAGAATTGTTAGAGAAAGAAAGTAGCCTATTAAACAATCCTTTTGGAGGCTTGGACTTGTCTCAATTATTTGACTAGGAGTGCCTATGAAACCTGAAAAAAACCTAAAAAAATCTAGGTTTTAGGAAAATCTACTTTAATCTAGATAAAATTCTCTTTCTCTTTTTCTTGATATTCATGATGATTGAGTTTGTCTGGTTACCACTTAATTCTTGGATTGCTGGACTTTTACTCCGTCAGACAGGTTATCTCTTTCTTTCCTACAACAATATTTTCGCTATTATAAAGGGTTCTCCCTTTGTTAGTTTTGCTTTATTTATTCTGGTAATCGTTAATTTACTGATTGCCTATTACCAGATAGGACTTCTCTTTATCGGAGCCCGGCACTTACTCTATCATGAAAAGAGAACTTTGCTGGAGTACAGTCGTAAGGTCTTTCGCCAAAGTTTCTTATTTATGAGACAAGTGACGATTTCCAAAATGGCCTTTATCTTCTTTTATGTCATGATGCTCTTTCCATTGATTCGAAAGATTTTAAAGATTTATTACCTCAATAAAATTGTCATTCCGGAATTCATAGTAGCCTATGTAGAAGACAAGTATTGGCTAGTAGGTATAGTGGTTACTATTCTGGCTTTACTTCTATTTTACATTTCAGTTCGTTTCATGTTTGCCCTACCTCAGCTTTTATTTGAGAAGAAAACAGTCAAAGAAGCAGTCAGATACAGTCTAGAGAAGACAAGAAAGCACTCCTGGTTTTATACTTGGAACTTGCTTTGGATTGTCGTCAAAACCTACCTATTTTTCATTCTTCTCTTGATTCCAATCTTAGCAAGTCAGGTACTGATGGATGGTCTGACCCATAAGGAATCTCTTGTATTAGGAATCATTAATTTTGTCTTGATTAAGAATTTCCACTATATGGCCTTGACTTACTTTCTCATTAAGTTTGTTTCCTTCTTGACGGGAGAAGAACTAGAAATCACACCAAGGAGAAAGAAAGACCACTGGATGAGATGGGGAGTGATGGGCTGTGCTTGTATCTTTTTCGCTCTTGAGGGTTATGTTTATTTAGAAGCTCCAGTTTCACATAAACCTTTAATTATCTCTCATCGCGGTGTTTCAGATAAAAATGGTGTTCAAAATACCGTCCAATCACTAGAAAAAACCGCTCAGTTATCTCCAGATTTCGTTGAGACAGATGTTCAGGAAACAAAAGATGGCCAGTTTGTCATGATGCATGATGCCAATATCAAGAATCTGACAGGAGTTAATGCCAATCCTCAGGATCTAACTTTGGATGAATTAACTAAACTTGATATTTCTGAAAATGGCTATCATACAAAGGTATCTAGTTTTGATGATTACCTTAACAAAGCCAATGAATTGCATCAAAAACTCCTTATTGAAATTAAAACCAGTCGAAAAGATAGCCCAGATATGATGAAACGATTTATGGAAATATGGCACGGTTCTTAAGCAGAATGGTCACCAAATGCAATCTTTAGACTACCATGTGATTGACCAGGTGCTAGCCTACGATTCTCAAATTCCAGTCTATTTCATCCTACCTTATAATAGTATTTTTCCAAGAACCAAGGCTACAGGTTACACCATGGAGTATTCAACTTTAGATGAAAATTTTGTTAACAAGCTTTGGAATACCGATCAAAAATTGTACGTGTGGACCATCAATAGTTCAGAGTCCTTTGATAAATCTGTTCAGCTAGGAGCTGATGGCATGATAACGGATGACTTGGAAATGATTCAAGAGCAAGTTACCATTGCCCAAGAAGACCCAGAGTATACTGAATTGCTTTTCAAACAGGCCATGGAATTCTTTAATTTTTAGTAAAAAAAGAGGAACAATTGTTCCTCCCATGATAGGCAAGTATTCTCTTGAATGCTTGTTTTTCTTATGCTTAGAATGGCAATTTTCCAGCGAAAGCACCCAGTTTTTTCTTGGTAGTTTCATCGATTTGTTCAAGAGCGGAGTTGATGGCTTGAACAGTCATATCAGAAAGAGTTTCAAGATCTTCAGGGTCAACGACAGCTGGATTGAAGTCAATACTGATAACTTTCTTATCTCCAGTTAAGGTCGCTTGAACAAGGTCTTGAGCAGATTTGCCAACAAATTGCATAGCAGCAAGTTCAGCTTGGCTTTGTTCCATCTGTTTTTGAAGTTTTTGTGCTTGACGCATCATGTTTTTGCATGTTCATCATAAGATTTCTAAAATTCCTTTCATATCAAGGGTTAATTCCCTTATGTTTTTTAAATAGTGAGTAGATTGTGTCTTGCAACTACTTTACTGTGTAGTTTAATAGTTCCAAGTACATACTACATTGTACCATTTTTGCACTATAGTCTTTCATTTATCTCATATATGAAAGTCAGATAAAGTTTATCACTAAGAAAAAGATAGAGAATAGGTTTAAGCGAGATTGCTTAAATGGAGCATCTACCAACTGTCATCAAAATGTAAAAATTCTAAAAAAATATCCGAAAAATATGTTAAATTTTCAAAAGAGCTACAAACCTTATATTATAAGGTTTGTGCATATATATATATAATTCGTTTATTTGTAGGAGGAAAGCAGTTTGCAAAAGAATATAGAAAATTTGATATAATAGATTGACAAACTATAAAAAAATATGTAACTTCTTATTCCTAGAAAGATAATAGGAGGTCCATTTTCCTGTTTTTTTAAAGAAGTAAACAAGTGTAGATTCACTATGTGGTCTTGAGCTATTTAGAACAGGATAGAAAGAAAGGTAACAAATGAAACAATTTAAATTTAATGAGCGCCAGCGTTTCTCTATTCGCAAATTTTCAATTGGTGCTGCATCTGTCTTATTAGGGTCAGTCTTTTTTGCAGTTAGTTCAGTTGAAGATGTACAAGCAGCTGAACAAAGTCAAAATGTAGTGAATGTGAATGATAATAAACAAACTCCTAATCCTCTTATACCGAGCAACTCATCTACTACTGGAGTGTCTACTAAAGAAGCTAATACTTCAGTTTCTGCTCCAAATGTTGAGAATAAACCAAAGAGAGATGTGGTAGGGAGTTCACAAAATCCTCAAGAGTTAGAGCCGGTTGTTTCAACTATTTCAGATTCAAATGAGAGAAAGTTAGCTTTATCAAAACTAATAGAAGAAATTGATGGGAAATTTACTAACGGGAAATATGCTTCTAAAACAGAAGAAAGTGTAAACCAATTAAAGACAACTTTAGAAGAAGCAAGATCAGTTTTAAGTAATGCGACAACAGAAAGTGAATTAACACAAGCGCATAGTAAACTAGTTACAGCAACAACGCAACTGAAGACAAAACCAAAAGGAAAAAAAAGAAGTACCAGAAGTAGATACTACAAATGGGAAAGCTACTGTAGGTAAAAAAGCAACTAATACTGAAAAAGCATCAGAATCTAACTCGATTGCCAACTCAGGTTCTAGAGATGAACGTCAAGGAAAAGCATTGGATAGAAGTAACCCATTCCGTACAGATGCAAATACAGACCCTGATGCAAATCAAACGTATACTGCACCTGCAGATAATGCAGATTTAAACACTTTAGTTAAAAATTTATTAGCATTAGATCCTACAGTTGAAAATAATACAAAACTTTCACAAAATATGGATAGTTTAGGTGATAGTAAACAAGTTGAAAAAGGTACTGTAAAGAAATTAAAGAGTTCGGTGGATGGACAGCAGTAGATGGAGGAGTGTTCGCTATTGCTAGGAGAACTGAAGAAGGTGTCTACCCTCTTGAGACTATAAATTCAACACTTGATGATACAGTTTGGTTACGAGAACAAGCATTTGATAGAGATACCGAGTATACGTTATTATTATCAAAGAGTAGAACTAGAAGTAATAGAGATGAAGTAGCTTATGATAATAGTACTTATAAACCGACTGGTGAAGGAACAGGAATTACAAAAAATCTTGCGAGATATAAAGGGATTGAAAAAATATTTACAGCCTATTCTACTAAAGAAGGTTCGGATGTCATTGTTAAGTTTAAACCGGGTTATGTTGGGGATAGTGATGGTAAAAAAGCTAGATATAAAGTAGAAGTCTATAGTATCGAAGGTACTACGGAAACTAAGGTTTATGAGACGACTTTTGATCCTTCAAAAAATATAAATGATGATAAACAGATTGTAACAGCAGCTAAAGATGGAACGAATAAAGAAAAAATAAAAATTTCAGATAGTGAGAATAGGACTACAATAGATTCAGGTGTTGATAATACTGTACGTAAGAATTTCATTGGTAAAAGAGAAGCAGAAAAATTAATGGCACAACCTGGGAATAAACCAAATGGAACTGCTGGAACATTTACGAGTAAGCCTATCGAATTACCAAAAGGTGCAGACCATTACAAGGTTAGAGTAAGTTTAGCAGACCAAGATAAAACAGGGATGAGTTATCAAGCTTGGGATGACAAATATTCAGTGCCTGTTACAGGAGCAGACTTCTCCATTGCGCAAGACACAAGTAGAGTAGCAAAATCTTTATTACAAAGAGTGTATGACAAACTGTTAGCAACTCTTGATGCAGATAAGAGAGGTAAAACACCAGAAACACAAGCTGCATATCAAGCACAATTAGATGCAATAAAAGAAGCCTTAAAACCTGAAAATTTAACTTCAACAGAAAAATACCAAGGTCTTCTAAAACTTGCTTTAGAAACACAAAGTGGATTGAAAGTTGATAAGTCAGCATTGGAGGCTTCAAAAGGAGAGTTAGATAAACTAGTAGATGACGATCCAACTTCTGGTAAAACACCTGAAACAGTAGCGAAGTATAATGAAGCAAAAACTGCAGCCGAAGAAGAAGCTAAAAAGGCAAAAGCAATTATAGATAGTGATAATGCAACTGTTGATCAAGTTGCTCAAGCAGTAGCGAATGTTAAAGAAAAAAGAGCGGAATTAAAAGCTGCCAGAGCACTGTTAGTAGTTGCAGCAACAGAGGAACAAAAAACTAAATTGAAAAATGATTCTGATGCGTTGAAACCTGCGGATACTAATGGTAAAACACCAAAAAGTATTGAAGTATATAATGCTCAGTATAAACAATTAGAAGAAGCATTAAATAAAGCAAAAGCTCAGGCTAAAACAGTATTAGATAAAGAAGCAAATGCAGGTAAAGAAGAAGCAACTGATGCGCAAATTGAAGTTGATAAAATCAAAGCTGAATTAGACAAAGCAGCAGCCTTATTAAAAGACAAAGGGGATACAGCAGGATTAGAAACTGCTAAAAACGAACTAAAAAAAGCAACAGAAGCGACAAACGTTACAGAGGGTAAAAACAAAAAGAGTCTGCTGACAAATATAATGAAGCTAAAAAAGCTGCAGAAGAAGTAGTAAAAGAAGTAGAAGCCGTGATTGCTGATGTGAATTCAACAACTGAAGATGTTGAGAAAGCTTTAACAAAAGTAAATGCAGCCAAAGCAGCGTTAGACGATGCTAAAAGTAAATTAGTAGAAGCAGCCACTCAAACAGAGAAAAATAAATTAGCAAAAGATGCAGCAACATTGACTAAAGCAGATACTTCAGAAAAAACTCCAGCAAGTATTGCAGAATACGAGAAAAAAATATGAAGAGTTTAAAGCAGAATTAGAAGCAGCACAAAAAGCAGCTCAAGCAGTTGCTGAAAAAAAGGTGAAAAATGTTAGTGCATTGGATGCTTTAAAAGCACAAGAAAAAGTAAATGCTGTTAAAGATAAATTAGCAGAAGCTGCAAAATTACTAAAAGATAAAGCTAATAAAGAAGCATTAACAAATGCTAAAACTGCATTAGAAACATTGAAAAATGGGGAGACTCCAACAGGTAAGACAGCTGATAGTTTAGCTGCTTATACTGCAGCTAAAAAAAGCGGCTGAAGAAGAGATCGCAGCAGCTCAAACAATCTTAGCAGATGAAAATGCCACTCAAGATCAAGTAGATGCTTTGTTAGCGAAAAATTAACGCGAAGAAAGAAGCGTTAGAAACAGCTAAAGATAAGTTAGTAGATGCAGCAAGTCAAGAACAAAAAGATGATTTAGCTAAGGCAGAAGAAAAGCTTAAATTAGCAGATACAACAGGTAAAACTGCGGAAAGTATTAAAAGCTTATAATGAAGCGGTTGAAAAATTAAAAGCAGATATTGAAGTTGCCAAAAAAGCAGCCAAAGATTTATTAGCTAAAGGAGATAATGCTGGAGAACTAGAAGCCTTTAGAGTACAAGCTAAAATTAATGCATTGAAAGAAAAACTAGCGGAAGCATCTAAACTTTTAGAAAGTGTAGATAAAGCAGAGGCTAAGAAAGCTATCGAAGAAGCAGCTAAGAATGCAACAAATGCAATCGATGCAAATCCAGACTTAACACCAGAACAAAAAGCAGCAGCGAAAGCAAAAGTAGCTGAAGCAGCAGCGAAAGCAACTGATGCAATCGAAAAAGCAACAACAGCCGAAGCAGTTACAAAAGCAAAAGAAGATGGAAAAGCAGCCATTGATAAAGCAGCAGCGAAAGCTGAAATCGAAGCAGCTAAAGCAGCAAAAGAAAAAGCAATCGATGCAAATCCAGACTTAACACCAGAACAAAAAGCAGCAGCGAAAGCAAAAGTAGCTGAAGCAGCAGCCAAAGCAACTGATGCAATCGAAAAAGCAACAACAGCCGAAGCAGTTACAAAAGCAAAGGAAGATGGAAAAGCAGCCATTGATAAAGCAGCAGCGAAAGCTGAAATCGAAGCAGCTAAAGCAGCAAAAGAAAAAGCAATCGACGCCAATCCAGACTTAACGCCAGAACAAAAAAACAGAAGCGAAAGCAAAAGTAGCAGAAGAAGCTAAAAAAAGCAATTGATGCAATCGAAAAAGCAACAACAGCCGAAGCAGTTACAAAAGCAAAAGAAGATGGAAAAGCAGCGATTGAAAAAGCGGCAGCAAAAGCCGAAATCGAAGCAGCCAAAGCAGCAAAAGAAAAAAAGCAATCGACGCCAATCCAGACTTAACGCCAGAACAAAAAAACAGAAGCGAAAAGCAAAAAGTAGCAGAAGAAGCTAAAAAAAGCAATTGATGCAATCGAAAAAGCAACAACAGCAGAAGCAGTTACAAAAGCAAAAGAAGATGGAAAAAGCAGCGATTGAAAAAAAGCGGCAGCGAAAGCCGAAATCGAAGCAGCTAAAGCAGCAAAAGAAAAAAAGCAATCGACGCCAATCCAGACTTAACGCCAGAACAAAAAAACAGAAGCGAAAGCAAAAGTAGCTGAAGCAGCAGCCAAAGCAACTGATGCAATCGAAAAAGCAACAACAGCCGAAGCAGTTACAAAAGCAAAAGAAGATGGAAAAGCAGCGATTGAAAAAGCGGCAGCAAAAGCCGAAATCGAAGCAGCCAAAGCAGCAAAAGAAAAAGCAATCGACGCAAGAACTGACTTATTACCAGAAGAAAAAGAAGCAGCTAAAAAAGCGGCAAGAGAAGAAGCCGAAGCAGCGAAAAATGCAATTGACAAGGCAACAACATCAGAAGATATCAATAAAGTGCTAGAAGATGGTAAAGAAAATATTGCGAAAATCAATCCAGTAGGTGCTAAAGAAGAAGCTAAGAAAGCTGTGGAAGAGGCATTAGCCAATAAAGAAAAAGAAATCGATGAAAGTACAGATTTAACTACTGAAGAAAAAGTTAAGGCGAAAGCATTAGCACGCGAAGAAGCTAAAGCAGCGAAGGATGCAATTGATAAAGCAACAAGTATCGAAGGTATTGAAAAAGCTCTAAGACCATTCTTGTATCAAATTGATCAAGATGCGTTAGTATTTGATAGACCAGCATTAGATATTGAAACTGCCTTACAAGCAACTGTTACTGGAGTAGTAACAGTTGAACGTGGAAAAGCAATTAGTCAAGCTGATATTATTTCAAAACTGAACTTACCAGAAACAGTTACAGTGATGAATATTGACTTACCTGATACAACTACACTAGGTAGAAAGTTTGCTAAGGTAACATTAAGACTACCAGGTGGAAAAGAAACAACTGTAAATGTTCCAGTTGAAGTTACTCCACAAAAAAATAAAGATGTGATACCTTCATATAATGGTGGGAATGATGGAAATTCTGGCAATAACGCAGCTAATAACACTGATGCAAAAGTGAATAAAGCTAAGTTAGAAGGTGCTATCCATCAATTAGATGAATTGATCATTAAAGAATCAGCTAAGCTTGATGCAGAAACTGCAAAAGAAGCGAATGACTTATTAGCAGACGCTAAGAAAGTATTTGCCAATGCAGACGCAAGTCAAGCAGAAGTGGATGCAATGGTTAAACGTATCGAAGACTTCATGGCGAAAGTTGCTCCAGCAACTAATCATGCAACTCCAGCTAATGACCAAGCTGCTCAAACATCAGCTGTAGCTCCAGCTACAACTCAAGCAGCAGCAAATGCGCGTAAAGCAGCTAAAGAATTACCAAATACAGGTACAGCAGATTCTACTGTAGCTATGGTAGCAGCTGCCGCAAGTGCATTACTTGGTCTTGGTCTTGCAGGCCGTCGTCGTAAAGAAGACGAAGAAGCTTAATTGGTAGATTGTTTGATAAATATCAGATGATAAATCCGATTTTTAGAGCTTAAACAAGTACCTCTCATAACATAAATCTCCTAGCAGGAAAGTCTGCTAGGAGATTTATAAGGTAAGAGCGTCATAACAATGTATTTATCATTAATGCAACGCCTCCTGTAGACTGTAACCGTCCAATAACGAAATCTCCAGACTAGGGAACTCACTGTATACTATAGTGAAAGTAAAATTATTGGAGTATATTTTAATGTCGCAATCTATTGTTCCTGTATAGGTTACACAATCTCGTTTGTGGTGGACGTAAATACTATTTTAAAAGCTCTTTACTGAGATAATCAACTTTTGAGAAAGGTAAATGAATTTGCCCAAGTACAGAAAAAGGATGTCAAAGTTCTAATACCAGAACAAGTAGACTGGCTGATGAGAAACTTTTCTATCACTCCAAAAATAAATTTAATATTAGTGTATAATATAGAGGGTAAATCTGTAATGAAAATCTATTTTCATCAAGGAAGTTAAAGAACTCAATAATACAGGGATTCCATTCCCCTAGAAAGGTTATAAATGAAATCATATAAGAAATTTACGATTCTTGCTCTGGCTCTTCTTGGATTTACTAGCCAAACAGTTCTAGCTAATGATGCTAGTCATTCTACGAATAACTCTACCGGTAGTTCAGCTACTAGCTCTGCAAGTACTTCTCAAGCAGCTACAGAAAACCAGCCAATGACTCCTAGTTCGAGTGAGCAGGAGACAAAGCCAACTCTTCCTACTGAGTCTAAGCTACAAACTGGTTGGGTAAAAGAAGATGGGAAGTGGGCTTATTATAGTCAAACGGGTGTCAAATTTACAGATACTCTTTATGTGGGCTACCTATTTGATAAGAATGGTTACTTACTTGAAAATAGCTGGTATCAGATGGCTAACAAGTGGTACTACGTCAATGGTTCAGGAAAATATCTGTCTAACCAATGGAGTCAAATCAATGGTAAGTGGTATGCATTTGATCAAAATGGTGCCATGATGGCTAATACCTGGAAGGGAAATTATTACCTGAAATCCAGTGGGGCTATGGCAGATAAAGAATGGGTGTACGATCCTAACTACTCTAGCTGGTTTTATCTCAAGTCAGGCGGACACTATGCTGAACAGCAATGGGTTGGCTCTTACTATCTAAAATCTGGTGGCTACATGGCTCACAAAGAGTGGATTTATGATCCAGATTATCAAGCTTGGTATTATCTTAAAGAAGATGGCGTTTATGTCACTGGAACTTATACTATTAATGGAAGTAGCCATTTTTTCAAAGATAATGGTAAATGGGTTCAAGAACTTCCAAAAGGATTTGAAAAGGGGCGCTATACTAAAACTATCTTCCTAGATCCTGGGCATGGTGGACGTGATTCGGGTGCTTACTATTATGGAATAGCTGAAAAAGATTTGAACTTACAGGTCTATCGTAAATTACGGAAACGTTTAGAAGAACTTGGCTATACAGTTCTAACATCTCGTGATAGTGATGTGGATGTTGACTTTGTGACAGAGCGTTCTCGTATGGTAAATAAAACGAATGCAGACTTCTTTATTAGCATTCATTTTAACGCTACTGGAAATGACACAACACTGAATCTGGGAATACAGACTTATTCTTATAAGGAAGATGCAGGTTACCCGAGCAAGATTAATCAATACTGGCATAATAATCCAGACCGTATGAGTGAAAGTAATCGTTTGGCTGCTGACCTTCACTCCTCTCTCTTGACCGAGACAGGTGCTAGAGATGCTGGGCTTCTGCAAGCCACCTTCGCTGTTCTTCGTGAGACTGCGAAACCTGCTGTGTTATTGGAGTTGGGTTATATGGATAATCCAGAAGAAAAACCAACGAATCCGTAGTGATCAATACCAAGATAAGTTAATTGAAGGCATTATTAAAGGAATTCAAAAAATATTACGCTGGAAATTAAGAAACTAGATCAAACTAAGCTTTGGAGATTTTCCTAGGTTTAGTTTTTTTGCATTTGTAATGCTATTCATAACATTAAATTTTTCTGAAAAATTTATTAAAAAAATGAGTGGAAACGTGGTATAATGAGACGTAAAATTAATTCAGGTTTCCTGAACCGATAGGAGTAAACAATGAAAAAACTAGGTTTTGTCCTTTTATCTTCAGCCTTGCTATTGACAAGCTTGTGCTGTTAGGTTTGAAAAATCAGCAGATACAACCGATTCATCTAAGGTCACAGCCTTGTCTGAAGACAAGTAGAAAATGCTTGATAAGCCCACTGCTGACTATAAGACTTTTGTGCAAGAGCAAATCGATAAACTTTTGACAGATACGGAAGGCTTTGTCAAACTGTTGAAAGAAGGTAAGTTAGAAGAAGCAAAGAAGGTCTATTCATTGATTCGTATGTCCTATGAGCGTTCAGAACCAATCGCTGAGAGTTTTGGTGAATCAGATGTCAAGATTGACTTCCGTTTGGCAGACTATATGGACGAAAACAAGACCGAGAAAGTTTGGTCAGGATTCCACCGTATCGAGCGTATCCTTTGGGAAGACAATACAACTAAAGGAACTGAAAAATCAAGATAAGGAAGAATAAGATTTGTCTAATAAAAAACTTTGTACTCTAGAAACCATCGTGTGGCTAGCTAGAGTGCAAAGTTTTTTTATTTTCTAGTTAAAATGAAGACTGTATTCTTTATAATCACAAGGATATTAAGAGAGCAGTGGATATTAAAATGATGATTTTGAATTTTTATTATTTTTGCTTTGTAGCAAGGTAACATAGTCACTTTTTGGTGTGGAATAAGTGGGAAAAGAAAAAAACAGTTCTTTGGGTTTGATCGATAAAGTAAAGCAAGATATATTGCCCGATAATTTTTCCTCTTGTGGGGTACTTACTATTGATTTTAAGTTCGATTTTTTCATCTGCATCAAAACCAGCTTCAGGAAAGGTTTCTAAACTTTTTAAGCCGTCTAGAATTTTGGCCGCAGTATTTTTAGCAGACTGGGGTGATAAAAGAACAGTAGTAATGTAGTCATGAATACTGTCAATTGCCTGACTCACTTCAGTAGATAGAATCACTTTATAAGCCATATCGTAGCCTCATATCGTCTAGGGAAGTCCCTTGTCCGGATTCGTATTCTCTTAAGGCGCGTTCAGATTGGACTTGTAGTTCCTGAATCAATCGCTCACGGTGTAAATCTTCTGCAGTTTTTATTGGCAAATCCTGTTCGAGTACAATCTGCTCGATAAAAAGACTAATAGCATCCGTCATAGTCATTCCTTTTTCCTTGATGATAGCTCTAGCTTGTTCCATTGATGACTCATTGATTTTAAAATTGTATTGCTTAGTAAGTGATGTAGTCATGGTATATCTCCAATCTATACTATATATAGCTAGTATATATCTTTTATACTTTTTAGGAAGAAAAAAACTTTGTACTCTAGAAACCATTGTGAGGCTATTGAGAGTGCAAAGTTTTTTTGAGTTTGGAACATGAAAACAGCAGTTGATTTCAAGAAACAAAAAAGAACAGCCAAAACTGTTCTTTTTTATCATTATTTGAGACCGTATTTTTTGTTGAAACGATCCACGCGTCCATCTGCTTGAGTGAACTTTTGACGTCCAGTGTAGAATGGGTGTGAGTCTGATGAAATTTCCACACGGATCAATGGGTAAGTTTCGCCTTCGAACTCAACTGTTTCGTTAGAGCGTTTTGTTGAACCGCTAAGGAATTGGTAACCAGTAGTTGTGTCCATGAAGACAACTGGGCGATATTCTGGATGGATATCTTTTTTCATTTTGCAATATTTCCTTTCTGCCATGGTCTCTTTGCGAGCCATAGATTGTTACCATACTAGTCTATCAGATTCTGAAAAGTTTGGCAAGTATTTTATCAGTTTTTAAGCAAGTTTTTTAACTTTTGGTAGATGATTTCGTTTTCTTCTAGGCTATAGGAATTAGCACCACTTGCTAGAGGGTGGCCTCCACCATCATGTTCCTTGGCTATTTCATTGATAGGATGGATTTTACTGCGTAAGCGAACACGGTAGTGGCCATCAGCCTGTTCTACAAAAATTCCCCAGAGACTGACGCTGTCAATCCGACCAGGAGCTCCCACAATAGCAGCAGTCTCAGCATCGGTAACATTGAATTGTTTCAAGACTTCTTGACTCAGGATAACGCGCGCTGCACCATTTTCATCCACTTCCAGATGGTCATAGATGTAGCCTTGAAGTTTAGCAATTTTGTGGCTCATAGTGTCCATTTTGCGAGTGAGAGCTGCAAAGTCAAAGTTATGTTCTCTCAAATAAGCAGCCAGGCGAAGAGTCCGTGCAGTGGTAGAAGGGTAGAGGAAGCGACCTGTATCACCAACAATTCCTGCAAAGAGCAACTCAGCAGCGCGATCTGACAAGGACAGTTGAGTTGTTTCTGCAAATAAGGTAATCATCTCGCTAGCGCTGCTTGAACTAGTATCCACCCAAGATAGGTCACCGTATACATCATCATTTGGATGGTGGTCAATCTTAATGAGAAAATCACCTTGACGATAGCGCTTATCATCGATACGAGCAGTATTGGCCGTATCACAGACGATGACAAGGGCGCCTTGGTAGGCACTATCTTCAACAAGATCCATTTCAGCCATCCAAGTAAGAGTTGGTTCATCAAAACCAACTGCCTTGATAGTTTTTGCTGGGAAATGATGTTTGAGAAGAGCTTTCAATCCCACTTGACTTCCCAAGGCATCAGGGTCTGGTTTCATATGACGATGAATGATAATCGTGTCGTATTCTTTGATTTTTTCTAAAATTTGATGGCAAATGTCCATAAATAACCTCAATTCTTTCTCATTTCATTGTAGCACAAGAATTTTTATTTTTAAAATGAAAAAGATGTGATATAATGGAGAAAGATAAATTGAGGAGGACGATATGGCATTAGCAAAAATTGTATTTGCCAGTATGACCGGTAATACCGAAGAAATTGCAGATATTGTAGCAGACAAATTACGTGACTTGGGCTTGGATGTTGATGTTGATGAATGTACAACTGTTGACGCTTCAGACTTCTTGGAAGCAGACATCGCTATCGTTGCGACCTATACTTATGGTGATGGTGAATTGCCAGATGAGATGATGGACTTCTACGAAGACCTAGCAGATCTCAACTTGAATGGCAAAATCTACGGAGTGGTCGGCTCAGGAGATACCTTCTACGATGAATTCTGTAAGGCTGTTGATGACTTTGACCGTGTCTTTGTGTCAACAGGAGCAGAAAAAGGTTCAGAGTGTGTTAAAGTTGATCTTTCTGCCGAGGAAGAAGATATTGAACGCTTGGAACAATTCGCAGAAGAATTGGCTGCTAAAGTAGGATAAGCATAAAAGTGCGCTGATGTAATCAATCAGTGCATTTTTCTTATCGAGAGTTGGGATTTTACTAGCCTATTTGGTGGCTTTTTGATACAATAATTCAAATAAAGGAGGAGACTGTATGGATTTAGATATTATTCGTCAAGAAATTGATCAAATAGATGACCAAATTGTCAAACTGTTAGAAGAAAGAATGCATTTAGTTGAAGGGGTTGTTGCTTATAAGAAGGCTTCGGGTAAACCGATTTTAGATACCAAGAGAGAAGCAGTTATTTTTGAAAAGGTTAGGAGTCGTGTAGAGGACAAGCGCTATCAGGAGACTATTGTAGCGACTTTTTCGGACATACTCAAACGTTCGCGTGATTATCAGGATCAAAACATCAAATGAAAAAAGAACAATTTTATCCGCTAGGAATTTTTCTAGCTGCTATGTTGGGTGGATTGGTTCGCTACCTTGTTTCTACTTGGTTACCAGCCAGTCCAGATTTTCCTTGGGGCACTCTCTTTGTCAACTATCTGGGAATTTTCTGCCTGGTTTATCTTGTTAAGGGATATCTGGTCTATAAGGGAACCAGTAAGGGCTTGGTTTTAGCACTGGGTACAGGTTTGTGGTGGTTTGACAACCTTTTCTAGTCTAATGCTTGATGCTGTAAAATTACTGGATACAGGGCGTTATCTTAGTTTGATCATGTATTTGCTTTTGAGTATCGGTGGAGGCCTGATTTTAGCTTACTATTTAGGGAGGAAGAAATGGTAATCGTCTATCTTGCAATTGCTTGTGGTTTAGGAGCTTTAGTGCGCTATTTCTTTTCCCGCTATAATCAAGCATCTAAATTGCCACTCGGAACGCTCATAGCCAATCTTTTGGGTTGTTTTTTAATTGGATTATTCTACAATCATGTGGAGTCTAAGGAAGTCTATGCTATTCTAGCAACTGGATTTTGCGGAGGTTTGACAACTTTTTCGACCTTGAATGATGAACTGCAAAGACTGTTAAGTGATAAGAAGGTCTTTTATTCTTACCTGACTTTGACCTACCTAGGTGGTTTGGTTGCGATTTTTTTAGGAATTCTGCTATAAATTTCTTTACTTTTTTGTGGAAATTTGGTAAACTGTATCTTGTGTGTAATGGACGCACAAAAATACAGTTTATCCGCTGAGGAAGATTCCTCAAGATTGACAAAGATAGGAGAATAAAATGAATCCATTAATCCAAAGCTTGACTGAAGGTCAACTTCGTACAGATATCCCATCATTCCGTCCTGGTGACACTGTTCGTGTACACGCGAAAGTTGTCGAAGGTAACCGTGAACGTATCCAGATTTTTGAAGGTGTTGTTATCGCACGTAAAGGTGCTGGTATCTCAGAAAACTACACAGTTCGTAAAAATCTCTAACGGTGTAGGTGTTGAGCGTATCTTCCCAATCCACACTCCACGTGTTGAAAAAATCGAAGTTGTTCGTTACGGTAAAGTACGTCGTGCGAAATTGTACTACTTGCGTGCTCTTCAAGGTAAAGCAGCTCGTATCAAAGAAATCCGTCGTTAATTCGACTAAAAAACTCTGCTCATTTAGCAGAGTTTTTATCTAGCTCCCTTAGTTCAATGGATATAACAACTCCCTCCTAAGGAGTAGTTGCTGGTTCGATTCCGGCAGGGGGCATATAAACTATTGATTTTACTGGGTGTTTGAGGTGTTCTGCCCCAAATTTGCTCCTAAATTACAAGAATTATATAAAGTGTTGACATAGGTTTGATAAGCAACCCCTAGAATTACTTTGACAAATTATCATGAATTATAAAATTTGGAGTACTAATGGTCGATAAAGATTGTTCTTTTGATAAGGTAAAAAGTTATCTTAAACGGAACTAGCAATTTTTTTATATTTCTTCAAATGAAGAATTGAATAAATGCTTAGATCATGTTGTTCAGTTGATTTCGGATTCATATGTTTTATATATAAATAATTCATATACCTCCTCCTCTTTTTTTAGCTATTAGTGTGCTAGAAGAGGTTGGAAAAAAATTCAAATGGGAATATTTATTAAAGGTTCAGATTCCTATGTGAGAAAAAGATAAATTAAGAGATCATAAGTCTAAACAAATTGTTGGAGCGAGCTACACTATTTGTATGGGAGAAAAGGATTAACAATGTAATTTCTAATGAAAAATTTAGAAAAAGATATTTCAATTTATTTATTCTGGTGAATTAAAAAGATTTAAGAGAAAAAAAGCAATTTATTGTGATAGAAAAAAATAACAATATCGTGACACCAAAAGATTTAATTACTCAAGAACTTGCAAGAAATCTACTTTTATTTGCGATAGAATCATTTGATGATAATCTGGTTGGATGGACAGATTACTCAATCGAGTTATCAAAGAAAACTGATTTATTTTTTGAAATTATTGCTAATTCTAAGATGAAATAGACAAAAAAACCGCTCAGCTGAGCGGTTTTCGTCTATTCTATTCTTTCCTTTTACAATACCCACGTACGGATGGCATGGGCAACGCCAGATTCATCATTAGATTTAGTGATATATTTGGCGATTTTTTTGATTTCTGGATTTCCATTTTCCATGACAACGGGGTTTCCAACGACTTCCAGCATGGCGCGGTCATTTTCTTCGTCACCGATAGCCATGGTTTCATCTTTAGTCAATCCTAGTTTTTTTCAGCTAGGGTGAGTGATAGCTGAACCTTTGTCAACATTCTTTTTAAGGAGTTCGAGGTAGAAAGGAGCAGATTTGTTGATGGAGTAGCGTTCGTAAAATTCTGCTGGAATTTTTTCAATCGCAGCATCGAGAATCTCAGGCTCATCGATGAACATACACTTGACGATTTCCTTGTCAGCCATTTCTTCAGGTGTACGGTAGAAGATAGGCATGCTGACGAGGGTTGATTCGTGCACAGTGTATTTTTCCGATATTGCGATTGGCAGTGTAGATTCCATCCTTGGTAATGGCATGCATGTGGACACCGAGCTTGCGACTGAGGAATTCCATATCCAGATAATCCTCATAAGTCAAGGATTCGCTGATAATCTCATGTCCTGTAGCAGTTTCTTGGACAAGGGCACCATTGAAGGTCACAACATAGTCACCCTCGTCTCTCAGCTGCAAGTCGTCCAGAAGTTTGGCAACACCTGCGATGGGGCGACCAGTTGCAATCACGACTTTGACACCAGCTTCTTTGGCATCTTGGATGGCAGAAAAGACTTCAGGAGTGATCTCCTTTTGGCTGTTGACAAGGGTTCCGTCGATATCGACGGCGATTAGTTTAATACTCATAAATTTCCTCTTTTAGTTTTTATTTGGGGTAAAATGATCGTTCTTAATCAAGTGTAAAAATTGCTGGGTAATGCTTGCGAAGATGCTGTTTTGGTCTAACATTTCTTTCGGGAAATAAAAACGATTATCTCCATGGCGACTGCCAGCAAGGGATTGGACGATAGGAGACAGGCTAGAGAGTTCGGCCAGTTCTCCATTCTTTTGTAAAATTTCAATCTGTGTCCGCGGATTTTCAGATTCGGGACGATAGATATCATAAGGGAGGTCGAAGTTCTTATGAATAGCAGTGTAGTAGTCGGGATCAAAGCCGATATCCTCAACCAATTTTCTCATGCTAGCGAGTTGGTCTTGATCCTCTTGTGAAAAGGTAATGGATTTAAAGACCTTGCGGTTGACAAAGCGTTGCGACAAGTCTGCGAGAATCTTGTCAGGACTGGTCATCCAGAGCTGGAAGTAGGTATTCATCACACCATCATCCAGAGCTAGATAGTCAGACAAGGTCACATTTTTTTCAAAGAATGGCAGGAGGTGTGGAGAAGTTCGTGCAAAGAAGTCCTTGTCCTCAGGATAAAGTTCCTTGGCGCGCTTGAGGAGATTCTGTAGGAGAACTTCCATAGCGCGTGTTGCGGGGTGGAAATAAACTTGCATATACATCTGGTAACGACTGAGGACGTAGTCTTCGATGGCGTGCATGCCATTGCGCTGAAAGGCGATGCCATTTTCGATAGGGCGAATGACTCGGAGGATGCGAGTCAGGTCAAATTCCCCATAGGATGCTCCTGTAAAATAGGAGTCGCGCAAGAGATAGTCCATGCGGTCTGCATCAATCTGACTAGAAATGAGTTGAACAACCTGCTTGTTAGGGTAGGTATGGTCTATGACACTGGCAACCTTTTCTGGAAAATCTGGCGCCACTTGTAGCAGGACTTGGTGAATCTCTGTCTCAGGACTTTGGATAATCTCCTGAGTAATGGCTTCATGGTCTGTATCAAAGAGATGTTCAAAAGTATGGGAGTAGGCACCATGCCCGAGGTCATGTAGGAGAGCAGCGGTCATGGTCAAGAGAGACTCGGCAGGATTCCATTCTTCAGGATATTTTTCTTCAAAAATCTCCGTGATACGTCGTGCAATCTCATAGACTCCTAGACAGTGAGAGAAGCGACTGTGTTCTCCACCGTGGAAGGTATAACTGGAAGTTCCCAGTTGTTTGATTCGACGCAAACGCTGAAATTCTTTTGTATTAATCAAGTCATAGATGATTTGATTATTGACATGGATGTAGTTGTGAACTGGGTCACGGAATACTTTTTCGTTCATATGACCATTATAGCAAAAAGCTAGAGTTTTTGGTAAAATAGTAGGACAAGAGACAAGAAAGAGGACTTGATGTGAAGATTAGGATGCGAAATACGATTCAGTTTGATGAGCAGTTGGAAGTGATTGACCAGCTTTATGACGTGGAAGTGCATGAAAAAGGAGATTATAGCTACCTGCTTTTCTATAATGAGGAAAAGGAAAAAGTGGTGATTAAATTTCATGGTCAAGAACTTGTGATGAGTCGATTTTCCAATCCCAAGACCATTATGCGCTTTCTAAAGGATAGCGATAGTTTAGCTTATATTCCTACACCTATGGGCATGCAGGAGTTTATCATCCAAACGAGCCATTATCAAGTAGATGGGCAAAAGATTGAGCTAGATTATCAACTACAAAATCAAGAGGGACATCCCTTTGCCCGCTATCAATTAGAAATTACTTGGGGGCTAGGCTTATGTCTTTTTCAAATTTTTGCTAGCTATCTTCTCGGATTAGCCTGCTAATGTGGTAGATTAGGCTATTTTTTGGTATAATAAAAGTTATGGAAATCGAAAAAACCAATCGTATGAATGCGCTCTTTGAATTTTATGCGGCGCTTTTGACAGATAAGCAAATGAATTATATAGAGCTCTACTACGCTGATGATTACAGCCTTGCTGAGATTGCCGAGGAGTTTGGTGTCAGTCGTCAGGCTGTCTACGACAACATCAAGCGGACAGAAAAGATTCTGGAAGATTATGAGATGAAATTGCACATGTACTCGGACTACATTGTCCGTAGTCAGATTTTTGACCAGATTTTTGGAGTGCTATCCCAAGGATGACTTTCTGCAGGAGCAGATAGAGATTTTAACAAGCATTGATAATAGAGAATAAGAGGAAGAAAAATGGCATTTGAAAGTTTAACAGAACGTTTGCAAAACGTCTTTAAAAATCTACGTAAAAAAGGAAAAATCTCTGAATCTGATGTCCAAGAGGCAACCAAAGAAATTCGCTTGGCCTTGCTTGAGGCCGACGTTGCCTTGCCTGTTGTAAAGGACTTTATCAAGAAAGTTCGTGAGCGTGCAGTCGGGCATGAGGTCATTGATACCCTTAATCCTGCGCAACAAATTATTAAAATCGTTGATGAGGAATTGACGGCTGTTTTGGGTTCTGATACGGCAGAAATTATCAAGTCACCTAAGATTCCTACAATCATCATGATGGTTGGTTTGCAGGGGGCTGGTAAAACAACCTTTGCTGGTAAATTGGCCAACAAACTCAAGAAAGAAGAAAATGCTCGTCCTTTGATGATTGCGGCGGATATTTATCGTCCAGCTGCCATTGACCAGCTCAAAACTCTTGGACAACAGATTGATGTGCCGGTTTTCGCTCTTGGGACAGAGGTTCCAGCTGTGGAGATTGTTCGTCAAGGTTTAGAACAAGCCCAAGCTAATCATAACGACTATGTCTTGATTGATACGGCAGGTCGTTTGCAGATTGATGAGCTTTTGATGAATGAGCTTCGTGATGTGAAAGCATTGGCTCAACCAAACGAAATTCTCCTCGTGGTTGATGCCATGATTGGTCAAGAAGCAGCCAATGTTGCGCGTGAGTTTAATGCTCAGTTGGAAGTGACTGGGGTCATCCTTACTAAGATTGATGGCGATACTCGTGGTGGTGCGGCCCTATCTGTTCGTCATATTACTGGAAAACCAATCAAGTTCACTGGTACAGGTGAAAAGATTACGGACATTGAAACTTTCCACCCAGACCGTATGTCGAGCCGTATTCTTGGTATGGGGGATATGCTCACTCTGATTGAGAAAGCTTCTCAAGAATACGATGAGCAAAAAGCCCTTGAAATGGCTGAGAAGATGCGTGAAAACACCTTTGATTTTAATGATTTCATCGATCAGTTGGATCAGGTGCAAAACATGGGGCCAATGGAAGACTTGCTCAAGATGATTCCAGGTATGGCTAACAATCCAGCCCTTCAAAACATGAAGGTGGATGAGCGTCAGATTGCTCGCAAACGTGCTATTGTGTCTTCAATGACACCTGAAGAACGTGAAAATCCAGATTTGTTAAATCCAAGCCGTCGCCGTCGTATCGCTGCAGGTTCTGGAAATACCTTTGTCGAAGTCAATAAATTCATTAAAGACTTTAACCAGGCTAAACAACTCATGCAGGGTGTTATGTCTGGAGATATGAATAAGATGATGAAGCAGATGGGAATCAATCCAAACAACCTTCCTAAAAATATGCCAAATATAGGAGGAATGGATATGTCTGCCCTTGAAGGAATGATGGGACAAGGCGGTATGCCTGACCTGTCAGCTCTCGGAGGAGCAGGAATGCCCGATATGAGCCAGATGTTTGGTGGCGGACTCAAAGGTAAAATCGGTGAATTTGCTATGAAACAGTCCATGAAACGCATGGCTAACAAAATGAAAAAAGCGAAGAAGAAACGCAAGTAAGATAAGGGAAGGCCGCAGGGCTTTCCTTTTTTAGAAAGAAGAAAAATGAGCACTTCCGTAATTGGAAATGCTCGTTTTTTGATGTGTTTAGATTCTTAGTCTTTATTTTCGTATGGCAAGATCAAGTTCAAGATGATTCCTGTCATGGCTGATAGGGCAGTACCTGAAAGTGTAACTGGACCGAGTTTAAGGATAGCTCCTCCAAGTCCAAGGACCAACATAGCACTTGCGATGATTAGGTTACGCATTTGACCAAATCAACACGTTCTTTGATTAAGACTTTCAAACCGTTGCTGGCGATAACCCCATAGAGAAGGATTGACATACCACCAAGTACAGCATTTGGAATGGTTGAAATCAAGGCAGTGAATTTACCAAGGAAGCTGAGGGCAATCGCGATAAAAGCAGCGTTACGGATAACTGAGACAGAAGCGATACGAGTCATACCGATAACCCCTGTATTTTCTCCATAAGTTGTATTGGCTGGTCCACCAAGGAAGGCAGAAACAGAAGTTGCGATACCGTCACCAAGAAGAGTACGGTGAAGACCTGGTTCTTTCAAGAATTGACGGCCACAGATTTGACCCAAAACAGTATGGTCTCCGATATGTTCAGAAATTGTTACGATAGCGATTGGCAAAATGGCAATGGTTTCTGGACCAAAGTAAAGATTGTATTCTTTAAAGGCACCACCAGTGCTAAATGGCAAGTAGAAACCAGGAATTTCAAACCAGTTAGCTTTAAGAACTGGTGTAAAGTCAACCAAGCCAAGAGTTAGTGCGAAGAGGTAACCACCGATAATGGCAAAGAGGAATGGAATGATTCGTAGGAAGCCTTTTCCTTTTGTATTGATAAAGGCAGCGATTAAGAAAGTAACAACTGCTACAAGAGCATTTTTCCAATTTCCATCTGCTACAAGACCAGCATTGGTAACAGCTGAGCCTGCAAGTCCGAGACCGATAACGATGATCATAGGTCCGATGATGATTGGTGGCAAGAGTTTATCAATCCATTTTGTACCTGCAAAACGAACACCAGCAGCCACAAGGACATAGACTAAACCAGTCAAGATAACCCCTGTTTGAGCAGCAGATACATCACCACCCATTTCTTTCATAGCTAGTGACATTGCTGTGATAAAGGCAAATGAAGAACCTAGATAAACTGGAACTCTAAAACCAGTTGAAATCATGTAGATGAGTGTTCCAACACCCGAAGCAAAAAGGGCAACAGATACAGGCATTCCCAAAATCAATGGTACCAAGATGGTCGCACCGAACATGGCGAAAACGTGTTGGAAACTAAGGAGAATTCCTTTTCCAGCTGAAGGACGTTGGTCAACGTCTAGTAACAAATCAACAGTTGATTCTTGTTTCATATAAACCTCACTTTTGGGCATCAAAAAAGAGCCCATTATTTTACAGCAATAGGCCCTCAGAGTAAGACTTCTTTAAAATCTAGACTTTAAGAGTTTCAAATATTTCTGCGTCTTCGTCACCTCACGGGATGACATTAAAAACCTTTGCTTGTGATAGTATAGCAAAAATTACAAACTTTGTAAATATTTTTTTACTTAAAAATTTAAAGCGGGCGTTTATTGGGCATGCCAGCCTTACGTGGATATTTATTTGGTGTTTCCTTTTTCTTTTCAACCACTGTGATGTAACGCGGATCTCCATTTGGTAGAGCATAGCTGAGATTGTCTTCGACCTTACTAAAAAGGAGGTTGAGGGCATTCTTAGCTTCTAATAATTCCTCAGGCGCATTGCTGGCCTTGAGCGCCAATAGTTTTCCGCCAACTTTAAGGTAAGGAATTGTCAATTCAGATAGGACCTGCATGCGGGCAACCGCACGAGCTGTTACAAAATCATATTGAGCACGGAAGTTCTTGTCTTGGGCAAAATCTTCGGCACGTCCATGGTAGAAATGAACACCGTCCAAATCCAGCTCCTGAGCCAAAAGTTGGAGGAAGTTGATGCGCTTGTTGAGAGAATCAATGATGGTCACATCTAGATGAGGATAGAGAATTTTTCATTGGTAGACTAGGAAATCCTGCCCCAGCACCGATGTCAAGAAGTTTGATAGTTTCATTGGGAATCAAACCTTGAAGAATGGGTGCAATCGAATCGTAAAAATGTTTGAGATAAACTTCTTCCTTATCTGTAATAGCCGTCAAATTAATCTTTTCATTCCACTCGACCAAGAGCTCAAAAATAACGTTCAAATTGTTTTTTTTGCTGGTCCGAAAGTGGAAGATTCTGCTCGGCAAGCAAGTTGTAAAATGTTTCTGGTTTCATAGTTATTTCCTTCTTTAGTATCATCTTATTTTACCACAATCATTAAAAAAATTTGATATACTGGTACTAATCTAAAAAGTAGAAAGGACTTATATCATGACTTGGATTATTCTTGGAGTTATCGCTCTTGTTGTTATTTTTGTGATTGTTAGCTATAACGGTTTGGTTAAGAATCGTATGCAAACAAAGGAGGCTTGGAGTCAGATTGATGTTCAGTTGAAACGTCGAAATGATCTCTTGCCAAACTTGATCGAAACTGTAAAAGGTTATGCCAAATATGAAGGTTCTACCCTTGAAAAGGTGGCAGAACTTCGTAACCAAGTGGCGGCAGCGACTTCACCAGCAGAAGCTATGAAAGCTAGTGATGCCCTTACTCGTCAGGTTTCAGGTATTTTTGCAGTTGCAGAAAGCTATCCAGATTTGAAAGCTAGTGCAAACTTTGTTAAATTGCAAGAGGAGTTGACAAACACAGAAAATAAAATTTCTTACTCTCGTCAACTCTACAACAGTGTTGTCAGCAACTACAATGTAAAATTAGAAACTTTCCCAAGCAATATTATCGCTGGGATGTTTGGATTTAAAGCAGCAGATTTCCTTCAAACACAAGAAGAGGAAAAGGCAGTTCCTAAAGTTGATTTTAGCGGTTTAGGTGACTAAGATGTTGTTTGATCAAATTGCAAGCAATAAACGAAAAAAACGTGGATTTTTGTTGCTGGTATTTTTTTCCTACTCTTAGCTCTTGTTGGCTATGCGGTTGGTTACCTTTTTATGCGGTCTGGGCTTGGTGGTTTGGTTATCGCACTGATTATCGGCTTTATCTATGCCTTGTCCATGATTTTTCAATCGACAGAGATTGTCATGTCCATGAATGGAGCGCGTGAGGTTGATGAGCAAACGGCACCAGACCTCTACCATGTAGTGGAAGATATGGCTATGGTTGCTCAGATTCCTATGCCTCGTGTTTTCATCATTGATGATCCAGCCTTAAATGCCTTTGCGACAGGTTCTAACCCTCAAAACGCGGCGGTTGCTGCGACGTCAGGTCTCCTTGCTATCATGAATCGTGAAGAACTAGAAGCTGTTATGGGACATGAAGTCAGTCATATTCGTAATTACGATATCCGCATTTCGACTATTGCTGTTGCCCTCACCAGTGCTATCACCATGCTTTCTAGTATGGCAGGTCGTATGATGTGGTGGGGTGGAGCAGGTCGCAGACGAAGTGACGATGATAGAGATGGAAATGGTCTTGAAATCATTATGCTAGTGGTTTCCCTACTTGCAATTGTGCTGGCACCTCTCGCTGCAACCTTGGTGCAACTAGCTATTTCTCGTCAGAGGGAATTCCTAGCTGATGCTTCTAGTGTTGAGTTGACTCGCAATCCTCAAGGGATGATTAATGCTCTACGTAAGTTGGATAATAGTAAACCAATGAGTCGTCCTGTCGATGATGCCAGCAGTGCTCTTTATATCAATGATCCTAAGAAAGGTGGAGGGTTCCAAAAACTCTTTTATACCCACCCACCTATCTCAGAACGGATTGAACGTTTAAAACATATGTAAAAAGAATGCTGGAAAAAGTCTTTAAAATCTGAAAAACGCATAATATCAGGTGTGCAAATGAACTGCACCCCAAAAGTTAGACAGAAAAAATCTAACTTTTGGGGTGTTTTTATTATGAAATTAACTTATGATGATAAAGTTCAGATCTATGAACTTAGAAAACAAGGATATAGCTTAGAGAAGCTTTCAAATAAATTTGGGATAAACAATTCTAATATTAGGTACATGATTAAATTGATTGATCGTTACGGAATAGAGTTCGTCAAAAAAGGAAAAAATCGTTACTATTCTCCTGATTTAAAAACAAGAAATGATTCATAAAGTCTTACATGAAGGCTGGACTAAAGATAGAGTTTCTCTTGAATACGGTCTCCCAAGTCGTACGATACTTCTTAATTGGCTAGCACAATACAAGAAAAACGGGTATACTATTGTTGAGAAAACAAGAGGGAGAGTATCTAAAAATGGGACGTAAGCCAAAAAAACGAGACCTGAAGAGAGGACAGAATTAGAACGTCTTCAAGCAGAAAAATGAGTACTTGAGAGCGGAGAATGCCATTCTAAAAAAGTTAAGAGAACTCCGATTGAAGGAGGAAAAAGAGAAAGAAGAAAGACAGAAATTGTTCAAGAATTAATGACTGAGTTTTCGTTAGATATTCTTCTAAAAGCCATTAAACTAGCTCGTTCGACCTACTACTATCACTTGAAACAACTAGACAAACCAGATAAGGACCAAGAGCTTAAAGCTGAAATTCAATCCATTTTTATCGAACACAAGGGAAATTATGGTTATCGTCGGATTCATTTAGAACTAAGAAATCGTGGTTATCTGGTAAATCATAAAAGAGTTCAACGCTTGATGAAAGTACTCAATTTACAAGCAAAAATGCGACAGAAACGAAAATATTCTTCTCATAAAGGAGATGTTGGTAAGAAGGCAGAGAATCTCATCCAACGTCAATTTGAAGGCTCTAAAACAATGGAAAAGTGCTACACAGATGTGACAGAATTTGCCATTCCAGCAAGTACTCAAAAGCTTTACTTATCACCAGTTTTAGATGGTTTCAACAGCGAAATTATCGCCTATAATCTTTCAACTTCACCCAACTTAGAACAAGTAAAAACAATGTTGGAACAGGCCTTCACAGAGAAGCACTATGAGAATACGATTCTCCATAGTGACCAAGGCTGACAATATCAACACGATTCTTATCATCGCTTCCTAGAAAGTAAGGGAATTCAAGCATCCATGTCACGTAAGGGTAACAGCCCAGACAACGGTATGATGGAGTCCTTCTTTGGGATTCTGAAATCGGAAATGTTTTACGGTTATGAGAAGTCGTTTCAGTCGCTTAAGCAATTGGAACAAGCTATTGTAGATTATATTGATTACTACAACAATAAACGAATTAAGGTAAAACTAAAAGGACTTAGCCCTGTGCAATACAGAACTAAATCCTTCGGATAAATTAATTGTCTAACTTTTTGGGGTCAGTACAAAAAAAACTTGATATTATGCGTTTTATTATGGGAATATTTACTTCCTTTTTCTCCTAAAATTGTGTTTTTGTCCCACCTATCTGCTATGTTGCAAATTTATAAATCTTCTAAATTAACTAACTCCAGACCGTGTTCTGTCAGGCGGTAGATGCTTGAACAGACCTCTTTTAAGAAACGCCTGTCATGTGAAACAGTGATGAGACCGCCTGGATAGGTTGCAAAGAGTTTTCTAATTTGGGGTTGAGAAGTTGGAGAAAAGTTTCGTGTAGGTTCATCCAACAGGAGAAAGTTTGGTTTGCACAAGACTAAATCCAAAAGCAGTAGTTTTCCCTGTTGTCCGCCAGATAAGGAGCGAATTTGATGTTGCATTTCTGGGTAACTGAAATTGAGACTGGCTAAGTGAGATTGGATTTTCTGTAGTTCCTCTTTTTCACCAGTTTGACTTAGAAAGGCTATTGGTGATAAATCCAATTGCAGTTTTTTGTGGTAATCTTGTGGCATAAAACCAAGCGAAATTTCTCTTTTTGCGCTAAGCAGTTGTTGCAACTTGGCTAGCAGAGTCGATTTTCCAACACCATTTGGCCCTATAATACCGATTTTTTCTTGTCCACGGACAGTTAGTTGTAGTTTTTGAACCAAAACTCGGTCGCCAATGACCAAATTTTCCTTTTCCAGTTGGATTAAGACTTTAGAAATCGGTAATGGCTGTATATCTGAGAAAAAAAGTCTAATTTCTTCCTCTTCAAGTGGCTTTTGGGTCATGGACTGAGCTGCCCTTTCGTAGCGTTTTTCTTGTGAGAGGACAGTTTTCATCTTTTTAGCCAATAGGCGACCGGCAGTACTATCTTTAGTAGCTCGAAGCGCAGTTTCTACATTTTGCTTGACTCGCCGATGTTTTTCCATGGTTTTATCATAGGCTCTTTGGTCGTTAGCAGCTTGCTGGCTTTGTCTGGCAAAATTAGCCTTTCTCTGCTCACTATAGCGATCATAGTCTAAATGCTCTACTAGCGTTTCCGCTTCTTTACGGTGCTTGACCAGTCGCAAATGGACAATAGTATCAGCCGTTTCAGAAAGAAAGTCCTCATCATGGGAGATGAAAATAACAGTTTGCCGAATCTTTCGAATCTGTCTTTTTAGCCAATCAACCGTCTCAAGGTCTAGGTCATTTGAAGGTTCATCTAAAAATAGAATCTCAAAGGGTTTGGCTAACTCATGGATGAGCTGAATTTTCAAAGCTTCACCCCTGATAGACTACCAATCTCTTGGTCGCTTGCGAAACGATTGCTATCAAAAAATGCAATTCCTCAGCTAAACGATAGAGGACACTGTAATCTAAATCAATAGAATCTAAAAAGAAGTAGTCGTGTAGAGTTTTCTTTTTCAGCTCCTCGGGAAGTTTTTGAGGAATATAGGCTAGTGACTGATAGTCAGACTGGATGTCTCCCTTGATAGTGAAATCAGACACATATTCCCCCGTTAAAGTTTTAAGTAATGTTGATTTGCCATTTCCTTCTTCGCCAATAATAGCTACCTTTTCCCCGTCTTGTATGGTCATGCTTAGATCAGATACAAGATCTCGTAGATCTTTGTTTTGTGTGATGGTCAGGTGATTGATTTTTATCATATGCTTGCCCTTTCTAGAATGTCCATAGTGCATAACAAAAAGCTCTACTTTATCTAGTAGAGCCCAAAGTCTATGTCAAAAAAACTCTATTAAAATGCCAGAAAAAGAGCATAAAAGAGCACACAAAAAGAGACACAAACAAGATCTACTAAATAAAGGTTCTTTATTTGATAGACTTAGTTGTTCATGTCTCCCTTACCTCCGAGTATTAGTATCTTTATACTATACCTTTAAGGAAATTTTGTCAACAGAAAACTGACAATTCTAATCTCTAAAATCCGAAAACAGGTCCATAAAGAGTCAGTACGTGTTTGATATGATCGTAATGGAACTTGTCATAGTTGCGCCAAGCGGTACGTGCTTGATCGTTTAGTTTTAGGCTACCTAATCCAATCAGAAGACTGGTGCGTTGGTAAAATTTCTCAAGGTCGATTAAGATACTGTTGTTCAACTTTTCCGCTTTTTTGAGCTCTTGCAGAGTAGTATTTAGCAGCTCTTGTAGTCGAATATCATCTGCCGTACCCTGTTTGCAGCTTTGGAAACTTTTATTTAACTCGGATAGGAGTTGGGTTGCATTAGTAATGAGTTCTTTGTCTTCCATATGAGCATCCTCCTTGCTATCATGTATTCTTTCCTATAGTATAGCACCAAAAAATATAGTGATAAATATATTAAAAACTCGAATGTTAATTACAAAGTTTGGTGGGCTGATTTGTAGGCTTTTCATGGTATAATCAAGAGAGTAAATCTTTATGGAGGAAGTATGAAATTAAATATTCAAGAAATTCGTAAGCAGTCTGAAGGCTTGCATTTTGAACAAACATTAGACCTAGCCGCAGACCTGCGTGCACGCAATCAAGAAATTTTAGATGTAAAAGATATCCTTGCAGTTGGGAAAGTACAGTACGAAAACCGTATGTATTTCTTAGATTATCAACTATCTTATACCATTGTTCTTGCTTCAAGTCGCAGTATGGAGCCAGTTGAGTTAGTTGAATCTTATCCAGTAACGGAAGTTTTCATGGAAGGTGCAACTAACCAGCTAGATCAAGAAGTTCTAGATGATGATTTGGTCTTGCCTATCGAAAATGGGGAACTTGATCTTGCTGAGAGCGTGTCAGACAATATCCTACTAAACATTCCTATCAAGGTCTTGACGGCTGAAGAAGAGGCTGGTCAAGGATTTGTGTCAGGAAATGACTGGCAAATCATGACAGAGGAAGAATATCAGGCGCAACAAGCAGTTAAGAAAGAAGAAAACAGTCCTTTTGCTGGCTTACAAGGACTATTTGATGGAGACGAATAATGGTCTTGTCAAAAAAACGCGCACGAAAGGTGCTAGAAGAAATCATTGATCTGTTTCCAGATGCCAAGCCTAGTCTTGATTTTACCAATCATTTTGAACTCTTGGTTGCGGTCATGTTGTCAGCTCAGACAACAGATGCAGCGGTAAATAAGGCCACACCAGGTCTCTTTGCTGCCTTTCCAACGCCACAAGCCATGTCTGTTGCGACAGAGGGTGAGATTGCTTCACACATTTCTCGCCTGGGACTGTATCGAAATAAGGCTAAATTCCTTAAAAAATGTGCCCAACAGTTACTAGACGATTTTGATGGCCAAGTTCCTCAAACACGTGAGGAATTAGAGAGTTTGGCAGGTGTTGGTCGCAAGACAGCCAATGTTGTTATGAGTGTAGGATTTGGGATTCCAGCTTTTGCAGTCGATACCCATGTGGAGCGTATTTGTAAGCACCACGATATTGTCAAAAAATCAGCGACACCACTTGAGGTGGAAAAGCGGGTCATAGATATCTTGCCACCGGAGCAGTGGTTGGCAGCCCATCAAGCCATGATTTACTTTGGACGGGCTATATGTCACCCTAAAAATCCAGAGTGTGACCAGTACCCCCAATTATATGATTTTAGCAATTTATAAGATGGGGTATCAAAAGTTTTTGCTTGATTTTAAGCATGCTTTGTGCTATAGTAATTGATAACTAAATATTCCTTTAAACCTGTCCCGTGAGGCAGGCAAGGAGCGCGATAAAGTAGAAGGGTGAAGTCTATACTGTTAGCAGTTGGGCTCGCTTGGCTATACATTTCAAGTCTCCTTGTTTAAGGAGACTTTTCTTTTTGGAGGTTTGTCATGAAGACAAAAGAAGTTGTAGACGAATTGACCGTCAAACGAGCGATTACGCGTATTACTTATGAGATTATCGAACGCAACAAAGATTTGAATAAAATCGTCTTGGCTGGTATTAAAACTCGTGGTGTATTTATCGCCCACCGAATCCAAGAACGTTTGGAGCAACTAGAAAATCTTTCAGTTCCTGTTGTGGAATTGGATACTAAACCCTTCCGTGATGATGTTAAAAGTGGAGAAGATACTTCTTTAGTTTCTGTCGATGTGACAGACCGTGAAGTTATCTTGGTGGATGATGTGCTCTATACAGGTCGTACCATCCGTGCTGCTATTGATAATATTGTCGGTCATGGTCGTCCTGCGCGCGTGAGTTTAGCAGTTCTAGTCGATCGTGGACATAGAGAATTGCCAATCCGTCCAGATTACGTTGGAAAAAATATCCCAACTAGTCGTTCTGAAGAAATCATCGTAGAGATGGCAGAACTTGATGGCCAAGACAGAGTTCTGATTACTGAAGAAGCTTAGAAAGCTAAAGGAGTAGCCATGTCAGAAAATCAACAAGCATTGAACCATGTGGTGTCCATGGAAGACCTCACTGTCGATCAAGTGATGAAATTGGTCAAGCGAGGAATTGAGTTTAAAAAAATGGAGCTCAGCTTCCTTATGAAGACCATCCGATTGTTTCCAATCTTTTCTTTGAGGATTCTACACGGACGCATAAGTCCTTCGAAGTGGCAGAGATTAAACTGGGGCTGGAACGACTTGACTTTGATGTGAAGACTAGTTCGGTTAATAAGGGTGAGACACTTTATGATACCATCCTGACTCTGTCTGCTTTAGGAGTGGATGTTTGTGTGATTCGTCACCCTGAGGTTGACTACTACAGAGAGTTAATTGCAAGTCCAACGATTACGACTTCCATTATCAATGGTGGAGATGGTTCGGGCCAACACCCTAGCCAGAGCTTGCTTGATTTGATGACTATTTATGAGGAATTTGGTCACTTTGAGGGGCTCAAGGTCGCTATTGCAGGTGACTTGGACCATTCACGCGTTGCCAAATCCAATATGCAGATTTTGAAACGCTTAGGTGCAGAACTTTATTTTGCTGGACCTGAGGAATGGAGAAGTCAAGAGTTTGCAGACTATGGACAGTGTGTAACCATTGATGAAATCATTGATCAGGTGGATGTCATGATGTTTCTCCGTGTGCAACATGAACGCCATGATAGTGGAGCTGTCTTTTCGAAAGAAGACTACCATACCCAACATGGCTTGACTCAAGAACGTTATGATCGTTTGAAAGAAACAGCAATCCTCATGCACCCAGCTCCAGTCAACCGTGATGTAGAAATCGCAGACCACTTGGTTGAAGCACCAAAATCACGGATTGTCCAACAAATGACCAATGGTGTCTTTGTTCGAATGGCAATCTTAGAATCCGTACTGGCGAGTAGAAACGCCAACTAAAACACAAGACGTTAAAAGACGCCAGTGAGCGTCCACGAGAGGTGAAAATATGACAAAAAGACTTCTAGTATTAGAAGATGGCACAGTTTTTGAAGGCAAGGCCTTCGGAGCAGATATTGATGTAACTGGTGAAATTGTCTTTAATACAGGCATGACCGGCTACCAAGAATCCATTACAGACCAGTCTTATAATGGACAAATCTTGACCTTTACTTATCCTTTGGTAGGAAATTATGGAATTAACCGTGATGATTACGAATCCATCATTCCAACTTGTAAGGGAGTTGTTGTTTTTGAAGAAGCGCGTAGAGCAAGCAACTGGCGCAACCAAATGACGCTGGATGAATTTTTGAAAGCCAAGAAAATTCCAGGTATTTCAGGGATTGATACGCGTGCTCTTACCAAGATTATCCGTAAGCATGGTACTATGCGTGCAACTTTGACTCATGTTGGGGACAGTATGGACCATGTAACGGATCAGCTCCAAGCAACAGTCTTGCCGACAGATAATATCAAGCAGGTTTCTACTAAAACATCCTATCCAGCTCCAGGAGTTGGTTTGAGCGTGGTGCTAGTGGATTTGGTCTCAAGCACTCAATCTTACGTGAACTTTCTAAGCGTAACTGTAACGTTACGGTTGTTCCGTATTCAACAACGGCTGAAGAAATTCTCCATCTTAATCCTGACGGAGTTATGTTGTCAAATGGTCCAGGTAACCCAGAAGACGTTCCGCAAGCACTGGACATGATTCGTGGTGTGCAAGGAAAAATTCCAATCTTTGGTATTTGTATGGGGCATCAACTCTTTGCAATGGCAAACGGGGCTAAGACCTATAAGATGAAGTTTGGTCATCGTGGCTTTAACCATGCAGTACGTGAAATCGCAACAGGACGAGTAGATTTCACCAGCCAGAACCATGGTTATGCAGTCAGCCGTGAGGATTTGCCAGAGCACTTGATTATTACCCATGAAGAAATCAATGACAAGTCAGTTGAAGGTGTGCGTCACAGATACCAACCTGCTTTCTCTGTTCAATATCACCCAGACGCAGCACCTGGTCCACACGACGCAAGCTACCTATTCGACGAGTTTATCGAGATGATGGAAGCTTTTAAACAATCAAACTAAGAACGAGTAAAAGCTCGTCGGATAACTTATGTAACTGAACACGGACGGAAAACTCGGAATTTAGAGAAACCAATTTGGATTGTCAATCCTTCTTTGGTTTCCTAAAATTCAATCGTTTTCTATTCGTCCTTTGTATCTTATTTAATGGCAACCTGAGAGTTGCCGAATAGAAAGGCAGGTCGTTTCTTTTAGTCGCTATCAGGCGAACTAAAAACTCCCTGCACTAGATTTTTTACCGAAAAGTATCGTTTCGCTAAAAAATCGTCGGAGAATTTATTTAATGTCGCTCTGTGAGGCGACGAATAGAAAGGAGAAGATACATTGTTCGCGGAAGTGAACACGCCCTAAGAACTGTGTGAAAAAGATAAACATCGTCTTGACGCTGAAGGTGTCTGCACCGAGTTTCATATTTTCACTGTGTTCTTTACGGGCTTTGTATCATAAACTATGCCTAAACGTACTGATATTCAAAAAATTATGGTGATTGGTTCTGGTCCGATTATTATTGGTCAGGCTGCTGAGTTTGACTACGCTGGGACCCAGGCTTGCTTGTCGTTGAAAGAGGAAGGTTATGAGGTTGTTTTGGTTAACTCAAACCCTGCCACTATCATGACGGACAAGGAAATTGCGGACAAGGTTTACATCGAACCGATTACACTTGAGTTTGTGACACGTATTCTTCGTAAGGAGCGTCCAGATGCCTTGCTACCAACACTCGGTGGTCAGACAGGTCTCAACATGGCCATGGAATTATCTAAAAATGGTATCCTGGATGAGCTTGGTGTTGAACTTCTGGGTACCAAATTATCTGCCATTGACCAAGCGGAGGACCGTGACCTCTTTAAACAATTGATGGAAGAGCTCAACCAACCAATTCCAGAATCTGAAATTGTCAACACAGTTGACGAAGCAGTTACCTTTGCAGCAACAATTGGCTACCCAGTCATCGTCCGTCCAGCCTTTACACTTGGTGGTACTGGTGGTGGTATGTGTGCCAACGAGGAAGAATTGCGTGAAATCGCTGAAAATGGTTTGAAATTGTCACCTGTTACCCAGTGTTTGATTGAACGTTCCATTGCTGGTTTCAAGGAAATCGAGTACGAAGTCATGCGTGACTCAGCTGACAATGCTTTGGTTGTTTGTAACATGGAAAACTTTGACCCAGTTGGGATTCACACAGGGGATTCCATCGTATTTGCCCCTGCGCAAACCATGTCAGACTATGAAAACCAAATGCTTCGTGACGCAAGCTTGAGCATCATTCGTGCCCTTAAGATTGAAGGTGGATGTAACGTTCAGCTGGCCCTTGATCCACATAGCTTTAAGTATTATGTTATCGAAGTAAACCCCCGTGTATCGCGTTCGTCAGCCCTTGCTTCTAAGGCGACAGGATATCCGATTGCTAAGTTGGCTGCTAAGATTGCAGTTGGCTTGACCTTGGATGAGGTTATCAACCCAGTTACAGGTTCAACCTATGCCATGTTTGAGCCTGCCCTTGACTACGTGGTTGCTAAGATTCCTCGTTTCCCATTTGACAAGTTTGAAAAAGGTGAGCGCCGTCTTGGTACCCAGATGAAGGCGACTGGAGAAGTCATGGCAATCGGTCGTAACATCGAGGAATCTCTCCTTAAGGCTTGTCGTTCCCTTGAAATTGGTGTGCACCACAATGAAATGCCTGAACTTGCAGCAGTTTCTGATGATTCCTTGATTGAAAAAGTAGTCAAAGCCCAAGATGACCGCCTCTTCTACGTATCAGAAGCCATTCGCCGTGGCTACACACCAGAAGAAATTGCTGAATTAACTAAGATTGATATATTCTATCTTGATAAACTCTTGCATATTTTTGAAATTGAGCAAGAATTGGGTGCCCATCCACAAATCTAGAAGTCTTGAAAACTGCAAAATTGAATGGCTTCTCAGACCGTAAGATTGCTGAGCTCTGGAAAACGACTGCTGACCAAGTTCGTCAACTTCGTTTGGAAAACAAGATTGTTCCTGTTTATAAGATGGTCGATACTTGTGCGGCAGAATTTGACTCTGAAACACCATACTTCTATTCAACCTATGGATGGGAAAATGAATCTATCAAGTCTGATAAGGAATCTGTTCTAGTTCTAGGTTCTGGTCCAATCCGTATCGGTCAAGGGGTTGAGTTTGACTACGCAACTGTTCACTCAGTTAAGGCTATTCAGGCGGCTGGCTATGAAGCCATCATCATGAACTCAAACCCAGAGACCGTTTCTACAGACTTTTCTGTATCAGATAAGCTTTATTTTGAGCCATTGACATTCGAAGATGTTATGAACGTCATTGACTTGGAGCAACCAAAAGGTGTTATCGTTCAGTTCGGTGGTCAAACAGCCATCAACCTTGCGGAGCCATTGGCAAAAGCAGGTGTGACCATCCTTGGTACACAGGTTGCTGACCTAGACCGTGCCGAAGACCGCGACCTCTTTGAGCAAGCTCTTAAAGATTTGGATATTCCACAGCCACCAGGACAAACGGCTACAAATGAAGAGGAAGCAGTGCTTGCAGCTCGCAAGATTGGTTTCCCAGTCCTCGTTCGCCCATCTTATGTACTTGGTGGACGCGCCATGGAAATCGTTGAAAACGAGGAAGATCTTCGTTCTTACATGCGTACCGCTGTTAAGGCTAGTCCAGACCACCCAGTTCTTGTCGATTCTTATATTGTTGGGAAAGAGTGTGAAGTCGATGCCATCTCAGACGGGGAAAATGTTCTCATCCCTGGTATCATGGAGCACATCGAACGAGCTGGTGTTCACTCAGGTGACTCAATGGCCGTTTACCCACCACAAACCTTGTCTCAAAAGGTGCAAGAAACAATCGCAGACTATACTAAACGCCTAGCAATCGGTCTTAACTGCCTTGGAATGATGAACATCCAGTTTGTTATCAAGGATGAAAAAGTCTACGTTATTGAGGTCAATCCACGTGCCAGCCGTACGGTTCCATTTCTTTCTAAAGTGACCAATATCCCTATGGCTCAAGTAGCAACCAAGCTCATTCTTGGTCAAAAACTTGAAGAACTTGGCTACCAAGATGGACTTTACCCTGAAAGCACCCGAGTTCATATCAAGGCACCTGTCTTCTCCTTTACCAAACTAGCTAAGGTAGACAGCTTACTTGGTCCTGAAATGAAGTCAACAGGGGAAGTTATGGGTTCTGATACGACTTTGGAAAGCTCTCTATAAAGCCTTTGAAGCTTCTTACCTGCATTTGCCAACTTTTGGTAACGTTGTATTTACCATCGCTGATGATGCCAAAGAAGAAGCCTTGGATTTGGCTCGTCGTTTCCAAAATATTGGCTATGGAATCCTCGCGACAGAAGGGACAGCAGCCTTCTTTGCCAGTCATGGATTGCAAGCCCAACCTGTTGGTAAGATTGGCGACGACGATAAGGATATTCCAAGTTTTGTTCGCAAAGGAAGAATTCAAGCTATCATTAATACGGTTGGAACAAAACGAACTGCTGACGAAGATGGTGAGCAAATCCGTCGTTCAGCCATTGAACACGGAGTGCCCCTCTTCACAGCCCTAGATACAGCTAACGCCATGCTCAAAGTATTGGAAAGCCGTAGTTTTGTCACAGAAGCGATTTAACTAGAAAAAGAGAAGGTGTAACGCAATGTCATTAAGTTAAGAAATTCAAATACAATTCTGTATTTGGGTTTCTTTTTATGTGATAAACTTATAGTTAAGGAGGGATTTCCATGATAAAACAAATAAAAAGCCCACTTGAATAATAGTATTCAGAGTATCATTGGTCAAAAAGTTGAGTTCGTCAAACAAGATGAACAGGCCTTTACTCGTAAAAGAAGTTTATCACTAGAAACTATGATTCGTACCATTCTGGGAATGGGAGGAAAATCATTGTCAAAAGAATTACTAGATGCCAAACTGACAGTTTCAAATTCAGCCTTTGTTCAAAGACGCTATCAGATAAAAACCTGAAGCGTTCTATGCCCTATTTAAAGAATTTACAGCACCTATTCCACTTAATACTGATTTTCCAATATTCGCTGCAGATGGGAGTGATATCTGTATTCCTCGAAATCCCATGGATACAGAAACCTCTATCCAAACCCAAACGGATGTTAAATCCTATAATCTCATGCATATAAATGCCCTATACGACTTGACGACTGGAGTGTATCGAGATGTTTTTATTCAAGACAAACATGCACAACATGAGCGCTTAGCTCTGATTCAGATGATGGAGGCTTCTCCCTTTCGAGAAAGCTCTTGTTATCATGGATAGAGGCTATGAAAGTTACAATCTTATGGCTCATTTTCAAGAAAAAGGTTGGCTTTATATCATCCGTATTCGAGATGGAAAACAATCCATGAGTTCCTCCTTCAACTTGCCAAATACAGAGTGTTTTGATCAAACATTTTCTCTAACATTATCACGAAAGCAAACCAATCAGCTCAAAAAACTTTATCTCAACTGTCCCAATGACTATCATTTTATTCCACACAATTCTACTTTTGATTTTCTTCCAGAAACAAGTCGAAAACATGACCCTGTTGAACTATACCAACTTCCTTTTCGTATGGTGCGTTTAGAAGTGGAAGAAGGAAAATACGAAACTTTAGTGACAAATACAGACTATTCAATCCAAGAATTAAAAAATCTCTACGCCAGCAGATGGGGCATAGAGACTAGTTTTCGTGACCTGAAATACAGTGTTGGCTTGGTCAATTTTCATGCAAAAAAGAAGGAAGGGATTCTCCAAGAAATCTTTGCTCGCTTTACAAATTTTAACTTTTGTCGTTGGGTAATCTCGCAAGTTGCCATCGACAGTAGTCGTAAAAAACAAAGATATAAAGTGTGTTTCTCAGATGCGGCTTATGCCTGCCGTTTGTTTTTTAACTGTTCCCTTTCTTCTCTCCAGTTGAAAAACTACCTCAAGAAACAGTTATCTATTATTCGACCGAATCGAAAATATCCAAGAAAGATAAAGGCCCAATCGGTAGTTGATTTCATCTATAGAGTAACATAAATCTCAAAAAATAGGGTGAAAAACCTTTATTTGTCATGCAAAAAAATAGAAGATAGGATAGAGAATCACTTTGATGATCTCAATCTTATCTCCTATTTAAAGAGTTAGCTCACTAACTTAATGACATTGAGGTGTAACGATCTTCTCTTTTTGTTATATTTTTTTCTTGTAAACTACTG